>Ga0206107_1000023_pt1 | contig 202384 bp, 186 predicted proteins | sample 2B0metagenome_FD_148652 | JGI IMG/M metagenome (GOLD analysis project Ga0206107, IMG submission 148652) | Enriched microbial communities from leaf-cutter ant dump, University of Wisconsin, Madison, United States - 2B0 | ecosystem: Environmental > Terrestrial > Nest > Insects nest > Nest dump... | reverse complement strand
TATGCCAAATGGAAAATAGAAGATTACTACAGGTTCTATAACAACCGTAGACGTCATAGATCGATCGGGATGTTATCCCCTCAAACATACTGGGAACTATTTTTTTCGGAATATTTGCCCAACAAAACCGGAGCGAAAAACGGAGTTGTTGTCAAGGGGGCCGAGGTACGAGGCACTTGTCAGGCCCTTGACAGCAAGGAAGTGTTCGCTACCTTTGTGCAGGCAAATAATAAGCAAAATCTTCTAAACTGATTTTGCGAAGCTGTCCAATAATTAGGGGTGTGAGACATTGAATACTCGGATGGGAATCCATTACACATTTAAATTCTAGTGTAGTACGATTAAGAGAGTATACACAGAAAGATTACCCGTTTTTCGACTCATATTTAAATTCTAGTGTAGTACGATTAAGAGCCCCCGGAACCTTTTTTGTTCCCTTGTTATATGGAATATTTAAATTCTAGTGTAGTACGATTAAGAGTATTCGTTCAGAGATCGGTTGCTCAGCTTTCGGCTTATTTAAATTCTAGTGTAGTACGATTAAGAGGTTTCTGTTTTTATCAACCAGTACATCAGTAAGTATCATTTAAATTCTAGTGTAGTACGATTAAGAGAAATTTCGAATTCCTCGAGAAAACCGCCGATCAGCTATTTAAATTCTAGTGTAGTACGATTAAGAGTAAAATCTACCTAGTACCGAAAGACGATCCGGAAGATTTAAATTCTAGTGTAGTACGATTAAGAGATGAAAAAGCTTGAAAAGCTTGAAGGGATGCTCAATTTAAATTCTAGTGTAGTACGATTAAGAGAGATCAAGCGGATCAAGCTCATGCTCATTGTCATATTTAAATTCTAGTGTAGTACGATTAAGAGTCTTTGACCTGGTTGTAGGAGTATTCCAGGCATTCAATTTAAATTCTAGTGTAGTACGATTAAGAGTTTACTATTTGTTCATCAATCCTTAGCTTTATCTTTATTTAAATTCTAGTGTAGTACGATTAAGAGTTTCTATGTCCAGGAAGCCCGTAGGCGTTTTGAAATTTAAATTCTAGTGTAGTACGATTAAGAGTCGCCGTCGCTGCATCGTTTCCAGACTTTCTCAGCCATTTAAATTCTAGTGTAGTACGATTAAGAGCATGAAGAATTTTGCCGACGACCAAGGGGTTATTGTATTTAAATTCTAGTGTAGTACGATTAAGAGGTTAACTTTTTGTTAATCAACTCCCAGTATGTTAAATTTAAATTCTAGTGTAGTACGATTAAGAGGCATATTGCTGAGACCGGAAGAGCCAGAAACAACTCATTTAAATTCTAGTGTAGTACGATTAAGAGATTATTAATCGCACCAGCCCTAACGGGCATGGAGTGATTTAAATTCTAGTGTAGTACGATTAAGAGAAATATTAGAGGAAACGCAAGCACAACCGCAGGAACATTTAAATTCTAGTGTAGTACGATTAAGAGTGAAACACCACCTGAGGAACTACAGCGTTCCCATATTTAAATTCTAGTGTAGTACGATTAAGAGCATGGGCAATGCGACATGTATCTTGAACAAAAAAAAATTTAAATTCTAGTGTAGTACGATTAAGAGAGGAGAAACGGGACAGTATGTCTGCCAGGCTAAACAATTTAAATTCTAGTGTAGTACGATTAAGAGTAGTAATCGCCGCTTTTGTAACCGATGCAATAGAATATTTAAATTCTAGTGTAGTACGATTAAGAGAGTATATATTCATCTGGGATGCAACTAAAAAAATGCATTTAAATTCTAGTGTAGTACGATTAAGAGCTCAGTAAGTCGACCAACACCCTCTAAGCCTATTGCCATTTAAATTCTAGTGTAGTACGATTAAGAGTGCCCAATAATTCATCACAACCGGCCTCTTTCTCCATTTAAATTCTAGTGTAGTACGATTAAGAGGAACGGAGCCAATACAGTTCGAACTCCTAAAACCATATTTAAATTCTAGTGTAGTACGATTAAGAGTTATAATAATTAAGAAACATAAACAATTAAGACCAATTTAAATTCTAGTGTAGTACGATTAAGAGATAGGAACAATCTTGTTCCCGACTACAGTCGCATATTTAAATTCTAGTGTAGTACGATTAAGAGTTGAAGAACTTAATATTCTTGTCAACACCCCTTGATTTAAATTCTAGTGTAGTACGATTAAGAGAAAGGGCAGCCATAATCTAAATCATTATTAGCCTGATTTAAATTCTAGTGTAGTACGATTAAGAGTTGCCCGTTCTTTTCGTTTACATCGATCAGCTCCATTTAAATTCTAGTGTAGTACGATTAAGAGAAATAAAAATTGCAAATAAACCGGACTCGTGGAGATTTAAATTCTAGTGTAGTACGATTAAGAGAAGTTATTAAGATGTTAGAAATCTGGATTAATTCTGATTTAAATTCTAGTGTAGTACGATTAAGAGATTATAAGACATGTCGCAGTTAAAACAAAAACTGATTTAAATTCTAGTGTAGTACGATTAAGAGGAAACTGACCTGTGTCATTATTTTTTTCCAAAAGCTATTTAAATTCTAGTGTAGTACGATTAAGAGCCTGTACACATAAACACACATAAGTATGATAACTAAATTTAAATTCTAGTGTAGTACGATTAAGAGAGTAAGAAGGTCGGAGAACCGGCCGGACGAATCGAATTTAAATTCTAGTGTAGTACGATTAAGAGTGCCGTCAATTTTCATAATGGGGTCAGGATAAGCTATTTAAATTCTAGTGTAGTACGATTAAGAGTACACAAACTCACCAGCGACAACAGTAGCTTTCTTATTTAAATTCTAGTGTAGTACGATTAAGAGTGCAATGCCGCCACCGACACCGGCAGCAAGCTTCAATTTAAATTCTAGTGTAGTACGATTAAGAGACATCGTTTCAGGTACCAGCATGACATGCAGCTCCATTTAAATTCTAGTGTAGTACGATTAAGAGCTATGTCGATAATTTACTCGAGCAAAAAGTAATAAGATTTAAATTCTAGTGTAGTACGATTAAGAGCAATTGATGGTGCAATACAAAGAATTGAATACTACATATTTAAATTCTAGTGTAGTACGATTAAGAGGATTTTCAAATCGCCTAACACAATACATGTAGGTGAATTTAAATTCTAGTGTAGTACGATTAAGAGGCTGCTGGAACATGGCGATTTAGGAAAGCAATCGCATTTAAATTCTAGTGTAGTACGATTAAGAGTTAGCGAATCCAGGCCTGCCATACAAGTATATATTATTTAAATTCTAGTGTAGTACGATTAAGAGCCTATCACGCCTTGAGAAGGGATCGATGCCTGATATATTTAAATTCTAGTGTAGTACGATTAAGAGTCGCTTGGGCAAAAAGCAATCAAAAGGGCAAACGGATTTAAATTCTAGTGTAGTACGATTAAGAGTAATGCAAGTCAGGAACGACATACGTCGAGGGTAATTTAAATTCTAGTGTAGTACGATTAAGAGCCGTTTCGTTGACGCATATAAATATCAGCAAATTCGGGGATATTTCAACTACAAAACCTTGCTTTTTATTATGCTTTTGTCGTCGATCTCCAATCATATGATTTTACCCGGGAATCGACGACTGCTATAAATCAGACAGTTAAGCGTTTTCCATTCAATTAGCGTTGCTCTGCTTCCTTATTTTCGGTCGATCGACGACTTTTATAAAAAGTTATCCAGCTCATTCTTCTCTTTGCCAATCACTTCCTTCTTGAGCCACTTTTCTTCTCTGCTTTGAAAAATAATTATCGAATCTTCCGATTTGTCCATAACCTTCGAGGCCTCAGCCTTGAGTTCTTTAAGCTTCACTTCGGTAATCTCTCCTTCAAAAACAGAGTTCTGTATCCAGTTGAGATACCTGCGGCACAGCTTCAGCATTTTAGCCACCCGGCGCTCTCCTACATCATAAACAAGAATTATATACATATGTCAGGATTGAGGGTTGAGGGTTGAGGATTGAGAGTTGAGGATTGAAAAAATTCATAATTTCTTTCGTTTGTGCCTTATTGTATTTGTTATTTTCACCAGTTCTTCCGCTTCTTGTAATAGGGGATTTATTTTTACGACCTCCATAATTTTTGATTCTAGTAGTAATTCTAACCAAAATAGCGATTCATCCGCTTCTTCTACGACGATCGAAATTTTACTATAAAACTCAGCCGCTGATCTGGCCCGGCAAGCTGCCCGGTAGTTTGCCGCGACAGAAGTCGCGCTTCGCAAAAGCTGTCTGCCCATCACTCTAGCTTCATCTGTTTGAGGCAGTTTTTGAAATAACATGACAATATCAAGCGCAAAACGCTTTGTCCTTTGTTTGAAAGCCTCAATTTTTTCGATAGTGTTCATAACTGTTTTATATCAATTCATCTTTCCTCACCCCCTTCATTTCTCAATCTTCACCCCTCAACATTCACCCCTCATCCCTCATCCCTCATCCCTTTTTTAATCTACCACCAGATTTTAAACGGCTTGTACTCTTCGATCTTCAGAATATGCTTGACCAGCTTGTAGCATTCCAATTTCACCAGATGCTTGTAGCTTACTTTCTTTTTCATGGTACGGTGCTGAATGGTCTCTCCCAAACGTTCCTCAAACGCACGGATAAATGCTTTCTTCCCCTTCTCTTTGAGCGTACAGCCATTCGTATGCACATCAAAGTCGGACGATTGTACTTCCTTTTTATTGATTACCCTAAAGATCACTCTGTCCACCAACAACGGTTTAAAAACCTCAGCCAGATCCAGCGCCAGGGAATATCGCCTTGTACCTGGTTCATGCAAAAAGCTGATCGTGGGATTGAGCTGCGTATGGTAAATCATATCCAGACAAAGCGTATAGCACATCATATTGCCAAAAGAGATCAGAGCGTTGACCTCATTGAGCGGCGGCTGTTTTGTTCTTCCACCCATGGCAAGATCGGATAAAATGATATCAAACGCGTCATAATACGTTTGCCGGATATTGCCTTCTATACCCATTAGCTCATCGATCCGGATACTTCCGCCGATAGAAGCCCGGTACATTTCGATACGTTCGATTTCCAGATCAAGGTCTTTTTCCCGATTGGCATAGTACCGCAGATTTCTGAGCATATTGGCACTGGCCCCGTCAATCAGACGGCAAGCTATATCCTGTCTTCGTTTTTTGTCATAGTACGCCAAAGTCTGCTCTACCTGCATCTTGCCCGCCAACAGATAGTCTTTGGGCATAAATGAGCCTGTGTAATGCTCATAGTAATCAAAAAAATGTACGGTGATCCCGTTTTTAGCCAGGAAATTATACAAACTTGAGTTAGCATCCAGCGCCCCGAACACATACAGATCACTCACCCCTTCCACAGGTATATATTTGGGCGGCTGCTCATTGCCATCCTCATCCGTCGCCACAAATTTGAGGGTATTGTCTTTACGGCTCAGGCGGCCGGGGTTGAATAAATAAAAAGTTTTTCGCATAAGGTAAATTAATGTCGGAACAGAGTAAATGTCAGCTCCGGGGCATCACTAATTCTGGTAATCGATTGTTTTATGTGTAATATCTTCGCTTTGAAAGTATCTCATAGCCCGAAACATAATCTTAAAAAATCTGTAAATCCCGGTGCTGACGATTATCCATCCTCCCCGCTCCAGCAAAAGTCAAAATAGCTGCATGATTTACAAATTGTCTTTTTTACCAATACTGGACATTGATCACTCTCAATAATCTGCCGGATCTCTGTCTCCCAGCGTTGAATTTCGGTGATATCATCTTCGGTCAATTCAACAAATTGCCGATGTCTGGTTTTAGGATATTCGATAATACCGGTTACGCCCTCTATTCCGTTGCGTTTCAGAATATAGATATAGTATTTCACCTGAGCGACATGGGCATTTTCGACCTTATCCGATTTTTTTACTTCATGAATTACCTTTTCGCTGGCATCAAAAAAATCAATCTTCACTCCATCAATTTCCAGTTCGGTGTATTTCTCAGAACGCTGAGGATAGGAATTTTCACCAATCAGCTTACCTTCATAAACGATATCGGAAGTGTGCTCCATACGGATTCCGTTGGCATGGAGCCAGAGTTCCCGGTGGCAGACATGATAGAGGTTTATGAGGGTGGCGTTGATACGCATGGATTAAATGATATTCGAGTCATCAGGTAGTAAATGTAATCCTACAACTTCATCATATCCTAAATCTATGATATAAACGTTAGTATCTTTTACATTCCTAAAATGGTTCTTTTTTGCCAAATGTATGGGTACTTTCAAAGTATATTCCCTTAGCAAATCAAATTGTTTATTGGCTACAGCTTCATCAAAGTTCTTTTCCTGAAAGTGCTTTAAAGTAATAGCTTCAACCGTTATATAATCTGATTTTCGGGATGATATTTCATTCAGCTTTACATCTTCAATGTTTAGTGTAAAAACATTTTTTAACACTTTTTTCCAGACTTCTTTTACAAAATTTTTCGCAAACTGAATTTCTTCAAAATATTTTTGTCCTAATGCTTCTTCTGTATAAATATTGTTCACTAATTCCCTAAAATCCTTCTCTTTAAGATTGCCTTCTTTTTGCATAGACTTCATGGAAATCTGCAAATATGTTTCAGACAAAACATTATCTAAGTCTTTGTATACATATTTCCGACTTTTCTCAGACTCACGAGTAATAATTACAGGTGCAAATTGCCATTCGGATATTCTATTTTGTATCAATCCCTTTCTGTTCACCCTACCAAGTCTTTGAATAATTGCATCAATGGGTGCATTTTCGGTAAACAGCACATCAAAATCTATATCAAGGCTTACTTCTACTATCTGCGTACAAACAGCAATATATCCTCCCTTTTTGTATCTAATACTCTCTAATGTTTCTTCCTTTATCTTTTTATCAAGTAAGATAAATTGCGAATGATATAGCATTTTATTTTCAGCAGGAATATCATTCAAACTGCTGAAAACTTCCCGTACTTTAGCTATTGTATTACAGACTACTAAAACTTTTCTTCCGTTATGAAAATGTTTCTTTATATCATAAACGTTATCCTCAATTAAAGAATCTCTGACTTCAATCTTATGTCTTTGTTTGTCGTCATAAGCTAGCTCCTGTATCAAAATGTAATCAGGCAAAACTTTCTCTAACTCATTTTTCAAAACATCTGGCAAAGAAGCACTCATTATCGCGAATTGGGTATTGAATGGTCGGATACATTCAATAGTTTGCAGTAATAACCCAAATGTGTATGCATCATAAACATGAATCTCGTCAATGATGATTTTTGCATTATAACTTGCTGCTCCGGTCATAACCCAATGCCCCCAATTGAAGAAACTATATATTAGTTGGTCTACCGTAGCTACCGTAACAGGTTTAAAAAAAGTACGATTATACAAAGTATGTTTTCGTATATCATCAGCAGCAATTTCATCATCATCTTTCAGGTAATATTGTGCCGCACTGTGTGATAGACCAATTACCTGATGACTATCGAAAAACTGTAACATTCGCTTCCACATTTTATTGGTTGTAACCATTGTTGGAAGAAGGAATAAGATTTTCTGATAATGGTTGTTATTGGTAGCCCATAAAATTGCCGCTTCTGTTTTGCCTTGCCCGGTCGAAATCTGAACGAATATATTTTTATTGAAAGCCTCTGCACTCTTCACCTGAAAGTCATTCCACATCTTAAATCCATTTCCGGCAGAAACCATCTTATGAGTAACTGCATTATTATCTAAGCCATTTCCATATTTATACTCAAAATTTCCAGATGAAGTTATCCAATCACAGTAGTGTAAAACGGATTTGAACAACAGAAATATATCTCTTGCTTTATTAGACCTATCATTTACATAAGCATTCTTGTCAAGTTTTTTGATTATCTCAAACTTCAAAATATTACCAGGTATTTCACAGAGAGCATTCTTGTCGAAGCCAATATCTGACCAGCTAGGAATATTATACAATCTTGCTTGTTCATTAATCATCGAATAATAATTCACAAAGAAGTCTTCGCTGGCATACTCATTTCTTAAACTTCTCGAATCATATTCCTCAAAAGACTTTTGACTCAATTTACTATGATGTGTAGCAATACTCATCAATTCGGGATAATAAGGAACATCTTTGAATGAAATTATTGGCTGCCTCTTAATAACAGTATATAGAAAAGATATTGAACTTAGTGCGTGAGATTCATACCCATCAAATTTTTCATCCCTGACCTTTGCTTGAAAGGCATTCGTTGCCTTGGCTATGTCGTGAAAAGCGACTGTTAAAAAAAGTCGGCTAACCAATGCCCCTCTATCAATACCATACTGTTTAGCCATTGAATCTATTAACAAGTCTTTCCATTGCAATACCTTTGGAAAAACGCTCAGACAATCTTTTATGTGCTGCAAAAGCGTTATTTCCGGATTGGACTTTGCTAATATCTTATCGTATCTAAACATCTAAAAAATCAAAAAGGAATTTTCCAAAGATGCATCGCAAAAAGCTTCTCCTTCTATCTGGATTGGTAAATTTTCCACATAGGTAAATTTTTGGAAATTATTGCCTTGTCGCACTTCTGAATCTTTTTGGATAATGAAAGAAACAGGAAGGCTAACCGTTTTCGGAGCAGCTTTTAGCAGGTTTCCCGATAAATTCGTATTGAGTTGTAGGCTATAATCTAATTCAGCTAAATCTCCCGCAACGACCGTTTCTTTAAAGCTATGTCGATTATTTACCAAAGGCAATTCAATGTCATCTATTGACTCAATTTTTACCAGTTCATCTTCTCTGCCAAGCGACAAAGCCCATTTAGGTGCCCCAAAAGCTTTTTTTACAATATCGAAATCACATTCGTTTTTAAATGTCAGATACAACACAATCTTGCTTTGAAACAACAATTCGCGAACAATGACAGCAGTTTTATATGGAGTGGCTTCTTTTCCCGTTTGATAGGCTTTTATTTGTTTGCTTTCATATTTCCTGATTTGCCAAAGGTCATTGGCTTGCCCATTGTTTGTGCCAATTATACCCATCTTAAATCTATCTTTAAGTAACCATTCATCATTTACTTCGGTAGGAGATATACCCAATGCACTTCCAATAAGCCCGGCAACCGTAGTTTTGGGCGGCAATGGTAATGTTTTGTGGTAAGTATGAAAATCCGGCTGCCGATAAGAATTGAAAGTTCCCTGACATTTAATTCTAAGAAACCGCATAAGTTAGAAGTTTAAAGTTTTTACATATTCCAATATACTACTGAAGGTATTTTGTACTGTATCGGGATTAAAGACTTCCAGCTCCGCTGAAACATCGTTTTTGAAAATGCCTGATTGTATGCCAATAAAGCTATCCTGAATAATGTTATCATTTCCAGAAAGAACTTCCTGAACAGCTTTTGTATTTAGCTCTTCATTTTCTGTTACAGTTAGTGTTTCCAGAAAAATAGGATTTTTAGTATTTTGAAAAGTTACTGCCAAAAACTTGGGAGACATATCGGTGAGTAAACGAGATTGTTTACCTCCTCCCCAAATATTTGAAATAGCATTTAACAAATGAGTGAGTCTTTCTCTCTTTTGTTCAATAGGGAGATTGGCAACCTTACCTTTGGAAGCCTTAGCCAGTTCAAAATCCTGATAAACTCCCAACCTGTCCAGCTCTATCAAGAAGTTAACACGGAAATAGTTATAGTAAATTTCGGTCTCGAAAATATTTCCACCTGAAGACACGTCACCGCCTGTTTGCTCCTTCGACTTTGTACCTAAATCCCTATCGTTTCTAAACGGGAAAATACCAATAGCTGCGGAAGTCCTTACCACGGCGGTACGGCGTCTGTTTTCACCAGTCGAAGCTATCATATAACCTAGCAAATCGTCATCTATATAGTTGTTGGGTTCTCCTGCAGTAAAATCAACACCTTCTTTCTTTGTAGCTTGTTTTACATCCGACAATAATTCCGTTAGCCCCGTTTCCTTCCATGCTTTCCGGATTTGGTATTTCAGGCTCTGACCGGATACATACGGAATCTGCTGACCATTCGGTGTGGTAATTTTCTTTACAGTGCTTACATTTCCTTCTGTCCAACTTCCATTAATACTGCCCAAAGAAGTCTTGAATATATATGCTATATTGAGACAGTTTACTGTATTTTGTGTACTCATTGGTATATTTTTTGATAATTAATAATTACTTGCTTACTTCTTTCGTTGATTTTTGCTTTTCAAACAAATAGCTGTTCATAGAGAATATGCTCACCATAGATTTCATTTCTTCCCAATCTCTTCCATCTGGCAAGCTGGTGAAAAACTCCAAATAATTCTTCGTTTTATATTGGTCAGCAACCCTGTCACTTTCCATAATCCTGAATTGGATTAATTCAAGAGCTTTAAGAAACTCCACTCTGCTTTTTGCATTCCTGAGCGAATATAAGCAGCTTCTGTCCTTTTCTGCATAAGAATATATGCCGATATTGATGCCAATGTTTTGGCACAATTTCACTAAATCTGCATTCATTTTATTATTTGTTTTTTGATTATAAATAAGAAGGATTTTATCTAGATAGGGCAAACTTCCTTTTTCTTCTTTTATTTTCACCTCACCTAGATAAGCTTCAATAGTCCCTGCTATACTTCTGAAGCCTAAAATTTCATTGCAAAGGCGATCTCTCCAGATAGTATCATATTTACCATTATCAAGCCTTTGCGTGAAATGCTTCACAAAGTTTCTAAAGTGGTTAAAGTAACTCCGTTCCTTATCATCAAAAGCCAATGCCTCAAAAAGATTAAACAGGTCGGTCAAAGATGTATACTCTTTTACCTCTCTGAAAATGTTTCCGTCATTCGATAAGGTAAAAACGGATTTAGTAAAAAGCTTCCGTTCATTATATTTCTCTTCTTCAAAATTTAGCTTCAGTTGATTGTAAGTTGACAAAAGAAAATTAAACAATGCTTCAGATTCATATACTGTACCAATAATATCAGTTTCAAAACTGCAGAAATCAGGCTTGCTTAATAGTTCTACTTTGGTAATGACTGTATTAAGAAATTCAGATAACAACTCAAGATTGGCATCGTATAAGACAAAATAATGCTTCATATCATCCTGCAGCAGGTAATTCAAATTATAAAATGAAAATAATGCTACAAATGAATAAATTGCAGAAAGTTGAGGTTTGCCTTCCAAAAAAGACGAAAAATTAAGCTCCCCACTTTTTCCCGTAAGAAAAGGGTAATCCATTCCACTTACAATATCTGCTAGCTTATAACTTTTACCACTAAATGAACAAACTTTTTTACCTTCTTCTAGAAATCCAAGACTAAAATCACATCCTATCTCATACGCTGGTGGATTATTTAAGAATCCCTTATTTTCAATCTTAAGTTTTTTATTGTTCTCTATTCTCCCGGCATTTAACTCCTTAAATTTCTGAAAATCGGCATATTCAGATATCGTCATTCTTCGTCCTTTTCCTCCAAGTTCATTGTCCTGAGTACCAGGAACTAATAACGCTCCTTCTGTTTTAGGAGTTTTTCCAGTGAAAAATGGTTTTAGATGCATTTTAAAATCCGTTCGCTCATAAACTTCAAAAGAGGTCTCCTTATATATCCATCCAAAATTTCCGGTTTTTCTAAGATAGTTGTTTACAACTTCAGAACGAGCCTTATTTAAAATATCAATTAGGTCTCCTTCATTTTCAAAGGACAATTCAAGACCACTCAAGGTAAGTTCTAAAGAATCCTCTTTATCTAAAATTGCAAGAACTTTATACAGTCCGACAATACCGTTATCAATCCAAAAATTGCCAGTTTTATTAATTTTAAAGACTTTCATGCGATTTTATACTTTTTCTCCTTATTTTTGTGCCCTGTCTGCTCCAAAATTGGAAGGGGGAATGGACAAAGTTCACTTTATGCAAATCCTCTCCTACCCCTTTCAAAAATCCTTTTTTAAACCAGGACCGGGAAAAACTGGAAAACGAAGCACACCCTATTCCTAAATCCGAAGTCGTTAAGCAAGCCCAGAAGTTAAAAAAAGAAAGCGAATAATGATTTGAGCAAATTGATTTCATTATCAATAAAAAATATATCCTACCCCACCCATACGCCCTGACCAACAAATTGTTTAAAAATGTTGAAAACTTTTAAAGCAAATAATCAATCACTTACAATTGTGTAAAATTTCAACATTCTGACAAGAAGGCAAATAAAAAAGCCGACAATTGTCGGCTCTCCAGTATACCACATCTATCCATCAAAACCTTGCGGGTTTCGATATAAAGAAAAATCCTATTTCGCTTTTTCTTTCTTACCCTTTTTACCTTCATCCTTTCTGCGGGCGCCTCTGGCAATCAGAGCAGCGCCAATCGCGGTACCGGCTGCCAATGCTCCGGCTATAGCCAGGCGGCGACCTCTGGTTTCAGAGCTGTCATGTCTCCAGCCACCACTGATACTGGCGTACTCCCGCATAGGGTCATACAGATTGCCTTTGGTAGGGAAGCTCGGTTCTTTTGTAAAGTGGTGCTTGTAAACCAGCTTTCTGTACTGGCGGTTAAAGCTTCTTGGCACAAACAGCCTGGTCAGCAGAAGCGGCATACGGCTGACACTGCCGATAGATACCTCTTCCCGAGGATTGTCAAACAGGCTTATAATGCTTTTGGCCACATCATCTGCGTCCCTGGCGGGTCCGGGTGCCTGTACTTCCTGCCCCATATAGTTGGCAGAATGCTGAAACAGCGGCGTATCGACGATGCCCGGTAGTACTGTACATACATGAATGCCTGCGCTATCGGCAAGCTCCTGCTGCAAGGCAAGGCTCAGCCCTCTGATCGCAAACTTGCTGACCGTAAATGGCAGGGCAAACGGCAGACCGGTACGACCAACAATCGCTGATATATTGATCAGAATCCCTTCATTGCGGGCCTTGAAATGTGGTATTACTGCTCTTGCTCCGTGCAGGTAACCAAACAGATTGATATCGATCACCCGACGTATATCATCCATAGGCGTATCCTCAAATCGACCCAGCACCGACACTGCGGCATTGTTGATCCATACATCGATCTTGCCAAACTGACGAATAGCGGCTTCCGCCATTCTGTATACATCATGCTCATAGGTTACATCAAGAGGAAAAGCCAGAGCACGTCCGCCCAGACGAACACACTCCTGCTCCAGCGCGAGCAATGCGTTTTCACGCCTGGCTCCCAATACCACGGCATAGCCAAGACGGGCGCATTCCAGAGCGGTAGCCCTGCCGATTCCGCTGGATGCCCCCGTTATTACAACTACTTTGTCCGAGTTAGTCATACCGATTAGATTATTGTTTGTGTAAATGTTGAATTGTTTCCAGACTAACCTCCGCCCGCTTCGGATTGTTTTCAGGTCTTTGTTATCGGCCTGGTCAAAGCCGGCCTGTTATGAGGAACCTTTTTACTAAAAAATTTCTTATAAAAATCAAGGTTTTTGCTGGCCTGTCGTTTAATTCGTATATTTACTGATTGATTCAATAAATCAGAATGGCGAAAAAAGCCCCCGTCCGGGAGCGCCATTTAATAAACTGACCGTACAACATTATGCTTACACTAACATCACTATTCCTGTTTCTGGGATCTCTGGGCATGCAAGAGCTTATTGTCATCTTCCTTATTATCATCGTATTGTTCGGTGCAAAAAAGATCCCTGAGCTGGCAAGAGGGCTGGGCAGAGGTATCCGCGAGTTCAAAGACGCCTCCAAGGAAATAAAGGATGAAATCGAACAGGGAATCAAAGAGGAAAAGAAATAATTTACAGGAACATTGAAGTCTTACCATTCGTTAACCGGGGTCAGAGAAGACCTTACTAAAGGAATAATAACCTGCCGTTCATTAACCGAGCGGTATATTGATACAATCAGGAAAAAGCCGAATCTGAACGCGTTTCTGGATATCTATGAAGAATACGCGCTTCTGAAAGCTGATGAAGTAGACCGCAAACTGGCCAATGGCACTGCCGGCCGGCTTGCCGGAATGGTCGTCGGCATCAAGGATGTCCTGTGTCTGAAAGGATTTCCGCTGAGTGCAGGTAGTAAAATACTGGAAGGATTTGAATCCCAGTTTACCGGCACCGCTATTCAGCGCCTGATCGATGAGGATGCGATCATCATCGGCAGACAAAACTGCGACGAATTTGCCATGGGCTCATCCAATGAGAACTCGGCTTACGGCCCCTCGCTCAATGAAGCCGATACCAGCCGTGTACCGGGAGGAAGCTCCGGTGGCTCGGCCGTTGCTGTGCAGGCCGATCTGTGTCTCGTTTCCCTTGGTTCCGATACCGGAGGTTCCGTACGTCAGCCGGCTGCATTTTGCGGAGTCGTAGGTCTGAAGCCGACCTATTCCCGGATTTCACGATACGGACTGATCGCCTATGCTTCATCATTTGACAGCATCGGCATCATCAGCAAATCGGTCGAAGACGCTGCTTTAGTACTCGAAATTATTGCCGGTCCGGATGATTATGACAGTACCGTATCCTTCCGCCCGGTGCCTGCTTATTCACAAAATCTCGGATTTGAAGGCAAAGCCCGGATAGGTTATCTGCGTACTGCTCTTGAGAGTGAAGGCGTAAGCGAAGAGATTCGCGAAAATACGCAGGCCATACTTGAAGATCTTAAAAATGACGGCCATACAGTAGAGGCATTTGACTTTCCACTGATGGATTATATACTTCCGGCATACTATATTCTCACTACTGCCGAAGCCAGTTCCAACCTTTCACGCTATGACGGCGTAAAATTCGGATATAGAAGCTCTCAGTCGCATGATCTGGAAAGCATGTACAAAAAAACACGCTCCGAAGGATTTGGCGATGAGGTAAAACGAAGAATTATGCTGGGAACCTTTGTGCTTAGCGCCGGATTTTATGATGCCTACTATACCAAGGCTCAGAAAGTAAGAAGATTAATAAAAGAGGAAACGGAAAAGATTCTTTCCAAATATGATTTCCTGATTATACCAACTACTCCGACTACAGCGTTTAAACTGGGAGAGAATACGGCAGACCCCATTTCGATGTATCTGGCCGATGTATTTACAGTACAGGCCAATCTATCCGGAATTCCTGCCATATCGATACCCAATGGAAAAGACAGCCAGGGGCTTCCTATCGGTCTGCAAATACTGACCAGACCCTTCGAAGAGCAAAACCTATTGGCTTTCTCCAGGGTTCTACTGGAAAAAAAACTGAACTATGCTTAAACAGACAACCGGCTGGATAACTGTCCTGATCACAGTTATTTTATTATCTGCGGGATACATGCCTGTGCGGGCGCAGGAAGAGGAAGAAGTGGAAATAGCGGAAGAAATCATCGGTATTATCGAAGAGATCCCCTATTATTCAACTGAAGTTTCCGATGAGCTGATCAAAGATCGTTTGCAGTGTCTGCAAAACAAGATTCAGCTTTCCTACAATCCACAGATCAGATCCTTTATTGACTACTTCTCAAAGAGAAACAGAAATTACCTCACCATTATGGAGCAGAGGAAAAATATCTATTTCCCGATTTTTGAGGAGTATCTCAAAAAGCACGATATGCCGGATGAACTGAAATACTTATCCATAGTAGAATCAGGCCTCAACCCCAAAGCGATTTCCAGAGCAGGAGCAGCCGGTCTCTGGCAGTTTATGCCGAGTACAGGAAAAATCTATCATCTGCGTCAGGATACCTATATTGATGAGCGACTCGATCCCTATCTGGCCACCGAAGCCGCCTGCAAATACCTGAAGCAGCTTTACAATATTTTCAATGACTGGGAGCTTGCTCTCGCTTCCTACAATTGCGGTCCGGGTAATGTGCGCAAAGCCATCCGCAAATCAGGCTATAAGGAAAGCTTCTGGGGGATCTACAACCATCTGCCCAAAGAAACACGGGGATATGTTCCCCAGTTTGTGGCAATCATGTATGTCATGAACCATCTGGATGATTACGGCTTTGAGAAAGTGCTGCCCGAATATGCCATGGAGTTTGACACGGTCCGCATAAGCCAGACGATCAATATTGATATGCTCTGTCAGTATCTGGGTATTTGCAGAGACGATGTCAACAAGCTCAATCCCGGTCTCAGACAGGAGCTTATTCCCGGCTATCTGAATTATTCACTGCGTCTGCCAGCCGATGTCATGGCTACTCTGCATGCCAACCGTACCGCTATTCTGGATAGTTGTCTGGTGCCTGAAGTGGCAAAGATCGCTTACGAAGAAAGTATACAACCGGCCAAAATTGTCTATACAGTTAAGAAAGGAGATTACCTTGGCAAAATTGCGGAAAAGCACCGGGTGAGTGTAAACGATATCAGGCAGTGGAATAAGCTGAAGCAAAATACGGTATACGTAGGACAGAAAATCGTTATTCATACAAAACAGCCAGTATCTGCACCTAAGACGGCAGTCGCACAGACAACTTCCGTACCGGCCGGAAAAACCGGAGGAAGCAGCGCTCCAACAACCCGTAGCAGCACATCAACTGCAAAAAGTCAATCAGACTCCGGCTCACTGAAAATATACCATGAGGTAAAACCCGGAGACAACCTACACCGGATTGCCGAACGCTATGATGTAAGTGTCAGCGATATCAGGGAGTGGAACAAGCTGAGCTCAACCGTAATCAATGTAGGACAAAAGCTGGTGATCAACAGCAGTACCGAGCCGGGCGGACAGCATCAGGAAAAAAGCAATGCCGTGCCAAAGGTCTATCAGGTACAGCCTGGAGACACACTCTGGTCGATCTCCAGAAAATATGAAGGCCTGACGGTAGAAGAGATCAAAAAGAAAAACAATCTGAAAGACGAAAATATCAAGCCAGGTATGAAATTAATACTTGGCTGAGATCTCCCGAGGCAATCTGAAAATATAATATACTTCCAGACCTCTCTGTTACGACCGGAGAGGTTTTTTTATGTTCCAACAGATGCCAGAAGCTTTTGCATCAGGAGCACAATAATAATTATTACGGCAATGATAAGCCCGTAGAAAATACCAAAGGCAATATTTCTTCGGTTAAGGACAGTCATGGATACAGCCGCTGTAACAAGAAAAGCCATAAAACCCAGATTGATCAGAACGTTATTCTTTTCGATCGGAAAAGTTACGGCAACCAGATAGCTCAGACCGACACAGACAAGTGCGGTCAGCCCTCTGATCAGAAACATCTTTGCAGTCATGATAATCTGTAAATAAAATAAAACGGACACTTACCGGAGAGCCTGCAAAGTAATCACAAATCAGACGGGATAAAAAAATTAAGTGTATAAAGTTTAAGCCTGGACCTCCTGCACATTTTCCGAGTCGCAGTACTCAGTTTCCAGCCTGGAAAATAAACAATGATTACAACTCACACACTACCTGCCAGTAGCATTCCGTATCAAAATCTGCCTATCACCAGAATACTGGCAGGCACCGTATCTGCTAGCTGTCCGGAAAAGAAAAAAGTGATTTTTATTTCGGAAATCTGAACAAACAGACAGGTTTATCTGCTTAATGTATATACAAAGGATTCCGGAAGCTTAAAAACTCAGCTTGCCATCCCCCGGTTGGAGGATAGCAAAACTGACAAAGTAAAAAGTCGTCGATGTGTAATAAACCCCTTAAACTATTAACATCGAATCGTCAGCTAATATATTAAAAAATTATAGTTTGTCAATATTCAATATAGATATTCATCGACAATATCCTTTCATGATTTGAAAAATCCAATTTTTTATTTAAAAAAGCAAAATTGTGCGATAAAACAAAACTGTTAAACACTTCATACAGTATTGCTATTATATTTATAAGCAGGACTGCCTGCTTAGTATAAGTAAAGAAGATTAGTTGAATAGAACACGAAGCTATGGAAGCAATAAATTCTGATAAAATACTGGAGATCGGCGAAAGCGACAAGGTCGCGGTCGAAAGGATCAAGAACTGGGTTATGATGATTTGTCGCAAGAAGTGCAACGATTCGAACAAGATCTATGTTTCTCCCTACCAGTATACCAACACGAAAGGAGAGCATATATCCAAAACAATCATATGTGTAAGCGACAACCTGCCGGAAGGACCGGTTATACAGATTCCCAAGCCACTCAACGATGTGAGCCTGGAGGATTTGCTGGGATGTTATTCACTTATCAACTATTGCAAATAAAACAGAAACATATGTTTTCAGGAAACTCCTTTTTTGATATAGGCTTTTTACTTCTTCCTGACAGCAGGGAAGAGGATCAAAAGAACAAAAACGTGAGCCGGAATATGTTTTAAGTGACATATGAGAGTATTGTTAGTCGGAGCGATTGTTTATCGAGACTTTTTCGACAAATCGTAGCCCTGACTTACCGTCAGAATCAAGAAATGTAAGGAAGAAAAGTGCGGTAAAGTCATTTTTATCGTGCTTTTCCTTTATTTATACCTTCCTCTGTGCTGTTACCGGATTTGTGTATGAAAAGTGCCGCACATACAAAATCGCCCGATCAGGATATTTATTGCAATACAGTTGCATTAAAAAACTCTTCTTTCGTATTTTTGCTTTTCAATCTCATATATGAAAATCATACTGGCGGCTCTTCTGTTTTTTTATTTTATTCCGGTGCACGCCCAGAACCAGTATGTCATCTCGGGTACAGTTACAGACTCGGAAACGGCTTTGCCTATCGCTGCGGCCTCCGTGACCATACAGGAGACTGGTACCGGCGGCTATACAGACGATGAAGGTTTTTTCCACATTCATTATCTCAGAAGGGGGCGTTATCACCTTCATTTCAATGCTTTCGGATATGAAACTGTCCATTTGGACATCCGGCTTGACTCTGCCGATCTGCAGCTCCGGATACAAATGAAACCTACTGCGCTTGAGCTGAAACAGATTGTGATTGAAGGTGAATATCTTAAAACCAGAGAGGAAAAACGCTCCCTCTCAGCCAATCTCGCTGATCAGGACTTTATCCTGAAAGCGCAGGGCAATACACTGGCAGAAGCGCTGGAAAAAATCCCCGGTGTCAATAGCATCAATACCGGTGTGGGCATCAGCAAACCTGTTATCAGAGGCATGTTTGGCAACCGTATTATTGTAACTGAAAGCGGTATCAAACAGGAAGGCCAGCAATGGGGTATTGACCATGGCCTGGAAATTGACCAGAATGAGGCAGGGACGGTTGAAATCCTTAAAGGTCCGACCAGTCTTCTCTATGGCTCTGACGGTATGGGAGGTATAATCAGCATCAAACCGGCAGGACCACCGCCGCCTCATACAATAGCTGGCTCATTGCGGACTTTCTATAAATCCAATAACGGGCTATACGGAATAGCCGGGACCGTATCGGGCAGAAATCTGAAAAACTGGTACCGGGTTTCTTATTCAAGACAGGATTACGGTGATTACAGAGTGCCGGCAGACACCTTTACCTATCTGAATTTTAAACTGCCTATACACGACCAACGACTCAAGAACACAGCAGGAAACATTGAAAGTATAAGCGTCACAGCAGGCACGTTGCGATCATGGGGTAAAAGCACGGTCAAAGTAAGCAACTTTCGTCAGAAGGCAGGCTTTTTTGCAGGTGCCATCGGCATCCCGGGAGCCTATTCGCTGAGGGATGATGGCAACCCAAGAGATATAGCGCTACCCAGTCAGCAGACAGACCATTTTAAAATAGTTGTTAACAATGAACTATTTATCAACCAAAACTGGCTTGAGCTGGATCTTGCCTATCAGAATAATAACCGGTCTGAACGTTCATACGCACATTCTCACAACATTAATCAGAGCCTTCCGGACAGTGATATCGCTCATCACTGGATACTTCAGACGGGAACACTCAATGCTATGTATCATTATGCCATCACCGATAATCTGAATCTGATTAGTGGCATAAGCAACGAATGGCGGCATAATAGTATGTCTGGTTTTGAGTTTCTGCTTCCCCGCTACCAGAGCAGAACACACGGTCTGTTTACTTTTGCCCGCTATGATGCTTCTCCGGCACTTACAATCAACGGAGGCTTACGTTTTGATGCCGGATATTATGCGATCAGTGGGTTCTCCGAAATTGTGCGTGATCTCAACGAGCAGCCAATCGACACGATCGATTATGTATCAGATATTGACCGTTTATTCTACAACTGGTCGGGAGCAATCGGCGCCTCCTGGGTCTCGCAGGACAACCACTGGAATATTAAAGTAAATGCCGGAAGGGCTTTCCGTTTGCCCTCCATACCTGAGTTGTCTGTCAACGGTGTTCACCACGGCACGTCCCGGCATGAGAAGGGCGACTCGCTGCTCAATCCCGAAAGAGGCTATCAGCTTGATCTTGCTCTCCGATATCTCCGGCGCAATCTGATCTTTCAGCTATCCCCGTTTTTTAATTACTATCTCAACTACATCTATCTGCGGCCTACAGTCTCTTTTTCTCCGTTACCGGACGGCGGACAAATCTATCAGTATACGCAGTCTCAGGCGTATTACAGTGGTGCAGAAGGTACCATCGAGTGGCACCCGCTATCCTGGATACACGCTGAAACCGGCGCAGAATATCTGTATACATATAATCCGGAATCAGGACTTCCTCTTCCTTTTATTCCTCCCTTTAGCATACGACAGGAAGTCGAGCTAACCCTTGTTCCGGCACTGGGTCCTCTTATTTCTCCTTATCTGGCACTGGCCTACCAATGGACTGCTGCTCAGAACAGAGTTGACCGTAATGAAAAGACAACACCGTCGTACCAGCTGGTAAACTGTGCCCTGGGCAGTGGTATCCGTATCGGAAATCAGGTATTCAATATTCTGATAGGAGTCAATAATCTCTTCAATGAACAGTATCTGAAGCATACCAGCCGCTACCGGATACTTTCCATCCCTGAACAGGGCAGAAACTTTATGATCAGCATCGCCTATCCTTTGGAAAAAACGATCAAAAGAAATTAAAATGAAACATTGTTGCGTATAAAAAATCTTAATATTATAATTGCAACAGTATTGCAAAAACATTCATATTATGAAAAACACTATTTACTCATTGATCCTCGTCCTTGCCATCGCAGGCTTCACATCTTGCAAAAAAGATGATGACAACAAGAAAAAAGACACCACGGCTCCCGTAATTGAAAAAGTGCTTATTAACGGGGAAACAGACAGTGACCATATTCATTTGCATCCGGGCGATGAGCTTGAGCTTGAAATTCACTTCTCGGACAATGAAGAACTGAAAAGCGCTAAGGTAGAAATCCACCACGCCGGAGACGGGCATTCGCACAGAATGAACGCCGTTCCGTTTGCCTATAATTCTATTCTGGAACTAAGCGGCAAGCAGGCCCATGAGCATCTTGATATCCATATTCCTGACAATGCTGCCGACGGTGAATATCATCTGACTGTACAGGCAATTGATGCCTCCGGCAATGAATCTGTCTTATATTTTGCCGAGCTTGAGGTCGAGACGCACTGATTCTCCTTTAGTGATAACCACACCTGTAAAAGCCTGAGCATTCAGGCTTTTTTTATTAACAATAGATTTCAATTATAAAAAGTATAAAAAATCTCTATATATTTATACTCATAAGCAACCAGTTTCCCTGTTCGCTTTCAGAAACTTAGCATTTGATGCTTCGTTTTATGAAAAGATCTTTCAGCCATCGTGGTCAGAAGCGATAAACTTATCTTTGTACCGTTGTTTATGGTGTATGCCAGGATTGTAATTAGTACTGTATTGCTGCTGTTGTGCAAAATGGCTTCTGCGCAGGTTTCGGCAGTATACACACTGGCTCCTCAACAATTTTTCAATCATTATTACCTGATCAATCCTGCCAATGAATCGCTGGAAAACCGCCTGCACCTGGCAGCCGGTAACCGATCAATGGTCGGGGTATTTTCCGGAATCGGAAGCTCATACGGCAACATCCGGTATACCGGATACAACCGGGCCCGGACCCAGGCCAATACAGTTGGATTGCATATCTCCAATATGCGGCGAGGCGAGTATATCCAACTCAACAAGATTCATTTTCGCTACGCGCTTACTATTGCCCTTTCTGAAAATACCTATATCTCCGCGGGCGTGTCAGGCGGGCTCATCAATTATCGTCTGGCAGCATCTCAGGCGAGCGCAGGCGGCTCTGCCCTCGGTCCGGACCTGGCAGCCGGAATCTGGCTGCTCTCCGATAAGTTGCAGGCAGGGATATCCATGATGCAATTGCTCAACGCCGGACTTCAGCCCCTCAATGAACGACTTGAGCTCAGACGATATATCAATATTGCCTCTTCGTACAAGCTGGCCATTAGTCCCGCAAGCGATCTGAAGATACATGGCTGGTTCCGGTATGAGCTGTATAATAACCGATCCGGATTCATGATATGCCCCCTCTACTCCTGGAAAGAAATGATTGAGCTAGGCCCGGGTTATGACATTGAAAGAGGAATGTATGTATATGCAGGTTTGGGAAAAATAAGTCTGGGACAGGGTGCCTTGCAGGCAGGTGCATCATTTCTGCTTCTCAGCTCGCGCTACTTATCCGATCTTACAGATTCTGTTGTCGAGCTGAGTATTGTTTATGCAATCAATCAGGAATAACGACATACCCCTGGAACTTCAAGTTGCCTTCGAGAGTCTCAGACAATCGAAATCCCCGCACCAGGTTTTAAGTAGTATAGTCACCATCCCCTCATACTTTTTTTAGGATCAAAGAGAGTTTCTTTCAGCAGGCTCAGCTCCCACTGGGATCTTCGAATTCTAAGCCTAAAGCTTTCTTCCTTTAAAAATTATCGGATAAGAGTCACGTGAAGCACCTTGTTTTCATTAATGATAACGGAATAATAATCGGTAGGGGCCGGCTCTCCGGTTTCTGTTCTTCCGTCCCATAGGGCTGGAATGGAAAGCTCACGTATAAATTTCCCCTGTGCATTATAGATGCGGGCAATACCTGAATCCTTTATATAATAGGTATCCATCTGTCCATCATTGTCCGGTGAAAATACATTGACGGTATTGCAGGGCTCTACCACAACAGAGTCTTCCGAAAAGAAATACCCTCCAGCATATATATCATCCACCACAAAATCATTTGTCTTTAACCGGCCATCAAGGCTTTTGAGCTTAATAATCTGCTTTCCGTCATTCTCCGGCACCCAGCTATAGGCTATATAATGCCAGGAAGTATCTTTGGGCATTGATACAACATGCACCTGATGTTCTCCCAAATAAATGCCGATGATTCCTGTGACATAGTCTTCATTGGCAAATCGTCTGTGTATATTGGCCGCATACAAAGACACCTGATACGAAACCCCGGCAGAGACAGATACTGTATCAATAAAAAATGCCATCGAAGTATCCAGACTCCCGTCAATCAACAACATATTACCTCCGTTGCCGGTGTGGTCATGCCTGCTTACAAAAGCAGATGAAATAAGAGCAGGATCGGATACAACAGCGTAATTTCCGGAACGAAAGTTCTCCTTATCGCCTAAGGTATAATCTGAAGCAAATGTCTGTATATCCGAGTCAAAGGATCCGTTGTGGATATAATTTGCGTGAAGATGCCTGGAGCGGACAGAATAAGTTGTACGCACAAGCGGACGGACTTCCATCTGCCAGTACGATTTTATAGTAAGATTTTCAGCATCACCATTTGTCACTTTCCATTCGATGTCTGAGCCATCTGTCTCCACCTCTAGTATTGAGCTATCGTCTTCCAGGCAATAAGTGCTCAGATGTACACGGGTATAACACTCCTGTCCATCCGGACATTGCGCAAAACCAATGCCTGTCATCAGCAGAAGCAGTACACTAAAAGAGCATTTTTTCCTGATAAGATTCATATATGTTTTCTGTTTACCGTATGATGGTAATTTGTCCGCTTCGTTGTGTCCTGTCTTCCAAAACAATCAAATATATGTAAAGTCCGGAAGGTAAAACAACCCCCTGACTGCTGACTCCGTTCCATGCAAATCTGCGTTCCCGGACCCGGCTAAAGACCACCCGACCGCTCATGTCCATAATCTGAAGATCGAAGACCTCAATATCAGAAACAGGTACTTCCCAGGTTTCACCGGCATCAGGATTAAGCACAAAATTCTGCTCTCTGCAAACCTTCCCGGGCAGATATACCAGAATTGTATCCGGACATCCTTCCTGATTGGTAACAATAAAGGTATAATCTCCGCTATAGAGGTCTGTATAGGATAAGGCCGGCTGCTTTCCCGGACGACGTATCGTATACAAAGACTGGCCACCTTCTGCTCTGCTCTGCGCAAAAGTTATTGCACCGTCTGCCCGGCCCTCACACGCCGGTTTAAGGTCCGGTTGCAGCTCTGCCCGGAAACCGGCACAATCCGGCATGCGTACAGCAGGAATATTTTCGGGCTGCACTTCAGTCACAGGCTCTGCTTTTTTCTCCGGAGAGAAATCCAATATCTCCCCAACGTTTTTTTGCTTATTGACAACTGTATCAGAATCAGTCAATACTATAAGCAGACTATCTGCATCCGCTCCATTCCGATTCAGGTTTTGTACAGGCTTGTCCGGGAAAGGTATCGGCAGGATATGCCTGTCATCCGAAGCTGATCCGGCTGTATCTTTATCAGCATTTACAGGTACTTCCTTTTTTTCTATAGTATCCTGACCAGGTACGACAGTTTCAGAAGGTTCCGGTACCGGTTTCAGTACAAGCAAAAGACCACTGATCAGCAATCCTCCCAGCAGAATAGCCGAACCAAGCTTCCATCGGATAGTTGTCTGGCGATCGTATTTCCGGATTCCCTCCTGAATTTCCTGTCTCAGCTCATTGTAAGCCGATGCTTCTATCGCCTGATTGGCCAGTATCCATGCTTCCACTTCTGCCGCGAATGCTTTATCTTTTGCCATCAACTGCCCGAAAGCCTGATTTTCTTCCGGAGTCAGGTCGCCATTCAGATAGCTTTCTATACGTTCATATGTCTCTTTGTCGTACCTCAAAATCTCAATGCATCTAATACATTCTTATTTTCTTTGACCAGTCTCACCAGGTATTGCTTGCACCTGTAGTGCTGAGCTTTGCTCACATTCTCGTTCTTGTGCCCCATTTTGACGCATATCTCTTTCATCGAGAGGCGCTCATAGAGCGAATATTTCAGAATTTTCCTGCAGTTTTCTTCCAGCTGTTCAAACAGTTTCTGAAGTATGGCTGATTTTTCTCTGTCCAGGATATGCGACAGATGATCCCGTTCCGGCAGGATTTCCTCAGAGGCAATATATGCTTCATACTGTTTGTGAAGTGACTGTCTGCGTATTTTGTTAATCCAGAAGTTGCGCGCAATGGTAAAGATAAAACCATCGATGCTGTTGCCCTCATGAAACTGATTTTCCCTGACTTTCAGAAAAAAGATAACGATTGCTTCCTGAAAAATATCATCCGCTTCTTCCCTTGTTCCATTATTCTTAATAATGTAACCACGCACTTTTTTCAGGGTCCTTTTATACAAAAAAGACAAGGCGGCGGCGTTATTCCCGTTTCTTATAGCTTCAACAATCTGGCTATCGCTTTCCAAGGCTCTTTATTTTAGTACGACAATTAACAAACCGAAAAGTAAACAGGACTGATACGAATATACCGGCAATATTATTTCAAAAACTATGCAGGTATATAAAAAAACACACCCCAGGCCATCAAAGGGGTGGTGATGGTGATCTGAAGTGTGTACTTAAAGAATATGAAAACAAATTGTTTACAATAAATTATACGCTTCACCAGTTGGCATGGTTGCATCTTCAGCGCTTCATACTCACATAGATAGCTTTTTAAAAAAGGCCTATTCCGAATTGGAAAAATCCAAAAGATCTTCAAAAGATGCCTTAATAACCATTTTACCTGTTTTATCTATAAAACCCCATTGATCCAAGAGTTTTACCCTGCATAATCCGTTACTAAAGTGTCCGATATTGGGGTGAGGTATTCCTTTGAATATAACTTTTGTCTTGGAATCTTCCACAACTTCATCCGGGAGACGAAAAATCTTCCTGCCGGATACGTCGATAAACCAATAGAATAGGTCGATAAAAACTAAGGAAAATCCTCCCTGAAAATGGCTTGCAAGCTGATATACCGGCTCAATTACCCACTTTCCGGATTTATCCATATAACCATAATTGACTGTTCCATCCTTTTCTACAGGTACCCGAACCAGTCCTTCGGAAAAAGAAAGACTGATATTTTCGTTCTGCAGCAGATGATCGATGGTAAAAATCACTTTGCCTTCAGTGTCAATAAATGCCGCCCTGCCGGATTCGTCCAGCACAAATGCCCTGTCTCCGGAAAACGGCCAGGCTTTTCTGAAGCTCCGGGGAAAGGCCTGCCCGTTTTGTCTGTCAATATACTGGTGGTTGGAGCTTCCCTTCATCACGGGCGCCACTCCCTGATGAAACTCTCCGGCGGTCCAGTAATCGGGGGCAATGCTTACCTTATTCTGATTATCTATGTATCCCCATTTGGAGCCTTTGGGAATTTTGAATGCGCAATATCCTTCCGAAAAAACGGTGTATAGAGTATCATTGGGCTGTATCAGCCAGGATCCGTCCTTTTTTATAAACCCCCATTTGCCCCCCATTAAAGTTATTCCCTGATAAGCACGATACGAAGCGCCTGTATTGACTCTGGCAAAACCTTCCTGAAAGCTTTCCACGGCATCAAAGCGTGGCTCCACTACCCATTTGCCCGTCTTATCAATGAAACCCCATTTGCCTGTTTGACAGTTGCCGGCATCAAGCGGGTCAAAAAAGAAACCTATATTGGCGGCTGCCAGTCCTTCCCGAAAAGGGAGTACTTTGTCAAATGCCGGTTGAATTATCCATTCTCCTTTATCATTGATAAAACCCCATTTACCATCCTTTTTTGCACCGGCGAGAAAGCCCCGGGCATCAGCATGGAAATGAATAAAACAGACAATCAGCCAGGCAAATAAAAAGTTTTTTTTCATAAATTGTACCCGATAATCAATTGTTTGCAGGATCGATTACTTGACATAATCTCCCGTTTTTTCTTAAACTGAAACTACCGGAGCACCAAAATGATTGATCGGCAGCATACAATTTTATCCCCAAAACAGGAAATATGCAACGTTTTTCTTTCCCATCATTAAGCAGGCTATCTCAGGCTATTTTTCGCAGAAAGCTACTCAGAGAATCACTGGCAGAATTTTTTAATCATGGTATCGGCTATCTTGCCGGGGTACTTGCCTACAATAATCTTTCCTTTTTTTTTGAAGTAAAAAGTGTCAGGAATCTATGGGGCATTACAAACTTTCGCCGCAAAACACTGGTCAGTCAGGACACTTTTGAATTGATGGAATTTGTCATATCCGGTCTTGTCGGTTTTATAATCTTCAAGCTCGTGACATATTATTCCTCTAAAGTCTGGGACTGGTATGAAAAAAAATATCCTATGGAAGAGGGAACTGAAGAGCAGGCTTAAAAAATATTTTTCAAATGATCAAACTGCTTGGAGTGCTGTATAGTCACCCCGCTAACCTGCTGTACATAGTTAAGATATAAATCAGGATTGCTTTTGCTGAATATCTTCAGAGATAGGGTACCCGAACGGTTGAGCTGATAATAGATTATATAGTCTCCGGCAAAAACAGTATTCGAGGCCTGTCCTGCCGGATTATTCGCTGAATTGAAATTGCCGCCGACACTTACTGACAGTCTTTCAGATATCTGCTTGGAGGCCATAAGATTAAATGTTTCCAGATTAAGACTCTGACTATTCTCAACATTGACTTCGATATCAACTCCGCCCAATTTATCAGTGAGCTGACCAAGCTGGGCATTCAGAGCTTTGCTGACACTCTGAGCCGCTATATTATTTGTACCGGCTCCTCCCTGCAGATTCCAGCTGTCATAAGGCAGAAACTGATTAAAAGCAATAATCCCCATAACCTGCTTGTTCAGCTCTCCCGGCTCTGATTTTATCTGGTTGAGCCGCTGAGCGACCATGCTGTTGCCTGAACCTCCTTCAATGCTTTCAGGAATCTCGATATCAAAGGTAATTTCAGGAGTGGAAAGCTCTCCTTTGAGAAACAGAAATACCCTTACCGGAAGCGGGCGTGAAGCCGCTCTGGCTTCTTCAGGACTGAGAAAGGTGCGCTGATCATCTACCAGAGCAGTTCTCGAAGCTTTGGTTTCGTATCTGGCAGTTACATTAAGTATGCCATCGGCCGGATCGCCCTGCCAGCTGATGGTACTCTCCTTATCAATTTTGAAATCCTTCTTGATCACATTGAGAAAGGTAAATGTATAGCTGCCTTCCTCCACTGTGTAGGTACCAAACAGATTCATATCGTTTTCAGAGTCAAATTCAAACCTGAAAGCACCGGTCCCCAGCGATGATATCTTATCTCCATTGACCGGATCAACCACAATATTGACACGGGCCTGACGATTGACTTTGAGCTCACCGGAAATATTGAACGAAGACAGATCAACTCCAGCCGCCTTAAGTGTGTCACTTTTTGGTTGTCGCCGTACTACTATACCATCGCTGCTGAACGTATCAGGAGACACAAAACGGATATAGTCCGGAGTCTCATAGCTGGCCTCAGGGCTTGCCAGAGACATCGAAATATCGGTTTTGGCCCTGGTTTCCAGCTTGAGCTGTGCTCTGATATTATCCTGAGGCCCCCGTACGCTCATATCCAGATCGGCGTAAAGTCGTCCGTAAAACGGAATTATTCCGGCCTCTTTGCTATTCAGAAACAAAAAGTTGCGACCGCTCAGATGCAAATCAAGAAAAAAGTCTTTCATAAAGTTATGCCTGATTTCTCCGCGAAGAGTTGCTTTGCTCCCATCCTTATCGTACAAGGTTATTCCTCTCAGATTGATGCTTGAGTTGGAAACAGCAAGCCTCTCGTCTTTAATGGTGTAGACTGTTTTTATCGCTTCAATACCAATCTGATTTTCTCCGGTAAAATGAAATTCCCCTGTCAGCTGAGGATCACTAATGGTGCCGCCAAGATGTATTCTGGTATCAAGTCGTCCGTTGAGCCTGAAAACGTATTTCTTTATAAAGGGCTGAATTGATGCAAGCTGAATCTGACGACCCAGAATCCTGAAGTCCAATGTATTGGAATCTCCCACCACGTCTACCGTGCCGTATACATCCAGCTCGTGAATCTGACCGATGAGTTTGCCATCAACCAGAAGCTTATTGTTATCGCTTTCCTTTTCAAAACGAATATCCAGATCGCCAAGCCCGGACTTATCAACTTCCAGCCCTTTTGTTTTGACAGTGCCCTCTACCGCCGGATTACCCATCGGATTTATAACTCGTACACTGGCATTAAGTATTCCGTCAAAAGCCAGACCAACAGGCATAATACGGGATACTTCATCAAGATTTACCTCTTTCAGGTCCGCTTCGAGAATATTGCTGTTTTCTTCTGAATGTACCGAAGCTATTCGTATATGCTGACCGGTATCAGCCCTGAGATTAAAATTCTCTATAAAAAAATAATCGGAAACAAAGACTGCACGGGCCTGTCCGTCATTGTCCCAATGATTTCCCTTGAGCTCAAGGTGTATCTTGTCCAGGTTCAGGTAAAAGGAATCTTGCTTCAATGCAAGCAGACCTTCGATATCTACTCCCGAATTGTGCGACGAATCAGCAAGATCCAGATGAAAGAATAAGCTGTCTTTAATAATAAACCCGTTAATATCCGGCTTACTTATCCTGATCTTGTCAAGTATGGTAAGAGGTCCCGAATGGACACGCAGATCTATTTTATCCTGATCGGCCTTAATAAATGACTGAAGACCGATCGTTGAAAACTGTGCAAAGCCGATTTCCCCGACCTTCAGGCTTGCTGACAGAAGATGCTGCTCACCGCTCCAGTTTCCATCAAAGGTGACATCCCGCAGCACCTCCATGGAGGGTACAAACATGCGCAACAGACCTTTGGTATCCTGCACCCTTACGGTAAAATAAAGGCTGTCGATATGTTCATCGGTATCATTCCGGATACCGGAGTAATAATGTGCCAGAAAATGACGCCCTGCAGCAGGGATCTCGGAGAAACGGAAATTGCCGCTGACATCAATAGTAAAAAATCCGGATTGAGCCCTGATAAAACGCAGCCCTTCCTCTGTACCGGTAGAAGCCGTAATCGAGTCAATCAGATATTCATATTTCTCATTGGAAAGACTTAACGAATCGGCTTCGATTCCTGCCACAACTGCATCAATATCATCCCCCTGCATATAGGCCGCCAGCTTGCCGGACAGCACCAGCGGATTCGGGCTGAAATTCAGCGCCTTTAAATCTACTCTGGCTATATGACCATTAATTTCTATCGAAAGTTTTTGCCGGAGATCAAGGACAGTATGAAGTTTTAGCCGGGCATTCGAATCAGCGGATTCAACAGCGCCGTTAAACGTATTATTCTGCCAGATTCCCCCGATATTTACATCTCTGTATGTATACCCGTTGTATCCGGCTTTGCGGATCAGGCCTTTCTCTATAATTATTTGTCCATCCCTGGTCCGAAATTCTGCATCCGCCTCTACCACTCCTAACTGAGATTGTCTGAGCAAACGCCCAAGCTCAACGTCTGTAGCTGTGAAATATCCTTCCGTATAGGTGAGAGCATAATTTTTTCCGAAGCCCAGCCTTATATCCGTCCTGACTTCACCTGCTTCGGACTTCAGGTCAAAATCCGTCTGAAGACGGCTCAGGTTTCCGCTGATTGTGCCATTTCCCTTTATATTACCCAAAGGAACCGGGTCAAAGCCTGCATCCTGAGGAATAAATCCCCGGAGCATCTGCCCGGTAGTCCGCACATCACGGACCCGTGCGTCACAGGTTCCATGCTCGAGATCAAGGATACCGCTGATTTTAAAATCTCCGCTCAGGCGATTATGCTCATCCAGCTGTAACAAAAAATTCCGGGCGGTAAAATTATTGACTGATCCATTAAGCTTTCCGTCTATTTTAACAGACTTATTATGAATAGCTTTTATAGTATCCATTTCCGGCACAAAGAAGAAAAGATCATTTGTATGCAGCAATGCATTATCCAGGTCCCCTTCAAAAGTAATTTTTCCGGCTACCTCGTCCAGATGTCTCAAATCCGGCAGCCGGGCTTTCAACATTCCGGTAAACGAAGAATGTGGTGTGGAAAATTTATCCAGATCAAATGCCAGATGCGGCATTTCCAGATCAATTGCAGCAGCCAGATCATTGAGCACGAATCCGCTTTTTTCCTGCAAATTCATTTCTTTTACATTGCCTGCATACGATGACTCCGTCACGGACAAATCCCGAACCAGGACAGTCTGCAAACGGACATCCAGGTGATTCCAGTCAATTCCTTTTCTTGCTGCTGCCTGATCCTCATTATCCAGCCTGAACTCCGATTCTTCGATCATGACCCGCCGGAAAAGTAAATTCAGAGGACCCGGCGGAGCCTCAGAAGTCTTTACCTTTTTTTGCTTCGGTGTATAGGTTGATACCGCCAGCTTTGTTCCGGAAAGATATATATCCCGGATTACGGGTGAGGAAGTAAGGCTTTCCACTCCAAGCTCCGATCGCCCAAGCTGTGTCTCGAGTCTCAGACCAACTTCATGATCACTCAGTGAAAAATGTATATTTTTCAGACGGATGGTCTCTACTGAAAATTCCCAGGGAGAGGGCGTGGATGAATCTCCGGAGGAAAAGGCATCGATCAGGAACTGAAAGTTATAGAGGTCTTCAGCTGCTTTTTTTGTAATGGAGATTCTGGCAGATTCCAGTCCCACGTAATTAAGCTCAACGACACGACTGATTAGCCGGCTAAAATCAATATCAACCCCGATTCGTTCTGCATGGAATAAGGTATCTTTGTGCTGGTCCTCTATATAGATATCGGTAACCTCGATCATATCCCACAAGAAAAGACTAAAACCACCGATATGTACGTTGGTTCCGGTTTTCCCGGCCAGAAATACCGTAGCCTTGTCTACTGCAAAACGCTGAACAGCCGGTATATGAACAACCAGTGCAATAATCAGCATGAGGCTTATCAGGAAAAGAAAAAAAATCCCGAGATATTGTACAATCTTCTTAAAAAGGCGCATTCCGTGATGGCTTATGACCGTTCATAATTCTAATTTTGGACAGCCATAATTTGTTTTTTAGCACTTTGTTCAGACTTGTCTGGCAGCATGCCGGATTGAATAAAAATAAAAAGGAATAGTCACCCGTAAAAGTTTTTTTGCCTGAAATATACATTGTTGCTCTATCCGGATAGCGGTCATAGCCCGATAAAAAAAGCCCGTACCAGCTCTGGCACAGGCTTTCACGGAAAAAAGCAGGGACAACCCTATCTGTAAATCACTCTTTCGGTTTTTATGATATTGTCCGAATATATTTTTAGCAGATAAGTACCCTTGTCCAGCATATCCATTGACATAAACGACTGATTTGTCAATTCTTTCTGAAACAGCATCTGCCCCTGCAATGAATACACTTCTACCTGTACTGATTTGCCCGCAGATGCAGTAGCAATCCATATACCCTCAGACGTCGGATTAGGATATATGCTCAGCTGTGCTGATGCTGCCTGCTTATAGCCGGTAATGGGGCTTTCAAATTCAGAGAAGCTAAGCTGACGCTCTGCCACCAGTTCCCATGTACTGCTGCCAGCATCCCAACGAAATTCCTCGCTATTTGCCAGAGCATTTACATCTGTTTCCCCATTAAGCTCATAAAAGAAGACAGGCAGTTTCAAATTGCTTTCATCTGCTGTAAACGAGTATGAGTATACAAAACGGGTTTCATTTACCCAGACACTTCCCTGATAACGCTGAATAGTCTCTTCGATCAGCTGGTTGTTTTCATTGTAAACATACAAATGTCGGCTCTGATCTGTCCAGTCCCCGTTCCAGGTCTGGATCAGCTGTTCCGTTCTGTTGCCATTGGAGTCATATTCATACAGGCTTCGCTCGGATGCCACCTGATTATCGTCATTAAGCACATATTCCGTTTCCAGAATCAGCTGCCCCTGCTGATTGTATTCATAATTGGTAAGACTAATCGGTACCCAGGCAGAACCACTCCAGATAAAGTCTGAAGAAGATGTCAGAAGATTCCCGGCAGAATAAGTTCTGATATTGCGGAAATCATTTATCCATTGCCCGGCATCCGTATCCCGCTGCTGCACCTGATACTCTGTCGCATTGCCATTTTCATCATAAGCAACAGTTTCTCTTGTATCAAGCACCCACTGCCCCGACGACCAGATATAACCTGTCACCATAGTAACCTGTCCCGCCTCATTGTACGCAAAATCCCAGCGTTGATCATTTACCCAGGTCTGAGTCTGTGAGCTCCAGCTATAATCAATGTTTCGTATAAGGTTTCCATTGACATCATATTCGAAAAACTCTTTATAAAAATTCTGTAGCTGTCCGTCAACAACAATTCTGTTGATCGTACTGTCCAGCTTCTCAAAATCCGAGTCAAGCACCCGCTTGCGGCTATCTCCGGAATATTGAGACAGGTAAGTTTGTTTCCGTTTTCTTTTTCTGTTGGGACCGGTCTGCGAATCCTGAGCCAGCAGCGAAAAAGTAACCATTAGTCCAACAAAGAGAGTAACTATTTTTTTCATTGTTTTCCTGTTTAGTATATGTTTATAAATTAATTAGTTTTATAAGAAAATGTTGGCCGATACCAGTATTAAAATGCAGATTGTACCGATCTGTGAGCAATAAAAAAAAGCGGCTCCCCGATCGCCGCTATCAACCCAACATTTCCCGGGGAGCACACTTTGAACAAAAAACCATGCATTCTTTTCAGTGACTCAGAAGCATTTCCTGCTCCTTTCCGGAGACAGTCTTCAGAATATCCAGAAACGGCTTATTGGTAAAAGCCACCTGAAAATATTCTGTTTCGTATTCGCCTTCTTTGCTTTTCATCATCTCCTGTGCATCATGCCACTTTTTGTCAAAATCATAGGTATGGCAGTTTTTCAGCTTATTGTAGTTAATAAAAGCCATTTGCTTCATGGCATCCGCATCCGGCATACGTTTTTCTGTAAACTGGCTGATTGCTCTGCCCAGATCACCGTTTACCTGATTCAGAAGATCCGAAAAGACCCGAACCGATTCCATACAAGTGTTCATACCCATTGCATAAAAAGGCGGCATGGCATGCGCAGCATCGCCCATCAGCAGAATCTCATCCTTATAGTTCCATTGCGATGATCTGGCTTCATAAATATCCGAAACCGGATTGTCATTAAATTCCTTTATAAAATGATCCTTGTCTATACAGGAAAGGAAATGACAGTTCTTATCAATAAAATCGTACAGCTTATCCTTGTCCGTTATTCTCGCAAACTCACTGTTTCGGGTATAAAAAAGAGTTCCGTTAAATCCGCTTCTGCCATCCGGCAGTGCTACAAACAACAGCTCAGACACATTCCATATATGTACATAATTCGGATCAAGCACATAGTCTCCATTGCGCGGCGGAATATATACTTCCTTAAAAAGGAAATCCAGCTTCTGCAATACAGACTCAACCAGTCCGTAATTATTCATCTGTGTTCTGACAGCCGAAAATGCTCCGTCACATCCAAACAGATGGTTGTAGTAAACCGCTTTTTTCTTTCCGCTCTGAGAATTAAAAAGAATCCTTTTTGCCTTGAAATTGATTGCTTCCAGATCGTGATTGAAGAAAAAATCCACATTGCCGCTTTCACGGCAGCACTCCATCAGAAATGAATTAAAATCTTTCCTGTTTATGGTATAAATTGCTTCTTTCATTTTGCCATACTCCTGATAAAAAACATTTCCGTCTTTCAGATGTACAGCTCTGCCATATTTAGGCACCAGAATCGATTTGTAGCGATCATAAACTTTCAGGTCCTTTAATGTATTTACTCCGCGTTCGGAAATAGACATTCCTACTGTGCGTTTCTTATTCTCATATTCGTCCCGAAAGTCTTTTCTTTTGTCGTAAACAGCTACCTTAAAGCCTTTTTGTGCGAGATACAATGCAAGAGTACAACCGGTAATTCCTGCTCCATTAATGACAACCGGTACATTTCGTTCCGGTGTTTTTTCCAATCTATCCATCGTCTTCTACCAATTACCTATCTGGCTAACCGGCAGAAAATATGATTTGTTAAAAATTATTCTGTTCTCCCGGACCGGATAAGCTCAGACTGCTCTCTGCCGGATAAAAGAAGCTGCTAAATGAACAAAGCAACGAACAGATGGGTTTGGGTGACGTTTTCAGGTGATGACAATTACAAAACCTGACAGATACTATAACCTGTTGTATTTAAAAACATTTGGAAAATTGATTCTGTTATTTTTCCATGAGCCATTCAGGCATCCACGATTTTTCAATTGTGTAAATTTTAAAAGCTGATTATGGAAAATTTACTTGTCCGACAAAAATTTACCTTATCCAAGAAGGTATTCGAAGGATTTATTTTCAGGGGAGAAACACTTGATCAGAATGATCACAAAGCACAGCACCTCATATTACTTGCAGCATATATCATTCTTCTTAAGCGCTATACCGGAAACCGGCTGTTTCGCATCGGCTATTCGGACTTTGCTTTTCCCGGCGAACGGTACATAGAAGCAGATCTTTCAGATGACCTGAGCTGCTTCGAAGTAATAAACCTTCTCACTGATAAAATTAACCAGCCTGATCAGTCAATGAAAGACAGGGATCCGGACGAGTTTTTTCCTGTCTACTTTTCAATGTTTGAAAAGTTTAACGAGAGCCTGGATTATACCGATCTTAATGATCATCAGATTCGTCCTGAGAGTCATCTTGACAATTTTCAGTCGGCGCTTCAGATGTTTCACAATAAAAGCATATTCGGCGCCTGGATCCTTTGCAGGGCAAGTCATTTTGACTCGATTACCGTAGATCGTATGCGCGATCATTATCTGACGGTGCTTAACGATCTTTTATCAAGTCCGGAGAAAAGAATTCGTGAAGTAAATATCGTTTCTCCGGAGGAGCTGGATCTTATCTTCAATGAATGGCAGGGACCGGTTATCTCTTTTCCTGATCATCAGTGCCTTCATGAACGCATCGGAGAGCAAGCCGGGAAAACTCCGGAAGCCATAGCGCTGATTTGCAAAGGCGAAGAGATTTCATATAAAATACTGGAAGAAAAAGCGAATTATCTGGCCAGAGTGCTGCTTGACCGGGGTCTGAAGCCGGGAGAAAGAGTTGGCCTCCTGATGGATCTGTCCATTGATGCCGTGGCTGGCATGCTGGCAATACTCAAGGCTGGCGGTGTTTTTATTGCCATGGACCCGGCACATCCGCTTAGCAGGCACCAGTTTATGATCAATGACTGCAAGATTCGGCTTCTCCTGTCTGTCAGCAACACTCCCGGCAATGAGCTGTTTCCGGCAGACCAGACTATTCTGACAGACAGCCCGGAGCATAAGTATGGTCTTCTGAAGGAAAATACCGGTATCCGTACTGATCCGGCCAAGGTTGCCTATCTGATGTATACATCCGGCTCTACCGGGGACCCTAAGGCAGTCATGATTACACATCGCAATATTGTGCATAATCTCTATATAACCGTACAACGCTATGAGCTGAAAGAAGGTGAAAAAGTCCTGTCCATGAGCTCACTGTCTTTCGATACTTCTATTTCAAAATTGTTTTCTATCCTGACCGTAGGCGGAGCTGCAATTCTGCCAACGGGCGAAGATACTATGGAGGTGGAAAAACTGATCCGGCTGATGCAGAAGCACAAGCCGGTGCTTTATCCTTCTACTCCGGCTATACTCCGGCTGATCAATCAGATCAACCCGGATCTGTCTTTTATACGGGTCATCACGACCGGTGGAGAATCAGCCAGATATACTGATTTTGATAAAATCATAGAACAGGTCAAAATCATGAATATTTATGGTCCTACCGAAGCCACTGTTTCCTCGTCCAGCTATACCATACCAAGGCAGGATAGCGAAAGCACAGAAAGGATTCCTATAGGCAAACCAAATCCCAATGGTGCTATTTATATTCTGGATGATCATATGCAGCCAGTGCCTATTGGCACATTCGGCACGTTGTACATTGGCGGAAAAGGTGTGACCAAAGGCTATCTTAACAATCCCGAGCTTACAGAGCAGAAGTTTGTTGCGAATCCGTTCAAGCCAGGCGAAAAAATGTACAATTCGGGGGATATAGCCCGCTGGCTTCCCAATGGTTATATTGATTTTCTGGGAAGAAAGGATAATCAGATAAAAATCAGAACATACAGGGTGGAAATCGAGGAAGTAGAAAAAATAATGAGCCGCTCCGAAATGCTTACTGATGCCAAAATTCTGGTAAAAGAAGAAGGAAACGGAGACAAATCAATGATCGCCTGTATTGTTCCAAAGGAAAAGGATGCATTTGTGGTGCAAAATCTGAAGAATTTCATGCAGCAGCATCTTCCCGCTCCGGTAGTTCCGGGTGAGTTTATTCTGCTCGATAAGCTTCCGGTCAATCGTAGCAATAAAATTGACACCAAAGCGCTGTTGCAGATCTATCTGGAAAAACAGCAGCAGGTTGCTACCCGACCCGCTGCCGGACTATACAAAAACAGAGTAGAAAAAGAAATCGCCGGTTTCTGGAAAACCAGACTGAATCGTTCTGTGATTGATCCGGATGAAAATCTCTTTCATATTGGTGGAAACTCTCTCAGTGTAATGCAGCTTAAGCTTCATATTCAACAGATTTTCCAGCTCGATATTCCGGTCAAGGCCCTTTTTGACCATCAGACCACTGCAAGTCTGAGTGATTTCATTATCAGCCAGGCTCCGAATCCTGAGCAGTTGCTCTCGGAACCGGCAGAAGAGACCATAAGCCGGACAGACAATGTCAGCGATAAGCAAGCAGAAACTTCTTCATCCGTTGCTTCACCTGCCCGAAAATGGAAAAAGCTTCTGCAGGTAAAGCCGCCAAGGGTTGCCAGAATTAAAAAAGCGCTGGTGGCCAACAGAAACAAGCTTCCCCTTTCGTACCACGAAGAACGTCTGTGGTTTCTGTACAAGTTTCAGAATGAAAAATGTATGTACAACATTCTGAAAGCATATACGCTGACCGGAAAACTAAATCTGACGCTACTGGAAGAAAGTCTCAACCAGGTAATCAACCGCCATGAGAACCTTAGAAAAAGATTTTATGAACTCGATGGCGAAGTAGTCGCAGCATTAAGACCGCGTATACAGGTACGGCTTAACATCATTTGCGGACAGACCGATACTTCTGAAAATCTGTTTGAGGAAGAAATCAGCAAGGAGGCCGAAAAAGCGTTTGATCTGTCGGGGGATATACTTGTAAGGGCTACGCTGATCTCCAGAAATGATTTTGAGCATCGCCTGATTCTTGCAACACACCACATTGTTGCCGATGGCTGGTCTTTCAATATTATTATGAAAGAGCTCCACAGCTTGTATTCTGCCAGCCGGAATAATGAAAAAATTGAACTGGAACCGCTCACCAAAGCATATACCAACTATACATTTCACTATAAAACAATTCTCAACGAGGAGCTTATTGCGAAACAGACCCTGTTCTGGAAAGAAAAGCTAAGCGGAAAAATTGAAAAACTCCGTCTGCCTTATGATCTGCCGGGCAGTTCTGAATCTTCCGGCAGGGGAGGACACGAGGAAGTGTGGATCCCTGCCCCTCTTGCTGAAAGTCTCTTCGGGCTGGCCAAAGCCAAAGGAGTTACTCCGTTCATGGTTTATCTCTGCGCTTTTCACGCCCTTCTTCACAAGTATACCGGGCAGGATTTTGTACATACCGGTATTCCTATTGCAGACAGACAGCATGCTGCAACCCGTGATCTGGTTGGTTTTTTTGTCAATACGCTGCTGATTCCTTCCCGATATGTGGCCGGATCAACATTTGAAAACGCGCTGTCTTCTACCCGAACCGAAGTGCTGGAGGCTTTCGGCAACAAAGAGCTCCCCTATGATATACTGGCTGATATGCTGAACCGGGAGAGTGGAATAAAGGCAAGCGAACTCCTGCAGGTTATGTTTGATTTTCAGAATATCAGCGAGCCGGTTACCCGAATGGGCGATATTGAAGTTGATGAAATCAGGCTGAAGAACTATTATTCCAAGTTTGACCTTACCGTTTCGGTGAGTCCGGAAAAAGATGGTCTTCTTCTGTATGCCGAATATAAAAAGGATCTGTTTAGCCCCGAAACCATCAGACAGCTTCTGATGAGCTATCTCCGGTTGCTGGAACAAATAAGCAAGAACCCGTCCATTGACCCGGATACTGTTGAGCTGATATCACCTGAAGAAAAACATCGTGTATTGTATGACTGGAACAATACGCAACGAGCGATAGACGCTACCAGTATTAATGCCCTGTTTGAATATCAGGCATCAGTCCGCCCTGAGACAATTGCCCTGATCACGGAGAATGAACAGCTTACTTATCGGCAAATCAATGAAAAATCAAACGAACTGGCTCACAAGCTGGTAGCTTCCGGTCTGAAAATGGATGAAATGGTCGGATTGCTTATGGAAGAATCGGCCGATGCTATCATAGCCCAGATTGCCATACTGAAAGCCGGCGGAGCATTTGTTCCTCTCGATCCTGCCAATCCTGCCGATCGTCTTGAACACATGATACGGCAATGCGAAATACGGCATATCATAACGCATGAAAGCTATCTCAATCGGCTGGTGAAAGAAGACTTTGTATACTACACAATGGATACTCCCGGGTATTTCACCGGTCGTAATATACACAATCCCGACAGGAACCCGACCCGGTCCAGTCTGGCTTATGTAATGTTTACCTCAGGCTCAACAGGTCTTCCCAAAGCGGTCGGAGTGGAGCATCTTGGGGTTTTACGTCTGGTAGTCAATACCAATTATGTACCTCTGGATGATTCATGCCGGATTCTAAAAACAGGCGCCTTCTCGTTTGATGCATCTACCTTTGAAATATGGGGAGCTTTGCTTAATGGCGGAAGATTGTATCTGTACTCCAAAGACAAGCTGCTGGATTATATTTTTGTCAGGGAAAAAATAGCCGAACACGGTATTACGCATGCCTGGTTCACCTCTTCCTGGTTTAACCAGCTGGTGGATCTTGACAAGACAATCTTCGGCCCGCTTCGCTATCTTCTGACCGGTGGCGACAAGCTATCGGCAAGACATGCAAACAAAGTCCGCAAAGCTCTGCCGGATCTGAAGCTTATAAACGGATATGGTCCGACAGAAAATACTACCTTTTCACTGACTTTTCCGGTTGAAGAAGATTATGAAGACGCTATTCCGATCGGAAGACCGATTGCCAATTCTACGGTTTATGTTCTGGACAAAAAGCAACAGCCGGTGCCTGTAGGCGTTCAGGGAGAATTGTATGTAGGAGGCGATGGAGTTGCCAGAGGTTATATCAACGATCCGGACATGACCCAAAGCCGCTTTATGGTAGATCCGTTCCGCCCGGGAGCAAGAATGTACAAAACAGGTGATCTGGGCAAATGGCTGAGAAGCGGAGTAGTCGAGTTTATCGGGAGAAACGACAATCAGGTAAAAATAAGAGGTTTCCGGATCGAACCTGGAGAAATAGAAAGTGCGATTATCTCACATCCTCAGGTAGAGGATGCCGCTGTCATTGTCAAAGATATCAACGGAGAAAAACAACTTGTTGCATTCTACAAAAGCAGGGAAGAAATCGGATTTGATGATTTGTACCGTCATCTGAGGGCAACTCTTACAGAAGTAATGATACCGGGCAGCTTTACCAGAATAAACGAAATTCCTCTGACCCGAAACGGTAAGACTGACCGGAAGAAATTGGCGACTATGACCACAAACGAAGTCCAATCAGTCTCTATGGTACCTCCGGCCAATCCGGTCGAGAGCAAGCTGGCTGCAATTTTTGCAGAAATACTGGGCAAGGCCCGGGTTGGGGCTACGGACAATTTCTTTCATTCGGGAGGACATTCTCTGCTGGCAACCCGGCTCATGGCCCGCATCGAAAAAGCATTTAACAAGGAACTTCCTCTGTCTCTGCTTTTCCAGGCTCCGACTGTAAGAGAACTTTCTGCCATTATTATGGGACCGGAGTTTAACAGCGTCGGACTTGTTCCGATTCAGCCGAAAGGAAACCGGACACCTATATTCCTTCTTCCCGGCTATCTCTTTTACTACAATCTAAGCAAAGTTCTGGGAAGCAGTCAGCCCCTTTATGGTTTTGAGCCTATCGCAAAGTTTAAGACAGAAGATATTGCCAGGCATTACATAAAGCAGATTCGGGAAATCCAACCCGAAGGACCATATTTCATCGGAGGATACTGTGCAAGCGGAATACTGGCTTTTGAAATGGCACGTCAGCTAAAAGAAGCAGGACAGGAGCCTGGCTGGCTGGCACTGTTTGAAGTATACACACCGGAAGCAACTGTTGCCAAAGCTTCCGGACAATATCTCAGTGATAAGCTCACCTACTGGAAAGCCGGGTTTATGTCCAGCTCGCTGAAGGGCAAATACAAGCTGGTTACTACGGAGTCAGCCAAACTGTTTAATTACTTTTTCAAGAATACTTTCCGGAAGATTCTGAATGATTATACAATTAAGCCATATGACGGAAAGATGCTTCTTTTCAAGTCAAAAGACGGTATGGTTGGCTCTACAGGAGATCAGTATATGGGATGGAGCAAATACTGCCCGGTTGAGAACATCAGCCTTATTGAAGTGCCCGGAGATCACAATACGATATTTAAGGATCCGAATGTAAGGGTGATTGCCGAAAAACTGAAAGAATGTATGGATCAGGTGTATGGACAAGTCAAAGTGCAATAAATACCATTATTTCAATGAAAAGGCTGTCGTTGATACAGCCTTTTTTCTTTCCATTTACGGCAAAAGCCATAAAAGCAGAATAGACTCCCTTTCGGGAATCTATTCTGCCAACTTACAAAGTGATGTTTTATCCTCTATGAATCCAGAACACAATAAATATTGGTTTTCCAATTATTGAGATCTGTTTCCGTCTGAGGATTTCCAAGATACTCCTCGATAAAAAAGTTCCGCTGCAGATTATGTTTTTTAAGAAACTGATCCATAGCTTCATAAGCAGGTTTTATATCTTCAAAAAAACCCTTATGAGAAGTACTAAGAACCTTTCCTCCAACCATAAGCACATCGTAACCACTATCCACCGATACAGCATCTTCACATAATATGGCAGCAGCCACATCGGTCTCTTCGGCTTCCTGATCCACAGAATAGATCATGGCAAAAGGGATTCCATTCGAACATAAGGACAGATCATTAAGTTTTCGTAAAATTCTGGAGCAGTTATCTTCTATAAAATCTCCCAGTTTTTCATTTCTAACAACGCTTCTGACACACATAAAAGTTCTTGGTTCCCACAAAGCCTCTTTCACTTTGTACCTGGAATATACTTCCATCCCTACCTCCTATCTTCAAAGTACGTTACGTTAAAAATATAACTCATTCATATTCCCATAAGTTAACAACCTAGTCAAAAAGCCTAAATAAACAGATAGTTAAATCACTATTGACAACCATATAGCCTTCCGGGAAGTTGTCTTACAGAGATGAGGAATGTGAGCTATGGTAATACGAAAAGGCACAAGAGTAAAATGGCGATATGGTAAATCGTTTGGCAGAGGCCGGGTAGAAGCAACCTACCATCGCAAAATAACCCGAACAATAAAGGGAGCCGAGATTACCCGTTACGGCCAGAAAGACAATAAAGCATTACTTATTAAAAGTGATAACGGAAGTGAAGTACTGAAACTGGAAAATGAAGTCGAACGGGAAGAGTAATCACAGGGAGAGTAATAGAAAAACCCTCCAGGGAGGGTTTTTTCTTATTTTACCAGCGACAAGGCTTTAATCAGCTGTTCCCGGTTCATCTTGCTTCTTCCTTCGATACCGGCAGCACGTGCATGCTTCAGCAATTCTGCTTTGGACTTATCCTTTATATCTCCGAGTTTGATTTTAATCAGCTTGGCTGAAATCGGCTTACGGTTGGTCTCCTTGATTCTGTTCAGTGCAGAGGCATTCAGTTTTCCATTCTTTTTAGTTTCTGTAGGTTTTGAAGCGGCTCTGGATGCCTGCGCTTTCTGAGGGGATTTGGAAGAGCCGGTTTTTGATGCAGCAAGCCCGGAAGGTTTCTTATTGGTATTGGTTCTGCCGGCAAGCTTCGCAGAAGCTTTTGCTTCAGGCCTGGTCTTTGATCCGGGGCCGCTCTTGGCACTGCTTTTGCTTACAATGGCTTTCGAAGATTTTAACCTTTTTATGGACTCAGATTTCTTGATATCTTTTCTGGATGCTGGCTTTTGCGATTTCTTCTTATCTGTTTTTGTTGTTGCCATAAGTATTGAGGATTTGATTTTATCAATATTCTTATTAACTGTTATACATACATTTGTGTTAACAAAAAAGAGAGGATCTTTGCAAACACACATGATTATAAGCAAGTTATGAATAAAAATATTTAATCATTCTCCTATCACCCCGACGGGGCATATATCCGGGAAGAGGAACTATTTACAAATCCGGGCTGTTTCGAGACAGAAAAACCGGAGCTATTGAAAACAAAGTAAAGAAATGATTATTAAATAGCTAAATTCATGTTAAGAAGCAAAATTCATAACAAATATGAAAAATATTCATGTATTTTAGTGCTTTCTTGATACTTTTGCAGCAATAGGAGTAATCACCATCAGATAAAAATTAATGTCAGGTTCCGTTATAAAAGACATATTTCCAAAAGTATTCCTTATCATCTTTCTCTCAAAGATGATAATGCTGTATACTCCGTCTTTTATAAAAAACTTTGACCGGGACACGTATATCAGTGTGGTCCTGCAACTGGAAATTGAGAACAATAACAGCGGTAAAGGTCTTGTCGATATATGCGAAGAGGATGTATTCACCGGTTATTACGCAAAGTTTTTTACATATCCCAATTTTGTTATACCGGTATATGATATTGAGTCAATCAATTATATTCCGCGTGACTCTGAAAGTATTTATGCTTTTTACCCTTCTGTGCCCACCCCCCCTCCCAATCGGCTGATTTGAAACACATCTTATAAACAACTCCCTGACGGGAAAGTCTAAAATGTCCGGAATAGCTGAAAGTTATATTCCGGGTGATAGAATATTCCCTGTTTGTGGCAAAAAGAATTACTATTCAAATCAACAAAATTATGACAGGCACACGTATGTCTGCGTTCCTCAAATTATCGAAACGCGACCTGAAATATGATTTACCTGCGAGTGTAGTGGTCTTCTTAGTGGCCCTGCCTCTATGCCTTGGTATTGCCATGGCTTCCGGAGCTCCCTTGTTTGCCGGATTGCTGACAGGAATCATCGGAGGTATTGTAGTAGCTGCTATCAGCGGTTCTCAACTCAGTGTAAGCGGTCCGGCTGCGGGCCTCACCGTAATCATACTGGGAGCCATTGAAAAACTTGGCGCTTATGAGACTTTTCTGCTGGCAGTTGTACTGGCCGGATTTATGCAGCTGATCCTTGGCATCGTCAGAGCCGGCATGATCGGCAATTACTTTCCGTCTTCCGTTATTATAGGAATGCTTGCTGCAATTGGTATTACCATTATTCTTAAGCAGACTCCACATGCAGTCGGCTATGACTCAAGCTTCTTTGGCGAAGAAAGCTTTACTCAGCTTAATCATGAGAACACATTTACTGCTCTGAGCAAAGCAGCCTCATCGATTAATTACGGAGCTGCAATTATATGCCTGATATCGCTTTTCATACTTATCGCATGGCCGAAAGTAAAGAAGCTAAGCTTTATTCCTGCTCCCTTGCTTGTGGTCATCGTTGGTATACTGCTGGGCCAGGTTTTTAATGAAACCGTATTGTCTCTGGACGAAAAACATCTGGTAGTAATACCTGTTGTCCAGTCTTTCGGAGAATTTATGGGCCTGTTTACGCTGCCCGACTTCACACAGATTGTTAACAGTGATGTATGGCTTATAGCGTTTACCATTGCGGTAATTGCCAGCCTGGAAACCCTGTTGAGTATTGAGGCTGTGGACAAGATAGATCCTCAGAAAAGAGTTTCTCCGACCAACAGAGAGCTTATTGCCCAGGGAATCGGAAATATGAGCAGCGGGCTTCTGGGCGGACTGCCGATGACCTCAGTGATTGTGCGCTCATCTGCCAATGTCAACTCAGGAGGACGGACCCGTCAAAGCGCCATGCTGCACGGCTTGTGGATGCTTCTTGCTGTAATTGTTATTCCCAGAGTAATCAACCTGATTCCATTATCATCTCTTGCTGCCATACTTTTGCTTACCGGCTATAAGCTGGCCAAGGCAAAGCTATTTAAAGATATGTGGCTGAAAGGCAGGGATCAGTTTATTCCCTTTATGGTAACAATTCTTGCCATAATATTTACAGATCTGTTAATGGGCGTAGGAATCGGGCTGATTGTAGCCATGTTCTTCATATTGCGCAACAACATGTCTAATGCGTTTAAGTATTCGGTAGAAAATACAGACAACGGTTCCAGAATCACCATTACATTGTCCGAAGAAGTATCATTCCTTAATAAAGCCGCGATTCAGAAAGCGCTATACAATCTCCCTAAAAAGACTACTGAAGTAGTCATTGATGGCAGCTACAGCCGCTTTATTGATAAGGATGTGATTGAAGTCATCAATGATTTCAGGCAGAATGCAACAAGCAAAGGTATTAAAACAGAATTAACTGATATCGTCAATATGAAGAATATTCCGGATATCAGAAAGCTGACCAATGTCTCTAAACCAAAAAAAGTAAAACATAAAGTATAACCATTTAATAACTATACATATGCTAAAGAAACAATTTGATAATATAGAATTAACCAAAGGCTTCGGAAGGCTGCTGGATGGTAATGCAAAGTGGATGGAAACAGTAGCCAATGATACAACCGGAATGTTCCAGCAGCTTGCCAAAGGTCAGAATCCTGAGGTATTATGGATTGGCTGTGCCGACAGCCGGGTTCCCGCCAATCAGATCACCAATACCAAGCCCGGAGAAATTTTTGTACACCGTAACATTGCCAATATGTGTGTACATTCAGATATGAACATGCTAAGTGTACTCGATTATGCAGTCAATGTACTGAAAGTAAAGCATGTAATCGTTGCCGGCCACTACGGTTGCGGGGGAGTTGCAGCAGCGCTTAGCCGCAAGCAATATGGTATCATCGACAACTGGCTATGCCATATCAAAGATGTATACCGCCTGCATAATAAGGAAATTGATGATATCGCCGATCCGGAAGAAAAAGTCAATCGCCTTGTCGAGCTGAACGTAGCAGAGCAGGTCTTTAACCTATGTACTACATCAATCATTCAGAATGCCTGGAAAGAGCGCGACGATCTTGCCGTTCACGGAATGGTCATTGATATCAGTACCGGAAAACTGATTGATCTGGATATTACATTTCTGGACAGCAACGGACTGGGAAAAGTCTTTGCTTACAAATAAGCCTTTCAGAAACCCGCCGCAAAACCACCGGCGGGTTTTCATTTTTATCAGCTTTTCCTTTACCCGCAGGCACCCTGATATTTTACAATATTATATACTTCTGGTAAAAGTCAGGGAGAATCAAATCTTTTGCAAAGACAGTTAACAAATACTTAACATAGCAATAATCATGAGTTAACAACACCGGGATAGTTTTGGACAAAACAATAAAAATTACCAAAACTATTTCAGCGTGAAAACGATTAAGCAAATTCGCCTCCTGATTTTCCTTGCTGTTTTTTTCAGCGTTATCGATGCAGCAGCCCAGCACGGTAGCATTCAGGGAACTATCCTGGATGACAGCGGGGAACCCGTAATGGATGTAAATGTGGTGATACCGGCTCTGCAAAAGGGCACGGTTACAGACTGGGAAGGGAATTACATGCTCCGGAATATTCCTGCCGGAACCTACCAGATTCTGTTTAAAGTAATAGGTTATAAATCCGATACATTAAAAGGAGTAACAGTATCTCCGGGTCAGGTTGCTGAAATCAGCCATACACTAACCAAGGAAGGAGATGAGCTTCTTGATCTTGATATTGCTGTAGTCGGCACCAAAGTGACCGGAACTACCGAGGCTGTAATACAGGAAGTAAAAGAAAGCGATGAGGTAGTAACCGCTGTTTCTTCCGAACAGATCAGCAAATCTCAGGACCGCTCTGCCGCAGACGTTATGCGAAGAATACCGGGAGCTACGATCATTGACAATCGTTTTGTGATGGTAAGAGGCCTGAGTCAACGCTATAATACGGTTATGCTGAATGGAATTATTGCCCCCAGTACAGAAGCCGACTCCAGGGCTTTTTCCTTTGATATAGTTCCAAGCCGGCTTATCGATCGCATGCTTGTTTTCAAATCCGGCTCAGCCGACCTTCCCGCCGAATTTGCAGGAGCCATTGTTAAAATCTACACGCGAAGTGTTGTCCAGAAAGACTTTATTAATGTTGGTCTTACCGGTGGATTCAGGGCCGGAACTACTATGAATGATTTTACAAAATCAGAAGGAGGGCGCACAGACTGGCTGGGCTTTGATAATGGAAACAGAAATCTTCCTTCCAACTTTCCTAAATCGAACCTCCGAAGCATATTCGATCCTTCTACACTTGCCAATGCTGCAGGCATGTTGCCCGGATCATGGAATTACAATACTGTCACTGCCCGACCAGATATTCGTTTTAGCCTGGATATAGGCAAAAACTGGTACTGGGGTGCTAAAAAGCTTTCCACGCTCACATCATTAAGCTATTCCAATACTTTTCAGCATACGGAAGTCGAGTTTACCCGGTACGATCAGTTTATCGAGGCACAGGGAAGAAGTCAACGGGAATTTAACTATATAGACCAGAAGTATACCAATACCGCCACTACTTCATTAATCAGCAACTGGCGTTTACATCTTAACAGCAAAAACATCATTGAGTTTCGCAACCTGCTCAATCAGTCGGGCATGAGTGATTTTACGCTACGTACCGGAGTTGTTGGTCCTATAGAAGACCCGCGCTTTGATGTTCGCAATTATTCACTCTATTATACTACACGGAGAATGTATTCCGGTCAGCTGCAGGGCACACATGACCTGAAGATGTTTAAGCACCCTACAGAGTTTAGCTGGGTTGCCGGTTATTCCAATATCAGCCGGGAAGAGCCTAATGTAAAAAGAGCCCGAACACAAAAAGTTTCCGGCAATGACGAACCTTACCAGATTGTTCTTCCATCATCCGCTACCACATACGATGCTGCTACCTTCTATTCAGATCTTAACGAGCATACCTATGCTCTAAACACATCATTTGTAACAAAGATTGACCGTCCTGACTCTTCCCGTTATGAGGTCAGCTACGGGCTGTATAGCGAGTATAAAGTCCGTGACTTTGCCGCACGCTGGTTTTCATACACCAGACAGCCAGGTTTTGACAATAGCCTGCTGCAGAAGCCTATCGAAGAATTATTTGGGGGAAATTACTTTCAGCCAGGCGGGCTGCTACTTACAGAAGGAACCAACAATACAGATTCATATGATGCCAATTACAAGCTGGTAGCCGGCTACGCGGGACTCACCATACCCATCGGTAAGTTCAAGCTTAACGGAGGCATCCGGACAGAAATGTTCAATCAGCAGCTGAATAGCCGGCTTAATAATGGAGAACCGGTTAATGTCGACAGCACCTACATTTCTCCGCTGCCTTTTGTCAATCTGGCTTACAATATCAGTAAAAAACAGCTTATACGACTTACGTATGGCAAAACCCTGAATCGTCCGTATTTCAGAGAGCTGGCACCATATGCTTATTATGATTTTGATCTTAATGCGGATTTTCAGGGCAATCCGGACCTCATTTTAGCTACGATACATAATGTTGATGCACGCTATGAGATTTATCCTTCCGGATCTGAATTTATTGCTTTCGGTGTATTCTACAAATACTTTCTGAATCCGATCGAGACAGTAATCGGCGGGTCTGCAAACCCCGTATTCACCTTCCAGAATGCTCACAGTGCATACAATTACGGAGCAGAAGTTGAAATCCGCAAATCCCTGGCAGGACTATCCCAAAGCCGGCTGATTCAGAATCTGAGCCTTCTGTTTAACGGAGCCTTGATTCAGAGTCAGATCGATCTGGGAGATTCCTCTTCTCTGCTCGAAGCACGTGTACGTCCGCTGCAAGGCCAGTCGCCTTATGTGATCAATACAGGTATCTACTACAATAATGTAAAAGGCGATCTGTCTGTAACGCTTCTTTACAACATTTATGGAAAGCGGATCTTCATGATTGGAAATATTGATAATCCGACCATATATGAAATGCCCCGAAACTCCCTCGATCTTACCATCACTAAAGATCTCAGCGAGCGGATGAGAGTGTCTTTTGGCATCCAGGATATATTCAACGCTCCGTTCCGGTTCTATCAGGATTCCGACCGGAATGAAAAAATCAACAGCATTGACGAGCCATATCGGGTTTTCAGACGCGGACAATACGTTACGTTCGGATTCACTTACAAATGGTAAAAAGGGCTCAATGTTAATGATAAGCTAATAAGGTCTTAACCATTCATTAACATGCCAATTATAGTTTTGCCCAAGTAAATAAACCAATTAATCATTACTATTAAACATGAGAAAACTATCAACCTTCCTCCTTGCGATGCTTGTAGCCGGACTTGTCGCTTGTAAAAAAGATGATGATAATCCGGGCAACAATGGAAATGGAAACGATAATGGCTCCCTGACTGTACTAACCGGAGAAATCACTTCGGATCTTTCGCTGGATGCCGGAAAAAAATATCTGCTTACAGGCAATGTATTTGTAACAAACGGAGCAACAATAACCATTCCTGCAGGTACAGTTATCTTTGGAGACAAGCTTTCCAAAGGAGCTCTGATTATTACTAAAGGCTCTAAAATCAATGCGGTCGGAACTCCCGACAAACCAATTGTATTTACATCCAATGCTCCCGAAGGCTTCAGAAACCGTGGAGACTGGGCCGGTGTGGTACTTCTGGGTGAAGCACGCAACAACCGTGGTGCCGGACAGGATATCGAAGGTATCTCCGGTGGCAATGCAAACGGAAAACATGGTGGTGAAAAAGAAAACGACAACTCTGGTGTAATGCAGTATGTTCGTATCGAATTTGCCGGAATCGCTCTTTCTCCGGACAATGAGCTTAACTCTCTTACTATGGGATCTGTCGGAAAAGGTACAGTAACGGATCACATCCTGGTATCTTATGCCGGAGATGATGCATTTGAGTGGTTCGGCGGTAACGTTGACGGAAATCACCTGATTGCTTACAATACCCTTGACGATGATTTCGATACGGATATGGGTTACACTGGTACTGTGAATTACGGAATCGTTGTAAGAGATCCGGGAAGCGCTGACGTATCCGGTTCAAACGGATTCGAGTCTGACAACAACAGCTCTCAGCCTGAGTTGCAGCCAATCACTGCTCCTGTGTTCAACTACTTCACTGTGATAGGACCATATGCTTTCAAATCCAAAGATATTGACGCAAACTATCAGCACGGAGGTCACCTGAGAAGAGGTTCCAATATTGTAATCAAAAACTCTCTTATCGTAGGCTGGCCTACAGGTATTAACTTTGACAAGCCAGGTCAGGGTGTAATAGTAGAAAATACGGCCATTGCAAAGAATAACGCTGTTGCAAGTTCTGTATATGTAAAAGGTGACGCCCCTGCCGGAGCTTCTATAATTGAAGTTGACGATATGAACTCGTTATTTACCAACACCGGCTGGAAAAACCTGGAGAATCCTGATTTGTCCGCTGTAGCTGAGACATACAGAGATAAAGGTGCCTTTGCCGGTTCTCCAAACTGGAACTGGAATTCAGGCTGGGTCAACTTTGATCCAATCTATACCAAATACTAGTCTTAAATACAAAACAGGTTTGTTTGCCCGGGAAATTTTGTCCCGGGCTTTTTTACCAAGCAATTATGTTCCAAGTCAAATCAGCAATAGTTCTTCTTTTAGGTTTCATCGCAGCCGCAGGCTTTTCCTGCACTGACTATAATCCGGAACGATACAAATCTTCCACTGAGCTAAACGACCTGCTTGTGCGCATTTCTGCCTATACAGAAAAGAAACCCCGCCATATAAGTTATACCGATCGTTTTAATACAGAACATCGCGCCTATTATCAAAGAGTAGCCGGCAATCTGAATAGCCGTATTGAACAGCTTTATGTAAGCGACTCTCTCCACTACTTTCTCCTGGTCAAAAATGACACTAAGAGTCTCTATAAAGAGAAAAGAGCTGTGGGGGGTATCTTTAAACTGGAACGTGATTCGATTGTGGAAATGGAAATTCAATTCATAACTCCTATGCTGGCAGAAGAAGAGCTGACAAGAAAAGCCTCTGAGCTTTTTAAATCCATGGTAAAAAACGAGAACATGGATGAGTATTTCGGCAACCCTGCCTATATGGAATGGCCAAACCCCAATGTCAGCTATGACAAAGCAACAAATCGATGGGTATTTCCTGAGAATTCAGAGCTTGCTGTATTCAAAGACATCATGACCGGACAAAAATAAGCCGGCAGCAAAATCCTGTATCGCATTTTTTCAACTACGCCAATCCCTGATTTCTGTGAAATCAGCATATTGTAGCTAATTTTTTACGGCCCCGCCTTATCAGACGGGGCTTTTTCATTCTCATCCCGCTTAACAATTATTTAACAATCCCTTAACGATAAAGCTATACGGCAAGACTTCATTTGCATAAACAAAACAAACTCGTTCAAACATGCAAAATCAGACTCAACGATCCGACAAATTCACTTCCTTCTTCGCGCTTATCGCCATACCAGTGATATTCGCAGCATGCCTTGTACTGTTTTTCTATGTATTGGGCCATGAAAGCAACTTTGAAGGAGGCGATCCTGTAAAAGGGCATCCGCTTAATTACCTTGGAACAGTATACAAAGGTGGTATTATTGTTCCTTTCCTTATGTCCTGCTTTGTAATGGTACTGACCTTTTCTGTCGAAAGATTTCTGACCATTTCCAAAGCATATGGCAAAGGTTCTCTGGATAAATTTCTCCGTGATATCAAATTCCAGCTTTCAGACAACAATCTTGAAACAGCAAAAAATCGCTGCTCTTCGCAAAAAGGCTCTGTCGGAAATGTTGTTTTCTCAGTAATCAACCGTTATCAGCAAATTCTTTCGGATTCCGCTTACAACAAAGAACAAAAAACAGCAGCTATTCAGAAAGAAATAGAAGAAGCTACTGCGCTTGAGCTGCCGGTCCTTGAAAAAAACCTTACCATTATTGCCACACTCGCCTCAGTTGCTACACTAGTTGGTCTTCTCGGAACAGTAATAGGTATGATCAAGGCTTTTGCCGCACTTGCAACTGCCGGCTCACCGGACGCTGTTGCGCTGGCAAATGGTATATCTGAAGCGTTAATTAATACCGCACTTGGAATCGCTTCATCCGCACTTGCCATTATTTCATACAACTTCTTTACAAGCAAAATTGATACGCTCACATACAGTATCGATGAAATCGGCTTTAGCATTGTGTCACACTTCAATGCAACGTACCGGGAACCGCGCAGCGAACGGAAAGTTGCCGAAACATTTGTTGTTCAATAAAAGCAGCCACATCCATGTCTAAAATAAAAGTCCCGAGACAAAGCATAACACTGGATATGACGGCCATGTGTGATATGGCTTTTCTTCTGCTTACGTTCTTTATGCTGGCCACCAAGTTCAAGCCGGAGGAAAGCGCAATCGTTGATATTCCTTCATCGGTCTCTGAAATCAAAGTTCCGGAATCCGATATAATCACCATTTCGGTTCAAAAAAACGGAGCTGTTTTTTTCGGAGTTGACGGCCAGAATACCCGGCTTGCTCTTATCCGGAAAATGAATGAAAAATATGATCTCGCTCTTACAGATCAGGAAAAAACGCTTTTCACATTAATGGACGCTTATGGAGCTCCGGTATCCGGATTACGTTCCCTCCTGAACATGAGTCACGAGCAGCGTCAGCAAACAACCATGCCTGGCATACCGGCAGATTCTGTAACCAATGAGCTCAAAGACTGGATTCATCTGGCAAGGCTTTCCAATCCCAAATGCCGGATTGCAATAAAAGGCGACAAAGAAACCGATATCAGCGTCATACAACAGGTAATCGAAACGCTGCAAAAGCAGAATATCAACAAATTCAACCTGATTACCACACTCGAAATGTAATCCGGAAATTCCCAATCTGATAATACTTATACAATGGCAGAAGTAAATACTTCCGACAGTGGAAAAGGCGGAAAAAAACGCAGCAAGAAAGCATCAACCAAAGTTGACATGACTCCAATGGTTGACCTGGCATTTCTGCTTATCACCTTTTTCATGCTCACTACAACATTTGGAAAACCTCAGGCGATGGAAGTTAACATGCCTGACAAAACGGAAGATAATCAGGAACAGCCCCTGAAGGAATCCAAAGCATTTACCATACTCCTGGGAGAAGACAATACGATCTATTACTACCAGGGATTGCAGGATCCGGAACTCTACACAACTGACTATTCCGCTCAGGGTATACGCTCAGTCCTGCTCCATAAGAAAAAAGAAATCGAAGATATGGTCATATTGATCAAAGCTCATTCAAAAGCCCGGTACAAAAACATGGTAGATATACTCGATGAAATGCATATTACAGCAATAAAACGATATGCAATCGTTGATATATCCCCGGTAGACCTGGAGCTGATGGAGACAAAAAAGAAGGAGGTTGCACCATGAGTCTGCTGGAAAAATCATTTGCTGATATCATTTTCGAAAACCGGAATCAGGCATATGGCGCTTATCTGTTACGGCGAATTTATGAAAAGCATATTCTGAAAGCCATTGTTTTCTCACTGGCTGCCTTTTCTTCAGTTCTTCTTGGTCCGCTCATTTACAATAAGTATCTCGTTTCTCCCAAAAAAGAAACCGTTATACATAACGTAGAAGTAATCCTGGAAGACATTCCGTCGATCGCGCCACCGGAACAGTTGCCCCCGCCACCGCCGGAAATCAGGATTGAGGCCCCCAAAGTTTCACAGGTAAAATTTCTTCCCCCTAAGGTAACCCCGGATGAACAGGTCAAAATTGAAGAGGTGCCGCCTACCACGGAAGATCTGAAAGATGCCAATCCCGGAGAGGTGGACCAGGAAGGCACTACCACACTGAGTGAGCTGGTCGAAAGCGATATCGAAGCGCAAAAAGTTGTCGAGGCACAACCGGAAGATAATCAGGTCTATACCTGGGTAGAACAATCTGCGGAATTTGCCGGCGGAGTAAACGAATTAAAGAAATACCTCACAAACAACCTCAAGTATCCTGCAGAAGCTGAAAAAGCACAGATATCTGATTTTGTCGTGGTAAAATTTGTCATCAATAAAGATGGCTCCATAAGCAATGTCCGTGTCGTAAAAGGCGCTGGCTACGGAATGGATGAGGAGGCTGTCAGAGTAATCCGGCAAATGCCCCGCTGGACACCGGCTAAGCAAAACGGTATGACAGCACGACAGGAAAAAAGTATCAAAATTCCATTTGTACTCAAGTAATAGTGCCCCATGAGTAAACCATACAAAATTCTGGTTGTGGATGATGACAGCAGCATCACCGAACTGCTTCAGTACAACCTGGAGCAGCAGGGTTACATTGTACAGGCCGTACACAGCGGTAAAGAAGCGCTGGAAATTGCCCGGGATTTCCAGCCCAATCTTGTTCTGCTGGACATAATGATGCCCGGCCTGGATGGAGTAGAAACTTGCAGGATCTTACGCAATACAACATTTTCCGAAGAGCTGTTTATTCTTTTTCTGACCGCCCGGGCCGAAGAATATTCTGAAATAGCAGCTTTTGATGCAGGGGCAAATGACTATATTATTAAGCCGGTAAAGCCGAGAGCTTTGATGAGCCGGATATCGGCCTGTTTCAAAAGGGAGACCATTGCACAGGCAAAAAACAGTATAATTACTATCCGGGGCATAACAGTAGACCGGGAGAGTTATACCGTAATGAAAAATAACGAAAAGATCACGCTGGCAAAGAAAGAGTTTGAGCTCCTTTATTTTCTTTGCCAGCATCCCAATAAAATATTCAACAGAGATGAACTGCTAAAGAAAGTCTGGGGCACCGATGTCTGTGTAGTGTCCAGAACCATTGACGTTCATATAAGAAAAATAAGAGAAAAAATAGGTGATGATCTTATTAATACTGTCAAAGGAATCGGCTATAAACTAGAGCTCAGCGAAGAATAATATCATATTTCACAATCTATCTGAAAATACCAATGGCGAACAAACAAAAACAAAAAGAATTGAAACTTCTGGTCCAGACGAGAATTCTTGCTTCTGTCACTCTGATCCTTGAGCAGGAAAATCCGGAAGCTACGGCCAAATTAAAAAAGAAAATCAAGAAAATTTCCAGTGGACTTTCGAAATCGTTTATAGAAGAATGCGCCATTATTGAAAAGAAAAAGGCCAAAGCTGAGCGCAAAAAAAATAAAACAGCAGAAATTGCTGACAAAAGCCCGAAAGCTCCGAAAACTGAAAAAGTAAAAACGAAAAAGACGACTGCTGAATAGATAGCAGCCTGATTCTATTTCTTAACAATTCCTTAACATTGGAATAACATTTCGATAATAGTGATTGCGGATTTTTGCCTCCGTAAAAATTTTCTGTTATCGAAATGTTAATTAATTGTAAAACCTGGCAATACATACTGTTTTTTATAGTTTTCTGCAGCATTCCGTATGCTGGCATTGCACAGGTAAGCCCGTCTTCCTCATCACAGGATGCCGAAGCAAAGCCATGGTTCAAAACACTTTCTTTTCGCGGGTATACTCAGATCCGCTTCAACGGCCTTGCTTCCAATCCCGACCTGGCATGCGATCAGTGCGACAAATCCTGGGGCGGTAAAGAGGAGTTTTTTATACGTCGTGCCCGGATCGTACTCAGTGGTAACGTGCATGACCGTGTAGCAATATACATCCAACAGGATCTTGCATCCTCTCCTGCCAGCGGTCTGTTAAATTTTGCCCAGGTAAGGGATTTGTATGCCGACATCTTTCTTAATGATCAGAAAACAGTTCGCATCCGGCCAGGGATAAGCAAAATCCCGTTTGGGTTCGAAAACCTGCAGTCCAGCCAGAACCGTTTACCACTGGACCGGAATGACGGGCTAAACAGCGCTATCGCCAATGAACGGGATCTGGGAGTATTCCTGTACATAACACCTCAGAAAATCAGAAAACGCTTCGCCATGCTCCAGAATTCGCGGTATAAAGGCAGCGGAGATTACGGTATGATAGGTCTGGGATTGTACAACGGACAAACACTTAATAAACCGGACCTGAACAACAACTTTCATACAGTCGCCAGATTCACTTATCCATTTGAGCTGGCCGGTGGTCAGATCATCGAGACAGGCATACAGGGTTATACAGGCAAATATGTACTCAGTTCATTCAATTCAGAAACCAGTCACCAAAACGAATACCTGGATCAGCGGGTTGCTGCATCTCTCATCGTATACCCACAGCCCTTTGGATTTCAGACCGAGTTCAATCTGGGACGCGGTCCGCAATTTGTGCCGGGAGAAAACTCCGTTCAGCTCAGGCAGCTTAGCGGAGGATACATAATGAGCATGTACCACATTATGTATCATACTATGTCTTTCATGCCATTTGCCAGGTATCATTGGTATGATGGCGGTAAAAAGCATGAACCCGATGCCCGGAGCTATATGGTAAGTGAGCTGGAGCTGGGTATTGAATGGCAGCCGATTCCCCAGCTTGAACTGTGTATAATGTATGTTTTCTCCGACAGAACATATGAGGACTTCAACTTGCCGGACAACCGCCAGGCTGGCACACTGATTCGGACGCAACTTCAATTCAACTACTAGAATATCATATATTTATAAAACAACGCGTAGTGAAAATATGAAATCCCTTTGCTATTTTATATATACAATACTTTATAAATTCTGGCAATTAGACTAATATTGCAACTGCAAATGATTCAACCAAAATAATTCAGGTTATCATATCCTCAATGGAGTCCGGACTAGGAGTATGCGAAAAACTCAATCATACCGCTTCTGCTCAGCGAAGTAAAAAGCAACGTTATGTCTTACCTTCTGAAGCTGCTATAAAGTTCCTCTGGCAAATAAGGATCATCCTGACAGATTTATGCCTCTCATATCTGAAAATTAATATTCGCTTAACATTAAAGTATCTAAATTTGACGGGTAATACTATGAGAAAATTCTGCTATTCTTCCGCGATTCTTTTATTGCTCGCCAGTTCCTGCTCAAATCAGCATGACAGAGTCAGAGTAGACGGCTCCAGCACCGTTTATCCGGTAACAGAAGCAGTGGCTGAAGAATACATGGCTGAATTTTCCTCGGCTAAGCTTACAATAGGTGTTTCAGGAACAGGTGGCGGATTCAAAAAGATGCTTCGCAGGGAAGTTGATATAACCAATGCCTCCAGACCGATTACTAAAAAAGAAGTCGCCCAGCTAAAAGAAAAAAATATTGATTTTCTGGAGTTTCCTGTCGCATATGACGGCCTGGCAATAGTTACACATCCCGGCAATACATTTATCGATTACATCACAGTGGCTGAGCTGAAGAAGATATGGTCTCCCGAAGCACAGGGAAACATAACACGCTGGAATCAGATTCGTGCGGAATGGCCAGACGAAGAAATACATCTTTTCGGTGCTGGTACCGCATCCGGTACCTTTGATTATTTTACCGAGGCGGTTGTTGGCAAAGCGCGATCTTCGAGAGGAGACTATACAGCATCTGAAGATGATAATGTTCTCGTACAGGGTGTCAGCACAGATCCATATGCCCTTGGCTTCTTTGGCATCGAATACTATCTGCAAAACAAGGACCGGTTAAAGCTGATCCCCGTTGATGATCAGAATGATGAAAATGGCAAAGGACCTGTTTACCCGTCTACCGAAACGATCAAAGACGGAACTTATCAGCCGCTTTCCAGACCGCTGTTTGTATATGTACTGAAAGAATCCCTGACCAAAGAAACGGTAAAGTCTTTTATGGACTTTTACCTGGACAATGTCTCCGGGCTTGTTCAGGATGTTGGCTATATCTCGCTCAGCGATGAGACTTATGCGCTTCTAAACAAAAGACTTCAGGAGCAGAAAACAGGCTCTTCATTTGTCAATCTTGAATCAAACGTTGGCATAAAGCTGGAAGAGATTCTGAAATAATTTTTCTAACTTGCACCCTGATTAATTGAATGAATCTTAAAGAGAAAATAATTGAGAAACTTTTATTATTCTGCAGCCTTGTTACCATTCTTACAACGCTCGGAATAATCCTTGTTTTACTTGTGCAAACCTTTAAGTTTTTCAGTGAGGTTTCACTGATCAGCTTCCTTACCGACACAGAGTGGACGCCATTATTTCAGAATAAGCGCTATGGTATCCTGCCGCTGCTGAGCGGAACCATACTCACTACACTGATTGCCGTAGTAGTTGCTGTTCCACTGGGACTTATTATTGCAATTTACCTTAGTCAGTATGCGCACGATTCGCTCCGGAGCATTGTAAAACCGGGACTTGAAGTTCTGGCGGCTGTTCCGACCGTGGTGTATGGCTTTTTTGCTCTTGAATTTGTAACTCCGCTTCTCCAGTCCGTTCTCGGACCCGGGCTTTCTGGTTTTAACGCGTTGTCTCCGGGTATTGTCATGGGCGTAATGATTCTTCCGCTGGTTTCATCATTAAGCGAAGATGCCTTATACTCTGTTCCCAAAAATCTTCGTGAAGGAGCGTATGCCTTGGGAAGTACCAGATTTCAGACAGCCTGGAAAGTCATTGTTCCCGCCGCATTCTCAGGAATATCCGTATCCGTAATTCTCGCTATCAGCCGGGCAATCGGAGAAACAATGATTGTTGCCATAGCAGCAGGCCAGCAGCCGAGACTGACCTTTGATCCGACAGTGCCCATTGAAACCATGACAACCTATATTGTTCAGGTAAGTATGGGAGATATTCAGCACGACTCTATTGAGTACCGAACGATCTTTGCAGTAGGTATTACACTTTTCGCTATGACTTTTGTATTGAACAATCTGAGTTTCTGGCTAAAAAAACGTTATCAGGAGGAATATAAGTAGTGAAAGGCAAACGATTCAGAAAACGCTTAAAACGATTCAAGAATGTCCGCAAATACGAATTGCAGGACAAAGCATTTCAATATCTTGGCATCTTTTGCACATTCTTCGGAATTGTAGTACTGGGAGCCCTCCTGATCGATGTCCTTATGGCCGGTCTGAAAAGGCTGGACTGGGATTTCCTCATGAGCCTTCCTTCCAGAAAGGCTTCCGAAGCCGGCATTTACACTGCCTGGATCGGCACCCTCTGGATTATGATTCTTACCGCAATAATTGCCCTCCCGATGGGTATAGGCGCAGGACTATATCTGGAGGAATATGGGAAAAAGAACAAACTGGCCAACTTTATTGAAATAAATATTGCCAATCTGGCCGGAGTTCCTTCGATCATTTACGGATTATTGGGCCTCGAATTATTTGCCCGGGCAATGCATCTGGGTGATAGCATATTAACCGGAGCCCTGACACTGGCCTTATTGATTCTTCCTATCATCATCGTATCAACACGAGAAGCGCTCAAAGCAGTACCTTATTCGATCAGAGAAGCAAGCTATGGTATCGGAGCCACCAAGTGGCAGACCATATGGCACCAGGTTTTACCAGCTTCCATGTCAGGAATAATTACCGGAGCCATCCTCGCAATCTCAAGAGCTATCGGAGAAACCGCTCCGCTGGTGCTGATAGGCTCGCTTTCTTATATCTCATTCGCTCCAACCAGTCCTTTGGATCCGTTCTCTGTATTACCGATTCAGATATTTAACTGGATTTCAAGACCACAGCCCGAATTTGCGGAAAATGCTGCCGCCGCCATTATTATTCTTCTGGGCATCACATTCCTGATGAATGGCATCGCTGTTTATTTCCGATACAAGGCACAAAAGAAAATTAAGTGGTAGTTTAGCCGAAGCAGTATGAAAATTGAAGTAAAAGACCTGAACGTATATTATGGTATGGATCACGTGCTGAAAAACGTGAACATGTCAATCAAAAAGCAAACCGTCACCGCTCTCATAGGCCCTTCCGGCTGCGGGAAGTCAACGTTTCTCAGATGCTTCAACCGAATGAACGACCTGATTGACAATACCAGAATTGTAGGAGAGATATCCATAGACCACCTCAATGTATATTCACCTTCCGTCAATGTAAACGAATTGAGAAAATCGGTAGGAATGGTTTTTCAGAAACCCAATCCTTTTCCAAAATCAATCTTCGAAAACGTTGCCTACGGCTTAAGAGTAAATGGTGAAAAGAACAAGAAGGTTATCGAAGATAAAGTCGAAAAATCGCTACAACAGGCTGCTCTATGGGACGAAGTTAAGGATAAGCTTAAAAAATCTGCGCTGGCATTATCAGGCGGGCAACAGCAGCGTTTGTGCATAGCAAGAGCCCTTGCTGTCGAGCCGTCCATCCTGCTGATGGACGAACCGGCATCCGCGCTGGATCCGATATCTACGGTAAAGATTGAAGAACTCATATATCAGCTCAAAGAAAAGTATACGATCCTGATTGTTACGCACAATATGCAACAGGCCTCAAGAACCAGCGACAAGACCGCATTTTTCTATATGGGTGAGCTGGTTGAGTATGAGGACACCAGAACCTTGTTTACGAATCCCAGGAAAGAAAAAACACAAAATTATATCACCGGACGATTTGGATAATTATCGGAACTTTTTTTGTATATTTTAGGTATATTGATACTAAACCATAAGAGGGGCTATGAATTTAATAGAAACAGAAATTGGTGAGTTAAAAACGGAAATGATCGATATGACCTATATGGTCAAAGGTCAGATCGAAAAATGCATAACCGCTGTATACTCATTTGATAAGGATCTCGCCAAAGAGATTGTAAAGAATGAAAAATGGGTCAATGGATTCGAGCTGCGAATCGACAGCAAATGTGAGCATATTCTTGCCCTGTTTAACCCGGTTGCAATTGACCTTCGTTTTGTTGTCGCTGCCCTAAAAATGGTTTCCGATCTGGAACGCATAGGTGATAACGCCAAAGGAATTGCTCAATATATTGTTCGTTTTGAAACCCCTTTCGATGAAGAGCTGATCCAAAAGTTCCGGCTCAGAGAGATGACGGATACCATCATTGATATGCTGGAGATCCTCAGTACCTCTTTTGAAAAAGACAATACCAAGCTGGCCAGAACTGTTTTTGCCAAGGATGAAATACTTGATGAAATCAACAACAAAGCAAATGAAGTCCTTCAGCAGTATGTTCTGAACGAAAAAGATCCCCAAAAGATCATGCATGCGATATATTTCCTTTCCGTGATACGCAAAATGGAACGGGTGGGCGATTATATTACCAATATTGCCGAAGAGATTATTTTCTATGTCAAGGCCAAAGTACTGCGCCATAACAAAAAAGAAAAAGCCAAAGGCAAGCACAAAGAAAGCACTCAGACTCTGGATGGATCGGACGAAGAAGAAGACGATCAGACCTTATAAAAAAGAATGTTTTCCTTGCTGATTCTGCCTGCCTTTCTTAACTTGAGAGGGTGGGAATACTATGTTATGAGCAAAAATAAAAGTCGCTGCTCCAAATGCTTGTAGTTGCAGAGTAACATATTAGTCCTGATACAGGTTAAAACCATATAGGAATTTTTTACTGCATTTTCATGGACGGAAAATTTTTCAGGCTTTTGGGACTGGAGGTATTATTAGATAATCTGAAGGGATATATTGAGACTAAAATTGAGCTTATTAAAATTGAGGCTCAGGAAAAGCTGACCACACTGATCACAGTTATTCTCGTTTTCTTTTGTGTGGCAGTATTCGGTGTTCTTGCATTTTTTTTCCTCAATTTTGCACTTGCTCTCTATTTAAATCAATTATGTGACAGTAGCTTCCTGGGATTTGTTATATTAGGGAGCTTTTATCTCCTTATTATGATTCTGCTTATACTCAGTATCAATAAGGGGTTTATTCACCGGATTATCAGAAGATCGATTCAGTCCATGTTTGCTAAACCTAAAAAATGATCGTATGCACGACAACCCAGATTATCAGATCGGATCACCGGATATGAAAAATACCCTCGAAAAGGAAAACCGGTTATACAAAACCGCCCTTGACCATGAGGTAGATGATCTGAAAGGCCAGGCTCTCCGGATCGGACGATATGCCCTTATTGCCGGAGGTATAGTAGCCGGTTCGTACATGCTATACAAACTACTAAGTGACAAGGAAGAAGATCGGGAAGAAAGTGGAGAGGCAGCCCGGTTAACCCCGGCCCAGTCGCAGGTAATAGTTGAAAAAGAAGTAAAAGAAAACTCATTTCTTCGATATATCAGAGAACAGCTTGCCTTTATCGCATTAACAATCCTAAGAGAGAAAATTGCCGATCTGACCGGAATCGACAAAAAAAAGCTTATATACAAAAACGATGAGTCTTCTGAAAAGACTGAAGAAAAATAGAAAAATAGGGCTTAAAAGCCTCGCTATTCTCCTCGACCCGGACAAAACAACCCCGGAAGACGCCCGCAAGCTGGCCATACAGGCCAGGGAGCATCATGTGGATTACCTGTTTGTTGGCGGCAGTCTTATTACCAATGACCAGTTTTCCGGGCTTATAGCACAACTAAAAAAAGACTGCGATATACCTGTAATTATCTTTCCGGGCAGTAATCTGCAAATATGCCCGGAAGCCGATGGCATACTTCTGCTATCTCTTATTTCCGGAAGGAATCCGGAGTATCTGATCGGGCAACATGTCATAGCCGCTCCGGTACTACACCAGACTGATCTGGCCATTCTGCCTACCGGTTATATTCTTATTGACTGTGGACGCCCTACAACTGTTTCCTATATCAGCAATACTACTCCTATACCATACGACAAGCCATCTATCGCTGCCTGTACTGCGCTGGCAGGTCAGATGCTGGGTCTGAAGCTTATCTATCTCGACGGCGGCAGCGGTGCTCTTAAACCTGTTTCGGCCGAGATGATTTCTCAGGTAAAGGCAACAACAAAAGTTCCTCTTATCGTTGGTGGCGGAATTAACAGCCCCGAAAAAGCACGTATAGCTCTTGAAGCAGGGGCAGATATAATTGTTGTTGGCAACGCTCTCGAAGAAAACCCGGGACTTCTTTCAGAGATCGCCACATGCGTAAGCGAAGCCAATCGCAACAATACTGGCAATAAACAGAAACATCTGCAGAAATAAGGTCTCAGGATTGAATATCCCCTTTTCAGTCAGCTGGTTTATAGCTCATTTGCAAAAAGAAGCTTAAGGCTCGAAGATTTCAGTTGCCTGAGGCCCTCGAGAGCAACAAACAGATATTGCTGGAAAATCAGAGCACTCCCGGATAAGAACAAAGGCTCCTTCACGTTTTTCCATAGGAAATTGTATACAATCAGAGCATCTTACAAAGTGACAGGCTGCTTTCCCGTATCTTTCCAGATTCAATAGCTAATTTTATTTTTCTATGAAAATACTGATTGTTGAAGATGAAAAAGAGTTAATTGAAGCAATTGCAGCTTCCCTTGCTAAAGAACATTTTCTTGTAGAAAAAGCGACTGATTTCCGAACAGCGGGAGAAAAAATACATCTTTATGAATATGACTGCATACTGCTTGACATTATGCTTCAGGGAGGAAATGGCCTTCAATTGCTGGAACAGCTAAAACAGTCAGGTAAAGCCGATAATGTGATTATTATTTCTGCCAAAGACTCTCTGGACGATAAAATACGTGGGCTTGAGCTCGGAGCAGATGATTACCTGACCAAACCATTTCATCTGGCAGAGCTCAATGCCAGAGTAAAAGCAGTGCTTCGCAGAAAAAAACTTGAAGGAAAAAGCATCATTGAAGCCGGCAATTGCTTACTGGATCTGAACGAACGACTATTTCTGGTCAACCGGGAAAATGTCCCGCTCAACAGAAAAGAATTTGATATTCTGGAATACTTCCTGCTCAATAAAAACAGACTGATCACAAAAAGCACGCTGGCAGAGCGTGTCTGGGGAGACAATACTGATCAGACGGACAATTTCGATTTTATCTATTATCAGATTAAAAACCTGCGCAAAAAATTACAGTCTTCACACGCTGATATTAAAATTGAATCAGTCTACGGTATAGGATACAAAATGCTGGAAGAATGAAGCTGCTCAACCAGTCCGTAAAATACCTGTCTATTTCCATTCTCCTGATAATTAGTGTCTGGGCGCTGGTTTTTTACATAAATATGCTTGGTGAAATCAAAGAGAGCATTGATGAAGGGCTGGAAAATTATAAGCGTCTGATCATTCGCAGGGTCAGGCCTGATTCGGCCATTGTACCCCAAAAAGATTTTGATGAAACGTTTTTTACTATCCGTGAGATCTCCTCTGATCAGGCATTTCAGATCAGGGATACATACATTGACACACTGATGTATATGCAGGATGCGGACGATGAGGAGCCAGAGCTCGAGCCTGTCCGTATGCTCACTACTGCATTTGAAAAAAACGGCCGTTTTTATGAATTGAAAATTATCAATTCGATGGTAGAAGAAGACGATCTGATCGAAGAACTATTCCAGGAGACTGTATACCTGTATCTGATCCTGATCGCTGCCATTCTTGTGATTAACAATATTGTGCTGCAACGCTTATGGAAACCTTTTTACAACCTGCTCAGCCAGCTCAAAACATACCGGCTGGGTAGCAGCAAAAATCTGCCTGAAATAAAAACCCGGACCCGGGAGTTTAATGATCTGCAGCATGCTGTCAGAACATTGTTGCAGCATACTACCGAAACCTACGAGCAACAAAAGCAGTTTATCGGCAACGCTTCTCATGAGCTGCAAACACCACTTGCAATTGCCATGAACAAACTGGAATTGTTTCTGGAAAAAGGGCATCCGGAAGACCCAGACATGGAAGATATCATACAGGTGCTGCAGATTATCGAGCGACTGGTACGATTAAACAAATCCCTGCTGCTGCTCACTAAAATAGAAAACAGACAGTTTGCAGACGATCAGTCTGTATCCATAAGTGAGGTAACTGCTCAGGCTATACAGGAGTTGCAGGATGTCGCAGATTTTAAAGAAGTCAGTATTTCCGTTGAAGAAACGTCCGGACTAATCGTTCATATGGACGTTTCCCTTGCCGGTATTGTTATCACAAACCTGATCAGAAATGCCGTATTCCATAATGTTTCCGGTGGGAATGTAAACATTCATATTGCAGATAATGCCATTACAATCTGCAACACAGGGCTGTCAGCTCCTCTTGACGCGGACAGGATTTTTAACCGATTCCATAAATCCGATACGGGATCAGGCGGCACAGGGCTGGGGCTGGCTATTGTGAAAGCTATTTGTAACATATACAGATTTAAAGCTTCCTATTTTTTTGACAACGGAAAGCACTGTTTCAAAATTGATTTTACTTTTCATTAATCTATCCCGCATTCCCGGTTGTTTCCAATATCCCAGGATATTTTGGCTGCATGAATGCGCTCAGACCCTGTTATCTAAGAAGTGGTATTACACTATCGCTCAGTATTATCCTGACAGTCTGCCATGCCCAGACAAATGAAAACAAGCAACCTGTTGACAAGGTTTCTCATACCGAACCTCTGTATATCGACCTTGTAAGAGATCTCGGAGCACGCAAAGGAGAGAAAGAACTTAATATCGGAGCTGACTTCACAGGCACCCGGAATTACAATGAATATATGCTTCTGGCTGAATACGAATTTGCTCCACTCAACCGGCTGGCCCTTGAGGTTGAGACAGATGTATCTTTTTTCGGAAACAGAGAGAGCAATCAGGATATCATGCACGATAAATCAGGATGCTTAAAACTGTCCATGCAATATTCTTTTCTCGTTTCCCCCAAATACAAAACAACCATAGCTGCCGGATATACGCAATTATTAGAGCTGAGCCATTTCAAATCCGGCAGCGGCGGAAGCTCGGCTTCCAGCCAAACGGTATATAACCCATTCCTGGTCGCTGCGAAAAACTGGGGAGCAGGTATACATACATTATTGTACGCCAGTTCACTGATCAGCAACGATCTTCTGCGAAAGAATCCCTTCGTTTCCTGGCATATTAATGCAGCTTTTCATTATGCGATTCCTGGTTCCGGACATTTCATCGGGCTTGAATTAAGTGATGAACAATCCCATAGGCACAATGAAACAACCCTGCGTCCCCAAATGAAAGTAAAAGTAAATCCGGCTCTGGCCATAGGAGTTGTAACAAGCCTGCCTATACACACCAGCGAAGGAAAAGGCTTTGGTCATTTTATCAGAATTATTTATGAATTGTAAGCGCAGATTCCCGATTGTTTCCCGAATCCTGTACTTTATTTATATCTACAAAACTTAATAGTAATACATATGAAAAGATGTCTGATATTCGGCACTCTCGCGCTGATTCTGAACACTGGTTTCGGACAGGATATTCCTCAAAGTCAGGTACCATCCTTAATTGTAAACAGCTTCCAGCAGTCATTCCCCAAAGCCTATGATATAGAGTGGGAAATGGACGGCGAATTGTACAAAGTCGAATTTGAAACAGGGCTTACCGGCAGAGACCATGACATCTGGTATGACAAAACCGGCAAAATGATAAAACACAAAGAAGAAATTACAAAAAGCGAGCTCCCTAAAAAAGTATCCGAAACAATAAGCCGGGATTTTAACGGATACCGGTTAGATGATATAAAGAAAATAACTGAAGGAGAAAAAGTCATCTATACTGTTGAATTGAAAAGCTTCAGAGAAGACTGGGATATTGCCCTTGATGCAGAAGGAAATATTCTGAGTAAAAAAATTGACTGACAGCTGTATAAACGACTTCCGTCTATCAATAAAAGAGGCCACCCCCTAAGCAGGATGGCCTCTTTTGGGCATTACCGTAACTCTGACGCACAAAACTCCTGCTAGAAGCAATAATTGTTTTCTTCAATCAGCTTATCGGCAATAGCTCTCCGCAGATCTTTTGTATTTACCGGTGTCACCTTGGTAAAACGTTTTACACCCATTAGCATCATTCGCTGCATATCGCCTTCCGCCATGGAAACAACGGCATTCTTACCTGCAATACTTACCTTATCCGCTGTATCAAACACAAGAACCTTTACCATATTAACCTGCGCTTCAACAGCAGCTTCTCCTTTAAGACCAACAAGCTTTTCCGCCCGAAGCAACGCAGACTCTGCAACATATACATCAATAGCGATATCAGCCAGATTCATCAGTATTTCCTGTTCATGAGCCAGCTTGTCCATATATTTCTGAGCTGCCGCACCTGCCGCCATCAGCAATACTTTCTTAAAGTTTTGTATCGCCTTCTTCTCAGCTGCAAATAGTCCCTCTTCTTCATTTCCAAATTCCGGTATACCGGTAAGTTCCTTCTGGACAGCCATGGCAGCTGACATAAAATCAACTTCCCCTTTCATAGCTTTTTTGAGGATCATATCCATAGTAAGCATCCGGTTAATCTCGTTCGTACCTTCAAAAATCCGGTTGATTCTGGAATCACGATACGCTCTGTCCATAGGATAATCCGCAGAGAAGCCATAGCCCCCGTATATCTGAACTCCTTCATCCACCACATAATCCAGCGCCTCAGAACCTGCAACTTTTAAAACAGCACATTCTACCGCAAAGTTTTGTGCAGCGCCAAGCAGCGCTTCTTCATATGATTTTCCTTTCGATCTCAGGTCTTCTTCAGCACTTTGAATATCAGCTCCGGCTCTGTACATCGCAGACTCTACAGAAAAAATTCGTATAGCCTGCTCAGCCAGCTTATATTTTATCGCACCAAAATCAGCAATAGGCCTCTTAAACTGAACCCGCTCTTTTGCATATTGTATAGCAAGTGTGCTGGTTCTTTTGGAAGCACCAATAGCAGCTGCAGCCAGCTTAATACGACCAATATTCAGAATATTGAACGCGATCAGGTGACCTTTCCCGATTTCTCCAAGCACGTTTTCTACCGGAACTTTGCAGTCGTTCAGAAATACCTGCCGGGTAGAAGACCCCTTGATGCCCATTTTGTGCTCTTCATTGCCCAGCGACAGCCCTTCTCCTTTTTCAACAATAAACCCGGTAAACTTGTCTCCGTCAATCTGAGCAAATACAATGAATACATCAGCAAAACCGGCATTTGTGATCCACATCTTCTGACCATTCAGAATATAATGCTTACCATCATCTGATAAAACTGCTTTTGTTTTAGCCGCAAGAGCATCTGATCCTGATCCTGGCTCAGTCAGACAGTAGCTCGCTTTCCATTCTCCGGTAGCAAGTTTCGGCAGATATTTCTTCTTTTGCTCATCCGATCCGAAGTAAAGAATAGGCAGTGTGCCAATACCGGTATGAGCCGCCAGTGCAACGGCAAATGAATGACCTGCCCCTACAACCTCAGTCAGCAACAGAGAGGTATTAAAATCTTTACCAAACCCTTCATATTCCTCAGGAATAGAAGTAGCAAGAAGACCAAGCTCTCCAGCCTTGGATAATAATGTTTCCATTAGCCCTTCTTCCTGTTTGTCAATTTCCTCAAGTTTGGGAAGAACATCCGCATCAAGAAAATCATTAGCCATATCACGGATCATTCGCTGCTCTTCATTAAACTCTTCCGGAATAAAAATATCTTCTGCACGAGTTTCACGGATCAGGTATTCGCCTCCCTGTATACTTTTCTTTACTGTTGTAGACATTGTAGTACCTTTAATATTTTATTAATAATGTTAACTTTCAAAAAATCCGGAATCCTTTTTACAAACGCTCAAATATTCCGGCTGCGCCCTGTCCCGTGCCTACGCACATGGTAACAAGTCCATACTTTTTATTTCTTCGCTTCAGCTCATTGAAGATCTGCACGGAAAGTTTTGCCCCTGTGCACCCAAGCGGATGCCCCAAAGCGATAGCTCCTCCGTTGACATTTACTATATCAGGATCCAGCCCAAGCTCTCTGATAATCGCATAAGACTGAGAGGCAAATGCTTCATTTAATTCTATCAGGTCAATATCACTCTGCTTCAGGCCTGCCATTTTCAAAGCTTTAGGAATCGCCTCTATGGGACCAATACCCATTATCCTGGGCTCCACACCAGCTACTGCATACGATACAAGACGAGCAATCGGTTTGAGATTAAGTTCTTTCACCATTTCTCCGCTCATCAAAAGCACAAAAGCCGCTCCGTCCGAAGTCTGGGAAGAATTTCCGGCAGTAACCGACCCGTTTAGCTTGAAGACCGGCTTTAGTCGCGCAAGTGCTTCAAGATTGGTATCCAGACGTGGTCCTTCATCGGTATCCACTACAAAGTCTCTGGTTTTAAGCTTACCGTCTTCTCCGACAAACTTTTCACGAATAGAAACCGGTACAATCTCATCTTTAAATCGTCCTTCTTTCAGGGCGGCCACTGCTTTCATGTGACTGTTATAGGCAAATTCATCCTGAGCCTCCCTTGATACGTTGTAATCCGAAGCAACGGCCTCTGCAGTAAGTCCCATACCCCAGTAATAATCCGGGTGTTTCTTTGCCACTTCCGGATTTGGCATTATTCTCCAGCCACCGAAAGGAATCGGACTCATACACTCCACTCCTCCGGCTATGATACAACTGGCATAACCAGTCTTAATCTTGGCATCGGCGATTGCGATAGTCTCAAGACCGGATGAGCAATACCGGTTAACTGTCATACCTGGTACTTTTACGGTATCCAGCCCCATCAGCGAAACCATTCTACCGATATTAAGTCCCTGCTCTGCTTCCGGAGTCGCGTTACCACAAATCACATCATCGATCCGATCTTTATCCAGATCAGGCACACTTGCAACCAGATGTTTTATGACATCTGCCCCAAGGTCATCCGGCCTGTAAAATTTAAAGCCTCCTTTAGGCGCTTTACCTACGGCTGATCTGTATCCGGCAACTATATATACTTCTTTCATTTTCTTTATGGTTAAGTTTAAACAGATGGTGGCAGCCCGTAAAATAAAGAGCTCCCCCTGAATTCAACGTTTGCCTAGTTTCTCAGAGGCTTTCCTGAGTTTAAAATACTCTGAATACGTTCAAGCGTTTTACGTTCTCCTGTCAGAGAAAGGAATGCTTCCCTTTCCAGATCCAGCAAGTATTGCTCCGAAACCAGCGAAGGTTGGGACAAGTCGCCTCCACACATCACATAGGCCAGTTTTTCGCTGATTTTCTGATCATGCTCGGAAATATAATTTCCGGTTCTCATACTGTTGGCTCCGGCAATAAACATTCCCAATGCGGATCTGCCCAGAACTTTAATATCCTTTCGCTGAATTGGCTTGGTATATCCGGCATCAGCCAGTTCAATCGCTTTTCTTTTTGCATCAGCCAGCAAACGGTCTCTGTTAAGCGTGATACCATCGGAAGGTCTCAGAATTTTCATATCGACAGCCTGATAGGCAGAGGTTGCCACCTTTGCCGTAGCAATGGTCATATATGCATTTTTCAGATTATTCGTCATGATATCATCAGGCTCAAATGAATCCGAAACCCTCAGAGCCATTTCCTTTGTACCTCCACCGCCGGGAATCAGTCCAACCCCGAATTCAACAAGACCAATATACGTCTCCGCATGGGCCTGTACGTGATCCGCATGCATAGTCAACTCACAGCCACCTCCGAGTGCCAGTCCTGCCGGCGCTGAGATAACCGGTATGGCCGAATAGCGTATGCGCATCATGGTATTCTGAAACTGACGGATCATAAAATCAATCTCATCATATTCCTGCTCAATGGCATACATAAAAATCAAAGCCAGATTGGCGCCCGCTGAGAAGTTGGTTGCTTCGTTTCCAATTACCAGCCCGCGATAATCTTTTTCAGCGATCGAAATAGCTCTGTTAATTCCTTCAATTACTTCTCCACCCAGCGTATTCATTTTTGTGTGAAACTCCAGATTCAGTATCCCATCCCCCACATCAAACAATGAAACCCCGTCATTTTTCCATACAACTTTATTATCCCTTAATGTCTCCAGAAGAACCAAAGACTTTGTTCCGGGAATTTCCCTGTAGGTCTTCGACGCAAGATCGTAATACAGACGCTCACCATTTTCATTTTTGTAAAATGAGCTATTTCCGTTATTGAGCAGTTCATAAACCCAGTCAGCCGGCTTATTTCCTGATTCCTCAATCAACTTAACTCCTTTGGCAAGCCCTACAGCGTCCCAGGTCTCAAACGGCCCCATTTCCCAACCGAATCCGGCTTTCAAGGCATCATCAATCTTATAGAGCTCATCAGCAATTTCCGGTATGCGGTAGGTCACGTAGCTAAAAATCCCTGCAAAGCTTTTTCTGTAAAATTCTCCCGCTTTGTCCTTTCCGGATACCAGTACCTTAAAGCGATCCTTCAGCTTGTCAATCGTTTTGGTCTGCTCCAGCGTTGCAAACTTCACTTTCTGCTGCGGTTCGTATTCAAGGGTTTTCAGATTCAGCGAAAGTATTTCGGATTTGCCTCCTTCTCCCCTCACTTTTTTATAAAATCCCTGTCCGGTTTTATCACCCAGCCATTTTTTCTCATACATCGTCCTGATATCACCACTGACATTGAATATTTCCACACCCTCATCCTTCTTCAATGCCTGATAGAGATTATCTGCTACTTTTACCAGCGTATCAAGCCCCACAACATCTGCAGTCCGGAAAGTAGCTGATTTAGGACGACCGATTACCGGGCCGGTCAGTTTATCGGTTTCATCAATCGACAATCCAAGCTCATTCATAACATGCATTACCTGAAGCATGGAATAAATTCCTACACGGTTCGCTATAAAAGCCGGGGTATCCTTGCACAACACCGTGGTTTTACCAAGGTATAAATCCCCATAATGCATCATAAAATCGATCAGATCCTTGTCCGTATACTGCGTCGGTATTACTTCAAACAAACGAAGGTATCTGGGCGGGTTAAAAAAGTGCGTACCAAGAAAGTTCTTTTTGAAATCATCACTGCGGCCTTCTGTCATGAGATGAATAGGAATACCGGATGTATTGGACGAAACAATTGAACCAGGCTTTCTGTATTGCTCCACCTGTTCAAAAACAGACCGCTTAACATCAAGATTTTCAACTACCGCCTCCAGAATCCAGTCATAGCCGGCTATTTCCTTCATATTATCCGAAAAATTCCCTGTCCTTATTCTCAGAGCAAATTCGTCTTTATATACAGGAGATGGAGTTGATTTAAGAGCAGCCTGCAATGCCTCATTGACAATCCTGTTTCGTACCCTGGGATCCTCCAGTGTCATACCTTTGGCTTTCTCCCGCTCAGTCAGTTCTTTAGGAACTATATCCAGGAGTAAAACATCTACACCAATATTGGCAAAGTGACAGGCGATTCGGGAACCCATAATTCCGGAGCCCAGTACTACCACATTTTTAATTATTCTGGTCATATGAAAATATTTCCCGTTTAAAATATATTTTTTCTATCTATAATACTACTTATATCTGCGGCCACTTCAAAAAAAATTTCCAGCTTCCGGGGATCGATCTCTTTTCTGACAAGGGCATTAAACTTTTTCACTACCTTCCTGGCTATCTGTTTTTTCTCTTTTCCTTTCGGTGTAAGAAAGATTCTTACCAGTCTCTTATCATCAGGGTCTTTCTGTCGGTATATATACTGGTCGTTTTCCAGACTCTTCAGCATTCTGCTCATACTCGTCGGCTCCATACCGAGCAAAGGCCCGATTCGTGTAGCAGGCGTCCCCTCTTTCTCATCAATATTCAGCAATACATAACCGACCGAAGCTGTAAGCCCGTGCTTGACTCCTTCCTCATTGTACATCCTGGATATTCCATGCCAGGTGGCTTTGAACTGGTAACAAACGGTATCTCCTCGCTTCATAAATATCCCTTTGAAGGCTTAAACGGGCATATCGGAAATATGTTATGCGTGCATAATAAAAGTGATGTCTTTTTTATAGCAGGAAAAAAATTAAAAGACACCGGCCTGCTTACAATCAGGTCCGTTATAATGGGATTTTTAAGATCAGGCAGTCATTCCGGTATAGAGATCAGAACTTACCCATGATAAAATAGAGAATATACAGCAGCAATAATACAGCGGCAAATGTTCCTATCCGAAGGAGGATCCAGTACCAGACCGGTTTTTCATTATGAGGATCACTAACCATACGTTTCATAACTTTTACCGGCAACAAATGTTTTTGCTACAAAATTTAGCTAAATTTAACCGATGTATGCTATCGTAGACATAGAAACAACCGGTTCAAACACTGCTTATGATCGTATTATTGAAGTTGCAGTGGTCACAACCGATGGAAAAGAGATTCTTTCGTCTTTCCAAACACTTATTAATCCGGGGATATCCATTCCATACTGGATTTCCGGTCTTACAGGTATTGAACCGGACGATGTCCGGGAGGCTCCGTCATTCTCCGAAATCTGCGAACATTTAAAGGCAATGCTGGCGGACAAGATATTTGTGGCCCATAATGTAGGATTTGATTATGGATTTCTGAAATCCGAATTTGCCAGAGAAGACATTGATTTTAACCCAAAAAGAACTTGCAGCGTCAGGCTTTCCCGTAAGATAATTCCCGGATACCGGTCATATAGTCTTGGCTCACTCTGTGCTGACTTAAATATTCCAATAGAAGGACGGCACCGGGCAATGGGAGACGCCCAAGCCACGACTCTTCTTTTTCATAAGCTTTACTCGATCGATAAAGAGTCAATAGACAAAAGTGTAAAACGCAATTCCGGCGAAGCAGTACTACCTCCCAATTTACCCCGTACCACATTTGACCGGATTCCGGAGCTACCCGGGATCTATTATTTTCACGATGAGCACCAAAAAGTAATCTATGTAGGCAAGGCCGACAATATACGCAAACGGGTAAAAGGACATTTTAGCGCGGGTTCCGAATCCAGGCAAAAACAGCGTCTTTTTTCATCTATCTGCGATATCAGTTATGAGCTATGCGGGAATGAGCTAATCAGTCTGCTACTGGAAATAGCCGAAATAAAACGTCTCTGGCCCGCCTATAACAAAGAGGCCAAAAAACCGGGATATACATATGGAGTGTATATATATGAGGACCCTTCAGGATATCTGCGACTTTCCATTGGGAAAATGCAGGTATCCATGAAGCCTGTTTCAAGTTTCCGAAGCTACCTCGAGGCCAGAGAATATCTTATAGCAATTGCCGATCAGTATAAATTGTGCGAAAGAAAATGTGGTATAAGAAAAGATTCCTGTCCGCTGTGTCATGAATATTGCCGGAATACCGATCCCGAAAATTATAATAACAAAGTTATGGAAGCAATAAACGGAACTCAGCAAGGTAAAAACCTTATCATAAAGGGTATGGGAAGAAATACTGAGGAATTTTCTCTGGTAGTGGTAGAGAACGGAGTCCTGCTGGGATACGGTTTTGTTGATAAAGAACTATGTATAAGCAGTCCCGATGAAGCCAAACTACATATAAGACGGCTCTCTGATAATCCCGAATCCCAAAAAACCCTGACCCGGTGGTTAAAGAAAGAAAAGCCTTCCAATATCATTTATTATTAGAAGGCTTTACCGTATATCAATTTTTACCTATTATAATTTTTGCCCTTTTTAGCTTTTTTAGGCTTTGGGGTTCCCCAGTTTTCCTTATGAAACTTACCTGACCAGCCAACACTGCAGGAACTGCTAAGAAATCCGGCAATAATAAATAGAATGAGTAGCTTTTTCATAGTTTAAACTTTGCAAGAAGACAAATTTAACACTTTAAACAGGAAAATTCTACGAAAATATTGTAATCTTTTGGATTTTATATAAAAAGAATCCCAAAAGCACATTTTCTTCCTCTTTCACAATAACAAAAGCACCGTCTCTTTATCAGACATCATCAGAAACCGGCAGACAACACGGCTTAGATTTGTTTAACCTGTATCTGACGGATTTTGTTTGGCAGCATTCTCTTTGCCGGCAAGATCACTCTTAAAACTCTTTCTTCATAAAAAGCTTCAATATTTTCAACATCCACAAAATCCGGAATTGCTGTTTTATGGACAAACCGCGGAACAGAGTTCCCGTTTTTCCATGTGGCAGATTCATTTATGTACGAATTATGCACTAGCAAAAGTAATTCACTATCCTTTACAAACACCTGATACGCCTCCGGACTGACTCCGGCAATATGCAGGGTCAGTATTAGATTATTTCCGGATTGCATTGATTTCAATACAGGCACTGAAGCTCCCCCGCCGATGGTATTCATTCCGTCTGCCTGCTTCAGCAGACTTCTGAGAAGTTTTTTATTATCTAGTATATTCATTTTTCCTCTGGTTTCAATCCTATAGAAACAATTGCTATTCCATAAGAGAAAACAAGACATTATGTCTGCACAACAATATAAAACCATTACAATAGCGCCATTTTGACTTGAAAAAGCTAATAAAAATGATTTTTCCACATTTGCTATCTCCGGCTCTGCTCCTCACGTATACACTACAAACATTCTTCTAATCAGATGAAAAAGCGGAAGAAACTAAGACATTTATGCCATTTAAGAAATCTCCTGATGGTCGCCATGGCCGATGGTAATCTGACCCAAAAAGAAAAGGAATTTCTTGAGGAAAAAGCTGGCGCATACAATGTAAGCCCCCAAAAGCTCCGTGAAATGCGCCGGAATCCGGATAAAATAAAAATGATATTCCCGCAGGACCTGGGAGACAGGCTTCAGCTTCTGTATGAGTTGGCAGAAATGGCTTTGATTGACCATGTAACTTCACCCGAAGAGATTGAAACTTGCCGTAGTATTGCCACAAAAATGGACATTATTCCCGAATCTGTTGATCAGATTCTGCGGGATTTGGGAAAAAGAACTTCAAGCGCTCCAACCTAATGCACTAATGTGGAGATTTCTCTGTTTAGAATATAGACAAGAAGTAAAAGAAAGGAGTGTGGGGATGAGTGGTTTCTTATATTTTATTGCTATCCTGTTGATAATAGGATGGATCGTAGGTCTCACTGCATTTGATGCAGGAGGACTTATTCATATATTATTGGTTCTGGCTATTATCGCCGTGTTGTTCAGATTGATCAGAGGACGTTCGATATAGGTTCCTATTACCAGATTCAGGCTGCTACGCGCAGCCTTCTTTTTTTAATTTTGTTCGGATTAAATAATAAATTCACACAGGAATACTCTATATACAGCAGTGAGGCTTATTAAACACCCCGTTTTATGTAATTACTATGTGACCTATCGGTGCAATGCCAGTTGTTCCTTTTGTGATATATGGGAAAGACCATCTCCTTATGCTTCCCCTGATACCGTTTCCAGGAATCTCAGAGATCTGAAAAAGCTGGGAGTGAAAGTTATTGATTTTACCGGGGGTGAACCTCTTCTGCACAGACAAATAGACCAGCTGCTAAGCATGGCGCAGGAGGCCGGTTTTATTACAACCCTTACCACCAACACTCTTCTGTATCCTAAATGGGCCGAACGCCTGAGAGGTCTGGTTAATATGTTGCATTTCTCGCTTGATTCTTCAAACCAGGAGCGGCATGACCGGTCAAGAGGGGTAGCCTGCTATAACACCCTGATTGAATCCATTAAAATAGCAAAAAGCATCGGTGAAAGACCTGACATACTTTTTACCACCGGAAAAGACTCTGTCAATGAATTGGAAGAAGTTTACCATTCGATCTGCTTGCCAAACAATCTGGTATTAATTATTAATCCGCTTTTTGAATATAACACCAAAGGCTCCCTTGACCAACTGGATGAGGAATCTATCAGGTATCTGAAAAAAAAATGGATCGGGAAAAAAAATGTATATCTCAACCGGGCTTTTCTTGATCTGCGTCTGGAAGGTGGTAACAATATCCATGATCCGGTATGTAAAGCTGCATCAAGCACTATTGTCATCTCACCAGACAATAAACTGGTATTACCATGTTACCACCTGGGCAAACAAGAATTTGATATTGAGGATAATTTGTTTTCCTTGTATAACTCCAGTCAGATTAAAGCAGTAATCAATCAGGAAGGACGATTACCCGAATGTGAAGGCTGTGTCATCAACTGTTATATGCAACCATCATTTGCCGTCAACATGAACCGATATTGGTTTAAAGCCCTGCCAAGCACTATCAAATACAATCTTATAAAAGGCACCTGGCGCCACCTTAGCCTTACTTAAATTCTGTCATACAATTTCCACACATCCGAAGCCCGTACTGTTTTTTTCTCCAAAGCCACTGTAATAGCCTATTTCCTGGAGCAAAGGAGAAGCACGTAATTCAAATTTAAATTCATACCCACGTACTCTGGTTTCATCCCGGGTAAATGATTTAATAGAGATCAGACGGGATTTCGGTTCAGACAAAAGACTAAACCCGGACTCCTCCTCCGGAACCGCCTGCAATGATTTGTTGCCGTGTAGCAATGGCATCGACTTAAGCTTGCCAATGAGATTTGCAAAAAGCAGGCTTTCATATTCTCTGTCCGAAGGGCTTATATATTGTGCATGCCGCTCTCCATGAATACTTACACACATAGGGGACAACGTACGGTAAACCATTCTTTCGGTAAATATGGGCGCAGACTCTGACTCAATGCGGCTTACACAAAAATCGACATTGCTGATCTTGTCTCCGATCGAAAACTGCTGATTCAGGAACAATCCTTTAATAAAGTTTTCTGCGGCTTTGTCTACCATAAAGCTGATTTGCAATACAGCGTGCTTGCCGATAATTTCAATACGCCCGTGCTGCTTATGGATCCTGAAAGGACGTAAGTCAAGATTCGAAAAAGTAAAAAGTTTGAATGACTTTGTGCCAGATTGAAAAGCACTTCCATGCAGAAAGTTACTAAAATCCGTATCGGCCATGGATATCACCTTGTATATCCAGGAAGAAAGCTCATACTGATAATTAAATGGTAAAAAGTTTTTCTTACCGGTTCTTTCAAGGACTAAACTAAAACGCATAGCTAAAAAAGTTGGATTAGGTATTGTTCATCACTAAATTTGACTAAGTGGCAAACATTCTCTGATTAAGGCCTTAAATTCATAAAATTCCTGTTTTTATCAAAATTTCAATTAAAAATTGTTTAAGGTTCGTGGAGACATAAATACAGTTTGTCTACTTGTATGAGTTGTTCGTTATAAACAAGAGGCAATCTTCCATGCATTTTTCCCTGAAAAAAACAGGAGAAAGTCATACATTAAGTGTACAGTTCGTACTTTCCTGATTAGCCTCTGCAAAACGTTGTAGTATATGAATATACTTATTGTTGAAGATGAAACGAATGTTGCCTCATTCATACACCGGGGACTGAGTGAGGAAGGGTATAATCCAAGCCTTGCAATGGACGGACAGACAGCCCTCGATATGATTCTGAATCATCAGTACGATGTCCTGATTCTTGATATTATGCTGCCCGGTATGAATGGCATGGATTTGTGCCGGAAAATCCGGGCGATGGGAATCGAGGTACCGGTAATTATGCTCACTGCCTTGGGTGCCACCGAGAATATTGTATCCGGACTACAAACCGGCGCCGATGATTATCTGGTAAAACCGTTTAAGTTCGCTGAGTTGCTGGCACGAATAGAAGCTGTAGTACGCAGAAGTACAAAAAACCCCAATTCCGGGAAACTGCTTTTAATTGATTCTCTTGAAATTGACACACTCGCAAAAATCGTAAAAAGAGAGGGCATTATAATAAATCTTACCGCAACAGAATACAAACTACTGGAATATCTGACGATCAACAGAGGAATAGTATTAAGCAGAGAACAGATTCTGGGAAATGTCTGGGACATTAACTTCGATATGAATACCAATGTAGTAGATGTATATATAAATTATCTGCGGAAAAAGATAGATAAAAACTTCAGCACAAAATTGATTCATACGATCGTTGGAATGGGATATACACTACGCAAAAATCAATGAAACTACGGAATCGAATAACCCTGACTTTTGTAGCCATCTCTGCCGGCACATTTTTTCTGATGAGTATTTTCATCTACATTCTGGCTTCGCATTTTACGAATGAGAGTTTTTATGTTCGCCTCAAAGCCAGAGCATCGCTGGCGGCAAAACATTATGGAGAAGAAGATGAAAAAGCTTTACCTATATATGAAGAGGTTAGAAAAGAACATCTTCTTCCATTACTTGATGAACAGGATTTCCTGTTCCCATATGATTCTATTCAGTATTTTATCAGATCTGCCACCGGATCAAAACTTCCCACCTCATTCTACAAAAACCTTCAAAGCCGAGGCTATGCCGAATACAACCGAAAAGACAGGCAATATGCCGGAATGATAAGAAAAGGGAAACAAGGGGATATTGTTGTAATAGTTTCTGCCATCGACGAGGCAGGCGGCTATATGCTTTCTTCTCTTAAAAAAGCCCTCTCAGTAGGCTGTATTCTGAGCTCCACATTAATCTTTGCGGGCGGTATCTTTTACTCTCGCAAAGTATTAGATCCTGTTGCACGCATAATAGGTGAAGTAAACAACATCGGTGCCTCAAATCTTCATCTGAGACTTGAAACAGGAAATAACAATAAAGATGAGCTGTCACAACTGGCTACCACCTTTAACCACATGCTGGACAGACTGGAAGCTTCTTTTGAGATGCAGAGCAATTTTGTCAACAATGCCTCTCATGAACTTAAAACCCCGCTAACAACCTTGCTCGGTGAATCAGAGATTATTTTGCGCCATCCCAGATCATGTGAAGAATATGTCAGGTCTATTACAGTAATTCAGAAAGAAGCAGAACGATTAAATGAAATTCTGTCCAGTCTTCTTCGAATGTCTCAAATAGGTTTTGACGGCAATAAGCTATTGTTTGAAAATGTCCGCTTTGATGATCTGATCATGCTCGTAAAAAGAAATCTTGATATGCGTATACCGGACAACAAAGTGTCCATAGAATGGGAAAATTTTCCGGTCAATGGAGATCAGCTGTTCATTACCGTAAACCGGACCTGGATCAAGCTCGCACTTTATAATATTATCCAGAACAGTATAAAATATTCCAATAACGATGAAGTGAAAGTTGTACTTTCTGAAAACCCGGAAACACTTGAAATCAAAATCACAGACAAAGGAATCGGCATCCCGGCCCAGGACCTGGTCCATGTATTCGAACCATTTTTCCGTGGCAGTAATACTGCTCACTTCGAGGGTCATGGAATAGGGTTGCCACTGTCTTTAAAAATAATCAGGCTCCACAAAGGAAAGATCAGCGTAAGTTCGGAAAAGAATAAGGGAACAAGCGTAATCATCACCTTTCCGAAGGAAGGAATAAGAAGTTCTTAATTTTATTCTAATGAAATTCTAATTCCGTACTAAACCAATTTTAATGAGGAGTCGGATAAAAACAACAACAACCTCATAATCAAACGAAAAACACATAGGCACATCGGTGAAATTTTAATAAACATCTAATGCAGCCTTAAGGCCCCTGTAATGGCATTTTCGGTTATTTGTAATAGCAATTAACTATAAACTAACCGATCCAGAGCCATGTTGAGTATACTGATTCCAAACGATTACTCCAACAATACTATCCAGGCAGTAAAAGCCGCCTGCTTTCTTGCAGGGAAAAAACCGCTGACAATTACACTCCTGCATTGTGTTCCGATTTCAGATTCAATAACTGAATTATTGTACCTGCCATCAATCAATATACAACAGGAGAAGCAGAATCTCTTTCATTCTAAAATTCAGGACCTGAAAGAAAGTGGCGGGAACTGCCCGATAGAAATACGCTACTTATTTCAATATGGCATCTCCGGGCCAATTCTTGAACAGATAGTAGAGCAAAACAATATCCAGCTGGGCATTATGCCTCTTAGTAACAAGGCAGAATCATTATTGCATAACAGAGACCTGAAGGATGCTATGCATACTATTCAGTGCCCTGTGCTGTTTCTTCCTGAATATTTTGATTTCAGTAATGCATCCAACGTAGTTGTCTTCTTGAAAAACAACATTTCATTCAAAGGTCGTCTTCTGAGAACCGTACGTCAATTATTAGGCAGAAAATCTGAACCTGCCATGTTTTCAGGCAACTTATTCTCTCTTGCAGGGGAAAACCGACAGGTTCATCTTCCGGCATGCTTTATTGAGAACAAGATAAAACTGGATTATCGGCTCGATAATAAAACCAAAATTCACCAATACCTGCAAGATCAGAAACAGTCCGAAGTGGCTTTGCTGGCAGTATCACATTAAGAGCACCAAACCATTAACCGAAAGATTATGCTACTGAAAAAAAACATACCAATAAAGTACGTTTTTTCCAAAATCAAATACGAACTCGTTTTTATAACGGTATATGCTATTGTTGTAGGTTTTATTGACAAACACCTCCAACTAAACAATATTTCCGTGGCAACAGGAGTACCTATGATTCTGGGTACAATCATTTCTCTTCTGCTGGCTTTCAGATCGAATCAGGCATACGATCGCTGGTGGGAAGCAAGAATTATCTGGGGTGCTATAGTCAATGACTCCAGATCGCTTGCCCGTATCGTATTGTCTTTTATTGAAGACAGAGATTTCAGCGTTGAAAAACATAATTTTAAAGAGCGTTTTGTGAAACGTCAGATAGCCTGGGCCTATAGCCTGGGTAACGCACTCCGAAATCAGAATCCTTTAAAAAACGTAAACAACCTTCTGTCTGAAAAGGATATTAACATTGTCAGTCAGTATGACAACGTTCCCAATGCACTTCTGTTTCTTCACAGCATGGACATAAAGTATGCTTATGAAAAACAATGGATAAATTCCTATCAGCAAGTTGAAATTGAAACGACCCTGAGCAGGCTTTGTGACTCACTTGGCAAGTGTGAACGTATAAAGAATACTGTTTTTCCAACCACTTACAGTATGTATATCAATTTTACTCTGTGGATCTTCATTCTTGTCTTCCCGTTTGCACTGACAAGTTATTTCGGACTATTCGAAATTCCATTGATGATTGCCATATCTTCTGCATTACTTCTTATAGAAAAAATGGCAATTCATTTGCAGGATCCATTTGAAAATAAACCAACAGATATTCCTGTTACGGCAATTGCTTTAAATATAGAGAAGAATCTCAGGCATATGCTTAATGAAACTCCTCAGCCTGTTGTGCCGAAGAGTTCAGTGAATGACTTTTATCTAATGTGATGATTGGAGTTTGTTAATAAAAAAGGGAGTTTATATAACTCCTTTTTTATTAAGAATGATCTGCAAACTCTGCAAGCCGGTCAACGACATATTGAATTTCCTCCATTGTATTGTACCGGCTAAATGAGAAGCGGACATGGCCTCTGGCCGGGTTTACATTCAGGGTCTGAAGGACATGACTTCCAATCACACTGCCACTTGTACAGGCGCTACCTCCGGATACGGATATTCCTTGTATATCAAGATTAAAAAGCAGCATTTCATTATCATCAGACTCAGGAATAGAAGCGCTCAGAATAGTATAAAGACTATTATCCATTTTTGCGCTTACTCCATTAAACTCAACCCCCTTTATCCTCTCTTTCAGTTTTTCCATCAACGCCTTCTTAAGACTCTCAATATGCAACCGGTCATTTCCCATTCTGTCATAAGCAAGCTCAAATGCTTTGGCCATACCGACAATAGCCGCAACATTCTCAGTACCGCCCCGCATATTACGTTCCTGAGCTCCACCCTGAATGAATGGCTTTAATGGTGCTTCACTGTTTATATATATAAAGCCGGCACCTTTCGGACCATGAAATTTATGGGCCGATCCATTAATATAATGAACATTGATCGCCTGAAGATCAATCGGTATATGAGAAACAGTCTGAACAGTATCTGAATGAAAAAGCGCCCCGGAAGCTTTACAGATAAGGCCGATATTTTCTATATCGGTAATATTTCCTATTTCGTTGTTAGCATGCATCAAAGATACCAGCGAACGAGGGTTATTCTGAAGCAACTCCTCCAGATGTTCCATAGAGATGGAACCATCCTTAGTCAGATTCACATAGCTCAAACGAATAAATCCCATGCGCTCCATATGCTGCAACGAATGAAGTACAGCATGATGTTCAATAGGTGATGTTATCGCATGCTTAAGGCCATATGTCTGAATTGAAGAAACAATAGCCATGTTATCAGCTTCCGTTCCTCCCGAAGTAAAGAAAATTTCAGCAGGAGAAGCATTGAGCCGGGCTGCAAGTATTCTTCTGGCTTTCTCAATCGCTGCTCTTGCTTCCCTTCCGTGACTGTGAATAGAAGAAGGATTTCCAAATGTTTCTTTCAGGAAAGGAAGCATTGCATCAAAAACCTCTTCATCCAGCCTGGTGGTTGCGGCATTGTCCAGATAAACCTTCATTAATTATCCTTTTTTGCGGAAACAATCTCCTTTATGTCCATGATAAGCTTATTGGCCAGATGCTCAGAAGTGGATACGGTATCCGATTCGGCGTATATTCGTATAATAGGTTCCGTATTGGATTTGCGCAGATGAACCCATTCTTTGCCAAACTCGATTCTTACTCCATCGATGGTATTTACCGGTTGTTTACTGTATTTCTTTTGAATCTCGGCCAGCACATTATCAACATCGATACTGGGAGTCAGCTCAATCTTATTTTTGGAGATATGGTAAGTCGGATATTTTGCCCTGAGCATCGAGGCTGACTTGCCAAACTCCGCAAGATGGCTCAGAAATAAGGCTATTCCGACCAAAGCATCACGACCATAATGTAGTTCCGGATAAATAATCCCGCCATTGCCTTCTCCCCCGATTACCGCTTTGGTTTCCTTCATCTTCTGGACAACATTGACCTCTCCTACTGCTGCTGCAGTGTACTCATATCCATATTTATCCGTAACATCCTTTAATGCTCTTGTTGAAGAAAGATTGGAAACAGTATTACCAGGAGTATTTTTCAGAACATAGTCAGCTATGGCAACCAATGTATACTCTTCCCCAAACATGCTTCCGTCTTCATTGACAAAACACAAACGATCAACATCCGGATCAACTACTATACCCAGATCATATGCACCATTTGCAATTTCACTTGATATAAATCCAAGATTTTCCGGAAGAGGCTCCGGATTATGAGGAAAATGTCCGTCAGGGTCACAGTAAAACTCTGAAATCTGTTTTACTCCGAGCGCTTCCAAAAGCATTGGCACAGCGATACCACCGGTAGAGTTAACTGCATCAATTGCTATCCGGAAGTTTTTCTCAGCAATAAGATCCTTCTTTACCAGTGGAAGTTTTAATATGGCGTCTATATGCTTTCGGATGAATGAATCATCTGTCCGGTATACACCCAGTTTTTTCACTTCTGCAAAAGTATACCTTTCATTGTCGGCAATGTCCAGTATTGCTTTGCCCGCTTCATCAGACAGGAATTCTCCACGGGAATTGAGCAGCTTGAGTGCATTCCACTGAATCGGATTATGACTTGCCGTCAATATAATGCCACCTGCGGCTTCCTCCATTACTACAGCCATCTCAACAGTAGGAGTTGTTGACAACCCGAGATCCAGAACGTCCAGCCCCAGCCCCTGCAGGGTTGATGCTACCAAAGAAGAAACCATGGGCCCGGAGAGACGGGCATCACGGCCAATTATTATTTTTTTGTTGGCAGTTGCTTCTCTGAGCCAGGTTCCATATGCCGCAGCATATTTTACAACATCGATCGGTGTAAGCCCTTCTCCGGGAGCCCCGCCGATAATTCCCCTGATTCCGGATATTGATTTTATCAGTGTCACAATAATCTCCTTCGTTTACAATTTATATGAGTTTGCAAATTTACTAAAAAGCGAGACTATTGATCCAAAATTAAGTTAACAGTCTCTTTTTTCAGTATTTCAATTTTTATGCTAAATTAGATATTAAATACTTTTTGGCAGCCACTTTGACTAACAATATGACAAAACATACGGATCCGCGAAGACACAAAAAGCTTGCTGCATTTGACAGGCTGCTGACAATTATGGATGAGCTAAGGGAGCAATGCCCCTGGGATAAGAAGCAGACTATGGAAAGTCTCCGGTATCTGACCATTGAAGAAACGTATGAGCTCTCCGATGCTGTTGTGGAGGAAAACCTCCGGGAAATACGGAAAGAACTGGGAGACCTTTTGCTGCATATTGTTTTTTACTCGCGTATAGCTTCAGAAACCCAAAGCTTTGATATTGCAGAAGTCATTGACAGCTTATGTGAAAAGCTGATATACAGACATCCTCACATTTACGGTGACAGCAAAGCAGAAGATGAAGAAGCTGTAAAAAAGAACTGGGAACAGCTTAAACAATCTGAAAAAGGCGGAAATAAAACCATTCTTGGCGGAGTACCTAAATCCTTACCTGCGCTTATTAAGGCAATGAGAATTCAGGAAAAAGCACGGGCTTCAGGTTTTGACTGGGAAAAGAAGGAACAGGTCTGGGATAAAGTAAAGGAAGAGTTGAAGGAGTTTGAACAGGAAGTAAACGCCGGTGACTCATTAAACCAAGCGGATAAAATCGAGTCCGAATTTGGAGATTTATTATTCAGTCTGATCAATTATGCCCGTTTTATAAATATTAATCCGGAGGATGCTCTGGAAAAAACGAATAAGAAATTTATTCAACGCTTTACCTATCTGGAGACCGAATCCAAAAAGGATGGCAAAGACCTGTCATCTATGTCCTTAACAGAGATGGATGAATACTGGGACATGGCAAAGAAAACCGGCATATGAGACTCATTTTATATTAACAGACCTGGTTATTTTCAACCGCTTATCATTGGGTAGTTACGCTTACATATTGGTTTTATTTGTTAGTGTAATCAAAAAAAATTATTTTTTAGCCGGCTATCAGAAGAAACAACCACAATTTTTACATAAAACCTAAGAACTATGAGCATACAAGCAGATTTTGAAGATGCGGTTCACAGATCCCGCTCCCTGCCCAAGCCGTCCAACGAGGATTTATTACGTCTTTATGCGCTGTACAAGCAGGCAACAGAAGGTAATGTACAAGGCGAAAAACCGGGAAATCCATTTGATATAGTCGGCAATGCGAAATACGCAGCCTGGGAAAATCTGCAAGGGCTTTCGAAAGAGGATGCAATGCGACAATACATTGATCTCGTTAATAGTCTCTGATCAGGTACATTTTTCTTATTCTTGAACTCCAGCAATTTCCCGGATCCAAATTCATGTACAAATTCAATAATGTTTTACTTATAGATGATGATTATATAAGCAATTTTATTGCTGATCATTTACTCAATAAGCATAAAATCTGTAAGCATATTACTATCGCCCGAAATGGAGATGAAGCGTTAAAGTATCTTCAGGATGAGGCCGAAGAATTTCCAGAGCTGATTTTTCTGGATATTAATATGCCAGTCATGGATGGCTTCGAATTTATTGAGGCTTTTCGAAAATACAATATGGATAAAAATAAAACGAGAATTGTCATTTATACCGCTTCATTCAACCATAAGGACATAGAGTTGCTAAAAAATATAGGCTTTCATGATTTTATAATAAAACCGCTTAATGAAGAAAAGCTCCATAATCTCTTGAAACTTTTTGACAATTGCTAGGTTAGTTTTTGTATATAACTAGATTAACCGAACGCTTTACATGCTTTCAATTGATACAATTCTGCTGGTAGATGATGATTATGTCAGCAATTATCTAACAGAACGACATATAAAAAAGACAGGCATAGCAAATACAATAAAATCAGTAAAGAATGGGGAAGAAGCGCTCACATATCTGGCAGAACCGGTAAATAAACGTCCCGATCTGATCTTGCTGGATATTAACATGCCGGAGATGGATGGACTGGAGTTTCTCAAATACTTTAAACAAATGACCCTTGATCAGTCAATACGAATCATATTGCTGACAGCAGCAATCGATCAGGAGAAAAAAGACCGTCTTAACGATCTTGGCTATAATGAGATAATGGAGAAACCATTTACAGGTGACAAACTCAAAAGTCTTATAATAAACGATCTGAAATGAAAATCCCCTGATATTATCTGACTTTTGCTGAAACCAATTTTTTTTAACAAAGTATAGTAAGTATTGGTTATATAGAAATCAATTCACTATATCAGACTCTAATCATAAGTAATGAGTAAACTGAATTCCATTTTATTAGTTGAGGATGACAGTATAACAAACTTTATTAATGAACGGTTGCTTAGAAAGCTAAATGTCGCTGAGAATATTAAAATTGCCCTAAACGGATATGAAGCAATAAGCATTATTCAAAAAACTGTTCAGGAAAATAAGCCATGTCCTAACCTCATCTTTCTGGATATCAATATGCCTGTAATGGATGGATTTGAGTTTCTCAATGAATTCCGTTTGCTGGATTTTCCGAATAAGAATGATGTTGTTATTGTGGTTCTTACTACCTCTACCAATATCACAGACATAGAAAAGCTAAAAGGTTCCGGCAATACAGACTTTATAAACAAACCGCTGACCAAGGAAAAAGTACAGGATGTCATAAATCGGCATTTTAGTGAAGTGGCCAAAAGTCTCAAGTAATAAAGAAAGGAACGATCTTCGGCTAGCATAGGTTTTACTAGAGAAACACCCTTTAAACTATGAGCCTATGGAGAAGTTGAATTGTGTGCTATTGGTGGATGATGATGTGGTAAATAACGCAATCAACGAGAGGCTCCTGAAAGAATCAGGAATTACTTCCAACGTCAGAACTGCACTCAATGGAGAAGAAGCTCTTCTGTACCTTAGCAAAAACTGTTCTCCTTATGATTCCAACTACCCGGACTTAATTCTTCTGGATTACCAGATGCCCCATATGCAGGGCAATGAATTTATGGAGCTGTTCAACCAGATAAATTCAAATCATCGGCATCGCAGCAGAATTGTTATGCTGAGCTCATTCTTAACTAATGACATAAAAAAACAACTCCTTGGATTAGGAGTTGAAAATTATATTGCAAAGCCTCTGACACAAGAGAAGCTTCAGAGAGTTCTCATTCAGGATTAAACAACTCTGGTTCTTTCTCTTTCGGAAAAAGTAGAATTATAAAGCTCAATAGCTTCGTTTATAATCTTGTAAGCTTCCTCTCTGTTCAGAAAACGTTTAACAACAACCTCTTTTTTCTCAAGATTCTTATAGTCTTCAAAGAAACGTTTCATCTCGACTAATGTATGAGGCGGAAGTTCCGCAATGTCATTTACATGGTTAACAGACATATCATTTTTAGCAACTGCGATAATCTTGTCATCCCGTTCATTATCATCTATCATTTGCATTACCCCGATCACCTTGGCTTCGATAAGGCACATAGGCACTACTTCCATTGAGCTGATCACAAGGATATCTAATGGATCCTGATCATCACAGTATGTACGGGGAATAAAACCATAATTGGCAGGGTAGTGCACTGCAGAAAATAGCACTCTGTCCAGTTTCAACAAGCCACTTTCCTTATCGAGCTCATATTTAGCTTTCGAATTTTTCGGGATTTCAATAATTGCCTGAACATTTTCAGGAGCATCAGATCCAAAACTTACATCATGCCACGCATTCATATATTACTCTTTATATCGTTTTTAGTTTTATTGTATACTTAAAAAAGAAAAATTAGTTCGTTAAATTTAAACTAATTTAAGGATTAGTTATCGGAAAAGTATCAGTTATGAAAATTTATACCTAATTTTGGCGGCTAACGAACTATGAAAGAAAGCAAAGCTTATATCAGAAGTGTTTTTTGCCTGTTTCTGGTAACTTTGATTCTTTTTGCTTCTTATTCATCAACTGAATATGTTGATGATAATAATACGCCAAAAAAAGAACAAAAAGAACAACAAAACAATAACGAAACAGAAAAAAAGGCGGAAATAAGGGAATTTTCGGTGGAAGCGATTCTCCCCATTATAAATTTCCCTGCTCCGTTATTATATGCTTCTTCGATAACCTTTCCACAGACAGAGTTTCTAATCGAAGGGGACCTTTACCTTGATATACGTCCATTATCAACGCATTTTCGAAAACTTTTTACCTGTATAATCTCGGTTAATGCCCCTTAGTGCATTTTTTTTATGTTATTTAGAGGAGAAATCGACTCCTGCCCGGACTGGCAATATAGTTATGCAGCTATAAGATGACAGCCCTTATAATAAACTTTTTGTTAACAATAAATCATTTAATAACACAATGTTCACTAAAAACGGGATTATTATCCTGACAACAGTTCTTACTGCCATTTGTCTCTACTTTATTTCTTTTTCAATAGTAGACCGAAATGTAAGACAGGATGCGACAATATACGCCACTAACGAATCCGGACAAATTGATTTTGCAAAAAAGCAAAGCTATCTTGATTCGGTATATAATAAGCCTGTATACAATTTCCTTGGTATCCGGGAATACACTTACAAAGAAGTAAAGCAAAACGGACTAAATCTTGGTCTGGACCTTCAAGGTGGTATGCATGTGACTCTCGAAGTCTCCCCAATTGATATTCTCAAAGGAATTGCCGGTAATAGCCAGGATGCTTCTTTTAAGGAAGCTCTCGAAATGGCTAAGAAAATGCAAAGAAACAGTCCCGAAAAATTCACTTCATTATTTTATAAAGCATTTAATGAAGTAGCTCCCGGTCGTCCACTTGCCTCTGTCTTCGCCAGTTATTCCAATAAGGATATTATTAATCCCAAATCTTCTGATCAGGAAGTAAAGAAATATATTGAAAGAGAAGTTGACGAAGCGATTGACAGAACATTTGAGATCCTTCGCACACGGATCGATAAGTTTGGTGTTACAAGTCCTAACATTCAGCGAATCCAGGGTACAGGTCGTATCCAGGTGGAATTGCCCGGCGCTGATAATCCAGAAAGGGTAAGAAAATTGTTGCAGGGAGTCGCGCAGCTTGAATTTCTGGAAGTATACCAGTTTCAGGATGTTCAACCAGTCATTGTTCAGATTAACAACTATCTGGTAAATAAGCAAAAAACGGAAAAATCTTCTTCTGCATCCACTGCTGAATCTGCCAAAGCAGAAACAGAAGACCAGATCGACCCGCTTACAGGCGAAAAAATAACAGATACAACTTCACAAAAAGCGCCCGACGCACTTGCCGAAGCTGATACACTGAATGAGGACGTTTCTAAATTTATAACTCTTGCCATCGGGCAAAATCTTCAACAGTTCGGACAGCTGGCGTACAGAGCAGAAGACACTGCTACCATCAATACTCTGCTTGCTGACCCGAAGGTACGTTCAATGATTCCTTCCAATATGTCTCTTCTTTGGGAAAAGAGTGGCGGAAAACAGAATATTATTGAGCTTGTACCTGTCAAAAGAGGAAGACTGGGTAAAGCACCGCTTACAGGAGAAGTTATAACAGATGCCAGAGCTGACTTTGCTGCAAGCGGAAGAGGCGGATATGAAATAAGCATGACAATGAATGCTGCCGGTGCAAAGGCATGGAGAAATATGACGCGTAAGGCTGTTGAAACCAGCACACCTCAAAGCCGTAACAGAATTGCTATCGTTCTTGATAATACAGTTTATTCCGCTCCTTCTGTTAATGAAGAAATTCCAAACGGGTCTTCTTCCATCTCCGGCAATTTTACCGAAGAAGAAGCAAAAGACCTTGCGAATGTATTGAAAGCGGGTAAGCTTCCGGCTCCTGCAAGAATTGTTGAAGAAGGTATTATCGGACCATCCCTCGGGAAAGAAGCTATATCTCAGGGTCTGAAGTCTTCTGTAGCCGGACTTGTCCTGGTAGTTATATTTATGGTTGCCTATTACAGCATAGGAGGAATGGTAGCGAACTTTGCGCTTATTTTCAATATTTTCTTTGTATTAGGAATTCTTGCACAGTTGCATGCAGCCTTAACCTTACCCGGTATTGCCGGTATTGTGCTTACAATAGGTATGGCTGTCGATGCCAATGTACTAATCTTTGAACGTATAAGAGAGGAGCTGCGCAAAGGCCATAAGCTTGATATTGCGATTAAAGAAGGCTATCAGAAAGCATTCAGTGCGATATTTGATGCCAACCTTACCACTGTACTTGTTGGTATCATACTGGCATGGGTCGGTTCCGGACCGGTACAAGGATTTGCCACCGTTCTGATTGTGGGTATATTGACCTCTTTCCTGAGTGCGATATACATATCGAGAATTATTATCGAATGGATGGCTAAGAAAAAGCAGATTACCGAGAAGTCATTTGATACATTCATTTCAAGAAGTTTCCTTGTCGGTAAATTGAATTACAATTTCATAGGAGCAAGGAAAAAAGCCTATCTGTTTTCATGCGCCCTTATTCTTGTCGGATTCGTTACAATTATGATCAACGGTCTGAATGTTGGGGTTGACTTCCAGGGCGGTCGCTCATACATCGTACAATTTGACGAAGCATTGCCTGCTTCCGATGTAAAATCAGAACTTCTTCCATATTTCAACAACGAGGGAACAGAAGTAAAAACGTATGGTGACAACAGAACTCTGAAAGTGACAACAAGCTTCCACAGTAAAGATGAATCCAATGAAGCTGATTTGGAAGTAAAAGCCGCTCTTGAGAAAGGATTGGAGAATTATGCTTCTGCGAATCCGCGGATCATTGGTTCTGAAAAAGTGGGAGCAACCGTTGCGAGTGATATTCTTACCGCATCAATTATTTCAATCATCATATCGCTGGGAGTTCTCTTCCTGTATATCTTCATACGTTTTAAAAACTGGCAGTTTGGTCTTGGTACACTGATCGCTCTTACTCACGATGTACTCGTTGCTATCGCTATATATGGAATTGCAACAGCCTTGGGAATGAGCATCGAGGTCGATCAGATATTTATTGCAGCAATGCTTACTCTGATTGCCTATTCGATCAATGATAAGATCGTTGTATTCGATCGTATCCGGGAAGGTCAGGAAATATCCTCACGCGAAAAAGATGATACACTCATGAACCGTGCTCTTAATGACACACTCAGCAGAACCATCGTTACTTCATTGACCGTTTTAATTGTGGTTGTTGTACTGATTATTTTCGGAGGTGATATTTTAAGAGGATTCTCCCTGATTATGATTGTTGCTGCAACTTTTGGAGCATACTCTACTGTATATATCGGGGCTCCGATTGTTCTTGATTTCGGAAGCTGGAGATCTCAGACTGCTTCCAAAAAAGAAGTGGAAACCAACGCCTGATAACATCAAATCTCAGTTTAATTAATTATAAAGCCATTTCCGGATTCGGAAATGGCTTTTGCTTTTTGTATATCCGACAGTTTTTTCTGTATCGGGCATATCTTTCGGTACAACTCACCTGAAAACAGTAATTATTGCGAAGTCACAGACCGAATTTTATATCTCGTCCTGGCCCGATTCAAACAAAATAACAGAGATCCGCTAATTAAGAGGGAATCGTTGATTTCTGATGTAACACCAACCATTTCCTCAAAAACAACGAAGCAATCTTTTTTATGATTTGAACGCTGCTTATGAACCGGATATCTGTAAATAAGTGGTCCTGAGATTTGCTATGTGAAAAGAGGACTTAACTGCCCCCCAACTATACTATGCTTGCAGTCCGGTAATACTACGATTGCTTAAGGCATCCGTATTATAAAGGAATGTTTATATAATCAGAAACCTGGAAAGTAAATACCCGGCTTGGTTTTGCAGAATGGTAATACAAAAACTAACCGACACTAACAAGAAGCATTTTAGACCTGTCAAAAAAGCACGAGGACAGGTCCAGCATTTTTTCTGAAGTTATTTCATTAACTGAAGTATAAAAATCTTCATAAAATGTCGATGGTAACTTATGGTAATACAGAGTCTTGAATTTTTCCAAAACAGCAAAGGACGTATTCACCGAATTTAAATAGGACCCCAGCATATAGTTCTTTACTGTTTCAAGCTCACTTTCGCTTACCGGTTCCCGACACAGGCGATCCATTTCAGCATATATCTCATTGATTGTATTCTCCCGGACTTCTTTATTTACATCCGTACCACACACCATATAAGCAGCCTCAAGATGATTCACCAGTGAAGAATGTATTCCATAGCTATATCCTTTATCTTCCCGAATATTCTTCATCAGGCGAGAGCCAAAATATCCTCCAAAGATTTCGTTCAGCAGAGCATACGCCGGATAATCAGGATTGGAGAGACCGACAGCAGGCATAGCCAGACGTATTGTACTTTGTAAAACCCCTTCCTTTTCGGTGTGAACCAATCCTGTCCCATAAGAAACTTGCTGCCATCTATCAGCATAGCTCAATGGCTCAACAGGAATATTTCCAAAAATTTCGTTAATAACGGAATAACAATCAATTCGCCCTCCTGCAACAAATATCGAACAATCAGACAATCTGAATAACTCAGGATAGAAGGATAGAAGATCCTTCCGGTCAATTGCCTTAATTACATCTTCAGTGATTACCCTGGAATATGGATGATTATTTTCAAAAAAACGTGACCTCAGATTAACAGATGCGAGATAGGAGGTTTTTTCCATATTCACTCTGATATTCTGCAATTGAATATTCTTAAGATTTTGCAGTTCCTCTTCAGGAAATACAGCCTCCTGAATCAGTTCTGCCAGAAGCTCCGATACCTCTTTTAAAAACTTATCCAGACAGTACACAGTAACAGCAACCTGATCATAACCGCTTCCGATCTCGATAAATGCACCATAAGAAGCAATTGTTTCTTCAATCTGAGCAGCAGTCTTATTTTTTGTCCCGGCAGTAAGCATCTTGGCCGTAAAGAAGGATAAACCGTTTGCCGGTTCATTCAGATGCCCGCCTTTAAACACAAGCTCCAGCTTTACCGCCGCCTGATTACCAGAAGTCATCCCAAAATAAGGTACTCCGTTAGTCAGGTAACTTTCGGAGACCAAAGGTAAAGCAAATATTTCCGGTTTATTATATACCGGGGCCTGGGTTCTGTCTGGCATTAGTGATCAGTCAACAATGGATTCTACTCTTTTTTTGGAATCAAAATTAAAGATAAGCGTAAAACGCAAGGACTCAGCAAGTGGATTATTCTTCTGGGTTGGGACCAGATAAGCAAAGTCTATTCCGAACATCTGATACCTGAAACCAAATCCGGCTGTAAGATATTTACGTCCGCCTCTCAGGTTGCTCTCAAGATGATAGCCTGCCCGAACGGCAAATAAGGGAAGTCCCCGGGCATCATGATACCAGTATTCAAGTCCCAGATGATATATAATTTCTTTCAACTCTTCAGATATTCCCCCCTGCGCATCGGCAAAAGATCCAAACATCCCGCTAAGCAACCCCTTATTAGAGGAATATGAATAACCTGTGGAATCAGCAACTGGCGATGGAACCATGAGCTTGCTTAGTTCAGCAATAAGAGTTAGTTTGTTGAACACATCAAGATCTCCGGTTATGGCAGTACCAAGTCTCAGAGTTGTCGGAATAAAGTTCCTGTTTTCGTTATTGGAATATGATATTTTAGCTCCTATATCAGAAATATTGGCCCCCAGATTAACTTTAAAGTTTTTTCCGGCCGCCACATAATCCTTGCTATAAAATACTCCGATATCTCCGGCCGCTGTATTTCCGGGCCTTACTAAAGTAGACCCGTTTACATTTCCATTACCAAGATTAGAATGTATGAATTTTAATCCGATCCCGACACTCAGATATTCACTTAGCTTTCTGGAATAAGCTCCGCCAATTGAGAATTCTTTCGCCCGATGCTCGCCGGTCACAAGACCGTTGTCATCCGTAAATGTAATTCTTCCCAGATCAAAATACGTCATCTGAAGAGCAATGGCTTCCTGCTTACTTAACTTACGATAGGCTGTAAGGTAGGAAAGCGACATATCATCCACCAGTTTTCTCAACCAGGGGTTGTATGAAACAGAAAAACCAAGATCATTGTCCAGAAAAGCAAGTTTCGCAGAATTCCAGCGAATAGCCATTGGATCAGGGGAAGTTGCTACACCGGCATCTCCCAATGCACCTGACCGGGCATCCGGGGCCAGCGTAAGAAATGGTACCGAAGTGTTTATAGGTACATTTCTGGGCACACTCTGTGAAAAAGCTGCTATTGACGAACAACTAAAAATTACCGCAAGAAATCTTTTCAATCTCATTGTAAATATTCTTAAAATTCAAATATATAATTTTATTTACTAATTCAGTATTACCAGCTTCTGATATTTATGTCCTTTTGAGCCATCTCTGACAGATCTAAGCTCTAATTTGTAGACATATACACCTTTAGCGAGTTTATCTCCAAAATCATCCCGTCCGTCCCAGCGCAGCTCCGCCACATGAGAACCACTCTGATAAATAGTCTGACGAATTGATTTTATAAGCTTTCCGGAGATGGTATATACCTGAACCTGAACTTCAATATCATCTCCTGCCCGATTATGATCAAAGTGAAACTCCGTATTGGTCGAAAAGGGATTCGGATAATTCAATACGTTTCGCAAAGCAACATCTTCATCATTGACAACTACAAACTCCAGATAGTCTTCTGCTGAATTATTGTGTGTATCCCACACCTTTACCCTGACAATATGATTCCCGGGAGCAAGATCCTTCAACGGATATTCGATGGTTCCCTCCTGATAGCTATCCAGCTTGGCGGTATAATATTCGTTTAGAATAATTACTTCCCTGGATTCATCCAATACCGCAGTCAGCTCATGTCCTATACCTGAACCGGCAATATTAATCCCGTTTTCGTCAAATACATGAACGAGCAGCATCGGGCTGCTTCCTGTGACACCACCATTTACAAAGCTCTGATCATTCATATAGAGCCGCATGGTGGGGGGGGTATTATCTAAAACAACAGAATCTGAAGTTCCCCCGATAAATATCCGGTTTTCATATCCTGCGGCATCCTTAATGGTCGTTCCGGTAGCAGCATAAACACTGATTTTTCCATTATCAATCAGGTAGGAAATATCTTTGGGCACCACAAAAGAAAACTTAAACTCACCTGACCGTACAGAAGCTTTTCCATCAAATATTGAATTATCATATCGGGAAAATAAGATAGGGGGAGCTCCTAATTCATTGCCCAAAGTCATTAATTGAGACGGTTTATCAAATATAGTCGTCTGGAGCATTCCGTTAAAGGAATTATTCCGCACTCCGTTAATTCTTACCTCTCCTTCTATTGTTACTCTCGAAAGTGCATTTAAAGTGTCTGCATATGTCGCCGGGTTTTTACCATTGACAGCCGTAACTACAATTTCTTCCTGAGGATAACCCAGCTGCTGCGATGGATCCCCAAGCAGTGAATAGTTTCGATTATAAACTCCGACAATGGCTTTATTTTTTGTATTCAGCAGAACATCACCAAAGGCAGGCCATGCACCGTTAACTTTCTCAAAAATAAATTCATAGAAAGCGCTGTTTATCTCATCATTAGAAGAAGACAGGACAGGCCTTGTGGTCGTCATCAGGGCAATCGCACCGCCTTCAGCAGAACGCAGAGCATATTCTGCACCCGAGGTTTTGTTTGGATCGTCATACCTGCCAAATTCGCACGTAGCAGTAACCATAAAGGTCAGCTTATCCTTATTTTTCCATCCCAGAATATCATTGATACGCAATACCTCTTCCTGCATCCAGCCTTGTTCACTCCCGTGACCGGTAAAATTGGTGATCAGCAGTCCCTTTTCTATTTCTCCGTTTAACGCTCTTTTAGCTTCCGGAGAGATTTCCCCGCCCGGAGCAGAAATCTGAGGAAAAGCATCCAGATAAACTTTACTGATATTCATAAAAGGATATCTGGTCGCTACTACCCCTGACAGCCTTTCGGCTGTATCCTGATGAATATTTTTGTCTCCGTCATCAGCCACAAAGCAGATTCTGGTTCGCCAACGTTCCCGGGTTGCCGGATTGCTGTCATAATAGATGATCTTATCAACCATCTGATCAGCCATTTCTCTGGTACTTGCCGGCAGACGCCCTACTCCCAGATCAAGCGCATGATCCTTGGTGTTATTCTCCGGCCATTCTCCTTCATCGCTATCCATAAACCCGAAATAGTCATCGGATGAAAAGGTCTGAATCGGGTGAAAAGATTCTCTTGACTCATAAATAGGAATAAGATTTGTATTGTTTGGAATACGATCCTTATAATCGTATGAACAATCCCCAAACAACAATACATAACGCAATGAGTCTGCTCCCAGACTCCGGTTATATACCATGCGTATAAAATCTCTTATTCCGGTTAAATCCGGGCTACCGGAAGAAAATTCATTATATATTGATCTGACCGGAACCACCTGAGCTTTTATTCCGGAAAAGGTTCTTCTGTGCGCTGCCAGGCGTTCTGCTGAAGAAACCAGTTCATCTGCCACAATGATCAGCAGCTCCGGAACAGGAGAACCAATACCATGCAGGTTCTGGTTACCGATTCTGGTTTCAAAAGCAGCGGCCGGAAAATCCTGTCCGGCAAAGGTTATATACTCCCGCAAGTCATTGCTGTAATCATTAAATCTTGCCGAATTCCCAGCCAAAGAATAGTTAATTACCGAAGGGAGCAACGGATTGCTGACCTCCCAGATTTGCATATCAGGCACTGCATTGGCAAGAACATACTCGCAGGTCGAAGCTGACGTGCTGGCCAGTGACCTGAAACTGGTTTGGTTACCATACAGCCCAAGACGGCTCTTATAATTAATTTCGAGATAATCTAAGTGTCCTGATAAAGATGAAATATTGTTAAAATTGTATGTGATTCGTATGGCACAATCTCCGTTCGGAACCAGTACCGAATTCACATTATAGGTGTTTTTCCCAGATCTTGCTTTTATGCTATAGGCATAAGAAAAAAGATTTTCAATACCGGGAATGGATAAAGTACCGACCGGAGTATTGTTAACCTGCATTTGAAATGAGGTAGTAATATTTGCTCTGGCAGCAACGCTCAGTGTGATCGCTATATTTGAAGAAGGCACAAGTCCATCCAGGGCGAAATTAAACGTTCTGGACGGGTTGACATAATTGAAAAGTTCTCCAAGCCACTCTCGCCCGGATGTCAACAGATTATATTCATCTTTTTCATGGAAAATATACGCATCATATGTATTCAGAGTCTGAGCTGCTGAGCCCGGTTGTGTCTTTGAAGATACCCTTAAACCCGGAACGCCATCGGTCGTGAGAAAATAAAAAGCTTTATCCGAATATAAGTTATAGGTATGCTGAAAGGTACTCCCATTCTGTTTCCACGTATGAGGTCCCTGCGCATAAAAGAGTATGTAATCCGATTTATCAAACTTACCATCCCCTTCGCCAAAAATAAAGATAGCATTTTCAATCAGGTCATCAACGCGACCGGCGCTGTTGGCCTGAGGTAGCATACCACCACCATTACCATATAATTTAAGTTGACGAGGGTCAATATGATCCGGGTTTATACCCGCCTTTCTCAGATCTTCATATCCGATTTTATGTATACCGGTTGTTGTTACTGAATACTTATACCAGGACCCGCTTGCCAGAACTGACGAATATCCGGATGCATTCAAACGCATGGAAGGATTCGTATTGTTTCTTGAGGAAGCCATGTCTGAATGCTGCACCGGTGCATTTCCCATTTTCACTGCATAGGAAAATGAAAGGAGTTTTTCATATATTCCTGCAGATGAACGACGCAGTGGAAGAATACGGATAGTTGAGATTACATTGCCCCTGAATCGTGCATAACTGATTATTGCATTATAATCTCTTGCATCAAATTTACCCAATAGCTTTGCCTCCTCCTGACTAAGGCTCGCACTCTGCGGATCGATAATATCAAACTGTTCTACATAGCCATTTATTCTGATTTTATGCTCCGGCATAAAAGAATAGCCATACACCGCCCCCAGGAAATAAGGCAACTTTTGCTGGCGTCCTGATGAATCAATAATTTCTATCGGATCCAGCCACTGCAAGGTTACATTGTTCCTGGTTTGAGCATATCCATTTCCCAAATAAAAAAAGCATATGACAACCAGAAATCGGAAAAACCTGTTTTCAGGTATGAAACTCTTCATTAAATAAAAATAGAACTATCTACTAGTAGACTTTTATCATGCAGTGGCTTTAAATAAGATACATTTTATGTAACGCAGGGAACTTTTATATGTTGTTTCCTGTTCGCATTCTTTTCTGGCAAAAGGGGTAATCTTTATTACCGAAAAGGCAAAGATAATATAAATAAGATAAGTGATAGTGGAAAGAAGTGAATTTTGTCCCTGTTTTAATTTCCTATAATTCTTCTTTCGAAGAAAATAAAACTGAGATAATTATATAAACAACTATAATCAGCGGGATTGCTTTCAAACCTAAAAAACCGATCAGTAAGGCGCTAATCAGCAATAGTATATATTTATCAGCATTGTCCTTAAACCGGAAAGATTTAAATTTCAGAGCGATAAGAGGAATATTCGCCACGAGTAACCATGACATAACAAGAACAACAATCATGAAAACATAGCTGTTGATAAGTCCGGCAAAAACAGGATCGGCAAAAACAAAAGGCAGGGACGCAAAGAATATTGCATTTGCCGGTGTCGGCAGACCAATAAAGCCATGAACCTGTCTGGTATCTATATTGAATCTTGCCAGACGTATGCCGGAAAAAACCGGTATAATGATACTGACATAGGGTAATAAGGTTGTGAAACCGGAAGATCCGGCAAAGACTTCTTTAACAACAGCTGTTTCGATAAGTGAGTAAGCGATTATCCCGGGCAACACTCCGAAACTAACCATGTCTGCCAATGAGTCAAGTTCTTTACCGATAGATGAGCTGACCTTCAGCATGCGGGCAGCAAAACCATCTATAAAGTCAAAAAAACAAGCCAGAAATATCAGATAACAGGAATAAGTTAATTCTGAAAAGGCCAGGAGTATACCAAGAAATCCGCAAGCCAGATTCAGGCAGGTAATTGCATTGGGAATATTTTTAACAATACTGTTCATTTACGGATCTTCTTTTTACTGCATAAAAGGATTAAATTTTTTCTCATCGGCAATTTTTGTAGCCGGTCCATGCCCGGGATAGACAACAGTCTGATCCGGAAGAGAAAAAAGCTTCGTTTTTATGCTATTCATCAATACTTTATAATCGCCTCCCGGTAAATCATAACGTCCTATGCTGCGATAAAAAAGCACATCTCCGCCAATGCAAAAATCAAAATCAGGGGAATAAAACGCTACATGTCCCACCGAATGCCCCGGGACAAAAAGTATATCAAGAGTGCTGTTTCCAAACCGGATTTTTTCTCCTTCCTTAAAAAAAGCATCAGGCTCCAGTGGTTCATATGCATGAAACCCATAAGCAGGTCCATATGCCTCTACTGATTTCAAAGTAGATAATTCCTCATGATGAATCCGGAATGGAACCTTGAACGTCCTTTTTACAAATGAATTTCCCAGAACGTGATCCACATGGCAGTGCGTATTGACAAGTTCTGTAACTTTAAGATTTTTATCAGCTATAAATTCTCTGAGCTCTTCCTGTTCATTTTGCTCATAACATCCCGGATCAATAATAACAGCCTCGCTCGTCTCATCATACAATACATATGTATTTTCCTGAAAAGCATTAAAAGTAAAACTCTGTATATTGATCATAGTACTTAAATGTATATAACAGATTAAAAAGAGGAATGGAAAGTTGTTTTATTTTTTCCATATATCCAACTGGTTTTGTTCCGCTGAGCATAATCATCTGCGAATCAGCTGCAAGTTTTAACTCCTGGTTCCGGAACCCGATAAAATTCTGTTTGTAGTAATATATGGCATATTTTATGTTCATTGTATATTGAATCTGACCAGTCAATTATATCTGTAATGCCAGTTCTACCAATTTACTTGTTTACTGCCGTATCTCTTCTTCTGACTATCATGTTTTCCTGTCAGCCAAGAAAAGCCCGTGTTCCGCATGAACGCCACGCTTCTAATAATAGAATCGGAGACAACAGCCGGGTTTCACTGGATTGGGCAGGATCATACAAAGGGACACTTCCTTGTGCAGATTGTACCGGTATTGAGACATTGATTTCGCTCTATTCAGATAATACTTACAGGATTCTTCGTCAATATTCAGGCAGAAGTGATTCTTTGCTGGAAGAAAAGGGCGTGTTTGAATGGGATCAGCAGGCTCGCTATATTACACTAAGTTCGGATAGCAGCAACTATCTGGTTGGTGAAAACAGGCTTTTTCATCTGGATAAGAACGGTAAGCAAATTACCGGAGCGCTGGCAGACAACTATATCCTTGATAAACTTGATAATGACATAACAGAAAAATACTGGAAGCTTATTGAACTGGCAGGACAGTGTTTAAAGAAGCAGGAAATCAGTCGGGATTCATACATTATTCTTAAAGCCGATAAGAAAGTCATTGGTTCAGGATATTGTAATACTATTAACGGAGAGTATGAAACAGGAAATCCCAATCGCCTTCGCTTTACCTCGTTAAGCCGCACCTTTTCTGCATGCAATGCAATACAGGCAGAAGAAGCTTTTATCCAGGTACTGCAAATAGCTGACAGCTATTACCTTGATAATGACACATTGCAGTTACTAAAGGGACGCATGGCTCCTCTTGCGCGTTTTGAAGCAGTATATTTACGATAATCTCTTAACTGCTAAACTTTTCAAGCAGAAACTTTCTTCCAACCACTGCAATCGCTACTATGACTGCCAGGGCGATAAGCGCTGCGGGACTTTGCTTTGCCAGATACCATCCATCCACCACAATCGCGATAGCGGTTCCAATGGCTCCTGCAAGAGATAATTTATAATAACGGATCTTCTCCTGATAAGCGATCCAGTTTACAACACCGAAAGCAAACAGAAATATTAAACTCGCCGCACTCACAAGTGAGCTTAATGAACCAATCACCGCCAGCACTATAGATAATGATGAAATAAGCAGCAATGCAAAATAGGGCATCTTCGCCTTATTTTCCTTCGCCAGCTCCGAAGGAAGATCGTTTTTTCTTGCCACATCATCCACCAGACGGCTGGTTGAGAACAACGTTGCATTAATCGCTGATGCAGTAGAGAATGCTGCAGCTATTGTAACCAGAATCATTCCCGTTTTCCCAATTGCTTTTTGACCAGCGACAGACAAAGCAATTTCTTTTTGTTTAACTACAGTTTCGGCACCTACCAACATGGTAGTTCCCAGACAAACCGCCAGATATATTACGATCACTGACAACACCGCCGACAGAGTAGCTCTGGGCAACGTTTTTTCAGCCTTGTGTATCGCGCTATAATCATATGTCAGCAACTGAAAACCCTGATACCCTATAAAAATCGTAGCGGCTCCCGAAAGCGCGTCTCCTATATTTTTAGGACTGATTCCTTCTGTAAGCTTGGGAGTATCCCAATGAAGAAGACCAAACACTGCAAGCGCCATTAGAACCATAAGTTTACCCCAGACTGTTACGATCTCTACTGTAGAAGAATCACCCACGCTCCGGAGATTGACCAGAGTAAGAATACCAATAACACCAAAAGCAAGAACCCTGGGAAACCAGTCTCCAAAATGAAATGCATGAGCCACATAATGCCCAAATGTAAAACCGTATACAGATACTGAAAGAATATAACCAAGAATTAATACCCAGGCCAGACTTCCTGCAAAACCTTTACGATCCATTTTACGGAGATAGGTAAAAGCGCCTCCGCTTTCCTGAAATTTTACAGCCATCTGACAATAGCTCCATGCTGATATAAAGCCTATAACCCCGGAGATCAGAAAACTTAACCAGGCCCATTGCCCGGCAATCTGCACAATAAGTCCCATGACAGAAAAAATGCCACCACCTACCATCCCTCCGACTGCCATAGACCAGGTTGCATTAAAGCTCAACTTATTCTTCTTGCTCATTTCTTTTAACTTTTTGCAGATAACTATCCAAAGCAAGCTTTGTTACCGATCTGAATTTTTCGAAGCAGAAACTCAATAGCAATTTCTTCGCAACTTCCCAATTGCGATTTCTTTTCATATTGCCGTTATTGTATCTTTCTGAAAGAAATCGCAAGAATGTTTGACTACCTGATCATCGGACAGGGATTGGCCGGAACAGCTTTATCCCATACTATGCAGAAAGAGGGCAAATCTGTCTTTGTATTGGAAAAAGAAGATCCTGAAGCTGCCTATAAAGTTTCTGCCGGAATAATTAATCCCATAACCGGAAAGAGAATTAATAAGACGTGGAAAGCAGAAGAGTTATTTCCATTTCTGTTCCCATTCTATGAAGACCTCGAAAAGCTCCTGAATGTAACATTGATTCGAAGACTTCCGGTGTATAAACCTTTTTCATCCATTCTGGAACAGAATGAATGGCTCTCAAAAGCTTATGAAAAAAACTATACTTTATTTATCGATACGGAAGTTCCGAAATCAAAGTATGATGAGTATATATATAACGAGCATGGAGGTTTTGAGACCCGGTTATCGGGTTATGTCGATGTGCCATTACTGGTTGAACACTACAGATCCTATCTGAAAAGAGAAAACAGATACGAAAAAATTAAAGAATTTAATCTGAGCTGTTTTCCTGATCATGTAGCCGTGAATGGTATAAAATCAAAACGGGTAATTTTTTGTGAAGGGAATAAAGCTGTAAATAATCCCTATTTTAACTGGCTGCCGTTCAGACCGTCCAAAGGACAAATTCTGGAGATAGAATCTGATCAGCTTAATGAACATGTAATTCTTAACAAAGGAGCATTTATTGTTCCGCTTGGCAATAATCACTTCAGGGCAGGCTCAACTTATGAAAATACGTTTGAAGATCAGGCCCCAACGGAAAAAGCTACACAGGATATTAAGAACCGGCTAGATAATATGCTTAAAAAAGCATACGCCATAAAAGATGCAAAAGCAGGAATACGGCCGGCTGTCACAGACAGAAAACCCCTTATCGGCCTGCATCCGGAAATTAAAACATTAGGAATTTTCAACGGTTTAGGGACAAAAGGTGTATCGCTGGCCCCTTATTTTGCCATGCGTTTTTGCAAACACCTCGAAAAAGGCGAAAAGTTGGATCCGGAAGTAACTATAGCCCGATTCTTATCATTGTATCCGGGAATGAGTAGATAAGTTCATGCTGAAAAGATATTGTATTCTTCTGGTCTTACTCCAAATCATCTTTTGCGTCTGTGCGCAGGAGTATGAGCAGACATTTGGTAAAAACCGGGTACAGAATAAAAGCTATGACTGGAAGGTGCTGTCTTTTCGAAATACGGATGTTTATTATTACGGTCAAAACAAAGAGCTGGCGGAATATGCCGGACGATTTTCGGAAGAAAATCTGCTGATTCTGACGAATATTACTGGTTTTACGCCTTATTCAAAAATCCGTCTCATTGTATATGCCAATATGGACGAATACCATCAGGCCAATATTGCCATTTCGGATCCGGAATATATCAGCGGCGGTCAGACAACCTTCATAAAAACAAGAGTTGAGGTTCCATTCAAAGGTACAACCCTGCAGTTTGAAAATGATATACGGCAGGGAATTGCCAATACACTGGTTTATTCCATGCTATATGGAGGAAGCTTTAAAGAAGTACTCCAGAATACCTATTTTCTCTCCCTGCCGGATTGGTTTATAAGCGGAGCAGCACGCTATATTGCATACGGTTGGGACCTTGAGATGGACAATTATGTAAGGTCCATGCTTTCTGAAGGCAGGTTGAGTGATCCTCACCATCTGAAAGGTGATAAAGCTGCAATAGTAGGTCAGTCCATATGGAATTATTTTGTATTTCAGTTTGGAGAAAGCGAATTTCAGGCAATTCTCAACTTTGTCAAGGTTGTAAAAAATTACAAAGTAGCCTTTGAATCAGGTACAGGAGTCCCATACGATACTTTTTTGTCTAACTGGAAGGATTTTTACAATAGCGGATTTCAATTAGAAAAAGAATCCGAAAGCAAAAGAATCCCGGGAATGAAAAACGGCTCTGTTACATCATTCAGTCTTCTGGGCAAAGAAAAACTGGCAGTAAGCACAGTAGCCAATAATCGTTTTCATCTTCGTACAAAAGAGCTTAGCTCTGCCACATCCCGTGCAAAAGTTATTTATAAAGGGGGACAACGGGTACTTAACCGAAAAGAGAACAGTAATCTTCCGATAGTACGGGCTGATTATGTTCAACAACCGGCTTTGTTATTGTCAAAAGCCGGCAAAGGCTATTTTCTCTGCATTTACAGGAATGATTCCCGAAAATGGGAAAAAATCAGAATACCAGGTTTAAACAATATCACCGATTATACTTTTTCACCCGACGGAAAATCAATTCTACTGGCCGGATCAGGCAATACCAATAGTGACCTTTATCAATTCAGTCTGCAAACCAGAAAATTGTATCAGCTGACCAATTTTGTTCATGATGAGGTTAATCCAAGGTATATACCGGCAACAAACAAAATTACCTATAGCTCCGACAGCTATAAAGATACTATTACCGGGAATACATATTTTCAGGTTCACATAATGGACCTTCGAACTAGAAAGGTCGAGATAACTCTGCCAATCAGCGGTAATTCGGGTCACCCCAAGGCGACGAAAGAAGGAATCTTTTTTTTAAACGATCTAAGCGGTTATTCATCAATAAATTACTATAGCTTTCTGGATTCGTCAATAACACTGATATACAGATCAGGTAATGGAATTCAGGATTTTGAACTGATTGACGATGGTAAAACATTTATAATTCAATCTTTTGATAATGGTAAGATAACACTCAGGCAAGTAAATGCTGATCCTCTCTTAGCCGAAACAGAAACCGGCATCCTTTTGACCCGAAGAGCAAATTATATAGATCAGGCACGTAATGATAAAGCCGCTGAAATCAGAGCAAGAAAACGCTACACAAGAACTCCGGAAAATAATGAAAATACAGAAGAAGATATGGAGGAAGAATTAATTGATATTCAAAACTATCGTTTCGAAAGCGAAAAGCAATCTGATTTTCCGGTATCAGATATTGAGCTTATCCGGAAGAAACTGGGGGCGGATGTATATCTGAAGGGTCCGGAGACCTACAACAATCCGTTTTCCATGCAAAATGTCAACTCCACAATACTTGTAGACCCGCTTCGGGGTCTCGGGATTTTGCTGAACGCAGATATGAGTGACTTGCTGGAAAATCATAAACTTTCTATTGGAATATTCGGTCTGATGGATCTGCAAAGCAGCAATATGTTCGGCTCCTACAGATTTCTCCGGTATCGCACCGATCTTGGCTTAAGATACGAACGAAAGACCATTTTTGCCTCTTCCGGAGCGTATTCAGAAAGGTACGCGCTTAATACGGCTGAGTTTTCAATCTCATATCCTCTTGATATAAGTAAGCGGCTGGATCTTCGCCCTTTCATTGCGATGACCACTTATACACCATTGGATTTATCATTGCAAAAGCCAGATACAATCCGTTATAATGTATTGTATACCGGAGCACGCAAATCTTTTGTTATGGACAATACCATAGCCTACGGACCCAACGTGCGGAGCGGTTTTCGCGGAACTGTGCACCTTGATAGTTATATGAGTCCGCAACCTCAGTACAATTTTGGCAAGCTGGTCATTGATCTCCGTCACTATCTTCCTTTGTACAAAAAACTCACACTGGCCACACGAGCCTATTACGGTCAGTTTTTTGGGAGAGCTCCTAAAAAGTTCCTTCTGGGCGGAATGAACAACTGGCTGTTTAACAGCACAGTAAGACAGGGGCAGAATAATCCATTAGCAATAGAACCCTTTGTCAACAACAGTGATTTATTGTTTATTGAATATGTAATGCCGATGCGGGGCTTCAGCTACAATCAGCAGTTTGGCAATAAGGCTTTCGTTTTTAATGCAGAATTAAGAATACCTGCTGCAGGAATTATTTTCCCTGAAGAAGTAAGCTCAACATTTATAAGAAATTTTGAAATTTCGGGCTTTACGGACATAGGAGCAGCGTGGTCAGGAAAAAGTCCTTATTCCAAAGAAAATATACTGAATACCAATACAATTGATAACTCAAATACTCCATTCAGTGCACAGGTTAACACCTACAAGAATCCTTATCTTATTGGTTATGGACTGGGTTTACGCACAATATTGCTTGGTTATTTTGTAAAACTGGACATTGCATGGGGATGGCATGACAGACAGATTCACAATACCAGATATTACGTTACCCTTGGATATGATTTCTAGCTTTGCATCCATAATCAGTCCATATTATATCATTTTCTGAATAAAAGGAGTATAAGCAAACATATGAAAAAGCTCCTGAAAATTCTGCTTTCCATTTCCTTCGTGCTGGTTATATTAGGTCTGATCGCATTAATAACAGGCAATAAACATTTATTTTCTGTGGTCAGGCATAATTTCCCCGGTATCGATGATTACAAAATTTTTTCCAACCGGAAAATCAGAAAAAGTAAACAGCCGCAGCCCTGGAAAATAGCAAAGGATTATAACAGAAGCAGCCTTTCTACCCGATTAAGAAAGAAGCTTGAGCAACTCCGGAGCATTGCATTTATGGTTGTAAAAAATGATACTATTCTTTATGAGGAATATTGGAATGGTTATGAAAACAAGCAGATCAGCAACTCCTTTTCAATGGCCAAAACATATGTGGGAGTTATGACCGGGATTGCACTAAAGAACGGTTTTCTGAAAAGTCTTGATCAACCTGTTTCAGATTTTATTCAGGACTTTGGAAAAGACGCAAGAAAGAGAATTACCATCCGGCATTTAATCACCATGAGCTCGGGGCTTAACTGGAAGGAAAGCTATATCAATCCGTTTTCGGTAACCACCAAAGGATATTATGGAGATGATATAGTCAGGACTTGTCTCCGGCTGCATTGTATAGAAGAACCTGGAAAATTATTTGAATACCGGAGCGGGGATACACAGCTGCTGGCCATGGTATTGGAAAAAGCAACAGGAATGAATCTTTCCCAAAATATTGAAAAATATCTGTGGCAACCAACCGGAGCTGAGTTTGATGCTTTCTGGTCACTTGATAAAGTAAACGGGACTGAAAAAGCCTATTGTTGTCTTAATTCCAATGCCAGAGATTTCGCACGACTCGGAAAGCTGTATCTTCAAAATGGTGTCTGGAACGGGCAACAGCTATTGGACCCTGGTTTCGTTCAGGAGTCACTTGCGGCAGCTCCGCTTATCGACAAAGAGACCGGAAATAAGGTAGATTTTTACGGTTATTCATGGTGGCTGGTACCGCAATACAAAAACCACCGCATTTTTTACGCGAGGGGTATCCTGGGACAATACCTCATTGTAATACCGGAAAAAGAGCTGATCATTGTAAGACTTGGTAAAAAACGAGGCCGAAAAACCGGACCGCACTTTGAAGAACTCTTTCTCATGATCGATGAAGCCTTGGAGAAATGGTAACGAAGCCGCCAACATTCTTACGTGCTTAAAACCGTCTTACCGGGCGTACAGCAATTGTTGCCATGATTTTAAGATGTTGTATTGAACCACCATCCCCAAAGGCGACACCAAAAGCCGACATGGCATCAAGTTCGGAAGACGAGGTATAAGTAAGACCATGTAAGCCATAGATATATCGGAAATTGCTTCCGCCAAGGTAATACAGTACGTTATACAAGACATGCAATTCCTCGCGGGAAGGCAAAAACCAGTCCGTATAGCCACCAATGCTGGCTCCAGCAGCTATAGCCACCGCTGGGTTGCCCGTCATACAGCCGTTTGTCAGAATACGTTCGGTATTTTCCTTGCCCGTACCAATACCGGTTGAAGTCTGCCCTGTAAAGTCCTCATAACAACCCCAGTCCACATCTGTCCAGGGATCAGGACCACCCGACCAGGCAGCAGGAGCAACTTCCAGATAACGCCAGCCATCGCTATAGCCACCTTTGTCATAAAATATAATACCACCTGCCGGTCCTGTATCCCCTATGACATACAGTACCGCCGACTGTGTTCTGAAACTGTATTCTTCGCCATATATCGTTCCCTGACTATTTGTGGCATAGGCACGTACATAATAAAGTGTATTGGAGGTCAGACCAGTTAGCAATGACGTAAAACTTCCCGTCCCGCTTCCGTTTATGGTATACAGATTCCCGGCTAGTACCGGATGAGGTCGAGTGCCATACACCACTCCCCTGCCTGTAACAGCGGAAGCGCCGATACCGGTTACATTGCCGCTGACGACAGCGTTTATGGTTCCTGTACTTTGTACCGCTGTTGTAACCACCGAGGGAAGCCCGGCGACAATCACTTCCACCATTTCGGAATAATGAGGCAAACAGGTGCCCTCCATCATCCTGACTCTGAAATAGGCCGGAAACTGATCCGGTTTATAGGTGAGCGAATCTTTTGTCTCACCGGGAAGATCATTCCATGTATTGTTGTCGTAGGATATCTGCCATTGCAAATCGCCCCGCCGGAAACCGAGATCAAGTACAATGAGATCTTCCGGATCAACAGTCAGGGTATGCTGTGCAAAAACCGGAAACCATATCAGAAAATAAATGATTATGACTAAACTATAACCGCTCACCTGCATAATATTGTTTGTTTATTGACTTCGTTCACCGCACAAAGATACGTTCGGTATATTCATCCCTGCCGGCATAAACTTTCAGAAAATAGATTCCCTTGGGCAGGGCACTCGTATCGATATAGTGCACAGGCGACATTAGTACCTCTGCCAATACAGTTTCTCCCTGATTATTGCAAAGCGTCAATCCACCCGACTGCAAACCCGTTTGTATGGTAAGCAGGGTTTGTACCGGGTTTGGATAAACAGAAACCATGTTAATTTTTTCATCCGTTTTCGATGTTATGATACCAAATACAGTAATAGTATCGGTAGCAGTGCATCTTCTGGAATCGGTCACAGTAAGCGAATAGGTTATATCCTGCAATCCGGTCATCAGCCCGGGACTGATTGCTTCCGAATCGGAAAGTCCTTCGCCGGGTTGCCACCTATAGTGGTATGGCGGGGTTCCTCCTGTAGCTACCGGATCTCCGCCAAGTATTTCTGTATTACCTGCTTCCGAATAAATATCATTGCCTGCATCGGCCGATAACACCGGTGGCTGGCTGGACGCCAGTGTATAGCGATGTACCTGCTGCGCCCGGACACAGTAGGCCGAAAAGCAGCCAATCACTACCATCAGAAAAATTATTTTTTCGATTTTAATACCTATCATGCTGATATACAATTACTGGTTAGCATATCGGACTACGCCAGGTAAAGACCTTCAAAAGCCCTGTTCCATTGTGCCGGAATACATTTGGCCATCGGAAAGGCTTCTGAAGTCCTTTAACTCTTTTTATTGTACCACTATCTTATGCAACGTGTTGCCCGACACTGTACTAAAATGCAGGTAGTAAACACCCTTTGCCAGATGCTGCAAATCGAGGTTCATATCAATACGGCCACTATGCACCGGATAAACCTCGTCCAGCACCATCGTGCCTTGGGTATTGCGTATTGTCAGATGAACTTTCCGGGCCTGTATATTCTTTCCTGAAATGGTGAACAATCCTGCCGACGGATTTGGAAACGATTCAATGCTGCCGATACCACTTCCATTCTTTACCGAAGTAATCACAAAACTATAGGGTTCGGAAACAGAAGAACATCCGTTGGAAGCAATAACAGTCACCGAATAGGTCCCATATTCCTCCAACAGGATTTCCTGCGAATCTTCCCCGGGCAAAGGTACTCCATCCAGATTCCACTGATTACCGGACGAAGCGCTCGACAACAATCTGTCCGGAGATTGTTCGAAAGTAATTTCTGGTATGTCAGGTACCGGATTTACCACTATTGCAGTAGTATTCTGCTGATAGCAATTTCCAATGGATACTGTAACGGTATAATTCCCCGCGGATATACCCGCGACATCATCGATTTCCGGATTTTGGTGCGTGGAAGTAAATCCTCCTGGACCAGCCCAGGAATAAGTGGCTCCGGAAATAGTTCCTGCCATAAGTCGCAATGCAGATCCTTCACAGACAGGACTGTTGCTTTCCGCAACTGCTTCCGGCTTGGCATACACTATGACATTGACAGCCGATTGTTCTGAACAGTCGCCGAGCGTAGCCATGACTGTATAAGAACCACCCACATTTGTCGTAGCAGAAGAAATCGAAGGATTCTGAACGATACTGGTAAAGCTGTTCGGTCCGGTCCAGGAGTAGGCAGCTCCTTCTACAGAGGTGACATTCAGCTGGATGTCTTCTCCTTCGCAATATGGTCCACCACCGCTTGCGGTAACAACACCCACAGTATTTACTGTTACAGCCACATCTGCCGGCAGGGATTCACAACCATTTGCCGTTATTCTGACCGAATAGGTACCGGCATCATTCATATCCATACCGGTACGTACCGGATTTTGATGGGTGGAAATAAATCCTCCTGGTCCGGACCAGGAGTAGGTTGCCCCGGCAACTGTACCCGTATTAAGATTCAGCGTTTCTCCTTTACATACGGGACTGTTGCTTTCCACCGTGGGCGAAACCGGAATTGGATAAACCGTAACATCTGTTTCAGCCATCCGATTGCATACTCCTTTGATTATAGTTACCGTATAAGTTCCGGAAGCATCCGACGTCGCATTTTCCATTACCGGATTTTGATCTGAGGAGGTGAAACCTTCGGGACCGCTCCAGCTATAGGTAGCTCCGGCAACGGTAGTGCTGCTCAGACTGAGTGTCTCTCCATCACACAAAGGTCCGTCGTTGGACGCAGAAACAGCCTCCAGCTCGGAATTTACTATAATCGTGGAGCTGCTGTGATGCATGCAGCCATTGTTTGTAATAGTAAGGCTATAAGAGCCTGCGTTGGCAGAGCTGACATTGGAGATAGATGGATTTTGTTCGGAAGAAGAAAAATCATCTGGTCCGGTCCAGAAATAAGTTGCCCCGGGAATAGTAATGGTGGAAAGATTTAAGGTTTCACCAATACACAGGCCGCTATTATTGTATACCAGGCCTTCATGATAAATGGCTTTTACCTCATCCGGATTTAATTCTCTTTTGAAAAAACGGACATCGTCCATACCTCCTCTGTAATGAACGTTACTTGCTCCGGAAGCTTCCCGTCCGAGCATAAAATTCATATCGACACCTGTTATATTGGCCGGACACGATACATTAGCGACCTCGACACCATCATAGTAAAGTTTAAGCCTGCCGCTTCCGAAAATCCCCACCACATGTACCCATTCATTTAAAGTAAGATTGGGACCTACGCATACGTAATTATTGCTGCTGACTCTCCAGCGTATTCCGTTGCCACTGTCGTTTATGCCCATATACACCCCTCCCCAGCTTGCATTCCAGTTATTGGCAATGGGAATGAAATGGGTAGAGAAAACTTCCGGCTTCAGCCAAAGCGCGATACTCAGGGCCGATCCTCCGTTGTTTATTTCTCCGATTTTGCCCCAGTTCATATACCCGCCGTTAAAATGATACGCTTTATCTTCATGACCATACCGGTCTTCTGTAAGACCGACACTGCCATTTATACCTAAGTTGCGACTGTAACCGGAACTGTCTCCGGTATTTCCATTAAAGGGGAAGAGTCCGAAAAGATTACTGGAAAGGTCTGCCAGCCCGTTCAGAGGATCGGTGATGCTCAGGTTGGTACCATTATCGCCGGTAGAAACAAGAGGTTGATTGGAAGAAACAACCATCACCCGATAGGCCGACCCGCTCTGGACGCTTGTCCCGATCGTTCCGGAAATCGTTCCACTTTCTGTTCCGGCAACTGTTCCGATAATGCTCCTGTTACTAAAATTTCCGGTTGCATCTGAAAGATAAGCCGTAAATACATTGCCCGTCTCCGGCGTATCACCACTTATTGTAAAAGGAATAGATACTGTACTGCCCGAACAAAGATCCTCTGGTACAATGCTCCCGACCGTAATTACGGTACTCTTTCCCAAAGCAGCTATTTCCTCGGTATTGAGTGCTTTATCATAGACATATACTTCATCTAACGCACCGTTGAAAAACCAGTCCGTACCCGAGTAATAGCCTATGCGCAAAGGATACGTGGTGCTTTTGGTGTTGCCGCTATGCGCCATAGAGCCAATAGAGGTACCGTCAACAAATACTTCCACTCTGCTCCCGTTGTATACAGCGACCGCATGGTGCCATTGACCGTCATTATAGGCAAAAGAAAAATTACCGTCTACCCGGTTATTGGAACTATTGATACGTGTAAAACGAATAATACCGGACGAAGTAGTCCCAAAATAAAACTCCCCGTCCGTTCCCCCGCCATGTTTAGCAACAAACATCTGATCTTTCAGAACAGATGTCTTAAAACGGACTGAAATACTAAATTGCCTCATTCCCTGATAAGAAGCATGATTACCTACCGAGAAATAACTGTTGCTCCCATTGAAACTCATTGCCATTCCGGCATTTCCATGGTAATCTTCAACAGCAACCGGTGAACCGGACGGAGACATATTCCGGCGATTTGAGCCAAAATCCAGTCCATTGCTATTTAAAGGATAATAAGCCACCAGACCCTGATCAAGATTGATCTGACATCTGGCAGAAGAACTTATACATAAAAATAACAGGCAAAGAATTGAAATAAAGTACATATTTACTTTCATAATAAAATGGTTTAATAAGAAATCCGTGTGTATTGAAATTATTCACTTTTATCTTCTGTTCTCTCATGAACTATTGCTTCATTTTTTGTTGCTAATAGCTGAGAATTACGAAAATGCTGATTTTTTGTGATACAAAATTGGCTCAACTAACGATTCAAAGTGCTTAAACAGGAAAATGGAAAGGATTTCTCAAAAAATAATAAGTCTGCCGGATTGGTTATTTTTGAGTACTTCGAAAAATTAGCAGCGGCAAAAAAAGGATCTCAAAAGTGAAAAGAAACATTATACTTCTGCTTCCATATCCTGTTCTGCTTATTGCATTCCTGTTATACAGGCAGAAGGATCTCATAATCTATCCGGCGCCGGCGTCAGTCATAGAGCTGTATTCAGATAGTGATACAAATCCTGAAGGAAAAAGCAGTAAGCCTGTCTCATATTTTTCCGATTCGGCGATGTCTGTACGATTTACCCTGCATGATGGCTATGGATTTCCATATGCCGGAATACAATTCTTTCTGGATAGCCTGTATAATGAGACAGCTTTGTCCGGATACGATTGTATAAAACTAAAAATAAGAGCCGTATACTCCCGGTCATTGAAATTTGTACTTCATCTGGACTATTCTAATAAAGATTTCCCTGCAAGGGTATACCCGCACCGGGTACTGGAACAGGAAGTATCATTAGAAGGAGAGTACTATGAGCTTTCCCTGAAAGATTTTATAACCCCCTCCTGGTGGTACCGCAAAAACCAGATTACAGAGAAAGAAGCCGGCCCACCGGACTTCTCCGGAATCCGAAAATTTCTGATACAAACCGGAGTACATACACCAATCGGTAAAAAAGAAATTTTTACCGTGAAGACTGTTAAACTATCTCAGGACACTACCCTATTTTGGTTCTGTTCCATAGGTCTTATTGCTGCATATTCTCTTCTTTTCTTTCTGATCAACCGAAGAAAAAAAGAAGATAAACCTCAGTCTATCTCGTATAAGAAACTGGATATACCTAAAAACCCTGAGGAAGAAAAACTCTTCCGTTACCTTTCTTCTAATTATCATGATACCAGCCTGTCAATAGAAAAAATCAACCGGGAATTAGGGATTCCTGTTACAAAAATACCTGTTCTTATAAAAAACAGAACCGGTATTTCCTTTAAACAATATATTAATACCATACGAATACAGGAAGCCAAAAGACTACTTGGTGAAACAGACGAGCAGATTACTCAGATATCTTATGCGGTTGGTTACAATACGGTGACGCATTTCAACAAAGTTTTCAGACAAATGGAAAATATCTCACCAAAGGAATATCGAGTCAGAGAAAGATCTCCGAAAGAAATACAAAAATAACGTGCTCTACCATACGACCTTCGGTATCAGGTAACCCTTTTGCTCAAGAAAATATGAAAGGATACGGGATGGAGATCTGATTTTTATAAGAATCCCCTGAAGCGTCCTCTTATTCTGCAGCAACAGCAATCAGAGTTCATTCTTAATAGGGTATTTCCGGAGTTTGTGGTTAAATAGTTATTGTAGTTCAAACAATATCAAAAATTAATTACTTTATAAAGGTATCCCTTTCTGAATAATCCCGTACGAGAAGACAATGGAAGAACTAAATTTTTATATCAAAAAGCTGCAGGATCTGGAATACCGGGGTGAATGGAAGGAACATTTCAGACATAGTTATGATAAAGTGTATGAACTCATTGATCATTCTACTTTTTTCAAAAGAGGTGAATATCTGAAGGAACTCGAAAGATTACGTAACATTCTTTTGGATATGCCTTACATCGCCGATGATGAGGATCGTCTGCACTTCAGAAAGATTCAGAAAAATGTCATTGATCTCCTTTATAAAGTAATGGGAGAGAATAAGCGTATCTTTCTGGTACACGGCTCCGATTCAGCATTAACGGATAAAGTATCCACTTTTCTGGGCCGGTTAAGGCTCGATTTTGAAATGATGGAGAATGAGGCAGAAGCTGTTCCGGATATCAGAAAGTTTGTCCAGCTGGCAAAAAACTGTGACTACGCAATTGTACTTCTGTCCGCTGATCAGATGATTTATCCGGAAAATAGTCATGGACGCTGGAGAGTAAATCAGAACGTATTGCTGGAATTGGGCTATTTTCTTTCCAGTGTCGGAAAAAAAAATATTTTAATTCTGAATACAGCCGATAAAGAAACAGAACTTCCGTATCAGCTTGAAGAAATTCCGGCACATCCATTTACAACAGATGGCAACTGGAAACAATTCATAATTGATGAATTGCAAAACAGCGGTATTTACCTCGACCAGCAAATTATATCAAAAATAATGGATAGCAGTACCAATAATTAATTAGTCAGGACGAAATTCATTCAGACTGCCACAGACAGGGCAGCTATACTAATCTTTTCAGCACCAGCCTCCTTTAAACAGGAGGCTAATGACTCAATGGTAGAACCGGTGGTAACAACATCATCCACAATCAGAATATGTTTCCCCCGAATTATGTCCGGATGAATAACCCGGAATGCAGCGTCCAGACTCTGATTACGTTCAAGACGACCCTTCTTTGTAAAAGAGCCGGTATATTTTACTCTTGCAACCGCATCAATCTGTACATCAGCCCCGATCTTCTTTCCAATAGCTTTGGCAGGATAGTCACACTGGTTGTAGCCACGTTGCCTGAAACGCCTGGGATGCACAGGTACCGGTACTACAAGATCAAATTGTCCGTAAAATTTCATCTCCCGAATCCGATTACCCAGTAACATTCCTAACCAGGTCCCTAATTCTGTCTGCCCCTCATATTTCAAAGCATGTAAAATTCTTCCTGCAATTCCTCCTTTTATAAACTTAAGATAGGCAAACACATATTCTGTTTCAACCCGACCGTAAAATCGTACTTTCATAATATGTTCAGCTTCCATATAGTCAATCAGCGGAAGATGAAAATAGCAGACAGAACAGACATGTTTCTCTCCTTTTATCAGAATAGAAGAGCAGGACATACAGCACTCGGGGAAAAACAATGAAATAAAATCACGTAGCATGGTAAAAAAATGATTGAATGCGACAAAATAATATAAATTTGTCGTTTCTTTAATGGAAATGGAAAAATCAGAAGACGAGTTTGCAAAAGCATGGGCCAGGGTTGAATACAGGTTTATAAGCGAAACAAAAAAAAAGCCGGACCTTAACGTAATCCTTTTTCTGATTGGTATTCAGGAGCTTGGCAAAGGTAAAAAGAAATATACCAAAGAGCAGAAGCAGGATCTGATGCATCTTGGAATATGTAAAGTATTAAGCTACTCGGGATATTATGAGTTGGATGGAATCGATCAGGACGGATGGCCTCATTGGAAAAAAGTCAGAGATTTACCCAGATTTGATCTTCTTGAGCAGGAAAAATTCCTGAAAGCTCATATAATTGAATATTTCTCTGAAATCGGATTATGAAAATAATAACCTACAACATAAACGGCTTTCGTTCCGCACTCAGGAAAGGTTTTGATGAATGGCTTTTTGCTACCAGTGCAGATCTGGTTTGTCTTCAGGAGATTAAATGTTTGCCGGAAGATATAGACAGTGCACCCTTTCGGGAAGCAGGATATGAAATATACTGGCACCCGGCCCAAAAAAAAGGTTATAGCGGTCTGGCAATCCTGAGCAAGGTATCCCCAAAATCAGTGTGTGCAGGATGTGGTATTGAAAAATATGATACCGAAGGAAGAGTTTTACGACTTGATTTTGAAACTTTTTCTGTAGTAAACGTATACATGCCTTCCGGCTCGAGCGGTGATGAAAGGCAAAGCTTCAAATTTGGTTGGATGGATGACTTCTATGAGTATATCCATGATCTCAAAAAAGAACTTCCAAATCTCATTGTATGTGGTGATTATAATATTTGCCATCGACCAATAGATATACACAATCCGAAATCCAATGCCAAATCATCCGGTTTTCTTCCGGAAGAAAGAGAATGGATGGAAAAATTGTTTTCTTCCGGTTTTCATGATGCATTCAGGCATTTTAATCAGGAGCCGCATCATTATACCTGGTGGAGCTACAGAGCAGGAGCAAGGGGCAAAAACTTAGGCTGGCGAATTGACTATCATGCTGTTACTGACAGTATGCTTCCAAGATTGCGGCGTTCGGTTATTCTGAAAGAAGCCTTTCATTCTGATCATTGCCCCGTTTTATTAGAGATAGCTGATTAAAAGACAAAGTTTTTTTTGAAGAAAATTGTTTTTATATTGCTGTTTTTAATTTCAACATTAACGTATTTTTACAAAGACAAATAAATAATAACAGGTATAATGAAAAGAATATTTTTATCATTTCTGTGTGCTGGAATAATTTTTCAATCCTGTGATACCGGCAGAGAAGGTAGCACAGGAGCATCTCTGGAGCTCAGAGAAGCCCGGGGCGGAAAATACTATGGACAGGTTTTGAGAATCAATGAATCCGATTACTTCAAGAATCTGTTTCCTCATCATGTAATTGATGCCATCTCTTACAGAATTGCGGCTCAGGTTTATGACGGACTTTTAAAATTCAACCCACAGGATCTCACCCTTGTAAAGGGGCTTGCCGAGGATTATTCCGTAGATTCAACCAATACCATTTATACCTTCAAACTTCGTAAAGGCGTAATGTTTCATGATGATGCCTGCTTTGAAGATGGTAAAGGAAGAGAGGTCACTGCAGATGATATAAAGTATTGTTTTACCCTTCTTTGTACTCAATATCCAAATAATCAGGGATTCACCGTATTTAAGGATATACTGAAAGGTGCAAATGAGTACTATGCGGCAAGCGCTAATGGTAAAAAACCTGACTTTGAAGTAGCAGGAATCGAAGTTGTGGATCAGTATACCATCAAATTTGAGCTTACAGAACCCAATTCCATATTTCTATACAACCTTGCCCGTCCCTTTACATTCATCTTCCCGAGAGAAGCATATGAAAAGTATGGTCTTGAAATGAGAGTTCATGCTGTAGGTACCGGTCCTTTCCACATTCAGCACATTGAAGAAAATACCTCCGTTATTCTTAAGAAAAATGATAATTATTATGCTTATGATGAAGAAGGAAACAAGCTTCCCTACATCGATGGTATAAAAATCAAATTTATTCAGGACAGAAAAACTGAGTTGCTTGAATTCAAAAAAGGAAACCTGGATTTGATGTATCGTCTTCCGACAGATTATATTATTGAAATCCTTGAAGAAGCAAATTCTCAAAAAGGCGTTTATGGAAAATATCAGCTTCAAAGAACACCTGAGATGGCTACGCACATTTATGCTTTCTTAAATCAGGGACTTTTCAGTGATGTCAACATACGTAAGGCATTTTCATTCTCGATTGACAGAAAAAAGATACTTGAAGCTGTTTTGAACGGTGAGGGTTATGCACCTGGTTATCACGGAATCACACCTCCAATTCCGATCTTCAAGGAAAAAGGATATGATGTGGAATCCATTAAAGGATATAACAAAAATCTGGATTCTGCCAGATTCTACCTGAAAAAGGCGGGATATCCTGATGGAAACGGTTTCCCTAAAATCGTACTTGATCTGAATGCAGACGGTGAGCGTAATATTCCTGTAGCTGAAGAAATACAAAAGCAGTTGAAAGACAATCTTAATATTGATATTGAGTTGAATCTGATTCCACAGGCACAGTTAGTTGAAAAAATGATTACCGGACAATCAACCTTCTTCAGAGTTGGGTGGATTGCTGATTATCCGCATCCTGAAAACTTCCTTTGGTTGTTCTATGGAAAAACAGTTCCTGAGAATCCTTCGCAAATATCTTATCCAAACATGTTAAGATACAAAAACGCGAAATTTGATGAGCTCTATGAGAAAGGTCTCAACTCCAAATCAGAAGAGGAAACATACAAGTATTTCCTTCAGGCTGAAAACGTATTGATGCAAGATGCCCCAGCCATCATGCTATGGTATGATGAAGGATATAATATGCTTCAGCCAAACGTGCGCAACTTCTATAGCAATGCCATGAACTATAGAGACTTTTCAAAGGTATATCTTGTACCTTCCAGTAAGTGATAAACTTTAGAAAGTCGGTATAAACCTTATCCCGTGCATCTTTGTTAATAGGTGTACGGGATAATATTTTATAAACTACCTACGTTTTCTGTCTGATGTCAGATGCATTGTTTTCAGACCTGCTCCAGAAGCTTCAGGCATACAAGAAGAAATACTACCTCAACAGACTGTTGAAGGGTCTCATATTTTTTTTTGCATTAGCCTTCGTTGCTTATCTTATTCTTTCCATAATAGAATATTATGGGAGATATAATTCTGTATTTCGTTTTGTATTTCTGAGCAGTTATCTTGTACTGACAATAATCGGATTATCCCGCTGGATTATAATCCCGCTGGCCGAATTGCTCTCATTGAAAAAGCAAATGAGTAATGAACAGGCAGCAAAAGAAATCGGCAGATTTTTCCCCCAGGTTAGCGATAAGCTTTTAAATACTCTCCAGCTGGATTCCCTTAACCAGAAAGATAATCTTTTCATACAGGCCAGTATTTCGCAAAAAACCCGTGAATTGTCAATCGTTCCGTTTACCAATGCGGTAAACTATAAAGAAAATAACCGTTATCTCAGATATCTCGGAATACCATTTTCAATCTTTCTTGTCCTGATTATTTTCATTCCGGAGATGCTGACAGAAAGTACAGCCCGTATTATTAATTACGACAAAGAATATAGTTATCCGGCACCTTTTACTTTCCAGTTACAAAATGAAGAGCTAAGTGGGTATCGGAATGAGGACTATGTCCTCCATTTAAAAGTTGATGGGAAGATGATCCCATCTCAGGTATTTTTACAATCAGGAAAACGTAAAATCAAGCTGGCTAAATCGGAAAACGGGCTTTATACACACACATTTAAAAATCTGCAGAAAGACGAAATTTTTCGTTTTGAAGCAGCAGGATATACATCTTCAGATTATACATTGAAACTGTTTTCCAGACCTAATCTTAAAACTTTTGATATAGAAACTGTCTATCCGGCGTATCTTAACAAAACTTCCCAAATTCTCTCCAATGCCGGACATCTGACCATTCCGGAAGGCACCCTTCTCAAATGGAATTTCATAACAGAAGATGTAGAGAATATTACCGTGAGTTTCAGCGATCCTGCCCAGGAAACCGTACAGCTAAAATCCGGAAATGATCGGTTCTCTCTTACCCGAAAGATTAAACGATCGCTTGATTACCATCTCGATCTGGATAATAAGTATGGGCGGTCAAAAGATAAGATCAGCTATCATATCAATGTGATACCTGATCAGTATCCGGAAATCAATGCTGAAAGCTATAAGGACTCTATTCTCTATAATTTCATTACCATCGGCGGGAATATTTCAGATGATTACGGCCTAAGCAGGCTCAATGTATTTTATAAAATAACGGACGAAAGGGATGCGGACAAAATAAGCATATATAAAAGCTTCCCTGTCCGTATCAACGCCAACAGTCTTTCAGAAAACTTTATCATAAACTGGCCTCTTGATTCATTTGATTTAAAGCCCGGGCAGCAATTGGACTATTATCTCAGCGTATGGGATAATGATGGCGTAAACGGCCCAAAAAGCAGCAAATCACGTATGTTCTCTTTTGTTATTCCTGATAAGGAAACAATACGGGAAGAAATGAAAACATCATCCAAAACTACTGAACAATCTATTGCTCAATCTCTGTCAAAATCCAAACAGCTGAAAAAAGAAATGGAGGATATTGAGAACAGACTCAAGACTAAAAATCAGCTCAACTGGCAGGATAAAAAGGCAATGGAAGAGCTGCTCCAAAAGCATGAAGAGTTAAAGAAAGAAATCGAAGAATTAAAGAAGGAATACGACCGTCTGAGTGAGAAACAGGAAAAATTCAACAAGCCTGACGAAGAGCTGAAGCAAAAAATGGAACAGCTACAGAAGCTTATGGATGAATTGCTTGATGATGAAACAAAAAAGCTTTACGAAGAAATGCAGAAACTTTTGCAGGATAAAGTCGATAAAAACGAATTGCAGAAGATACTTGAGCAGATAAAGCAAAAAGACAATACCATGCATAACGAACTGGAACGAACCCTGGAATGGTTTAAACAAATCCAGTTTGAACAAAAATTAAATGAAATCAAAAACGATCTTCAGGATCTGAGCAAGGAGCAGAAAAAACTTGCTGATGAAACCAAGGAAGACAAGAAAAGCAACAACGAAGAGTTGCTTGACAAGCAAGAAAAGCTGAATGAAGATTTTAAAAATCTGGAAAAAGAACTAAACGAACTTGACAAGCTCAACAACGACATGAAGGATAAAAATGACATGGGCGATATGAGCAGTGACAAAGAAGAGATAAAAAATAAACAACAAAAGGGGACGGAACAGCTCCAAAAGAACCAGAATAAAAAAGCTTCTGAATCTCAAAAGGACGCAGGAGATAAAATGCAGGGAATGGCAGATAAGATGGCACAAATGCAAAGTCAGATGAGCCAGGAGCAAACTGAGGAGAATATGGAGGATCTGCGCGCCATACTGGACAATCTTATTAAGTTATCTTTTGACCAGGAGGATCTGATGAAAGAATTCCGAAAAGTGAATCAGTCGGACCCCAGATATATTGAGTTATCACAAAAGCAATTCAAATTAAAAGATGACAGCAGGATTATTGAAGATAGTCTGCTGGCATTAGCTCAACGGGTATTCCAAATCCAATCGTTTGTAACGAGAGAAATAGGGGAGATGAATCGTCATATGGATGCCAGTATTAAAAATCTGCGCGACCGTCGCCCCGATCTCGCTACCGGCAATCAGCAATTTACCATGACATCTGTCAATAACCTTGCTCTGATGCTTAATGATGCTCTGAAACAAATGCAACAACAATTGGCTCAGATGCAGGGTGGGTCACAGATGTGTAACAAACCTGGAGGGCAAAATAAAAAACCCGGCCTGGGCGATTTGCAAAAGCAATTAAACCAGCAGATAGAACAGTTAAAGAATGGCAACGGCAAACCAGGAGGAGAGAAACCAGGTGGCAATATGTCTATGGAAATCGCTAAAATGGCTGCTCAGCAGGAAATGATTCGAAATGCATTGAAAGAACTGCAAAAACAATCTTCAGGTGGAGATAAAAGTGGTAAAGAGCTTTCAGAAATATTAAAAGAAATGGAACAAAGCGAAAGAGATCTCGTAAATAAAAACATATCTCAGGAACTTTTACTACGCCAGAAAGAAATATTAACAAGACTTTTGGAAGCTGAAAAATCCCTTCGGGAAAGAGACACGGACAATGAACGTGAGTCCAATCAGGGTAAAGACCTCAATAGAGATATTCCTCCTGACTTTGAAAAGTATTTAAAAGAAAAAGAAAAACAAATTGAACTTTTAAAAACCGTCAATCCTTCTCTTACGCCATACTATAAGAAGGAGGTAAACGAATATTTTCAAAAAATTGGAAAATGATTTTTAAATTGCATTATCAATGACCTTAATGAAAGAAATGACTGCTTTAAAGATTGAGATACCTTCACTAAGTGAAAACATACGTATTGTTGAAAGTTTTATTGACAACGTGAAGGATAAATTTCATATAGATGATGATATATACGGAAACATCATGGTTGCTGTCACTGAAGCCGTAAACAATGCGATCAACCACGGAAATCAGGGAGACAAAAATAAGAATGTCAAACTAAGTGTTGTATGCGAAGAAAACCTTATGCGGTTTATCATAGAAGATGAGGGAAAAGGATTTGAATACGAAACTCTTCCTGATCCTACAGAGCCTGAAAACCTGAATAAACTTAGCGGCAGGGGTATCTTCCTTATGAAACATCTGTCTGATGAAGTCAAATTCTTTGACGAAGGAAGAAAAACAGAACTTACATTTTATTTCTCCTGATGAAAAAAAAAGGCAGCATTCATTACTTTACAGAGGATACGACATTTACCTTAAAAGATAAAAGAAAAACAAACTCCTGGATTCGTAAAACCATTGAACTGGAAAATAAAAATCCAGGAGACCTTAACTATATTTTTTGTTCAGATTCCTATCTGCTAGATCTGAATATTCAATACCTCAATCATAATACCCTAACAGATATCATCACCTTTAATTCCGCTGATACAGCAAATGAAATTAGCGGAGATATCTTTATAAGCATAGATCGGATCAAAGAAAACGCCAACAATATTGGAACGGATTTCACCGATGAACTTCACAGAGTAATTATACATGGAATACTCCATTTGTGCGGCTACAAAGACAAAAGTCAGGATGAAAAAAAGCAAATGCGAGCAATGGAAGAACATTACCTTTCCCTTCGCTAATATGTTCCACGTGGAACATATTTAAAAGAAAGTCAAACCAACTAAACAATATCCGTACAATGTTCCACGTGGAACATTTCTTATTTAAAAACATATATGTTTAAAGAATACGATGTAATTGTAGTAGGAGCAGGACATGCAGGTTGCGAGGCCGCAGCTGCGGCTGCTAATATGGGCTCTTCAGTCCTTCTTGCTACCATGAACATGCAGACAATAGCTCAAATGTCCTGCAATCCTGCCATGGGTGGGGTTGCTAAAGGGCAAATAGTAAGAGAAATTGACGCATTGGGAGGAATGTCAGGTATAATTACTGACAAAACAGCTATACAATTCAGAATGCTCAATCTATCAAAGGGACCTGCTATGTGGAGCCCCAGAGCTCAAAGCGATCGCTTTCGTTTTGCCGAAGAATGGAGATTAGCGCTCGAAAGGATTCCTAATGTTGATTTTTGGCAGGAGATGGTAACAGGTATTGTTGTAAAAAACAATAAAGTTACCGGGATAAAAACTTCAATAGGAATAGAGATTCAGGCCAAATCAGTTGTACTTACAAATGGAACTTTTTTAAATGGTATTATCCATATAGGAGAAAAAAGATTTGGCGGTGGCAGAGCAGGAGAGAGGGCTGCAAAAGGAATAACTGAACAGCTCACTGAGCTAGGATTTGAGTCTGGCAGAATGAAAACCGGTACTCCTCCCCGTGTAGATGGTCGTACACTGGATTATAGTAAAATGGAAGAACAAAAAGGCGATGAAAAACCAAAAAAATTCTCTTTCAGTGATATCAATCCTATAGAAAAACAACGCAGCTGCTTTATAACATATACGAATGCTCATGTACACGAAGTACTAAAAACCGGATTTGATAAATCTCCGATGTATACCGGAAGAATACAAGGACTTGGACCACGGTATTGTCCTTCAGTGGAAGATAAAATTAACCGCTTTGCTGACAAGGAAAGACATCAGATATTTGTAGAACCGGAAGGATGGGATACAGTAGAGGTTTATGTAAATGGTTTTTCGACCTCATTGCCCGAAGATGTCCAGTTTAAAGCAATACGCCTGATTCCCGGATTTGAAACTGCAAAACTTTTCAGACCTGGTTACGCAATAGAGTATGATTTTTTTCCTCCAACTCAATTAAAAAATACGCTGGAGACCAAACTAATCGATAATCTGTTTTTTGCCGGCCAGATAAATGGTACAACCGGATATGAAGAAGCCGCGGCACAAGGACTCATAGCTGGTATAAATGCACATAATAAAGTACACAAAAAGGATCCCTTTGTACTATCCCGGTCTGAAGCCTATATAGGTGTATTAATCGATGACCTTATAAACAAAGGTACCAATGAACCATACCGGATGTTTACCTCACGTGCAGAATACAGAATTCTTCTCAGACAGGACAACGCCGACCTGAGACTTACCGAAAAAGGATACCAGATAGGTCTCGCTGATCAAAAAAGATATAGTAAAGTAGTCAAAAAAAAGAAGGATGTAGAAGAGGTTATCGATAAACTGAAAGAAATAAAGTTTACACCGGAACAAATCAATTCTTTCCTACAACATAAGGAATCAGCAGAAATCAAAGAGAAAAGTTCTGTCTATAATCTAATAAAAAGACCAAACATATCTCTTGAAGATTTCCTTCCGTTACACCCACTATTGGAAGATATACATGCGTCATATGAAGAAGAAGTAATCGAACAATCCAATATCCAGGTAAAATATGAAACCTATATTGAGAAAGAAGAGCAAATGGCAAAAAAAATGCTTTCACTCGAAAATTTAAGAATCAAGGATAGTATAAACTATGACGAAATAACAACAATAAGTGCCGAAGCGAGGGAAAAATTAAAGAAAATAAAGCCTGATACACTTGGACAGGCATCAAGAATCAGTGGAGTAAATCCATCAGATATATCAATTCTTATGGTTTATCTGAATAAATAATGTTTGATACCATAATAGATAATTGTGGAACGGCCTTTGAGGTATTTTATCTTAAAGGCCTGATTCATTTTAAAACGGATAGTTATAATAAGCAGACCCGTCTAAATGCAAAAGGTACAAAACAAGTATCACTTCAGATATCAAGAACCATAATCATTAATTGGAAACTTTTCCAGTTATAAATAACAATAATGTATCCTATTACCTCAAATAGAAGTATGAATCCTTTTCTGACTTTTTTGATTGCAATAACATTGCTTTTTGGTATGTATTCATGCGCCAATATCAAGCCAATAACCGGAGGGCCCATGGATATGGAAGAACCTCAAATAAGAAGCGTAACCCCCGAGAATTTCAACAGAAACTTCAAAGATGGTGAAATCATTATCACATTTAATGAGAATATAAAGACAGAAAATATTAGTCAGGATTTTTTTGTCTCGCCGCCAATGAAAAAGCCACCAAAAATTAAAACTAAAAAGAAAAGCGTTGTAATATCCATTGAAGGGCCACTTGAAGAGAACACTACTTATACACTAACTTTCAAAGAAGTCATAGCTGATGTAAACGAAAACAACACTATCCAGATACTGAATTACGTATTTAGTACAGGACCTGATATAGATTCTTTATTTATACAGGGAGTTGTCAAAAATCCTTTTACCAATCAGCCTCTGCCAAATGTATTAGTTGGTCTTTTCGACGATAATCCTGATGATACACTTACGATCAGTAACTCAGCTCCGAAATATTTCAGCTTTACTGACAAAGAAGGAAATTATGTCATTTCAAATGTCAAAGAAGCTAATTACAATCTGGCCGCAATTAAAGATGATGACAGAAATCTAAAATACGATGGAGGAAATGAACTGATTGATGTCATAATGCATCTTAAGTTAGATACACCCATTGTAAACCAGAATCTGTATCCCGTAAAAATCGATACTCTCAAACCAGTAATATTGAGAGATCAACCAGATGTAAACCGGATAAGCATCGAATTCTCGGAAGGTATATCAAATGCATATGTAGTAACAGAAACCAGCAAGAAAATACTGCTAAGCAAGAAGGGAAATAATCCCAAAAGTCTTATAGTATATAACACTGAACAGACTACAGATTCACTGAATATTCTGGTTTTTGCTACAGATTCAGTAGGAAATACAAGCAATGATACATTGAAAAGCATATTTCTTCCTGTAGCGAATAAAGACAGTCTTCCTGCTCTGATCATTACAAAGGAACCGGCGAATATGAAACTTGATTATTCAAAACCAGTATTCACATTATCTTTCAATTATCCTGTATCATTTACCGGCAAAGAATTTAAAACAAATCCTCAGGTAAAATGGACCAGTTCTGTGACAAAAACTGACTCTCTGTTTACGGACCTGACAATTGAAATAAATACAAGACTAAAAGATTCCCTTACTGTATTCATACCAGATTCCCTATTTGCAGGTCTCTTCACTCAGGGCAATGAGGCAGACACAATAACATATACGTTGATCAATGAATCAGAAGTGGGAACTATAGAAGGAATAATAGAATCAGAGCTTAATTTCTTCCTTCTGCAGTTGCTTGATGACAAGCTAAGTCTGATAGAGGAAAAGAAGAATGAAAAAAGTTTTAAGTTCCTCTCATTGAAGGCAGGCAACTATTTCTTCAGAATAATTGCAGATACAAATCAAAACGGCCGTTGGGATCAACCCGATTTGGAAAATGGACAAAGAGCTGAAGAAATAATTTTCTACAACGATCCAATCAAGGTCAAAGAAAACTGGGAGGTTAGCGGTATAAAATTAAAATTCTGATTATCAAATACTTATAAAAGTTAATAACTGATATCCGCATGGTAAAACTCAAAGAACAAAATGTGAATAAAAGTGAATAATCAAAAACAGAATACTAAAAGATCAGCATGGAGTGAACAAACAAACAAATAAAAACATCCTGTCAATGTGATGTCCACAACAAAGTGGTCAGTCAAAAAGATGTTGAAAATAATTCAACCACAATATGGAAAACTATACAAGTCTTCAAATTTTCAACTACTTAGATAAGTATAATCTGTTGATAACGTATCCTCGGCTTTGTATTTATAAACAATGGATTCAAAGCATGATTATAGCTAAATACGTTATCCACGAATCCACAGTATAATAACAAGTAATAAAATCAGATTTTAAAAAGTTTTATTTTTATTAACAGAGTGTGAATAATGAAAGTCATATATGCCTTTTTCCTGATTGTTTTCTCATGTTTTTTTTGTTCCGGTGTATTTGCACAGCAAAAGGATATTAGCCTGGCCAATGAATATTACCAGAACGGAGAATATGAAAAAGCACACAGCAAATTTCAGGATCTTTCTTCCAAAACTCAGAATATACCCTATATCTATTCCAATTATCTGGGTACACTTCGCCAGTTAAAAAAGAAAGATGAGCTGCAGAAGTTTGTCAGGAAATCAATAAAAGCATTTCCGGATAATATTCTTTACCAAACGGATCTTTATCTTTTTATGAAATCGGAAAATGATCCGAAAGCAGAGAAACAGTTTCGTTCTATTGTCTCCTCAATTAAAAATGATCCTCAGCAAGTCGACTTGCTTTATGAATATCTGCTAAAGAATGGTGAAACAGAGAAGGGAATTGATCTATTAATGGAAGCCCGCTCGGCTTCCGGAAGAAAATACGAATATGCGATCCAGCTTTCCAAAGCTTATATGATGCTCAATAATAAAGAAGGCATGATCGATGAGATGATTAATTACCTGAGAGAAAATCGTTTTCAGCTGGAAATAGTAAAGAACAATTTTCAGAATTATCTTAAAGACAAAGAAGATTTTAAAATTCTTGAAGATAAGCTGTATGTGATGATTCAAAAAGATCCGGAAGACATGATGCTTAATGAATTGCTTCTTTGGATCAATATTCAGAATAAAAACTTCCGCTACGCGTATATGCAGGCAAAGGCTATTGACAAAAAAGGCAATCTGAACGGAAATAAGTTACTTGAAGTCGGCAGAATTGCTATGGATAATAAGGATTATGATGCCGCCTCAAAATTTTTTCAGACAATAACCACTGAATACCGAAGCAGTCCTAATTATTCTTTTGCCCGTCGCTTGCTTATATACTCTAAGGAAGAGTCAGTTAAAAATACGTATCCTGTGGACAGAGAAAAAATCATGTCGCTTATTCAGGATTACAAGAAAATGATTAACGAACTTGGACGTTCTGCACAGTCTTACGAGGCAACAAGAAGTATGGCCGTACTGTATGGACTCTATCTTGATCAGAAGGACTCCGCCATAGCTTTGCTAAAATCTGTAATCAATGAACCTTCCGCAGATCATAAACTTAAAGCTCTCTCAAAAATAAGCCTGGCTGACATATATCTTCTGAACGAAGAACCCTGGGAAGCAAGCCTGTTATATTCACAAGTTGAAAAAGACATGAAAGAGGATCAGCTGGGCCATGAAGCAAAGCTAAAAAATGCCAAGGTTGCGTACTACAAAGGGGAGTTTGAGCTGGCTCAGGCGCATCTCGACATTCTCAAACTTGCTACAACCCGTGAAATTGCCAATGATGCAATGGACCTCAGCATCCTTATTCAGGATAATTCCGGGCTGGATACTTCATATGCTGCGTTGACCGAATATGCTGATATTGATCTACTTCTGTTTCAGAATAAAGATGATGAAGCATTGCTTCGGCTCGATTCAATGTTACTTGCTTTTCCAGGTCATTCGCTTACCGATGAAATATACTGGCTCAAATCAAAAATTTTTAAAAGGAGAGGAGAATATGACAAGGCAATTAATGTTCTTGATCGGTTGTTAACAGAACATTCTCAGGGCATTTTCGGCGATGATGCTCTTTTTACCAAAGCTTCGATTCTGGAAGATAACCTTAGCGATAAAGAAGCCGCAATGGATCTTTACAGAGAATTTTTATCAAAATATCCCGGAAGTATATACGCGGCTGAGGCAAGAAAGAGGTTTAGAACGCTGAGAGGAGATAAGCTCTGAACTGCAAATGATAATCGGTACTGTTAGTAGTTTTTTTCCGAAGCTCATAAACCTTGGTAAGTTCATATTACCCATTTTCGTCAATTTATTTTATACTTGCATATAAAACAGATTGATTATGCTTAAACATATTGTTTGCTGGAAAATACAAGGAAATGAGGCTGCTTCAAAAGAAAGCAACCTGGCAAAAATGAAAGAATTACTGGATGAACTTCCGAATCTGATCAATGAAATTGAAGCGTTTGAAGTAGGTATTAATTTTAATGAAAGTGAAGCAGCCTATGATATTTCATTGTTTTCAGTCTTTGCAGATAATGAAGCGCTGGATATTTACCAAAAGCATCCGGAACATCTGCGGGTGGCCGAGTTCATAAAGAAAGTTACCCTGAACAGGGTTGTAGTTGATTATTTTGACTGATTTTTTACATCAAATAAATTATATACTGTTTTATTAATACAATAAAATTATGGGTTTCAGGATCGAAAAAGATACAATGGGACCGGTAGAGGTGCCGGCGGATAAGTATTGGGGCGCACAGACTCAGCGTTCAAAAATGAATTTTACTATAGGCAATCAGTTGATGCCTATGGAAGTTATCCGCGCTTTTGCAATTTTAAAAAAATCGGCCGCTCACGCGAACTACGAGCTTGGGGTATTACCGGCAGACAAGAAAGATATTATAAGTCAGGTTTGTGATGAAATTCTGGCCGGAAAGCTTGATGATCAGTTCCCACTGGTTGTATGGCAGACAGGTTCAGGAACCCAAAGCAATATGAATGTCAATGAAGTTGTGGCTAACAGAGCACACGTTTTGCTGGGGGGTAAGCTGGACGATGAAAAAAAGAAGGTTCATCCTAATGATGATGTGAACAAATCACAGTCTTCCAATGATACCTTTCCCACAGCTATGCATATCGCTGCTTACAAACTGATCGTTGAAGAAACCATCCCGAATATTCTGGCATTAAGAAATACACTTCATCAGAAGGCAGAGGCATTTAAGAATGTAGTGAAGATCGGAAGAACCCATTTTATGGATGCAACTCCTCTGACTCTTGGTCATGAGTTTTCCGGATATGTGGCGCAGCTGGATCACGGAGTAAAGGCACTTAGGAATACCCTGACACATCTGTCAGAGCTAGCACTTGGCGGTACTGCAGTAGGAACAGGATTAAACACTCCTGAGGGGTATGATGTCCTGGTAGCAGCTAAAATTTCAGAATTTTCAGGTCAGCCATTTGTTACCGCAGAAAACAAATTTGAAGCACTTGCTGCCCATGATGCAATAGTAGAAACTTCAGGTGCGTTAAAACAATTGGCGGTCAGTCTTATGAAAATCGGTAACGATATAAGAATGCTGGCATCAGGGCCTCGCTGTGGTATTGGTGAAATACTGATTCCTGAGAATGAGCCGGGATCATCAATTATGCCCGGAAAAGTTAATCCGACTCAATCTGAGGCTCTGACAATGGTATGTGCGCAGGTTGTAGGGAACGATGCTGCGATTACAGTAGGAGGGATGAATGGCCATTTTGAGCTTAATGTGTTTAAGCCCGTTATGATCTTTAATCTTTTAATGGCTGCACGCCTTATCGGAGATGCCTGTGACTCTTTCAATAAGAACTGTGCGGTTGGTATTGAACCAAACTATCCGGTTATCAAGGAAAATCTGGAAAACTCATTGATGCTGGTAACTGCGCTTAATCCGCATATCGGATATGAGAATGCAGCTAAGATTGCTAAAAAGGCGCATAAGGAAGGAACAAGTCTCAGAGCAGCGGCTATAGAACTCGGACTTCTTACCAATGAGCAGTTTGATGCATGGGTCAGACCCGAAGATATGATCGGAAGCCTTAAAAAGTAATATAATATAAGAAACTTGAATTCCGGCTTTTACGTACTCCTTACTTATAAAGAATATGACGATGAAAATGAATAAACTGGTTCTGGGTGCCATTCTGGTGGCAACCTCCTTTTCGGTCTCTTACGGCCAGTCGGATAGTAAAGATTGGAAAAAGAAACTAAAGGAACTGACTCCCGAGGAATATAAGCAGCTGGTAGATGATAACAGCAATCTCCAGAAGCAGGTTTCGGAGTTAAGAGGAGAAGCTGAACATTATCGCTCGGAAAGTCAATCCAAAGATGCTCAGATAGCCAAGCTGCTGGCTGAGATTAAGGAAACCGAGAGCAAGACAGCGGCAACTCCGGCTCAGGTCCCGGTTACAAATTCATCATCTGTCAATAGTAATAAGACGGTACAAAGCAGTAGCATACTTTATAAAGTACAGATCGGAGCTTTCAGAAACAAGGATCTGAAAAAGTATCTGGATAATCATCCGAACTTCAGCGGAGATACCGATAGTGATGGTACCCGAAAGTATACGCTTGGGGCCTTTACAGATTACTGGGAGGCAGATCGTTTCAAAAAGTATCTTAGGGAGATGGGTGTAAAAGATGCCTGGATTGTGGCTTATAAGAATGGCGAAAGAATCCCTATCAAGGATGCATTGGAAAGTTCATTGTAATTATTATATTAATAGCTTAAAAATAAGGGAAAAGCAGTAAAATACTGCTTTTCTTTTTTTACGCATCATGCAACATGTATATCTTTTTTTCATGGTTGTTATTTTGCTTTCTTCCTGTAAATATGAAGAAGGTCCTCTGGTTAGTTTCAGATCCAGGGATAAGAGACTTATGCAGACATGGGTGCTGAAAAAACGGATTATAAATGGCAAAGAAGAACCCCGATTCTCGTTCGAAACCATTACTTTCCAAAAATTTGGGAAATTTGAAGCATATTATGCAGATAATACCGGGATAGAAAAGACGTATTACGGAGGGTGGAACTTTCTGAATAACGATGAAGATATTACATTTAATAAGACCAGAAACTATTACGATTCGAAAGGAAAGCTTCAGGAGCAGGTATTTCAGATAATCGGGTCCATACGGAAATTAACCCGAAATGAATTGAGAATTACTTATTATGACATCAATACAAACCAGATTGAGGAAGACTATATATCTGAGTAAAGCGTACAATAAACATTAAATACCTATTTTTTCCATAAAGTATCTGTAAAGTAGTTATTGCCGTCAAAGAAGCTTTTAACTATTGTGAATTTTGATTCTCTGGCAAGGCTTGTTATAAGAGAATAGTCATATTTGTTGGAGCATTCAGTATGCATAGGTTCCCATTGTTCGAAGCGGAAGGTTTTATTAAGCTTCCCGATATATACAGACTGAGCCATCCTGCTTATCAGAAAAGATTTAACTTCGCCGCTTACAGGATCATAGTTTACGTAGTGACGAAACAAATCAGTCCTGAAATTTGCTCCCAGCTCACGATTCATCCTTTCCAGCAGATTAAAATTAAATCGGGAGGTTATTCCCTGTGTATCCGAATAGGCTCGTATGATTGTTTCCGGATCCTTTTTAAGATCCAGACCGAGAAGTAAATAATCGCCTCTGCGAAGATTGTCATTGATTTTTTTTAAAAACCATTCCGAATCTCTATAATCACAATTACCGAGATTTGATCCGAGAAAGAGAACAAGCTTTTGTTCTTTTATTTCTTTTAGCTTCTGTAAAACCTGATTATAGTCACCCTGAATACATCGGATGTTTATTCCGGGGTACTTAAAGCTAAGATTAGCCTTGAGCAGCTTCAGGGCATTTGCTGAGATGTCGATGGGTATATATTCAAAGTCCAGGTCCTTCTTAAGAAAATAGCGAATAAGTATTTCTGTTTTGCTGGCGTCACCAGCACCCAGGTCAATAAGTTTAAATGGTTTGTTTTCGCAGCATATACGAACGATTTCTTCTTTGAAAGTATCCAGAATTTCACTTTCACACTTTGCAGGATAGTACTCGGGAAGATTCATAATCTGACAGAAAAGAGCATCTCCGGTAGCATCGTACAGATATCGGGAGGGTATGCGTTTGGGATTACTGCTTAATCCTTTGAGGACTTCCTGAGCAAATGATTCGATCTGATTCTGTTGTTCTTTGGTTGATAACATCATACTTACTTAATATTTTCAGCCAGCCTTATTCCTGTAAACTGCCAGCGCTTATCAGGATGAAAAAAATTGCGATATGAATGACGAATGTGTTGTTGAGGTGTGGCACATGAGCCACCCTTTAGTACCATTTGATTAATCATAAACTTTCCGTTGTATTCACCCAGGGCACCTTCTTCTCTGACATATCCGGGATATGGAAGATATGCACTGTTTGTCCATTCCCAGCAATCACCAAAAAACTGAAAAGAATTATCCGGTGGTTGTGGATGAAATACGTTACTTTCCAAAAAATTGTCGCCGGATGGATTAATCTTCAGAACCGAAACTGCTGCTTCCCATTCCTGTTCTGTTGCCAGTCTTTTTCCGGCCCAGCTGGCAAAAGCAGCTGCTTCATAGAAACTAACATGCGTAACCGGAGCCAGCTTTGACAACTCTTTTAATCCTTCAGAAGTATACTCCAGCCATTGTTCACCCTTTCTGACCCAATACAAAGGCGCTTCCCAACCGGCTTTTTTAATGATTTCCCATCCCTCCATGTGCCAGTGACGATAATCTTTGTAGCCGCCATCCAATATAAACTCAAGATATTCGCCATTGTTTATCAGACGATCCATTATGCCAAATGTCTGTACAAAAAACTTATGGGCAGGTAATTCATTGTCAAAGCAAAATGACTTTCCCTGATATCCTATTTCATACAGACCTTCCGGTATCTTAATAAAGTTGCCTTTTCTGTATTCACCTTTTTCCAGAAATGAGTCACTTCGTTCGGCATAAGGCGGAAAAGTCGGATTATGGCCTAGGATATATTTAATATCTGTAATCAATAGTTCCTGATGCTGCTGCTCATGCTGAATACCAAGCTCAATCAGATAAGAAAGAGTTTTGTCGTCGGTGTATCCAAGAAGTTCTTCCATGCATGAATCAACATACCCCCTGTAGTCCATAATCTCTTCATAAACCGGTCTGGTTATATTGCCTCTGTCACATCGAAGAATGCGCTCACCCACACTTTCGTAATAGGAATTGAAAAGAAAATCGTATGATCTGTTGAATACGATATAGTCTTTAAGGGACTTCTTAAGAATAAAAGTTTCAAAAAACCAGGTAGTATGTCCCAGATGCCATTTGGGCGGACTCACGTCTGCAACTGGCTGTACAACAAAATCTTCTGGTACAAGAAATCTGCACAAATCAACAGTGGTCTGGCGGATACTCAGATAGTTTTCGAGTAAGGTGGTTTTACTTAAAAAAGTTTTCATACATAATAAAGCAAAAGAACATGCGGACCGATAAAATGTTTTTTTACCTTTGAATTTATGAGTGTCTTGCGCGAAAATGTCAGTTTATATCTGGTACCAACACCCATTGGTAATATGGATGATATTACCATCAGGGCTATTAAAGTATTGCAGGAAGTAGATCTGATTCTGGCAGAAGATACCCGTACTTCCGGTGTCTTGCTGAAGCATCATGGTATACAGAATAAATTGCAGAGTTATCATATACACAATGAGCATAAGATCATCAGCTTCTTGCTGGAACGTATCGGAGAAGGCAAAAAGATGGCACTTATAACAGATGCAGGGACACCCGGAATCTCTGATCCGGGCTTTCTACTGGTTCGGGAATGTATTAAGAATGAAATTGAGGTCGAGTGTCTTCCGGGGGCGACTGCTTTTGTACCTGCTCTTGTCAAATCCGGTATACCGACCGATAGCTTTCTTTTTATTGGCTTTCTTCCACAGAAGAAAGGTAGACAGACTGCTTTCAGGCGGCTGGCAGAGGAAGACCGTACAATAGTATTATATGAATCTCCTTTCAGACTGGTAAAGACGCTGGAAGAGATAGTTACCTATTTTGGAGAAGAAAGGAGAGTTTCTGTAAGCAGAGAAATAAGTAAGTTTCATGAGGAGACAAAAAACGGGACTGCGAAGGAAGTGCTTGACCACTACAAGGAAAAAGGTGTAAAGGGTGAAATTGTAGTAATCGTTGGAGGTCGTGATAAAGCTGAATAGATAAACGGACTTCGGGCAAAATATCGCATTATCCGGTAAACAACGAATGTCATATATAATTCCGATTCCATATTATAATCCAAATGCTTTTGCACTATAATCACTACTTTTAATATTTTTCATATATTTGAATATTGTGTAAACAGGTTTTGCTAATGATTAACAGGTACAAAAAGATTTTATTGATTTCGATACTCGGCCTTTTTATGGCAGGCAGCTTATCAGCCCAGAAAAAGAGAAACGGAATAGAATATTCAGGATTTTTTGATTCATACTACTATCGGGGACCACTTAATTATACTCTGGCAGGAGGACTGACTACGTTTAATGGTGATATCTGTAAGTTTATGGGATGTGCCCCATCGTATTATGCTTCACTTGGAGCAAGCTATCAGGTATGGCCAAGAACTTATTTTGGGGCAGAGCTGGGATATGCAAACCTGAAAGGAGAGCGTGCCGACAACCTGGGATTTGCATTTGAACATCCTGTTATTCAATTTGACGCGTATGCCCGGTTCCTGCTTGTGGATAAAAAAGTAACCAGACATGGGCAGCTCAGAGATAAGCCATATAATGTACGCCCGTATATTACTGCAGGAGTAGGTTACGTGCATTCTCTGAACGGAACATACATTGTTAATCCGGCGTTGCCGTTTATGGCAAATGATACAGCTTCATTGGGCTATGTAAAGAATGCGATTACCTTTCCTTTGGGTATTGGTTTTCAGATCTGGTTTTCGCATCGTGTAAGCATTATGCCCGAACTGATCTATCGTTTTGTTCTGACTGATCATCTGGATGGCATCTCGTTGAGAAGCGATCGTTCTTCGGTAGATGCTTATGCTACTATTGGTATGAAATTGCAGGTGACACCGACCGCTCCCCGTATACGCAAAAAGAAGCGCTCGCTTCCGCCACCTGAAGAGTATACCGGACCAAAAGGAACGGATTATCCGAAAAAACGCAGAAAAGACCCCGCTCCGAGCCGATATCAGCCTTTACCGGGAGATGATTATCCTGAAGATGGAGGTTATGATGATGGCGGTCTCCAGGATGACGAGAATATAGATAATAACAATAATGGAGATGACTCAGACAATCAGGGATCTGATGACTGGGGATGGTAAGATAGAAAAAGGAAGTGGTTATAATAAAAAAAGGCAGTTCATTCGCGAACTGCCTTTTTTTATTATGTCGGTGAATAGAAAAATTCAGAAAGTCGCCCGCTACGCGAAAATTATTTATTATACAGAAATCAACGGGACGGAGATGTAGAGCAGCAGCAAAACGGATTCGGCTATTTTAACAACCCAAGCTCACGTAGCCTTTCAGTGAGGTATTCACCGGCAGTTGTATCAGCAAATTTTTTTGGATGGTTTTCATCAATACAACTGTTAAGACAACTTAAATCCATGGAAGGTTTGGGATGCATAAAAAACGGAATGCTGTACCTTGATAAATGCATTTTTTCCTTTGGTGGATTTACCACCCTGTGTGTGGTAGATTTCAACCGGTTATTGGTAAGTCTGGACAACATATCGCCAACATTTACAACAATTTGTCCCGGCAGCGCTGTTACGGCTATCCAGTGACCCTGATTATTTAGTATTTCGAGACCTTCTGCGCTGGCACCCATTAAGAGCGTTATCAGATTTATATCCTCATGCTGAGCCGCTCTGACAGCATCAGCCGGTACATCAGCAGGATTTTCAATCGGATAATAGTGGATGGCCCGGAGTATACTATTACCGTTATGTACATCCTTTTCAAAATAATTTTGAGGGAGATTCAAAAACACAGCGATTGCCTGAAGCAAATCTTTTCCGGTATGCACCAGTTTCCGATATGCTTCAAGAGTGTATTTCCTGAATTGCTCTGTTTCGTCTGGCCATATATTGGCAGGATACTGACTGGCAACAGGATCATTGTCGGTTACTTCTTGACCTATATGATAAAACTCCTTCAGATCACCGGTATTCCGACCCTTCGCGTGCTCTTTTCCTTTACCTGTATAACCTCGTTGACCAGCCAGCCCTTCTATTTCGTATTTTTTCTTTATCTCATCAGGTAGCTCAAAAAATGACTGACATTGTTTATACAGGGAAGATACAAGCTCATCATCCAGCCGGTGATTTTTAACTGCAACAAAACCGACTTCTTCAAATGCTTTGCCCAGAGTGGATATAAAGAGTTTCTTGGCTTCGGGATCCTTATAAAAGTCTGCCAGATCAACTACCGGTATGGATAATGAGCTCATAATATTTTTTGAATAGAAACTGAATTAGAATTTATAAGAAAGTCCTGCACCAAAAGCCTGTCTGATCTGCAAAGCCGGCCGGCTTCCGATTTGTTCCTCGACGCCTGTTCCGTTTGGATCACCATATACAGGAATCAGAACATCGTCATCATAAATCAGATTTATACTGAATGACATAGTAATGTATTTGTTGGCTACGATATCCAGTTTTCCGAGATAGATTACATCGATATTTTGCGGTTTGTCCAGATAATTAGAGAAAAGTGTAACATCAGAGCTGAAAATAATATTTTTGAGAATCTCTCTCCGGATACTGGCTTTCATAAACGCACCAAATTCATGACGGGATCTTCCGGACAGTACGCCGTAAGTTACAGGATCAACTCCGTCATCAAGTACAAGGGTATGCTTTACTGCCAGAGGAGAGAGAATAAGGCTGAAGGCAACAGTGTCCCTTACATACTCCAAACCTATACCTTGCTGAATAAATGCCGGAGCAAGAAAATTGGAAATATAGTCGTCTCCCTGGGGATCATTGGCGTAATTAAATCCGGGAGCAACCTGAGAAAGCAATGTAGTAAAAGCCGTGATTCGAAAATCATTATACAGCTTGTAGCTGTAATTAGTGGAGAAATTCAGAACATCCAGGTTCTTTCTGAATGGAAGATCTTCGTTTTTTAGCAGTCCATAATCAAACTGAAGCAGATTTTCCCATCTGGATTTGCCACGATTGTAGTTTGCCCCGAGTGAAATGTTGGAGACCATACTTACGCTGTTTGTTCCGCCGGCAGCCCAGTTACTCAGATTGATCTGATTGAATTGAAGTGAACCCGATCCGTATACTTTCCAGTATTTTATTTTGGGGGCGGCCATGGTATCCGGCAGCTGAGCATAGGCTGCTGATCCCATGCATACAAAACTTACGATAATAAAATCGATTAATTTACGTATAGACATTTGAGATTGATATTTTTAAATTGGGGCAATTTTACAAACTTTAATCAGAAAATCCACGCATAATTTTTTATGCAGCCATATCTTGAAATGAATGCTGTAAGGTATAGCCAGATAATTAATCAAAGCCGTCACCTTTTTTTTAAGCAATACCTTGTACAGCCCGTAACTGACGCATATGAGCTGAGCAGATTATTGTATCAGTCACCTCTTGTAGTACTTGCCCATAATGGAGGGGCCGATCCTGTTTTTATCTATGCCAATCAGAGGGCTCAGGATTTGTGGGGATACTCCTGGGAAGAGTTTCTCGGGCTTCCTTCAAGACTATCTGCGGCTCCTGATCAGCAAAAGGACCGTAACCGGTTTCTGGCCGAAGTTGCAGAACATGGTTATTCATCGGAATATTCCGGTATCCGTGTTGATAAAAGCGGACGGAGCTTTAGAATAGAAAATGTAGCTTTGTGGAATTTGTCGGATGAAAAAACCGGGTTAAAAGGTCAGGCAGCATGTTTCAACTGCTGGACTTATTTATGAAGTAATCGGATTTGCTTTCAGCCATTAAAAACAAACAACGCACATGATTTTAGAATTAAGGAATGATAATCTAAATCACTTCGTTTGTGGAAAGGAAGTGCGTTATTGACCCGGTTATTATTCTTTTTATTATAAAAACAATTGTATTATCCGGATATGTTATATTTATTTTTGCTCTATATTATTTAAATAAAACTTTATAACTTGTAAGGTTTACTTTGATCGGTTAGAAGTAGTCAGGATGACTGAAAAGATTATTGGTTTTTGATCATATCAGGAAATAATCAAAAACCAGGTATGTTTTCTTTTTTATTCATATTCCAATATTCTTCCGGCTCTGACATTAACTACAGGATGAGATTACTCATACATTTCAGGTATACTCTGATAAATTTAGAGTATTGACCAATCAGGGACCATCATAATTAAAAAACTATAAAGACTTAAATGAAAAAGGATGTTGTATTGATTCTGCTAATGGCAGGATTTAGCTTTTCGGCGTGTGACGATACTGAAAACAATAAAGAAGCGGAGACGGCCAGAAAAGTGCCTGTGACAGAACTGATCGAAAAAGATGTTGTCATGCATCATGAATACGTGACCGATATTCAGGCAGTGCAGAATGTTGAAATCAGGGCAAGAGTTGATGGTTACCTTGATCACATATATGTGGACGAAGGGCAGGAGGTCCGTAAGGGGCAGTTGCTTTTTAAAATTAATGATGATGAGTACAAAGCTCAGCTTGCAAAAGCCAGGGCAATTCTGGAAACAGAGATAGCCGAGGCCAAGGCCCTTGGATTTGAAGTTGATCGTACAAAAGTTCTTGTCGAGAAAAGTGTTATATCCGAATCTGAGCTGGATGTGGCAGAGGCAAGGCTAAAAGCCGCTAAGGCAAAGATAGACGAAGCCAGATCTGTCTATACCAATGCACAGCTTAAATTATCCTATACAAGCATAAAAGCTCCTTACAATGGCGTTATCAGCCGGATTCCTCTGAAAACCGGTAGTCTCATTGCTGAGGGAACACTGCTGACAACCGTTTCCGATATCAGTTCAATGTACGCATATTTTGAGGTGTCAGAAAAGGAATATCTGGAGTATGCAAAGAGCAAAAGGAAGGATGGAAAGCTCAATCATGATTTTGTGGAACTGATTCTGGCAGATGGTTCAAAATATACCTCCAAAGGCAAAGTTCAGACCATGGAGGGTGAATTTGCTGCCGGCACTGGCTCTATGGCGTTCAGAGCTCAGTTTCCCAATCCTGAAAAAATTCTGAAGCATGGCTCTACGGGCCGGATCAGACTTACTAATACTATCAAGGATGCACTTATTCTGCCTCAGAAAGCAGCTATTGCAATTCAGGATAAGAACTTTGTCTATGTAGTCAATGAAAAGAATGAGGTGTCCATGAAAAGTTTTGTTCCCAAATCAAGAATCTCTTATTTCTTTCTGGTAGAAGAAGGTCTTGACAAAGGTGAAACGGTGGTGTACGAAGGGCTACAGGGGATAAAAGATGGATCAATGGTAGATCCTATGCCGGTTTCTCTGGATAGTCTTTTTCAGGTATCATTTAAACCTGGTAATCCAAACAGGAAATAATTCATCAGCTTCAGAAATAAAACTCTAACTCAAATCAGGAATCGCCTAATCAACAGAAGAACACAGACATGTTCAATATATTTATACACCGACCGGTTTTATCCCTGGTAATATCATTGATCATTACCTTTTTGGGACTGCTCTCCATGTTTGAGCTTCCGGTTACCCAATTTCCGGATATCGTCCCTCCTTCAGTAACAGTTACGGCAAAATATACAGGTGCCAATGCCGAAGTATGTGCAAAAGCAGTTGCTACCCCATTGGAGCGCGCGATCAACGGAGTACCTGGTATGACCTATATGTCTTCCGTAACGAGCAACAACGGAACCACGCTTATTACCGTCTTTTTCAATGTGGGGACCGATCCGGATCTGGCGGCAGTCAACGTGCAAAACAGAGTACAGACTGTAATTGATGAGCTTCCGGAAGAGGTAATTAAAGCAGGAGTAATGACAGAGAAGGAAGTAAACAGTATGCTTCTTTATCTGAATATCCTGAGTGATGACAGCACCATGGATGAGCAGTTTGTATACAACTTTACCGATATCAATATACTTGCAGAGCTCAAAAGGATCGATGGTGTAGGCTTTGCCGAGATTATGGGAAACAGGGATTACTCTATGCGGGTATGGCTCAAGCCCCATCGTATGGCGATCTACGAAGTTTCTCCTGATGAGATTGTTGAGGCTATCCGGAATCAGAATGTGGAAGCAGCTCCGGGCCAGTCAGGATTGAGCTCGGCAAGAGATCCGCAGATGCTGCAATACGTACTGCGCTATACCGGTAAGCTTTTCGAACCTGCTCAGTATGAAAATATAGTTATCCGTGCAAACCCGGATGGATCCATGCTGAAACTAAAAGATGTGGCAGAGATTGAGTTCGGCTCTCTGGATTATTCGATGGTTTCAAAAGCAGACGGTAAGCCTTCGGCTTCCATCATGCTTAAACAGCGTCCCGGGTCCAATGCGAGCGATGTTATTGCCAATGTAAAGTCAAAAATGGCCGAGCTTCAACAAACATCATTTCCTCCCGGAATGCGTTACACCATTGCCTATGATGTGTCGCGTTTCCTGGATGCTTCCATCAGCGAAGTATTGAGAACACTTTTCGAAGCATTTCTTCTGGTATTTATCATTGTCTATATCTTTTTACAGGATTTTCGTTCTACGCTTATACCGGCACTTGCCGTTCCGGTATCTCTTGTAGGAACATTCTTCTTCATGCAGATTTTTGGCTTCTCTATCAACCTGCTAACGCTTTTTGCCCTGGTGCTGGCCATAGGTATAGTTGTTGACAATGCCATAGTAGTGGTAGAAGCAGTTCACGTCAAGATGTCACAGAAACTGCTTCCGGCCAAGGAAGCTACGCTGGAAGCCATGAATGAAATTAGCGGAGCCATCATTGCAATTACGCTGGTTATGTCCGCTGTCTTTATTCCCGTAACACTTATGACCGGTCCGGTTGGAGTATTCTATAAGCAGTTCTCCATAACCCTGGCGATCGCAATCATTATTTCAGGAGTCAATGCACTTACGCTTACTCCTGCCTTGTGTGCGCTTATGCTTAAAAATACCCATGCGCACGGTCATGCAAAAGGAGGATTTATTAACCGTTTCTTTGCCGGATTTAACAGATGGTATGAGGCGCTCGAAGGCAAATACAAGCAGCTGGTAGATCTTATAGCAAGCCGGCGGCTTGTTACCTTACTTATGCTACTGTTCTTTTTCGTTGCTACCTGGGGTGTAAACACCTTGCTTCCTACCGGTTTCATACCAACCGAAGATCAGGGAATTATCTATGTTAATGTTACCACTCCGGTGGGGGCTACTGTAGAGCGTACCGAAGTGGTGCTGGATAAAATTCAGGCAGTGGCCGCGGGTCTTGAAGCAGTAGAGTCCGTATCTACGCTCGCCGGCTATAGTCTTATTACCGAATCAGCCGGAGCTTCTTATGGAATGGGTATGATAAACCTTACTTCATGGGATAAACGGTCGAAGTCCGTAAATGATGTAATTCTTGAAATGAAAGAAAAGACCGGACTGATATCCGATGCCAATATTGAGTTTTTCTCTCCGCCAACTGTACCCGGCTTTGGAAACTCAAGTGGTTTTGAGCTTAGGCTGCAAGACAGAAGCGGTAGCGGGTCTCTTACCTATACGGCTCAGGTTACCGATGATTTTATTAAGGCACTTAATGAAACACCTGAGATCCAGAATTCTTACACCAATTTTGATGTGAGCTTTCCCCAATATCTTATTCATGTGGATCAGGATATGGCAGCAAAACAAGGCGTGACGGTAGCGCAAGCGATGTCTACGTTGCAGACTTTTGTAGGTAGTTACTATGCTTCCAACTTTATACGCTTCGGACAAATGTATAAGGTTATGCTACAGGCCTTGCCTGCTTTTCGTGCCAAGCCGGAAGATATCCTCAATTTGCATGTGAAAAACCAGAGAGGGGAGATGGTTGCGCTCAAAAGCTTTGCCAGACTTGAAAGGGTTTATGGTCCGGAGCAGCTTACCAGATACAATATGTTTACTTCGGCCCTGGTTACCGGAGAGCCGGCACCAGGCTATTCTTCTGGAGATGTAATTCAGGCGATTATCAGAGTTGCTCAGGAGAAACTGCCAAAAGGGTTTACATATGACTGGTCAGGTATGACCCGTGAGGAAATTCTTTCCGGAAATCAGACAATCTTCATATTCATGGTATGCCTTATTTTTGTTTATCTTCTTCTGGCGGCTCAATATGAAAGCTTTCTTTTGCCATTGCCGGTTATTCTTTCTCTGCCGACAGGTATTTTCGGAGCATTCCTGGGTTTGAAACTCGCAGGTCTCGAAAATAATATTTATGCGCAGGTCGCTCTTATTATGCTTATAGGATTGTTGGGAAAAAACGCCATCCTTATCATAGAATTTGCTATTCAGAGGAATAAGGAAGGATTATCAGTCCTTGAAGCTGCAAAGGAAGGCGCAGTTTCGCGTTTACGTCCTATCCTTATGACATCATTCGCATTTATTGCCGGATTGATTCCTTTATGTCTTGCCTCCGGAGCCGGTGCTATCGGAAACCAGTCAATCGGTATTTCTGCTGTAGGCGGAATGATTGCCGGAACGATCTTCGGAGTTATCCTGATCCCGGGACTGTTTGTACTACTGGCTTCAGCGGGTGAAAAAAGAAAAAATCGCAGGAAGGTCTATGAAGAGGTTGTATAATTTTTAATTTCTAATTGATAAAATAGTAGCTTAATGTTTAACAGCAAACGGTTTTTGTTTGTGACCTGCCTGATGGCAGTATGTCTCTCCGGATGTAAAATTGGCGAAAGAGTAACTCTTTCATCCCGGATTGCGGTCCCTGATACATTTGGACAGGAGCAGGGTTCAGCCTCTGCTGCAGATGTAAAATGGAATGACTTTTTTAAGGATCCTGTTTTACGGTCCCTTATTGAAACTGCCATCCAGAATAATCCGGATATGGCAATAGCCCTGCAACGGGTAAAGATGGCGGAAGCCAGCCGCTTTTATTACAAGAGAGCGTTGCTTCCAAATCTGGATCTGGAACTGGCTGGCGGACTCAGGCGCTTTGGTGATTATACGATTGACGGGGTGGGAAACTACGATACCAATTTTTCTGAATACGTTGATGGAGACAGAATCATTCCCAATCCTGTTCCGGATTATTTTGCGGGCCTGAGAACTTCCTGGGAAATTGACCTTTGGGGGAAGCTTCGGAAAAGAAAAAGAGCTGCTGCCGCGAGATTACTTGCAAGCGAAAGTGGTATGCATTTCGTAAAGACAGCGCTGATTGCTGAAGTAGCGACCTTATATTATGAATTGCTGGCATATGATAATGAACTGAGAATTATACAGGAAAATATCAGATTGCAGGAAAATGCCGTAGAGGTGGTTGCACTCCAGAAAGAAGCAGGACGAGCTACAGAGCTTGCTGTAAAGCAGTTTGCTGCCCAGCTGCTGAATACACGAAGTCTTGGAATAATGGTCCGGCAGCAGATTATTCATACAGAGAATCTGCTGAACCGCATGATGGGCAGACTGCCTCAACAAATTGAAAGGGGAGCTCCTATTAATGAACAGATACTACCGGATCAGATTACTACCGGTATACCATCGGAGTTATTGGTGAACCGCCTTGACATCCGTCAGGCAGAGTTTAGTCTGCTGGCTGCCAGGGAGGATATTGCTTCTGCCAGAGCGGCTTTTTATCCATCGCTGACGATTTCTGCCAATGCCGGACTTAATGCATTCAGAGCCGGAGTATTATTTGATATTCCTGCTTCCGTTGCGTACAACGTGGTAGGTGGGCTGACTACTCCGTTGCTTAACCGCTATGAGCTGCGAACTGCCTATAAACAGCGGATTGCCGAAGGAAATACAGAGCTTGCCCAGTATGAAAAAACCGTACTTACAGCTTTTGAGGAGGTGTATACCAGTATGTCTGCTATAGATAATTATGCGCAATCCTATGATTATAAAAAAGAAGAGGTTGATGAGCTGTCTGGCGCTATTGCAATTTCTAACGATCTGTTTACAGCAGGCTATGCATCCTATCTGGAAGTTATCATGGCCCAGCGCAACGTTTTGCAGGCGAATATTGAACTGACCAATACCCGAAAAGACCAGTTTGTAGCAGTAATCAATCTGTACAAAGCACTTGGTGGTGGGTGGAAGTAATTAAGGCCAGAAAAGAAATAAAAACAAAAGGCTGCCTGACAGGTAGCCTTTTGTTTTTATGTGAGGAATCTGAAACATCCAATATTCTGGAAAAAGTTGTATCTCAATAGTAGCGTTTGTGTGGTTTTCTCGACCTCCCATACAACATTACGACTGATCGCAATAAGATAAGCCCTATTAGTGGCAATGTCGCTGTGTGTATAAGCTGTATACCAGCCATTCGGACTAGTATCGCGGCAAAACAACCAATTATAGTGATCATCAGATAATAACGGCATAAGGACGAATAGCGAATCTTTTTAAGTACCAAAGCAAACAGGACATGAGTAGGTAATGCCCAGAGAAGATTGTAATTCCATACAGTAGCCGTATGATCTGTGCCAAACCAGAGAAAGGTAAGAAGACATCCGGTAAGACCGACAATCAGAAACAGGATTCTGTCCAGCCATGACCAGTAATGATCATTCCTGAGCCCAAATAGAGTACATACAACTCCTATCCCCAATAAAATCAGGGTCAAACTCAGCGGGTCAGTAATTGAGATGCTTGCAGCATCAGATACAGCGGTACTCGTAAACAGGAAAGAGCTCTCCTTTACGAGCGGCTTAAGTGTATCACCATGACGAATGCCCGATACAGCAATCAGATCTTTTAATTTGTCCGGGAGATAGGCATATTCCACATATCGGGCTTTGCGGTCAGTAGGACTTCCCAAGCCAAGATCAATTCCAAAGTCGGACCAGGGCATGCCGGTGAGATAAGGATCCGTAAGCTGCCGAAAGGAACTGTCTGAGATCTCCTGAGCTGTCGAAGGATATATCAGCCTTGTTTGCAGTACATCCTCAAGTATATCCAGCTCCCGGGTGGAGCAGTTGTCAAAGAAGAAATCATATAGATAAAAGCGATTTTCTTCTTTATAATTTTCTTTCAGATACTCAAATACGGCATTGCGGTCTTTTGTTGACAGATTCAGTACCTGCTCGTATACAGACCGGTTTTCGTATACATAATCCTCAAGAAAATCCTCAAAATGAGCTACGGAAAGAAAATATTTTAATTTGCCCCGGACAAATTTGGAATAAAACTCAGGATCACTGAAATCAAATGTCCCATAATTGAAAACCAGGTCCATTTCGTTTTGCGGATCATATACACGGACTGCTGAATGACCGAATGTGGAGTAGAGCTCATCGCCGGAACCACAGGTAATAAAGCTGATCTTACTGCTGTCCGACAATGTAGGATTACCGGAATACGTAATTAAGGGGAAAAGCAGTATCGCCGATGCTGCGAGAAAAGTAATGTAATGCCTGATTTTCATTTCCGAAGGTTATTGAAAATTTAGTATTGATAGTGAGTCAGACTGATTAAAAACGCTTGTTAAGTACAGGGAATTCATCGACTCAGAACGTTTTTTGTAAAAAAGCCGCTGCAATTTACTATTTCCCCGATTTTTATCAGAATAGCATCTATCTTTCTTGTAAATTTGAGAATTCGCAACAATACGATCACATACTAACCGATGCTTGCAAAATTAGAAGAATTGAAAAAGTCTCTGGAAGGAGATTTGTTTACCGATGAGATGTACCGGCGGTTATATGCTACTGATGCTTCCGATTTCAGGGAGGTGCCACTGGCAGTAGCCAGACCCAGATCAGCTGAGGATATTAAGAAACTGGTACAGTTTGCCCGTTCGCATAAAACATCACTGATTCCCCGCACTGCGGGAACATCTCTTGGTGGGCAGGTTGTAGGCAAGGGTATCATAGTTGATGTATCCAAATACATGACATCCATTCTGGAAGTAAATAAGGAGGAAAAATGGGTACGTCTGCAACCGGGCGTGGTACTGGACGAGCTGAATATGCATCTTAAGCCCTTCGGGCTCTTCTTTGGACCGGAGACAAGTACCTCCACACGTTGTATGCTTGGTGGTATGGTGGGTAATAACTCCTGCGGAGCGCATTCTATTTTGTATGGCACCACCAGAGATCATGTACTGGAGCTGAAAACCATAATGGCAGATGGCAGTGAAGTTATATTTAAGGAAGTTGATGCGACAACGTTTGAAGAAAAAAAACAGCTTCAGACGCTGGAAGGAGAAGTCTATCGTTTTATAGATCAGACGTTATCAAATCCGGAAATACAGAAGGAAATACGCGATCAGTTTCCCAAACCGGAAATACGGCGCAGAAATACCGGCTATGCCATCGATGAATTGCTTGAGACCAGCAAATACACAGCCGGAAAACCCATGTTTAATTTTTGTAAGCTGCTGGCTGGTTCTGAGGGTACGCTGGCATTTACTACTGAAATAAAATTAAATCTGGTAGATCTGCCTCCTGTTATTGAGGGAGTCGTGGCGATTCATCTGGATACAGTCGAACAAGCCTGTCAGGCAACAGTTGAAGCGCTTAAGTTTAAGCCAGGAGCTATTGAATTGCTGGATGATAAAATCCTGGAATGCACCAAGACTAATATTGAACAAAAAAAGAATCGTTTTTTCATACAGGGAGATCCCGGAGCTGTAATCGTAGTAGAATTTGCCCGGGACAGCCGGGAGGAAATCGAACAGATTGCGGCGTCATTGGAAGCCCACTTGCGGAGCATGAATCTTGGCTTTCATTTTCCGGTGATTTATGGCGCAGATGTAAAAAAAATCTGGGCACTTCGCAAAGCCGGTCTTGGATTGCTGGCCAATGTGCCGGGAGACCCGGATACAAAAGCTGTAGCCTGTATCGAAGATACTGCAGTCAGTGTCTACGATCAGCTGGAGTATACCAAAGGGTTTAAGGCGATTTTGAAAAAATACGACAAAGACGCAGTTTTTTATGCGCATATTGGCGATGGAGAAATGCACCTGCGTCCTTTGCTCAATCTCAAAGATCCGGCAGACAGAGAGCTGTATTATAAAATTACCAGTGATGTAGCGGATCTTATCAAGCAGTTTAGAGGATCGCTCAGCGGTGAACATGGAGATGGACGGGTACGTGGTATGTTCCTCTCCAAGATGGTGGGAGAAAAAAACTATAAGATACTCTGCGATCTCAAGAATGCCTGGGATCCTGAAAATATCTTTAACCCCAACAAAATCGTTCATGCGCCAAAAATGAATGAAAGCCTGCGTTACGAGTCAGGGCAGAAAACCAGAAGTTTCGATACAGTATTTGATTTCGCGGAGACCGGTGGGATCTTGCGTATGGCTGAAAAATGCAACGGTTCCGGAGATTGTCGCAAGTCACACAAGATCGGCGGAACAATGTGTCCGAGCTATATGGCTACCCGTAACGAAAAGGATACTACCCGCGCCAGAGCCAATATCCTGAGAGAGTTTCTGACCCGTTCAGAAAAAACGAATGCATTTAATCATAAAGAGATTTATGATGTGATGGATCTTTGCCTGTCTTGCAAAGGCTGTAAATCAGAATGTCCGAGCAATGTGGATGTAGCTACGCTCAAAGCAGAGTTTTTGCAGAATTACTATGATGCCAACGGAGTACCTTTCCGTTCATGGATGATCGCCAATATTTCCAGGATCAATGCCCTTAATACCTACTGGCCATGGCTGGCCAATTTTGTTCAGAACAATGCATTGACCGGCTCTGTTCTCAAAAGGATATTGGGCATGTCTACCAAGAGACCTTTGCCTGCGCTCTCTCCGGTGACTCTGCGTCGTTGGGCAAAGAAAAATCTGAAATCCCTGCAGCCTGCCAGTCCGATATCCAAGGTATATCTTTTCTGTGATGAGTATACCAATTACAATGAAACCTATCTGGGTATTACCGCAATAAAACTGCTTACCGGACTTGGTTACCAGGTAGAGCTTCCCCTGCATTTGGAAAGTGGCCGTACCTATCTGTCCAAAGGGCTGGTGCGCCAAGCCAAAAAAATCGCAGAGAAAAATGTTGCTGCGCTCAAAGATATTATTACTCCCGGCACTCCGTTGCTGGGTATCGAGCCTTCGGCGATATTGTCCTTCAGGGATGAATATCCGTCACTGGTTTCTGACAAGGAAGCTGCCCGTAAGATTGCTTCCTGTGCTTTTATGGTCGATGAGTTTTTATCATCAGAATTTGAAAAAGGCAGAATCTCTGCTGATCGTTTCACCGATGTGCCGAAGACTGTTAAACTACACGGGCACTGCCATCAGAAGGCGCTTTCTTCCGTAGCGTTTAGCCAGAAAATGCTGTCCATACCTGCTAACTATAAGGTAGAAGTGATTCCGAGCGGTTGCTGCGGAATGGCCGGATCCTTTGGTTATGAAAAAGAGCATTACGATGTATCCATGCAGGTTGGAGAGCTGGTGTTATTTCCGGCTGTGCGCAGCGCTTCTGAAGAGACGCTGATTGCGGCTCCCGGTACCAGCTGCCGTCATCAGATTCATGATGGTACAGGCAAGACAGCCCGTCATACAATTGAAATATTGTATGAGGCCATGATCCGATAGAATAGAGAAGAATAGGTTCTTTATAAATACAATCTGTTTTCAGGCATGCATTTTCTGGTTGAGGATAGTGCATGCCTGATTTTTTTAGTATTGATTAATGTTAAAATTGCAAATAGTTTTACTCTTTTAAATTGATAATCTCCGCTATGCTATGGGGGAAAAGATAAAAATCAACCGGATCAAGGCTGTTTTGGCGAAAAAGGATATTTCTACCCGAATATGCAATAACGAAAGTCAGCCGACATTGAAGCTACTCAGAGAGATTGCCTTGGCGCTGGAAGTGGATATAAGGTCTCTACCAGAAAGAAAGAATTTTAGTAATCTGATATTTAGTAATTAGCCACTAGCGCTAACCCTTTCTAAATCTAAGGCCAACCGCTGCCAGTTCTTTTTCAAGTACCGGTATTGAAGCAGGACCAATGCCATGCAGGGCAAGCACTTCCTTTTTGGACCATGTGGCAAGTTGTTGCAGGTTCAGAATATTTTCATGTTCCAGAGCTTGTCTTGCCGGAACGCTGAGTTTGGAAAGGAAGCCGGAGTCCGGAGCTCGTTCGCGTTCACAGTCCGGGCAAGAGGGGCAGTCCGAAGATTTGTAGTACCGGTGCCCTTTTTCACATACACGTAGCGTTTTTTGAGTGCTCATCATTGGATTATTTTAATCGTTCGAGTATTCCCTTTCGTTTGATAAGATTCTTATAATCCCACTGAATTTCCCGTGCTTTCTTAAGCCAGCGATGCAGATCCTCCCTGTTGATCTGATCAGGGGAAATATAGCGAGCTTCGGCAGCTTTAAATTTGCCTTCTTTTTGCAAATCTTCTTCTTCGAAAGACTGGCCGCTCCAGAAAAGCAGGCGTATGCAGCCTTTTAGTTTGCTGTATCCGACTATAGGGTTTCCTTCCAGAAACCATACAGGATGGGCATGCCATATTTTGTGTTCTGCATCGGGCAGGCAATTGCTGATCTCATATGCCAATATATCACATATGTCTTTTTCTACGCCTGATCGCAAATCATTGTAGTCCTGGATAGCAGAGTTCATGGCTGTAGCTTTTTTTAAGTGTTTCTGATCTCATTCAGTTATATGAGCTGTATAATGATCTGATATGCGAAGTTAAAATGAAAACGTAATTTGAAGGGATGTAAATAGGACAATTTGCAGGGTAAAACAGGACAATTTCCTCGTTACAAAAACAAAAACCCCGGATATCCGGGGTTTTTGACAGATTACTTATTAGGCTGCGGAGTGGTGCGCAGATAGGGTTTTATTTCTTTGTGACCCTTCGGGAACTTGGCAGGAATATCTTCATTCTTTATTGCCGGAGCGATTACTACATCCTCACCGTCTTTCCAGTTGGCCGGAGTTGCCACTGAGTATTTGGCAGTCAGCTGCAGAGAGTCGATAACCCTTAGTATTTCATCAAAATTTCTTCCGGTAGAAGCCGGATAAGTAAGCGTAAGCTTAACCTTTTTATCTGGTCCTATGATAAAAACCGAACGTACAGTAAAGGTTTCATTGGCATTTGGGTGGATCATATCATAGAGAGTAGCCACTTTACGGTCAGAATCCGCGATAATCGGGTAGTCCACATTGCAGCTTTGTGTTTCATTGATATCTTTTATCCACCCTTTATGAGAATCAAGAGGGTCTACACTTACCGCGATTACTTTTGTATCACGTTTGATAAATTCATTTTTATAGCGGGAAACCATGCCCAGCTCTGTAGTACACACAGGTGTAAAGTCAGCAGGGTGCGAAAATAATACACACCATTTATCTCCAATCCATTCGTGAAAACTGATCGTGCCTTCTGTGGTTTCTGCGGTAAAATCGGGAGCCACATCTCCGAGTCTTAGTGTTGCCATAATTTTGTAATTATAGTGTTGAAGATTATAGATAGAATTCAAGGTACTCCTAAACAAAATCCGTTCCGTTCTTGTTTGGGAAATACATTTACAATATATGGAATCAGATTTGAATTTTTCATTTAACTAAACGGAATAGTTATGATTCAGAAAAAAGCGGACGCTGTCTGGAAAGGAAATCTCAAGGAAGGCGAAGGAAAATTTTCGCTCGAGAGCGGAATTGTCAAAGAAGCTTCGTATAGTTTTGCTACCCGTTTCGGGGAGAGTAAGGGTTCTAACCCGGAAGAACTGATTGCTGCCGCTCATGCATCCTGCTTTTCTATGGCTCTCGCCAATGCGCTAAGCTCTGATGGGTTTAAGGTTAAAAAAATACATACCAGCGATAAGGTTCTTCTTGAGAAATCAAGCGATGGATTTACTATAACCCGGATCGAGGTCAATGTAGATGCTGATGTGGAGCGGATGGATCCGGCCATCTTTCAGAAACATGTAGATGAAGTCAAAAAGAACTGTCCGGTAGCTAAAGCCCTCAAAGGAGTTGATTTTAAAGTAAAGGCACAGCTAAGACAAGAGGCGTAGTGAGCTAACAGATTTTGCAATTTGGGTTTTAAAAAGAGCTGTCCCACCGGGCGGCTTTTTTTGTTTGGCCGATCGGGGCAGCTATTCAGCTACCGGAGTGAACTTTGCTGTTGCTCATATATGTTTTTTTAGTAAGACAAGGTATTTTAGATAAGAAAGGAAGAGGAGATGGCAATAAAAGAGGAAGATATTATCAGGTTGATTGATATCCGGGATTCTATCCGGGAAATCGTAGGATATACAGAATTCTCCAGTCAGACCGAATTTTCCAGGCAGGAACAGGTGCAGGAAGCAGTTTTCGCGCAACTGGCGCAAATAGGCGGGGCAGCGGCATTACTTACCGATGAGTTTAAGGACAACCATGGAGATTTTGACTGGGATGTGCTCAAAGGACTGCAATATGCCGGTATGGATCATTATCTGGAACTGGACAGGAATCCAATCTGGCATTTTGTGTACGAAGATTTGCCACGATTTGGCGACCAGCTGGCTGATTTGATTATGGTATATGAGGATGATGAAGATATCAAAGGCTACAGTCTCAATGCAGAAGATGAGAGAGACCTTCGGGAGCGATACAAAAGACGGGTAGCTGCCGTAGACAGGAGAGACGAGTACAATATTCGTACACACGATGATACCAAAAGCCGGTAAAATGTGAACAGAGACTGAAAATATAACTCCCGGAGAGGCAGGAGTGATTATGAGAGGGGGCGGATAAATGCCGAAAATAAAAGGTTTTTCCCTATTGTCTTCAATAATCCTGTCCATTTATGTATATTTAGCCCTTTAAACATAATTAGTACTTTACACCTATGATTGAAAGCGTAAATAAATCATCACTAAAAGGAGTTATTAGTGGCGACAGGGTTCAGGAAATCTTTGAGGCTGCTAAGAAACATCAATTTGCCCTGCCAGCTGTAAATGTTATAGGAACCAACTCTATCAATGCGGTTCTTGAGTGTGCGAAATCCGTTAATTCACCTGTGATTATTCAGCTTTCAAATGGTGGATCAGTATTTTATGCGGGAAAAACTGTTTCTAACGAAAATCAGCGTGCGGCTATAGCAGGAGCTGTTTCTGCTGCATATCATGTGCATCAGATGGCAGAGTTTTACGGAGTACCGGTAATTCTTCATACAGACCATGCTGCCAAAAATCTGCTTCCGTGGATTGATGGTCTTCTTACTGCGGGAGAGGCCTACTACAAAGTAAATGGTAAACCTTTGTTCTCTTCGCATATGCTTGATCTTTCTGAAGAGCCTATCGAAGAAAACCTTGAAATCAGCAAAGAGTACTTTGAGCGTATGAACAAAATGGGTATGACCATTGAGATCGAGCTTGGAGTAACTGGTGGTGAGGAAGATGGTGTAGATAACTCTGACGTAGATAAGTCAAGACTATATACTCAGCCCGAAGAAGTTGCTTATGCTTATGAGATTCTCAGCAAGGTAAGCAATCGTTTTACTATTGCAGCAGCATTTGGAAACGTACATGGTGTATACAATCCTGGTAGTGTAAAACTAGAGCCGAAGATCCTTAAAAATTCTCAGGATTACGTAAGAGAGCGTTTTGGTCTGTCGGCAGAGAAACCATTGGACTTTGTATTCCATGGTGGTTCTGGTTCCAGCAGAGAGGAAATCCGTGAGGCGATCAGCTACGGAGCGATCAAGATGAACATTGATACTGATATGCAATGGTCATTCTGGGAAGGCGTATTGAAAAACTATAAAGCAAAAGAAGCGTATCTGCAAGGACAAATCGGAAATCCTGATGGTCCGGACAGCCCTAACAAAAAGCATTACGATCCCAGAGTGTGGTTGAGAAAAGGAGAAGAAAGCATGGTTAGCAGGCTAAAAGGTGCATTTGAAGATCTTAACTGTATCGATGCTTGCTCTAAACTATAATTATGACTTCTGTTATATGAAGAAAGCCCCGAAAGGGGCTTTTTTTATGCCCGATAGTTAGGTGTCAGAAATATGAATTTAGAATATACCCCTGGAAGTAGACAGATTGCCGGATAAATGCTACGTGCCGAAAAGTCAATGCATAGAGCATATTAATCCCGCAAAAGTACATTATGCAGTTTATAAGAAAGGCGTATTAATATGCTATATTGTTAAATGATTGATGACATTTTCCTCATAGCAAATACATAAAGAGAATAAGCTTCACTGGTTGCAGGATGCGATCCCTTTGCCTCCGAGAACTCAGGCAACTATGTGGCTGAGACTCTCAAATCCCCGGGTTTCGATAAACTCAGTTCCCCTTGACAGTCGCATTGCGATCGTTGAGCTTTAGGCTTTCAAACTCCACCCAGTGATTGATTGAAATAATCTAAAAATTTACGGATAGTTAATCTTGGGTCTAATCCTGTAAAATAAAGCGATAGGAGAGTGCGTTTACTATGCAGGGGAATAAAAAAACAGCCGAACGGGCTAAAGCCAGATATGGCCTTCCGTTCGGCTGTCTATTTTTATACAGTGTCTGTTTTTAGCCTTTTTTCAACATGGAAAGCAGGCCGGACAGCTGATTTTTTAGTTCTTTACGATCAATGATAAAATCCAGGAAACCATGTTCCAGCAGGAATTCTGCACTTTGGAAACCCTTAGGAAGATCTTTTCCGATCGTTTCACGGATTACTCTTGGTCCTGCAAAGCCGATGAGAGCACCCGGTTCAGCAATATTAAAGTCGCCAAGCATGGCAAATGAAGCAGTAACACCACCCGTAGTGGGATCTGTCATCAGGGATATATAGGGAAGCCCCTCTTTATCCAGCAGCGCCAGTTTGGCAGAGGTTTTGGCCATCTGCATCAGTGAGAAACCAGCTTCCATCATACGGGCACCGCCCGATTTGGAAATCATCAGAAAAGGCACTTTCAGCTCGCGGGCTTTGTCAATACCGCGTGCTATTTTTTCGCCCACTACTGATCCCATGGAACCTCCGATAAATTTGAAGTCCATGCAGGATATCACAATCGTTGATCCGTTCATCTCACCGTAAGCGGTACGGACCGCATCATTAAGACCGGTTTTTTTGCGGCTGGCTTTTACACGATCCGGATATGGCTGAGAGTCCTCAAATTCGAGAGGATTGCCGGAAATCATATCCTTATCCAGTTCGGTAAACTGGTTGTCGTCAAACAGTATCTCAAAATACTCAGCCGACCCGATGCGGGTATGATAATTACATTGGGTACAGGTGTACGCGTTTTCCACCAGTTCGCTTGTCAGGAAGACGGCTTTACATTCCTGGCACTGATGCCATAGTCCGTCTGGAACTTCCTTTTTCAGCTCGGTCGGTGTGATTATACCTTTTTCTTTACGTTGAAACCAAGTCATGCCTTGTATTTAAAATAATGCGTTTAGATCGATCTTTTTTGAAAACTGTATGTATTTATGCCAGGGTGATTTCTTCGGTAAGATATACGTCCTGTACATTGTGAAGCAATTTTACTCCTTCGGAAAAGGGGCGCTGAAACGCTTTTCTGCCAAGGATAAGCCCCATGCCTCCGGCTCTTTTATTGATTACAGCGGTTTTTACTGCATCGGTCAGATCCGATTCGCCTGATTCGCCACCAGAGTTGATCAGGCCTATCTTTCCCATGTAGCAGTTTGCTACCATATAGCGGGTCAGATCGATCGGGTGATCGGATGATAGTTTTGAATACATCCGGTCATCATATTTGCCAAAATTGAGCGCTTTAAATGCTCCGTTGTTTTCGGGCAGTTTCTGTTTTACCAGATCTGCACGCAGCGTGACTCCGAGGTGTGTTGCCTGGCTGCTCAGGTCTGTGGCATTATGATAGTTTACCCCATCTTTTTTAAATGCATCATTGCGGGTATAGCACCATAGTATAGTGGCCATACCAAGCTCGTGAGCCAGTTCAAATGCTTCGCTTACTTCCTGTATCTGACGGTTTGATTCTTTGGCTCCGAAATATATGGTAGCGCCAACAGCTACTGCTCCCATATTCCACGCATCTTTTACCGACCCGAACATGATTTGATCATATTTGTTGGGATAGGTCAGCAGTTCGTTATGATTAATCTTTACTATAAACGGGATCTTGTGGGCATATTTTCTGGAATGAAGGGCCAGGGTTCCAAAACTGCTGGCAATAGCGCTGCTTCCTCCTTCAATGCCCAGACGTATAATATTCTCCGGATCGAAATAAATCGGATTAGGTGCAAAGCTGGCACCTGCTGTATGCTCTATATCCTGGTCTACCGGAAGTATGGAGACATAGCCTGTATTGGCAAGTCTTCCGTGACCAAATAAAGTGCTCAGATTTCTCAGTACCCTGTTGTTTCTGTCCGAAAGCGCAAAGCTCTCATCGACGTAACCGGGAGCCGGCTGGCGTATATCGGTTTTCGGAATAGTACTACATTCGTGTTTAAGCAGATACTCCGCATCGTTGCCTAAAAGTTCGAAAATATGATTGTATGACATATTTTTTACTTTATAAAACAGTACTGAAAACCTCTTTCAGCAGCGAAAACTAAATCAAAGATATTTAAAAAAACAAAACCTGCAAATACCCCTAATGTTTAGCCGGGTCATCTACAGTGGTATTGAGAATTGACTGTATAGCTTTGAGATGATTTTCGGAAAGGACTAATGATCTCTCATGATCGTCCTTGGCTAAGGATGAGGTTTTTAATAGCGAAACGTTGACTCCGTAATATACAAATCCGCACAAAATCTTCGTAATGGAAGTTTTTCGTGCGGATTCATAAATATCATTCCGGGCTATTTTATTTCGACATAATCCACGTATTCTCCTTCGTTGTCGGGGATTTTAGGATCATTTTTTTTAGGTGGTACATAGTCAACATTAATACTGCCTTCACGCTGTTCAGGCCTTCTGCCTGACTGATGTTGATAGCGGGGATCAAACTGACCGCCATTCTTTTTTACAAAGTCATTTACCGCTTTCTTCAGAAAATACTGAATGACCGGCTTAAAAAGCCATTTCAGAAGCAGATAAATGCAAAAGCAGAACAGTATAAGTTTTAAAAGTCCTCCCATTATAACCAATAAGCTATTTGCTCAGATATAAGTTCCTTTCAGAGTATACTTTTATAAAGAAATCATCTTTCAGATCATCGATAAAGTAAATCGCCTCCCCCGTAGACTTCATCTCGGGACCAAGTTCCTTTTTGATATCTGCAAACTTATGGAACGAGAATACAGGGATTTTTATTGCATAACCTTTTTTATACGGCTTGAAATCAAAGTCACTGACTTTTTTCTCCCCGAGCATCACCTTGGTTGCGTAGTTTACATAAGGCTCTTTGTATGCCTTGCAGATAAACGGCACGGTACGTGATGCTCTCGGGTTTGCCTCGATGATATATACTTTTTCGTCTTTGATAGCAAACTGAATATTGATCAGACCAACGGTATTGAGCGCTATAGCGATCTTTTTGGTATATTCTTCGATCTGGCGCATTACGTTCTCGCTCAGATCAAAAGGTGGCAGTACTGCATAAGAGTCTCCCGAATGGATACCTGCAGGCTCGATATGCTCCATGATACCGATGATATAGGCATTTTCTCCGTCGCAGATTGCATCAGCTTCGGCCTCAATTGCGTTTTCGAGAAAATGATCAAGCAATACCCGGTTATCAGGATGATCTTTTAGCAGGTCTACTACATGCTGTTCCAGTTCCTCTTCATTGATTACAATCTTCATGCTCTGACCACCGAGTACATAAGAAGGTCTTACCAGCAGCGGATAATCGAGCTCCTTGGAGAGCTCGATTGCTTCTTCGGCAGAGGTAATTACACCGAATCTTGGATATGGGATATTGTTTTCTTTGAGCAGGGTAGAGAAACTCCCGCGGTCTTCAGCAAGGTCTAGCGCCTTAAAAGAAGTCCCCATGATCTTGATACCGTATTTCTCCAGCTTTTCGGCAAGCTTAAGTGCTGTCTGCCCGCCAAGCTGTACGATCACACCTTCCGGTTTCTCGTGCAGTATGATATCGTAGATATGCTCCCAGAATACAGGCTCGAAGTACAGCTTGTCAGCGATGTCAAAGTCTGTCGATACTGTCTCAGGATTGCAGTTGATCATGATCGTTTCATAGCCGCACTCTTTGGCGGCCAGCACGCCGTGTACACAGGAATAATCAAACTCTATACCCTGACCGATACGGTTGGGACCTGAGCCGAGTACTACTACTTTTTTACGATCAGAAGAGACCGATTCGTTTTCGCCATCGAACGTAGAATAGTAATACGGGGTTTTGGCTTCAAATTCAGCGGCGCAGGTATCAACCAGCTTGTATACACGGTGTATGCCCATTTCGCGGCGCTTGTTAAATACTTCACTTTCCAGGCAGCGAAGCAGGTGAGCGATCTGACGGTCAGCATAACCTTTTTGCTTGGCTGTGCGCATCAGGCTCTCAGGAATGGTATCAAGTGTATGTTTCTGGATTTCTTTGTCAAACAGGTGAAGCTCTTCGATCTGATGCAGAAACCAGGGGTCAATCTGAGTAATCTTGCGGATTGTCTTGAAAGGAATACCCATCGTAAAGGCATCCTTGACATGAAACAGACGGTTCCAGCTTGGCTTCTCAAGACTTTCCAGAATCTGATCCTGTCTTTGCAGCTCTTTGCCGTCAGCGCCAAGGCCATTGCGTTTGATTTCCAGCGACTGACAGGCTTTTTGCAGGGCTTCCTGAAAATTGCGGCCTATACCCATTACCTCGCCCACAGATTTCATAGACAGACCCAGTTCGCGGTTGGTCCCTTTAAACTTGTCAAAGTTCCAGCGCGGGATCTTTACGATCACATAATCCAGAGCGGGCTCAAAGCAGGCACTGGTAGTACCGGTGATCGCGTTTTTGAGTTCATCGAGGTTGTATCCGATAGCAAGCTTGGCAGCGATCTTGGCGATAGGATATCCTGTCGCTTTGGATGCCAGTGCCGATGAGCGTGATACCCTCGGGTTGATTTCTATACCTACAATAGTGTCGTCTTCCGGATTTACCGCAAACTGTACATTGCATCCACCGGCAAACTGTCCGATACCGTTCATCATCTTGATAGCGAGATTTCGCATCTTCTGGTATATGGTGTCTGGCAGTGTCATGGCAGGCGCAACAGTGATTGAGTCGCCGGTATGCACCCCCATAGGGTCAAAGTTTTCGATAGAGCAGATGATGATCACATTGCCTTTATTGTCTCTGAGCAGCTCAAGCTCATATTCTTTCCAGCCCAGAATGCTCTGTTCGATCAGTACTTCGTGAATAGGAGAAGCCTCCAGACCGGCAGAAAGCGCTTTTTCAAATGTAGAAGGATCATTGACAAATCCTCCTCCGGAGCCTCCCAGTGTATAGGAAGGGCGAATTACCAGGGGAAAACCGATTTTCTGTGCTATTTCCTTTCCTTTCAGAAAAGAAGTAGCAGTTTCGCCTTTACACACAGTAACATCCAGCTCGAGCATCAGCTTACGGAACTTCTCACGATCTTCGGTAGTTTCGATCGCGTCGATATCTACACCAATGATACGCACGCCATATTTCTCCCATATTCCTGCTTTGTCACATTCTATGGCCAGATTTAGCGCCGTCTGGCCGCCCATGGTTGGGAGTACTGCATCGATCTTGTGTTTTTCGAGGATTTCGATGATCGATTTTTTCTCTAAAGGTTTCAGATATACATTATCTGCGGTCACCTCATCCGTCATGATCGTAGCCGGGTTAGAGTTGATAAGTGTGACTTCGATTCCTTCCTCTCTCAAAGACCTTGAAGCCTGAGAACCTGAATAGTCAAACTCGCAGGCCTGGCCAATTACGATCGGACCGCTACCGATAATTAATACTGATTTAATACTTTGATCTTTTGGCATGGTAAGATGTTGTGTATTAGGCTTAATTCCTTTTTTAAATGGTACTTTAAAACGAATGTTGAGTTCAAAATTCTGCGAAGTTAAGCACAAAACGGGGTAATCAAAAAGATTGAACCGGAAAATGAACCAAATTTTGCATACCTGCAGCGTAGGTTTCTGCTCCGGATAACCCGGCTTGCTGATCAGGAATTGTTTGTATCGATTTCCTTCATTTCGATCTGGACAGTATTGGATGCCGGGGTCACTTTATGGCCCATTACCTGGGCATAGGCTTGCGTAAACTCTACACCGAGCAGCATAATCATGGCAGAGTAGTTGACCCATATCAGGATCAGTACAATCGATCCGGCTGCACCGTATGTAGTATTGAAGTTGCTGGTGCTCAGATAAATTCCGATCAGGTACTTGCCCACTGTAAATAGCAGGGTAGTAACCAGTGCACCTACAGCTACATCTTTCCAGGGTACGCGCACATCTGGCAGTACCTTGAATATGAAGGCAAAAGCGATAGCCAGAATCAGAAACGATACAATGGCTGACATCAGCGGAACAATAGTACTCAGGGCTCCGGGCAGAATCAGCACCAGCATATCACGGAATACCGTCATAAACAGGTCTATAAAAATAGACAGAAGCATGAGCATGCCCAGAAATAGTACCATAAGGAAGGACAATACGCGGTTTTTGATCAGCTTGAGTATGCCTTTTTTGGGCTTGGGGCGTACGCCCCATATAGTATTGAGCGAAGACTGTATAATAGTAAATACTGAACTGGCACTAAAGGCAAGTATGGACAGACCTACCAGTGTCATGAGCGGAGTGGTATGTGTAAGATCGGCATTTTCTATGATCTTCTGTACCTCGCGTGCGGCGTTTTCGCCAACGATTTCCCCGACTTGTCGCGCCAGAGTGCCTTTGATCATATCCTCTTCTATAAAGAGGCCCGTGACCCGGATGATCAGGATCAGCATGCCTGGCAGCGAAAATATGGTATAAAAAGCGATGGATGCGCTCAGTGCGATTACATTGTCGCGCTGAAACTCTCTGAACATGGTCTTAAGCAGTTCAAAGATGGTTTTGAAAGTCGAAACAGGCATGAGGCTATCGTCTAATATCGGCAGCGGAGCATTTACCACAGCTTGTGCATTTGCACAGGCTCAGAAAAAGGACGCGCTATCCAACTATATTTTGTAAATGTTTGTTGTAAAATAAAGGAAAAAAATCAAAAACAAACAGCGATACGAACTATGAGGAATAAAGATAAAAGACTAACCGGAAACCAATACGACAGTCTGGAAATAAGAGGATCAACCCGGCCGCTCAATCCGGATCTGGCTGATCAGGTCAGAGAGGAATTTATGGATGGTCCCGATGAGCCCGGCGACAATGTGCCTGTAAAACATCCAAATCGCAATACAGACAAGCCAAGTATTGACAAACCGCCATATTCTTAAAGACTGGTAGCCGCACAGGCGGCAGGCATGGCGGGCAAACCTTTAGTTACTGACTTATTAGTAGTATCCGCGATCGTCTGCCGGCTGTAGCTGCAGTCCCGGAATAATCATCAGATCAAATTTGCTCAACACCTTTTCGGTGCCTTTTTCGTTGGCAAGATGAAAGTAGTATCCATCAATCTTGTTGACTTTCCAGTTCTGATTATTCTGTGTATCTACCAGCGTATCGCCTGCTTTGATAATGGTTTCTCTTTTTATCTTAATCATAGTCCTACCTTTCTGCAAAGCTAATAAATTTTGTTATATGCATAGCATATTTGATGGTGGCTGTGCTGTCCGTATCCAGATTTTGTATGGTATCTGATATGTGCCAGAGTGGCACTGCCAAGTGGGAAAATGAAATACTCTATGTGCTCGATCGGGCTGGTGTGTGCGGGTATATTCCGGGCCGTATGCAAGGGGGGCATTACGGATAGCTGAAATATGGAGTTTACAGGTCGACAAATACATATGCTTAAGGAGACTTAACGGTTTGTTTTTTAATTTATTATATTGGAAGAGTGCCTTGAATATTTTTTTGTCAGGCGGTATCACGGATTGAAGAATTATTTCTACATTTAGTTCGGAAATATCAGTACGATATTAAACACATATGTTTCATCAAATCCTTTTGCAAATACAGACTGCAACTGTTACAAATGCACCTGTACCGGAAGATTCTGAAATGACTCTGCTGGATCTCTTTCTTAAGGGCGGTTATCTCATGATTCCGATCCTGATATTATCAGTTATCGCAGTTACTATTTTTGTAGAGAGACTGCTCTATCTGCGCAAAGCAGCCAGAAAAGATTCCAGCCTGCTGCGTACACTCAAAAGCAGGATACGAGATGGGAGGCTGGATGAAGCCAGAGAGTTGTGTACGGTTTCCGACAGCGTTACCGGACGTATACTGAGCAAAGCTCTTAATCGTCTGGGCATGCCTGTACGGGAGATCGAAAATAGTATGCAAAATGCCGCTGCGGTGGAAGTAGCCCGTATGGAGAAAAAAATCAGTCTGCTGGCCGCCATTGCTACCATAGCTCCCATGTTCGGGTTTCTGGGTACGGTAGTAGGTATGATCAGGTCTTTTTATAATATCTCCATTGCCAATGATATCAGCATAGGTATTATAGCGGGCGGTATTTATGAAAAGATGATCACTTCCGCTTATGGTCTGGTGGTGGGCGTGACAGCCTATATTATGTATACATCGCTCAACTATATGACCGACAATATTATCTCGGACGTAGAGTCGGATATAGCAGACTTTATGGAAATACTATATAACCCGGTACGAGTATGAAGATAAGACGCCGAAAAAAAGGGCATGCCGGTATGGAAGCCTCTTCGCTGTCCGATATACTGTTTTTTCTGATGCTGTTTTTCCTGATGGTCTCCACACTGGCCAGCCAAAACGCCATAGGTCTGCTTCTGCCCGAGTCACGTACCGGCAAGAGCATGCACCAGGAGCTGGTCAATATCTCGATCAACAGCCAGAAGCAGTATTTTTATGAAAACAAACCTATCTCTTTTGAGGAGTATGAGGATCTGCTACGAAGAAAAAGTCAGGAGTCCGGACCAGGCAAGACCGTAGCCTTGCGGGTCGACAAGACCGTACCGGTCGAGGAGCTGGTGCATGCTGTAGATGTGGTTAATCTGTACAAGCTGCGATCAGTGATCGCCACCACCAACAAGGCGGCAAACTAGATTACGGACTTTATAAAAATAGAGAAAGCCTTTGCAAACATCTTTTGCAAAGGCTTTTCTTTTTGTGATGGCACAGGATTCAAAAACCGGCCTTCTTATTCGTCTTGAGAGTATTGGTGGGCTGTTTTTCTGGTCCTGATATTGATAATAAGTGTCTGTAAAAAAGCCAACTAGTGAGGTCTATGTTGTAGTAAATCTCGCTAATTGGCAGAATGAAAGCAAATCACAACTGACGGCTATTTCATCCAGCACATTAGAAGAGTTGTAGTAAATCTCGCTAATTGGCAGAATGAAAGCAAATCACAACTTAAAAGTTATTCCTATCTCCCAATACTGTGTTGTAGTAAATCTCGCTAATTGGCAGAATGAAAGCAAATCACAACGGGCTACAAACTTTCTTCGCTCTCTGTCCAGTTGTAGTAAATCTCGCTAATTGGCAGAATGAAAGCAAATCACAACAAATGGGTAGGCATGGATGATGGTAATGGAGTTGTAGTAAATCTCGCTAATTGGCAGAATGAAAGCAAATCACAACAATGTTCCTGATACGTATGAGAATTTTTATGTTGTAGTAAATCTCGCTAATTGGCAGAATGAAAGCAAATCACAACCTGTTCATAAACATGAATCCACTAATAACGTTGTAGTAAATCTCGCTAATTGGCAGAATGAAAGCAAATCACAACATACTTTCAATTTCTTCCGTAGAAACATCGTTGTAGTAAATCTCGCTAATTGGCAGAATGAAAGCAAATCACAACAAGACCGAAAATAAACAAAATACTGTAATCGTTGTAGTAAATCTCGCTAATTGGCAGAATGAAAGCAAATCACAACTGTTAAGGAATTGGGATTTTCTTAACACGGTTGTAGTAAATCTCGCTAATTGGCAGAATGAAAGCAAATCACAACTATCCAATCTATTGCCAAGCTTTGTGGATGGTTGTAGTAAATCTCGCTAATTGGCAGAATGAAAGCAAATCACAACAGCAGCATTGATCTGATTGAGTTAACTGCGGTTGTAGTAAATCTCGCTAATTGGCAGAATGAAAGCAAATCACAACTGGAACAAAAAAGTTCCGGGGCCGGGCCGGGTTGTAGTAAATCTCGCTAATTGGCAGAATGAAAGCAAATCACAACGAAACCAATGATGTGGCTGAAGAAGGAGTGTTGTAGTAAATCTCGCTAATTGGCAGAATGAAAGCAAATCACAACTAGGTATAATCTTGTAGGAATGAAAATAAGTTGTAGTAAATCTCGCTAATTGGCAGAATGAAAGCAAATCACAACAATGGTTGATATTAAGCGATTCGTTGAGAAGTTGTAGTAAATCTCGCTAATTGGCAGAATGAAAGCAAATCACAACTATGTAAATAGAAATGAACTTTATCGTGAAGTTGTAGTAAATCTCGCTAATTGGCAGAATGAAAGCAAATCACAACTTATTCCTTTCTATAGACCTCTTATTAATCGTTGTAGTAAATCTCGCTAATTGGCAGAATGAAAGCAAATCACAACAGAAACAAGTGGTTATTTGCTTAGAAGCAGTTGTAGTAAATCTCGCTAATTGGCAGAATGAAAGCAAATCACAACCTGCAAGCCCTTTCACATGTCCAATTATCGGTTGTAGTAAATCTCGCTAATTGGCAGAATGAAAGCAAATCACAACTAAGCCCGACGGGCGGTAATGGGCAATCGGGTTGTAGTAAATCTCGCTAATTGGCAGAATGAAAGCAAATCACAACCTGAGTAAATGCTCAGGAACATTGCGGGTAGTTGTAGTAAATCTCGCTAATTGGCAGAATGAAAGCAAATCACAACCTGAGTAAATGCTCAGGAACATTGCGGGTAGTTGTAGTAAATCTCGCTAATTGGCAGAATGAAAGCAAATCACAACTTTGCGCTAATCCTGTATTTTACTTTAAAAGTTGTAGTAAATCTCGCTAATTGGCAGAATGAAAGCAAATCACAACGGCTGGAGTTCTACCCAAAACGGGTACGCCGTTGTAGTAAATCTCACTAATTAGCAGAATGAAAGCAAATCACAACAGCGGAGTAAGTATCTAAACCCAAAAACAGGTTGTAGTAAATCTCACTAATTAGCAGAATGAAAGCAAATCACAACGTGGGAACTGGCTGAGTATGCCGGAAAGCAGTTGTAGTAAATCTCACTAATTAGCAGAATGAAAGCAAATCACAACCTATTCTTCAAATGAATATACTCATACATTGTTGTAGTAAATCTCACTAATTAGCAGAATGAAAGCAAATCACAATATTTGGAACTATCATGTTCGTTGAGATGTAGTTGGAGTACCCATCACATTAGCTGGCAGAATAAAACAAAATCAGAACAAATTTCTTCTCCGGAATAACTCATGTGGGATACAATTGATAATAGTCTGGGATGGTGGTGTTTGCTGGTTTTGCAAAAGGCATTTCTGAGCTGTTTCCGGGGTATGAGGCTTCTTTACAGGACTCTGTTATATAATTATCTGATAGCCGGTATTTGATAATACGCTAATATATTTGTAAATCAGACCGCGTAAGCCCACCTCTCTAATACTAAACTTAATAAATACATAAACACGAACAACGAATGAGTAAGAAAAACAGAAAAGTAGATTCGAAAGAAGTTGGGCTTGAAATAGGGCTTATTCTATTTAAGTATTTTCTCCACACCGAATATCTGCATTATGGATACTTCAACAATGGCCTTGCTACCGAAATACAAAATCTTGCTCAGGCTCAGGTCAATTATGCTGGGTTTCTAAAATCGAATATTCCTTCAGAAGTAAAAAGTATTCTGGATGTAGGATGTGGCTCGGGGCGTTTTGCTTTGGAGCTTACCCGATCCGGTTATCAGGTAGACTGCGTATCGCCGGGTACTATTCTTACCGAGCATGCCCGCAAACTGGTGGGTGATCGTTGCCACATTTACAATTCCAAGTTTGAAGATGTCGTAACGGATAAAAAGTATGACATGATCATGTTTAGCGAAAGCTTCCAGTATATTAACATGGATGCCTCGTTTACCAATGCGTTAAAGTTTCTGAACCCGGGTGGACACATTATGATATGCGATTTTTTCAAATCTGATTCGGAAAACAAGAGTATGCTTGGTGGTGGTCATCACTATCATGAATATCTCGAAGTGATTAAAAAATATCCCTTAACAGAGGTCATCGCAAAGGATATAACTGCAGAAACAGCGCCTACTATTGACTTGGTAAACAGCTTGTCGCAGGAGGTAATACATCCGACATACAAACTGCTGTTTTTGCTGCTGGAAGACCGTTTTCCGTGGGTGGCCAAGTTTATCCGCTGGAAATACAAGAAAAAGCTGGATAAAATAGAAAAGAAACACTTTGAAGGAAAACGTAATGGTGCCAACTTTATAAAGTACAAGAAATATATGTTCTACCTGTATAAAGTGGTCAGCTAAAGGCACTTCATGGGTGGGGTATCTGCCTTTGCATGACTATACAGAGGTATAGCGGGTCTTCTGTACTCTGCTTACGATGAAAATGTGTCGTAAACCGTTAATAAGAAGGCCCTGGATGGATTTTTCTGCGCAGACCCGATTCGTAATGTCGTATGACGATTCCTTGATAATACTGGCTTGTTATTTTGTTGCCCAACAGATCATAATCAATATACGAAAGTTCGACATTGTCTGTCGATATATCGTTGAGCCCTGTTATCGGATCGAGACATGCCAGCTCGTAAGAGCACCAGGGTTGAGGATTAGGGCCGCAGCTCCAGAGATCATTGTATGCAATAGCTTCCCATTGAGCATAACTGTCGATACAAACCGTAACTTTGGGATTCTCAAAAGCGTTCAGGTATGTCAATTGTGTCCCCCTTATGTCAAGATAAGTCAGATTTTGAGCCCCGACCCGAAGTGTATGTAATTGAGACAGTCCGGAAGCGTCGAATGAAGTAAGAGCATTGTCGTGCGCGCTGATGACAATAGCAGGAGCTTCTTTTGATACTTTTAGTTCGACCAGGGAGCTACACCAGTGTATATCAAGATCAATGATTTTATGATTGGCAGTCAGGTCGATCGATGTTATTTGATAGGATCCTTCAATAAACAACGTATCCAGATGGGAGAATAGCTCAATTCCCTTTATAGACTCGACAGGTTGGCTCTTCAATACCAGCTTGTTGGTTCCCCATACTTCTTCCCATTGAATTCTTTGATCTTGATTATAATCTATGGTGTTAAAAAGATATTGCCTGAACACAGGATCAGGAAACATTTCAGAAGTTTCTAAGGAATCTGCCGGATTCTGGGCAAATACTATACTGGAAAAAAGACTGAAAAGAAAAGTGAGTTTTTTCATCATAAATAAAAAGTAAATATATGGCAGTAAATATATATAATATTTGTTTAGGTATAAATAATGATTGATGGAAAATGTTTTAAAGCTGCCTATTGCCGGGATTCTTTCTCAAGGATGGTAATCCCCGATTTCTTCCGTGGGTGCCTCAAAAAAACAAGTCCGTCGTATTTCCTCTTCCAGCCACTGGTCGTGTCGATAATGCTGCTCTGGGTGGAGCATTAATTGTGTTGCGTCCGGAAAATCTGCGAATTGTCCGGATGAATATGCCTTCTGTAGTCTCCGTGTGCAATAGGCTTGAGAAGAGAGGTATCAGCTGTATAGAGATAGGTCCAGGCAGTACGGGTATCCCCATCGATATGTACATTTATAAGTCGCCGTTCATATTCATCACCTTCATACTCGTCCAGGGCGGGCAATATCGTATCAGGGTTGTCAAAGTGATATAGCTCTCCCCATACAGTGGAGGTATGCTCGGTGCATACAGCACAGGGATAGGTGCCGGCATCGTAAAGCAGACCCTGCATGGAAGCTCTGCCCAGCAGGCGTCCTTGTTTGGTTACCATTCGTGCAAACGGATTGTCAAAGCCTTTTTGCAAAGTTCCGTATACAAATAATAGCTGACTATATTGCAGCATCAGTGTGCTTCGAGCCAATTGCTGCCTATGCCAATACCGACCTCCATAGGTACCTCCATAGATATGGCGTTTTTCATCAGCTCTTCTACCTTGTTCTGAACCATCTCGATTTCTTCCACTGGTACATCAAAGACAAGTTCGTCATGTACCTGTAGAATCATCCGGGACTGCAGCTTTTCATTTTTGAGCCACTGGTCGATATTGATCATGGCTACTTTGATCATATCAGCGGCACTGCCCTGTATAGGAGCATTGATTGCGTTGCGTTCGGCAAATCCGCGCATGGTTATGTTGCGGGAATTGATATCACGCAGATAGCGCCGGCGACCAAGGATGGTTTCGACATATTCGTGTTCCCGTGCCATATTGATGACCTCATCCATATAGGTCTTGATAGCGGGAAATTCCCTGAAATAAGCGTCAATAATGTCTGCCGCTTCGCGTCGGGGTATATCCAGCCGCTGACTTAATCCGAAAGCAGAAATACCATAGATAATTCCGAAATTGACCATCTTGGCTTTGGAGCGCATTTCGGGAGTCACCTCTGTCAGTGCTACGTTATATACGCGGCTGGCGGTAGTACTATGGATATCACGGCCATTGCGAAACGCCTCGATCATATTCTGTTCTTTGCTGAAAGCAGCCATGATACGGAGCTCGATCTGACTATAATCGGCGGAGAGTATCCGGTGATTATTGTCGCGGGCAACAAAAGCCTTGCGGATTTCCCGTCCTCTGGCAGTCTTGACCGGTATATTTTGCAGGTTCGGGTTGGTAGAGCTCAGACGTCCTGTGGCTGCTACTGCCTGATTGTAGCTGGTATGTACACGGCCATCTTTGGGGCTTATCAAGGCTGGCAGCGTATCGACATAAGTGTTTTTCAGCTTCTGCAGCTCACGGAAATCAAGGATATCTCTGACTATACTATGTGCATTGGCAAGCCTTACCAATACTTCTTCTCCGGTAGCATACTGACCGGTTTTGGTTTTTTTTGCCTTGTTGTCCAGCTTTAGCTTCTCAAAAAGGATTTCGCCCAGTTGCCGTGGAGAGGCAATGTTGAACTCCTGACCGGCTTTTTCGAAGATCGCTTTCTCAACTTCAGCAATATCATTGCGCAGCAGCTCACTGTATTCATACAAGCTGTTGGTATCTACATTGACCCCGCTGTATTCCATGTTAGCCAGTACACCGATCAGAGGTACTTCTACCTTGGCAAAAAGGCTGATTACCTGAGACTCCTCCAGTTTCTGCTCAAAAATCTTTTTCAGGCGAAAAGTGATATCCGCATCCTCTGCAGCATATTCGGCTACTTGCTCCACAGGAACATCTTTCATATTCTTTTGTCTGCTGCCTTTCTTACCGATAAGCTCTTCGATCGATATGCAGGAGTAGTTGAGATAGATTTCTGCCAGTGCATCCATATTGTGTCGCATATCCGGCTCAATCAGATAATGTGCGAGCATGGTATCAAACAATGGTCCTTGTACAGTGATGTTATAGTTTTTGAGAACCAGCAGGTCGTACTTGATATTCTGGCCGATTTTCAGAATTTCGGGATGTTCGAGAACAGGTCTGAATTCATTGATGACAGACTGACCTGCTGCCCGGTCGTGAGTGGGTATAGGAACATAGTATCCTTCACCGGGTCGCCATGAAAAGGCTATGCCAACCAGTTCCGCCTCGAAAGCGTCAATAGAAGTGGTTTCGGTATCAAAACAGAATTCTTTCTGTAAAAGAAGTGATTCAATCAGCAGACGTCTTTTGGCTTCGGTATCCATGATGTAGTAGTCATGCACTACAGTAGCAATTGAATCCAATAGTTTTCGCGGGGCTTCTGCAAGTTCCTCTTTCTCTTCAATAGAAACCGGTTCCGCCGCCGGACTGGCAGAACTGAACAGGTCCATCTGGCCACCCGGAGCTGCACGCGGAGCCGGGCTTTCTTCACCAAAAAGACGTTTTTTTAGCGTACGAAGCTCCAGTTCGTCACACAATTGCGAGAGAGACTCTTTGTCTGGCCCTTTGTATCTCAGCTCTTCCTCGTTCAGACTTACAGGTACATTGAGGTGAATGGTGGCAAGTTCTTTGGAAAGTATACCCTGGGCCCCAAAGTTGATTACATTTTCTTTTTGCTTCCCCTTAAGCTTGTCGGCATTGGCGATAAGATTTTCAACGGTATCGAACTCAGCGATGAGCTTCTGGGCTGTTTTTTCGCCTATACCCGGAATGCCCGGAATATTGTCAACCGCGTCTCCCATAAGACCAAGAATATCACGAACCTGGTCAACACGCTTTATCTGGAATTTGTCAAGTACCCGGGCAGTATCGTAGATTTCATGACCATTGCCCATATAAGCCGGACGATACAGGAATACACGGTCGTTGACAAGCTGACTGTAGTCTTTGTCCATTGTCATCATATATACCTCAAAACCTTCGTTGCCGGCCTTCGTTGCCAGAGTTCCTATGACATCATCAGCTTCATAACCATCGAGCATAAGCACTGGTATACGAAAACATTGAAGCAGGCGGATCACATAGGGGATCGCTATACGTATATCTTCGGGCTGTTCCTGGCGGTTGGCTTTGTAGGCTTCGAATGTTTCATGACGGAAGGTCGGTGAAGCCGTATCAAAAGCAACCCCGATATGAGTGGGAGCTTCTTTAGTGATTACTTCCATAAGCGAGTTGACAAAGCCAAAGACAGCGCTGGTATTAATCCCTGTGGAAGTAATCCGGGGATTTTTAGAAAAGGCGAAATGTGCGCGGTATATCAGCGCCATTGCATCAAGCAGGAATAGTTTTTTTGAACTCATGAATTAAATGGAGTTTGCCGGCTTGCCGGCAGGTATTTTATAAAAATGCCCTTAACAGACGTATATTGATCTGAGAAATGTCTCCGACAAAGTTTTTGTTGATTCGCCGTACCGGTACCGGAGTGATTTCAAGACGAATCTGATACATGTTATATCCTTTGAATATGACGGAGGTTTCGGCCATAATAACGGGCAGAAACATGACTCCTGTATAGGCTACAGGGGCAACATCTGCATTGAGATAAGTGGAGAAAAAGGAAAACTGCCCACCGATACCAAAACCGGTTCCCAATACGGCATCAGTTTTGTCAGATGAACCCGCTCCAAGTTTGATGGTAGCCAGTACCGGAACATCGAGTGCCACCGTAGAGTAAAACAAAGACAGGCCGGCGGTAGGATTCAATCCGAGCACTACTTCATCTTTCAGATATTTGAGCGGGATATTGCCCGATACAATTACATTGAAGGTAAGATTAACCGGAGTAGTAACAGGAACAAATTGCCTGTGATCCTTATTATAGATTTTTCCGCTAAATTTGGTAAACGAGGCCCCCGTCCCAAATTCCAGATTCTGGGCAAACACCGGTGCACTACCGCACAGGAATAAAAAAAGGTATAACAGTCTTTTCATTAAAATCTCCGGAAAATTAAAGTAATTATATAACTTAAAAAATCAAAATTAATTTTACTTATGCCAATCATAAAAGAAGTAAGGGGTTTTGTACCCAGATTTGGGCAGAATATTTTTCTTGCCGATAATTCGGTGGTCATCGGAGAGGTAGAAATGGGCGATGACTGTTCCGTGTGGTTCAATGCAGTAGTGAGGGGAGATGTCAACAGTATCCGTATCGGAAACAAGGTCAATATTCAGGATAATGCTGTACTGCACTGTACCTATCAAAAGGCAAGTCTTACGATTGGCAATAATGTCTCGATCGGGCATGCTGCTATTGTGCATGGCTGTACGCTGGAAGACAATGTACTGGTTGGCATGGGGGCAATTGTTATGGATAATGCCCATATAGAGAAGAACTCAATTATCGCGGCTGGTGCGATTGTGCTTGAAAATACCAGAGTAGAATCCGGATCCATCTATGCGGGTATCCCTGCCAGGAAGGTGAAGGAGTTGAGCCAGGAACAATTTGAAAATACAGTCAGTCGTATTGCAAATAATTATGTAATGTATGCAGGCTGGTTGAAAGACGCCTGAAAAGCTTGTCTGTCCGGTGATTTATAGGGATACCCCCACACGGGTACGTATATAGAGACCTTCCATGGCTATTTTGTAAATCAGAGACGCGACATCATTGACACTTACGGGTTTTGGATCAGGTGGGAGGCTGTTTTCGGAAATCCGGTACATGCCTGTTTCGGGTCCGGCAGGCATCAGGAAGGGGCAGACCAGTGTCCAGTCCAGTGTTGAGTTATTCAAAGCTTTGTAAGCCCTGAAGTTGTCCTGGAAAAGATACTGCAGAGAAGGATCATGATCGACATCACCGTTGTACTCCCCGCTTGGATGATTGAGTATGCCGGCTCCTGCCATTCCTACAAATCGTTTTACACCAGACTCTGTCATGGCATCAATAATATTTTTGGTTCCTTCCGAAATCATCCGGAAAGGTCTTGAAATATCGTCCGCGCCAATGGTGCTGATAACAAGATCTGCTCCCTCTATCGCCTTTTTCACAATATCTCCGGAAAGAACATTTCCTTCATAAATAGTTAATAGCTCCGGGTCAAAGCATACACGGGAAAGCTGCCTGCTCATAATGCTTACAGAGTGATGCTCATGTAGCGCTTTCCGGACTATCTGACTACCGGTTCTACCTGTCGCTCCAAAAATGGTAATCTTCATCTGTTCAAAAATTAGGTTAGTTCTTTAATTGATGTTTTGTGCAGTCTGCGTGCGCTGATCGCAAATAGTATACCAATGACAAGCGTCATGTAGCTACACAAAAGAAACGTATTATTAATACCTGTTTTGGCCGTTAATGGTTGCGAAATTATCGGAGAACAAAACTGACCCAGAAATACTGCCGTTGTAAGTGTGCCAACAATACGACCGCGCATATGCAGAGGAGTAATAGCCATGATCCAGCTGCTTCCGTTGGGCATCATCATGCCCATACCCAATCCGTTAACTAATAAGCCCGCTACTGTAGTAATATAGCTGTCGGCTATGCCAATCAGCCAGAAGCCACATGCCATCAGACAGAAAGTGAAGGCATAAATTGTCGGAAATAAAAAACGGTGTTTGATTTTCTGATAAAAGCTGGATACAATCGCTCCGATCAGGGTTGACGATGCAATAGCGATGCCTACCTTCGTATTGCTGACCGCTTCAAACTCCTTTAGCAAAAAGGGTATCTGAACCGGAACCATGTAAAAAAACATCATTCCGGCAAAACCTGTGGTATGAATAAGAATGGCGCTAAACACGGACAGGTGCCGGGGAGCACCGGACTCCGGCTGGTGGCCGGGAGCTGGTTTTCTTGAGGGCTCATCGATAAATAATATGGCTGGTATGACCAGTGCCAGAGCTATGAGATAAAGGCTAAAAGGCCCGCGCCAGGAATAATCAGCCAGCAGACCGCCCAGTATAATAAATACTACACCGCCGAGCGCCATGGAAGAACTTTGCATTCCAATAATTCTGTTGCGCTGCTCTCCGGCAAAATAATCACCGATCAGAGTAGTACAGGAGGTCATTACGGCAGCTACGGCCAGCCCGAGCAGCGCTCTGCTGGCAAGAAGATAAGAAAGTGAATCGAGATACAGTCCTGCTGATCCGGTGATGCCATACAGAATCAGTCCGGCAATTATAAAATTTTTCCGGCCGGCACGGTCAATAAAATAGCCTGCAAACGGTGCTGTCAGCGCAATAGTAAGTCCGGGTATAGTGAGTATGAGCCGGCTTAGAACGTCAGCGTACGGAGCATTGGCAAAAACCTCGCTGATCTGCGGCAGTGATGGAGCTATCGTTGCGCTGGACATGATAGTTAGACTACTGGATGCCAGGAGGGTAACAATAGTCCATGTTTTGATTGTGGTACTCATGTTTTATTATGAAAGAAATAGACTGAAGGCGACTTTTCAGCCACTAGTTTGCGGGAGATAGATTGTTCTTGATATGCTGTAAAATGCGCAGCAGATTCGCAATATCATCTTCATGAAGACCCTGTCTGGCCTCCTCAAGGGTATGGTTGGCAACCGGGACGAGAATACTGCGCAGGTTCCGGCCATGCTCTGTCAGGACAATTCGCTTGTTGCGCAGGTCCTGAGAGTCTCTGACCCGTTTAATAATACCGTGTTTTTCCATTGTATCGGCCAGGCGGGTCATTGTAGTTTTATCCCGTTCACAGATTCTGGCGAGTTCCTGTTGAGACACGTTGTCCTTTTTCCATAGTTGAGTTAATATGGTCCATTGTTCAAACGTTACGTTTGTCCCTGCCAGCTGAAGATTTCTGTTGAGTCGGGCAGCTAAAAGCCTGCCTGTTGAACCAATCATATAACCGATTGATTTTTCCTGAATATAATCAAATTGCCTGCTCATTGGTTGTATATGCAACTAATGTAAAGATACACTATTTTCTTAAAGCTTTGCACAGAGCAAAGAATGATTGTTGAATTCTTTGTTTTTTGTTTGTTGCATAATAAATTCAGACCGGAAATGGTTATTCCACAAACGCTTTTCTGCTTATGAGCACTTCTCTGAAAAAGTGTCCTTCCTGCGGTGAATGGACAAACTGGCAACAAGATATATATGCCTCTTGTCCTAAATGCGATAATCCGCTTTCTCCGCGTGAGCTGAATGAGTTTGAACAGAACAAAGACGAGAAGAAGGATTCCCATTCCATGGAGATCAGACTAATTCCTATTTCCCCGGATGATTCTGCACCTCTTGTGGTTTTGAAAAGAATCATTCAGGGAATGCAGCTGCTTTTCTTTGGAATCGCTTCATTTGTAGTATGGCTCGCCACGATTATCGCTGGTTAAGAGAGCCATGGCATAGCCCTTTATTGTATATCAGCCTGCTGCTCTTTGCTTTTGTGAAGATTACTGCCTGGTTGGGCATACATGTATTTTTTGTACATTCCCATCTCAATGATCTGATCTGTATTCCCGTTTTTATTGCTACCGCTATTAGCCTCGAAAGGCTTATTGGCGGAGATCGTGAGCTTTGCTACGGCAAAGCCAGAATTGTCTTTTTTGTGCTTTTTGTCGGGATGATATACGAGTTTTTTCTTCCGGCCCGTTCTGCCCGGTATACAGCAGATTATTATGATTTGCTGTGCTACTTTATAGGGGGAATTATGACATGGTTTTTTTCTCCCTGCATCAGAAAAAACAAATGACCAGTTAATTCCTTATAATTGGGGAATCAAAAATCTGTATATGGATAGATCAGAAAAAGAAAAGATGATTGCCGGAGAGTTGTACCGGGCATTCGATAAAGAATTGGTTGATGACAGAGAACAGGCTCGACAGTTAATTAATGCGATAAATAGTTCTACTGCACTGGATATGGATCGCCTTACACCGTTGTACAGCAAGCTCTTTGCCTCACATGGCAAAGCATTGGTAATTCAGCCGCCTTTTTACTGTGATTATGGATATAATATCCAGTTAGGCGATGATGTGTATTTCAACTTCAATTGTGTGATACTGGATGTGTGCAAGGTTAGTATCGGAGATCGCTGTCTGTTTGGTCCCGCTATACAGATTTACACAGCGTTGCATCCGATGGATCATGTGCTTCGGGGGCAAGGTCTGGAAAACGGGGCCCCTGTCACAATAGGCTCTGATGTATGGATTGGGGGAGGAGCAGTTATCTGCCCTGGTGTTTCTATTGGAGATCGTACAGTAATCGGAGCAGGAAGTGTTGTTACAAGAAGTATCCCTTCGGATGTTTTTGCGGCAGGCAATCCGTGTCGGGTGATTCGAAAACTGAACCAGGAAGATTAAGAATTCCTGACTGGCACTTTGCCAGTCAATAGGAACAGCCTCTGTCATCCTGACAGATATAAGACAAATGGAATGATCCTTGAGAGGTACGGGGCATATAAATTCGTACAATCAAAAAAATTAGATAAAAATGGTTACGGAAGAAAAAGGAACGATTTCGATTCATACCGAAAACATTTTCCCGATTATCAAAAAATTTCTTTACTCTGATCACGAAATTTTTCTCAGAGAGCTGGTATCAAATGCAGTAGATGCTACCCAGAAGCTTAAGCGGCTTTCATCGCTGGGAGAGTTTAAAGGGGAGTTAGGCGATCTGAAAGTAAAGGTAGCGGTGGATAAAGATGCCAAAACAATTACGATAAGTGATCATGGTCTAGGGATGACTGCTGATGAAATTAAGAAATACATCAATCAGATCGCTTTTTCGGGTGCTGCCGAATTTGTTGAAAAATACAAAGATAAAGGTGATGATAAGCAGATCATAGGAAACTTTGGTCTTGGATTCTATTCATCCTTTATGGTGGCCAGAAACGTAGAGATTATCACCAGATCATATAAAGAAGGTGCTGAAGCAGCACGTTGGGTATGTGATGGCTCAACAGAATTTGAAATCACTGCTGCTGAGCGTGCTGAACGTGGTACAGACGTAATACTGCACATTGCCGAAGATTCTGAGGAGTTTCTGGAACCTGGCCGTCTGAGCTCTATTCTGAACAAATACTGCAAGTTTCTGCCTGTTGAGATCGAGTTTGAAGGCAATGTTATCAATAATACGACACCAATCTGGACCAAGTCCCCTTCTGAACTGAAGGATGAAGATTACCTGAATTTCTACAAAGAACTATATCCTTTTGCCGGTGATCCCCTGTTCTGGATACATCTCAATGTTGATTATCCGTTTGAGCTGACAGGCATTCTGTATTTCCCGAAAATAAAAGGCGAAATTGAAGTCAATCGCAATAAGATACAGCTGTACTCCCGTCAGGTGTTTATTACAGATGAAGTAAAAGATGTAGTTCCGGAGTTCCTGATGCTGCTTCAGGGCGTAATTGACTCTCCGGATATTCCGCTCAATGTCTCCAGAAGCTTCCTGCAGGCGGATGGTAATGTGAAGAAAATCAACAGTCATATTACCAAGAAGGTGGCGGATAAGTTGTCCGAGCTGTTCAACAAGGACAGAAAGTCGTTTGAAGAAAAATGGGATGATATAAGCCTGTTTATCAAATACGGAATGATCAGTGATGACAAATTCTACGATAAAGCGGTAAATTTTTGTCTGCTTAAGAATACGGAAAATAAGTTCTCGACCATTGAAGAATACAAAGAGCAGATAAAAACGTTGCAAACTGACAAAGACGGGAACCTGACAGCATTATATACCAGTGATCCTGGTAAGCAGGATACCTATATCCAGTCTGCACAAAACAGAGGATATGATGTATTGCTTCTGGACAATGCGTTGATCGATAGTCATTTTATAAACCTGCTGGAGCGCAAGGTTGAAAAATTCTCACTTAAGCGGGTCGATGCTGACCGGATCGACAAGCTGATCGATAAGGATGAGAAAATGGAGAGTGTATTGAGCGATGATCAGCAGAACAAAGTGAAGCAGATTTTTGAAAAGGCGATTGGCAACGAAAAAACCAGACTGAATCTTGAAGCTATGCCAGTCGATGAATTGCCGGTTTCTATTAATTTTCCGGAGTTCATAAGAAGGATGAAGGATATGTCCATGGCTGGTGGCGGAATGCCGTTTATGTCAAATCTGGGAGATGAATATCAGGTTGTTGTAAATAGCAATCACCCGATGATCCGGAAAATTGCCGATGTCGCAGATGCTTCGGTCAGTGAAAAACTGGCGAAGCAGGCTTATGACCTGGCTTTACTTTCTCAGGGAATGCTTAAGGGGAAAGACCTGACCAACTTCATACGAAGAAGCGTTGAGCTCGAAAGCAATTAATCATCTAAGGGTTTAAAAATAAAAGGGGGCGCCCATATTGGTTGCCCCCTTTTATTTTTAAAATTCCTTCGATTAGAAAATGTTTATGGTTCGTGTTTCCTCCTTATTATTTCCTTCCTGATCTTCGGCATATACAGATAAGGTTAATTTACCTCTGTATACTGGAGCCTTGAACAGTGTGTCAATATATACACTGCTGACATCGACAATAGTATGGGAACCGTGATGCGCAACTCTTGATTGTGAGGAAAATCGATCTTCCCCGAGATATATGGCAAATACGGGATTTCCGGTAGTGTCTTTAACATCAACCCTGACCTGCCTGAGAGCAAAATTGTCAGTGATATTTCCTGTTATCGGAATCTGACCCTCCTGAGGATATATAAAGTCGTTGTACGGCTGTGTCAGATATATATATGGGCTTTCAACATCGAATGGCTCTGTTTTATCCTTTTTCTTGCAGGCAGAGACTATGATTATTGTAAAAATAATATAATTAAGATATTTCATTGTCAGAAGTTAATGGTTATTCCTGTTATGATCCGATAGTAATTTTCAAGCTGTCTGCCTACATAATGTTCAGCAAAAGGGCTTTGAAATGAGAAGTTTAAGGCGATATTCTTGTAATAGAGATCTGTCCCTACTGAATAAAACCAAACCGATGATCCGGTGTGTGGATTGACCGACCCATATGACCGGTCCGGCCCGATCTGCTCAAAGTAAGCACCTATATGGGGAAGAAGATTGTAGTTTTTACGTTGAACCCAGTAAAATAAGTGCATGGTCGTGTTCAGATCATTACCATACCGGTAGCCATCAGGGTTTTGTGTGTTTACTTTCCAGGAACCATTGGCATTCAGACCCAGTTTGTCAAAGCGTCCGACGTAATTAAAACTAACCAGGTAGTCAATACTTCCGCTTCCGCTGGGTGCTTCATCATTGCCTGTCCGGTAACGGCCTGTTGGAATTTTCACTCCGCCGCCGCCAAAAAGAACATGTGTGAAATCTGATTTGGAGATTACATTGGAAAATAACTGATACTGGGCAAGTATCATAATATCGCCAAGTCCGTACGATACCTGCTGCCCGGTCCGGTTTTGAGCCTTACTGTACATATATGGAGCAACAGCCAGGAGTTGAACTTTTTTCACCGGATAAAACCTTGCCCATAAATCAAGACTATAGGAGTTGGTGGTAGTATTGCCCTGGCTATAGTTTACATTTCCATAATAGTTGCGATAGCGAAGCCGCAATCCTGCAAAGTTTTTGTCATACTGTGGTTGGACACCAAAATAGCCACCACAGACATCACAGGCTTCTGCGAATGTGAACAGAAGGGCGGCCAGAACGGCCATAATATATTTCATAGTTCTTCAATAATAAAAATTGAAAACAGATGAGTACCCCGGTTTTTTTACTGGGAGCGCCCGATTGAATTAGGATGATGGTAAATTAATATAAGAAGTGATTAGCACCCGGGCGGATGCAGAAGAGTAGAAAGGAATTGAAAGGAATATAAATTGGAATAGTAGCTGTATTCAGGATTTGTATTGGCAGCAATGAACAGAGGCTGGAAAAGAACAACTGCTGCCGGAATCTCTTCTGCCTTGACCTGAAGAGTATTTTTGGATTGTCCGCTTTCTTCTTTTGCGACCTTTCCGGTTTCCTTGATCAGATAGCATTTACCTTCGCAGTTGCTTTCCGGTGTATCCTTGTTGATGCAGAGATTTTCGGCTATGTAGTCTTTACAGAACAGATAATTTAACGCGGGCATATATATACGGCCAACTGACAGAGTATAAATTGTCAGAAGGATTATCGCGTATATGTTGATACCTGAAAGACGCATATTGTCTAAAATTAGTCAAATTTACGTATGAGGGACTATTATTTCGAATTTTTTCAATAAAACTCTTCAATCTTGTTTGAAAATGTCCAATCAAATCTTAATTTGATACATTTCCCGAATGCCAATGATCCGACCTTATCATATATTCATTACTCTTTTTGTTGCAGCTTGTTTGATTCAGGCCTGTAAAAAGAAAGATAAAGCCCAGCCACGCTGGGATACGGAAATTCTTGCTCCTTTGGTGAAGACTTCGATGTCCGTAAAAGATTTTCTGCCTGATACGGCTTATGTGGTAAAGCCGGATCAGAGCCTTAGTCTGGTGTATAGTCAGCCTCTCTATGCTCTTGGTCTCGATTCACTTATCAAACTTGATATCCCGCCATTTACAACAACCCAAACGGTTGAATCACTGAAAATCAATTCCGACGTGGTAGAATATAAGCTTACGCTTGCAGATCTGGCGAGACAGTTGATTGCCAATGGGGAGTCGGAAGGCCAGCGTATGCTGGACCGGCATGGATACCAATACCTGATTCCCAGGATACCGAATCAGTCTGTCGGGCCTATTTCTGTTGATATCAGTGATATTCTGATTTCCGCCCGTATATTATCCGGAACCCTCAGTCTTGAAATAATCAATGACTTTTCTTTGAGTCTTGCCAATATTGAAATGAATCTTTCCAATGCCAGTGACAATAGTGCTATTGTTTCGGACCAGATTCCCAGTCTCCATTCCGGAACTTCGTTCGGACCGGTATTGTATGATCTGGCCGGAAAACGGGTGGAAGGGGCGCTCAATATTCACATTCCGAATGTGGATCTCTTAAGCGGCTACAGGCTTATAGATACCAATATGGCATTTACGGTACGCCTTATGGTAAGCGATCTTATAGTTGATGAAGCGACTACCGTTTTTCCGGCTCAGGATCTCATAAGCTGGGATGAAGATACACCACTTGAAAGTATGGGAGAAGCCCGCCTGGTGAAAGCGAAACTGAAAGAAGGCAAAATAACACTGTCAGCACAAAACTCTGCAGATGTCACGATCAATTATGAGTTTTCCGTGCCTGTAGCTACAAAAAACGGGACTCCTTTCCGACTGTCAGGACAAATACCCGCAGCAAATGGGAGCAGTCCCGGACATATCACGTTGGAGCACGATTTTGCAGGTTATGAAATTGATCTGAGAGGGCAGAGTAGAAATTTGTATAATGTAATCCATAACTCAGTAAAAGTTTCCATCAATGAAACGAATACTCCGGTTACTCTTTCCCGCTCGGACTATGTTTCGGTGCAGTTGGCTTTTGAAAATGTAAGACCTTTTTATGTTGAGGGATTTCTCGGCAAGGATACGATCGGGTTTGGTCCGGGAGAGGTTAAATTTGATTTGTTTGAGAACTTTAATGTCGAAGAAGTATCTTTTAAAAAACTTAATCTGTCGATTGATTTTGTAAATGGTTTGGGAATGGAAGGAGATCTGGAGATCGAGCAGCTTACGGCATCCAACGGGTCAACTACCCGTGTCATTGAAAATGTAGCGAATGGTACTATAAGAAGAGCACTCACTAATCCTGTCCGTCCGGTGATGACAACGATCAATGCAGATGGAGCCAATCCCGGACCTGAAGAACTGTTGAGTCTCCAGCCGGATAAGATCGGATATAAAGGGAAAATTTATCTGAATCGGGGCGCATCGGAATATGATCTTACCGGCTTCGCCTATGATACCAGTACCATCCGTGCGTATGTAAATATGGAACTGCCTTTTCATCTTTCTGCAAGAAAATTTGTTTTGACAGATACTGCTGATTTCTCAGCCTCTTTAATAGAAGAACCGATCGGGCAGGGAGAGCTGGGACTGCTTGTATGGAATGGTTATCCGCTGGATGCAGATATAAAGCTGATCTTTCTGAACGAAGATGGCAGTGAGGCGGACCGGCTGGTTTCCGGGCGGGAAATTAAGGCAGGAGTTATTGATCCGGCGGCCGGGAGAGTGAATGAGAAGATGTTTAGCAGAGTAACATTTCCCATGGATCTGGCAAGAGTTAACACTATCTTGGAAACGAAAAAGGTTGTATTCGAGATGACTTTCTGGACTATGCCCGAAGATTCACACGTACGGATCTTTGCGGATTATCGGGTAGATCTGAGTCTTGTTGGTGATTTTGAATACAGAGTGATGAATAAATGAGAAAGCTTTTACTGATTATTGTCTGTTTTCTTTATCTGACGGATATACGGGCTCAGCAAATTTTTACTGATTACCTGAGATACTATAATCTGGGGTCTGTTTCCTCAAAGCAGACTTTGCCGGGTTTTGCAGCGGCTAACGGAGAGTATTCCCTTATGTCATCGGGAATAACCAACCGTTTTTTTCTTGACTTTGTTAATGGCAGCTATATTGATAATGCTCAGAAGGAATATATATATGAACGACTTTCTGATGTCAGCAGATTTGGTTATCAGCTTAATTTGTCGGTTGCCGGTGCTGCTGCGGTAAGCCGGTCTGCCAGAGTTATCGCTGCTATATCTGCCAGTCAGCGCAATTCGGCTGTATTCTCAAAGGATATGTTTTATCTCTTTTTTCGGGGCAATAAACCATTTGCAGGTAAAACAGCCGATCTGGATCCTTTTAGATTTACATCATATAGCTATCAGACATTTTCGGCAGGAATCAATAAGAGTATTGCTGACAACCGGCTGAACTTCTGGGCAGGCCTGTCTCTGGTACGTGGCGGAAACTTTCGGTATGCAGAAACAGAAAGGTTAAAACTGTTCACTGAACAGTATGGCGCTTATATAGAAGCGGATGCTGATATTAAGGCAAGGGTTTCTGCCGGAAAACCCGGACTGATAGCAGACAAAAATGGTATGGGGGCTTCTTTCTTCGGAGGTTTTGATTACCAGATAGGCAAATCAACCGTTGGTTTTTCTGTTACCGATCTGGGTTTTATTCAGTGGAACAAAATGAAAACCTATAAAGCTGACGGACTCCTCCGGTTTGAAGGCAAGGAGATCCCGAATATTCTTGGGTTCAGTGATACATTGTTAAGCTCATATTCGGCAGACAGCCTCGCAGCAGAAGTCGGTGTGGATATTTATGAGGAAAATTTTTTCTACAGAATACCAACCTTTATTAAGCTTACCTACGTATATAAGCACTCGGAAACATGGATGTTCATCAGTGGAGTAGAATTAGTAACAGGGGTGGGAACAATTCCAAGGGTATTTCTGAAACCGGTAGTTGCTTTAACAGACAACTTTTATATCCAGGGCTGTTTTATGTATGGAGGTTTTGGCCGGATGAATCTGGAACTGGGCGCAGCGGCCCACTTTGGTAGACAAATCTCCGGTTATATGAATCTGAATGCTGCCGGACTTTTGCTGGCTGCAAATAAAACAGGTGGACAGGGATTGTCTCTGGGAATTTATAAATGTTTTTAGATGGAACTTGTCTCATACAGAAATATTGTAAAGCCTGGCATCTTTCAGGATGATTCTTACGGTATCGAGGGCAGATACATGATTTCCATTTCCAGTGATGGCGGAAAGGATATTTTTATTAAAAACAATACCCTTACTCAGGCTGGCCGGATTGTTGAAAAAATCTGGAATGAAATTCCCATTCATTTTAATAATGTCGAGATTGGGGACTACCTGTTTAAGGAAAATAATTTTTTTGGATACATTGATATAGATCTGAGCGGTAAGCGTATTGGGAAAAAACATCTGTATTATAATGTGGTATCTCAATACGAAATCGCTTTTGGTCTTATGGTTAGCCAGAAAAATCCTTTTCTGATAGAAGGCTCCTTATTTCACATGATATCATGGTTTAAGGCAACTACGCTGATTGAGATTATGAAAGAAGCAGATCCGGCCTTTAAGTGGGAATCCGGATATTTTGACTTTACTGTTAAGACAAAGCAGAATCTTCAGGAGCTTCTTCTGTCACTTGCTTACTGATTTCCTGTTCCCGATTCTTTCAAACTATTCTACTTTCCGGGTATTTGTCAGGAAAAGATAGTAAGTTGCAGCCAAACTTTTCTACAAAGATGATTGCAAAAGTTAAAGACGGAATCAATTTTTTTTCTAAGCTGTCAACCAGAAAGGTCCTGAATTATGCTGCACTTTTGCTTTCATATAAGATTTCCGGCTGGACTAAAAAGAACTTTCACCGCGGGATGCCTTTTAGTATTTCCTATGAACCGACGACTTCCTGCAATCTCAGATGTCCGGAGTGTCCAAGCGGTTTACGCTCGTTTACCCGGCCGACAGGAATGCTGGAAATGGATCTGTATAAAAAAGTCATCGGACAGCTGGCTCCTTCACTGGCTTACCTGACGTTGTATTTTCAGGGAGAGCCTTATCTGCATCCTGGTTTTTTTGAGCTTGTACGCTATGCTCACCTCAATAATATTTATATTTCTACAAGTACTAATGGCCATTATCTTACGGAAGAAGTTGCGAAGAAAACAGTTGAGTCAGGCCTGGATCGTCTTATTATAAGCATAGATGGTACTACCCAGGAAACGTATGAATCCTACCGTGTTGGCGGAAAGCTATCGAAAGTGCTTGAAGGTACCCGTAATATTGTGTACTGGAAGAAAAAGCTGAAATCCTCAAAACCATATGTCATTTTTCAGTTTCTGGTGGTTGGTCCCAATGAACACCAGATTGATGATGTTAGCAAGCTTGCGGCGGAATTGGGCGTTGACAATGTACTATATAAAACCGCACAGATATATGATTATGAAAATGGCTCAGCCTTGATTCCCCAAAATGATAAATACGCCAGATATATCAGGAAAGAAGATGGTAAATATCATTTGAAGAATGCATTGGATGATAATTGTTGGAAAATGTGGCATTCCTGTGTTATTACCTGGGACGGAAAGGTTGTGCCGTGCTGTTTTGATAAAGATGGAGAATACGTTCTTGGCAAGTTAAATGAAAAGTCTTTTAAGGAAGTTTGGAAAAATCGGTCCTACGCCGAATTTCGTAACAGCCTTCTGAAAGGCAGAGATCAGATTGAAATCTGCCGGAATTGCAGTGAAGGCACGCGGGTCTGGGCCTGATTTGATCAGGCATTTGTTTTTTCTGTGTCGCATCCGCAACCTTTGGAGCATCCCTTGTCAGATGTGCCGAACTGCCTTCTGAAAAGCCTGAACAGGTAAAAAAGAGCCCCGGCAAAAAGCCCTCCGATAAGAAGATATTGTATCATCATAAGTTATATTGTTTTAATCCGTGTTCCAGTGCTTCTGAATTATTTCAAGCACCTCTTTACCAACCGGACCTGCTGCCAGAATTTCTTTTCCATATAGGAAATCATTGCCGCCGTCAAAATCACATAAGCTTCCGCCGGCTTCCTGTACAATAAGTATGCCTGCCGCCACGTCCCAGATATGTAAATTAAATTCATAATAGGCTTCAAACCGGCCACAGGCCACATAAGACAGGTCAACAGCGGCAGATCCAAGCCTCCGGATCCCATGGGTCTTATCCTGTAGCTCACGGAGAATGGTAAAGTGATTGCCGGATTTGCCTTTCTGACTATACGGAAAACCGCTTGCGATGAGAGATTCCCGGAGTATCTCTACAGGTGAAACGGATATTTGCTTTTCATTGAGCCATGCTTTGCCTCCTTTCCATGCATAGAAGCATTCATCCCGGTTTACTTCATAAACGACGCCTATGAGAAGAGAATTGCCTTGCATAAGAGCGATACTGATCGAATATACAGGCATTCCATGAAGAAAATTGGTAGTCCCGTCCAGAGGGTCAATAACCCATTTGTACTCTTTGTCTTCCTGCACAACAGTTGATTCTTCAGTAAGAAATCCGGCATCAGGCAGAATCGATCTCAGCCCGGTGACCAGTTTCTTTTCTGTTTCTTTATCAACATAGGACACGAGATCGGAAGGTCCTTTGTGCTCAATTCTGGAGCGATCAAAGTTTTCAGATTCGTCTCTGATAAAAGCACCAGTGCTTCTTGATAGATCAGCAACCAGAAGACATATTTCCTCTAAATTCAAATTCATATAAAATTGGTTCTTTTGACAAGTAAGCCGCCAAACAGTATGAAGATACAAATTAATGCAAAATAGAAAGAGCTTATACCGATATAATCTCCATATCTAGCATAAAAGGTTGCCCCTGTATTTAATCTGATGTTATCTCTGATCACCCGATTTTTCTCCGGAGAGAGAGCTGATATTCTGATATAATCACCTTTTTGATTTATATATCCGGTTACTGCTTCTTCTGATGAGAGCAAAATGTCTCTCCGGGTTTCAATGCTCCTTAGTCTGGCATACTGCCCCGGGGCTGTGCGGGATAATCGGGGGGCGGCTTCTGTTATGAGAAAAATAAATCGGATACCTTTTCTGATATGTGCGGTTACAGATTCCCCGGATATCAATTCGTTTCCGGACATTATTCCAATGCGGTTACTGTTTCTAGTACATACAGAGATGTGACGAAAATTCTCAGACTTTTTTAAACCATAATGTTTGTCTGAAGATAAAAACAGGCTACCTGCATCACTTTTATCTGCTCTGGTTCTGCTGAATAGGAGATAATCGGGATAAAAAGAGGCGTTGGTTATTGATTTTATGTCAAAATGTCGACACTCTTCTGATGTTGAGGAAGCACCGGCTGTTTTGTCGGACAGGAGATGTGGAGCTTGTATTATTACGTTTATCTGGTCCTGCTGATCTTTTAAACCAAAGGTGTCATGCCCCGATTTTTTTTGAGAATTGCCAATAGCATCGTTCTTAATGCCGGGATAGGTAATAGCAACTTTTGCAGGTTGTCCGGAAATGTTGTAAGTCAGATAACGTAATATTGAAGAGCCGGCCGGGAGAATGAATAAAAATGAAAATAACGCAATGCCTACATTATTGATATAGCCTGTTTTGATGGTGTGAAACAATATAAGGTTGCTGCAAAGAACCCATAGCGAACCACCTTGTTGGCCGGTAACCTCATACCATTGGACCAGGTATGGAAGTGAGGCAAAACCGTTGCCAAGTATGGGCCATGGTCCGCTAATATTCCAATGAAGCATTAAATATTCAAATGCGATCCAGTAAATGATATATGAAAAATATCCGGCAATTTGACCCGATGCCCGTTTAGTAAAAAAAAACAGCATCATAGGTGCCGTCATCAGACAGGAATTGAGGAAAATGTCTGAAACAGTAATATTTACGGTATTTCCAGACAAAATGGACAGCGTATGCCAAACCATAAATGTCAGGAGCAAAGAAAGGAAATATCGCAATGCCGGTTTTTTGTAATAACGACTTGTTAACTCCGATTCAATAATCAACAGAGGAATAAGCGCCAGATGTAAGAGGAATCCAAAAATATTATCTGGCCAGGCGAACCAGAGTAGTATACCGGATACAATGGATAGCCAGATATGCCTGTTTTTCTTTGTTTGATATGCCACTTTCCCTTTTCGCTATACTTGTATAATAGATTCAGGGTAGGTAATTGTTTTAGGAAAGTGTTATGTAAACGGAAGGTATGGATTGATGGAACAAAAAAAGGTTTCAGAAAATCTGAAACCTTTTGATTGAAAGTCAAACTTGCTTTCAGTTCATTTTTTAGTTATTGCCTTCTTCTTCAACAACTACAGTTTCTTCAGTAGCTTCAGCAGAGTCAGTAGTAGCTTCTTCAACTTCAACTGCAGCATCTTCAGCAGGAGCAGCCTCTTCTTCAACAACTACAGTTTCTTCAGTAGCTTCAGCAGTTTTTTCAGCCTGAGGCTCGCAAGCAACGAAAGCGAACAAAGAAGCAGCGAATAGGAATGTGAATACTTTTTTCATAACACTGGATAATTAATTATTGGTTTTACTATGTTAAACATCCCAATAATAAGGCTAAAAATTGTCTTTTAAAAGGAAAATGCTATAAAATTTTGTGTAAGAATTTGATCAGCTTTGCTTTCGGATACAGTTAACAGTATTTTTCCGGTTTCCGGATTTATAATCTGATTGTTAGCTCAGAAGAACTTCCTTAAAACAGCAGTCGTTGTACTATTAAACATAAACTGACTTATTGTATGAAATATATAGGGTTGATTTTGATAGTAACGGGACTGTTTTCATTCAGGATGAAGTCTGACAAAACGTTGGAAAATCTTCAGGAAGCATATAAGGAGGAAGTTCTGGCTTCCAAAAAATATGAGCAATTTGCATTCAAAGCGGAAGAAGAAGGCTATAGCGAGATAGCGGAACTTTTTGCTGCTTTGTCTGAATCCGAAAGTGTTCATATGAGCAACCATAAACGAGTAATAGAGGAAATGGGCGCTACCCCGGAACAAATACCAGATGCAGATATTGAAGTCCGCTCTACAAAGAAAAACCTGAAAGAAGTAGTAAAGGATGAAAAGAAAGAGAATCGTTCTAAGTATCCAAAACTTATAAAGCAGGCAGAAAAAGAAGAAAATTGTGCAGCAGTGGAATCTTTTTCTTTTGCTGATGAGTCGGAAAAGCAGCATCATGAATTATTAAGTCAGGCTTTGGACGAAATGGAGCAGTTTGAGGACGGAGATTACTATGTAAGTGATTATACAGGGAGAACGTTTAAAGTAGAGCCAAATGGCAATGAGCCGGAAAGAGAGTTTGATAATGAAGAGTATATAAGGGTGTTTCTTTAATCCGGCAGATCGGTTGTAAGGAAACTATACAATATAATTAAATGAGTGGGACGGGCATGGAAAAGCCCGCCTCGCTTGCTTTATAGACGATTAAGATTAAAATAGTATTGCTGTATGTTAAATATGATGAGTATTTTGCAGGCAGATTTATTACAAAGCAAATATGTCTCTGTACAGCCATATCTTAAAAATTTATCCAATATCGGAAGATGCAAAGCTGGCGCTTACTACACATCTCAGGAGAATTGATCTGCCCAGAGGAGAATATCTGCTGAGGGAAGGTACTGTATGCAGAAACATGTATTTTCTTGAGGCCGGATGTCTCAGAGGTTTCTATGTTCTGGATGGAAAGGAGGTGACACACTGGTTTGCATCTGAAAATGATTTTGTCACCTCGTTTCATAGCTTTATTACGAGAACACCGAGTCTTGAAAGTTTGCAGACTCTTGAGGATAGTGTATTATGGAGTATATCGCACGAGGCCCTCTATACGCTTTATGACAAGTATCCGGATATAGAGCGCCTGGGAAGAATTGCCTGCGAAAAGTACTACATTCGCCTGGAGGAGCGATATGTCAATGCCCAGTTCAGATCAGCAACGGAGCGTTATCTTCAGCTTCTGGAGCAGAATCCCCTTTTTATACAGCGTATTCCTCTCGGATATATAGCCTCTTTTTTGGGTATTAGCCAGGAAACCTTAAGCAGAATCAGAAGTAAAAAGCTTTAATTTTCTTTTTGACGAATGTCAAAAAGCAGGATAGAGATACGTGCTACATTTGCTGAAACAAAACAGAAAAATAGTTATGAAAAATGTAGCGAATCAAAAACCGACTGGAGCGTTTGTGCTGGCATCCTGGGCGGCGCTTTTAACAGGAATTGTGGCCTTTATGATCGGACTGTGGAATGCGGAGATGCAGCTAAACGAGAAAGGTTACTATTTTACCGTCCTGATGTTCGGACTTTTTTCAGTCATTTCTCTTCAGAAAGCAGTACGTGATCAGGCAGAAGGGATTCCGGTTACGGGAGTGTATTTTGGTATGGCCTGGATTACTACCGGATTATCCATCCTGTTGCTTACAGTTGGATTGTGGAATGCTGAGTTGCTTCTGAGTGAAAAAGGATTTTATGCGATGGCTTTTGTTTTAAGCATGTTCGCTGCTATCACTGTGCAAAAGAACGTGCGGGATCTGCACAATGAACGGTCAGAGAATAAAGAATTATAGCTATTGTAGTTATTAACTTGGTTCCTTTGATTTAATTATTTGCGATTTTATGTTGTATTGGTTTCTTCGCGCTCAGTCAAAATAAAAAAAGCCACTTTCGTATTTATGAAAGTGGCTTTTCAAGTGGGACCAATAGGATTCGAACCTATGACCCCCTGCTTGTAAGGCAGGTGCTCTGAACCAGCTGAGCTATGATCCCTTGTTTGATTTGGTGATGCAAAATTAGTGGTCTTCTCTAAGAATCCAAATTTTTAAACAGGAAAAAATGAAATTATTTTTTATCCTGATACAGATGCTTATATATAAGGGAAATAAATAATAAGCTATTTGCTGCCTTTCATATACTTCCTGCGAATAAAGAAAAAAAGTACCAGAGCAGCGATCAACATAATACCAATAAATATATAGTGATCATACGAGCGAAATACCCCACCTATCTTTTGCAACGTTGAGTAAAAAAACTTACCGAGTAATATATATATGATACTCAGAAAGAAATTGGCGATCAGGTCAATAATGACAAAGCGCTTTACCGCGATTCCGGTGATCCCGGCTATTAATGGTGCAATCATACGTGCTTCCGGAAGCATAAGAAGAATAAAAATTGTTTTAATGGTATCAGAGTCAATATCGGTTTCAACCTTTTTACGCCATGATTTATTAAATTTTGATATCAGGACTTGGGTAATCTTACTGCCGGATCGTGACAGATAAAATAGAATCATATCGGAAATTGTAATTCCGGCAGCTGATGCCGCTATACTAAGAAATATATTAATGTCGATATGAGTTGAAATATAGCCAATGCTTATAAGGGCAATTTCCTGAGGGATAGGAAAAATTAATTGAACTAATGCAAACCAGATAAATATACCTAAGTATGAATATTCCTGAATTAGTTTAAGCAATTCATGATCTTTCATTGATTTGGCCAGGGATAGAGAGTTTCGTAACAATTAATAGAGGAAGGAGACTGCTTCAAAAGCAGTCTCCTGATATTGTGATCAGCCAGTATAAGACTATACTATTGGCTGATTTCTGTTTCAGTCATCGAAGTATCAGTTGTTTCTATTACCTCTTCGGTTTCTCTTCCTCCGTATCCGGAACTGGTAGTGTCTTCCATTGCAGAGGCACTTTCTTTTTTCTTAGGCTCCTCACAGGAGATAAGTGCAAAAAGAGTTCCGGCGGTTATAATTCCAATAATCTTTTTCATACTATAAACTTTACAACCTTATCTGAAGAACTCTCACTTGTGCCATTTTGTTAGTGAGAATGATTTTTACATTAGTATAATATGCTGATTTATATTGTATTTTATGCTTGTTAAGAATTGCAGCGATATTCTTTCGGTTGCGAAGCCAGAGCATAAAATCATTTATAAATATGGCTTTCGTGATGTCGATATTTTCTTATTTTTGTTCACGATGAAAGTAATAGAGGTTAGTGATGCCAGGACCAGAAAAGAATTTCTGGAATTACCGGTGCGTCTGTATAAAAACGAAAAATCCTGGATCAGACCCCTTGATAAGGATATAGAGGGTGTTTTTGATTCTAAAGTAAATAAATTCTTCCGTCATGGAGAAGCTGCCAGATGGCTACTGGTCAATGATCAGGAGGAAACAATTGGCCGCGTGGCCGCGTTTGTCAATAAAAAAACGGCTAATACCACTGAATATGTGAATGGGGGTATGGGCTTCTTTGAATGCATCGATGACAGGAAAGCCGCTTTTATGCTTTTTGACACGTGCAAAGACTGGCTGATGGCCCGAGGGATGGAAGCCATGGACGGGCCTGTAAATTTTGGAGAACGGAACAACTGGTGGGGGCTTCTGGTGGATGGATTTTCCGAGCCGAATTACTGTATGCCCTACAATTTTGCCTATTACAGAGATTTTTTTGAAGAATATGGCTTCGGGCTTTATTTTGAACAGTATACCTACCACAGGAAGGTTGAAGATCCTTTGCCACCATCGTATCAGGAAAAAGCTGACCGGATTAATCGGGATCCGAGTTACGCATTTGAGCATATAAAGAAATCGAAACTTGAAAAATACGGTGAAGATTTCAGATATATATATAATAAAGCCTGGGTCAAGCATGCGGGAGTCAGAGAAATGTCAAAAGCTCAGGCTATGGCCAATATGAATCAACTGAAACCGGTACTGGATGAAGAATTAGTATGGTTTGCCTATTACAACAATGAGCCGGTTGCCTTTTTTATTATGATTCCGGAATTAAATCAGATATTTAAAAACCTGAATGGTAAACTTGATTGGTGGGGAAAGATAAAATTTATGTATTATAAGCTTACCGGGGCCTGTAAGAAAATGTTCGGCGTCGCCTTTGGAGTGATTCCGGAATTTCAGGGTAGAGGTATGGAAGGAGCGATTGTGATGGCAGCTGCCAGGAAGATACAGCCTTCCGGTCGCTATACAGACTTTGAGATGAACTGGATAGGGAGTTTTAATCCCAAAATGATCAAAATTTGTGAATCAGTAGGGGCAAAAGTGGTTAAAACACATTATACCTATCGTTACATATTTGATCGGTCCAAACCGTTCTTTAAGGCCAAAATTATTGAGTAAATAAAATCTTAAACTATAAAAAATGAGCTTATTGGTTGTTGGTTCCGTAGCGTTTGACGCCTTAGAGACACCTTTTGGTAAAACAGATAAAATTATCGGCGGTAGCGCTACTTATTTTTCACTGGCATCTTCATTCCTGGCTAAAAAAGTAAATCTGGTTGCAGTTGTTGGAGGAGATTTCCCGAAAGAAAGTATTTCCATGTTGCAGAAACATGGTATCAATACAGAAGGGCTTCAGATTAAGGAGAATGAAAAGAGCTTTTTCTGGTCCGGAAGATATCACAATGATATGAACACCAGAGATACACTCATTACTGAACTAAATGTACTGGCTGATTTTGACCCGATAATACCGGATTCATATCAGGACTGTAAATACCTGATGCTTGGGAATCTGGCTCCTGCTGTACAGGCTACGGTAATAAAACGTCTTAAAAAAAGACCTAAGTTAATCGCAATGGATACCATGAACTTCTGGATGGATGTAGCCTGGGAAGAGCTTATGCAGACAATTGCAATGGTAGACGTGATCTGTCTCAATGATGAGGAAGCCCGCCAGCTTACCAAAGAATATTCACTGGTAAAAGCAGCAAAGAAAATTATCTCAATGGGGCCGAAGTTCGTAGTTATTAAGAAAGGCGAGCACGGAGCATTACTTTTCAATGAAGAGCATGTTTTTTATGCTCCGGCTTTACCTCTTGATGAGGTCTATGATCCGACCGGTGCAGGAGATACATTTGCAGGAGGATTTGTAGGCTATCTTGCGAGTACAGATGATATTTCATTTGACAATATGAAAAGGGCCATAATATATGGATCCGCGCTTGCGTCTTTCTGTGTTGAAAAATTTGGACCGGAGCGTTTGGAAGATCTTACCCATGACGAGCTTGAGTCAAGAATAATGCAATTTGTAGAACTTGTACAATTTGAGATCAGCCTTCGTTAAAAAGTGTTCTTATTATAACCAGACAGTTATATGCTTCATTGGCACTGTCTGGTTCCTTTTTGCTTCCTCAGTATTACTGTTGACTGGATGTAAGACAATTACTCCGGAGCCCCCCAAAGAATTAATTGAGGACGTTGCGATTCCAAATGAGCTATCCGAGCTGATTATCCCCATCGAAATTCCGGTAAAGACCCTTGCTGCAGAGGCAAACAGATATTTTTCGGGCTTGTTGTATGAAGACAACAACATGCATGATGATAACCTGGCGCTTAAGATTTGGAAAAAAGATCCTATTACAATATCTGCATCCGGTAATTATATTACATATAGCATTCCTCTGAAAATATGGTTAAAAACCATGCTAAAACTGGAAAGTATCGGGCTGGATCTGGGCACAGCCGGAGAAACGGAGATGGCACTTGTTCTTAATTTTCGGTCAAGGGTTAATATTGATGAGAATTGGCATTTGAATGTCCATACAACACCCAATGGTTTTACCTGGCTTGAGAAACCTTCCTTGAATGTAAAAGGTTTTTCATTGCCTGTAACCATGGTAGCCGATAAAATCATTAAAACCCAGATGAGTTCTTTTGCCTCCATGATCGATGAACAGATGATGCCATTTCTGGATATTAAGGATCTCGTTAGCGCTCTTTGGGGCAAGATACAAGAGCCGGTTCATGTATCTGATGAGCCTTCCGTGTGGTTATGTGTTCAGCCGGTATCTGTTTCGGTCTCCCCCCTAAAGGGTAACAATGACAAAATCAGCACTTTGGTGGGTGTTCGCTGTAAAGCTGCAACACGCTTTGGAGCAAAGCCTGTGATAAAGCTGAGTTCTTTGCCAAAACTGGAGTTTAACAGTTACAAAGGGAGTTATTTCAATGTCTCCGTATTATCGGGAATATCGTATGAATATGCTACTGAGATGGCTATGAAAGAACTACAGGGAAAGGAATTTACTTTTGGAAAGAAAGGTAATAAGAAACTGATAATTAATAACGTGTCTGTATATCCTGGTGGTCACCGTTTAATCGTAAAAGTGGATGTTTCCGGTTCCTTGAGAGGGACGGTTTTCCTTTCAGGGGAACCATTTTATGATCCTGAGACAGAACGTTTGTTTCTGAATGATTTTGACTTTGACCTTGATACAAAAAGCAAATTGCTTAAATCAGCTGACTGGCTTGCCCATGGTGCATTTGCAAGAAAAATTGCTCCTTATTTTGAATACGATCTTGGTCCCAAGCTGATAGAAAGCCGTAAGGCAGTCAGAGAAGCTATTGAAAACCGGCAAATATATGAAAAGATAACTCTTAAAGGCAGACTTGATAATCTTCAGCCCACAAGCATCTTTTTATCACGCAACTCCATCAATGCGATTATTACGGGTCATGGAAAGATGAACGTTACCATTGATGAATTTTAGAAATCCTGGTGCAGCCAACTCTTGAAAGCTGCTTTTTGATTGCTGTCAGCATCTTCCTTCTTTTGAATTGAGTAGACAAGAAAGTACTCATGATTGTCAGGTCTGAGCATATAGGTATGTTCGATACAATTTCGTTGTATGACAAGACAAATTTCATTACTGGTTGCCTGTGTCAGTTCAGTTAAATTGCTTGTATTCAGCGGGAGTTGATTGATCTGTACTATTTCATCACCCGGACTTAAAGCCTGATCAGCCGGTGAGTTTGGAATAATGAGATCAATGAGTGTTTTTTCCCCCTGTGTTTTTACACGCAAGCCATAATACCGTTCAAGTAGGTTGTTTGAGGGCTGTTTATCTAATTCGCAGCCTATATCATTTAACAGATCATTTAACTCTTCTTCTTCATCGGAGGTGCCATTAATGTACCGATCATATATGTGCTGTGCATTGAAACCGGTGACTCTCCCAATTATATCAAAGATATCAGAGGATATATACCCCCGGTTCTTTTTCCCAAACTCAATCCATAGTAATTGCATTACATTATCAAGACTATTCCTACCCTGACTATGTCTGCGAATCCATAAGTCAATAAACAACGCAATGACAGCTCCTTTTACATATATGGAGACCTTTCGGTGCGGAGTTCCGGCAATATATCCATCTACCCAGAGGTCTGCGGAAGATTCTGTCAGTGAGCGATTAAATCGCCCGAAGTTTTCAAAATGTCTTTTTAATAAGATTGCCAGTTCGTTAAAATAATCGGTAGAAGAAAAGACCCCGGAGCGGGCAAGCATGAGATCGCCATAGTAAGTGGTAAAACCTTCTGCCACATACCCAGTCTCAAAGTAGTTTTCCTGGGAGAAATCGTAAGGAAGAAGCTCAGCTGGTCTGATTTTGCATACATTCCAGGCGTGAAAAAGCTCGTGTGAGCTTATCCCGAGCAGATTGTCATAAAAACCTTTTTCTTCAAACTGCAGATCTGGTCCTAAAGTAATTACAGTAGAGTTAGCATGCTCAACTCCATGATAATGCGGATAGGGTAAAATGAACAGGAGAAAATGATAATCTTTTTCCGGAAAATCACCCATTAGCTCAAGCTGGGCTTCAGTAAATCTTTTGAAGTCGGACAAGAGCCTTGACCAGTCCGGAGTAATTCTCCCGTACAGCCAGATAGTAAAAACAGTATCTTTTAGCGTATAGCTCTTTGACTGGATTTGTGGCGCTGCTATTAAGGGGCTGTCTGCCAGTCTGTAAAAATTCTCAGCCTGGAGTATTCTTTCTCTGATGGGATGTCCGCAGGCAATTGTATAGTGAGAGGGAATATCCAATATGACTCTGCTTTTATTATTTATTTGCTTATCAGTATATAATAGACAATTAATGAAGTTGATGTAAATCAGGTCCTCGTCTAAATATGAGCCGCCTGCATCCATTTGGCGGGCATAATAATTATATTCGACGACAATACAAGATGCATCAGAGCAAGATATGCGCCATCGGTCTTTTTTTATTTTCTGGAAGGGAAGAATATTGCCTTTATGATCCATCACTCTGAATTTCTGGATATTTCTGGCATAATTGGCCATTTCATATCGCCCGGGTCTCCAGGCTGGCAACTGGAGTTCAAGATAAGCGGCATTTTCTGTATCCACAGACAACTGAATAGAGAGATAACCTCTGGAAGCATTGGAACAGGATATGATATATTCCATGAAAATATCTTTTACATAATTAAGCCTGAATCTAATAATTTTGCGGATTCAAATACAGACTTCGTAAAATTATATGGGTGTTAACGAATCTTTTCATGAAAAATATCCTTTAAGTATATTGTTAATGTTGAAAAGTAGTTATAAATTTGCATCCCTATTTAGAATTTAAGCATTAACATAGTCATGAACTGACAGATGCTGTAAGGTGATTGGCTTAGAAACTTTAAAAATTATTGTGAAATGAAAAGAACGTTTCAACCTTCTCAGAGAAAAAGAAGAAATAAGCACGGATTCAGACAAAGAATGGCTACTGCAAACGGAAGAAGAGTATTGGCATCCAGAAGATCTAAAGGAAGAAAGAAGCTTACAGTTTCTGACGAAAAAAGACATAAAGCATAATTTTTGTTACTCTGTCCTTTGACCATAATGGAAAAGGCAGATTTGTCATCAGGAAAATCTTTACGCTTCACATTCTCTAAAAATGAGAGATTGTGTTCCAAAAAGCATATAGAAGAGCTTTACAAAAAGGGCTCTTCTACTTTTTTATATCCATTCCGCATCGTTTATCTCACACAGTCTTCATCGGAATTAAGCGGACCCTTCCCTAAAATTCTTATTTCCGTGCCAAAGCGGTTATTTAAAAAAGCAGTTGACAGAAACAAGCTAAAGCGTCAGATCAGGGAAGCATACAGAAAAAACAGGCACGATTTTTTTAATGAATCAGAACAGGGGCAAATTCCTGTTTTTTTGTCAATTGTGTATGTTGGAAAAGAGAAATTGCCTTACATACAATTAGAGAGAAAACTTATTTCAATATTGTTGCGTTTTAAAAAAACCTGACTAATTTAAGTCCATCCTAAAGTTCCTATGAAAAAAAATATGAAAAGAATATTCGCAACGGGCGGTATCGTCGTTGCTGCAGTGGGTATTTTTGCGTTTGAACAGCCCAGTCAGCGCTATTTCGATATTGCGAAGAACCTGGATATTTTTGCTACACTCTTCAAAGAAGTCAATACCTATTACGTAGATGAGGTTAATCCAAACAAGCTGATTAAGGTAGGTATTGATGCCATGCTTGAATCTTTGGATCCATATACCAATTATATACCGGAAGATGAAATCGAAGACTTCAGAACAATGACCACGGGTCAGTATGGGGGTATTGGTGCTGTGATTGGTCGCCGGCATGAAGCTCCGGTGATTCTGATGCCATACGAAGGCTGGCCGGCGGAAAAAGCCGGACTTAAGATAGGCGATCAGATTCTGGAAATTGACGGTGTGAATGTCGTTGATAAATCAACTTCGGAAATCAGCAAGTTGCTGAAAGGTCAATATAATACGAAAGTAAAAGTAACGGTTAAGCGCTATGGTATTGAAAAATCAATTGTTGCTGAACTTACTCGTGAAAAAATAAAAATAGATGCAGTACCATATTATGGTATGATCAATTCCAAAACAGGCTATATGCAGCTGTCAGACTTTACTTCCGGGGCATCAAAGGAAGTAAAAAAGGCCCTGAGTATATTAAAAGACAAGGGTGCAGAAGGAATTATTTTCGATTTACGTGATAACCCGGGAGGGTTGCTGAGTGAAGCAATTAATATATCAAACCTGTTTATTCCGAAACAGAGTCCAGTGGTGAGCACAAAGGGGAAAGTAGAAGAATGGAATAAAACCTATTCGGCGCTTAATGCTCCTTTTGATACCGAAACCCCGATTGTGATATTAACCAGCGATCGCAGTGCATCTGCCTCCGAGATTGTAGCCGGAGTACTCCAGGATTATGACCGGGGGGTGGTAGTAGGAGAGCGTAGCTATGGTAAAGGTCTTGTACAGGCGACCAGACCGCTTTCCTATAATAGTCAGGTAAAAATTACCACTGCCAAGTATTATACTCCGAGTGGCAGATGTATTCAGGCCATTGATTATAGTCAGCGTTCTGATGACGGGTCTGTTAAGAAGATCCCGGATTCTCTGAGAACAGCTTTTAAGACTAAAAATGGCCGTAAGGTTTATGATGGTGGAGGGATCAGTCCGGATCTAAAAATTGATGATCCGAAACTGGCACCCATTACCATAAGTCTTATTCAGAAAGGTCTGTTATTCGATTATGCCAATGAGTACGTCTTCCGACACAAAACGATTGGTTCGGCAAAGGAATTTAAGCTTTCTGAAGATGCTTATGTGCATTTTACCCAATGGCTTGAAGACAAGGATTATGATTATATAACGAAAGTGGAGAGCTCTATTGAAGATCTGATTTCAAATTCCAAATCTGAAAAGTACTTTGATGCGATTAAGAATCAGATTGAAGATCTTAAAGAAAAGATGAGTCATAATAAGGAAAGAGATCTTATTACTTTCAAGGATGAGATAAAGGAATATCTCGAAGAGGAGATCGCTTCAAGATACTATTTCCAAAAAGGAAAAATTGAAGCCTCTTTTGATAATGACGAAGATATTCAGGCTGCATTGAAAATCCTGAACAATAAGGAAGAGTATAAAAATATACTGTCCGGGAAGTAACTTTAAAAATATCCGTTTATGGAATCGTTTTTTTACCTGTTTGTAGCAGGTATACTTGGTGGTTTTATATCCGGATTGGTTGGGATCGGCGGGGGAGTCGTATATGTTTTTGTCATTCCGCTTGCATTGAAGTATATTGGGGTTCCGCTTGTTGAGATACCCCAGTATACTATTGCTAATTCTATTTTCGCGATCTTCTTTTCAAGTCTTGTTTCCAATCTCCTGCATATCAGAGCCCATAATTTTTATTTTAAAGAAGTTCTTATTATTGGCTTGATGGGAATCGTTTTTTCACTTGCCCTGCTCAGATTTTTTGTCAATACTCCCTACTATTCGATTTATACTTTCAATATTATACTTATTGTATTAATGATTTATATGCTCATTAGTACATTGGTTTCAGCGAAAAAAGTTTATCTGACCCCTTTGGAAGCTCTTAAACGCTGGAAGCTGGCAGGCGTGGGAGCAGCAGGAGGTGCTATCTCCGCTTTATCCGGATTGGGCGGCGGTGTCGTTATAATTCCATTGTTGAATTCAATGATGCGCGTGGATATAAAAAAAGCGAGCTCAATTTCATTAGGAGTAATTACGATAATCTCGTTTTTTATGACACTTTTCAATTTGTTTGCAGAACCAAGGGTGATATTTCGTTATGATTACGCTATAGGCTATATTGTTGCACCTGTCTCTATTGCACTTGTACTGGGAGGTTTTATCGGGTCTCCTCTTGGGGTCAGAGTTTCTGAACGAATACCTTCTTCAAATATTAGCTATATTTATGCGATTTTTCTTTCCATCGTGATTACGAAAAAGGTATACGAACTAATTCAATTTATCTGATGTCATTAATATTAAGTATGGAAACCTCGACCAATGTTTGTTCGGTCGCGCTTTATAAGGAAGCAGAGTTACTGGCTGTATCAGAAATTACGATTCAGAAATCGCATTCATCGTTACTTACAGTAATGATTCAGGATATTGTACAGCATAGTGGCTATGCCCTGAATGAACTTAAGGCAGTGGCAGTTTCAGCTGGTCCGGGTTCATATACGGGATTGCGAATTGGTAGCTCGGTTGCAAAAGGATTGTGTTATTCACTGGATATACCATTGATTGCAATTGACACATTGCATGCTATGGCTGTTTCGGTAAATCGCTATAATACAGAGGGGCACCTTGTTTGTCCGATGATTGATGCGCGGAGAATGGAAGTATACCACAGTTTGCTGGATAATGTGGGAAATGTGATAGAGCCGTCTGCCCCGAAAATACTTGATGAAAACTCTTTTAGTGAAATACTGGATAATAATTCGGTTCTTTTCTTTGGCAACGGAGCGTTTAAGTTTTGCGAATTAATCAGAGGGAACGATAATGTGAAATATATAGCCGGAGTGTATCCTTCTGCAAAGGATATAGGCATTCTTGCCTGGATGGCTTTTCAGAAAAAAGATTTTGCGGATATTGTATACTTCGAACCAAATTATCTTAAGGAATTTATGTCCGGAGTCAGACAAAACTAGTTTGAAAAATGGAAAATGAAATCGTAAATAAAGTAGCTCAATCCGGTTTAGTGACTATTGATCTACAGGATTTTTATCAGGAAGGAGAACGGGTTGTATACGACCTTAGTGCAAACCTGTATCAGGGGCTGGTCCTGAAGGAAAAGGATTTTCGGTCATTTATAAAAGAGCATGACTGGTCTGTGTATCGAGATAAATATGTATCTATTGTATGTACGGCCGATGCAATTGTTCCTTCCTGGGCATATATGTTATTAATTACAAAAATACAGCCATATGCCAGAAAAGTTGTTGTCGGATCAGTGGAAGCGCTGGAACAGTTGCTGTATAGTGATGCGCTTAGCAGAATTCGACCGGAAGATTTTAGAGATGCAAAAGTTGTTGTAAAAGGATGTGGTGATTTGCCTGTACCTTTATTTGCTTATGGAGAAATTGTACGTTTGTTACTGCCGTTTGCTTCAAGTATTATGTATGGTGAACCATGTAGTACTGTTCCTGTATATAAAAGGCCTAAACAATAAATTTTACTTTTGGTCGAGTGATTGGGAACTCTGTAATGTAATATTTTGTAATAAGATTGCTGATTTTAATTCTGGGATCTGATTGCAATTAGCTTATAACCAGTATATAGTTGTGTATTTTTCTGGTTTTTATATGATTTTGACAGTATTTCGTACCAATTGTTTAGTAATCTGACAATTGATTGTCTTTAATCTTCATTAGAGAGGCGATGATATAAAATTGCCTCAATTTGCTTTTTGGATTCAGGTGTTTGCTATACCTTTGCAATCCGTCTCAGATAAAAAGCAGAACACGGATCGTTCTTTTGAAAAGTTAGCCTGGATTCTAAAAAAAGTTAGTAAATTATTTTGGGATTTTGGGGATATTTTTCTTATCTTTGCACCCGCTTTTGTGAGGAAAGAGATTGGGTGGAGAGGTAGCAGATAGTTAAAAGGATTTAAAGACCGGAAGGGTTTTTAAGCTTACAAGTTGAGTTAGTAATAAGCTCAGCCACG
>Ga0206107_1000022_pt1 | contig 223319 bp, 187 predicted proteins | sample 2B0metagenome_FD_148652 | JGI IMG/M metagenome (GOLD analysis project Ga0206107, IMG submission 148652) | Enriched microbial communities from leaf-cutter ant dump, University of Wisconsin, Madison, United States - 2B0 | ecosystem: Environmental > Terrestrial > Nest > Insects nest > Nest dump... | reverse complement strand
GGAAAAAACAGGGGCAGGAAGGGGATACTGTGAATTTTAATGAAGTTTAATACAGAAATAGATTGGAGCTTTTCGGATAACACTTTAACCGGCTACCAAGGTTCGAAATTTTTAAATGAATATTTTGCATCTGGGGGCGGAGAAATTCAACTGAAACTGAATAAATATAAAGCTTCACTGAATTTTCTTCAGCGCAAATTTTTGGTTCGGATTTTTAAAATCCATATTTTGTACCTGGGGGTAAGGGGCGGCAGCCCCGGGGGTATAAAACTAAATAAACATAAAGCCTCACTAAATTTTCTTCAGCATAATTTTTCAATCAAATAACTTCCATACAAATTGCCTCAATTCCAACTTTCAGCATGTCCCCCAATCACAATTAATAAAACACAAACTTGAATCTTCATGAGTGATATAAAATATCCATCAGCATACCCAAAATTCATTTTATGCTCCATTACATTGATTCTATCTTTCCTGTTCACACAAGCTCAACCACCATTACCTAAATATCAACAACAGGTTTCTAAAAATTTTTATAACAACATCGTGTACTTAGACAGCCTGTTCTTTGATGCCTATAATCATTGCAATATCCGGATAATGGACTCCCTGATTTCAGACGATTTAGAGTTTTATCATGACAAAGGCGGTTTCTCAAATTCTAAAATGGAAACAATGGATGCAGTTAAAAGAAATATTTGCGGAAAAGTTACAAGGGAGCTATTAAATGGCAGCATCGAGGTTTATGAAATCAAAGACTATGGCGCAGTTGAAATGGGATTTCATGGCTTTCACAACAACGAGGAAAAGGAAACCGGGCCAACTCATTTTTCAAAGTTTATCAACATCTGGCGCTTTCAGAATAATGAATGGAAATTAACCCGGGTGATCAGCTTACATTAAAAATTATCACAAATAGCAAACAAAAAAATTCCATTCATTTAAACTTATTCTATCAATATTGTGGGGAATTCTTTCCCAATAAATAATTATTGAACCTTCTCCTTTTAAAAACCATCTATTGCCTACCCATGGCAGCCGAACCGGGCTTTTAAATCCCCAAAAACGACTGGATAAATAATTATAACTTTGCGGCCGATGAAGCAGTTTACCATCCCCTTTACTTACCGCAGCCCGCTTATTGCCGCCATCAAACACAAGCGTAAGGAGCTGGATAAGATGAAAAAAGATTTTACGCCTACCCTGCTCGATCTTGGCCCGCTAAAAATATACCTTGCGCGGCATTTTGGCTTTTGTTACGGGGTAGAAAACGCAATTGAAATTGCTTTTAAAACCATTGATGAAAATCCGGGTAAGAACATATTTCTTCTCAGCGAAATGATTCATAATCCCAAGGTGAACCTTGATCTGCTGCAAAGAGGTGTGAAATTTTTACAGGATACTTCAGGAAAACAAATCATCCCATTTGAAAATCTTACAAAAGACGACATCGTGTTAATTCCCGCATTCGGAACTACACTTGATATTGAGGCCAGGCTAAAAGCAATCGGAATTGCCATTGAAAAATTCAATACCACCTGCCCCTTTGTAGAAAGGGTTTGGAACAGAAGTGAACAGATTTCCAAAAAGAATTACACCGTAATTGTACACGGCAAACCCACCCACGAAGAAACCAGAGCAACCTTTTCTCATGCCGCCGCCAGCACCCCAACGCTGGTGATCCGGGATATGAATGAAGCCATAAAACTTAAACCCTATCTCGAAAAGAAGAAATCCGCTGCAGCGTTCTTTGAAGAATATAAAGGAAGATATTCTTCCGGGTTTAATCCTGAAAAAGATTTTGAAAGAATTGGCGTGGTAAACCAAACCACCATGCTGGCCAGCGATACGCAGGCAATAGCCGATTTCCTCAGAAATGTTATGATGGAACATTACCAGCTCAGTCCACAAAATCTTGAACTACGTTTTGCGGATACCAGGGATACCCTTTGCTATGCCACCAACGATAACCAATCATCTGTTTACGGATTATTGGAACAACCTGCCGATCTTGCCATTGTGGTAGGCGGGTATAACAGCAGCAACACATCGCACCTTGTAGAACTTTGCGAAGAAAAATCGGCCACTTATTTTATTAATAATGCCGATAAGATTTATGTTGATAATTCTATTTCGCATTATAACATCCACAGAAAGGAAGAACTTTATACATCCAATTTTATACCCGACAAAGAACCGGTTTCCATACTCATAACCAGCGGCGCAAGCTGCCCCGATGCCATGGTGGAAGAGGTGATTGTGAAACTTGCCGAAATGAAATCGTCGGTTGAAGCATTGGAGAAAATTAAACTGGAAATGACAGAGCATTAAATCCGTCCGGTTAAAACCACTCTTTACTCTGCAGGTACAGCACCGGCTTTCTTTTCAAAAAGATTCAGGGCAAAATCCAGTTGCTCCTCTATGGTCAGATTGCTGTTATCGAGCAGGATGGCATCTTTTGCTTTCCGTAACGGGCTGATCTCCCTGTTAGAATCAATATAATCCCTCAATTCAAGATTTGCTTTCACTTCTTCGATGCTAACGTTTGGATTTTTGGCATACATTTCTTTAAAACGCCGTTCAACCCTTAACGAAATATCGGCCGTCATAAAAATTTTTAATTCCGCATCAGGAAAAACAGTAGTGCCAATATCCCTGCCATCCATTACAATGCCCTTCTGCTTTCCCATTAATTGTTGCTGATGCACCGCAAACTCCCGCACTGCACCAATGGCCGCAACTTCACTCACCTGCTCGGCAACCACCAGATCCCTGATGAAGTATTCCACATTCTCATCGTTCAATAAAATTTCAGACTGCTGGGATTGCTCATTAAAAGTAAAACTCAGGTTAATGCCTTTAAGTGCTTCTTCTACCTGCTTTCCATTAGTCCAGTTGATATGGTTGCGAAGAAAGTAAAGTGTTATAGCGCGGTACATAGCTCCACTATCTATGTACACATATCCTAATGAATTGGCGAGCTGTTTTGCCAGGGTACTTTTCCCGCAACTCGAAAAGCCATCAATGGTTATGATTATTTTCTTTGGCATTGCTACAAAATTCCACTAAAAAATAACCAATTCAAAATATGTTTTTCATAAAAAAGCCCCGGCTGCTTTACCGGGGCCTGTTAAAATTTCTGATAGATCAGGCTTCAGATTTCTTTTCCTTTTTTCTGGTTTCAGGTTTCAATACAAACCGGATCACATTATTTTCCTTATCCAGTTGAGCCTCAACATGATCACCCGCCTTAATGGTTGAGTTAAGGATTTCTTCAGCCAGCGGATCTTCAAGATATTTCTGAATAGCCCTGTGCAATGGCCTTGCACCAAACTGGATATCGTAACCTTTATCTGCAATAAAATTTTTCGCTTCTTCCGAAAGCTGCAGGGTAAACCCTAAGGTATTCAACCGGTTCATCACACCTTTCATAAGGAGATTGATGATTTCGAAAATGTTTTCTTTCGAAAGTGAATTAAACATAATCACATCATCAATGCGATTTAAAAACTCGGGACTAAAAGTACGCTTCAGCGCCTTTTCAATTACCGCCTTATTGTTTTCATCAAACTTTTCCATCCGGTTGGCGGTAGCAAATCCAACCCCTTCACCAAAATCTTTCAACTGGCGTGCGCCAATATTCGATGTCATAATGATGAGGGTATTTTTGAAATCCACTTTTCTTCCAAGCCCGTCGGTAAGCTGCCCGTCGTCTAACACCTGCAACAGGATATTATAAATATCAGGATGTGCTTTTTCAATTTCATCCAGCAGAATTACGCTATAAGGTTTACGCCTGACGCGTTCTGTTAACTGCCCGCCTTCTTCGTAACCAACATACCCGGGAGGCGCCCCTATTAAACGGCTTACCGTAAATTTTTCCATGTATTCGCTCATATCAATCCGGATAAGCGAATCTTCACTATCAAACATATATTTTGCCAGCGAACGGGCAAGCTCTGTTTTACCAACCCCCGTAGGGCCAAGGAAAATAAAGGTACCGATGGGCTTTTTCGGATCTTTCAGCCCCACCCGGTTACGCTGAATGGCTTTTACCACTTTAGTAATGGCTTCCGACTGGCCAACCACAGCACCCTTAAGCTCATCGCCCATGCGGCGGAGTTTTTCTGTTTCAGCCTGCACCATTCTTTGTACAGGAATCCCGGTCATCATACAAACCACTTCAGCAATATCTTCTTCCTCGATGGGGTAACGTTTGTTTTTACTTTCTTCTTCCCATTCCGATTTGGCTTTTTCCAGTTCTTCCTGTAGCCTTTTTTCGGTATCCCGCAATGAAGCCGCTTCTTCAAACTTCTGGCTTTTTACCACCTTATTTTTTTCCTGCTTAATATCTTCTATCTTCTTTTCCAACTCAATGATGGCAGGAGGTACATTAATATTTTTGATGTGTTTTCTTGCACCCACTTCATCAAGTACATCAATGGCTTTATCGGGAAGCAGGCGGTCGGTCATATACCTGTCGCTCAGCTTTACACAAGCCTCAATTGCATCCTGGCTAAAGGTTACATTGTGGTAATCTTCGTATTTACTTTTGATATTGTTGAGAATCTCAATCGCTTCTTCAACCGAGGGTTGTTCAATAATGATTTTCTGGAAACGGCGGTCGAGAGCGCCATCTTTTTCGATGTGCATACGGTATTCATCGAGAGTTGATGCACCAATACATTGCAGTTCGCCACGGGCAAGTGCAGGTTTAAATATATTGGAGGCATCTAATGATCCGCTTGCACCTCCTGCGCCAACAATGGTGTGAATTTCATCAATAAACAGGATAACATCCCGGTTCTTTTCCAATTCATTCATGATGGCCTTCATTCGCTCTTCAAACTGCCCGCGGTATTTGGTTCCTGCCACAAGTGCAGCAAGATCGAGGCTTACCACCCTTTTATCGAACAACACACGCGAAACCTTGCGTTGAACAATTCTTAATGCAAGGCCTTCCACAATTGCTGTTTTACCCACGCCGGGTTCTCCGATCAGGATCGGATTATTTTTCTTCCTTCTTGATAAAATTTGAGACACCCTTTCAATTTCTTTTTCGCGGCCTACAATCGGATCCAGGCTTCCATTCTCAGCAAGGCGGGTAATATCCCGGCCAAAATTATCAAGCACCGGAGTTTTGGTTTTGGCTGCACCCGATCCTGATTTCTGCGATCTTGATTGCCCTCCGTACTGCTTTCTTTCTTCATCAAATTCATCTTCTTCATTAAACTCAGCCTGGGGCGGAGGATTAGAGGTTACAAACCCGAGTTCGCTTTTAAATGTATCATAGTCAATTTCGATGCTGTTCAGTATCTGTGTGGCTATATTTTCCTTGTTTTTTAGTATCGATAGCAATAAGTGTTCGCTTTCTACCATCGAACTCTTTAATGCCTTTGCTTCCAAAACGGTAATTCTGATTACTTTTTCCGCCTGTTTAGTTAGCGGAATGCTGTTGATATTGGCAATATTTTTCCCGGTTTTATCCTTTATGGCCGATTCAATGTCTTTCCTGAGTTCGGAAAGATCAACCTTCATCGATTTAAGTACTTTAATTGCCTTATTCTCATCTTCCCGAATCAGCCCAAGTACAAAATGTTCGGTTCCGATAAAATCATTACCAAGTCGTAAAGCCTCTTCCCTGCTATAGGATAAGATTTCTTTTACCTGTGTAGAGAAATTGTTGTCCATTCTCGCGGTTTTATAGTTGATACAATAATAACGAATATTTGATTTGCTAAGTTGTGCCCGATTCTTAAATGTTGATTTGTTGAAAATTTAGCATTAAAAGAAACTATTTTCCGGCCGAAAGGCCATAAAGTTGCCAAACCAAACGTTAATTTCTTAGCTTTTACTTCCCAAATAAATCCTTTGCTGCCGAAAAACTCCCTATTTTGTTAAGATCAAATATTGTTGTTATAACATGAATGTCAAATTAGATACCAAAGAGAAATTTATCACAATGGAGCTGTTGGAGCCTCTGTTTTCTGTAAATATGGCAGATGACTTCGCTGCTGAAGTAGCCGGAATACAGCAGCAACAGCCTCCTCACCTGTTGCTAAATCTTAGCATGGTAAATGAAATTGATGCAGAAATGGCAACCCTTGTAGCTAAACTCCAGTCAGATTCTTATAAAAAAAGTCATTCATTCGTGATTTGTTGTTTAAACCCACAGGTTGAATCGATTTTTAAAACGCTTCACCTGATTGAGGATATGAATATTACCCCCACCCTTAGTGAAGCATGGGATATTATTCAAATGGAAGAAATTGAGCGGGAACTGCTATCCGGTTTTGATGATAACGAAATATAATAGCCATATCTTTAACCTTAACCTATATTTAAGTTGTTAGCACTCACTATTTTAGGTAACAATTCGGCAATTCCGGCTTTTGGAAGGAACCCCACAGCGCAGGTTTTGCAAACCCCCGATGATTTTTTCCTGATCGATTGTGGTGAAGGCACCCAGTTACAGATGTCGAAATTTAAAATACGACGCAGCAAAATCAGCCATATATTCATTTCACATTTGCATGGCGATCATTATTTCGGGCTGATTGGGCTGCTTAACAGCATGAGCCTCCTTAGCCGCACACAGGAATTGCACCTGCACGGCCCCCTGTTATTAAAACAAATCATAGATGCCCAGCTTGATGCAGCAGCCACTACCCTTGCATACCCGGTTCACTTTCATCCGCTGGGTGAAAACGGAAAAATTGCAGAAACCGGCAAAATGGAAATTTATTCTTTCAGGGTTAAACACCGCATCGATTGCTGGGGATTTTTATTCAGGGAAAAAAAGAATCCGCGAAAATTAGATATTGAACGCGCTGTAGCCTACGAAATTCCTTCTTCGTATTATGAAAAACTTCAGAAAGGGTTGGATTATACCACAAAAAAAGGAACCATTATTCCAAATGATGAAGTTACGATTGCCGCAACGGCGCCACGTTCGTATGCCTATTGTGCGGATACCATTTTCGATCCCGGTATTTGCGAAACCATAAAAGGCGTAAACCTGCTTTACCATGAAACCACTTATCTAAAAGATCAGGAAGAACGCGCTGCGGCAAGATACCACAGTACTACACAGCAGGCGGCAGAAATTGCAAAAAGATCGGGCGTATCTAAATTGCTTATCGGGCATTTTTCATCAAAATACGAATCGCTTGATGTTTTTTTACAGGAAGCCAGAGAAGTGTTTCCCAATACAGAACTTGCACAGGAAGGCGCATGTTTTCCCATTTAAGGAACTGAAAGCCTGTATTCGTAACCGTTACTGTTTATCCACCTGATAAACTCCGGAAACCATTTTTTCCATGCCGTTTCATTATGGCTTCCGTTTTCATCAACCACCATATAGGCAAGGGATTTGGCATTTCGGGCGAGCCTGTCGGAAATATTTTCCATATCCTTCACCATATCTTCACCTTCCTTTTTTCCTGCATAAAAAAAGAACCTGGTTCTTAACCCAACCGAAAGCGAATCGGTAAGGGGAACCATTTCCGGAGCAATCCAGAATGAGGGAGAGAAAACCCCGGCTTTTCCAAAAACCTCAGGATGCGTAAGTGCTGCATAATACGAAATCAATCCCCCCATTGAACTGCCCATAATGATGCTGTGTTGCGGATCGGGACGTGTACGGTAATGTTCATCAATATAGGGCTTTAGGGTTTCTATCAAAAAGGATACATATTGTTCCCCTAAGCCGCTTCCGTATTTATCGTTATCATAAGGATTATACTCCCGGAGGCGTTCCGGCCCGGAATCAATACCAACTACGATGTAGTTTATCCCCAAATTTTTTGATAATGAATCAAGCGATTCATCTAAGCCCCACTCGCCAAACGGAGCGGTGTAATTGTCGAAAAGATTCTGCCCGTCCTGGGCGTAAATTACCGGGTAGCGTGCTGTGGATTTTGAATAACCCGGAGGGAGATAAATCCAGATTCTCACTGTGCTGTTTAATTGCGGCATAGCAAAGGCGGTGTCCTCAATTTTTACATTCTTAGAACGGGTATGCTTACGTTCAAACCTCGCAAATGCATCGGCCCAGCCTTTTATGGTTACAGAAATCACCGTATCGTGTTGCAACTGAAAATTGCGGTTTGGAATGTCCTTACCTTTAGCGCCAGTTTCAACTGTTTCCCAACTGCCTCTGGTGAACTTAAAAGCGATGTTGTCTTCTTTTAAATCTGCAATTTTTAGCGAGTACCCCGAATCGTTAGCGGTTAATGCGTAAGCCGGATCATTGGGTTTCCAGCCATTGAAATTACCTGCAAGAAAGATGCTGTCTGGTTTTGAAATTCCTTCTTTTACGGTTACATGAAATACTACCTGGCGCTGGCAGGATGCACTAAAACTCCCCATCCAGGAAAACAGGCAGATCATCATTAGCGCCCTCAATATGTTGTCAATTTAGAAGATGCCATAAATGTTTTAATTCTATGTTGAAGGCCTGAGCTTACCGGAGTTACCGGCAACCGGAGTACATTCTTAATAATATTCATTTCTGCCAAAAAAGCCTTTACCCCTGCAGGATTATTTTCTTCAAACATTAAATCGTAAGCATCCGAAAGGGAGTCGTTTATTTCCTTTGCCTTTTTGAAATTACTCAAAAGCGAAGCCCTGATCATATCGCTCATCGCTTTGGGAAAAGCATTTGCGGCAACGCTGATAACGCCCGTCATTCCGCAGGCAATCTGTGGCATGGCCAGGGCATCATCGCCACTCACCACAAAAAAACCGGGAGGGCAGTTTTTCAAAATTTTGATGCACTGCGAAAAATCACCACCCGCTTCCTTTATGCCTGCAATTTTATCTGTTTCAGCCGCAAGTTTTAATACCGTTTCTGCATTCAGGTTTCGGCCGGTTCGGGAAGGCACGTTGTACAAAATAACCGGTTTGGGACTGTTTTGAGCAAGCGCCCGGTAGTGTTGAAAAAGCCCTTCCTGCGAAGGTTTGTTATAATAAGGGCTTGCGCTAAGTACGGCAACCGCTTCATCAAGCGGCAACTGCTCAAGATCTTCAATAACTGCTTTTGTATTGTTTCCTCCCACTCCCACTACAAGCGGAACCCGCTTTGCAATCACCCTTCCTGTAAACAGGATGAGGTCCTTCTTTTCCTGTTCCGATAAAACCGGGGTTTCGCCGGTGGTGCCTAAGCTTACAATAAATTCTACCCCGTTGCCAATAATATATTCAATAAGATTGGCTAACGCATCAAAATCAACATCTCCATTTGCTTTAAAAGGAGTAATGATGGCAACCCCCGTACCCCTCAAAAGTTCTTTTAACTCCATATCTCACATTTTGAGGTGAAGGTAAAAAATTGACCATAAAATAAAAACGCAAATTGAAATAAAAGCCGGAAGATCAACCTTTCAAAATCTTCGATTTTTCAAGATAAGCCTTGTTCCCGCTATAAATAAAAACCATGCTCCCGTTTTTTATGGTATTGATGATGGGTTTTTTAAGGGATTGTGGAACAGCAGGGCAACCCCAACTGCGGCCTAAAATTCCATGATCCCGAATATACTGCGAACTTACATAATCGGCGCCATGAATTACAATTGCTCTTTCCGAAGCATTATCATTGATTCCCGGCTCCAAACCTTCCAGTTTTAATGAATAGCCATGTTTTCCTTCATACGTGGTGGTGGTACAATAAAAACCGGGACTGCTTTTAAAACTTTCCGGAACGTTTGAGAATTTCCTGGCATATTCTTCGCCCGAACCCTGGCCATGTGCCACATAAGTATTAAACAGCAATTTTTCCTGATCCATATCTATTACAAATAATCTTTTCAGGGTACTCGATTTACTGAAATCGGCAATGGTAACAATATGGCTGTTGCTGATCTTTCCTATACTACGAAGCTTTTCAAACCCCTTTAATGCCGATTCAAAAGCCATTTTTGATAAACCTGCAGCTTCCAGACCAATTTTATCGTACGCGGATGAAATGGTATCGGAAACAGCGCTGTTTTCTTTTGCCGGTAAAGTATTTGAAAAGTGCCCGGGTTTTGCAAAAAGCAGGGGAAAATGAATACCCAGGAAAACCATAAAAAGAAAAAGCAATTTCTTCAGGATTGGATTTTTCATATTCTTCCTTTATATCGTTCTCAGGATAAAAGATGGTAAATAAAATGTTTGGCTAACATGCAGTATTCCTCAAACCATTTTAAAGAGTGTCGCGAATTTCACTTATTTAACCACCGCTTTATGTAGTATCGATTAGCATTTTAAAAACTTTAACAGCATAAATAAAGCATTTAAATATTTGCAATAAATCATATATACTAAATAGGGGGAAAAAAACCAAAAACGGGGGGAAAAAACGGTACAGAACAATTGCACTTCAGAATAATATTGCGGTATTAAATGCCCATTTTTATTTCTACCCTATTTGGAGGCTTTGCAACTGCTTAAGGCGGCCTGATTTACTTTAAGGATCTTTCCCGGTAATCAGTCTAAATTCAGCAGTATATTATACCATTATCGGTTTCTCTGCCGGCAGGCAGGGGAAGTTTCTGCATCCGGGTATTGGGTATTTTCCGGCAGTTGACCATAAATCAATTGCCGGTTTTTATTTTGTCCGTTTTGACACTTAAACCCGGATGGCTTAAAAATCACATCACCAATCCGGAAAAACAGATACAGCCATCAGAATAACTCCGGCTACAGCTGTATTTTTTCATCTTCCTGATTACGCTTAACCGGGATGAAATCCCTTTCCATAAGCCGGGGAAAATTTCGTAATATTGCACCCTTATTTTTTCAGAAAAAAAGCGCAGAAAAAATGTGCGGAATTGTTGGCTACACCGGGCCTAAAGAAGCCTACCCCATAATTATAAACGGACTTAAAAGACTGGAATACCGGGGCTACGACAGCACAGGTGTTGCACTTTTAAACAGCGGGCTAAAAGTATATAAGAAAAAAGGCCGTGTGGCCGACCTTGAAACCGAGATCGTAGGTAAAAACCTTCATGCTCATATCGGCATTGGCCATACACGCTGGGCAACCCATGGCGAACCAAGCGATAAAAATGCGCACCCACATACCAGCGCAAGCGGTAAACTTGCCATGATTCATAATGGCATCATTGAAAACTATGCCCTCATAAAAAGAGACCTGGTAAACAAAGGATATAAATTTTCGAGCGATACCGACACCGAAGTGCTGCTCAATTTTATTGAAGACATCAGGCAAAAAAATAACTGCGATCTTGAAGAAGCCACCAGGGTTGCTTTAAAAAGAATCACTGGTGCATATTGCATTCTGCTGATTGATGAAGACGATCCGGAAACCATTATTGCGGCAAGAAAAGGAAGTCCGCTGGTAATTGGCGTTGGAAAGGGCGAACATTTTTTAGGCAGCGATGCCAGCCCAATGCTTGAATTTACCAAAGAAGTGGTTTACGTAAACGATTATGAACTGGCAATAGTAAAACCCGATCAACTGATTTTGAAAAACCTGGGGAATGAAAAAATTACCCCTTTTATTACCAGGCTTGATATGGAACTTGCCGCCATTGAAAAAGGCGGTTACGACCATTTTATGCTGAAAGAAATTTTTGAACAGCCCAGCACCATACTCGATTGCCTGCGAGGCCGGTTAGACGCAGAAAAAGGAACCATAACCATGAGCGGGGTGGAAAGCAACATCCACCACTTTATAAATGCACAGCGAATCATAATGGTTGCCTGCGGCACAAGCTGGCATGCAGCCTTAGTTGCCGAATACATTTTTGAAGATTTATGCAGGATACCCGTAGAGGTTGAATATGCCTCCGAATTCAGGTACCGGAACCCCGTGATCAATAAAGGGGATATTATTATTGCCATCAGCCAGAGTGGTGAAACTGCCGATACCCTGGTGGCCATAGAAAAAGCAAAAGAACAGGGCGCCATAATTTTTGGTGTGGTAAACGTGGTAGGCTCATCCATTTCCCGCATTAGCGATGGTGGCGCATACACACATGCAGGCCCCGAAATTGGAGTGGCCAGCACAAAAGCTTTTACCGGTCAGCTTGCCGTTCTTATGATGATGGCATTAAAAATTGGTAAAGAAAAAGGCACCCTTTCCGATAAAAGATATACCGAACTTATTCTTGAACTGGATTCCATTCCGGAAAAAGTTGAGGCGCTCCTTAAAAGCGGAGAGCAAATGAAGGCCATCGCTGAAAAATATCAACATGCAGGCGACGCCCTTTTCCTGGGCAGGGGCTATAATTTTCCGATCGCCCTCGAAGGGGCACTTAAGCTGAAAGAAATATCTTATATACACGCTGAAGGCTATCCTGCTGCTGAAATGAAACACGGACCTATCGCCCTGGTAACCGATCAGCTTCCTGTGGTTTTTATAGCCACAAAAGATTCATACTACGAAAAAATCATAAGCAACATACAGGAAATAAAAGCACGTAAAGGAAAAGTGATTGCCATCGTAACAGAAGGAGATGAAATGATTTCTACCCTTGCCAACGATGTGTTCTTCATCCCCCCTGCCAATGAAGTAATTGCCCCAATGCTAAGCGTAATACCCCTTCAACTCCTGAGTTATTATGTGGGCATCGCAAAAGGCGTGGATGTGGATAAACCCCGTAATCTTGCAAAAAGCGTTACCGTAGAATAGGTTCTATGTTTTTCGGCTAAACAATTTTATATTTATCCTTTACTCACTTCGCAATTTTTGGAAAATACACCCCTGCGAAAACCTGAAAAGGAATGAATACCATTAACAGCCACCCGGTAGAAGAACTGGGATATTATTTTATAGAACCTGAATTTCTTCCGAAAGGAAAAAACGAATACCATCTTCGCAACCTCCAGTTGGGAAATACCCGGAAATACAGGGCGCTCACCACAAACGAAATTGATACGCTGGTTCATAACCGCAACACTTCCGATAACTGGAACCAGATTCTGGTTGATACCTCATTTAATGCCCAGCTTGTGAAAAATTGTAAGTTTTACGGGCTGGTACGCATTGGTAAACTGGAAGCCATCTATCACGAATTTCATAATCTCCGGATGCCCGTTGGTTTATACAACAGCACCATCATAAGTTGCGATCTGGGTAATAATGTAAGCATCGATAATGTAAATTACCTGAGCCACTATATTATCGGGAACGATGTAATGATTGCCAATGTAAACGAAATAGCCACCACCAATAACTCAAAATTTGGTAATGGAATTGTGAAAGAAGGCGAAAAAGAAAATGCCAGGGTTTGGGTAGAAGTTTGCAATGAAAACGGCGGCAGAAAAATCCTGCCTTTCGATGGTATGCTTCCCGGCGATGCATTTCTCTGGAGCAAATACCGCGATGATGAATTGCTGATGGATAAGTTCAGGATATTTACGGAAAGGAAATTCGACAAACAACGAGGCTATTACGGCAGGATTGGAGAAAGAACAGTGATCAAAAATTGCAGCATCATTAAAGATACCTGGATTGGTACCGATGCTTACCTGAAAGGTGCAAACAAACTCAAAAACCTTACCATCAACAGCGATCCCGAAAGGCGCTCGCAAATTGGTGAAGGATGCGAACTGGTAAATGGCATTATCGGTTACGGATGCCGGATATTTTACGGAGTAAAAGCCGTGCGGTTCGTAATGTCGTCGCACTCGCAGTTAAAATACGGAGCAAGGTTAATCAACTCTTTCCTGGGCAATAACTCCACCATCTCCTGCTGCGAAGTGCTAAACTCACTGATCTTTCCATCGCACGAGCAACATCATAATAATTCATTCTTATGCGCATCGCTTATAATGGGACAAAGCAATATAGCGGCAGGCGCAACCATTGGCAGCAACCACAACAGCCGTGGAGCAGATGGTGAAATTGTTGCGGGGCGCGGCTTCTGGCCCGGGCTTTGTGTAAGCCTGAAACACAATTCCAAATTTGCCTCTTTTACCATCCTGGCAAAAGGAGATTATCCCGCCGAACTGAATATTCCGGTTCCTTTTTCGCTGGTTATAAATGATGTTTCGGCAGATAAACTGGTGGTAATGCCCGGCTACTGGTTTATGTACAACATGTATGCACTGGCAAGAAATTCATGGAAGTATGTTGACCGTGATAAAAGGACAAAAAAAATTCAAACCCTCGAATACAACTACCTTGCTCCCGATACCATAAATGAAATGTTTAACAGCATATCGTTGCTGGAATCTCTTGAAGTGAATGGAGATGACACCGCCATCATTCCCGGATGGGAAAACAGCAACAGGGAATGTAAAATCGTAAAAGTAAAAAAATCGATTACGCTTTTTACGCAAATGATTTCCTTTTACGGGGTAATGGATCTCATTAGCCATTTCAGCAACGGAAAATATCCCGATTTTTCAACGTTTAAAAAATCACTTTCCGCAAAAGTGGAAAGATCGCAATGGATAAACACCGGGGGGCAGTTAATCAGGGAAGATGAGCTGAAAAATTTCAGGCATCTCGTAAAAAACGGAAAAATAAGAAGTTGGGAAGACGTTCATAATTTTTACAGGCAACAGGGAGCAACCTATTATACCGACCGGCTTAATCATGCCTTTACCTCGCTGCTTGAAATAAAACATATTACGCCCAGGCAGTTTAATGCAACCCTGTTTTTGGAGCTTATGAAAGAAGCCATTGCTATAAAATCGTGGATAACAAAGGGCATCCACGATTCCAGGGAAAAAGATTACAGTAATCCCTTTAGGAAAATGGTGTACAACAACAGAAAGGAAATGGATAACGTAATCGGGAAATTTGAAGACAACAATTTTATTCAGCAACAATTGAAAGAACTGGATGAACTAAAAAAGACGGTAAAGGCTATCTCAAAAAAACTTTAACCTATTTCCTGTTTTCAAAAAAATACCGCGCTGCCGCTTCATATCCATACAATCCCATTCCGGAAATCACCGCTTTGGCTTTTGCAGAAACATAAGATTGTTTCCGAAATTCTTCTCTGGAAAAAATATTGCTGATGTGAACTTCAACTACCGGAGTGGCGATGGCCGCAACACAATCGCCTATGGCCACCGATGTATGGGTGTAACCACCGGGATTCAGGATTATGCCATCATAACTAAACCCCACATCCTGTAAAGCATTGATCAACTCGCCCTCTATATTGGATTGAAAAACGGTGAATGTTATTTTCGGAAATTTTTCCCTGAGCCTTTCTAAAAAATCATCGAAGGTTTGAGAACCATAAATTTCAGGTTCGCGTTTACCAAGCAGGTTAAGATTTGGGCCATTTACTATGTGAATCTTCATCATCCAAATCTAATCAATTCATCCGATCAATGAATTCATCAAACAGGTAACGGCTGTCGTGCGGGCCGGGAGTGGCTTCCGGATGATATTGAACCGAAAAAGCATTCTTATGTTTCAACCTCAGCCCCTCAATGCTTTCATCATTCAAATTGATGTGGGTAATTTCCACCAGCTTATTTGCCTTTACCATTTCCGGATCAACTCCAAAGCCATGATTCTGGGTGGTCATTTCGCTTCGCCCTGTTATTAAATTTTTTACCGGGTGATTCAGCCCCCGGTGGCCATGGTGCATCTTAAATGTAGAAATTTGATTAGCCAGCGCAAGCAACTGGTGACCAAGACAAATACCAAAAAGCGGTTTCCCGGTTTCCAGCATTCCCTTCACTGTTTCCACCGCATAAGGCATTGAGGCCGGATCGCCGGGGCCGTTGCTGATAAAATACCCCGAAGGGTTAAAATTCTGAAGCACATCAGGCGATGTTCGGGCATGATGTACCCTTAAGTAGACACCCCGCTCAACCAGGCAATTAAGGATATTTTTTTTGATTCCCAGATCCAAAACGGATACTCTTATCCGGGATGCCGGATCGCCCATCTCGTAAGTTTGCTGCGTACTAACGGTAGATGCAAGCTCTAACCCCAACATACCGGGCACACGGTTTAGCCTTTTCTGCAATGCTTCAACATCATCCGTTTCGGAAGAGATAATGCAATTCATGGCTCCCTTTGAACGGATGTGAGCAACCAGCGCCCTGGTGTCCACGCCATCAATGGCAACCACAGCCTGCGCTTCAAAATATTCCTGAAGCGATGTTTCTGCAATAAACCTGCTGTATTTTTCTTCCAGGTTACAACCAATAACGCCACGTACTTTTACCCCATTGCTTTCCACATCGGCGGGCTTTACTCCGTAATTTCCAACATGTGCGGTATTCATAATGAGTACCTGGCCGGTATAGCTTGGGTCGGTAAACACTTCCTGGTATCCCGTCATACCTGTATTGAAACAAATTTCACCGGTGCTGGTGCCGGTTTTCCCGAAAGCCCTGCCACGAACTACCGTTCCATCTTCCAGTACTAATGTTGCAGAGCGTTTGTTATTATTAAACATAGAGGAGATTTTGCAAAGAAACGCAGAGTTGCCGTTTGGGTACAAATAAAGTTTTCACCAGCAGGGGCAAAAAAAAGTCCCGCAAAGGCGGGACGATATGTTGACTGATAAATCATTATTACTCTTCGGTGGATTCGGGTGTTTCAGTTTGTTCTGCCGCATCGGCCTTTGAAGCTTTTTTCTTTCCTCCGGAACGGCGGGTTTTCTTAACCGGTTCTGCCGCTGCAGTTGTTCCTGAAATGCCTTTCCCGTAAATGGTATTGAAATCAACCAGCTCAATCATGGCCAGTTCGGCATTATCCCCTGCACGCATACCCAGTTTAATGATGCGGGTATAACCACCGGGGCGCGAAGAAATTTTTGGGGCCACCACTGTGAACAATTCTTTCACCGCTGCCTTATCGTTCAGGTAACTGAACACTAAGCGATGGTTGTGCATAATCATTTCCTTAGAATCGTTTTTCTTCGTTTTAGTGATCAACGGTTCTATGTAAACGCGAAGCGATTTTGCTTTTGCCAGTGTAGTGGTAATTCGCTTATGCATGATAAGCTGGCTGCCCAGGTTGGCAAGGAGTGCACGGCGGTGTGAAGCCGTTCTTCCGAGGTTGTTGTTTTTGTTTCCGTGACGCATTGTTTTAGTTTTTTATTCTCCCGCACCGTGGTCAGGGAATTGCGGGATACTTATTCATAAATGGCAAAACTGCCTTTACTTACTCGTCGTCGAGTTTTAATTTACTCAGGTCCATTCCAAAACTCAGGCCTCTTTCCTGCAACACCTGGTCGATTTCGCTAAGCGATTTCTGACCAAAGTTGCGGAATTTCATCAGGTCTTCCTGTTCGTATTGTACCAGTTCGCTGAGCGAATTAATTTTTGCTGCTTTCAGGCAGTTGAATGCACGTACTGAAAGATCAAGGTCTTCCAGCGGAGTTTTCAGCATCTTCCTGAGCTGCAGGGTATGTTCATCAACGAGGTCTTCTTTTTTATCTTCTTTGGTATCGAAGGTGATGTTTTCGTCGGTGATGATCATCAGGTGCTGAATCAGGATGCGGCTTGCCTGTTTAACGGCTTCCTCCGGATGAATGGTACCATCGGTAACTACTTCCATCAGCAGTTTTTCAAAATCGGTGCGTTGTTCCACACGCGTATTTTCGATGGTATATTTTACGTTTTTGATCGGCGTAAAAATGGCATCAACAGGTATAAACCCAAAGTGAGAATTTTTATCCTTGTGTTCTTCAGCGGGTACATATCCCCTGCCCTTTCCAATGGTGATTTCGATATCCAGTTTAGCGCTGGTATCCATGGTACAAATCAGCAAATCGGGGTTCATTACCTGGAAAGCAGGAGAAGCTTCCCCAATCATTCCGGCGGTGAATTCGGTTTTGTTTTTAATGGAAAGGCTGATCTTTTCATTGTTCACTTCATGATCTACCTTCAATTTAAAACGAACCTGTTTCAGGTTAAGGATCATTTCCGTTACATCTTCAGTTACCCCTTTAAGCGTGGCAAATTCGTGATCGGCGCCAGCTATATTTATTCCAATGATGGCATAACCTTCGAGCGAGTTGAGCAACACCCTGCGCAGGGCATTCCCTATGGTAACACCATATCCTGGCTCGAGTGGGCGAAATTCAAACTGCGCTTCGAAATCGGTTGCTTTTTGAAGAACAATTTTATCGGGCTTAACAAAATTGAAAATGGCCATTTGTATTCTTTATTTTAATTTTTTAAATGAAGCAGGTTTGGGTAAACCCTCTTTACCGGGTATTGTACGTAATTAAAAATTATTTAGAGTACAATTCCACGATAAGTTGTTCCTTAATGTTTTCAGGAACACTTTCCCTTTCAGGATAAGCGATAAAGGTACCTTTCATTTCATTTTCGTTCCAGTCGATCCACCCAAACTTCGGGTTCTTACCACGAAGATTGCTGGTGATGGAAGTATTGGCGGCGGCTTTTCCTTTTAAGGAAATCACATCGCCCGGTTTGCAACTGTAAGAAGGGATGTTTACCACTTCACCATTCACTGTAATGTGTTTATGGCTTACCAGCTGGCGTGCTGCCTGGCGGCTTGGTGCAATGCCCATACGGAAAATGGTATTATCCAAACGCGCTTCCAGTAATTTAATCAGGTTTTCGCCCGGTACACCTTTACGGCGGGATGCTTCATCGAAGGTTTTGCGAAACTGCTTTTCCAGCAATCCGTAAGTATATTTTGCCTTTTGTTTTTCTTTTAGCTGCAAACCGTATTCACTAAGTGTTTTACGTTTTTTGTTTGCGCCATGCTGCCCCGGAGGATTGCTGTTTTTAGTAAGCCATTTACCATTACCGGTAATGGGTTCGCCAAAGCGGCGGGAGATTTTGGTTTTTGGACCTGAATAGCGTGCCATATTTTTTATAAAGGGCCTTTTAGTGACGATGCATCATTATAAAGGCCTTAAAAATCAATGATGCATCCTGATTTATAATCATGATGAAGCCGGAAGCAGGGCATCCGGCAGAAAAATTACACTCTTCTTTTCTTTGGAGGGCGGCAACCATTGTGCGGGAGCGGCGTTACATCCCGGATCATGGCGATCTCCAAACCATTTTGAGATAAAGAACGGATAGCGCCTTCGCGGCCGCTTCCCGGACCTTTCACGTAAACGTCAACTTTTTTTAACCCGGCATCGATAGCAACTTTTGCGGCATCGGCTCCGGCCATCTGGGCTGCATAAGGTGTATTTTTCTTACTTCCCTTAAAACCCATTTTACCGGCAGATGACCAGGAAATAACCTGACCCTGCTTGTTGGTAAGACTGATGATGATGTTGTTGAAACTGGCGGTAACGTGTGCATCGCCATAGGCGTCAACTTTTACCACTCTTTTTTTTGAAGCGGATTTTCCGCTTTGAGATTTTGCCATCTTAGTAGGTAATCTAAATTTTTATTTATTTTAATCCTTGCGGACTGAACCTTACCTCCTGCAGCTTACTATGCGATCTGGCAATGGTTCAAAAAATGTAAGCTAATTAAAGGCCTTAAAAGGCACTTAACTTTATTTCTTGGCCGCTTTCTTTTTACCGGCAACTGTTTTACGTTTCCCTTTACGGGTACGGCTGTTGGTACGGGTGCGCTGCCCGCGAACCGGTAATCCTTTACGGTGGCGAAGGCCGCGATAGCAGGCAATATCAAGCAGTCGCTTAATGTTCATCTGGGTTTCACTACGCAGTGCACCTTCAGTTTTGAACTCATTGTTGATGATGTTACGAATTGCAGTTTGTTCATCATCGTTCCACTGGTTCACCTTCTTATTGAGATCAATCCCTGCTTTGTTTAGGATATAAGCTGAAGTTGAACGCCCAATTCCATAAATGTAAGTAAGCCCAATTTCGCCTCTCTTATTTTTTGGTAAATCTATACCGGCAATACGCGCCATAAGTTGATTTTAGATTTTTTACTTTTAATTTTTGATGTCTGTTTAAACTGCAATTTCTTCAAAACGGCAATCACAATTCAGCAATCAGAAATTAGCCCTGTTTTTGTTTAAATCGCGGATTCTTTTTGTTGATCACATACAGGCGCCCTTTCCTTCTCACGATCTTGCAATCAGCACTGCGTTTTTTAATAGATGCTCTAACCTTCATCTTATTCTGTTTATTAATTTCCGGCTTGCGCCTCAATGTTTACTTATACCTGAAAATAATACGCCCCCTGCTCAGGTCGTAAGGGCTCATTTCCACTCCCACTTTATCGCCCGGCAGTATCCTGATGTAATGCATTCGCATCTTTCCGGATATGGTAGCCAGGATTTCATGGCCATTTTCCAGTTTTACCTTGAACATAGCATTACTCAGTGCTTCAATAATTGTCCCGTCCTGCTTGATCAGTGCCTGTTTAGCCATAATTTTGGGAGCGCAAAGATAGGAGGATTATTTGAATATTTTGCAAATTCCACAGATATTTAGAAGTTTTGGCAGAAATCCTGTTTTTTTCAGCCCAAAGCTCCTCCAAAATCAGAAATCCCTTAACTTTCAGCCAATTAACCTCCTTTTCTAATGAAACAAATCCTTATTGGCGCCATAGCCTGCGCCTGTTTTTTTTCTGCCTGTAAAAAAAGTGATAAAACAAGCTCGGAACCCGATACGTTTATGACCTCCACGCCCGGCAGCACCTGGAACTATTCTTATAAGGATAATAATGATGCTTCCTTAAATTACAATTACAATGTAACATCCTCAAATTCAGACACTTCCGTAAATGGGAGAACCTATCACAAATACAATGTAAGTACAGGAGGCACCGAATATTACAACATCTCTAACCACGATTATTATACTTATGCCTCCCTGCCGGCACAATTGAACGGCACCTATATTGAAAACCTGTACCTGAAGGATAATGCCGGCACCGGAACCAGTTGGATGCAATCTTATAACATCGAATATATGAATGTACCCCTCACCCTGCAAACCACCAATACCATTGCAGCCACCGGACTTACCCGAAATGTTGGAGGTAATACCTATCTAAACGTGATCCGGGTTAATACCAGCATTACGCCTCCCTCGTTTCCGGGTCTTAATTTTACTTCCAACATCAGTTATTATTATGCTCCGCAGGTGGGCATGATCGAAAACAACATCGAAATTCACATCAGCGGTTTAGGTGATCCTATTGATATAGATACCCAAACCACGCTGGAAAGTGCAACCATTCTGTAACTCCCAAAACAATATAAAAAGAGGCTGCTGCATGCAACCTCTTTTATTTTTATGAACAATAAGTAATCAGTCTAACAACTTAACTTCCGTACGGCGGTTTGCTGCCCTTCCGGCTTCTGTTCTATTATCATCTATGGGTTGCGTCATACCATATCCCTTCGCTTCCACTCTTGAAGGATCAATCCCTTTTGATATGAGGTAATCTCTTACCGTATTGGCCCTGTCTTCCGAAAGTTTCAGGTTACTTGCCGCACTGCCCACATTATCGGTATGGCCGCCAATTTCTATGCGCTCATCATCTTTCCTGTTCAGATAGGCCACCAGTTCATCTAATACGGAGTACGATTCCGGTTCCAAATCGGCTTTCCCGGTTTCAAAATTGCAATCTTCCAGGATAAAAGTTCGGGAGGGTTGAAATTGAATATCCACCGAAAAAGGATTCTTATAATATGCATTGCCTTGAAGAGCAGGTATGTCTAACACATTATAACTGGTAGAATCCTTAAACCCAAGAATAAAAATTTCATATTTGGCGCCTGCCGGCAGCCGGATGGAAAATTTTCCCTCATCATTTGTTAAGCCCTGGTATTCGCGGGCGTTAATGCTGCTTCTGAAAACAATAATTTCGTTCGACCTTGGGTTGTTCTTAAAATCGGAAACCGAAACATTAACCGGAGCATCCTTGGGAATGGATGCATTCTGAACTGTTTCATCCTGGGCATGCAGGAATACAGGCAACATCCCAAAAGTCAGCATCAGCAAGAATATTTTTTTCATCTACCCAATTTTTTTTTGCATGTTAAGAAACGCTAAAATTATCGTTTCCTTTTATCCCAAAATAAAAAAGAAAGATTAATTTTTTCACAGCCTGGTTTGGAGCCGCTCAGCCATTTCAGTTTTCCATCCGTAAAAACTGCCATCCATAATTCTTTCTCTGGCCTCTTTCACCAGCCAGCCATAAAAAGCCAGGTTGTGGATGCTGGCAATGGTAAGCCCAAGGTACTCTTTTGATTTAAACAAATGCCTCAGGTACGCTTTGCTGTAATACCGGCTTACCTCGCAATCAAGGCCATCATCTATAACCGAAAAATCGTTTTCCCATTTTTTATTATCGATGTTCACAATTCCGCGGGTGGTAAACAGCATGGCGTTGCGTCCGTTGCGGGTGGGCATTACACAATCAAACATATCCACACCCATACCAATGCACTCCAGGATATTCCACGGGGTACCTACCCCCATCAGGTAACGGGGTTTCTGAGCAGGGAGCAGCTCACAGCAAAGTCCGCATATTTCATACATTTTTTCCATAGGCTCACCAACGCTTAATCCGCCAATGGCATTACCGGCTGCATTTTTTGAACTGATGTAGTTACAGGATTCGGTTCTTAATTCCCGATGCACCCCACCCTGCACAATGGGAAAAAGATTTTGGGTATAACCGTAAAGATCATCGGTGGCATTAAACCTGTTAAAACAACGATCGAGCCAGCGGTGGGTCATTTCCATCGAAGTTTTTGCATAGGAAAACTCACTGGCTCCGGGCGGGCATTCATCAAAAGCCATCATGATATCTCCTCCAATCTGCCGCTGAATATCCATTGCTTTTTCGGGGCTGAAAAGATGCCGGCTGCCATCAATATGCGATTGAAACAGAACACCCTCTTCGGTAATTTTCCGGTTTCCCGCCAGCGAAAAAACCTGGAATCCGCCACTATCGGTAAGGATGGGTTTTGGCCAGCCGTTAAATTTATGCAGCCCGCCTGCCTGCTGCAATACAGAAGTACCCGGCCGGAGATACAGGTGATATGTGTTGCCCAGAATAATTTGAGCTTTTACATCAGCTAATAACTGCTGCTGGGTAACTGCCTTTACAGATCCGGCGGTGCCTACGGGCATAAAGACCGGGGTTAGGATATTGCCATGATCCGTTTCAATAATACCCGCTCTTGCCCTGTTAGAAACGACTGCTGTTTCGATATTAAATTTTAATGCTGCCATAATTGCGAGTGCAAAGATAAAATCTGGCAGCCAACTGATTTTATTCAACCTGCCTGCGTGTACTTGTTTCAATTACTTTTGCACCCATGCGCATATTTGAACTGCTGACAGGCCATTGGCAACCGGTTATTTTTTATGCTTTTGCGGCCGTTGCGCTTATCCAGGTTTTCTATTACCTTTTCTTTTTTTTGAGGCTTGCATTATACAAAGAAAAAGCAGTCAACAACCCGCGCACCCATGCCGTTAGCGTAGTTATTTGCGCACGCGATGAAGCGGATAACCTGATGAAGAACCTGCCCGGCGTGTTGGTACAACATTACAAAACCACACACGAAGTAATTGTGGTTAATGATAATTCTTACGACGAAAGCAAATACCTTTTAGAAGAATTGCAAAAATCTTTCCGCCAGCTTAGGGTGGTAGAGCTTACCCAGGAAGCCAAAATGATTCCGGGGAAAAAATTCCCGCTTGGGGTGGGCATCAAATCGGCAAAACACGAAATTTTATTGCTTACCGATGCAGATTGTGTGCCTGCAACCGAAAACTGGATTGAAAACATGCAATCCGTTTACAACGATGAAACCGAAATCGTAATCGGGTATGGGGCTTTCCATAAAAAACCCGGATTTTTTAATAAGTTAGTGAGGTGGGAGGCCTTTCACAGTGCCTTACAATATTTCAGTTATGCACTTGCAAGAATTCCATACATGGGTGTGGGCAGAAACCTCAGTTATAAAAGATCGGTATTTTTCAGGCACAAGGGCTTTGCTTCCATCAACCATACTGCCAGCGGCGATGATGATCTATTTATTAATATGGCCGCCACAAAAAAGAACTGCAAAATCAATATTAACCCCAACAGTTTTACCCTGAGTGAGGGCGCCCGTACCTGGAAACAATGGCGAAAACAAAAACAAAGGCACTATACCACCGGCAGGTACTACAAAGGGAAGCATAAGTTTCTGCTTGGCCTGTATTCCCTCAGCCATTTTCTTTTTTATCCCGCATTTGTAGCTGCATTAATTTTTTACAAATGGGAATGGGCGCTGGCGGTTTTCGGATGCAGGTTCATTATTCAGGCAACCGTTATTTATATAACCTCAAAAAGATTAAACGAAAAAGACCTGTTCCCGTTCTTTTTTATTTTTGATGTGTGGATGTTTATTTATTACCTTGTTTTTGCACCTGCACTGTTTAAAAAACCGGCACCCACCTGGAAATAATGGAGAATATTCTTTTTACATATTTTACCGGTTTTTCTTCAACACAAAAAAAGCAGTTTTTACAGCTTCAAAGTTTATACGAAGAATGGAACAGTAAAATAAACGTGATCAGCAGGAAGGATATGGAACATTTTTACCTGCATCATGTATTGCACTCCCTTGCCATTGCCGCTGAATTTGAATTTACGCCCCACATGAAGGTGCTCGACCTTGGAACCGGTGGCGGATTCCCCGGGATACCCCTTGCTATTTTTTTTCCCGAAACAACTTTTCACCTTGTGGACAGCATCAATAAAAAGCTGAACGTGGTACGTGCAGTGGCAGAAACCATCGGTCTTAAAAACATAACGGTACAGCATACGCGAATAGAAAATCTTCGAAACCCGGTATATGATGTAGTGGTATCGAGGGCGGTGGCGCCCCTTAAAGACCTCTGGAACTGGAGCAAACCGGTGCTAAAGAAAACCGGCAAAAACCCAAACGGCCTTATTTGTTTGAAAGGAGGTGATTTAAGCAGGGAAATATTTGAGAGCGGATGCAAACCCTTTGTTTGGGAGATAGAGCAGATTTTTTCCGAATCTTATTTCAAAGAAAAATACCTGCTCTACCAGCCGCTAAAAAAATGATCACCAGTTAAGTGTGAGTTTATTGTTTTTCCGGTCGAAATCTGCAAGCCGCCCGGTGGGGTCAATTTCAATTTCCACAATATTGGTTAATTTGCCCGGTACCGCCAATTCATAAGTTGGGTAAACGAAGCCCCAGGGCTGGTGGGTAACGAAAGGCGAAGCAGATGGCGCATCGGTTGTTTTTGCAGCAAAAGTGAGGTTTGTAGGAATGTAATGCAATGCTTTACTGCCATCTTTAAACTGAAGTGAAACATCGATGGGCATTGGAAAATCGCCCAGGTTTCTTACCCTGATGAGTGTGCTGTCGTTTCTTTCCCAAAGGCTGTCAATGGCATAATCAGATAGTTTGGTGGTATATAACATCAGGTCTTTATACCATTTTAATTCCATGCCACTAACCTTTTCGGCTACCCGCGTAAAATCGGCGGGGGTAGGATGTTTAAAGCGCCATTCATGATAATATTCAAGCAGTATTTCATCCATCACCGGTTCTCCTACAATATATCCCAACTGCCTTAAAAAAACAGCGCCTTTATAATATGAATTCACATTATAAGCTAAGTTGGTTTCAAAAAAGTTGGCAGGTGTGCTCATGGGTTCATTAAAAGGAGATCGTGCCAGCATAAAATAAGAGCGGTACTCTTCCGCACCTTCAAAAAAATCATTTTTACGAAGCCAGGCCAGCACCTTTGCTTCTGCATAATCGGCAAAACCTTCATCAAGCCAGGCATAGGCATTTTCATTACTGCCCATCATCATCTGATACCAGCTATGGCAAAATTCATGCACGATGGTTTCAAATGAATTATTGCGAACCATGGTAGCCATCGGATATTCGGTTCCTCCACCTCCACCCTGAATGACCGAATAGCAGGGATATGGATAAGGGCCGAAAGTTTTTGCCATATATGGATAAATGATGGCGCAGGTATCTGCTACCAACTGCCATTTATTTTCCTGGGTTGAATCCACTTTGTATATAAAATGAAACAGTGGACCGTTGGTTGTTTTTCGGGTGATGTGTTTATAATCCGGATCGGCGCCCCACACAAAATCGTGTACGTTTTTCGCTGCAAATTTCCAGGTGCGCAAATTTCCATTAACCGGCTTCAGGGGAGTTCCCTCTTTATCGTATCCCCAGCCAATTTCTGCAGCATTCTGAAGCACTCCGGTGGCGCCAAGTTTATACTTTTTATCGAGGGTGATATTTACTTTATAATCGCCCCACACTCCATAAAATTCGCGGCTGATATAATCATCGGCATGCCAGCCTTCCTGATCGTATTCTGCAAGTTTCGGATACCATTGCCCCATGCTGTAGGCAATGCCTTCATCGCTGTCTCTTCCGCTTCTTCTTGAAAGCTTTGGAACCTGCTCTTTAAATGCAAGCTGGTATTGCAGTGTGCCTCCGGGCAACAGTGGTTTATCCAACTCCACAACCAGTATCGTTTCCTGTTCGGTAATTTTCTGTTGTTTGCCTGCCACGGTAAATTGGGTAACATGGCAATATCCTTCTTCAGCGGGTTGCATATCGGCTATCCGCTTTTTAAACCTGTTGTCGAAATCGGTAACTGCAGCACCCGATCTGCTTTTTCCCACAATCAGGTTTTCGGTACTCCGGCAGCTCACATCCATCATGCTTCCCGGTTTAAATGCATTGAAGTACAGATGAATGAAAAGCTTTTTCAGGGTATCGGGCGAGTTGTTGGTATAAGACACTCGTTGTTCTCCTGAAAGGATATGGGTATTTACATCAAGATGAACATCCATATCATATTTAATGGATTGCTGCCAGCCTGCGGCCTGCCCCAGTGCCATTACCGGAAGCATAAATAAAATGTAGAAAATGCTTTTCATAATGAAAGATCATTCGGCCATCAGCCGTTTATTAAATTGAACAATAAGTTTAAACAGATCGCCCTGTTCGGTTAATGGAAGGGTTGTGGATTTATCAAAAACATCGTGGTAGGCCGAAATGCCCCCCAATGTATAAAAGAAAAAAGAAGGTACACCGGCTTCGGTGAAAAAATAGTGATCGCTGTTTGCGGCCTTTCCCCGTGGGTTTACCGCTTTCAACAATTGATGTTCCACATTAATATCCTGCATCCATTTAAATTCCGTGGGATATTCGGTGGCATTAACCACAGTTATGCCATCTATTCCTGTACCGGCAAGATCGGTATTTGTCAAAAACCGGATGGAAGTAAGCGGCACCAGGGGATGCTGTACAAAATAATGCGAACCTATAAGGCCGGCTTCTTCACCCGAAAAACAAATAAAACCTATGCTGTACCGTTGTGGATGAGCCGCATAATACTTTGCCAGGCTCAGCAGCAGCGCTACCCCGCTGGCGTTATCGTTTGCCCCCGGAAAAAAAGTATTTTTCCCCATTCCGCCAAGATGGTCGTAATGCGCAGTTAAAAACAGAAATGAATCGGGCTTTTCGGTTCCGGGAACATACCCGCAAATATTTGCAGCCTTAAAATGAGGCTCAATTTCTGCATCTATGCGTACACGATAGTTATTGAATGAGGATACCCGGTTTCGGTTTACATAAACCATTGAATAATCTTCCTGCTGAGGCGCTACGCTCCAGGTAAGTTTATCCTGTAATTCCACGATAAAATGATTTTCGGCATCAATAAAATGGATGCTGTCTTTTTGCTGTAATATCCCGCTTGCATTTATGCTCCTGCAATCGGGTGAAACAATAAAGTCTTCGCCGGGTGTTAATTCCACAGCATCAACCTTCAGTTCCATTTTACCGGGAAACCTGTTTACCGGGTAGGAAAAATCCTGATTGAAACTTTTTCCATTCATGGGCGTTAATCCAAATTCTCTAAACCGGCTTTCCAGAAAAGCAGCAGCTTTCTGCATCCCGTTTTTGGTATAACCCCTTCCCCAAAAAGCGGATGAACTCAGGGTATCCACTATTTTCCTGGCAAATGCGGTATCCTGTGCAGGAGCAAGGAACCCAGCCATTGAAAAAATGAGGAGGAGAATAGGTTTCATAAATAGCGAAAATAGGTTTTATGAAATTAAGTTCACAACAGTTTATCAGTACAATAACGATTTGAGGAAAGCTCTTAAGATTTTATTATAAAAAAGACGCAGCGTGTTTAACTACTCCTTCCCCGCCACCACAATTACCATTTCGCCTTTGGGTGGATGCTGTTGAAAATGCAGGGAAACATCAGCAAGCGTGCCCCTGATGTTCTCCTCAAATTTCTTGGAAAGCTCGCGGCTTACCGAGCATGATCTTTCCCCGCCAAAATATTCGGAAAAATTTTCCAGCGTTTTTATTAACCGGAGCGGGCTTTCGTAAAATATCATGGTTCGTTCTTCCTCTGCAAGTTTTTTCAACAGCGTTTGCCTGCCTTTCTTTAATGGAAGAAATCCTTCAAAGCAAAAACGTTGTGTGGGGAGGCCGCTGTTGATAAGCGCAGGAACAAAGGCGGTGGCGCCAGGTAAACATTCCACCTTAATCTGATTCCTGATGCATTCCCGTACTAACAGAAATGCGGGATCGCTTATTCCGGGTGTTCCGGCATCTGTAATTAAGGCCATGGTTTTTCCTGCAGAGAGCTGACTTACCAGATGTTGCAGCACTTTGTGTTCGTTGTGCTGATGATAGGGAGAAACGGGTGTATTTATTCCGTAGTGATTTAATAACACGCCTGATGTGCGGGTATCTTCGGCTAAAATAAGATCGGCATCTTTTAATACCTCTACTGCCCTAAAACTCATGTCGGACAGATTGCCTATCGGGGTTGGAACCAGGTACAACATAATAGCCGTGGATTATTCAGGAAATATTTATTTCAAACACTTCCATTACCGGGTTGGCAAGAAATTTTTTTGCAGCTTCGCCGGCAAGCTGTATGGCTGTTTCTTTATCATCCGCTTCAATTTGGAGATCAATATGTTTGCCAATGCGCACATCATTCACCGAATTAAACCCAAGAGTCTGGAGGCCTCCAAGCACCGCCTTCCCCTGCGGATCGAGTAAATCTTTTAACGGCATTACTTTAACCTGTGCGGTAAAAACCATATTATTTCTTTTTAAAAGCCAATGATAATAGGATGTAAGCGGCAAATATTACCGGCGCTGCCAGCCACTTCAGCATAATTGCTGAAAGAACAGCTATAACCAACAAAATAAACTGGGGCAAATTCGCTTTTAAGCTAAAGTTTCTGAATTTTAACGCCAGCATGGGTAAATTAGACACCATCAGCCACGATAATAAAATGGTTAAGCCATACAGGAACCATTTGTTGAGCAGCAGGGATACTGCAAATTCGGATGGCATAAACCAATAAATAAGCGGAAAAGATGCCAGCAGCAATCCCACAGCAGGAACAGGCACACCCTTAAAACCATATTGTTGCAACTGATCTAAATTAAACCTGCCCAGCCTGTATGCTGCGGCTACAGCAATCAAAAAAGCAGGAACAAGCAACCAGGCACTTACATTAATGCCATCTGCATCATGCGCGTAACTCAGCCTTAAAAACTGATAAATGATCATGGAAGGAGCAACGCCAAAACTCACTACATCGGCCAGTGAATCGAGTTGTTTGCCCAATTCGGAAGAGGCGCCCATCAACCTGGCTAAAAAACCATCCAGAAAATCTACAACAGCAGCCAGGCCAATAAACAAAGAAGCATACCAGATCTTTTCAGGAATATCAACAAACTGTGCCGTATCGGCTTCGTACTGTATGCTGATTCCATTTTGAAGGATGGCGGTAATAGCCAAACATCCAAAAACAAGATTAAGCAGGGTAAACAAATTCGGAACCTGTTTCATGCAGGAATATATTGCCGGGGTTATGATTTTTTCATACAGGCCTCAATTTCTTCTACCGTTATCGGTATATTTTTCATGAGGTCTTTATTGCCGTTGCGGGTGATCCAGTAATTGTTTTCGATGCGTATTCCCATTTTTTCTTCTTCAATATAAATCCCGGGTTCAATGGTAAAAACCATTCCTGCTTTAATGGGTTCGGTACGGGTTCCTAAATCGTGTACATCAATTCCAAGGTGATGCGAAATACCATGATAAAGATATTTTCGATAGGCCCTGTTTTCCGGATCTTCATTCTTGATATCCGATTTTTTTAACAGCCCTATTTTTTGAAAAACCGCGGTTGCTTCATCGCCAACTTTTTCGGTATAATCAACAATTGAAATTCCGGGTTTTAAAATACTTGCCGCATAGTGGTGAAGGTGAAGACATGCATTATACACGGTTTTCTGCCGTCTTCCAAATTTTCCGTTTACCGGTACGGTACGGGAAAGATCGGCATTGTAATTTCCATACTCAGCGCCAAAATCCATCAAAATCAGTTCGCCGTCTTTACATTCCTGGTTGTTTTCCACATAATGCAAAACCCTTGCCCTGTCGCCACTTGCGATGATGGATGAATAACCGGGGCCGGAGGAACGCTGGCTAAGAAAGGAATGATAAATTTCCGCTTCAATTTCATATTCCATCACACCGGGCTTAATGAATTTCATCACCCTGCGAAAAGTATTGTCGGTAATGTCAATCGCTTTTTGCATCACTTCAATTTCCAGCGCCGATTTTATGGAACGAAGGCGCTTAAGGATGGGGGCGCTTCTTAGATAATTATGCAGGGGGTAACGTTTACGCATTTCCTTTGCATACCGGTAATCGCGCACGGGCACCAGGTTCGCTTTGCGATCATTTTCGTTGGTATTGAGATAAATGTTTTGTGCAAGGTGAATCCAGGGCTGTAGCAGGTCATCAAGCGAATCGAGCCAAACGATGGTTTGTATTCCGCTGATTGCTTTTGCCTCCTCTATTCTTAAACGATGGCCATTCCATTTTTCTTTTAATTCGTTCGGGCGTACCAATACCAATACTTCACGATATTTTGGATCGGGATTATCCGGAAAAAGCACCAGCATAGTATCTTCCTGAGTAATTCCCGTAAGCCAGAAAAGATCGGCATTTTGTTTAAAAGGATAAAGGGCATCGCCATTTACCGGCAATTCATCGTTGCTGTTGAAAATGGCGATTGATCCGGGTTTCATTTCGGCAATAAAACGCCTTCGGTTGGTAATGAATATTTCAGGGTTTAGGGGATGATATCGCATATAAGTTAATTATTTGAGTGTAAAGGCATTGCAATTTACATGATTCGAAGCCTTTCCCGTCTTTTCAATTTATTATGTGGCTTCTTTAAATGAGATTTAATGTTTTTGAAGAAAAACTAAATAAAACACCGGATTATTTTAAAGGAATTAGATTTTTATAAAAAAATACCCTAAACCCATTGTACTTCCAAGGCTGGGATACCTGGCAAAGTATAGTTTAATTCGCGCCAATATTACCTTTGCAACATAAATTAAAACGATTGCTATGTCTGAAAATGTAATGTTTAAAGCGCCAGGCCGGGCTTTAAACGAAATGGGGCTTGGCCTTCATAAACCTGTTCATTATCAATTATCACCAAGCGAGCTTACCGAACAAACCCTTGAAAGGGGCGAAGGAACACTAAGCGAAAAGGGAGCGCTTGTAATTATGACCGGAAAATTTACCGGCCGCAGCCCGAAAGATAAATTCACTGTAAAAGATGAAATTACTGCTGATACGGTTGACTGGAATAAAGTTAACCTTCCAATTGAAGAAAAATATTTTTTTCAGCTAAAGGAAAAAATGATCGCTTACCTGAGCGATAAGGAAATCTGGGTGAGGGATTGTTTTGCGTGTGCCGAGCCAAAATACAGGCTTCACTTAAGGGTAATAAACGAAAATCCCTGGAGTAATTTATTTTGCTACAATATGTTTCTGAGGCCAACCGAACAGGATCTTGAAGACTTTCATCCCCAATGGCAAATTATACAGGCGCCGGGCTTTAAGGCAAACCCTGCTGAAGATGGAACGGTGTCGGATAATTTTGCGATCATGAGTTTTAAACATAAAACCATATTGATTGGGGGTACGGGTTATACCGGGGAAATTAAAAAAGGCATCTTCAGTATGCTCAACTATGTTCTTCCGCAAAAAGCCAACGTACTCAGTATGCACTGCAGCGCCAATATGGGTAAGGATGGCGATACCGCAATTTTCTTCGGATTAAGCGGCACCGGAAAAACCACCCTTAGTTCGGATCCTGATCGTAAACTGATTGGTGATGATGAGCATGGATGGACGGATAACTCCGTTTTCAATTTTGAAGGAGGCTGTTATGCTAAAGCCATCGATCTGAGTGAAGAAAAAGAACCGCAGATTTTTGCAGCCATACGCCCCGGAGCACTGATTGAAAACACCTGCTTTTTCCCCGGAACCAACAAAATAGATTTCAGCGATAAAACCATTACGGAAAATACAAGGATCAGTTATCCCCTATCTTTCATCAGCAACCACCTGGAACCTTCCATTGGTAAAACGCCTAAAAACATATTCTTTCTTACGGCAGATGCTTATGGAATTTTACCGCCCATCAGCAGGCTTACGCCAGAGCAGGCCATGTACCAGTTCATCAGTGGATATACTGCAAAAGTTGCTGGTACAGAAGCAGGTGTTACCGAACCCAAATCCACTTTCAGCGCATGTTTTGGTGCGCCCTTTCTTCCGCTTCACCCGGGGAAATATGCGGCTATGCTGGGAGAAAAAATTAAAGCCCACGAGGTAAAAGTGTGGATGATTAATACCGGATGGAGCGGAGGCCCCTATGGTGTTGGCAAACGCATGAAACTTGATTATACCCGCGCCATGATTACCGCTGCGCTGGAAGGTAAATTAGATCATGTAGATTATGTTGCACATCCTGTTTTTGGGATGATGATGCCTGCAACCTGCCCAAATGTTCCGGATAATGTGCTTAACCCGCGCAATACCTGGAGTGATGGTGCAGATTATGATGATAAAGCAAAAAAACTGGCAACAGAGTTTATAGATAACTTTAAGAAATTTGAATCGGGAGTACATGCAGAAATTCTTGCGGCTGCTCCAAAAATTTAGTGCCAAAACTATCGTTAAAAATGAAGCCCCGCCAAATGGTGGGGCTTCTTCATGTATTTATTTCATCAGCATTAAAACTTCATTACCGGAACATCGCCTTCCACATTTAGTTTCCCCGCTGTTTTACTTTTCACTTCTTCCACGCTAACACCGGGTGCAAGTTCCCGTAATACAAATCCTTCGTGGGTAACATCCAGCAATGCCAGATCGGTAACTATTCTTTTAATGCACTTCACCCCGGTAAGCGGTAGTTTACATTGAGGCAATAATTTGCTCTCGCCTTTAGGGTTGGTATGCATCATGGCAACAATAATATTTTTTGCGCTGGCTACCAGATCCATGGCCCCTCCCATACCCTTCACCATTTTACCCGGAATTTTCCAACTGGCAATATCGCCGGTTTCACTCACTTCCATCGCACCCAAAACCGTGAGATCAACTTTACCGGAGCGGATCATGCCAAAGCTCATGGCCGAATCAAAAAAAACAGAGCCGGGTACTGTTGTTACGGTTTGTTTTCCGGCATTAATTAAATCGGGATCTTCTTTTCCTTCTTCGGGAAACGGCCCCATTCCCAGTAATCCGTTTTCACTTTGCAATATCACGTTCATCCCTTCGGGGATATAATTTGCCACCAGGGTAGGAATTCCAATGCCAAGGTTTACATAATACCCATCTCTAAGCTCCCTTGCTATCCTTTGTGCAATTTGTTCTTTTGTAAGCATGTGTACTTAATTTTTAAACGCCCGCTTTTCTTACCGTGCGCTGTTCTATTCTTTTTTCAAAATGGGTTCCTTTAAAAATCCGGTGAACATAAATTCCCGGAGTATGAACATCGTTGGGGTTAAGGCTTCCTGCAGGAACAAGTTCTTCTACTTCCGCAATGGTTATCTTACCGGCCATTGCCATCAAGGGATTAAAGTTGCGTGCTGTTTCTTTATAAATGAGGTTCCCCATCGTATCGCCCTTCCAGGCTTTTACAAGAGCAAAATCGGAATCGAAAGCCATCTCCAGCAGGTAATCTTTACCGTTAAAATTCCTGATCTCTTTCCCTTCTGCCACTTCGGTACCCACACCTGCGGGAGTGTAAATTGCAGGCATTCCATAGCCGGCAGCCATACAACGGGTGGCCAATGTGCCCTGCGGAACAAGCTCCACTTCCATTTCGCCGCTCAGCAACTGGCGTTCAAATTCAGCGTTTTCGCCAACATACGAAGCGATCATCTTTTTTACCTGTTTTTTCTGAAGCAACAGGCCAATACCAAAATCATCCACACCGGCATTGTTTGATATGCAGGTTAGGTTGGTTACCCCTTTTTCCACAAGCGCAGCAATACAATGCTCCGGAATACCACACAGGCCAAACCCGCCAAGCATAATGATATTTCCATCAGAAATATCGTGCATTGCCTCTTTTGCATTATTGAATACTTTACTCATTTGTTTTGGTTCCTGATATTTTATGAATCCTGTTTATTTTTAAAGAATCTGTTTTGAGTTGAATTTTACTTTTACTTTCGGATTTATGGTGCGCCGCTATGCTATCGGCCAAAGGCGACAACAATTCCGAGTGGTTAAGATAATAACTTAAACTTTGCTCAAATTGTTTACGGCTGATCTTATACTTTTTAAAAATCGCTTCCTGCATCCTGAGATTTTGAAGGGTATCGCTGCTGGTGCTGTCGCCCTTATAAAATCCTGAAGTATAAACATCTGCCCGCATATAATCCCATAACACCGGTTCCATTTTTGCCGGCTTCAATATCTCTTTAGGAATATGATCTTTTCCGGAACAGGATAGCAGGGCTAAGATAAGCAATAAAGATGTGCGCCTCATTTAATTTCGTCGTTATACCGTTGTGCATTGTTCACATCCACTTTATTTAGGATTTCTTTTGCTCTTACTTTATGAGCCGGCTCCGATTTCTGGAGGATCTGAATCATTTCAGTTGCTTTTCCCTGAAAAAAGAACTGATTGATCATGGTATTCGAATTCTGGGTATTGAAATTATCTAACAGGTTCAGCACATTCATCAGCTCGTTCTGCGCTTTCTTCGGGCTATCGTACAAATTATCCATCACGGTTCTGTAATAATTGTAATAGATATCGTGGATTACGTTGTAGCGGCTGTTCGACATATTCTCCACCAGCCAGTAGCGGTTACGAAGTCCGTCAAATGCTTTCCATCCCGATATTCCTCTGCCATCGGGTGCATTGTTTACAATATTCTGTGCCTTTTGAAAATAAGATACTCCCCCGTTCTTTGCAAATGAATCGCCATCAAAACCGAGTATCATATACGCATAATAGGCAAAGAGTGCAGTGAGGTTGGATACGCCGGCATCTGTACCCGCCACCCGGTTTTCATTAAAATCTAATTGTTGAAATTCGATGTACTTAAAATAAATATCATCATCCTTATAATTCACAATCGGGGCAAGATAAGAAGAATTAAAAACCGGCCTAGCTGCCTGAATGGTAAGCGACCCTTTATAATAATTCTGGTCGGTACCTGATTCAAGATTTAGCAGGAAGTTACACTCAATTCTTTCGCCTGGGGCATACACATCCGATGTCCACTTCTTATTGTTGAGGAAATTATTGAGCGCTGTTTGAAGGGTTCGGAAAGTGCTCTGACTTACCGTATTTGCAACGCGTGTACTCACTACCGTAACCCTGGCATTAAATTCCTGTGCCCGGGTAAAAAATGAAATAAACATTAAGGCAATTGCAAAAATCAGCTTATGCATCAGCAAATTTTAGAATGGTGTTTAAAATATCGTTGGCCACTTCTTTTTTGGGCTTCACCTCAAAGCGGGTTACTCCTCCCTTACGGTCAAAAATAGTTATTTTATTAGTGTTGTGCCCGAACCCCGCGCCTGCATCGCGAAGTGAATTCAGCACAATGAGGTCGGCATGTTTTTCGGATAGTTTTTTCATTGCATTGCTGTCTTCATTATTGGTTTCCAGAGCAAACCCCACCAAAACCTGTTTATCGTTCTTCAATTCGCCAAGCGCCTTTAAAATATCTTGGGTTGGGGTAAGTTTTATTTCAGGTATGGCGTCGGTTTTCTTAATTTTTTCACCGGCGGGGCTGGATACCCTATAATCTGCAACAGCCGCACTAAGTATGGCAATATCAGCAGTTTCGAATATCCGGGTTGCCGCATCAAACATTTCATTTGCCGATTCTACCCTTATCAGTTCCATGCCCTGTTGAACAGGTTGAGATGAAGGCCCCAATACCAGGCTAACCTTTGCGCCGCGTTGCATAAATGCCTCCGCAATGGCAATGCCCATTTTTCCGCTCGACCGGTTTCCGATAAACCGCACCGGGTCAATATTTTCGTAAGTAGGCCCTGCAGTTACCAATACCCGCTTTCCGGTAAAATCATTTTTTTTTTGAAAATAGGCGGTGAGCCAGTCCATAATTTCTTCAGGCTCGGCCATCCTTCCGGGGCCAAAAAGACCACTGGCCAGTTCACCTTCATTTACAGAAATGATTTCATTGTGGTATGCCTGCAACAGCTCAAGGTTTTTTCCGGTGGAAGGATGCTTCCACATATCTTCATCCATAGCCGGGGCAACCACTACCGGGCAGGTAGCAGAAAGGTAAACGGCAAGTAGGAGGTTATCGCACTGGCCATGTGCCATTTTGGAAAGTGTGTTACAACTCAATGGTGCAACCAGCATCACATCGGCCCATCTCCCCAGGGCTACATGGTTGGCCCATAAATCTTCCGATTCAATTCTGCTGAGTACCTCATTGCGGGAGAGGGTGGACAGGGTAAGCGGACCTATAAACCGGGTTGCCGCATCGGTCATCACCACTTTTACCTCAGCGCCGGCTTTTACCAGTAACCTTACCAGTATGGCTGTTTTATAAGCAGCAATGCTTCCGGTTACTCCTAATAATATTTTTTTTCCCTTTAGCATAAAAAATCCCGCTTTCGCGGGATTAAAAATAGGATTTCTAAATTAAAAGAAACATTAAAGCCTTAACTGAAAAGGTCTTCTTCGTTGCGGCGGAAATAAACCTTCCCTTCTAAAAACTCGGTAGTGGCCAATAAAGAAGGATTGGGCATACGTTCGTACGCACGGGATATTTCAATTTGCTCTTTGTTTTCATGAATTTCCTCAAGGCTGTCGGTATGGCTGGCAAACTCTTCAAGTTTACTGTGCAGTTCCTCTTTAATGGAAATATTGATCTGGTTTGCACGTTTTGCAACGATGGCAATTGACTCGTACAAATTCCCGGTCATGTTTTTTAAATCCGTTAAACGCTTTGGCTCAACAACACTGTTGGTATTAGCGCTTAGCTGACGACGTAGTTTGCTCATTTTGTATGTCTTTAATATGATTTTGACTTGATGTTTTATAACTTTCTACTTCTTTCATCAGTGGGCTGTCCGGAAACCTGTCGTTAAAATCATCAAATTCGGTAACCACTTTTTCAAACCGTTCAGCCTGTTTTTCCTTAATGCTTAATTCGGCAAATTTGTAATATGATTTTATCGACAGCATCTTATACTCATCAGCCTTTACCGACTCCGGGTAGGCGTTAAGCAGGTTATCAAAAGCTATGGCAGCGGCGCGGTACTGGCTCAGGTTATAATACAATTTAGCGCCCCTGTATTCTTTCTGTTCCAGCTTAGCCCGGCATTGATCTATAATGGCCGATGCATCCTTTATTCTATCCGACCCCGGATGGGTATTGATAAAGGTTTGCATCATGTTCATAGCTTTCACCGTATTGGCCTGATCAAGCTCAATTTTGGGAGATTCTTTAAAATAGCTGAGCGATTTCATGTAATCCACCTCTTCGGCTTTGCTGCTGTTTGGAAACACTTCAAGGTATCCCTTAAACAGGTTTTGAGCATCGCTGTATTGCTTCTGATAAAAGAAGCAATAAGCGTATTTATAGTAAAGATCTTCAAATTTATCCGTACCCTTAAATACGGGAAACAGGCTCTCATATAAAGGTTCGGCGAATTTGTATTTTCCTTTTGCATAAAACTCATCGGCCTTTGCCAGTTTATAATCGTAGTCTTTGCTTTTCTGGATTTTACTTACCGGGTTACAGGAAATCAGGAACGCCAGGAATACACAATAAATTAAGGGCCTTAAGAATCGCATAAAGAGGGGCAAAATTAAAGTATTTTTCTCAAAAGTGGCAGTTAATCGCCCATCTTCCAAAAACCTGCTGTTAACCTTTCCATAAACAAAGACCCTCCCAAAAATGGGAGGGTCATCATTGAGCAAAAAGTGGAATTAAAACTTATTTTAGTTTGACTTAATGTCAACTGTATTTTTATCGCCGCCGCCTACTGTACAATCGGTAGTGATGCGGTCCGAACTAATACCTTCCCTCTCGGTAAGATAAAGTTTGATGGCATCTACACGTTTCTGACACATAGCCTGAGAAGCTTTAGAAGCTTCAGGATAACCGGAAATGGTAATGTTACAATCGGGGTTTGCTTTCATGGTAGCTGCAACGGCAGCCAGCATGGCACGGGCATCTTTGCTGAGTGTGCTGGTATTTCCTTTAAAATTGAGGCTTGGATAGTCGGTAGGACATACTTTAGGAGCCACAGCCTGAATATTTTTGCAACATTCGGGATCAGGGCAATGTCCTACACCATCAGCATCAACCGGTTGACATTCTGTAGGAGTGATCAGTTGTTTGTCTTTGCAATCCGGAACGCCATCACCATCTGTATCTTTCATTACACCATGGGTATCTACAGGGCAGCCTGCAGGTGTATTAGGTTCGCGATCCAGTTCATCAATAACGCCATCACCATCAGAATCAATAAACTGAGGTTTAGGGAATTTCATGTGGCGGGGAACATTAAGTTCGCTGTAAGCATAATCCAGCGGGTTGATCCACCAGAGCGGTTCCACTGCTTTAGAGCCTATATTGATATTCAACCCTACGGAGAGGAAATTGTAGGAATCAAAATCGCCGGTTGTGCTGGCATCGCCATAGGCGTGTTCCGACCATTGTTGACCATCCAGGAGATCGTCTTTAATAAAGGTATGACGGTCTTCAATAGCCAGGTTAATGCGTTTTCCGAGTTTAAAAGCAATACCGGCAAGTACGGTACCGGAAGGTTTAAGGGTGTTGTTACCTAAGGTAGGCCTGCGTTCTCCTGAATTTTGAGCAGGAGTTTCGTAAGAATCATCCATCACATCTTTTAATGCTTTGCGCACATCCTTACGGTCTTTATATACAGTACCATATTGGTTGTATATGTTGCGGAATTCTGCCGCATAATTTTCGCCATTATCGTTGTTGGCGTTTATTTTGGTATTGTATATGGTTGCCCCGATACCGGCGCCACCATATACTACAAAACCGGTTTTGTTCTTATGGAAACGAACATTATTCAGGGTTACAATTCCCTGAAGGCTGAGATCCTGAACATGAGCTTTATAATTATAATAAACGATATCCGGAGAAGTTCCAAGAGCCGAACCGGCTATACCATTATAATATACTATCGGGCCGGCAGATGAACGTACCGGAGCATAATATCCTTTCCAGGCAGGGTTCTTGGCAAAGTTTTCGGAAGCAAGCCAGCTCTGGCCTTTACCCACTCCGTTTATATACTCAAGCCTCAATGAAAATACATATCCCAATGCCTTACGCACATGAAGCCCCCAACCTAAGGTTGGAAATTTTACAGGCACATCGCCACTGATGGAGAATGCTCCTATTTTAGCACCAACTTCCCACATATTACGGGGTTTCGCAGGGTAATTATAGGTATTGTTCCAAAATTCGTTGTACTGAGGAAGGCGTTTTTTGGGTACTACAGATGAATCTTTCGTGTCGTACCCGCTTCCATTGTAGATGGATGACCGGGACTCGTTTTGGGCATATACCAAACCGGTAAGCAGGGTACATATTCCCAAACAAAGTAGTTTTAACTTTTTGCTTGACATAACTAAATGATTGATAGATTTCTAAATATGCGAGTTGATTAGATGCAAATGTATTGAATGGACACCAATATCCAAATTTTTTTGCCCTTATTTAGCTGTTTAAATTTTAATATGTGGTTGAAATTGATTATAATACACTGATTTTTTGAATGTTTTATATATCAGGAACACCTCAACTTTCCATAAAAAACAACATTATCCAAAATAATTTGATAAGGCTGCCTCATGCTGTAAATTGCTGCTTCTTACATGAAAAATGTTAAAAGAATTATAGGAAGCGAGCTGGAAATCTTCGAAAGCAAATTTGCAGATGCTGTAAAAAGCAATACGCCGATGCTGGACAGGATCATGAAATACCTGATCCGGCAAAAGGGTAAAAAGCTAAGGCCGATGTTTGTTTTTTTAAGCGCAAAACTCGCCGGCACCATAAATGAAAGCACCTACCGGGCCGCCGCCCTGGTTGAATTATTGCATACCGCTACCCTGGTACACGATGATGTGGTTGACGATTCGATGGAACGCCGGGGTTTCTTTTCTATTAATGCCCTGTGGAAAAACAAAATTGCGGTGCTGGTAGGCGATTACCTGCTCTCTAAAGGATTGCTCCTGTCCACCTCAAATAACGATTTCCAGCACCTGCATATTCTTTCGGAAGCCGTAAAACAAATGAGTGAAGGCGAATTGCTGCAAATTGAAAAAGCCCGAAAACTGAATTTAGATGAGGACATCTATTTTGAAATCATCAGGAATAAAACCGCATCCCTCCTTTCATCTGCCTGTGCAGTGGGCGCATACTCCGCCACCGGTAACCACGATGTAACCGATAAAATGAAAAAATTTGGCGAACTGGTGGGCATTGCTTTTCAAATTAAAGACGATTTATTCGACTATGGAAAAGCTGATATTGGAAAGCCCACCGGCAACGACATAAAAGAAAAAAAACTTACCCTGCCGATTATTTACACCCTTAACCGGGTGGATAAAACACTGCGAAGAAGATTAATATACATCCTCAAAAATGAAAACAGGCGCAGAGAAAGCGTCAACTTTGTAATTGAAACGGTAACCGGTGCAGGAGGCATCGCTTATGCGGAAAAACAAATGCTGCGGTACCGCGATGAAGCGCTCAACATTCTTCACAGCTTTCCACATTCGGAAGTGAGGGACGCATTTGAAGAATTAGTAAGATACACCACCGACAGAAAATATTGATACGTGGAAAAAAGATGGACCATCCTTACTGCCGATACCCAAAAGCAGGATCAACTCTATAATCAGCTTAAAGTTAACAAAGCCATCTGCCGCATACTTGTTGAACGCGGCATAGATACTTACGAAAAGGCCAGGCAATTTTTTAATCCCGGGCCAGATATGTTTCACGATCCTTTCCTGATGAAGGATATGGATAAAGCGGTGGAAAGAATCCGCTCTGCTTTCAAACAAAAAGAAAGAATACTGATTTTTGGCGATTACGATGTAGATGGCACCACTTCCGTTGCCATGGTTTATCAATACTTCTGCGAAGTTTATGATGCTTCATTAATCAACTATTATATTCCCCACCGTTACCGCGAAGGTTACGGCATAAGCCTCCGGGGCATTGAACATGCAAAAGCATTGAAATGCACCCTCATCATTTCCCTCGATTGCGGAATTAAATCAACCGGTTTAATTGGCCAGGCAAAAGAAATGGGCATAGATTTTATTGTATGCGATCATCACCTTCCGGATAAAACCCTGCCACCCGCCATTGCCATATTAAACGCCAAACAGGCCGGCTGCCCTTATCCGTATAAAGAACTCTGCGGCTGCGGAGTTGGCTTTAAACTGATTACTGCCCTGTCATCTACCCTCAACCTCCATTCAGAAACTCATTTAAAATACCTCGACCTTGTGGCTACGGCAATTGCCGCCGACATTGTGCCCATAACCGGCGAAAACAGGGCGCTCGCTTTTATGGGTCTTCAAAAAATAAATTCCCACCCGTCGCCAGGTATAGCAGCCATCATAGAACTAAGCGGCATCAAAAGGGAACTCAGCATCACCAATGTGGTTTTTGTAATTGCCCCCCGGGTAAATGCAGCAGGCAGAATGGACGACGCCCTTAAAGCCGTGAAACTATTTATAGAAAAAGACAAAAGCAAAGCCGCAGAACTTGCCAAAATGCTGCATACCGATAACAACAACAGGAAAGATGCCGACAACAGCATCACCAAAGAAGCGCTGCAAATACTCAACAGCGATCCGGAATTTGCATCAAGAAAATCATCGGTTGTTTACCGGGAACACTGGCATAAGGGTGTTGTGGGCATCGTTGCCTCAAGACTGATTGAGCGCCATTACCAGCCAACGGTAGTGCTTACACGAAGCGGAGACCTGGTAACCGGAAGCGCCAGAAGCGTGCCCGGATTTAATTTATATGAAGCCATACATGCCTGCCGAAATTACTTAGTGGCCTATGGCGGGCATTTTGCAGCCGCAGGTTTATCCATGCATCCAGACAATGTAGATGCCTTCAGCGCCCAATTTGAAGAAGTGGTAAGCACAACCATACCACCCGAATTGCTGATCCCTGAAATTAAAGTGGATGCAGAAATTTCGCTGGCAGATATTACCCCGAAATTTTACAAAATATTAGAACGGTTTGAGCCTTGCGGGCCGGATAACCTTACACCGGTCTTCATTACCCGGAAACTAAAAGCGCACTACCCCGAAATTCTAAAGGAAGAACATTTAAGATTTCAACTCCGCGAAAATGACATCAGCTTTAAAGCCATCGGGTTTAATATGGCCGGAAAATTACCCGTTCTACAACACAACAACCTGGTGGATGTACTTTATTCCATCGATGTAAACGAATGGAACGGAAACCAAACCATACAATTAAAGGTATCGGATATCCGAGCCGCAGAATAATTTGCCGGATTTGAAATACATCAATTACCTCCGTTATTTTATTTTCCTGACCCAAAAATGGAACTTAACATTTGCACTGAGCATTATTAAAGACGAATTGAGGGGCGAGAAATTTTATGGGATAGAAACATCAGGCATAAATAAACTGGAACATCTCCGTAAAAAAGGAATCGATACCAGCCATGCTACCTTGTACATGCCGGCCCCTTACAGCCTCCTGGAAGAAATATTCAGTTTTCTCAAACCCCTGGGCTTAAACCATCTCCTCGATGTTGGCTGCGGAAAAGGAAGAATATTATGTGTGGGCACTCATTTCGGATTCAAAAATATTACGGGGCTTGATCTTTCAAAAGCATTTTGCAGAGCGGCTGAAAAAAATCTGTACAGGTGCTCAGAAAATCAAAACCTGACCTGGAAACTCATAAATAACGATGCCTATTATTATGATATCCCTCCACAAACAGACTGCATTTTTATATTCAACCCCTTTGATGAATTTCTATTAGAAAAGGTTGTTGAAAACATTAACGCCAGCCTTATTGCTCACCCCCGGCCACTTTATATCGTATATATAACAGCACTGCACAGGGAAATTTTCTTTCAGCATCAGTTTGATGTGTATGCTTCATTTCATCCCGGCGAAAATCTGGAAGCCCTCATACTCAAAAAAAATGGCCACGCAAATGCGTGACCATCTATGTTACCCTCAAAATTTTTAACCAACCTGTTCGGTTTGCCGGTCCATTAAATCTACACTGCGCTGAATAAATTCCGTAAGCCTGCTTCCGGTAAGCAACCCCTGCGAAAGCAATGCAAGATCTGAGAGGTTTTTAACCTGCTTCTCCTGTTTTGCAGCATCCGTTTCTGATAAAATTTGCTGATAAATGGGATGATTCCCGTTTACGGTAAGGTTCACTTCATCAGGCATCTGTGCATACCAGGCAGCCATTCCCCCACCGGCCGCAGCCATATCCTTCATACGCCTCATCTGTTCGGGGCGTGTAGCCGTTACCGGTAACCCGTTTGGTTGAAGACCTTTTACCGAAACCTGAATGTGCAATCCATCCTGTGGCTGATTGAACAGCTTTTCCAGCTTCTCGGTTTCTTCTTTACTAAGCACCGACTCTGCCCCTTCCGATTGATCAATCAGGTTATCGGCGATATCGGCATCCACCCGGGTAAAGATCACATCATTCCATTTCAACTCAATATTATTGATGAATGCAGCATCCACCAGCGTTTCCATTTTCACCACCAGGTAGCCCTTTTCTTTTGCGGCGCTGATAAATGTATCCTGCTGTACCGGGTTTGTGCAATACAGCACCACCTGCTTTCCCTCCTTATTTTTTTGAATGGCTTCCGTAGCCAGTTTATATTCATCTAAGGTGTGGAATTTTCCATCCATATCTTCCATCACAAAAAACTTAGCCGCTTTTTCCAGGAATTTATCATCGGTCATCATTCCATATTTCACAAAAAGGCCGAGGCTTTCCCATTTTTCTTCAAACGATTTCCGATCGGTACGGAAAATTTCATCCAGCTTATCGGCCACCTTTTTGGTGATGTGCGCATTGATTTTCCTTACATTTGGATCGCCCTGTAAATAACTCCTGCTCACATTCAGCGGAATATCGGGGCTGTCGATAACCCCATGTAAAAGCATTAAAAATTCAGGAACAATATCCTTTACTTCATCGGTAACAAAAACCTGGTTGCTGTAAAGTTGAATTTTGTCTTTTTGAATTTCGTAGCTCTGTTTAATTTTTGGAAAATACAATATCCCCGTTAGGTTAAAGGGGTAATCTACATTCAGGTGTATCCAAAACAACGGTGTTTCGCTAAAGGGATAAAGCTCTTTGTAGAACTTCTCGTAATCTTCGCTGGTTAATTCGGATGGCTTTTTGGTCCAGGCCGGTGCAGGATTATTGATTTGTTTATCCTTATAGAAAATGGGAACGGGGAGAAAGCGACAGAACTTTTCAAGCATTTCTGAAACACGGCTTTCTTCAAGAAACTCTTTACTTTCTTCATTCAGGTGAAGCACAATAGATGTTCCTCTTTCATCTTTCGTAACATCTTCTAAAACATATTCGGGGCTGCCATCACACTCCCACCTTACAGCCTGAGCGCCTTCTTTATAGCTTTTGGTAAAGATCTCAACCCTATCGCTCACCATAAATGAACTGTAAAACCCAAGGCCGAAATGCCCGATAATATTGTTATCGTTCTGGCCCTTGTATTTGTTCAGAAATTCTTCGGCGCTGCTGAACGCAACCTGGTTGATGTATTTATCAACCTCCTCTGCCGTCATCCCGATTCCTTTATCGGAAATGGTAAGGGTGCCGGCATCTTTATCCACAACCACATCTACCCTAAGCTCGCCCAGTTCTCCCTTTGCTTCTCCTAAAGAGGAAAGGGTTTTAAGCTTTTGAGTGGCATCCACTGCATTGCTCACCAGTTCCCTGATAAAAATGTCGTGCTCGCTGTACAGGAACTTTTTAATGATGGGAAAAATGTTTTCCGTTTGAACCCGGATATTTCCTTTCTGCATATTGTTATTTTTTATATGTCGAATGTTAATCAAATTAAGTACCACCTCACATCCGAAAGACATTTTGACACAAACACCGGCCAGGGGGCACAAAAAAAGGCTCTTTCGAGCCTTTTTTATAAAATCTGTTCATTTTACTGAACCATAAAATTTCGTGTTTCGCTAAATCCTTCTCTTGCCAATTGCAGGTAATATACCCCCGTTCCGATATAGGTAGGAAGGGTAAACCATTCATTAATAAAATTGAATTGCGTGATTACATCATGGCGGAAAACATTTCTTCCGGCAGCATCATATATTCTGGCCTGGTAATGCCCCGGTTTAATTCCGGTTATGCTAAAATGCAAAGTGTTACCGCGTGGAATCTGTGAGCTATAGATGATAAGACCGTTTTTAAGCAACAGGGTGGTGAAACTTTGTTCTTCACCGTAGGAAATGCCACCTGCATTAATTCCATAAGCACGGTAATAATAAACGGTATTGGGTGCGAGCCTGTTAAGATCTACGGTGAATCCGGTACCGCTTAAATTGCTGCTCTGTACTTTAGTGCCAATACCCGGAGTGAATCCGCTTATGCCGCTGAATTCAATGCCATACAGGGTTACAGGCGAACAGCCAATAAAGCTGATGGTGCCTGCCAGGGTTGCACTCCAGGGAGTAATATCGGTTGAAGTTCCGGTAGCAATTTCCGGAGCAAGATCTGAACCGCTGCCCGAAACAGCAATAGAAAATGCAGCGGCGCTTCCTCCGCTTACCGGAATATTTCCATTGTACGCTTGTTCGGCAGTTGGGGTAAATACCACATAAATATCTTTACTGAAAGAACCACCCGCCTGGGTAATGCTCAACGTTTCCGTAAAGGGTCCCGATGCTGAAGTGCTGAATGAATATCCGTTAAGCGGGCCAACCACTACATCGGAAGTTCCCAATCCGGCACTGGTTAATGTGAACATTTGTGGATCGCTCTCCGAATTTAAACAGAGTGCTCCAAAATCTTCCAGCGAAGTAGCGGCAAACTGGGGTGTAGCAGTAGTAAACGACCTTTCTATACCATAAACTGTTCCACCCGAATTAGTAGCAAATGCTTTATAATAATATGTAGTGGATGGTTGCAGGCTGGTAAGCCCCGATGTGAAACCGGTGCCCGATAAATTGGATGAAGCGGCCACTGTACCGGAAACAAAACCGGAAGTGGTGCTGTATTCAAATCCATAAGCAGTAACAGCCGAACAGCCATTATCGGAAATTGATCCGGCCAATGTTGCAGCATTGTAGGTAATTCCGGATGCATCGCCCGTAACTGCAACCGGTGGGTTATTTGCACCGGCTCCGCTTGCAGATACATTAATATTTGAAGCCCCGCCTCCGCTAATTGCAATGTTTCCATTGTAAGTCTGGATGGCCGTAGGGGTGAATTTCACAAAAATATCCTGAGCGTAACTTCCACCACTCTGGCTCAGGGTGAGCGATGCGGAGTAGGTTCCGGATGAAGTGGTTGAAAAACTATAACCATCCAATGGCCCAATGGTAAGATCGCCGGCTGTAAGATTAATCCCGTTTAAGGTAAATGAATTAGGCCCTGCGGCTGTATTTAAGCAAACATTTCCAAAGGAAGCCAATGTGGTTGCCGATAAAACGGGAGTTACCGGTGTTTCGCCGGTTCCGCTTACGGTTACATCTACCGAACCGCTGAAGCCACCACCTGAGTTGGTTATGGTTCCCGAAAGTGCGCCCACCGATTGAGGTGAAAATCGTACCCATACATTTACAGGACCTAAAGTAGCCGAAGTAAATGCGACAGTAGTGCCAGAACCCCAGGTTGCATTATCATTAGATACTTCAAAGCTGGATGAAGAGGAAGTAACGGTTATATTGCCCGGCGCACCCTGAAGGTTTGCCCCGCTAAGGCTATACGATTGGGAAGCAGAAGAAGAACCCACCGTGGTATTAGGAAAGTTTAGTGATGCAGGATCTGCCACAAGCGATGGGTTAACTACACCGCATGCAGAAACAGGACTTGCACTATTTCGGGGTGCGGGAGTGCCTGTGGTAAAATCAGCGGAATTGTCATCGGTATCGGTACACCCGTTGTTATTTCTGAAGGCGGCAAGTGTAACACTTAATAACGGTGTGGCTCCCGAACCTTCGTAACAATTAGAAGTTCCGAAACCTACCAGATCTATCACGTTCCCCCCCGATGGACATGCGGAAAGCGGATCAACGCCCTGTACCAAAGCGGTGCGACCACTGGCAGCAGCCATGGCAATAGAAGGAGATGCAATAAAATCGGGAGTGGGGAGATCATCGCCATTTGCTCCCGGAACCGACATTTGTATAAGGTAATATCCACCTGCAGGAATGGTTGCGGCAGGCAGTTCTGATATACCCGTCCAGTTTCCGGTAGCGGTGGCAGAAGCATATTGTATGCTCATTCCCGAAAGACTTACCGGGCTGCCCGAAATGTTATGTAATTCCACATAATCGGCTTTTAACACGGCGCCATTGTTTCCACCGGCTCCATACACCTGGCTTATTACCAGCGTAGTGGATTGAGAAAAGGCCGTAACCGAAAACAGTAGAAATAGAAATGTAAATATTTTTTTCATGTCAATATTTATAAAAAGAAGAAAGGCAGTACCCGAAGGCACCGCCTTTCTTTAAATATTATTGTTTGGTTATCCGAATGTCGTCAACCTCGAAGTTGGTGGTACGGGCCGGGGAAGTTCCTCCCATGTATTTGAAGGCAATATGTACGGTTTGTCCGGCATAGCTGGTAAGATCAATTAAACCTGTGCTTACCAAACTGCTGTAGGTACCCGAGTTGTTGGTTGCCGTATTACCTGCAATGTTGGCGTCGGTGGTTAACTGCGTCCATGTGGAACCGTTAGGGTCGGCACCGGCAGAATAATCGGTTGAGATGAAAGCATGCAGGCTGGTAGGCCCTACGGCAAACTGATAAGCGCTGCTGAAACTGAATTTTGGAGTAGTGCCGGCGGGCAATGCAATAGCCGGGGTGATGAGCCATGATGTATCTTTATCAATTCCGCTGCCAAAAGCGCTTACTTTAATTGCTTTTCCTGTGCTGCCAAAAACAGTGTACTTCCAAACAGAAGAAGAATTCGGTGCAATGTTTGTCCATCCGGGAAATGCAAATTCCTGGTTGTTATCAGCAGTGGTGAGTATGGTAAAATATTCTTCAAAAATATTGCAGCGTGCTCCATCAAAATGTACATCATCTGCACTACGGAGCAATAATTGTTTAGTGGTTCCAAAAGTAGTATAGATGGCCACTACGCTACCGTTTCCACCGGGTTGTTTCCGGCCTGCAAAATTTGCATAAGCGCTGTTGCGGATGATGATGGATTGACCATCGCAATTTTTAATATACCTGTTTACGGTTGATTTATATACAGAAGTATCCGCATAAGTTAATGTAGTGTCTTCAAATTCATAATTATCCAACTGAATAAGTGTACCGAGGTATTTATCCTGCATATTGGTACCCAGGTCATTTTGGTTAACTACAGTGGGCACTACAGGATTATTAAGCGAACCGCCAACAACATATTTGCTAATTAAACCGGAAGGAATGCCTTCAAGAGAAGGCAAACCGTCAACGTATGCTTTTACCCCTAATTCCATGGTTCCGTTATAATCGCTGATGCAAAGGTCTTTACAATATATAAAGATGCGGCGGCCAACCGGGTAAGTTCCAAAGAGGCTGTTTGCATCCAATAATATCTGCAATCCACCGGTTGAATCCTGGATAAAGAGTTGTTTATATAAGTTACCGCTTTTATCATCGGCAACCACAACTCCCGAAATGATCAGGTTGTCGGAAATTACATCATAAGCGCCCGAATTTGCGTGAAGGCTTTTAAGCGCTTTAATGGTGGTATTTGCAACAATATCCGGATCGGATGCCGAAGGCGGGTTATCAAAAGTTTTTTTACAGGCCGTGAAAGTACCAACAGAAGCAATCAGGGATACTACGGTCAAAAACCTGGTTAACTTGTTCATGTTATGTTATTTAAAATAAGTTTTTTAAAAATTTAGAATCTGATGCCTATGCTGGCAAAGAAATTTGTTCCGTAAGCATAGTAGCGTTTATCAGGAAATTTATTTACATTTTTTTCTGCGAAATCGAAACGCAGTTGTTCATAACCTCCTGTAACAATATCGGTATTATTTAGGATATTGTTTACCCCTACGTTGAATACCAGGTAAGTTCTTTTCTTCATCGATTTGAACCTCCTGTTCATCAGCCAGGAATACCCGGCAAATGCATCAAGGGTGTATTGCGCATCAAGTTTGGTTTGATCAACCACATTGTGCCATGCTGCCGAACCTTCTTCAAGCCCGCTTACGGCACCTTCGGTACGGCGAAGCGGGTTATAGTTCAGGTACATGTTATCGAAATAATTAAAGTTCACATTAATGAACCAGTATTGTGGCGAACGGTAATCGATACCGAAAGTATAAGCGCTTTGCGGAGTGGGTACATAAAAATTATTTGAATACACCACATCATCTTTAGAAAGCAGTTCAGAACTGTTATCAACGGTAACGGTAGCGTTCTGGCGGGTATTATAATAGTACTTTCCAATATTTGCGGCTGCATTTATGCTGATGCCTTTATATATTTTGGCTTCAGCGCCCAGTTCTATACCCATGTGTACTTTTCCTATATTACTGATGGCATAATTTACGAAGTTGCGGTAATCATCGTGATAGAAGGTAAGCACATCCAACCCATGTTTAAATTCGGTGTAATACCCGTTTGCACGAATTTTCAGTTTTGGTGCATTCATCGCGTATCCCACTTCGGTTGACAGGATTTCTTCCGATCGGAGATCGTCCTGTACAAAATCGCGGGTACGCGGGGCAATAAAGGCATTGCCAAAGAATGGCGCTCTTGATTCGTAACCGCCACGGGCGAAAACATAATTACGGCCGTCAATTTTGTAAGTAACTCCTCCTTTTACAGCAGAGTTATAAAAATTATAGGTTTTTGATTTTCCAAATGAATTTTCGGGGAACAAACCGGTACGAACATGTCCACGCCTGAAGAAGCTGGTAAAGCTATGCTGGGTGGATAAGAATGCATCAAACCTTGAAAATTTCAGGGTTCCCTGTGCCCAGATAGCGCCCTGTTTAATATTCAGATCGTAATTATATCCAAATTTATCTCCTTCGTGAAGGATGCGGTTCGGGCTGTTCAGGTCGTTCTGAATTGCGTTGTTATTTGAAGGAAAATCGCGTTCTGCAAACTGGTTGATGTCCACATAAAATTCGCCGCCAAGCAGGTCGTTAACCCTTTTGAAATAATTATCGTTCTGCGAGCGGTAAGAAACACCGGCAGTAAGCATTACATGATTAGATACTGTACTGTTTATGGTGCTGTTGAAACTGAATTTCTGGGTTAATATGGATCGGTCTTCAACAATATATCTTGAACGTAAACCGGAAACGGTATTGCCTTCAATTCCATTTACATTGTTTATGGTTTCATAAGAACCGTAATTGGTTTGGTACAATCTGTCCCAATTAATCTGGCGCATATTCACATCACTCATCATTTCCTGGCGAAGCGCTTCGGCCATATCAGGATCCAGCACGTAGCTTGGCAGGTAACGGTAATAATCCGGGCGCGGATCCTGCACATTATACCAGTCGAGGCCGGTGGTTGTGCGTTCTCCGTAGGTAAATGAAGCCGCGGTTACCAAAGATGTTTTATCATTTATTTTAAGATCGTGAGTTAACACGGCCACAGGTTGAAAAGATTTGCTGATGTTGGCATTTCTTTTTCTTCCGTTTTGGTATCCCCAATAAGGGTTATAGAAATTATCTCCCGAAATATCGCGCATTTCCTGAACGGTAGCCCCCTGGCGCCCGGTGGTTGTTGGCGTGGCAAATATGGAAAGGGATAAGAGCTGGCGGTCGCTGATGCGTTTATCAACTGCAGCAAAAAATGACCATCCATCGTAAAACGTTCCATCGGTATATCCTTCATCGGCCCAGCGCCTTGAAGCTGAAAATGAAAATGCCCAGCCTTTACGGTTCAGCCCTGTTGAGTGAGTTAACATTAAGCGATGAGCATAACTGCGGTTTGAAACTGCATAATTGATGGAAGTTTGCCTGCGCTGATGAGAAGCACGGGTATCGAAAGTGGCAACCCCGCCAAAACCTCCAAAGGCAGTTAGTGATGGTGCAAGCCCCATTGAGTTGTCGCGGTTGCGCAGCACATCGTTAAGCCCGCCCCACTGGCTGTAAGGGGTAAAGCCGTTATCTAAGTTTTCCATTGGCGCCCCGTTTATATAAGTGCTAAACTGATCGGCATCATAACCACGCAGGCGGAACCGAACGGCGCTGAATTTAAAAGTAGCGGCATTTAAATAAGGATCGCGGCCGGCGGAAAGCAGAGAAGATACATTTTGAGAACCTCCGTCATCGCCATCATTTTCATCAATAGAAACAACAGGAATATTTTCCTGTAAGTTGTCTTTCAACTGATCAAGTACACTATCCCTTGCAGGAATGGTATCGAGGTGGGGCTTTACCTGGGCAAAAACCGGGGATGAAGCCAGCCCAATACAGATTCCCATAAGCAGGAAATGTTTTGGTTTGATTATCATAATAGGTCTTGTTAAAAAGTCTGCAAATTTATGGATTTAAGCCTGCAAAACTTATAAATTTTGCAGAATAACAATTTATTTTCTACGGTTAATTGGCTGGTTTAACCTGTATGGATACCTTTGCCGCTCACATTATTTTCAGATGAGAAAACAACTACTCTCCGTTTTAATTTTAACTTTTTCATTATCAATTAGTTATGGACAAAAGGCCAATTATAAGCCCGTCATCATCGGGTTTTATAACCTGGAAAACTTTTTCGATACGGTTAATAACCCCATGATTAATGATGAAGATTTTTTGCCCAATAGCGACAGGCATTATAATACCCGGGTATATTACGATAAGGTGGGCAGGCTTTCAAGAGTAATTTCGGAGATAGGCACCAACATGAATCCTGATGGCATAGCTATACTGGGCGTGGCTGAAGTTGAAAACGACACCGTACTTACGGATTTGGTTCACAGCAAAGACCTGAAAAACCGGAACCTGAAATTTGTTCATTACAATTCGCCCGATGTAAGAGGGATAGATGTGGGGTTGTTGTATAACCCCAAATATTTTAAGCCGCTGTTTTCCGAACCTTTATTTGTAAAACTTCCCGGAGGCTCTAAAGACGCTTATTTTACCAGGGATGTTTTATATGTAAAAGGAATATTGGACGGAGACACCATTCATGTGCTTGTAAACCACTGGCCATCGCGGGTGGGAGGCGAAGAGCGTTCAATGCCCGGCCGTGCTGCAGCAGCAGGGGTTGATAAACATGTGATCGATTCATTAATGGCCATTAACCCCGATTCGAAAGTGGTTATGATGGGTGATTTGAACGACGACCCTGTAAGCCCGAGCGTAACAAAAGTTCTTGATGCAAATGGCAACATAAATAAAGTAAAGCGTTCAGGCTTATTTAATCCCTGGGTCGATTTTTACAAACGTGGAATAGGAACACTTGCTTATCAGGACGCCTGGGGCCTGTTTGATCAGATCATCATTTCTCAGGGCTGGTTAGATAAAGAGCAACCGGGATACCATTTTTATAAAGCGCATATTTTCAATCCCGATTACCTGGTACAACCAACCGGGAAATACCGTGGATATCCCAAACGCACCTGGGATGGCATTACTTATAACTATGGGTATTCCGATCACTTCCCTACCTATCTTGTTATCCTGAAAAAAGTACAGTAAACGGTTTCAGCAAATTAATCGGGGGCGGAAATCTCCATGCTGATGTCGTGCTGATGTAAAAGCGGGAGACCTTTAAACCTGAGGATGAGGTTTGATGTGGCAATCACGTCGTTCTCACAATAATTCTTAATCCGTTCGATGGTTTCCGCTTTTGTATGTTCTTCCCCGTGCCAGTACAGGTTATGGATCATGCTGCCGTCAATATCTGATTTGGAAGAAGGGATATTGAGCAGTTTAGTAATCAGTTTGAGCGAAGTATAATGTTTATAATCGCCAAATCTCCAGTATTGAAAAGTATCAACAATATTTGTTTCCCAGGGTTTCATGTTTTGAAAATCCAATGAACGGGGAATGGTTAGCCGGTTTACGATCAGCCTCCTGCAAATAAAAGGGATATCAAATTCTTTAATGTTATGGCCTGCAAAAGAAAAAGGAATGTTCCGGTTTTCCACCTGTTTTAAAAACAACAGGAATTCGGTGAGCAGTATTTTTTCATCCGTTCCGTAAAAACTTTTTAAATGCAGGCTGCGGTATTGATCTTTTTCAAACATTCCGCAGGAAATACAAATCACTTTTGCAAATTCTGCCATTACACCTGCCTGTTTTTGATAACATTCGGCAGCGGTAACATCGCCCGAAATATAGCGCTTCATTTTAGAGTCCCAGCACGCTTTCCAGTCATCATCCATCAAAGCATAATCGGGGAAAACAGATACCGTTTCAATATCCATCACCAGCAGTTTTTCGGGTTGTATGTGTTGCATTTTTTTAACGCAACCTATCCATTTAAAAACCAAATACCGAAAAAAAAGGCTAATGAAAATTCAGCAATACCATTAGAATGTTAAGCCAATAAAAATCTGGATGGCCTGGTTTTTCCAGGGTTGACGGCTATCCACCGCATTTACATTGGTAAGCCCAAGTTTATACCGTGCACCAATATTTACCACAGGCAACTGAATCCACAAACCACCAATTGCCGACCATTCGCCGTTTTTATACAACTTTACCCCGGCTTTAAGGCTATCGGCAGTTTGTTTCAGCAATCCTCCGTATGCAGGCCCGGCCTGAATTTTAACCCGCCTGCTGGGCCCAAGATTATAATTTAACAGGAGGGGCACTTCAAGGTAATTGAGTTTCGATTTTTTCTGATTGCCGCCAAGAAACAGGTCGTCATAAATATCTGTTCCATCCTCACTAAATTCTGCTGTGCTTTGCACAAAATTTATTTCGGGCTGCAACCCCAGTTTCCTGCTGAAATTAAACTGCAAAAATGCACCCGCCTGAAAGTTATAATTAAAGCCCTGCTTATACGATTTCCCGTTCATCTTATTCAGGTTCACCCCACCCTTTACTCCTGCACGAAAAAAATTTTCGTGATCCATAGAGGAAGGATTGCGTTGTGAAAACACCGTTAGCGCAGTAAAAACGAAAAACAATAAAAGAATGGCTTTTTGCATATTTTCAAAAAAATTTACAAACAATACTTAAGGTGAACATTCATTTGCAATGTAGCGTTATTTGCATTGTTATTCTTAAAAGAAAGCCGTATTAAAACAGAATTAACCACAATAAGGAAACAAGAACCATACCCAATGCAGATATTGCGTTTACCTGTTATGGTATTTCAATTACGTTAAACGAGAATAATTTATTTCCAGAAACCCGGAATCCAGATCCATCCTCCCCTGCGATGGCGCCAGCGCCCCTCCACCCATTTGGTTTTATGCGCAGGGGGAACAGCCCAATATCCCTGAACATACACATAGTTTTTTACCTTCCACACATACTCACCGCTAACCCATACATACCCCGCCGCAGGAGCCGAAGGCCGGGCAGAAATTACCGGCTCCCGGGGGCGCTCATGAACAACCACCTGCCCTGCAGATTCAAACGAATAAAACAGGCAAAAGAAAAATAAAATAAAAAACCCCGGTTTAATATTTTCCATAGAAGGATTTGTAATATCAATTTACAAAATGCAAACTTCATTTCCCAACAATTGAATACAAAAAAGGGGCCAGGATAAAAATCCAGCCCCGCTTTAAAATCCAATATCCTATGAAAAACCGCTGCAAAAATAAGCATGTAAGTTTAAATTCCAATTCTTTAAGTTTAAACTTTGGTGAAATAATTGTTATTGCAACTTTCCCCTCAAAAAATTAATCAACCGTTTTTAACCTGCATAAAACAGGGTTTTAATAAACCCGCTTACTAACGGCTCTGTTTAAGTGAAATATTTTTGTAATACCGCTAAGCTTCGCCTCCCCCCAAAAAAAACATTACCTGCAACGATAAATAACTGATGAAGGACAAATAACATGAAGTTTTCATTGAAGGAAACCAACACCGGGGAATATCTTTTCGCAGTTAAATATTTTCATCCGCAACATCCGCTCCCTAATAATTTCAAATTAACTTGTGTAATTAACTTTTAAAATGGTTCAGGCAGGAGAACAAAAGTTTAAGTCTTTTTTATTCAGCCAGCATCTGGCGGATGGCATACGCATCACCCTCGAAATTGCCATACCTGCCATTGTACTCTTACATTACGGATATACAGAAGCCGGTTTCAGTATGGCGCTTGGCGCGCTTTGTATAAGCATTTGCGATGGCCCCGGCCCGGTTGAACACAAAAAGAACGGAATGCTGTACGGCAATCTTTTCGTTTTTGTAATGGCGCTTTTTGGCGGATTATTTTACGGCAACCAGGTGCTGATGTTTGGGCTGATTGCCATAGGCAGTTTCTTCTTTATCATGATCAGCGTGTTTGGCGCAAGGGCAGCATCGGTAGGTACTGCGGCAATACTGGCAATGATATTAAGCATGACCGAAATTTCGCCCCCTGAAGTGGCATTGTTTAATGCCAGCATGATTTTGGCCGGAGGAATCTGGTATATGCTGGTGGCCATGATCTTTTTTAAAATGACGCCATACCGGCCGGCCCAACGGCTTTTAGGCGAATGTATCCGCGAAACCGCAAACTACCTGCGCATAAAGGCAGAATTATACAACATCAACAGCAACTTCGAAAACGAATACCGAAACCTCCTCAGCCAGCAGATACTGGTTACCGAAAAGCAGGAAGCCGTAAGAGAACTTTTGTTTAAAAACCGTGCGCTTACCAAAGAAGCAACAAGGCAGGGAAAAATCCTGATTCTCACTTTTTCAGATCTTATGGATCTCTACGAACAGATTAATGCTACCTGGTACGATTATGAATTGCTCCGAAAAACGTATGGCGAAACGGGAATATTAAACAATATATCGGCCATTCTCCACAAGCTGGCCGATGAAATGAGCAGCATCGGGCTTGCCATTCAATCGCACAATCCATTTATAAAATCGTTTAATGCAACAAATGCCCTCAACAACTTAAAAGAAGAAACAGATGCCATTGGCCTTACCGGAAAATCAACCATCATCCTTAAAAAAGTAATGGTAAACCTCCGGGCGCTGAGTGAGAAAATAGACGATGTAGCCCTGTATTTCGAATCGGGATTTAATAAAAAACGAAAAATACTTTCTGATTCCGAATACCGGAAATTCGTTTCGCACCAACAGATAAATAAAAATTTACTGATTAATAATTTAAACCTGGAATCTGCCACTTTCCGTCATGCAATCAGGGTAATGGTAACCTGCCTCATAGGATTTGCCCTTGCAGAAGCTGTTTCGTATGGCCATCACAGTTACTGGGTATTGTTAACCATCATCGTTATTTTAAAACCGGGTTTCGGGCTTACAAAACAACGCAATACTGAACGACTGGCAGGAACCTTAATTGGCGCCATCATAGGGCTTACCATCACTTATTTCATCCACAACAGGGTAATTCTCTCGGGTGTTATTATTTTTTTTATGCTGGGCACCTATACCTTTTTACGCATCAATTACCGGGTAATGGTGATTTTTATGACGCCTTACGTAATCATCCTGTTTAACCTGATGGGATTAAATACCTGGGCGGTGGTACAGGAAAGAATTATTGATACCGCATTTGGCGGATTGCTGGCCTTTCTTGCAAATTACCTGTTGTTCCCGCATTGGGAAGCAAAGCATATTGGCCTGCAGCTTTCGGGCGTGCTGAATGCAAATGTGAATTATCTTAAAATATTGAAAGAACTGTTATCGGGAAAAAGCATTTCTACGGTAGAATACAAATTAGCACGAAAAGAATTATATGTTCGCATCTCAAACTTATCGGCCGCATTTACCCGAATGCTTGCCGAACCTTCCAACCGGCAAAAATCCAGCAGGGAAATATACCAGTTTGTGGTACTTAATCATGTGCTGGCCTCAAATGTAGCCAGCCTTACGGCACACGTAAAGGATGAAAAAAAATTCACTCCTGTAAAAAGCCCGGTAATTAAAGTTCTGGCATGTATTAACAAACTTGAAGATACCCTGATGCGTTTAAACCCCGGATATAAAAAAACAATTTTTGAGAAAGTGGATGTTGCCGATAATCCGGTAACAGACCGGCACCTTTCCCAACAACTTGATTATATGAAGAAACTGTCGTCTGAAATCTACAGCGCATCCTTACATATCAGCCGGGAAGTGCGGGATCCGGCTATTGTGTAGCCCGAAGCAGCGTGAGCAACTCTGTCGTTCCGCCCCTGTTCATTTTGAATTGAAGCGTATCCCCACTCAGCTTTTCTATGTAAACCATCATTTCTTTTTCCCCTTTGGGCCTGGTAAAAAGCATGTTATTCTCCACCTTATAAGTTCCCTTTTCTACATTTGTTTGGTAGGTAAACTGATAATTTCCGGTGCTGTCAAATTCAAATCCCGTAGCCGCAACATCATAATTTCCCGGCTTATTTTCTACAAGCCACTCTGCACCCTGCCATTTACCGGTAATATTCTTATTGCTTTGTGAATTACCACAGGAAGCCAGCAACATCAATTCAAACAACAATACAGGAATAAATCTGATCATAGAAAATAACTTCAAACTGCAATCTATTCATTTCCGGCATTTTTTACCAAATGAAAAAATTGAAAGCTGAATCGTTAACTTTATTTGCTCCCGAAATTTGATTTTATGTATGAAACGCTCATTAAACAAACCCGTGCTTTTGTAAAAGAACAACTTAAAGATGCAGAAAAAGGTCACGACTTCTGGCATATAGAGCGCGTATATCAAACCGCCATGCTCATTTTGAAAACTGAACCCACTGCAAACAAAACCGTTGTTGCCCTTGGCGCCCTGCTGCATGATATTGCCGATGCGAAGTTTCACAACGGAGATGAAGAAAAAGGTCCCAGGCTGGCCAGCGATTTTTTATTTGCCAATGCTGTTGATAATGAAACCATTTCCCAAACCGAATACATCATCAGAAATATTTCTTTTAAAGGAGGGCTAAATGATGAAAAGGGAAAACCCCTCGAGTTGAAAATTGTGCAGGATGCCGACAGGCTGGATGCCATTGGCGCAATCGGCATTGCCAGGGCATTTCATTATGGCGGGTTCAAGAACCGGGAAATATTTAATCCCGAAATAAAACCACAGGATTATAACAACGCAGCTCAATATCATAAAAGCACCGCACCCACCATTAATCATTTTTATGAAAAACTGCTGTTGCTCAAAAACCTGATGAATACCGATACGGGAAAGCACCTTGCAGCAGAGCGACACCGGTTCCTGGAAATTTTTCTTGATCAGTTTTTTTCAGAATGGAACGCCGGAAAATAATTTACCACCGCCCCGGAACCCAAACCCAGCCCCCTCTTGTATGCCTCCAATGGCCACTATGGTATGCTCTTTTACGCGGAGGTGCCCAATACCCCTGCCTGTATTTGTAATGATTTCCAGTTCTGATCCAGCCTCCTTCCACCCACACATAATTTGAATATGGCCTGGGCGGTTTTACCACAACTACAGGAGCCACAGGCCTTTCCTTTACCACCACTCCCGAAGGATGGCAACCCGCCATGATAACCAGGAAAATAAAGATTGAAATAACTGATAACCGCTTCATAAAAAAATTTTTATCTGGCCATTGACGTTGAAAGCACACTCCGGTTTAAATACAAAAAAAATCCCACCCGGTTCGGGTGGGATCATATTCTTAAAAAAACGAAAGTTTATTAATCTTCTACTTTCAGCTTTCCTTTTTGCTTGGCAATTACTTCCTCTGCAATATTATTTGGAGCAGGCGAGTAATGGCTGAACTCCATAGTAGAAGTTGCACGGCCACTGGTAAGTGAACGCAACTGGGTTACATATCCAAACATTTCACTCAATGGAACCTTTGCTTTAATTACCTGTACACCATGTTTGGAATCCATGCCCTCAAGCATTCCGCGGCGGCGGTTAAGATCGCCGGTAACATCCCCCATATACTGATCGGGAGTGAGCACTTCCACTTTCATGATGGGTTCAAGCAACACCGGTTTTGCTTTACGGCCTGCTTCACGAAATCCCTGTTTGGCACAAAGTTCAAACGACATGGAATCGGAGTCAACCTGGTGAAAACTACCATCTTTAACATTGATCTTCAGGTTTTCCATTGGGTATGCAGCAAGTACACCGGTAGCCATTGCGGTTTCAAATCCTTTCTGAATGGCAGGAACAAATTCCTTGGGAATACTTCCTCCAAAAAGAGAATTCACAAACTGGTAACTACCTTTTCCTTCCTTAATAAATTCCTCATCGGCGGGGCCAATATCAAAAACAATATCCGCAAACTTACCACGACCACCGGTTTGTTTTTTCAGGATTTCGCGGTGTTCGATGGTTGTAGAGAATGCTTCTTTATAGGCCACCTGGGGAGCACCCTGGTTGATCTCAACCTTGAACTCACGTTTCATACGATCGATGATGATTTCAAGATGCAGCTCACCCATACCGCTCAGGATGGTTTGGCCGGTATCTTCATCGGTTTTTACCCTAAGCGTTGGATCTTCTTCCACCAGCTTTGCAATGGCAATACCCATTTTATCTACATCGGCCTGAGTTTTGGGTTCAATGGCGATGGCAATTACGGGTTCAGGGAAAGTGATCGATTCAAGAACGATCGGATGATCTTCCGAGCAAAGCGTATCGCCGGTTTTAATATCCTTAAAGCCTACACCGGCACCAATATCGCCGGCCTCAATAAATTCGATGGGGTTTTGCTTATTGGCGTGCATCTGCATAATACGGCTTATCCTTTCCTTTTTACCGGTACGGGTATTGAGCACATACGAACCGGCATCCAGATGACCGCTATATACCCTGAAGAATGCAAGGCGGCCTACAAAGGGATCGGTCATAATCTTAAATGCAAGCGCAGCAAACGGCTGTTTAGGATCGGCGTTACGGGATTCTGCTTCACCGTTATCGGGGTTGGTTCCGGTAACGGCTTCAATATCGGTAGGCCCGGGAAGGTAACGGCAAATGGCATCAAGCGCTTTTTGCACGCCTTTATTTTTGAATGAAGATCCGCACATCATGGGGATGATGGAAATATCGATCACCGCCTTACGAATGGCTTCATGCATTTCATCTTCGGTAATGCTGTTGGGATCATCAAAGAATTTCTCTAATAGTTTATCATCATATTCTGCAACCGCTTCTACCAGATGCTGACGCCATTCGTTCACTTCATCCACCATATCATCGGGAATGGGTACTTCCTGGTAAGTCATACCCTGTGTGGAATCATCCCAGATAATCCCTTTCATGGTAATGAGGTCAACCACCCCTTTAAAATTATCTTCCGAACCAATAGGCAATTGAAGGGGAACTGCTTTAGCGCCCAGCATTTCTTTAACCTGCTTTACCACGTTAAGAAAATCGGCACCTGCGCGATCCATTTTATTTACAAACCCGATGCGCGGAACTTTATACTTGTTGGCCTGGCGCCAAACGGTTTCTGATTGTGGCTCAACGCCCGATACGGCGCAAAACAACGACAACAGGCCATCCAACACACGCAGCGAACGTTCTACCTCAACGGTAAAATCCACGTGGCCCGGGGTATCAATAATGTTGAATTTATATTGTTTGGAATCGTTGGTTTTTTTACCCTGAATGGTTGGAAAATTCCAAAAGCAGGTAGTGGCTGCCGAGGTAATGGTGATTCCTCTTTCCTGTTCCTGAGCCATCCAGTCCATGGTGGCAGCGCCTTCGTGCACTTCACCAATTTTATGGTTCACTCCGGTGTAATAAAGAATACGCTCGGTGGTTGTTGTTTTTCCGGCGTCGATGTGGGCAGCAATTCCAAAATTGCGTTGATAACGTAAATCTGCCATGTTAAACTTTTTTAAATTGAATTTGATGAATTACCCGCAGGCGGGTTGTTAAGGCATTTCTCGCCCCCGAAGAATCCGGTAAAACCGGCTGGAGGCCTGTGTGGAAAATTCTATACTCTCATAATATGCCAAATCGTTCGGCGCCAGAATGATTTTGCCAAAGCGTTTAGCGGCGCAAAGGTAATAAAAAATACATTTAAAACAAAGTGAATCAATAGAAAATTGACCGCCAAATCAGGCATTCAAATTCAGTACATAGCCCGGTCCGTTATTGGTTGGAATGCCGGTAAATCCCATCTTTTGCAGGAAACGGATATGCCCCTTATGGTTCATATCCCTGTAAATCAATTGCTTTACCCCTTTTTGCAAAAGGAACTGCTTTTCCTTATTAAATAGAAAGGTGCCCACCTTAAAATCGCGGTACTGTTTTGCCGTATAGTTGAGAAGCACAATAGCATCTCCATTTTCCTGTACACGGGCACAAAAAATATTGGCAACGGCAAGATCCCGAAGGATAATAAAATTCAGGTTGCCCTGTATCATCTCTTTATTAAACCCGGGGTAATAGGCAGCAATATCGTCCTTATAATACTCCAGGAATTTCCGGGCAACCGGGTTACCGGCTTCAAACCCGATGATGTCAAATTTTTCCTCCCGGTTATTTAACTGGTACAGGTAATAAATATTGATGACCAGTAAAATGGCATTGGTGATAAAAACCGGCCAGGCGCCGAGCATAAGCGCATAAATCACAAAAAATAGGCAGCCAAGCAGATTATAAAACCGGAATTTAATGTTGGTGGTTACCACCAGGGAAATAATCAGGCAAAGGGAAGCGAGGTACCCGATCCAGACGGCAATATTTTCAATCATTCCACAAGATAATTTATGTAGGTTAATGCATCAGTTTCCCGAAACAAACTTCTTTCTCAGCAATAATAAATTAATTTTTATGTAATCGTAAACCAAACCCAGCAGCAATAAAGCCGCCGGAACCAGCAAGGTCAGCATCTTCAATTTTGCAAATAATATCCCGCCCAAAATTCCGCCAAGGAAAAAGAACAGAATGATGGTAAGCCGCAGCCGGATGGAGGATGTTAACTTTTTAACCTGTTCCTTTTCCCGGTAAAAAAAGAGTTGCGAAAGCTCAATACCCAGATCGGTGAACAGCCCCGTGAGGTGTGTGGTGCGCACAATGGCATTTGAAATGGAAGTAACCAGTGAATTTTGCAGCCCCATGGCAAACAGCAGGCTGCACGCAATGAGGTTGGGGCTGCTGATCCGGTATTCCGCTTCCACAAGTGCAATAAAGATCAGGATAACCGCTTCAATTACGGCGGGTATAATATAAATGAACTTCTCACTTTTTCGCGAAATGTACTCTACCAGGAAATTAGAAAAGAAAGAACCCAGGAAGAAAAAGAAGATGTAAAAGAAAATGGCAACCGCATTTAGAAAATTCATCTTATATACTTCATCTATCAGGTAAGCAAAATGACCGGTTACATTGGTGGTAAGCCGTTGTACGGAAAGAAACCCGACTACATTTACCACTCCCGCAACCAGCGAAAGCAGCGATGCGATCCTGAGGTTATGTTTGAGATTCCTGGTTTTACCTAAATGCCTGAACATATTTTTTCTACAGGATTATTTTTCCCCGTATTTCAATTTTAACCAGATAAGCAAAACCGAAAGCCCGCAAATGATGGAATTACAGATGATGACCGGCCAAAGCATTCGGCCAAAGCCATAAACGAGCCAGATGATGGTACTGCTGAAAACAATCAGCAGCATCGTCAGGTTAAGGTCGCCAACACTTTTTGTTTTCCAGGTTTGATATACCTGTGGCACAAAGGTGATGCTGCTCAGCAAAGAACCAACATGGCCAACTACATCAATCCATTCCATAAAAAATAAGCGGATTATTTTTCCATCTGGCTGATCACTTCGCCGGTTACCCCGGTAAAGGAAAATCCGCCGTCATGAAAAAGATTTTGCATGGTAACCATCTTCGTGAGGTCGCTGAATAAGGTTATAATATAATTTGCGCATTGCGCTGCCGTGGCATTACCCAGGGGGCTCATTTTTTCGGCATAATCAATAAACCCGTCGAACCCTTTTACGCCGCTTCCGGCAGTGGTGCGCGTGGGCGATTGGGAAACGGTATTCACCCTAACGTGTTTTTTAACGCCGTAGTGGTACCCGAAAGAACGGGCAACACTTTCCAGCAGGGCTTTTGCATCAGCCATTTCACTATAATCGGGAAACACGCGCTGCGCCGCAATATAAGTGAGGGCAACCACACTTCCCCATTCGTTAAGCGCATCCTTTTTCATACAGGCAGCAAGAATGCGGTGTAAACTCATGGCCGATACATCAAGGGTTTTGGCATTAAAATCGTAATGAATATCGGTATAATGAAATCCTTTTCGCACGTTTACACTCATGCCTATTGAATGTAAAATAAAATCGAAAGATCCGCCAAAATGTTCCATCGATTTTTCGATGAGGTTATTGATGTCGTCGGCATTGGTAACATCGCAGGGAATAACCGGCGCATTAATTTGTTCGGCAAGTTTTTTGATTTCGCCCATCCGCATGGCAACCGGTGCATTGGTGAGTACAATTTCCGCACCTTCCTCATGGCATTTAATTGCCGTGATCCAGGCTATCGATCTTTCATCAAGCGCCCCAAAAATGATTCCTTTTTTTCCTTTGAGTAAGTTGTTGGCCATTACATTCAATTTTATTTAGGCCGTAAATTTAAATGATTTTAACGCGATGAGAAAAAGCCCTCCCGGGGAAGTACATCACGGAGCCGGAAACCGGAGAACCATCCAAAGCATCAGGTATTTAAACAAGATCACCACCAGCACAATACAGGCAAAATGAATAAGTATATAAGTTAGAAAACCCGCAACTGAACGCTTTACGTTAAGCGCCGCTGCCAGTGGTTTTCCCATTTTCCAGATGCCAAAGCACGAAAGCAGCAGGAAGCCACACAACACAATCGGAATAATCACTCTCATTGCCGTTAAGTTAGTTTAATCAACAACAATACAAAAGTTCTCTTTATCCTTATTAATATATTGGGGCTTTCGGCATTTGGTTCATTTTTCAGCTTCGGTACCGGCTGTACGCTATACCTGCGGTGCCGCTTCCATCCGGAAGCCCGTGAGCTAAGGAAGCCAATTCAACTTTCCTGCCTGCAACATACCGCCGTAATTTTATTGGTTCAATTTTTCGTAGCCATCCTGCTTCCCCGCAATGTTCCATTTGGAGATGTTGCTGAGAAATAAAAATAATAACGGCTCAAAAAAGAAGCACTTAATTGCTGATCATTTCTCTTGCATTTTCCATTGCAATGGCTGAAGGTTTTTCGCCACCCAGCATTTGTGCAATAGCCAAAATCCGTTCTTCTTTATTCAGCTTCCTGATCCCGGTAACAATCCTGTTATTAAGCTTTTCTTTATACACAAAATAATGTGTACCCGCCCTCGCAGCAATTTGAGGCTGGTGCGTAATGGCTATTAACTGATGGCCGGCCGAAAGCTCCTCCATGATCCGGCCAACCTGCTTTGCCGCTTCCCCGCTAATTCCGGAATCAATTTCATCAAAAATTAAAGTAGGCAACTGAAGCTGTTTTGCCACAAGCGATTTTATACAAAGCATCAGCCTGCTCAGCTCACCACCGCTTGCCACTTTGCCAATAGGCTCTGCCCTGCCGCTTTTGTTGGCATCAAACAAAAAGGAAATGGCATCTATCCCGTTCGCACTTAAACCGGCCTGTTGCAATTCAACCACTAAGGTGGCATTGGGCATACCCACCTGTTTCAGTAATTGATTCACCTTTGCGGCAAATGGCTTTACCTGTTCTCTTCGTTTTGCAGAAATGCTTTCTGCAATTTTCAGGGCATCATCAAATGCTGTTTTCTGCTGTTTGGTCAGCTCCTCAATTCGGAACTCCAAATCATTAACCGCTTCCAGTTTTTGAGATAAACTGCCTTGTATCTGAAGCAGCTCGCCGGTGCTGTTTACATTGTGTTTACGAAAGAGTTTATACCCTGCCGTTATTCTTTCATCAATTTCTTCTTTGCGTGCCGGGTTTGCCTGCACCTTCCGGCTAATGTTGTTAATTTCTGCTGCTACATCGCGCAGTTCTACCAGGCTCACCTTCATCCTATCGGCCAATTCACTTACAGATGGCAGGAGCCCGCCCAGGTTTTGCAAGCTGTTTTGCAGAGATTTAAGCCGGCTAAGCAAAGGCTGTTCAGCATCTTCAAACTCATACCGCACAGCGCCCAACTGCTGCGAAATGGTTTCGGCATTTGCCAGCAGTTTCATTTCTTCTTCCAGCAATTCAATCTCCCCTTCTTTAAATGCCAGTTGTTCCAGTTCATCAAAAAGAAACCGGTTGTAATCCAATTCTTTATTTGCCGCTGCCTGGCTAATCTGCAATTGTTCCAGTTCTTTTCTTAGCAATTCATAGTTGGTAAATGCATGTTTCAAGGCTTTCAATTTACCCGCATTGGCTGCAAAGGCATCCATAACCCGGAGCTGAAAATTGTCATTATCCAATTCCAGGGTATCAAATTGCTGATGAAGATCCACGAACAGGCTGCTCAAATTTCTAAGCTGATTTAAATTGGCAGGCGTATCGTTAATAAAGCTTCTCGATTTACCGTTTGGAGAAATTTCTCTTCGCAGTAAAATTTCGCTATCGGCATCCAGGTCATTTTCTTTAAGGAAAGCCTGTACCTGATCATCATTTTCCACAACAAACAGCGCCTCTACAACACATTTTTTTTCTTTGTTGTATAGCACAGCGCCATCTGCCCTGGCGCCAAGCACTAAGTTTAGCGCTCCCATCAGGATGCTTTTTCCCGCTCCGGTTTCGCCGGTTATGATGTTCAGGCCTTTTTCAAACCCAACGGTAAGCTCGCTGATAATGGCATAATTGCCTATGGATAATTTTTTTAGCATGTGCAGGGCAAATTACAAAATAGGCGCTGTGTACAACCAATTGCTAAAAAAAGATTCCTGAAAATAAAAACCGCCGGAAAATTTCCGGCGGCTGGCATGCAAGAATATGCTGGTTATTTAACTTCCACTGAATCGTTAAGATCGGCATCAACAAGAATCCTGCCGCAGTTTTCGCAAACCATTACCTTTTTTCTCAGTTTAATTTCGCTTTGCTTTTGAGGAGGAATAGAATGAAAGCAACCTCCACAGGCGTCTCTTTCGATGGGCACTACGGCAAGGCCATTCCTGAAATTTTTCCGGATGCGGTCGTAACTGGCCAGCAGCCTTTCTTCTACATGTGCACGGGCTTTTTCGGCTGCGCTGTTAAAATGCTTTTCTTCTTTTTCAGTTTCCCCGATAATTTTTTCCAGTTCCGCCTTTTTACTGATGAGGTTTGTTTCTTTTGAGCTAACCGCTTTTTTGGCAAATTCTAATTGCTTTGCTTTTTCGGCAATCTCTTCAGTGGCGTCTTTAATATGTTTTTCGCAGAGCTTTTGTTCCAGCTGCTGCATTTCAATTTCTTTATTTATGGCTTCAAACTCACGGTTGTTCTTCACGTTTTCCGATTGCTTATCATATTTTTTAATAAGCGCTTCGGTTTCTTTAATCGCTTCCTTCTTTTGCTCAATAAATTCCTGTATCCCGTTAATTTCTTCTTCTATTCTTGTTTGACGCGCATGAAGCCCCTCAATCTCATCTTCAAGGTCTTTAACCTCCATCGGTAACTCACCCTTTAAAATTTGAATTTCATCCAGTTTACTGTCAATCTTTTGAAGGGTAACAAGAGAAGATAATTTTTCTTCTACTGAAAATTCTTTGGTTGATGCCATATAGAAATAAATTTTAGGCCTGTTTTCCGGTAAAATAATAAACCGGGTTTGTTTTAGCCCCTGTTTTCAGGACGGCAAAGTTAGGAAAATTTGCTGTCAGTTTGTCAATTATCAGATCAATTGTAAACTGTTCACTTTCAAAGTGCCCGATATCGGCCAGCAGAATCCGGCCATCCGCATCAAAAAATTCGTGGTACTTCAGGTCGGCAGTAATAAAGGCCCCGGCTCCCCCAGCTATGGCTGTTTGGGTAAGGAAACTTCCCGCACCGCCGCAAAGGGCAATCTTGCTGATTTGTTTATCCAGAAACCGGGTATGGCGTATAGTGGCAGTACCAAATATATTAGCTAATCTTTCCATAAGTTCAACTTCACTAATGGGTTTCTCCAATTCTCCAATAACCCCTGCACCGGTTCTGTTATAGGTGTTTTCCATTTTAAAAATACCATAAGCGATCTCCTCATAGGGATGGGATTTTCGCATTGCTTCCAATACCCTCCCCTGCAAATGGGCAGGAAAAACCATTTCCAGCTTCATTTCCTTTTCGTAATGACGGATGCCTGTTTTGCCCAAAAACGGCTTAGCGCCCTCCTCCGGTTTAAAACTTCCGGAGCCTTCCACAAGGAAACCACATTCACTATAATTACCCATTTTGCCCGCCCCCGCTTCAAACAGCGAATCGGATACGGCTGTGGCATATTCTGCCGGAACATAAAGTGATAGCCGGCGAAGGTTACCTGTAACAGGGGAAAGAACCTCACAATTTTTCAGCCCCAGCAATGATGCCATTTTACCACTTACGCCTTCCAGAACATTATCCAGGTTGGTATGCATGGCAAAAATGGCCACATCCTGTTTAATGGCGCTGATAACCGTACGTTCTGCATAATTATTTCCGGTTATTTTTTTCAGCCCTTTAAATATGATGGGATGATGGGATACCACTAAGTTACAGTTCCGGCTTACGGCTTCAGCAATCACATCTTCTGTACAATCCAAACTAACCAGGATGCCCTTCACCTCCCATGCCGGGTTGCCGGTCAGTAATCCGCAATTATCATAGCTTTCCTGTAGCGATGGGTGCGCCCATTCGTCAAATAGCCGGGTAATGTCTTTAATCTGCATAACCGAAATTAAAACTTCCAACGCTAATAAAGGAATCGCACAAATTGTTTTAAAGAACAGCCAATTTTAAACCCTACGCCATCTTAAGCGGCCATTTTGGTATTTTGTGCAGGTAATATACCATCATGACTAAAAATAATCTCTACTCAAAATACAGGGAAGAAATGCAGAAGATTGCCGATTTAAAATATGCATCGGCAGTGCTGCAATGGGATCAGGAAACTTATATGCCGGCAATGGGTGCAAAATACCGGGGGCAGCAAATTGCCAGCCTGTCCGAATTATCGCACCGCTATTTTACATCAAAGGAATTTGGCCGGTTGCTTCGCTCGCTGCAAAACGACCCATCACTTTCGCCCGTTCAGCAAAAAAATGTTGAACAAAGTTTACGGGATTATGAACGGCAGTTGAAACTGCCTGCTGCACTGGTTAGAGAGATGTCGGAAATGGTTAATGCCAGCTTTCATGCATGGATAGACGCCAGAAGAAAAAATGATTTCCGGACTTTTGAACCCGTACTTTCAAAACTGGTTGCATTAAAAATTAAAGAAGCAGAATATATCGGTTACGAGAACAACCGATACGATGCCTTAATGCAGGAATTTGATCAAAGTCTGGATGTTGCAACCGTTGATAAACTCTTTCTCCATTTAAAACCGGCTTTATCCGGTTTACTTTCCGAAATATCTCAAAAGCCCCAGCCCGAAAATTCGTTTATGCACCTGAGTTATGAAAAGAACAAACAATGGGACTTTGGCATTCAGTTACTAAAACAGATGCATTTCAATTTTGAAACCGGCAGGCAGGACATCAGTGAGCATCCCTTCACCACAAATTTTTCGGCGCAGGATGTAAGGGTTACCACCAGGATCGATGAAAACGACCTGGCCAATATGGTTTGGAGCTGCATACACGAAGGCGGCCACGCGCTGTACGAGCAGGGATTGCCTGCCGATGAGTACGGGCTGCCATCGGGCGAATATTGCAGCCTGAGCATCCACGAAAGCCAGAGCCGGCTCTGGGAAAACAATGTTGGCAGAAGCCGGAGTTTCTGGAAATTTCAGTTCCCGCACCTGCAGAAAGTTTTTCCAGAAAATTTAGGCAATATTTCTCCCGAAGCATTTTACAAAGCCTTCAACATGGTGCAGCCTTCTTTGATAAGAACAGAAGCCGATGAGCTTTCATATCATTTTCATGTTATGATCAGGTACGAAATTGAGAAGCAGATCATTAACGAAGAAATTAAAGTAAGCGATGTTCCTGCAATATGGAATGAGCAATACCGGGATGTACTTGGCATTGTTCCAAGCGATGATTTGCATGGATGCTTACAGGATGTTCACTGGAGCCACGGAAGTTTTGGATATTTTGCCACTTACAGCATTGGCAGTTTATATGCCGCCCAGTTTTTCCACAAAATACAGGAGAACAATCCGGCACTTTCGGATCAGCTCAGCCAGGGCGATTCCTCACCGGTTTGGAACTGGTTGCAAAAAAACATCTATCCCTTTGGAAAGACCTTTAATTCTGAAGAACTATGCGAAAAAGCCACCGGTGAAAAACTGAACAGCCGGTATTTTACTAACTATGCCAGGAAAAAATTCGGAGAAATCTACAACCTATAAAATTCCTTTTTCATAAGCCAGGTGAAGGGCCTGCGCACGGCTGTTCACATGCAGTTTATTGTAAATATTCATCACATGCTTTTTTGCGGTATGCGCGCTGATGGAAAGTTTTGTGCCAATTTCTTTAAACGATAAACCCTGGATGAGAAGTTGCAAAATTTCGCGTTCGCGCTGGGTGAGATCGAAAAATGTTTTTTGCGGTTGAGCTACGGGCTTCCCGGGCATATTCAGGTCATTCTTTTTTACAAGCTGAAGTATTTTATAAGCGATGCCGGGAGAAATGGGGCCGATGTCGTTTTCGTGCATTTGCCACAGCATTTCCACAATTTGTTCGGCAGGTTCATCTTTTAGTAAATATCCAAAGGCGCCGGCCTTAATAGCTTTGAAGATTTTATCATCATCATCAAAAATGGTTAGCACCACAAATTTTATCTGGGGATAGAAACAGGAACCAACGGCTATGGCATCCACTCCATCCATGTTGGGCATTTCAAGATCCATGAGCGCCACTTCCGGAAGTGCGGAATCAGCCATCGATTTCATCTTATCCATAAATTCTTTGCCATCGCCTGCCATCAGTACAACTTCAAATTGCCCGTGGCGCATCAATTTATCTTTCAGAATCTGCCGGTTACCGGCCTTATCATCAATTATGGCAATTTTAATAGACATATTACATATCAAAATTGAGCGCTCTCTTACAAAAAAACAATAATCCCTGGGGATTATCATAATGGCAACCGAAGCAGTACCGTGGTACCACTTCCGGGTTGAGATGAAAGTTGAAATAACATTCCCGATTCAGAAGCCCTGTTGGCCATGTGCTTCAGCCCGTTGCCCTCATCGTTCTGTTTGGCTTTCTTTACATCAAAACCGATCCCGTCGTCTTCAATTATCAATTCCCAATATTGTAAATCAACATTACTTTTTACAATCAACCGCCGGCAATTGCTGTGTTTAAGTGCATTTGTAGCTGCTTCCTGAACAATCCGAACAAGATTTAATGATTTTGTGGAATGAATTATGTGATTTTGAGGCGCATCTCCCTCCACACTAAAATGAATTTTGGGATAGAACCTGTTTAATGCCTGTACAAAGTTCCGTATTCTGATCAAACAATCCTGGGCGGTAAATGATTCATTTTTCAAAGCCCAAATGGTTTCTCTCAGCGAAGTAATGATGTCTTTTGAAGCATATTTTAAATCGTTCAGCAATTCCTTTTTTTCAGTTTTCTCCTGTTCTAAAACCTGGGTTTTATATAATACGGTATTGGCATAAGCGCCTATACTGTCGTGAAGGTCTCTGGAAATCCTTTCCCTTTCCAGTTGCAATTTTTGATCCACCTGCAGCCTGAGCATTTTTTTTTCGTACCGGTTACTGAAAATAAGGTTGAAAATATAGCCTGCAATGGAAAGCAGAAACAGCACCACAATCAGGATAAACCACCAGGTTTGCCAGAACTGCTGTTTAATAATGATGTCGATTTCCTTTAGCGCAGTTGCGTTTGGATTAAAAGAACGGGAAGCATAAACCTGGAATTTATATTTACCGGGAGAGAGGAAATACCTCACCGATTGCATGCCGGTATTCGGTATCCAGTTTTTATCAAATCCGATCATACGGTATTGATAAACATACTGGGCAGGATGCCCTGCCGACATTGCCAAAAAATCGAACGACAGCGCATTTTTATAATACGGCAACTTCAGTACCCGGTTACTGTACGATGAAATATCATCAACCGGCACATCATTGATCAGAACATTTGTAAAAATAACATGAAGCGAATCGTTACGTTTAAGAACAGACGAAGGATAAAAAGCACTAACCCCGTTTATACCGGCAAAAAACAGTTCCCCGTCTTCAGCCGCATAGGAAGCATTGGTATTAAATTCATTGTCCTGTAATCCATCATCGGAAGTAAGATTCAGGATTGATTCACGGGGGGCTAACCTGAAAATTCCCCGGTTGGTACCACACCAAATTCCGCCCTGTTTATCCATTTCCATGGAATAAATACATTCATCGGGTATCCCCGAATGCTTATTCCAATGCGCCATTATCTTACCATTGTTGCTAACCTTAAACACCCCCTTGTTGGTTCCCACAAAAAAACACGAATCAGTGCCATTTAAAAAACACCTTACCCCTCCCGAATTTGGGAAATAAGCCGATTTTACCTGTTTAAAATCTGACGCATTTAAAAAAATAAGGGAATCGCCCCTGTAAAAAATAATATAAGGCGACCGGTAAAGCCCGGAAATGATTTCATCACCAGGAACTGTTTGAACCCGGATATGTTTTTGAGAAAAATTAATGCTGAAAAAATTATTTTGGGTTTGCACGATGGCAATATTGTTGTTCCGGAACAGTGTGGTTGCATAATAGGAAGGGTATGAATAATTTTTTTCATCTCCAACCACATTGAGGGTTACCGGCTGAACAGATTGCAGGTTGGCCGATAAATAATAAATAACCGGGCAGGTAAAAGAAAAAACATAATATCCGCCATCGGGGGCTTTCACAATCTGATTAGGTATAACCGGATTAGGCCATCCGGGAAACCGGGAAAACTGTTTAATGAGTTGCTGGGCGGTATCATAAATAATTAAGCCCACCCCTGTGCTGCCAACCAAAATCCTGTTTGCAGGTTTATCGGCTAATACGGTAATGGCATAATTATTCATCTGGTCATAATCTCCATAATAACGTATCGGCAGGTTATTGTAAATCACTTTACAAATACCTTTATTTACGCTTTGTAAAAACAGATTCCCAAACCTGTCGGTACCTATTTGGTTTATTGATCCATAATTGGTAAAAGATTCGTTGTGAAAATCGGTAAGTTCGTATTTTGGTTTAAAACTGATGCTGTCGAGTTCAAAAACCCGGTCGTAAATGCTTATCAGTTGCCTGCCATGCCACGAAAAAATTTTTGATCGCATAGGAAGCGGCGGTTTCCGGTTAAAGGAAAACAGAAACTCCGAAGTTTTATCCGAAAAATTATATCTGTACAAGCGAATGCCTTCAGAAAAATGCCTGAAATAAATTGCATTACCCCGGTTATCGGCACCTAAATAAGCATTAAAATCCTCTCCAAGATATTCAGATACATTTAACAGGCGCAAATCTCTAACGTCCCATTTATACAACCTCTTATTATAAAAACCCACAATACAATGGTTTTCAATTTTAGGGAACATGGAAAACTGAATTTCAGTTCCAATGGAATCCTGAAGCAGAAGCCGTTTCCGGCCAACAGGTTTATAATCCTTATTGAAGGATAAGATTTCATTCTTATCATTAAGCAGGTATATGGTTTCTTCGAGGTAACCCAGAAACGATAATGGAGCATGTACGGGGTATTCCCACCTTATCACCAGTCTAAAACTATTTGCAGCCACATTATATAAAGAAATGCCTTTTGTATGGCTGATGAGCAGATCGCCGGATGGCAACTCCTGGAAATATACCCATTTGTCGTCGGGCAAACCGGGTTGTACGGGAACATCTTTAAAACTATGTCCGTCAAACTTTTGAATTCCGTTTGGGTACGATATCCAGCAAAAGTTTTCATAATCAAAGGCCATGTCTCTGATAGAGGACTGGAGCATCCCTTCATTTACCCGGTATAAGAAGCTGTTGAAATGCTGCACCTGCTGGCTGCTGCAGTGAACAGCGGCCAGAATCAGAACAAAAAATAAAATCAGCTTACCTGTTTTCATAACATTATCATGCTGAAAATAATCAAAATCTGAAACCTGACAAGATTGATATAGATTACCATGCTGATGAAGCATGTAATAGAAAATTTTTATGGTTTAAGGAAGAAGCTCAGATCATTAGCCCGGGAGATGTTAAATGCAAATGATCCGGCAACAAAATGCCCACTTCTCCGTTTAATATTTCACTTTGATTTTACTTTCCTTTTCTTTATTAAAAACTCGATATTAGCACTAAATTCTGCAATCCAATGCAAAAGACCCTTTTAAAGAGCTGTTATTTTTGGGGTGTATTATTCATCTTTGGTATGCTAAGCCCGGGATGTAAAAAGGCAAAAGAAAATGTTTCGCAGGATATTTTACAGCAATATTTCGAAACCAATATCCTTAATCGAGATTTTAAAGTAAAGCTCGCTACACAAAACGGAACCGACCTTACTTCAAACTACACCGGTTATGTTTTCAGGCTGCTTGAAACAACCGTTTATAATGGTGACATGACAGCCATAAGAAACGACAGCACCTATTCCGGAACCTGGAATACCAACAACGATTTCAGTAAACTTACCATCAACCTTTCCATACCCATTATACCTCAATCGTTTATCTTTTTAAACAGAAGCTGGCGATTTACTAAAAAAGCGCTCCCGGTAATGGAACTGGCTCCCTGGGGTTCTTCGGAAGATATTGTTCTCCACATGGAACGGCTTTAAACTTTTCTCTGCTCAGGCAATAAAAAGGTAAAATATCTGTTTTATAGCGGGTCCGTGTCCAATTCGCTGACCTGTTTGAGCTATAAAACAATTCCTATGACTACCTTGTCCCTGAAAAAAGCAGGCCTTATAGTCTGTTTCTTTCTTCTTTTGTGCCAAATTGGGAAATCCCAATTATATGCCGACTTTACCGCCAACCCAGCATCAGGATGTGCACCACTTGTAGTACAATTTAATGATGCTTCATTAGGTAATCCAACACACTGGTATTGGGATTTGGGCAACGGAACCATTTCTTACCTGCAAAATCCATCAGTAACTTATTTTACACCCGGGCAATACGACATTAAATTAGTTGTCAGTAATTCCCAGGGGGCCGATTCTGTAATCCGATATTCCTATATAGAAATATACGACAAACCGGTTGTAAATTTTAGTGCTTCCCCAACCAGTGGTTGCTATCCTTTACCGGTGCAGTTTACCGATTTGTCGAACCCGATAAATGGCACTTTAAGCACCTGGCAATGGGATTTTGGCGATGGAACTTTTGATACCACTCAGCATCCTGGCCATGTTTATACCAACTCCGGAACCTACAATGTATCTCTTGTTGTTACAAATTCGAATGGCTGTTTTAAAAGCATTACCAAACCGCAATTCATATTAATACAGCCGGGTGTAACCGCCAATTTCAGCAACAGTTCTCAGAGTGGTTGTTCGGCTCCCGCTACAATAAATTTCCAAAACACTTCGCTGGGAACCGGCGCCTTAACCTATCAATGGGATTTCGGCGATGGATCTACATCAACGATGGAGAACCCCGACCATGTATATACGAATACCGGCAATTACCAGGTTACGCTTATTGTAACAAACAGTACGGGATGCACCGATACCATTGTAAGACCAAATGCAGTTACGATTGGAAATATCTTTTCCGATTTTTCAGCACCGGATTTTGTTTGTAAAGGCGCTACCATCAATTTCACCAACAACTCTGTACCAACCCCGGGAACCGCATTCTGGGATTTTGGAGATGGCACCACTTCCAATGACATTAGCCCTCAAAAAAGCTATGCAGTTGCAGGCACCTACATCATTAAGCTGATAAACAATTATGGCGCCTGTACCGATTCTGTTACAAAACAAATAACCATTAACCCGCAGCCCTTAGTAGCCTTTAATACTGCCGATACGGTTTCATGTATCGCTCCTTTTACGGTTCAGTTCACTAACTCCAGTACGGGGGGAAGCAATTGTATTTGGGACTTTGGCGACGGAACAACCTCTACCGAAACTAACCCGGTACATACTTATACCGGCTTTGGAAGTTTCGATGTACGGCTGAAGGTATTTTCCGATCAGGGAGGATGCGAAAAAAATATCATCAAAAATAATTACATACGAATTCAACCTCCTTCAGCTAACATCACCCAGCTTCCCCAGGAAGGTTGCGCCCCATTCGAATGGACCTTTACATCCAATGCCAACAGTTCCGAACCCATCACCGGTTATTTCTGGGACTTTGGCGATGGAACAACCTCCACCGAAGAAAACCCAACACATGTTTTCGCACAGGGCACTTATTCCATTAAGCTGATTGTAACCACTGCCAGCGGATGCTCCGATACCACAATGGTTACGGATGGCATTAAAGCAGGTAATAAACCTCAAACAGCGTTTGATGCAACACCACTTGATGCCTGTGCATTTATTCCGGTAAATTTTTCAGATAACACTCCGGCTCCTGTTGACAGGTGGCTATGGGATTTTGGCGACGGATCAACTTCTACAACCCAGAACCCCATTCACACCTATACCGATACCGGGTTTCATCACATCACTTTAATTACATGGAACAACGGATGTTCCGATACACTTGAAAAATTAAATTACGTTCACATCAACCCGCCCATTGCCCGTTTCAATGCGCTGTTTTCCTGTTCAACTCCATTAATAAGAACTTTTGTAAATAAATCCATCGGCGCCGATACCTGGTTGTGGGATTTTGGTGATGGAACAACCTCCACCGAATTCAGCCCCGTACACGAATTTCCGGGCAACGGAACTTATACGGTAAGCTTAACCGTTACAAACCTGCAGAGCGGGTGCAGTTTCACCACATCCCGGCAAATCAGGATCATTAAAGAAACGGCTGATTTTATGGCATCAGAAACCGTAACCTGCCGAAATACAACAGTAAATTTTGAAGCCATAAATTCTAACCCGGCCAATATCAGCAGCTATGTGTGGTTGTTCGGAAACGGCGCCACGGCAACAGGGCATGATGTATCATACAGCTTTTCACAAAGCGGAGTTTATGATGTAATGATGGTCATGAACGACCGGAATGGCTGCCACGATACCATCAGCAGGCCACAATATATTACCGTTAACGGGCCAACAGCAGGATTTTCCGTTTTGCCGTCCACCTCATGCCTGATGGCTGATGTGAACTTTACAGATACTTCTCATACGGATGGCACGCACCCCATAACTACATGGACCTGGAACTTTGGCGATGGCCAGATTGAGACACTTCATTCAGGCCCATTTATTCATCATTACAACGTTGGTGGTATATATACAGTTACCCTGACGGTAACGGATGCCGCAGGATGTTCCGACAGCCTCGCTACCACTAATGCGATTACGGTTTCACAACCCCATGCAATATTCAGCACAATGGATACGCTGTCCTGCCCCGGAAAAGATATTCATTTTACCAACAGCTCTACCGGAACCGCTTTATCCTATAGCTGGAGTTTTGGTGATGGTTCAATTATCAATCATACTGAAGCACCAACCTATACTTATGCTGCCGATGGACAGTTCGATATTAAGCTTGTAGTGTCTGATCAATTTGGTTGTACCGATTCATTGATTAAACCCGCTTATGTAACCATTGCATCGCCGGTTGCAAACTTTATTGCCAGCGATACTTTGGGAACCTGCCCACCACTTATTGTAAACTTTACCAATACCTCATCTAATTATACAACTTACAGTTGGGATTTTGGAGATGGATCCACTTCGAGCTTACCTGCACCATCTCACTTTTATGATATCCCCGGCGAATATATAGCTAAGCTTACCGTAACCGGCTATGGCGGATGCGTTGCTGTAAAAACCCAGCGTATAGTGGTTCACGGCCCTTATGGAAATTTTACCTATAACCCCTTGGTAGGTTGTACACCCATGCAGGTGAATTTTACCGGCACCACCCGCGACAGGCTTTCGTTTGTTTGGGATTTTAATGATGGATCAACTTACGCTACAACCGATTCTATTGTATCTCACACATATACCATACCCGGAACTTATATTCCCAAAATGTTGCTGATAGATGATGCCGGTTGCACCGTAGCCATACAGGGATCCGATACCTTACGGGTATTTGGCGTAAACGCAGCAATGGAATTTAACCCGCCGGTAGTTTGCGACTCCGGAACGGTAATATTTAGCAGCCATTCCACCTCAAACGATGTGATTACCGGTTACCTGTGGAATTTTGGAGACGGCGTTACATCAGTTGCCCAGGATACTTCTCATTTTTATTCTTCGCATGGCGTGTATCACCCAACGTTAGTTGTTACCACACAGCATGGTTGCAGGGATACCGCTTTTACCACCGAACCCCTGAAAATTGTTGGCACGCCTCATGGCATTATCACCAAATCGGCAAACGGCTGTACCCCGGTTACCATACAATTTACCGGTTCCCTTGCCTTTGCAGACACATCGGCAATGAACTGGAACTGGAATTTTGGAAACGGTGAAACCAGCGCCGTTCAAAATCCACCGGCTGTGGTATATCAAACAGCAGGAAACTATAATATTGATCTGATTGTTACCAACAGCCTGGGATGCAGCGATACATCGCAAACCCAGATTGAGGCATACCCCATTCCTGATGTGCAGGCCGGTGCCGATATTACTTCATGTTTTGGAACCGGTAAAACCCTTCAGGCAACCGGTGCCGACAGTTATTCCTGGTTGCCCGCGGCAGGGTTAAGCTGCTCCAACTGCGCTTCGCCTGCTGCAAATCCCGAACACAATACCGAATATGTAGTAAAAGGAACCAGCATTCACGGTTGCAGCGCAAGCGATACCATACAGGTAAGCGTTGCTTTTCCGATACACATCACCGTTAGCCCCGGCGACAGTGTATGTAAAGGGTCGGCAATTGCGCTCTCGGCATCTGGAGCAAGTTCGTATGAATGGTCGCCTTCCGATGGACTCAGCAGCACCACCGGAAACGAAGTAGCAGCAAGGCCATTAACAACCACAAATTACCGGGTAATTGGAACAGATAACGTAGGTTGCTTTAAAGATACTGCACATATCCCTGTAAGGGTTTTTGATATCCCAACCGTTTACGCCGGACCCGATATAACCATTAATGTTGGACAAACCATCGACCTGGTACCGCTAATTTCAAGCGATGTTACCTCCGCAGTATGGAGCCCAACCGGGGGGCAGTTCCGCAGCGACTGGCCATCGATAACCGTAAAACCCAGGGAAACCACAACCTACACCATAGATGTGGCCAACGCCGGGGGATGCACTGCCCGAAGCAACAGAACGGTATATGTAATTTGCGATGGTGCAAATGTGTTTATACCCAACACCTTCTCACCAAACAACGACGGAATAAATGATGTATTTTTTGTAAGGGGAACCGGGTTGTTCAATATTAAAACCATAAAAATATTTAACCGCTGGGGAGAAATGGTATATACCAAAACCGGAATCCGGCCCAATGATGCCGTAGCCGGATGGGATGGCACTTACAAAGGCCAGAAACTCAATCCTGATGTGTTTGTGTATATCATTGAAATTACCTGCGATAATAACTCTGTACTAACCTATAAAGGAAATATAGCTCTAATCAAATAAGAGAAAAAGCCGGTGGTATTCTTATCGCCGGCACTTCTTTAAAATCAACATTTACCATACTAAACCATGTAAAAAATCGTTTATAATAAACATTAAAGTGCCTGTCCAAAACTATGAAAAATACCATAAGACTCTGCATCATTGCAGGGCTGATTATATCCTGCTACCAGGTAAAATCGCAAGACATCCATTTTTCCCAAATCTTTGAAACGCCGTTGTTGCGTAACCCGGCTCTTGCCGGCCTCTTCCAGGGAGATGTGCGCATACAATCGGTTTACCGCACCCAATGGAACAGCGTAACCGTACCCTACCGCACGGGTTCGCTGGATGGTGAAGCAAAACTCCCCATAGGAAAAGCAAATGATTATTTAACCCTCGGGGCACAATTCCTCTACGATAAAGCCGGAACAGTTGCCCTAACGGCAACGCATATTCTCCCAACAATAAACTACCATAAATCTCTGAGCGACGAAAAGAACAGCTACCTGTCGCTCGGTTTTATCGGCGGCTGGGTACAGCGCAGCATCGACAGAAGTAAAATGACCACCAACAGTCAGTTCGATGGGGTTAATTACAACGAAAACCTTTCCAATGGCGAATATTTCACATCGGGCAGCTACTCCTATTTTGATGCAGGTGTGGGTATGAGTTATAATACCCAACTGGGCGAAAACCCCGATAACAACATTTATATAGGCGTTGCTTATCATCATTTCAACAAACCCAAAAAGCTTTCCTTCTATACAGATAATTCGGTAGAAGGAACCCCAAAAATTGTGGGTTCTGCCGGCATCAGAATGAACATGACCGACAAAGCTTATTTTACCATACAGGCCGATTACAGTAAACAAGGGCCTTATACCGAAACGGTTGCGGGGGCATTATATACATGGAAATTTGGGGAAGGAGATAACCCTCCTTTTGCATTTCATACCGGCGCTTACCTGCGCTGGAAAGATGCGCTTATTCCCGTAGCCAAACTGCAGGCAAAATCAATTGCCATTGCATTAAGTTACGATGCCAACATTTCGCCACTTCGAATAGCCAGTACCGGCCGGGGTGGTTTTGAGATATCACTCACTTATCAAAAATTCTTTGACCGGTACAACAGTACCAAAGAAGCCATAAGGTGCCCAAGATTTTAAACTCCGCAATCCATATTTAAAGCTGTTGCTAACCTCTGAACCTTTTTTTTGTTTTATGGATTGTTTGGATAACAGGAAGCCCCGTGTAAAAGCGGGGTTTCCAATTTTAAAATATTGATTATTAGTAATATAAATAGCAGATTAAAGCCGTTTCAGGCCAGTAATTTTAGCCTGGTTTTACAAAATAAATCAACACAATTTTAGATATTTAAGAAAATAATATTAGCTTTACCCCAGGTGAAATGTAAATTCTACATACTGGCATTATGTTTAGGGCTGAGTTTTGGCGCATCCGCCCAAACCCGCAGCAATGAGGAACCTGTAAAACTGATCAGGTTCTACCCTAACCCGGCCACTTCCGTTATAAACTTTGATTATCAACGGAGCTACAACAAAAACTACGCAATACTGATCTTCAATTTCATGGGTAAAAAGGTTTATGAATTGAAGAATACTCCTTCCCGCATGAACATTAACCTCTCCGATTTTGTGAGAGGGCTTTATGTTTTCCAGGTTCGCGACCAAAATGGTGCAGTAATTGAATCCGGAAAATTTCAGGTAACCAAATAATTCCCTTCTGTGTCATTTTGGCTGTAATTTCTGCGTTGGCAGAATGTTTGACTGCCTTACCTTTGCATCCATTTTATTGAATGATAATATGAAAGATCAGCCTATACCCAATCAAAATACATTAAACGTGAATGAAGAATTGAATATTAATGCAGATTCCGAAATTCCGGGTTCTGCCTATTTATCAAATCCTGATGCTGAACCAGATGCGGTTACCGAAAAACTTGAAGCGGAGCTAAAAGAACAAAAAGATAAATACCTGCGGCTAACCGCAGAGTTCGATAATTACCGTAAAAGAACATCAAGAGAAAAAATTGAACTGGAACAGGTTGCTGCTAAAAACACCATTTTATCACTCCTCGAAGTTATTGACGATGCCAACAGGGCAGAAGAACAAATGAAAAACACTACCGACCTTAAAGTGGTAAAAGAAGGATCGGAACTTGTTTTCCAGAAATTGAAATCAGTTCTTCTTCAACATGGCCTCAAGCCAATGGAAAGCATCGGAAAAGAATTTGATGTTGAAAAACATGAAGCCATTTCTGAAGTTCAGGCAGCCCCTGAAATGAAAGGAAAGATAATTGATGAAGTTGTAAAAGGCTACTATTTAAACGACAAACTGATCCGCTTCGCTAAAGTAGTGGTAGGCAAATAATTCCAATTCCTTCCAATATGAAAAAAGATTTTTATGAAGTGCTTGGGATTACGAAAGCTGCTACCCAGGAAGAAATAAAAAAGGCTTACCGTAAGGTGGCCATGCAATATCATCCCGACCGGAACCCCGGCAACAAAGCAGCCGAAGAAAAATTTAAAGAGGCTGCTGAAGCTTACGAAATACTTGGAGACCCCGACAAGAAATCGCAGTACGACCGTTTTGGGCATAATGCTTTTTCCGGAGGCCGTGGTGGCTTTGGCGGAGGCGGAATGAATATGGATGACATCTTCAGCCAGTTTGGGGATATATTCGGCGATGAAGGATTCGGAAGTTTCTTTGGCGGATCAGGCCGCAGAAGCGGGCCAAGAAGAGGCACAAGAGGTACAAACCTCAGGGTAAAATTAAAACTGAATTTTGAGGAGATTGCAAAAGGTGCGCACAAAACCATCAGGGTTAAAAAATATGTAACCTGCAACACCTGCAGCGGCTCCGGATCAAAAGATAAAAACAGCGTACAAACCTGCAGCACCTGCCAGGGAAGCGGCCAGGTAAGAAGGGTGCAGAATACTTTCCTGGGCCAGATGCAAACCGTAACCACCTGCCCAACCTGCAATGGGGAAGGCACCACCATTACGGCTAAGTGCCCGGTTTGTAAAGGCGAAGGGCGAACATACGGCGAAGAAACCATCACCATCGATATTCCCGCCGGTGTGCAGGAAGGAATGCAACTGAGCATCAATGGCAAAGGAAATACAGGAGAAAGAGGCGGCTCCGCAGGAGACCTGATTGTGCTGATTGAAGAAGAACCGCATCCACAACTTCAGCGCGACGGGTTAAATGTTGCATACGATCTGCACATTTCTTTTCCCGATGCCGTATTTGGCATACAGGTAGAAGTTCCCACCATAGATGGCAGGGCGAAAATTAAAATTCCGGCAGGAACCCAAAGCGGTAAAATTTTCAGGTTAAAAGGAAAAGGGTTTCCACATGTAAACAGTTACGACAGAGGAGATCAGCTTATTCATGTAAACATCTGGACTCCCCAGCACACTTCACCAGAAGAGAAAATGATGCTCGAAAAAATGCAGACTTCAGAAAATTTTGAACCTAAACCTGAGAAAAATGAAAAATCGTTTTTTGATAAAGTGAGGGAAATGTTTAATTAGCAAAAGGCAAATACCTTCAATCCTTTTTCCACCTGAATTTTCTTTTCTTCTTCACTTCGTAAATGTTTTTTGCCTTATCTATAAGGCTGAGAAATTCTTCTTCTAAATACACATTTTTATCGGCAGCCATTTCTGCAAAAGATTTAATGCTGTTGAACTCAAAATTATTGGGGAAATAATCCGACTGCTTCAGCTTCATACCAAATAAGGTTGCTGCAATTACAAACCGGTAAGGCTGGCTAAGGCTGTCGGCAGGCTGATAATTATTCATTACATCATAAGCAAGGTATTTCCTTATCGTATCCCCGGGATTATAATAGCTTAGCGACAGGTATGCAAGGCAGGGATGAAGGCTTGTATCTTCATTCTGGTTGGGAATAATTTCAAATATTGCGATGGTATTCTCACCACTGCCCACCTCTCCCCCTTCCAATACACTAGATGAATCGGAAACAGCTTCCTTTTTATTTTCAAAACCAATTAGCCGGTACTCCTTAACCCTGGCCGGTTCAAAAGAAACATTCATCAAAACATCATCGCCAACAGAATATAAAGTTTGGGTAAGCTCTTTCACCAGAACTTTTTCCGCCTCCCTGATGTCGTCGAGATATGCATAATTCCCGTTCCCTTTTTTTGACAGGATCTGCAATTTAGAGTCTTTAAAATTTCCCATCCCAACACCAAGACAAGTAAGGTAAACCCCGCTTTGCCGTTGTTTGGTGATCAGCTCATCGAGCGATTTCTCCGAAGTTTCACCAACATTAAAATCACCATCGGTAGCCAGTATTACCCTGTTGTTGCCATTTTTAATAAAAGTACTTTGCGCCAGGCGGTATGCGGCCCTGATGGCGGATTCACCGGGTGTATCTCCTGCCGCCACAAGCGATTCGATGGATTCAATAATTTTTGCTTTGTTGCTGCCGGAAGTGGGTTGGAGCCAGATGCCCACAGAACCACCATAGGTAACAATGGAAACCGTATCGATGGGCCGGAGGTTGTTTACAAACATCTTAAATGCAGCCTGCAACAGGGGAAGCCGGTTGGGCATATCCATACTTCCCGATACATCTATCAGAAATACAAAATTTCCCGGAGGAATAGAATCGAGCGGAATTTTCTTTGCACTAACGGCTAAGATTAAGAGCTGTTTTTTAATATCCCAGGGGCAATCGGTAAGCTGTGAAGAAATTTTAAAAGATTTTGAACTGTCGGGCTTCTCATATCCCAGTCCGAAATAATTAATAATTTCTTCCACCCTAACCGCATCGGGAGGAACCGGGCTGCCCTGGTTAAGAAAGCGCCGCACATTACTGTAAGATGCCTTATTTACATTAAGCCCGTAACCGGTATTCGGGTATTTTTTTGCATCCACATAATTATTCTCTACAAGCTGAAAATAGGACTCATCTCCGGGAAACCATTTTAACCGGTCGCTGCGGGCCATATCCTTGGTTTGAGAAATAAATTTTGGCCGGTTTCGGCTCTGGTTCGAACTGGAAATTTTCAGAATGATGGTTTGCCATAAATCGGCTTTTACCTTAATGGTTAGCGGTTCATATCCATCAAGCGTTACCGTTATGGAATCGTAAAGCCGGGGAACGGTAATTCCAAATCCGCCATACGTGCCGGAATAAAAATACGACCGGGAGGAGTGTACAAAAATGCGTGCATTTTGAAGCGGGAAATTTTTTTCATCTTTTACTTCTCCCCGCATATAATACTGAGCCTGGGTAAGCCCACACAGCACACTAAAAACCAGATATAACGCAAATGCTTTCAAACTACGGAATTGTTCGGTTTAAGCAGAAATCTTAACCTTCCTCCTCCAACTGATAAATCTCACGCAGGTTCCTGGCCAGACCATCAAAATCTAAACCATAACCAAGCAAAAATTTATTCGGTACGCTAAATCCAAGATAATCGATTTGAAGAGGATAAACTGTTGCATCAGGTTTATGAAGCAATGCAGTAATTTTCAGAGATGCCGGCTGCTGGTCTTTCAATTGCGGCAGAAATTCACTGAGTGTTTTCCCCGTATCCACAATATCTTCAATCACAATAACATGCCGGTCTCTTAGCGGCTGATCGAGGCCGATGGAGGTGATTACATTGCCGGTGCTTTTAGTACCCTTGTACGATGCCAGTTTGATAAAGCATATTTCCGCTTCAATTTTCAGTTCTTTAAACAGATCGGCGGCAAACATGAAAGAACCATTCAGTATGGCTATAAAAAGCGGCCTTTTACCAACATAATCCCTGTTTATTTCATTTCCGAGCCGTTTTATTTCCTCAGCAATATTTGCCGCGGTGAGGTAGGGTATAAAAGTTTTTCCATTTACCTGAATGGATGGCATAAGCTATTATTTAGAGATAATCAGTTCCTGACCAATCTTTAGTTCATCGGTTGTAAGATCATTCCAGTTTCGCAATTGCTGCACAGAAACATTATACTTTTTGGAAATGCTGTACAAACCTTCCTTAGGCTGTACCAGATGCATTGAAACTGCGGAATTTTTCGGTTTATCCACCGAAGAAGAAGGGCGACCATCCCCCATCCTCAGCCGGATTGAGGTGCCCGGTTTTAAAACAGCATCTGCGGGCAGGTTATTAAATTGCATGAGCGAATTCAACTGAATGGCATTCACCTGCGAAATCCAGTAAAGCGATTCAGTGCCTGTTGTGGTATAACGGTTTCGGTTACCCTCTTTTTTCTTTCTTTGAAGAAAAATCCATTGTTCATCGTGCAAAAGCCCGTCTTTTTTAAGGTCGTTATAATCTAACAGATCGGATAAGGCAATCTGGTATTCTGTTGCAATGGCCAGCAATGAAGTTCCTGCAGGAACAAAAATGGCCTTAAGCCCGTTGAACAGGGTTTTACCTGCTTTTATGGAAGCCAGGTTTTGGCTCATGTTCATTTCAGTGTACCGTACCGGCTTTATCAGTTCTTCTGCAGGTTCGTTGTTTAGCTCCTGTTGTTTTGCCACATCAATTACCGGGCTGCCATCATCGTTTTCATCAAACTGCTGAAGGTTATACTTCTCAATATTCCTGATCAGGATATCGGGATATTTTGGATTGGTGGCATAGCCTGCTTTTTTAAGTCCGTAAGCCCAGCCCTTATAATCGGTTGGGGAAAGATTAAAAAGAAATGCATAACGCTGGCTGCCGCGTAAAAAATTAGAATGGTCGCGGTAGCTGTCTGACGCCGAATGATATACTCGGAAACATTCTCCCGGCGCATCGTCATCGTGCGATACGGAAGGCCCCGTCCAGTTACTTTTACATTTTATTCCAAAATGGTTATTTGATTTTTTAACGAGTTCACTGTTGCCATTTTCTGTTTCCAGAATGCCCTGTGCAAGGGTAATGGAAGCGGGTATCCCCGATATTTTCATCTCTTCAATAGCGAGGTCTTTATAGGTGTTGATATAATCTTCAACCGACATTTGTGCCTGTAACCCCAATGAGGCCATCAGCAATAAAGCGCATAAATAAGCTATTTTTTTCATGTGGATATTTCTCTTATCATTGCGTTCCTTCCACTTCTGTAAAATGAAAGAAACCTATTTTTTTCTAATCAGCATTAACCCATCACGCAGGGTGATCAAAACATGCTCTACCCGCTGATCAGCAGCTACATAATCGTTAAACGCCTGGATGGCAGCCGGATTTTTCCCTTTTGGCGGGTTCTCAAATACCTGGCCATGAAACAGCACATTATCGGCAAGTATCCAGCTTCCGGAACTGATTAATGGCAAAGTTAACTCGTAATACGCAATATAGCTAACCTTATCAGCATCAATGAATACCAGATCCCATCCGGGTTCCAGGCCGGGAATAATCTCTTTCGCATCGCCCACATGCAACCTGATTTGGTCTTTGTTTTCGCTGCGATCAAAATACCCCTTTGCGGTAGCGGCATCATCTCCCCTGATTTCAATGGTATCAATCCAGCCTTCGGGTTTAAGCCCTTTTGCCAAACATAACGCACTAAACCCCGTAAAAGTGCCTATTTCCAGTATTTTACGAGGATTTAACAAACGCGAAATCATCTCTAAAAATTTACCCTGAACCGCACCACTGTGCATATTTGCATGTGGATGATTTTTTAAGGTAAACTGTTCATTCTCTTCAAGGAGGACATCAGGAGAGCTGCTATATTTTGCTGCGTAAGCTTCTGCCAGTTCATGAACCAACTGCATATAAACCGGATTTTGATGAGGGTTTTGAAATGGCTGCCAGCCCGAGGAAAGTAATCAATCCATTTATGAGCAACACTTCAATACCAATTTGATAGCCACCTAAAAACTTTGGCGCATTCATCTGTAAAAAATAACAAAGCACAGGGCTTGCCAAACAAATCAGGGCTACCGGCCACGAGTTGGGGAGACTGCGCTTAGTTAAAATACCAAAAGCAAATAACCCCAACAACGGGCCATAAGTATAACCGGCAAGCTCTAATATTTTATCGATAATAGAACGGCTGTTTATTTCCCGGAACACAAGAATGCATATAAAAAATATGAAGGCCATACAAAGGTGCACCGTAAGCCGTATCTTCTTTTTCTGCTGTTCCGTTTTGTTTTTCATTTTGCTTATGCCGAGTATGTCAATACAAAACGATGAAGTAAGGGCGGTAAGCGCACCGTCGGCTGAAGGGAAGAGTGCAGAAATGAGGGCGATAAGAAAAATCACACTCATGATGGAGGGAATAGGTTCAAACAAACCGAGTGCTACAGAAGGAAAAAGATTATCGCCCGTAATGTTCAATCCATTCCTGAAAAATCCGAAAGCCCCGTCTTTCATCTGGAACGCTGCACCATGATGGTAAGCATAGATGTACAGCAGGCCCCCAAGCAAAAGGAAAATCAGGTTTACCAATACCATAATCACGCTGAAGGTCATCATATTTTTTTGCGAATCACCCAACGTTTTTACACTGATGTTTTTCTGCATCATTTCCTGATCCAGACCCGTCATCCCTATTGTAATAAATGCGCCGCCAATAATATGCTTAAGAAAATACGATTTGCTGTTTACATCGGTATTAAACAACCGGGTAAGCTGTTTCGATTCCATGGCATTAATGGCTTCACCAAGGCTTACATGCAGGTTCGATAAAATGTACCACACAAATACAATTAGCCCGGTAACCATCAAAAACGTTTGCAGGGTATCGGTATATACAATGGTTTTTACGCCACCTTTAAAGGTGTACAACAGGATCATGATAAGCGCCACCAGCCCCGAAACCCAAAAAGGTATATGCAATTGGGAAAGAATAAAAATATGCAGAATGTGTACCACCAGGTACAAACGGGCGGTGGCTCCAACTGTTCGGGATAAAATAAAAAAAGAAGCGCCGGTTTTGTATGCCCAGTTTCCGAAGCGCTGATCGAGGTAATTATAAATTGACGTAAGGTTAAGCCGGTAATACAAAGGAAGCAGGATATAGGCTACCACTATATATCCGAGAAAATAACCAATCACCACCTGAAAATATCCTAAAGCATTGGGAAGGGCATCGGGGCCGCCCATGTGCCCAACATTTCCGGGAACACTCACAAAAGTTACCCCGCTTAATGAAGTACCAATCATACCAAAGGCAACCAGTTTCCAGTTCGAATTCCGGTTTCCGATAAAGAACGACTCATTATTGGCATTCCGGCTGCTGTACCAGGCTACAACAAACAACAACAGGAAGTAACCTAATACAAAAGCAAGCAGAATTTGTGCAGACATATAACGGGTTTCCTGTAAAAATAAGATTGAATCAGGAAAAAAGTTTGGAACATTGCGGTGAAATACCATAAACATGAGATTATCTGCAATTGCGGTTTTTTGCGGAAGCAAACCCGGAAACAACCCTATTTACCAGCAGCACGCAGTGGAATTAGGTGAAATTCTGGCATCCCATCATATTCAGCTTATTTATGGCGGCGAGAACAAGGGATTAATGTGGATGCTGGCCAATGCCGCACTTAAACATAAAGGAGAAGTTACCGGGGTTATTCCCAAATTGCTAATGAACAATAATAAAAAAAACATCGGGCTTACCCGGTTGCAGGTTGTGGAGAATATGCACGAGCGCAAGCAATTATTTTATAATAGCTGTGATGCAGCAGTGGTGATGCCCGGGGGTTTTGGAACCCTTGATGAGATGTTTGAAATGCTTACCTGGAATCAGTTGGAAATTCATGATAAACGAATATTCATTTTGAACAGCGGAGGATATTATGATCACCTCATTGCGCATTTTACAAAAATGGAATCAGAAAATTTTTTGTATGGAAGCGTAAGCGGTTATGTAACCCTCTTAAATGAACCTAAGGGAATTGTTCCCTGGCTTTAATCAGTTGCTGTATCTGTTGCCGTTAAACAAAGGGATCTGAATAGCAGCCCGTATGATTGGAAGTGCATTTACCCGGCCGCTCGATAAGGTTTCTACATAAGGGGAATGTGGGCGGCGAAGCACATCGAAAGAAAGTGAAATCTGATAAAAGAAACTTCCTACCCCTTCCCTGCCCCCTGCATAACCCACACCCGCAAGCAGGCCGGGCACTGTGTGCTTTTCTTTTTGTACGGAGCTTCCCACCGGGTATAATTTTTCCGTTAGGTAATTCATTTCGCCCTGTGCCTGCAGGAACAAAAATTTGAGGGGATAAAATTTCACGAAAGCACCGGGGCCAAAAATGGTTTGCCGAAGCCTGTCGTCGGTATAATAGTAATTTCCCACATTATCAACATACACCACATGGTTATCGGAAGCATAGGTAAAATTTACCACGATGCCGGCATCAATCCATTTATTGATGCTGTATCCGAAAACCGGGCTTAGCCCGCCCACAAATGTGCTGTTGGCGAATGACAATTGCAAACCTCCGCCTGTAAACAGGTTCTCTTTTTTAAATCCGCCTTCACGGAAATCCTCATCAGCATCCTGTGCAAAGCCGTTTAAACAGGCCAATAATAAAATCAGTGTGAGTATTTTTTTCATAACGGTTAAGATTAATCGAATATTTTTCCGGCATTTAGAATATGGTTGGGATCTATCAATTTTTTAATCCCTCTCATCAGGTTAAGTTCGGTTTCGTTGTACACCACGGGCATGTATTCCTTCTGTATCAGGCCAATGCCATGTTCGGCGCTGATGGTTCCGCCAAGCGATTTTACCAGTTGAAACAATGCTTTTAGTGCAGGAATTACTTCCGGGTTATTGAGGCTGTATTTGCAGCCTTCTTTTTTTATCCGAATGTGCAGGTTTCCGTCGCCCGCATGTCCGTAAAACACCGCTTTAAAATTGAACTTTCTGCCAAGATCGCGTACTCCCCTGATTAATGCAGGAAGCTGGGCCCTGGGTACAACAGTATCTTCTTCTATGCTGTAGCCATCTGATTTAACGGCTTCGGCCACCCTCCTTCTCAGTTTCCAGAGCGCTTCTTTTTGTTGCGCATCATCTGCAAAAAGCATTTCTCCGCAATCAAAACGGGTAAGTAATTCCGCTATTTCCGTCATTTCTGCCATGAGGGTTTCGGGGTGATTTCCATCCAGTTCAATAATCAGGTGGGCTTCTGTTCCTTCAGCAACCGGTACGGAGTGGCTTCCAATAAAATTGCTTACAATATTGAGTGAATCAATCTCCATCAATTCAAGTGCGCTGGGAGTAAATCCTGCTTTAAAGATGGCGCTAACGGCAGCGCCGGCATCTTCCAGTTTATTGAAGGGCGCCAGCATCAGCAGGTCGAATTTTGGATGCGGGATCAGCTTCAAAACAATTTTTGTTACAATGCCCAGGGTACCTTCACTGCCCACAAAAAGCTGGGTAAGGTTATAACCGGTAGCATTTTTTAGCACATTGGCGCCCGTCCAGATGATGTCGCCATTGGGAAGCACCACTTCGAGGTTTAGCACATAATCTTTTACCACTCCATACTTTACTGCTTTGGGGCCGCCACTGTTTTCTGCAATATTTCCGCCAATAAAACAGGTGCCCCTGCTGTTGGGGTCGGGAGGATAAAATAAACCTTTTGCTTTTACCGCATCCTGAAGCACTTCGGTTATCACACCGGGTTCGGTTGTAACCTGCAGGTTCTCTTCATCTATATGAAGGATGCTGTTCATTCTATCCATACAAATTACCACCCCTCCAAACTGGGGGAGTGCCCCGCCGCTTAATCCTGTACCTGCACCCCGTGGTGTTACCGGAATTTTATGCTGGTTGCAAATCTTCATGATCTGCGAAATTTCTTCTGCCAACCGGGGGCGGATTACCACATCGGGAAAGTAATGCAGATTTTCTGTCTGGTCTCTCCCGTAATCTTCAATTAGTTCCTTTGCAAACAAAACAAATTCTTTGCCTGTTATCTTTTCAAACTGCGGGATGTGCTGAAGTATTTCAGATTTATTTTCTGTGCCGGCTGGGTTCATACCTGTTTAATCTGGTAGCAAAATTCGGAAAACCGATGCAACGCCAATGAAAAATATGTGTTAGAATTTTGGGCAGAGTGCCTGACGGTAAACATTATCGGGATAAAATCCATTTTTGATGATGTTAAACTCAGTTGCACCGCGGTAACTGTTGTACTTACTTAACCCCGATATGGTGATATCGTAACTAAAGCTGAACCTGATGTTTTTAATTTCGAAACCAACCATGGGAATGATGGCGTCGTTGTGCCGGTAATACAAGCCTGCAATCAGTTGTTTTTCGCCGGCATTGGCCAGGTTATAATTCATATTCATACCGGCCATCAGTTCTACCGATTTTGCCTGTGTGGTAAAGTAAACATTTGGATTAACGATAAGCCGTGGATTCGCTTTCAGCAACGCATTTATAAAAGCAATGTGGCGAACCGGTATGATGGCATCAATAGATTTATTATCGAAAAAACTTTCTTTGGGTCTGTTTACATGATGAATGGAATATCCCGCATTCACATAAACATTTTCCTGTGGAAAATAGGCATAATTCAACCCCACCTGCATATCAAAATAACTCACGCTGCTGTTGGTAAGCACTACCGATGTGGGCAATTCATTATCAAAAAAATGTCCGTCGAACTGATCGGGAAACTTTAAAGCCGATGGATCTATCCTCTTATTTGCCCAACCCACATTAAACCCGGCGCTAAGCAGGCTGCTGAGGCCAAGCATTTGATGGTAGGCCAGCGATCCATAAATTTTGGTGGACTGCAGGCTGCCGCTTCCTGCCTTATCGTTCAGCAAAACACCACCAAGCCCCAGCCATCCATTTTCTAATTTATCGCGAAAGACCTGCGCATCGGCAAACACGCTCATGGTTTTATAAGGCACCGCCATGATGCTGCTCCACTGGTTTCGGTAATGTGCGCCAATTCTGAAATCGGCATCCGGAATAAACCCTGTGTTTGCAGGATTTGTAGTTAGCGGCGAATTAAAGAACTGGGAAAAATGAAGATCCTGGGCCGCAGGTTTTAATACCGGCAGCATCAGTAAAATGATCCATATTATCCGCAGTTTTTTCATTACCTGATTAAAGTGATGTCTCCTTTTTTGGTTACTTTTTTCCCATCGGCAAATTCGGCAACCAGCACATAAGCATACACATCCATTGGCTGCAATTTGCCTTTGTATTTCCCATCCCAGCCAAAGTCTTTATTGGTGGAATGAAACATCAATTGCCCCCAGCGATTATAGATTTTCCAATCCATTTTTGTAATTCCATAACCTATTACGTGTATTTGTGCGTTTACGCCAAACCGTTCGGGCGTAAAGGCGTTCGGCACATCCAGCAGCGGATCCACCAGCACCTGTACCGGGAGCTTAAAAGTATCCGGGCAGCCCTGTGCATTATATGCCACCAGGGTAACCATATATTCGCCTGATGCAAGATATTCGTGAACGGGGTTTTTTACAGTACCCGTTTCCCCATCGCCAAAATCCCAAAAAAAGGTTACGGCATCTGCCGAAGATAAATTGGTAAAACTTACCGGTACATTTCTCTCCGGCGGGTTTGGGTTCCAGGTAAATTCCGCATGAGGGATATTTACCACATGAATGATAAACACATCGGAAGTATCAATTTTATTGCAGGTTCCGGAATCGATGGCTATTAAGGTTACGGGATAATCGCCTGCTAAAGGATAAAGGTGTGTCGGGTTTTCGTTAGTAGAAGTGGCGCCATCCCCAAAATGCCAGATAAAATCTGTGCCCGCCAGCGAGGTGTTATTAAAAGCGGCTTCATAGGGAACACAACCGTAGGGCTGTGTGGTAAACGATGCCGTTACAATCGGATTTACCCTTACTGTTTTGGTGATGCTTGCCGGCGCATTACAAAATAGCGGATCGATCAGATAAAGTGTTACTTCATAATTACCGGGCTGTGCATAGGTATGATTTACAGGGGGTAATTTATTGGAAGTATCGCGGGGCGAACCATCACCAAAATCCCACACAAAAGTTTGCGGACCGAATGAACCGGCATTTACTGTTGATAAATTATTGAACTGAATGGCCAGGCTCTCGCAGGGAGGTAATTTAATTTGTGAAAAATCGAGGTTTACATCGTTATTCCCAACACTTATGGTTTTATAGGAAGTATCCCTGATGTTGCAGGTAGAACTGTCTTCCGAAATAAGCATGACCTGGTAAGTGCCTACATTTTCGAATGTATGGGTAATGTTGGGGGTTGTTGTAATTTGAACGGGTGTGCCATCATTAAAAGCCCAGTAATAATTAACCCCTTTATGAAGGGTATCTTTAAATTCAACGGTTAGGGGTACGCAACCCAGGGTGTCGCCGGATACGCCGTCAATATAAGATTGCAATTCCGAGCCAACACCCGTAAAGTTCATTTCAATTTTCAGCAGGGCTTCATTGCAGTTAGAGCTTCCGTTTTGCGGAGACCATGAGCCGGCAGTTGTTGGAAATCTTGCCTGCCCTCCGCAGTTTGCGCACACTGCCTGGTAAATGATGCCATTTTCATCGTAACGGCTCGTACCCCCGTCCACATGATCGCCCAGTCCGCCATTTTGCCCAAAGTGCGACCCAAAAAGCTGGCTGGCGGCATTTCGTTCCAGCACAAAGAAATAAAAGTCGCTGCCATCCGGAGCCGGGATTCCGGCCAGTGCATTTCTTTCGGGAAGGTTTGCTGTTCCGGAATTTGGGAATTGTGCCGAAGAATTAATTCCTCCACCCCATCCTGATACATACACGTTTTCACAACGGTCAACCATAAACGCAACGGGCGAAAGGTTGGGAGTTGCCGCATTGGTTCCAAAAACAGTGGAATACACAAATGCCGAAAAATCGGGTTTAAGCTTGGCAATAAATTGTTTTGCGCCCGAATTGGAATAAGCGGCATTTAACACAGGCCAGTTCCCGGTTGTGGTTCCCATTACATAAGGGAAGCCGTGTTTATCGAACTTAAGACCATAAAGCATATCGTTGCCCGATGTTCCCATAAAGCTGGTTCTTACAATTGCAGAAGCATCCGGATTTATGATGGTTACAAAGCCATCGGTAGTGCCCCCCTGAAACGATGGGCCAATGGTACCTGCTGAAGGCCCCGGAAGAGTTGAACTGGTGGTACTTCCACCAATATAAATTTTTGAAGTGATTGGGTTTATATCGGCCACAAAACAGGCGTCATCGCCAGGTCCGCCAAATAATACGGACCATAACAGGTTCAGCCCCGAAGTGAATTTCAATACCGCGCCGTCCTGCCTGCCACCACCAAAAACAGTTTGCACCCCGTTGCCAGCCGAAACCGGGAAATCGGATGAAGACTGGGTACAGGTTGCTACTATTACATTCCCCTGTTTATCTAACATAATTTCACCGCGTGCATCATCGCCATAATTTCTGCGGATGGCATCTGCTCCTTCGGGGGGGCGATATTTAGGGCGAATGTTTACTCCGTCTTTTCCCGAGCCTCCGATTTTTACAGACCCTAATAACAGGGTACCCGTTGCATTTAGTTTACACACAATGATATCTTCATTGCCACCGGGGCCAATCCTTGCAGAAGTTAACGGGAAGTTTGAAGAGGTGGTTCGGCCTGTTACATAAAGGTTACCCTGTGCATCGGTTATCATGCTATGCGGTTGCTCATCGCCACTCCCGCCCAAATAAGTGGCATACATCCGCTGATTACCGGCTGCATTCAGTTTAATTATTCCAATATCAAACCCATCGGTAGGATAACTGTTATCGCCACCTGCAAAAGTTTGCCTGATGGCGCCTGCAGATGTGGGATACCCCGCACCAAATACAATTCCTCCGCCATACATCGATCCATCGGGGCCGGGTGTTGCGGTATAACCCCAGTTATCGGCCGAGCTACCCGTGAAGGTGGAAAAAATTACGGTAGGGTCTATTACCAGGGTTTTGGAAAAATCATAATTTTTCACTGAAAAAGTAACCACATTATCCTTCAAAACAAAACGGGTATCAGCTTCCTTTCTGCCATTTTCGGTAATCATATAACTATAAGGGCTAAGCTCTCTCAAATTCCCCGCAGCAGTGCCTATGTGTAATTCCTTATCGTTTATGGCCAGCTTAACCGGGCCATCATATTGCATGGCAATCATATTTGGATTTCCGCCAGGCCTTATAATAAAATCGTATTTCAAACTGCCCGCAGTACTGTAATAGCGGACATCTATATTGGGATAAACATCCTTTAATAACACAGATTGATAAAGGTTGCAATGGGTAGCCCATGCGGAGGGGTTGTTTCCCAAAAAATAATTGTTGTAACTGTTGAAAGGTTTTTCCGGAATTGATTTAACATGATTAGCCGCACCCAAAAATTTTACTTTATATGCCACACTCAAAAATTCGAAAGCCCCTGCAGATTTTCCTGCTTCGTTGTGCATAAAATCGCCCAGTTTTCTTAAGCCGAAAGTATCGTGCAACAGCATGGTAAATCCGGCATTCTCCACAAAAAAAGAACCTGTAGAAAAATCGCCGCGGTAAAGCACAACCTTATCCCATTGGCCTTTGTTTTCCACCAGCTCCATCTGGGCCATTGTCTTTACAGAAATGAAAAGACAAAATAAGGTGATTCCAATACGGGTAAATTTCCTGATCAAGGTGGTGTTACTTTTAATACAATATACTGATAAATAACAAAAGGCGGGCAGTGGTTGTTGAGAAGTAAACAGAAAAGCCCGGGTTTAACAATTGCATAATCAGGCAATCCTGCTCCAGGCTGTTTTTTCCCTGAAATGGGAAAAATAATTTTTCAAAGGGAGATTTTCGGGTAAATCTAATGAAGAGTCGGCGCTGATTATTTTTTCTGCTTCATCGCGGGCTGTTTCAAGCATGGCCCGGTCGGCCACAATATCTGCCAGTTTAAACAATACCACACCACTTTGTTTAGTTCCGTCCATTTCGCCAGGCCCCCTCAGTTCAAGGTCTTTTTCTGCAATTTTAAACCCGTCGCCGGTGCTGGTCATCACCTTCAGGCGTTGCCTGGCATTGGCCGACAATTTATTTCCTGATAGCAGGATACAATAACTTTGATCGGCGCCACGGCCTACTCTTCCCCGCAACTGGTGTAATTGCGATAAACCGAATTTTTCGGAACTTTCAATTACCATTACCGATGCATTGGGTACATTCACCCCTACTTCTATCACCGTTGTACTTACCATTATTTGTGTATCGCCATCAATAAACCGGCGCATATTGGTTTCTTTTTGTTCACTGTTCTGCCTGCCATGCACCATGCTGATCCAATATTTAGGTTCGGGAAAAAAGGATTTCACTTCTTCGTATCCTTTCTGCAGATTTTCATAATCGAGTTTGCTGCTTTCTTCAATTAAAGGGTAGATGATATATGCCTGCCGGCCATTTTTAATTTCTTCTTTTATAAAATCCATTACCTGTGGCCTGGATTGTTCAAAACGATGAATGGTATGGATGGGTTTCCTGCCCGGTGGCAATTCATCAATAACACTGTAATCGAGATCGCCATAAGCAGTGAGGGCAAGGGTTCTGGGGATGGGTGTGGCGGTCATCACCAGGTTATGCGGAGGATAATTATTCTTTTTCCAGAGTTTTGCTCTTTGCTCCACACCAAATTTGTGCTGTTCATCAATTACCACCAGGCCGAGGTTATTAAAATTCACCTTATCTTCTATCACTGCGTGGGTACCAATTAAAATGTGCAATTTTCCCGATTCGCAATCTTTTAAAATCCGGGTTCGTTGTTTTCCTTTAGTGGATCCCGTTAGTAAGGAAATATTAACCGGCATCTCACCCAGGTAAGCCTTAAGGGTAGAAAAATGCTGATTGGCCAGCACTTCAGTGGGCGCCATCAATACCGACTGGTAACCGTTATCGGAAGCAATGAGCATACAAAGCAACGCCACCATTGTTTTTCCACTTCCCACATCGCCCTGCAAAAGGCGGTTCATTTGCTTTCCCGAACCGAGGTCTTTTCTGATTTCCTTTATTACTTTTTTTTGTGCCCCGGTAAGTTCAAACGGAAGATGACTTTTATAAAATGTGTTAAACAAATCGCCAACCTTATCAAAAATCATCCCCCTGGAACTCTGCAACCGGTTAAGCTTTACGCGCTGAATAGACAACTGCGATAAAAACAACTCTTCAAACTTTAACCGGCGCACCGCCTGCAGGTATTCCTGGTTGTTCGCGGGAAAATGAATTTTACGAAAGGCATTAAACCGGGATATCAGTTTATACTTTTCGATCAGGTGGCCGGGCAAATTCTCCGGGATATTTTCGGGAAGCAGCCTTTCAAAAAGTTTTTTCATCAGGGTGGCTATCCCCTTTCCATCTAAGTGTTTACTGCGCAGTTTTTCTGTGGAAGGATAAATGGGTTCAAGAAAGTTTTTCGGATGAGCCGTATCCTGCTGCAATTCTTCAAACTCGGGGTGGGCAATCTGTGGTTTGCTCATAAACCATCCAAGTTTTCCGAATACCCTGTACCGGCTGCCCGGCGAAATCGTTTTCTTAACCCAGTTTATTCCCTGAAACCAAACCAGATCAATGATTCCGGTGCCATCATCAAACTGTGCCACCAGCCTTTTTCCCCGCTTTTCACCAACCTGTTCGATGCGTATAACCCTGCCCGTTAGTTGCACATAATCGTTAGCGGGAGAAATCCCCGAAATTTTGTTGATGCGGGTTTTATCAATATGGCGGAGGGGAAAATGCTCAAGCAGGTGGTTAAATGTAAAAATTTTCAACTCCTTACGCAACAGATCTCCCCTTACAGCACTTACCCCGTGAAGATATTCGATGGGGCTGTTTAATATGTTTGAATTAGCCGGAATAATAATTTTTTACAAAGATATTTATCCCCCCAAAGATATGGCTGCATAAAAATCAGTAATGTCCTGTTATATTACTCTCTGAAAACCGTTTTTCCGATTACAGAACCGGGGGATTCACTATACAACATCCTGCCGGATTATTTTTTTCCTGAAGCGGAACCCGAACGGTTATTTCGGTTATGCCCCTGCCCGCCTGATTTGGGTTTTCCATAAAATTTTCGCTTATGTTCCTGCCGGTTATTGTTGTGCAATTGCCGTGGCTGGTATTGTGGTGTTTCGCCAAAATCGTCGGGTACTTTTCCCTGTGCAACGGTTCGTTCTATCAGTCGTTCAATTTGTGTCCATTTTCGCTGGTCTTTAGGGCTTATCAGCGTAAAAGCCGTTCCATCGGCTTCTGCCCTGGCTGTTCTGCCAATCCGGTGTACATAATCTTCGCCATCGTGAGGTACATCATAATTTATCACCAAATCGATGTTATCAATATCAATGCCCCTGCTCAGGATATCGGTAGCCACCAATATAGGCAGCCTGCCGCTTTTAAAATGAATCAGCACCTCCTCTCTTTTGTCCTGTTCAAGATCACCGTGAATTTCATCCACTTTTAATTTTTTTCGCCGCAGTTCGCGGGTAAGCTGTTTTACACTGAGTTTGCTGCTGCAAAAAACCACAATTCTTGAGAAAGACGCATCGGAGAGCAACTGAACCACAAGCGGCATTTTCTGTGGTTCATATACATGATAAGCCAGTTGTTTAATTTTCTCCGGTGGTTTACTGATGGAGATGTTCACTTCAGCGGGGTTTGAAAGTATCCGCCTTGCGAGTTCCCTGATTTTTACAGGCATGGTAGCGGAGAACAGCAGGTTTTGCCGTTTAGGCGGGAGGTGATTAATGATGAACATGATGTCATCATAAAAGCCCATATCCAGCATCCGGTCGGCTTCATCGAGTACAAGGTATTTTAATCCCGATAGTTTCACATAACCCATCTTAATATGAGCCATCATTTTTCCAGGGGTACATACCACAATATCGGCGCCCATACTCACCGCTTTTTTCTCCTGAATAAATGCATTTCCATCTCCTCCGCCATAGATGGCAATTGAGCTGATGCTGGTGAAGTAGGAAAGCCCTTCCAAATGTTGTTCAATTTGCACAGCAAGTTCCCGGGTGGGAACAATAATCATGGCATTTATGGCATTGGGGTCGTGGGCCGAAGTAAGCATCCGGTTGATGAGCGGCAGCAAAAAAGCGGCGGTTTTGCCTGTGCCCGTTTGAGCGGAAGCAATCACATCCTTTCCTTCAAGGATAAGGGGTATCACCTGCTCCTGCACAGGAGTTGCGGTTTCATAGCCTGAAGCAAGTATTCCATCTGTTAGCCGGTCATCAAACCCAAATTCTGAAAATCTCAATCCTGATAATTTTTGTAAAGATAACCGATTCCTGCTGCCATTCATTTTACCCGGCCGGCCTTAACTTGCAGGAAATAGCCAAATGATTAAAGTTGGAGAAATAAACAAACTGAAGGTTTTGCGGAAAGTTGAGTTTGGGATGTACCTCGATGACGGGAAAAATGGCGTACTTCTCCCAAACCGCTATATTCCACCCCTGCTTAAACCGGGAGATGAAATTGAAGTATTCATTTATCATGATGGCGAAGACCGGATGATTGCCACCACCGAAAAGCCCAAAGCCATGCTGGGTGAAATTGTTAAGCTAAAGGCCGTATCTGCAACGCCACATGGCGCATTTCTTGACTGGGGTTTGCCCAAAGATATTTTTGTACCCAAATCGAAACAGCTTGGTAAAATGATACCGGGCGGTGAATATTTAGTGCAGGTAGTGTTAGACAAGATTACCGGAAGGCTGGTTGCCACAGAAAAATTTCAGCACCTTTTATCTAACCAGGAACTTACGGTATCCGCAATGGAGGAAGTTAATCTTACGGTATTGAGGCGTACAGATATTGGATATCTTGTTGCCATCAATAACCTGCACACCGGTGTATTACATTTTAATGAAGTATATAGGGATATTAATAGCGGTGATCGGTTTAAAGGATTTATTAAACAAATATCTAAGGATGGTAAAATAGATGTAGTAGCCGGAAAAGCTGGCTATGCAAGGGTTGAGGATGAAGAAAGCAGGGTACTCAGGCTGTTGGAAGAACATAACGGATACCTTCCCTATCACGATAAGAGCGACCCCAACGATATATACCGCATTTTTGAGATGAGCAAGAAAACGTTTAAGATGGTGGTAGGGAAACTGTATAAACAACGGAAAATAAGTATTGAAAAATCAGGCATAAAATTAAATGAACCCTAATGTCGTCCAGAATTTTAGTTGATCTTCATGAGGTATATAACCATAGCCGGGGTATAGAATCGGCGCTGGATAATGCTTTCAAACGTGCGGTTGAAAATAAAATCAGGGAAATAGAAATCATCCCGGGAAAGGGTTCGGGGCAATTGCGAAAAAAGGTTGAAAGATATTTGCAGCAGCCACATATTAAATCCCTTTATCACCGCATTGAAAACGATTCAAAGAATTTTGGAAGGCTTTTTGTGTATTTCCGTTTCAATAAATAAAATCAACCCTTCAACAATAATATCATTCCTTTTATTGGGGAAACAGAGATAAATTATTGAATAACCATACATCTTGCAATATGAAATCCTTTTTGATCTTTCTTCTTCTTTTTACCAGTTGCCGGGTACCAGCCGAAACTTATAAAAATTCGGATACCAGTTACCGTGAGTTTCCGTTAGTACTGCACCGGGCAAATGCCAGTATATACGGAACCCTTACCCTGCCGGAAACAGCAGCACGAAAACTTACGGTATGCCTCATCATTTCGGGTTCGGGGCCTACCGATCGCAACGGGAATAATCCTGCAATGAAAAATGAAAGCCTGAAGTTGTTTACACATGCTCTTGCCGATTCGGGCATTGCCAGTTTGCGATACGATAAACGCGGAATTGGTGAAAGTGTTATTCCCCGTATGAATGAATCCGATTTAAGGTTTGAGGATTATGTGAATGATGCCACCGCCTGGGTGGAGGAACTGAAAAAAGACAAACGGTTTAACCGGGTTGTTATTGCCGGGCACAGTGAAGGCTCACTGATTGGGATGATTGCTTCCCAAAAGAATGTAGATGGATTTATTTCATTAGCCGGTACAGGAATCCCTGCCGGCCAGTTGATTGCGGATCAGATTTCACTTCAGGCGCCTGCACTGGCCGATGAAGCAAAATCTGTAATTGATTCACTGGAAGCAGGCAAAACGGTATCAGATGTAAACCCGGTTCTTTCAGGTTTGTTCCGCACATCGGTACAACCTTATCTCATTTCATGGTTCAGGTACGATCCTGCGGTGGAGATTGCCAGATTATCCATTCCTGTACTGATTGTTCAGGGAGAGGAAGATTTGCAGGTGCATACTGAAGATGCAAATAAACTTTTTGCTGCATCAAAATCGGGAAAGGAAGAAATCATTCCCGGAATGAACCACATCCTGAAAAAAGTAACCGGGGAAAATGCAGATAACATGGCATCGTATAACGATCCAAACCGGCCATTACATCCCGGGCTTATGGAGCCTGTAGTACGTTTCATCAAATCGCTTCCATAAAAAAAGGAGATGCCCGAAAGCATCTCCTGTAAATTCAGATTTATTAAATCTATTGTTTAATCAATTTGATGGAACGGGTTTCGTTTCCTGTAATAACCTTTACAAAATATACACCCGGTTTCCAACCTGCCCCTATTAACAGGTTTGATTTCTGAAGCTTTGAGGTTTGGTAGATCAGCTTACCAAGAATATCTCTCACTTCTACTACAGCACCAGATTCATATTGTCCTATCTGCAGGTTAAATTCTCCGCTTGAAGGGTTTGGATAAGCTTTTAAACCAACCACCAATTCTCCGTTAGCTTTATCCATCTTCACAGCAGAACGGGTTTGTTGGATACATTCTGCAGGCCCAACTACTAATTCATTTTCTGCTGTTTGCCCTATACAGGTTTTACTGTCTTTAATGTATCCGGTATAGGTTCCGGGAACCAGATCGTAGAACCAGGGGGAGGCTTGATAATTATTTCCGTCCAGGCTATACGTCCAGGGGCTGGTTCCTGCACCAGGCATTAACTTGATGGCGCCGGTTCCATTGCAATCCGGTGCATTCACAATGATGTTAGTAACGCCAATATAGCTCACATTGATGGTAACATTTACAGATCCGGTACATCCGCTGTTATCGGTTACCGTTACTACATAGTTGCCTGCCGGTAACCCTGCGAAAGTGTTGGATTGCTGAGCCGCACCTCCATTCACAGAATAGCTGTACGGAGCCGTTCCACCACTAACAGATATCTGAAATGAGCCATCATTTATGCATGGACTGCTGTTCGTTTTTCTGTTTGCGGATACAGACAAACCGGCTCCCTGAGTAACGGTAGCATTGGCTGAAGCAACACATCCTTTAGAGTCCTTAACATAAACCGTATAAGTGTTGGCCGCTAATCCGTTAAACTGGTTAGACCCCTGGTAGTTTACCCCGTCCATACTATAGGTATAGGGTGAAATACCACCTGTACGATAAACCTTTATGAAGCCATCTGCATTGCAGGAAGTTGACGGATGCACATAAGGATTAACTACAATTGGGGCTGCTGAAAGAACCGTATAATCTTTGGTTCCCACACATCCACCTGCATCTTTTACATAAATGGTTAATGGCCCTGCAGGTAACCCGGTGATGATATTTGATACCTGGTAGTTACTGCCATCTACACTATAGGTATAAGGAGCAACCCCTGCCTGTGCATAGATGACTAAAGTACCTGTATTGCCACAAGAAGAACTCACCTCACCATTATGCGTAATCACCGGCAGGTAAGCTTTCTTTACATGTATATTACTGATGCTTTTTGTACACCCTTTTGCATCGGTAATTTCCACATTATAAAAACCATATTGCAGGTTGGTGATTGTGGCAGAGTTGGTTCCACCGGTATAAGGAGTGGTGGCAGGATTGCCCGAACCAATCACACCCGACCATTGGAAGGAATAAGGTGCAGTTCCACCAACAGGTGAAAGCGTAATTCCGCCATCGGGAGAACTTGAGCAAACACTTACATTTCTCACATTAGTTACCGCATCTACCGGAGCGCTTACAATAATGGTACCGGAAGCTGAGGTTTGTTCGCAAGAACCTGTAGTGGTTACGGTATAATGGTAAGTACCCGGATCTGCCGTGTTACCACCTATGATTGTAAATACCCCATCGGCAAACGAACCCTGGAAGCTTGGCGGTAATCCTGATATAAGGGCGCCGTTTCCACCGCCGCCTATTGCATAGGTAACCGGCAACATCAACGATCCGAAACAAACAGTTTGATTATCTGTTCCTAATTCAGAAGAAAGGCTGATGGTGCTGTTTTGATTTACCACAACCTGGCTTCCGGAAAGTGAAGCGCTACAACCAGTAACCGGATTATAAGCGATCAGGGTATAGGTAGTGGTTTGTGATGGATTTACCGATATGGCTGCATTTGAAGAAGATGCAGTACCTGCACCTGCCGGCAACCCGTTAACCGCTGGAGCAGTATCTGTACTCCAGGTATAAGCCGGTAAAGAATTTCCGCTAACCGCGAAATCATCTATTGCCCACCATGCTGAAGCTGAACTAAAGAATGTGGCTTTAACAGAGGAAGCAAAAACAAAACGCACGCTCACCGATGGCTTATTTAAATAAGCCGCATCCAGGTTGATCGTTTCCGTTACAAAAGCATTTGCACCTCCCACATTGGATGAATAGGTTTTTAAGGTTGTCCAGTTCGTACCATTGGTAGAAATCTGAACCACTCCGCTGCTGCCGTTTTCTCCCTGTTTATATGCATGAACCCAACTGATGGTTGCACTATTCAAATTTATTGTACTGAAGGAAGGCATTTTCATAGTGGAATTTGTTGAAGCAGTACAACCCGAGAAACTAAAACATAATGAATAACCAGCCATTGCCACTTCTATACCTCCTCCATTGGGGCTGTTGAATGACTGAAAACCATTTACGTTTGATCCATTATTTTCCCTTGCCCATACCTGGCCGTCATCATCTGCGGTACCGGTAACCGTAACACCAGGTGTTCCATTGAAATTTTCAGATAAAATTGTGGAAGAAGCGTTAATGCTTGCATTGCCCGTTAAACTGCTTGATTCCCCTGAGCAGATGGTAGCTGAAGAAGGAGTAACAGATAAACCGGTAGGTCCGTCTCCTACAACAAGGGTACCAGTAAGTGGCGCCAGGCTGCAGGAACTTGTGGCTGTTACTGAAAAATTAAATGTACCTGAAACTGTTGGGGATCCTGAAATGGTAATTACCCCATCAGCATAAATGCCGGTAACACCTGCAGGTAAGCCTGTTACATTTCCACCACTGCCTGATCCGCCAACCAAATAGGTGATATTTGCGATCGGACTGTTCATGCAAAGGGTTTGATTAGTTGTTGATGCCGCAGAAGTAAGGGTAAGAGTAGCCAGTTCAGCAACATCAATGGTTCCTGAAAGGGAATTTGTACCACATGACCCTTCGGTTGTTACGGTATAAGAGAAAGATCCACTAACGGATGGGGTACCGCTTATGGTAAACACTTTTGATCCGGAATTATACGAACCGTTTACCCCTGCAGGTAATCCGGTAACATTTGCACCCGTAGCGCCACCGGCAAGCTGATAAGTAATATTTGTAATGGCATTTCCCTGGCAAACCCCCTGCGCATTGGTACCCGCAGCAGAACTGAGGTTAAGTGTTGCATTTGAGGAAATGGTTTGATTTGGAGTGGCATACGCCGAATTTCCCGGCCCAACGCCTCCATTATTATCTCCAAAATTAGACACACTCTCATATATCACATCCACCGTTAGTTTATTTGTTCCGTCGCTTAATGGCGTAGTGTATCCTCCTGCGTTAGTATAGTTAGATGCTGTTACCGGAAGCACATAAGTTCCCGTAGCATTAGGCGCAAGGGTTCCCGCATTCACTTTTACATAATAATTATTCCAGCTCGAACCATTTGTATTCCATTTGATTCCAATATTGATATCCGGGCTGGCATCAGACCATGTAGCGGTACCAGTATTTTTAATTTGTACTGATACATTTCTTGTTTCTCCTGCACACCAGTTTGAAGAACCGGCATCTATACTCAGAATTTGTGCTTTGTAGGTTAGCTGGGTATAAGTGATGGAAATTTTTCCGGGTCCACCATCACCACCTGAGCGATCTGTACTTGAAGTAGCCCTTGCTGCTCCGCCGCCGCCACCAAATGCAGGAGTAGTAGTTACACTTCCTGAGGTAGCGCCACTTACACCGGCACTCCCTCCTGTTACTGCAGAAGCGCCATTGCGATTTGTGGCATCATTCCCATTATTTCCGGTACCGGCACTTGAGCCTCCACCGCCACCATAGCTACCTGCAACACCATCAGCACCCTTTCCGCCGTAATAGCTATATCCGGTAGTGAAACCTAAATTTCCTGTTGTTTTCTTAGCGCCGCCTGTTCCTCTTGAATTAATTGATGAAGCTCTGTTTCCTCCATTTCCCCCTACAGCTACAATAGTACTGGATGATCCGAACCAAGTGTTTCCTCCATCTCCTCCATCACCAGTTCCACCATTACCTCCCGAACCTACTAAAAAATTATACGACATGCCGGGTGTTACCGGATAATTAATCCTTTTTACATAACTACCGCCTGCACCACCGCCCCCGGCGGCATTTAAACTTCCGGTAGCGCCACCTCCGGCGCCACCTCCGCCCCAACATTCAATAGTTATGGAACTAACACCAACCGGGCACACCCATGGACCGGAATCGGAAGGTGATAAATTTACAGTTGTTTGTGCCTGTACAGCAGATGCACCAAATAAAAATATCAGTGCAATTGATGAAAGCAAACAACATAATTTGGATAACCAGTTTTTGGGTGTATCTATTTTACACCAGGTAGATTTGGTAACCATTGCCATGTATTTAAAAATTAAATAATCGTATCAGGTGGCCTTCATAACCATCACACTACGCATTACTTGCGTAATTTTTAACACACAATGGATTTTGAATAAATCAGGAATTAATAGGATAGTGTACGGATTGATGATTTGATTAAATCATCAGTATAATCCTCCCTCAACGAAGAGAAAGAATTAAATTAGGATTAAAGGAAGATGTAGGTTTTGTACGGATTTGGGCACTACTGTGAAGATAAAAGTAGAATTTCCGATTCTTAAATGCAAGTTTTTTTATAATTAATTTTTAAAATCTAAAAAAGACATCTAATAAACTAAGAAAATATTTTAGTCGTAAAGATTAAATATATTATTAAACATTAAACACTTTTTGTGTGAACCAAGCTCACATAAACGCTGGTAAAGGTGGTTTCCGCCTGCGGGGTTGTTTGTACCAATTAATCATATAAACATACACGCTGTAAGTAGTTTTTATACCATGAACGAATTTTCAAATAAACGTCCTGTTCCGGAAGCATTGAGGGGAAAAATAACTTCCAGAGTTGCAAACTCAGGAGAACTTTGAATACACAAGTGATCCTCCGAAACACTTGCACCAGGAGATGACGAACGGTTATTTGCATATACTTAACAGCGAATATGATGTTTCAACAGTAAAAAAATACCCCGTTTTGCCAAAGCAAAACGGGGTTATTAAAATTCAGCCGGTTTTTTAGGATTAACTTCTTTGTTTATTCCGGCAGGGATTATACCGCCTCTTTATTTTTAAACAATCTATTATTCCTTAACAACCTTCAGTGCAAAGTGCCTTTCTCCCTGATCGATGGTTACATTATACATACCGGCTAAAAGCCTGTTGCCAATCCGGTATTGCATCATCCCGGTACCTTCTGTTTGGTAAACCTTGCGGCCCAGCAGATCGGTAACCGTAATCATTACCTTCTCGTTCATGTTAAACCCTTTCAAATCGAGCATAAACTCGTTCACCGATGGATTTGGAAAGACTTTTACTGCAATGGCCTGTTCTACCATGTTCTTAAGCGGAGCAACAGCACGCATATTATTGTTGCAATCTTCCGGGCCTACAACAATTCCACCATCGGCAGTCTGACCAATACAGGTATTGTTGTCTTTAATATATCCTGTGTATGTACCCGGTGCAAGATTATAAAACCAGGGCGATGTTTGGTAATTGTCGCCATCTAAGCTGTAGGTGTATGGGCTGGTACCACCACCGGCCGGCATCAGCTTGATGGAACCGGTTCCGCTGCAGTTGGGCGCATTTACCACAATGCTGTTAACATTGATGTAGTTCACGTTGATGGTAACATTTGTGGTTCCTGTACATCCGCGGCTATCGGTAACCGTTACTACATAATTACCTGCTCCCAGGCCGGCAAAGCTGTTTGAAGGTTGTGGTTCGCCACCGTCAACAGAATAAGTGAATGGTCCTACTCCTCCGGTAACCGATACCTGGAACGAACCATTGTTTACACAAGCGCTGGAATTTGCCTTCCTTGATACCGTTGCGGTGAGGCCAACACCCTGCCCTACAATCACTTCCACACTGGCTTCACAGCCCTTTGAATCTTTAACCGTAGCGGTATGCGTTCCCGCAGCCATTCCGGTAAACAGGTTGCTGGTCAGGAACGGACTTCCATCTACACTGTACGTGTATGGAGGAATACCGCCTGTGCGATAGATCTTAACAGAACCATCATCGTTACAGCTTGAAGCAGCCACTACATAAGGGCTAATGGTAAGCTCTGGTGCAGAAAGAATGGTATAATCTTTTGTGCTAACACAGCCACCGGCATCTTTCACATAAATGGTCATTGGTCCTGCTGCAAGGCCGGTAATGCTGTTAGAAGACTGGTAGTTGATGCCATCAGCACTGTATGTGTATGGTGCAACACCTGCAGATGCGTAAATGATGAGTGTACCGGTATTACCACATGAAGAACTTACCTCTCCATTATGGGTAATAACTGCAAGATGAGCTTTCTTCACATGAATATCATTTACATTAATATTACAGCCGTTTGCATCGGCAATATTCACATTATAGAATCCATATTGCAGGTTGGAAATACCGGCTGAATTGGTGCCTCCGGTGTAAGGCGTGGTAGCCGGGTTACCTGAACCCACAACCCCGGACCAGGTGTATGTATATGGTTCTGTGCCACCAGAGGGGCTTACGGTAATAGCTCCATCAGGGGTAACCGCACAAACACTTTCATCGGTTACGGTAAAAGATGCCGACATGGTTTGTGGTTCGGTAATTACAATATCGGATAGTGTTTCAAATGCTTCCGATTCATCAGTAACCGTAAGGGTATAAGTACCGGCGCCAACTCCGGTAAAAATATTTGAAGCCTGATTGGGGAAACTTGCCGTACCGCTCAGGCTGTATAACAATTGCCCAACGCCTCCGTTGGCGCTAACGGTAAGGGTTGTGGTTCCCCCGCTGCATGAAATTGTTCCGGGTGTGGCCGAATTGATGGTGATTTGAACACTGGTTATTTCTCCATCGAAAGAAGAAACAAAAGAATAATTATAGTTATTCCCTGAATTACCATCATTTACAACCCCTTCAGGAATAAGTTCCTTACCTGTACCAATATCCGGAGTTGCATAACTTTCTGTAAATGCAGCTTCATCAAAACCCTGAATAGCTCCTGAAGTAATTGTTGGAATGGCCGCTGCACTCACATTACCATCGTACTGTTTAGTGTTGGGAGCTGCAGTAATAATAATCGGCAGAGGTAAAATGCTGGCCTGCGCTGTGGTTTGTATTGAAGTTATATAATAAGCTGCATTCTGACTTCCAATTAGATTTATTGAGGGAGAAATGGTAACATTTTTATTTATTCCGGCATTTTTATCCTCAAATTCAGCATTGGAATTGTTGTCATTTACCGTAACATCATCATCTCCATTAAGCAATCCGTTTATCTGTACGGCTTCAAAATTCGGTATTGCCGTAGTACCTCCATCGTATGTTTTATCATCAACAGTAATCCCTGAAATGGTTACAGGTTGTGGCATTCCAAATACCAAATCGCCGGTAGATGAAGCATATTTTGCTGTACCCTGATTTATTTGTAATCCAGAATTATTTGCAATACTGTAGGCCCATGCAAATCCATCATAAAAGCCCGACCTGAAGTTCAGGAAGTCGGGAGAACCTGTTACATCCTCTGCCAGATAGGTATAAGTTCCGGTATAGGCAGCAAAAAATGTGCTACCGGATGGCTTAAACACCGACCATACCCTGTTAATTGTATTGGAAGTTTCCAGGCTGAGTGTGGAATAACCGGAAGTGGAGCTTAACGGGGTTCGGGTGGAAACCTGTAATGTTCCGGCGGTGAATCCGGGCGCCTGTATAACAAGTGAAACCGGAAGGTAATTTGCGGCATCGCCAATATCATAAGATACGGTACCCGGAGCGCTGATGTTTCTTGCCAGGTTACCATTTACCCAACCGCTGGTTGATCCTGCGCCGCTAACAGTTGTAGCCGTTATTACATTAGAGCCGGTAGAAAGGATTGACGGGGAACTGAATTTTTGTATAAAAGAAAGGGTACCCGTTACGTTTAGCCCTGCGTTATCAAGCGTAACCGAATTGTTATTAATGGTAAGGTTATTCATTGCTGAAATCGTACCACTTCCGGGGAACGACTGAGGCAGGCTGCCTGCCAGTTTTATGGTTCCATTATTTTGGATATTGCCGCCACTATTAAAAATGCCATTTATGGTTAACGTTTTACCCGCATCCACAATAAGGTTAGCGCCCGTGGGAAGAGTAAGGGTTCCTACCGTTTGATCCTGCGATATTCTTAAAGTAGCTCCATTGGAAACAGTTATCGCGTTACCTGATTTTATGGTATTTGGAGATGCTCCGTTTAACTGAAGCGTACCTGCACTAACCGTTGTAGCACCCGAATAAGTATTTTGGCCGGTAAGCACCACGGTTCCAGCACCAAGTTTAGTTACTGTATTGGCGGTGGCCTTATTGGAAATTACCCCGGCAACCGTAAAGGTTTCACCCGTATTTGCGGTAAGCCCTACGGTTGTCATATTTGAAATAACAAAGTTGGTATAAACGCCATCCCTGTTTTCACCCAAATTGGCAATAGAAATCTGCTGAAGTTGTCCGGTTGAAGAAAAGGACCTGATATTAAACCTTGAACCGCTTACAACCTGGAAATTATATTCCTTATCTGAAATCACTTCTACTTCATAGGTAATTCCATTTGTGAAATCGGTAAAGCCCGGCATTCCGGTTGTGGTGGTTCCTGTGCCATCTACAAGTTGTGCAGCACTTTGCCCTCCCTGGTATTCGTAACGAAGCATTGAACCATTAAAGTACCTGGCCTGTCCGGTTCCTCCATCAAAAAATGATACCCTGTTTTTCAAGTCAAATCCAATACGGCCACCCGATTGGATGCCACTTCTTCCTCCACCAACCGGTGCAGCGAGTTTAATGGTGAGTTTTTGGCCAACCTGCATGGCCTGGTTTGTTCCGGAAGTGGTTCCATCGCTGGTAAAATTTCTTGAATTTACCTGGCCCGATGTTACATCTGTTCCAAAAGAATAAATACCCACCCCGCCGGTAGCCTGGTAAATGCCACTACTACTATTCCATTCCTGCGTCCAATCTGCAGGGTCGGTAGAGTAGGTTTGGGCATTCACTAAAACAGATAATAAAATAAAAACAAAGGAAAAACCTAATTTTCCTAAAGCTGAAGTAAAATTCTTCATACACAAACGTTTTGATAGTTTAGTATAACGTTGACAGATTTGGGTTGTAGGCAACGTTGAAACCCGAACAACACAGATGTTGTGTAACAAATACACAATATTCATCAAATATAGTAATAAGATTTATCATCTAACGAGAAAAAAAGAACAGTTTTTACCCTTGTTTATGAAGAAACCTGTGTACCGGTTTCTTCCGTTTTTTCTGGAACCATAACGGGCTGGTTGGGGTATAAATAAGGGGTAAATTCAGGAAGCAGCCTTTGCAGAATGTTCAGCACATCTTCATTATTATGCGAAAGGGCCTTTTTTTCAAGTTCTTCCAGAGCGGTCATAAAATCGGGGTTATGGTTTTTTTCCTTTTTAGCTTTTAAAATACGGGGGTGATCCGTTTCTATAAACTGTTCCGATTCTTTAAACAGTTCTTCAAACATTTTTTCGCCCGGCCTTAGTTTTGTATGCACAATCCTGATGTCAACACCGGGGCGCAATCCGGCAAGATGAATCATTCTCCGGGCTAAGTCAATGATTTTTACCGGTTTACCCATATCGAACAAAAGTATATCGCCCGAATTTCCAATAATACCGGCTTCTAAAACCAATTTCGAGGCTTCGGGAATCGTCATAAAATACCGGGTAATTTCAGGGTGGGTAATGGTAAGCGGGCCACCCTGTTCAATTTGCTTTCTAAAAGTGGGGATAACCGAACCGGCCGACCCCAGAACGTTTCCAAAACGGGTAACGATGAATTGGGTTTCGGAGTTGCTGTGGTCGCTCAGCGCCTGAATAAAAATTTCTGATACTCTTTTGGTAGCCCCCATTACATTGGTTGGGTTCACCGCTTTATCGGTAGAAATCAGTACAAATTTCTTTACATTATAAAACAGGGAGAGTTCGCCAATGAGCCTGGTACCTGAAATATTTGTAAGGATGGCTTCGCAGGGAAAGGTTTCCATTAACGGAACATGCTTATATGCGGCAGCATGAAATACAATTTCGGGCCGGTAAGTAAAAAACAACTTTTTCATCCTGGCCTTATCTCTCACAGAGGCAATTTCCACCTGGATGGAAGAAGATTTTTTTAATTTTTGGCGTAATTCATATTCCAGGTCGAATAAGCCGGACTCCGACTGATCGACCATAATCAGTTTTTTAAATTTCACCTTGGCGATCTGCCTGCAAATTTCACTGCCTATAGAACCTGCCGCACCTGTTACGAGGATCACGGAATTTTCGTAGGAGTCTTTCAAAACATCGTTTGGCAGATTGATCTCTTCTCTTTCAAGAAGATCTTCAATATTCAGTTTTTTAACCTGGTTACGTTGAAACAACCCGTCTCTCCATTGGCTTGCCTGGGGAATAACATTAATTTTAATATTATATGGAGCAGCAATATCGGTAATGGCAATTTTCTTATCTACGGAAATATTATCAATAGCTATAAATAAATGTGTAACTTTTTTTTCTTTTAAAAACTGATCGAGCTTTTCTCCGGAGGCCGGGAAAATAGGTAACCCATCCAGATTCTTTCCAATTTTTGAAGGGCTGTCGTCTAAATATGCAAGCACATCCGTAAAATTCTTCAGGTCGCCCAACAAAACTTTTCGGGTAACCTGCCCCATCGATCCTGCTCCATATATAACAGCTCTTTTCTTTTCCGGCGATTTTGAAATGGCCCTGAAGTATATTTCCTTAACCAGGATACGGAATAAAACCAGGGTGAAAATGGAAGCAAACAGGTTAATAAACAATAAACTTACAGGAACCGTTTGGGCTACCTGTGGAAACGGTTTAGCAAAGAAAACACCCAGCCAGAGGATAAAATGAAAAAATGAAAATTTTACAATGCGGCTGATGTCATTCAATTCCGAATACCTGATGATGCCCCGGTATATGGGAAAAACCAGCACACAAACACCAAACAAAATGGTATTCAGTAAAAGCGCCGGTAACAAATTAATTACATGTGGTAAATCAAATAGAAAATGCCTGACCAGGAAAAAGGAGAATACAAAAGTGCAGGTAGAAATGATTAGATCTAACAGAAAGATGATCCACCGGGGAGCGAACTTATTAAAAAACGGCTTTAACATATTTCCAATTGTACCATCATTATAAGGATTGATAACCCCATAAACTGATAGAAATCAAAAGGTACAGGTTCGTATGGATTACATACGGTGAAATGATTTTTCAAGAGGTTAACCTTTTCGAAGGTACTTATTTTTTAACAGATCAGTTAATAATTTTAGCCCTAAACCTGTATCCGGGCAATTTCGACTACCTCCACTTTTCATTTGCATTACTTAACAAGTGATTATTCCAAAACACGACTATGCCAGGCAAGATAAAAGCATTAGTAAAATTACGATGTTACCCACCGGATTATCCCGGCTTTTTAATCCTATCTCCCTGTCCTTTTCCACTTATGGTGGCCAGAATAAATTTGAAATAATTCATTAAATCGAGGTTTTGCATCATCTCTGCATCTGTTTCGGCAAGTAGTTGCGGGGTTGACATATCTATTTCATTAATTTGTGCCAGCCCCGTAATTCCCGGCCTGTAATCATAAACCCCACGGGCGCTTCGCTCCTCAATGAGTTCGGTCTGATTAAACAGATTTGGCCGCGGTCCTACAATACTCATATCCCCCTTAAGCACGTTCATCAACTGGGGAAGTTCATCCAGTTTGGTGCGACGTAAAAATTTTCCAAAGCCGGTAATTGCCGACGAATCGGATAAGTGTGTGGCAACCTGTTTTGTATTCACCGTCATGGTGCGAAACTTGTACAGTGAAAACGGCTTCTTCCCCTTACCTACCCGCACCTGTACGAAAATCGGCTTCCCGGTATCAAATAAACCAACTACATACAAAATCAAACCTATAGGCCAAAGGAAAAGAATCCCTGCCAGTGAAAATAGAAAGTCGAATACCCGTTGCATTTTTATTAAATGATGGCGATTAAAAAAATCAATTTATATTAAAATGCTTCAAAACATCTAATGGCTCCCAATCCAATTCTCTTTTTGCTTTTTCATTTGAGAAGGTTAAAGACGCAGTTAACTTTTTCAATTTCGCAGAGTTAACAGGAGCTTTACTCCCCAGCAGATCTCCTGCTAATGCAATTAACTTTGCCATGCCATAGGGAATAGATGCAGGCCGCTTTTTATTTAACTGCTTTGCTAATAACTGTTCCATTGCTGAAAGAGCAGGATGGGTATTATCGCACAAATTATATACGCCGCCTTTTTTTATTAAGGCCGGTATTACCCTGTAAATATCCTGTACCATAAGCATGCTCTTACGCGCTTTACCACCCGCTATGGAAAGATACCTTCCGTTTTTTATCCCCTTAATCATGGCGCCTAAGTTACCGGGTGGATGAGCGCCGGCAATTAATGGCAAACGTATAATGGCAAGATTTACCTTATGAGTATTACACCAGTTTACCAGATATGTTTCTGCTTCAATTTTACTTTTTGTATATGGAGTGTTTCCATCAAGCGCATGTGTTTCATCAATATTTTCACCACATTCACAACCGTAAACCAGTACGGTGCTGATAAAAATAAAAGACTCCGGAATGTGACCGTTTTCCAACCCTTTGCACAAGTTAACGGTTCCCTGAAAATTTACATTAAAAAATGCGTTACACTCTTCGGGAGTTACCGGGATGCTGTGTGCTTTACCTGCAGCATGCAGCACAACATCTATCAGTTCATCTTTAAAATCGGGAACTGCGGTTGCCAGGTTTATTGGAAAATCATTTGCTGCTGAAAGCCCCAGGGTTTTTACTGTGTAATCTGTTTTTAATGCAGGCATCAGATTACGACCCACAAATCCTGTAGCGCCGGTGAATAATAAATTTTTCATTTCCTCTCCTGCCAAAAAACCAAGCTGATGCTGATGAAATCAATGTTAACCATTTCCCGTATTGGGAAGAATATCAGCTAACGAATTTCTTAATTCTTCTGCCAGTTTTTGATATTGTAAATTTTCCAAAAGATATTTTTTTCCATTCTGCCCCATACGTTCTAATTCATCCTTTGGCATTTCGCTCAGCTTAACAATTGCCTCAGTTAAAGCCATCTTATCTTCTGCAGGAACAACAATTCCGCAGTTTGCATTTTTTATAATCGAATCATACCCGCTAAAGGCAACAAGAATGGGTTTAGCGGCAAGCATATAATCCATCCATTTATTGGGGCAGATGCCAAACTGGTAAATTGGGAGGTTGAGCCAGGTATTAATCAATACATCCATTTCCTGTAAAAGGAATTGTAAGTTGCGCTTGGGTACCGCATCGTGAAAAACCACATTGCTTAAGCCTCCGTATTGCTCCAGGTATTGATTTTTTAAAGGTCCGTTTCCGATAAAAACGAATTTGATATTCGGGTGGCTTTTTTCAAGCAGCTTCGCGGCTTCAAAATTAATTTCCAGTGCATTGGCCTTCCCCAGCGTACCCGCATAGCCGATCAGGAATTCCCCATCTTTTCTGATGTTGAATTTTGATTCAGGCTTATTTGTATTGTTGAAAAACTCCGGATCCACCCCCATTGGAATCCATTTAAATTTAAATGGTTTTTTCAGTACATTCGAAAAATGTGCTCCTGCATTTGAAAGCGGGCTAATCAGCAGGTCGGCATTTCTATATCCGAACTTTTCAACCATACCAAATAATCTAATTGCCGGATTATTGGGTGAAAATTTTCCAATCTCAATCATGGTAAGCGGATGAATATCCCTTACTTCAAGCACCAAAGGTTTTTTCAGTTTTCTTTTTAAATATACACCTGAAATAAAAGTGAAGATAGAGAGAGAGGAAACAACGATTACATCAGGATCAAATGCTTTAATTTTCTTCCTGTATCTCCATAAATTAAATTCAAAAAGCATCCAGCTTCGCAGCCTTTTTAAATTAAAGCCCATGTCAATTTTTGGGCCATTCAGGATAGCAATATCTACCCCATCTTCCTCCTTCTCTATTGCCAGCCCTTTAAATGGCGGAATAACAGATGCTGATGATCGTGATCCAATAAATAAAACACGATCGTTTGGGTTGTTTTTTATGATGTTCTTCGATAAGAAATATTGCCGGGTTAAACCCAACCCTCCATATTCGGGGAGACAGGCATATTTACTTATAAACACGATATTCATTTAACGCGATAAGTTTAGGGGTTCAGGTACGCAACCGGCTATGCGATCATTAATTAAAATCATCCTTACAATTATCTCATAATCTCCTAACCGGGTAAGGGATATTTTGCAAAAAAAGGAGAATAATCTCCTTCTGAACCGTATGAAAAATATTTACCGAAGTTCTTTATATCCACAATCCAACTTCTTTATTAAAGCTGGTAAATTCATACCCGCGTTGAATACATAAATCAATCAGCCATTCAAACCACTCTTTGTAAAGTTTATATGCCGGTTGATAATAAATATCATGAAAATTAATGACAAAATAAGGCTGTTCGTTTTTCTCTGCCCGGCTAAGCTGGTCAAGCGTATGCTCTTTTGCTGCGTCAACCGATCTGTGCCGGAGTTGAACGCAATAAACATCCATTACGGAAATCGGGAATTCAACCATTCCGGAAATTTTATACGGCTCCTGAATACCATATTGAGTTGAATCAAACGAATACCCAACGCCGGCAAGTTTCTTAAAAGTGGTTTCGTCATTTCTCAGGTAATGCATTCGTACCCCAACCTTATCCTGATGAGCAATTGATTGAAAGCGATTAAATTCTTCCATCATTGCAGCTTCATTTCTATATTCCATCCCATGAACGCCAACGTTATGTCCTTTTGCCAAAACATCTTCAATAAACTTAATGGAAGATTTAAACGGATAAGCTACACCCAGGCCGGGCCGCATCACAAAAAAATAGGTTGCAGAAATATTTCTTGATTCTTCAAATGCCATCAATTCGCTGATCCTGTTCATGCGGTTTTCTTTCCAGAAATTCATCCTGCTGAAAGCATCAGAAAAACTAAGGGCACCGGTAAAGGCAAGCCTTAACGACCTATACCATAATTTAGGTATAAACAGGTCTTTAAAAAAATGATCCGACCAAAACAAATGGTCAACATCGTGCGAAACAATAATTTTCAAAAGAAATGTTCAGTTTTATGGCTACCGGTTCCCCACCAGGTATTGGTAGTACTCCGCATATTTTTTTCCGAAATCGGTACTGCTAAAGTTGGTCAGCACCGTATTTCTTGCTTCAACTCCAAGCAATTTAATTAATTCCGGATGTTGAATGGCTGTTTTCATGGTTGCATATAGTGAATCGGCATCCGGCTTATTACACAACAATCCGTTTACGGCATCTTTAATTAATTCAGGAATGCCGCCAACTTTTGTTGCTATCACCAGGTTTCCGGTTGCCATTGCTTCCATTGCCACATTAGGCAATCCTTCAGCAAGGCTGGGAATTAAACAAACATGTCCTTCCCGGTGAAATAAAGGAATCTTTTCGGGGCTTAACCGAGGTGAAAGTGTAACTTTTTGAGGAAATTTCAGATCATTCCGCCATTTTTCCATCATTTCAATATTGCCATCCGGGCCTGCAAATTGTAATGAAATATGCTCAAATTCTTTTTCCAGGCGGCTCCATGCTTCCATTACCAAAAATCCGCCCTTTGTATTTCTTCCAAAATCACTTCTGTAATTTGGCACTCCGCCTAAAAAGTAGAAAATAATTTCAGCATTCACTTCTTTACCGGAGTGCGGGTGAAATACTTCGGTATTCACTCCCCTGTAAATAACCCGTTCATTTTTACATGCACCAAAAAATCGGTTAAATGTATTTTTTGTTTCTAAACTATTAAACGAAACCCCATCCAGTTCCTTCGCAAAATTTCTCATCCAGCGCTTGTTTTTAATTGCCGGAAGATCACTATTAATATCGCCACCTATAAACTGGCCCAATACCTTAACATCCAGTTTTCTTTTAAACCAGGTGGAAAGAACCGCCACATTGCCATCGCCTGCGTGAATCAAATTGCAGGATGCCAATATTTTCCCGGCAAATATTCTGGTGGTCCAGTAAAAAATTTTGGTATTCAGGTAATAAAAAAAACTTTCGGCAAACGGAATAAAGGGCACTGAAATAATGGTACGTTTAAATCCATCTTCCTGAATATGCTTTACAAAGCCTCTTCCGGGTTTCAATATCCGAAATTGTATTACATGAAGCGTTACAAACCGCTTTATGGCTTCAGCCGCCCGTTTATTAAAAATGCCGTGAGCAGGATTCTCCGGCGACGGATAGCCGCTAACCAAAAAAACAACATTCAATTTTCCAGCCATCAGATCAGATTTTTTTTACCGGCCTGGTTAATTTGGCGGTAAACAGGTTTATGCCTGCACGCAATCTGTTTAACGGGCTGGCTGCATATTTAATAAACAGACCGGCATACTTAACCAGCCGGTTATCGGGTTTCAAATCGTTTAAAATCTGCAATTGGCAGATGTGCAGGTTGTGGTACATAATGCTTGCTTTATAATCTTTCCTTTCTAACATATAAATTGACCAATAGCCCTGATCGAATAAATGTATGTTATTACACACCGAGCGATGCCCCTGTTCAAATAACGCATAATGTTCGGGCAAACCGGTAATTCGCCATAATTCCCACAAGCCAATCACTGAATAGATATGGCCATTAAGAATATACCGGCTTGCTTCAAGGTACCAGGGATCGTTGGTATTGATCACATTTCGGGTTACTCCGTTATCCTCCGGGCTATACCGGAATGTTTTGGAAATCTCTGAAGCAAGGTTAATGAACTTTTCATCGTTGGTTAAACAAAAAGCCCGAACCAATACGCTAATAGCTTCACCCTGATCCATTCCGCAAACCTTACCTTCTGTTTCCGTTTTATCGAGATACCACAATATGGTAGAGAAACCACCCGGTTGCCGGAGATGATTCTTATAAAAATATTCTGCCGTGAGGATAATCGGTTTACTGTACTTAGGATCATTTGTTTCAAGGAATAATTCCCAATTGCCAAAACAGAACGAACACATGGTAGTGGGAAAATGGCCCAAATCACCATTAAATAATCGGTTCAGCGGAAGCCCGTTTTCATCAAAATTTGTATAATGGCCCTGTGCGATCCGGTCTTTAAACGACAATGGATAGTAACCGATCTTATATTTTTTCGGTTCTAAAAAATCTGCTGCCGGTCTTTTTTTCCAATAGGTAAACATAGGCTGCAGGTAAAGCAGCAACTTTCGTGTACTATCTTTCATTTTTTGAAATATGTTGATTTTTCATTTTTTCAAACTCACATAATGCAAACCCCAGGCTAATCATAACCGGCCATCTTTCGGGATGTAAAAAAAGCCGGTGTATGTTTATTTCCAGATTCAGGGATTTGACCTTTTCGAAATAAACATTCAGGAAAGGGAATTTTTTCAGCAATTTTAAACCTGACTCATCCTGAAGTTTATGTTGTTTTCTTCCTGCCACAATTCGGGATGGCAGCATTGATTTAAGCAGGTACCTGATTTTGTTTTTTAAAGGCTCACCCTTTTTAAAGGTATATCCATACCCCGAAATAATATCCGCAAGTGCGGGGTCGTTTTTTCTGAGCATCTCCTGCTGAAAGCCATAAGAAATACCATGGTAAGGCAGGCTGTGATAAGATCCGAAAAGTACCTTCGGATCAAGATAAGGGGCAACCTGCATTACATACTGGTTCTCGCCATTTGCCCTGTTTAACCGGTAGGCATTATTCTGATATTCATTTAAGAAAAAGTGAACCTGCATCTTGTTGTAGTAACCATCCTCATGGTGAATTCCTGCGGCCACAAGTTCGTTATCGAATTTTTTCTGTAAATACGTAAGCAGCTTTTCAAGTTGCTTACCCTGCAATATGCCGGGGATCAGATCTTCGATAATGTGCTTCCTGAAAAAAACCTTTGGCCTAATTTTTCGAAAAAGAAAATGCCGGTTGTTCCGGTACGCTTCGCCGCCCACACCACTTACACTAACCAAATTTTCATTAATCAGTTTTCGCAAAAAAGTAACGGTATTAAAATCATCAAAAAAATAACTATGCAACCTGGGCTGGCCATCAAACAAATAAAAGGAGTCAAGGAAATTTTCTACCAATTCGGCTTCCGATTTTTCAGAAATATCTTTTCCTTCAATCATCCGGAGGGGTTGATCACATTGTGTGGCAACCTGTTTTGCAATCCGTATTTCAGGGGTTTCTTTTTTTCTCCAAAAAGTATAAAAAGACGATTTAGTGATTTTACGTTTGAAAAAACCTGCCAGCAACCGGCTGTCGTGTCCATCGCTGGTTCCCAGGTTTGCTCCGTAGCGATTTAAAAAAGGAGCCGTATCCGAAAAATAAGTTTCCAGAATATTGAGCTGCCGCTGTACTTCTTTTTCTTTATCAGGCAGGGGATTTACCGGTCTTCCTTTCAAAGCAGATGTAGCCCATGTAAAAGGAATGTTTTTGAATTGAGTATCGTGATGGATTTTAAAAATATTTGTAAATATGGTTTCGTTGCCGGTTATATGCCCCAGCAGGCAAAGCTCGGCAAGCGCATCCTTATTGTATTCCATTTCTTCGGAAACCGCCATCACTGTACTGATAAAGGAATTGCTGATAACCGAAAAAGAGCGATTGGCAAATAAATTAGCCGCTTTAATAGCGTCGTGGCCAATCATAAGTCCCTTATCCCGGTTGAAATATACAAAGCAATAATTTCCCCGAATATGTTGGGCGTTAAATGCTCCTTCATTCAACTGTTGAAAAACCTTACCAACAGCCTCACTGATGGAAGCGGAACCACAAAAAACGGGAGCGCCTGAAAAACAGATAAAGCCATTTTCATTTTCTGTAAGGTGGGATTCATTTAAAAATCCCTTATCACAATAAACCAGTAAAAATTCTCCGGCATCCAAAAGTTTAGGCTCCTTGCCTATTTGCGAACGATAATAGTGAGCAATCTGTTTTTGTGCAGGCAGGTTCGATTTAGCTATTAATGTAAAATTTCCCATTAGCGCTTTCCGATGCCATAATGCTGGTAAAATTCCCGAACCCTTTCATCGGTAAGAAGGGGTTGATGTACCTGGTGAAGTTTAAGATCTGCGCCGGAATTGGCTTCCAATACGGTTATTGAACCATCGGGCAAAACCACAATATCCCAACCTATGGAAGGCAGGAAGGAAAAACTTTGGGCAAGTTCGAGGGTTTTTCTTTTGATCAATTCCCACCCGGGAATCACAAAACCTTCAATTTGTGTACCGCTATCCGGATGCTGAGCATACCATGTTGGGCGTTCTCCTTCAAAATAGGTGCGTACTGCTCTGCTTAATTTTCCTGTTTCCAGATCGATGGCTGCGGTTAATCCCCCTTTCGCACAATTATCAACCGGCCTGCTCACGTTATTGCCTATACGATGAGCCGCTACGGCAATGAATGGTTTATGAAGCGCCGGATCTAAAAAAGTAAGGATGCGAATGGTATTCACACTGTGTGGGTACAGTGCGGTGCAATATGCATGTTGTTCAACAAGATCGGATATAAAATAATAATTCAGCCCGGCTATCTTATCCCTTACCTGTTGTTCGGTAATTGCCGACTGGTTCCACCAATATTGATCGTTTGAATATTTCAGTAAAAAAATACCTACGCCACCGTCTCCGTCGATTGGTTTAAGCACAACGCCTTTAGAAGATTGAATGTATTGTAACAAATCGTCTATACCGGCGCAGGAAGAATTTCCGTAACCAACAAACATTCCGGATTCAACAATACCCTTAATATCGGGCATGGGAACAGCAGATTTTACAATTTCTGTAAACTGGAGTTTATTATTGATGAGCGCTGTGGCCTTATTGATCCGGCTTATCCGGAAATTTTCTTCATAATCGGATATGTAAGGTGAAGGGTCGTTTTTCCAAAAATCAAAAAGAACAAAATGTTTTGGGAAAAATCCATGAGTGAAACACCAGATGATGTTTTTGATGCCGATGGGGCGATAAAATTTCCTGAAGTATTTCAGGTATCGGTATTGGTGGTAAAAAGGGAGGGCTAATGCTTTGATGTTCATTTGTGCAATTTCACCGGTTACAATTTCCGTCCGTCAATTTCGTAGAATACCTCTTTTTTCAGCCATTCCCCATCATCGGTGAAATTAAGGCCGAGTTGTTTTACAAAATCAAGCACTCTTAAATTGCTGGTGTAATTGCGGTAAAAATTACCCGGGGTAAAAATCCATTTTCCCGTGGCGGGGTCCTGGTGATATTTTCCTTTGTTCGGAGATTCCGGTATCCTTGGCCCGTGAAAAAGTGCGTGCAGTTCATTCACATAATATGTGCCGTCTTTATCCTGCAAAAAATCCACATTCATGCAACGGAAGCCGGCTTTATCGGTAATTTCTTTGGTTCTGTTCAACAGAAATTCATTCCGTTCGGGCCATTTCATTTTTCCCGAACCGCTATGGAAGGGGTCGGTATTTCTCACCTTATCAATATGAATAAAATCATCGCCCACTCTTATCAATCGTACTTCGTCACATTCATGCAGGTATTCCTGAAACAGGATGAAATCCCACTGGTTGTTTCTCCTGTCCATGCGATAAGGATATACTCCTTTTCCAAAACATTTATTGATCAGCCGGATGGCATGTTCCTTATTATTTACGATTTCAACACCCCGGGATACACTTCCTTTGATTGTTTTATAGATTACCGGGTATTGAGCTGAGTTGGCCCATTCCAGTGCATCCTTTTGTTGTGCAAAGCACCAGGTTTTGGGGGGATTAAAATTTGCTGCCAGCAACCAGTCTCTCACCCTTCTTTTGTTATCAAGTAAAGAAAGCGCTTCTGCATCGGGATAAACTTTAATGCCGCGGTATTTTCCCAAAAGAAACACCCGTTCATCAAGTATATCTTTTAAAACCATGCTGTTGATGTGGGGCCAGATCATAAACCCTGCACAACCGCTGTTTTCAATTTCTTCCAGCCAGTTATCTTTCAGGAGGTCAACTACTTTATAAGAAATTCCCAGGTCAAGACAAGCCGCAATCCAGTACTTATGATATTGTGCCGGGTCGTAAATAAGTCCCAAATAAAAGTCGGTCTTTCCTTTATAGGTCCATTCTTTATCTGTTCCAATAAAAGGATTGGTATCCTGCCATTGTTTTCGAAAATGGTCGTTGTTATAAACCCTCGATCTTATAAATTCCTTTAGTTTTCCAAATCGCCGCTTATGCATGATGTTATTTAGATTTTAGCATACTGTTTAAAAAATGCGTCAAGTTCTGTAAGCGCCAGTTCAAAGTTATATGTATTTAAAACAGCCTGTCGCGAATTTTGCATTGCCTTATTCAGTTTTTCTGGAGATTGAAGAAGCGAAATCGCCTTTTCGGCAATATCTGTTGGCGATTGGGAGTTCACCGTGGCACCACATCCGGTTTTATCCACAACCTTCTTTACTTCCGGGAATTCTTCGCCAAGCACTGCGAGGCCTACATACATATATTCATAAAGCCTGTTTGGGAGCGTTACCCGGTTATTTAAATTATCGTCGTAAAAAACGCAACCAATATGCGCTGAAGATATTCTTTTGAAATTTTCGAGCCAGGGCATCATTCCCTCAGTTTTAAGATGATCTGAAACGCCTAATGATGCCGCTTTATTTATCAGTTCCTGTTCGTAAGAGGGAGGAGAAAATTTTCCCACAAATTTCATTTCAACATTCGGAATGGCTTTCACAATTTCGGGAAGGGCTTCAACTGCTTTCATGCAGTTACGGGCAGGAGAATTATTACCGGAGGTAATGATGGTGGGGCGTGCAGATTTTGTTTCGGATAGTTTTATTTTTTCTAACCGCTTCAGTGAAGGAACATTATCAAGCACGAGAATGGGTACCCCGCTTGGTTCCATTTTCTTTTTCATGGATTCGGTAACCACCGTAAGGCCACGGTAGGAACCACAAATCCTGTTTTCAAACTTACGGTATTGCTTAACTGCAATTTTCCTAAGCCATTTTGGGAGTGGAAGTGCATCTACCCTTACCTCATAATTTTCATGGATATCTGCGATAACGGAATGTCCTTTTCTGGCCCATTTCCGCATTTGGAACATCATGTTCGGGTTATGAAAATAATAGAGATCAGCTTCAATTTCCTTCATGGCGTTGTATGCTTCCCGTGGACCCTTCAGGTGCTTTTGCAGCCTCGGCCTCTGGGGAATCGCTTTTATTCGCACACCCTCTGCTACCATATCTTTTGGTGCAGGCGCTACATAAGTAACTTCATGACCCAGAGATGCCAGCCCCACGGCAGCGCGTTCAAAAATACGGTCATCGTTCCACCCATGCATACTGGTTACAAAACATATACGGAGTTTATGATCGGTCATTCTTTATTTGTTTTACAGCCCGCAGTAATGAAAATTTTATGGAAGGAGATTTTTGTACCCTGTACACCGGTACCTGGGTACCGCCCATTTTCCGAAAAAATGCTTCAACCCCTTTCAACATGCTTCCTTCAAAATCGAAAACAAGGTTATTATCTAAAGCAAACTCAATTGCCTGGTTCAACAACAAAAGGTTTACGGTACCAAGCATACCACTCATACCCCTAACGGAAAGGTTTACCAGGTTATACACGGCCTTTTCATCGTAAGGGAAAAAACCGAAAGCCACCACACCGTGTTCTTTAGAACGGATTGTAATCGTTTTTGCCGGGATGGAAGCTGCATTTTCTACCATGCGAAAAAGCAGCTTTTCATTCATATCAAATTGCTTCCTGCTAGCGGTTTCCCTGATGAGCATCAGCAGGTCGTTGTCTGAAATGCGCTCTTCAATAATCACCTCACCGGAATCAATTCCTTTTCTCAACCTCTTCAATTCGCCCTGCCGCTTTTTATCTAACCCGGCGTAAAAAGATTCCTTTGTGCCTTTAATAATGTGAGTAAGTGAAACAGAAGTTTCATATCCTTTCCAATAATATGGAAGAATGGAATGATGCCCATGTGGAAGTTTAAAATCAACATGGTTTACCTTCCCGATATGCTCCAAAATCAGCTTAAGGCATTCATGTTCCTCCGAAATGGAAGCTTGTTCTTTGGCCGGATTAAAGTACAATGGAGAGAAATATTGTGTAAACGGGGGAATATGATAGCCGGTTACCCCGTGTTTTTGAGAAAGTATAAGCCCCAGGCCACAAATTAATTTTTCATGCGCCCAAACGGCAATAACCTTTGCCTCTCCTTTGCCCACCATTTCCAGCCAGTCCGTTTGATGAAAAATAGCTCCCCTTGGATGGTTCTTTACAAAATCATTCCATAAGTAAAAATCTTCTCTTTTTATGAAGCTACAGGTGAGGCTCATCTTTTTGCAGCCGTACTTTGAACCACATTAAACTGGGGCCTGGTTGTACGGATCTTTGTAATATATATAATGATCAGGCTTAAAATACTCATATTAAACTGAGAGAACCAGTTGGCATTACTTGTACCATAAAGCATTTCGGAAGAAAACAGGATAATCAGGAGATGAAAAATATCTTTATCTCTTTTTATGAGAAGGGCATATCGCAATTTCCATATTTTAATAAACACCTTCACATAAATCGAGATATAAATAACCCCGGCAAACATTCCCAACTGAACAAAAATATCCAGAATATCAGTATGCGTAATATGACCTCCCGAAAAGAACTGGAACTGGTTAAGGCCTATTCCCAAAAACGGATGATCCAAAAATGTATTCCAGGCTAATAAATATAATTTAGCCCGCATTTCATTATCCATCACCGAGCCAATGGAGTTATCTTTAGATAATCTGTCGAACAAATAAAAACCCTGAAGAAATTGTTCACTGTATGCCAAAATAATATTGCCAACTGTAAACAAAGCCAGTACCAGCAAAATAATTTTCCATCCACGGAAATATTTAAATATCAAATAAGTTCCCAATACAAAAAGCAGGTTTGCAAAATTTCCACGGGAAGCGGTAAGGATAATGGTATAGGAAAGGAAAATTATGGTTAACCAATAAAAAAGTTTTAATCCCGGTTTTGTTGCAAATTGAAGTAAAATAAGGGAAGCAAGTACACCAATCCGTGCATAATTCCCCAATCCGTTAGCATTGCCTACCAAACCGGAAAGACGGAAATACTCTTCATTTTCTGCTGTGGGAACATCCAGAAAAAAAGCTAAAAACGACACCACAACCGAAGTAATAACAATTGTAATCCATGCCAGTTTCCATTCGGCAACACTATTTATTCCATAAAACAGAACCACCATTAAAACAAAGTTTGACACCATAACTTTCAGATACCTGAAAAAAGGTTCCGATTGTTCCACATTAATAAATCCTAATAAAGCAAATACAATCAGGCTTAAATACAGGTAATATTCTGAAGGTATGTTATGGATGCGATACAGGTTAGGCTCAAGAATATATATTGCCAGCAACGGCCCAAAAAGCCAAAGCACCATTTGATTAAGAGCGCTGAATCCAATATTCCCGAATAACGTAAAAAATAAAAGAAAGAATAAATATACCGCCAGGTAAACTGCTTTTCGGGATATTTTATTTTTCTTTAAATTAATCATCAATGGTTTCGATAACTTTTTTACACACCTGTTCGGGATCAAAAATATGAAGCGTTTTCAGCGCATTTACCGGCATAGCGGCGTACCGGTGAGGGTTTTCAAAAATGTCGGCAATTTTTGCTTTTATTTCAGCTTCATCACGGGTATCAATCACAACACCGCAATTATGCTGAATTAGAAATTGCGCAAGAAAATAATGTGCCGGGCCATGATATACGATCAGGCTCCCGCTTCCCAGATATTCCGGTGTTTTCGTACTGAAAATGGTAGCCAGTTCATCTTCATGCACATCACATTCACCCGGGTAATTCAGCCCAAGCAAAAGGATTGAAGCGCTGCAGAGGCTCTTCAGGTAATCGGCTCTTTCGGGGTAAAATACTTTTTGAATGTGTTCCCCGTCTATTCCAAATCCTTTTAACTGTGCCTTCGATTTTCCACTTGAAATGGAAAAATTAATGTTCAGCGATTCGAATGCTTTATTTACCCTCGCAACTGAATAATTGTTGATGGCATAAACATCGCCCGACCAATGTGCGCGACGTTCTTTAGCAACTTCTATTACCACAGGCTTTTCAGGATAAATATGTTCCCAGGCAGTAGAATCCAGGTTGTATTTTCTTTTGTAAAGCGCCCGCATCCCTTCACTCATTACCGCTACTTTACGGGCATGTTTAAATACCCGCTCCTGAACCTGCTGAGCCAGTAGCTTTCTGTCGGGAGCATAAGTTCCTTCCACTATGGTATCGTGCAAATAAGCAACAAAGGGAATATTTTTTTTTACGGCATATTTTGTACAAACATCTAACCAGTAAAGGTCGGGAAATGCAATGATCAGCTTTACCGGTTTAACCCTGCGAACATGATATTTCAGCAACCATTGAATGGTATATTTCTGAAACCTGGCAAAAAAGCGATGTATTTTCCGGGAATAAAATTCGAAGCTGGTATAAATGATGCGGGCCTTAATTCCTTCGGGGCGGGCAATGACTTTAGAGCCCGGCCAGGATGCAGTGAGTACTTCAAAACTCCGGGGATCGAACTGGTTCAACAGGTGCTTATGCACTACAGAAGCAGCAGAAGGATTGGGCGGGTAAGCAATGGTAAGAAACAATACCCTGCCTTTTCTTGAAATGGGAGGTTTTGCCATGAAGGCAATAAAAAATTTATACAGTTACCGATTTTGATGCTTTCACCTGTTCGCTGATCCATTGGAAAGTTCTTTCCATTCCCTTACGAAGCGGCAGCGATGGCGCCCATCCTAATTTCTCTTTAATCAGTTTATTATCGGAATTACGGCCACGAACACCCGTTGGGCCTTCAATATTTTTAATGGAAATATGTTTTCCTGAAATTTCGATGGCCATTTTTGCAAAATCATTTATGGAAATCATTTCTTCCGATCCGATATTAACCGGGCCTGAAAAATCGGATTCCATCAAACGCCGTACGGCTTCCAGACATTCATCGATAAACAGGAAGGAGCGGGTTTGCAGGCCATCGCCCCATACTTCAAACACGCCGCCATCTTCGGTTTCGGCGGCTTTGCGGCAAAGCGCAGCCGGGGCTTTTTCGCGGCCTCCCGTCCAGGTTCCCTGGGGGCCAAAAATATTGTGGAAACGCGCAACCTTCACATTAAAGCCATAATTTCTGTTATACGCAAAATAGAGCCTTTCGCTAAACAGTTTTTCCCATCCGTACTCACTATCGGGCGCTGCAGGGTAGGCAGATGATTCTGCACAATTCGGGTTATCCGGATCAAGCTGGTTATATTCCGGATACATACATGCCGAACTGGAATAGAACACTTTTTTTACTCCATTAACCCGCATGGCTTCAAGCACATTCAGGTTGCACATGGCAGAATTATGCATTACATCGGCATCGTGATTTCCGGTAAAAATATATCCGGCGCCACCCATATCGGCTGCAAGCTGGTAAACCTCATCCACATCCTTAACCACATCTAAGGCTACCCGGGGATCGCGCAAGTCCCCAATTATAAAATCGTCGGCACCATTATTTCCATATTCATTGGTTTTAAGATCCACGCCTTTTACCCGGTATCCTTCACTTTTAAGGCGGTTAACAAGATGGCCGCCAATAAAACCTCCGGCGCCACACACTAAAGCTCTTTTTTGCATTAAGTTGAAATTAAACCGTTGATTAAAAATTTTTGCAAAATTACTGATATCTTCCGAAAGAAAGTTTGGCGGAATCAATTAGCCGTTTGGTTATTTCAACTCCGGAATGGAAAAGTGATTTAATACAGGATTTGCAGCATGCTTCACCATTTACCTACTCAACTTTCCACATTGAAATATTCGTGCTCCCCCCCGATAAAAGGCCTCACGCTATTTCCAACAATGCGGCTGCCCCCATTATAGGCCAAGCTTTTTATGATCGATTTTTTTTCCGATGCTAAGCACCCCGTTTCCCCCGAATAAATACATCATCCTGGATAGACACCGGGGTATTGATTTTCAGGATTGATTTTTTCGCGAACATTTTTATCTCCGATCCGTCATGCGCAAGTGGCACGCCAACCAGTCTGATTCCCTGCAATCTGTTCAACATCCTGCTGAAATAATACGCCAGTCTGTTCACTCCCAGTCCTTATTTTTTAATTGAGTTGTGCAGCATTTGCCATTTTCACCAGTACATCCACCACCCGTTTAGTCGCATTGCCATCATCCACCCCCACTTCACGGAATAAAATGGATTTCATCTTTTCCATTTTAGCTTCAGGATGCTGAATTGCCGCTGTAATGGCTCGCTGCAATTGATCGTAATTCTCTGTTTTAAATACTCCCGCCGATTCTATAATATTTTTAAAATGCGCATACTCCATACAGCGTTTAATCGATAAATGCCAGGGGAGGTCTTCTTCATTATCAAAAGCGGTAATAATAACCGGTTTCAGATAACACAAACCATCAATCGACATTGTAGATCCGGAATTTAACACTGCGGCTGCCCCGGCTATTAATAAACTCATTTCGGGCATATCGGATTGCTTCATGCTCCAGTGTATCCCCGATTCGTTATTAATTTGAGGATAATCTACTTTTACTTTTTCTGATTCAATATTTTTTAACCTGCCGAGCCAGCTCAAATCGGCCATGTTCCCAATCACATTCTGAGGATGCGGCCTCACCACAAACTTCAACCCGGGCCACCGGTTTTCTTCAATCCAGGCTGCAATTTTTTCAACAATATCAATTTCCCGTGGTGCAAAGTATGGCGAGCTCATGGCAAATAATAAATATTTGCCACCGGGAGCGCCTGCCAATTCTTTTCTGTTTTTAAAATGCAGATCGAAATGAGGAACACCACATTCGTAAATATTTTTGCTTTTTATGCCATAAAAGCGTTGAAGTTCGTCTTTCATGATCTCGCCCCAAACAATATATTTATCTGTGAGCATCCTGAAATGCCCCTTACAGGTTATATTGTCCCAGCTAAGGATATGGGATACCGTGCAAATTCCTTTCTTTGAAGCGGCAAACAGCAGCGTAGCCTCCATCACCGTTACAGGAACCGTACTGATTACAACTGATGGTCTGTATTTACTAATCAACTTATCCGCTTCACGATTTTTTAGTTGCCTTCTTTCAAGTTTACGATAGATGTTTTTACTAAACGGCAAAACCCCTGATATGGCCGAAGCAAAATTGGAAAGCCGGAGCCTGTTCCGCATCCCCCGGCTGGTTTTAGCCTGCTCCACCATCCTTAAATGTTTTTCATATAAAGCCGGGTTTTGCTTCACGTTTTCCAGCATATACCTGCGAAACAGTTCCCTGTAAGGCATCCATTTATCGGGAGGAACGCTGAATTCAATGTTTTCAATTTGATTTTCCATACAGTAATTTGTTACCGATGGATCAGAAGCGTCTAAGGTAATCAGCCCAACCTTTAAACCATGTTGTTGCAATTGTTTTAACAGGTGAGTTTGCAACAACATCCTTACCGCAAATCCATGAGATGCGATGTATAAAATATCAGTTTTCAATTTTTCGAAAAAGCCCTAACCCGGGAGTTGTAATTTTTAAACCAGTGATACAATAAATTCTTCGCACGCCCACATGGCATCGTAAGTAGCGCCTCCCAGATGAGGCGTAATAATTACGTTCAACCCTTCCTGTTGGGCCTTCCATAATTCGCTTTTACGGATGTTGGCCAATTCGCCCGAAAGCACATCGGCCCCCACCCCGGAAATTTTCTTTTCGCGGAGAAGCCGGGCAACTTCCTCTTCTTTCCAAACATCGCCGCGGGAAGTATTAATAAGAAAAGCCCCTTTTTTAGTTTGAGACAAATTTTCCCGGTTCAGCAATCCTGTGGTTTCCGGGAGAAGGTGAACATGAATACTAACCACATCGCTTATACGAAGAAGCGAGGGGATATCAGGTAATTTTTCATAGCCGGTCAGATAAACATAGGGATCAACATAAACGATATTCATCCCGAATGCAGTGGCATATTCGGCCATTTTTTTCCCGGTTCGGCCCATGCCTATAATTCCTAAAGTTTTATTCTTTAACTGGTAACCACGAAACAAATCCCTGTTCCATACACCGTTTTTCACCGATTCATTTGCTGCCGGGATGTTCCTGATAAGCGACAGCAACAAACCAAAGCTCAATTCGGCGGTAGAAGGAATGGTTTGCAAAAAAGCATCCTGGCCTCGCAGGCTAACCAGCCTGATGTTTCTGCGCTGCAGCGCGTTTAAATCTAAGTGATCGTGGCCGGTGGTTGCAGAAATCAAAAGTTTTAGATCGGGAAATTTAGCAAGCACCTGTTCATCCACCTTTTTTTGTAACCTCACGATCAGTGCGGTAACCCCGGGAAATGATGCTGTTTGCTGTATCTCTTCCCAGGAAGAAGGCTTATAGCTAAACCCTTTCTCCTCCCAAAGCGAAATGGCTTTTGGAGAATATCCTGTTGTTTCTGCATTCAATACCGTCATCCCAGAAAACCATTTTTCCATGCAGAAATCAGCGCTTCGGCTACAATAATATCCCTGGGTTCATCAATATTCAATAACCAGTTAAAGGGCATAACATAGGGCAGCATCGGTTTGGGCATCATGGTTCCGTTTTCGCGTATAGCCTTTGCAGTTACCAGGTACATCGATCCGTTCCGGTAATATGCCGGTGGAATGTCCTGCCGCCTGGAAGTTTCATGTTCTCCAAGAACAGGGGTTAAGAAACCATCTTTTTTCCAGTACATCCTTGCCGGATGAATATCCGTCATTTCCACTACCGAAACCACACACCCTGCATTGGGATTTTGTTTCAACAGATCGATCGCTTCATGAATATTTTTCACGGTGCGAATGGGCGCTGTGGGTTGTAACAACATCACTGCATCGGCATTGTATGCTTTCAGTATTTCAAGAACCGTATCCACAACCGGGCTGGTATCGGAAGCCAGAAATTGGCTTCGTTGGTGATGTTTAACGGATGGCCATGCAGTGGCAATTTGAAGAATTTCATCATCATCGGAACTTACCACGATATCAGAAAATATCCCGCTTGCTACTGCCACTTCAATGGTATAAGCAATGAGCGGTTTGCCATCGATGAGTTTTTTATTCTTTCCGGGAACGCCTTTCGATCCGCCCCTTGCCGGTATAATGGCAATTACCTTCAATTAATAAGTAATGGTTTTATGAAATTTCAATGGAAGCCTGGCCAGAAGGCTGGCTATTTGAATCCCCGCATCTCCTCCACCATATACATTTGATGTTTGCGGTCGTGGGCCGGAGAGCCAGGACTCCAGTGCTTTACGAATTTCTTTCCGGTTATAATCCACATCAATAACATTCAGGCCCCTATCGCGCTTATTCTGCCTTGTGCCAATATTCACCACCGGTACGCCGAGGTAGGCGCACTCACGGATACCCACACTCGAATTCCCCAGGAGGCAGCGTGAATTATACAATAGTTTCAGGAAATCCTCGCCTTCCATATTTTTAAAAAAATGAATTGGGGCATCAGGATTATTTTCTCTGAAAGCCCTGATACCTGATGAAGTGCCATCAGCGCCGGCATCTACATTAGGCCAGAACCAGAGTATGGGTAAATCAATATCTTTTACAGCGTACAGGGTTTCATCAATATGTATTCTGCTGTTGGCATACTCGGTGGTAACCGGGTGCTGCATCACCACGATATAACCTTTGCTCAAATCGGGTGCTTTTCCAACACCTCCGTAAGTTTTGTATGGGTCAAAATCTAACCCATTATTGTTTTTTACCTGTGCGGCAATATCAATTGAAGGGCATCCGGTATTGAAAATGGCTTCGGGCAATTCACCCAGTTTCAATACCCTTTGTTTTGCCGATTCTGAGGCCACAAAATGATAATCGGCAAGCTTTGTAATGCTGTGCCTTACTTTTTCATCGATGTTTCCGGTAACCTCTCCACCCTGTATGTGTGCAAGTGGTATATTCATAAATGCAGCCGCCACTGCAGTTGCCATGGTTTCAAACCGGTCGGCAATGGTTACTATGATATCGGGCCTGATGTTATCAAAAACCGTTGACAGTTCAAGAATTCCGATGCCTGTAGTTTTGGCGGCAGCGGTGAGGTTTTCACCTTCCAGCACATTAAATACTTTAGCTGTAATATCAAATCCGTCTTTCTTTATATAGTTTACCGCACTGCCATACCGGTCTAACAACGCAGATGCAGCCACCACCAGTTGCAGTTCCAGTTCCGGATGCGATTGTATGGCCTGGAGCGCTGTTTTAACCCGGCTGTAACTTGGCCTTGCCGTAACCACTACACATATTTTCCTTTTGTTCATTCTTGTAAAATCAAATCAGGTCGCCTTCGGTGAGAAAATCCCAGGCGGCTTTATCCTGTTTTAATGTCCTTCCAATTACCTCTTTAAATTTTCTGGCTTCAATGCCATAACCGGCAGGTTTTTTTGTTTCTAAGTCTTCTATTTGGATGACATATCCTTTGGGAAGCGCCCGGTTTACTGCAAGTGATTTTTCAAATATCCTTTTTAAAGAAGAAAATGCCGCACTGCTGTTTTTGTTTTGTTCAGTTTGAAGGTCATTATGAATTTCATTACAGGCATTCACCAATGCATGCGCCTCGTCTATTTCCAGCGAAGCCTTAGCATCGGGCCCAAACATACGCTTATCAAATACTACGTGAAATTCCAGGATTTCAGCTCCAATGGCAGTAGCGGCTATGCCCGGATGTATCCGGCCGCTATGATCAGAAAAGCCAACCGGCAAACCATATCTTTCCTTAAGTTGGGGGATCAGGCTTAAGCCCCATTCACCGCTTTGGGTAGGATATGCAGTAGTGCATTGAAGAATGGAAAGCGGATTACCAAAAGGTTTTACTAAGCTGATGGCTTCATCCAGTTCAGAAAAAGAACTCATGCCCGATGAAAGAATAATCTCTTTTCCGGTTTTTGCAATCTTTTCCAACATCAGCAAATTGCTTACTTCACCACTTCCAAGTTTATATTTTTTAACGCCCAGCGATTCCAGCAGATCAACCGCTGCAATGCTAAAGGGAGAAGAAATAAATTCCATCCCTTTATCTTCACAATGTTTCTTTAACCCTGCCCATTGTTCAGGAGTAAACTCCATTCTTTTCCAGTAATCGAAACGGGAGCTGTCTTCATAACTGAATTTTACCCTGAAGGGTTCATATACGCTGCTCTCCGCATTGGCTATATGGGTTTGAAATTTCACGGCATGAACGCCGGTACCGGCAAGCGCATCTATATATGAATGTGCAATGCCAAGGCTACCTTCATGCGCCTGCGCTATTTCTGCAATAAAAAACAAGTGTGGATTTATTTTTTACCTGATTTTTTTTTCCACCAGGGCTGGTTTTTAACGGGGTCAGTGTATCCGTAACCGTATCCATAGCCATAACCATAGCCGTATCCATAGCCATAACCGTAGCCATAACCATAGCCCCTGCCATAGCCCATCATACGTTTATTATTAATTCCGTTGAAAACGATATTCAGATTAGGGAAATTTCTTCTCTGATAATTTTCGTTTATCAGTTGAAGAAAACTGATGTCGGTATAATTATGCCGGATAATGTAAAGTGTTACATGCGCCATTGCCGACAAAATTTTGGCATCGGTAACGGAAGCAATTGGCGGCGAATCGATAATAACGTAATCAAATTTCTGTTTAAGGGTGTTGATGAGTTGTTCCAGCCTCACCGTGCTCATTAATTCTGCCGGATTGGGCGGTGGAGGTCCGGAAGAAATTACATGGAAGCCTTCAATATCGTTGATAGGTTTTATAATTTCATCAATACCTGCTTTTCCAATAAGATAATTGCTCAAACCCGGGTCTTTAGGAATTCCCAAAACAGTGCTGATCTTTGGCTTGCGCATATCAAATTCAAGCAATACCACTTTACTACCGGTAAGGCATAAACTAACCGATGTATTAATGGCCACAAAACTTTTCCCTTCGCTTGGAATGGATGAGGTAACCAAAATCACTTTACATGGATCGACAATATTTGCAGTAATATAACCCAGGTTTGTTCTTAACTCACGGAATTGCTCGGCAATAAGGGTGCGTTTACCCGAACCAACCACCATTGGCGATTTGTTATCATCGGCCTGGAATACCAGCTCACCTACAATGGGGGCTAAAATCTTATCTTCAATCTGGCTTCTGAAAAGAATTCTGCTGTTTGCAAATTCGGTAATATAAATAATGAGCGTAGAAATGATGATGCCAATAACCAGGGCAAGGATATATACTTTATTGGGAACCGGCTTAACCACACCTGCCGATTCGGGACGTTCAATGATCCGGTAGTTAGGTACAATGGAAGCTGCATTGATGGCCGCTTCTTCTCTTTTTTGCAGAAGAAATGTATAGATGGCATTTTTCACCCCCTGCTGGCGGGAAATATCAATTAATTGCCGTTCCTTTTTGGGTAATTTCGACAGATTAGCGCTCAGCGCATCATTATCGGCCTGAAGCCTTTTCCTGCTGGCAACCATACCGAGCTTCAGGTTATTCAGGCTGGTTGTGATGCTGGGTTTAAGTTTGGCAATTTCTTCCTCAAGCAAAGCAATTTGCGGATTTTTAGGGCCGGTACTTTCTTTCAGTTTTACCAGATCAAACTCCGATTTATATAACTGATTTAATAAATCGGTAAGCACCGGATCGGTAAGGCCTAAAGTGGCCGGCACTTTAGCATTGCTGTTGTTGCGGCGGTTTACATAATTTTCAATCTCCCTGATCACCTCCAATTGCACATCCAGTTCACTGATTTTTGTGTCGGTTTGTTTTAACTGATCCAGATATAATGAGCCTTCGGTTCCTAAATCGGTAATGCCCTGGGAAGTTTTAAAGCTTTCGAGGCCTTTTTCTACCCCATCCAGTTCATCGGACACAATCTTCAACCGGTCATCTAAAAACTTCAGGGTATTTTCAGAAATCCTGCTTTTATAATCAACGGTAGATAAACCGTACAAAACAAACAGATGATCTAATATTTCCACCCCCCTGCTGGGAATATGATCTTCATAAGTTACTTCCAGAATGGTGGATTGTTTACTGATGGGGTTTACCGTGAGTTTACGTTTCACGCCCCTTACTGCAGATGAAACAGACTGTATGTTAATATAAGTTTTCTCCGTAGCCTGGTTGCTTGCTTCCGGATCGATGTGCCAGCTGATGAGCCCAAACGGGCTTTTTTGCGGAGTATCCACCAGATAAGTTTCTCCCAGAAAATTCACCTTCGATTTATTGATGATCCGGATTTCACCCGAATAATCCATATTCACAGAATCAGGCTCTTCTAATTTCAGGGTAACAGGAATCTGCTTATTAAACTCACCGGTACGCACAAAGCCTTTTTGGCTATACTGAACATTAAGCTGTAATTGCATCACCAGTTTCCGCAGGAGATCTTTTGAACTTAACACCTCCATCTCCCGCTCTGTTTCATTACTTATGTTGCGGGCATCTATTTTAAATGCCTCCAGCAAATTGGTACTCTTTTCCTGTGAATCGTCGTTCACAATTACCCTTGCCTGTGCCTCATAAATGGGTGTAGCATATCTTAAATACAGAAAAGCGCAGCCCAAACAAAAAAACAGAATGAGCAGGATTAACGGCCAAAATGGGAGTATCCGGAAGATCAACCGTTTAAAATGTAGTTGTTGGGCTATTTTATCTTTCGGAGATTCTGTTTGATCAGTAAAATCTGGATTCATCAGGTGCGAAATGTTTTATCAATCATCATCTGGAAACATTAATGATCGTAATAAGCAGCGATACGCCAATTGCAGCGATTCCTACATATTGCGGTACACCGGTTCGGGTAATAAATCTTGTTTTAACCGGCTCAACATATACCACATCATTTGTTTTCAAATAAAAATATGGAGAAGTGAAAATATTTTTCGACAATAGATTAAGCCTGGCAAAACTGCGGTTACCATCAACCTCCCTGATCACCAGTACATCTTCTCTTTTGGCCATATCGGTAAGGTCTCCGGCAAGGCTTATGGCATCTAATACGGTCATTCTTTCTGTTTGCATGGGGAAGCGACCCGGCCGGGCAACCTCACCCAGTACCGAAACAGAATAATTGATAAACCGGACGTTTACCACCGGATTTTTAGTATATTCCTTTAAAGCCTCTGTTAAAAAACTTTCCAACTGCCTGCGGGTTAAGCCGGCTGCCTGAATTTCCCCTAAATATGGAATCTTAATTTTTCCATCTGCTTCCACCAGATATCCCAACATGCTTGAATTGGCGAGTGTAGAACCCGGTGATCCACCGGAAGAAGGCACGCCATCGGCTGAATTTAACACCAGCAGATCCTGAAGATTCACCCCTCCCACCGAAATCCACAACTGATCATTTTTTTGAATAGGGGTTTCAAAATCGGCTTTACCAGAGTACAACCGGGTGTGTAAGCTATCGGCAGCAGCCTGGTTAAGCACCCCTGATGTGTCTCTTAAATCATTAAAATACAATACTTTACGTGGAGATGTGCAGGAAAACAGAAAAATTAAGAACAGGCAGGATAAAGCAGAAGCCAAACGAGGAAGGGGAAACAACATGGGCAAATGTAAATCTATTTTTATTTTAAAATATATCTGTATAAAATGGAACGGCTTCGCCTAACTCACCCACAAAATTAGATGAGTTGATGGAATAAATTTTTAATAACCAGGAGCAACATTATCGTTCCATCCAAATTTTAAAAAGGAACTCCTCATTCCACTCCGTTGTACATAATTTTAAGTGCGCGAAATTATCGCATTTTTTCTGATAAAGAGGTGAAAACCTGCTAATTCGTAGATTGATAAACATCCCGATGGCAGATCAGTTTTTCGCCTGTTTAGTTTTAATTTCCAGCTTGTTATTTGGGTTATTTTTTTCTCAAAATCTTAGTTTTTTAAAGAAAAGCATATATTTACCACATTATTCATGCTATCTAACCTAACTGTTATGTTGCATTTTCTAAAAAGGCAAGCGGTACTCCTATTTATACTTCTTGCTTTTAGCTTATCCGGTATTTCACAAAACAAAGATGAGGCAATCAAGCCCTATACGGGGAAAAAGCCTTTCCGGAAATTCACTGTTGGTGTAAATGCCGGTGCACTTAAATCCTCTGTTGCCGTTGGCGGATCAAATGACTTTACAAATAATAAGATCAACTTTGGATATGGCATAAATGCCCGTTACCAGTTAACACACTGGCTTGCATTTCAGGCAGATGCAATTCGTGGAACCTTTAGCGGAGATCAAAGTAAAAAACAGGGAAGAGATTCTTTAAACTTTTATAAACCTATTGACAATTTTAAAACCAAATTACATATTGCCGGCTCATTATCTGCTCAGCTTACTTTTGGTAACATCAACTGGCTCAACCTGAAAAACTACATCGTTCCTTATGTGAGTGTAGGTGCAGGACTTGCTTTGTGGAATGTACGCATCAAACCCAAAGGCGAAGACTGGCAGGATTACCAGCCTATGGTTCATAAATATATGCAGGACCTGTTTATTCCGGTAACCCTGGGGATGAGGTATAAACTGACGCCGGGTATCAATCTTGATCTTAATTACAGGATGAACTGGGTGGATGGCGATAACCTGGATGGATTTGCCAATTACAATGTGGCTCCCATTCACAGCAGCACCGTTAAAAAAGACAAATTCTCTTATACTACTTTGGGAATTGAATTCGCCTTAGGTAAAAAATCTAAACCACAACTTTTATACGACAACCCTGCATACCGTGCCAGTAATTTTCTTCAGGATCAGATCGACAGGCTCAACAACCGGGTAGACAGTGTAATTGCCACGCAAAAAGGACTTGAAGATACCGACAATGATGGCGTAGCTGATCTCTACGATAAAGAGCCCAATACACCTGCCGGCTGCCCGGTTGATGCTCATGGTATAATGCGCGACACGGATGGAGATGGCGTTCCCGACTGTCAGGATAAACAACTGATTACTCCTACTGAATGTCAGCCCGTTGATGCTGATGGTGTAGGTCAATGCCCGGAACCGGAATGTTGTAAAACCCTCGGAACCGGAAATGGAAACCGGGAAGACGGAGTAAACGGCAATTGCCCGTCGGATTTCCCCAGCCTGAATTTCCAGGGCAAATCGCACCGTCTTAATGCGGATAACAAAGCCACACTTGCTGCTTTGGCATCTAAGCTTAAATCGAACCCGGGATGTAACATCGTTATTAAAGGTTATCCCGAAACCAGCAAATCATCGCAGGCTGCTACTCAGAGCAGACTTGATGTGATTAAAAATTACCTGATCGAAAGAGAAGGCATTAGTTCGGATCGCATCATAACAAATAGCGAAGTTGGCGGTGGCGATAAAAACACCATCAACATTCTGGCACAGTAAACTATTTAATGATTCTATTTTAAAAGACTTCTTCATTGAAGGCTTTTTTGTTTTCCTGTTGCAGAACCTGCATTTGAATATTGAAAACAACATATCAGTGAAAAACATCTTCATTTTTTCTTAATTCGTAAATAGTAACCGGCATTTACCGCCATTTTGGGTGTTAGCCCCCTTTACAATAAGTTAACTTTGCAAAAAATTACACAGCATGGAAAACACCTTAAATACACCGGAAGAATTGGATGTAAGGGTACTCATCCCCATCGAAAGACATAAAAAATTAATCCAATTATTTAGAGAACTGCCCGTAAATGAATATTTTATTTTTATCAACGACCACGATCCGCTGCCGCTTTTCTATGAATTCAGGTCAATATTTGGAGATGTGGTAGGATGGGAATACCTCAACAGAGGTGGAAGAGAATGGAAAGTAAAAGTTACCAAAACGGAAGCCTCGCTGGGAAGAGAATTTACCGACATCTCCACCCTCATCGATCTTAGAAAAGCAGGTAAAGAAAACTGGAAACAAATTGTATTTCACCGGTATGGCATGATGGAAGAAGGAGATACCATGGAACTGATTGCATCCGAAGATCCTAAAGAAATTCATGGAATCTTTATTCAGAAATTTGAAGGAAAACATTCCTGGATATATAAAAAACAGGAGCCGGAGGAAGTGGTTGTTCACATCAGCAAAAAAATAAAGTCCGGTTTGGGTGATGATGGTTTTGCCGTGGTGAACGAATTTGATATACGGCCATATCCTCCAACAGAACGGCACGAAATGTTTTACCGGGCTTTTGCAGAAATAAAACCCGGGGAAGCGTTTGAATTTTTTAATGATCATGATCCTCTCCCCCTTTACTACCAGATGGAAGCAGAAAGTAAGGAACCCTTTAAATGGGAATACCTTATTAAGGGGCCTGAAGAATGGAAAGTGCGTGTTATTAAAATTAAGGCATAGCTGTTTTCTTATAAACTTCTACTCAAACTTTTAAAAGGCTCATTTTACCCTGAGCCTTTTTCTTATACATACTTTAAAAGGTACCTTCAGGTATAGTTTAAATAACCTGTACTTCATCAAACAGGTAAAATGGAATACCTTTTATAATTAGAAAAAACCTCTTTTAGTGAAACAAAGCACTTCACATATATTAATGGTAAGGCCAGCGGCATTCGGCTTTAATGATCAAACGGCAGCTTCAAACCATTTTCAGCAACCTGAAACGGCTAACCACCAGCCGAACATATTGATGCAGGCACAAATAGAATTTGATGAAGCCGTAAAAACATTACGCGCTAACGGCATTACCGTACATGTGGCACAGGATACCTGCCCGCCCGTAAAACCCGATGCCGTTTTCCCGAATAACTGGGTATCATTTTCGGAAAATGGAACGGTATTTATTTATCCGATGCTTACCGAAAACCGTTCAGCAGAAGTGCAATTAAACATCATTGAAAATCTAAAAAGGAAATTCAACATTCACCGGATTATTGATCTACGTGAAAATTCAGCCAACCAGAGCCTGGAAGGTACGGGAAGTATGGTTTTTGACCACCTTAACAGAATAGCTTATGCTTCCATTTCGGCACGAACCAGCCCCGAACTTTTTTCGGCTTTTTGCAAGTTGATAAATTACCGGCCTGTTTCCTTTCAATCGGCCAACCTGTTGGGAAACCCCATTTATCATACCAATGTAATGATGTGCATTGGAGAAAAATTTGCCGTTATCTGCCTTGAATCCATCTCAAATCACCATCAACGTGAAGAAGTAGAAAAAACACTTTTAGATACGGGGCATGAAATAATAGAAATTTCAAATAACCAGGTTACTGAGTTTGCAGGTAATATGATTTGCATAGAAAACAAAAATGGGGAACTGCTTATATTAATGTCGGAAAGAGCAAGACGGGCACTAAACCAAAAGCAAAGCGCAAGGCTAAATGTGCATGGGCGAATCATTTCTGTACATATCCCAACCATTGAAACCATTGGTGGTGGCAGCGCCAGGTGTATGGTTGCTGAAATATTTTGCCCCCCGCTTTAATAAATTGCAGGTTAATTTCGTTATCACCTGATTATCCACCTCGCTAATTTAATATATTGCACATTCTGTAAATACCGGCACAACATGCGAAACCTTTTTCTAAGTATCCTTTCAATATGTATTTTTTCAACCGGCACCTTTTCGCAAACAACAGAAAATAAAGTTTCCGACAGCCTGTTGAACCTGGGTTTTAATTACCAGCGCGATTTCAGAAATATTCAGGACCAAAGCCAGGATAAAACAAGTCCATATTATTACAAAAAACTTCTTATCCGGTTTTTAAACAACGACAGTTCCTTATCGCGGCGTGATGTACTGGCACTAATGATTGGTTTCACCCTCGATCCCAATTACAAGCCTTTTAAAGACATGCAAACCGAACAGGAGATTTACGACCTGAACGACCATGGCGAATACCAGGAAGCGCTCGATGAATCGAAAATTTACCTTCAAAAACATCCGCTAAGTCTTCGTATCCTAAAAGAAAGATCCTACGCTTATCACCAGCTTTATAAAAAAGACAGCGCCGATTATTTTATGCAACTGGTTGATAAAATAATGGGTGCCATGATTTACAGCGGTAAAGGAAAATCGATGGACAAACCGGTATTTTCGCTTGGGCTTAACGATGGTGAACATTTTATTGCCAATATCGGGATGTCGGTAAACCAAAAAAACACCGGCTGGGACAAACATAAGAACTTCATCTTTATTGTAAACGCAATGGATAATGAAGGAACTTTTGAAAACTGGTATTTCAATATTCAACATGCGAAAATAAGAGCCGACGATGAAGGCGTAGATGAAGATACCCCGATGGAGAAGAAGAAAAAGAATAAAAAGAAAGATAAAAAAACAGTAGATAAAAAGGCTAAGGCTAAAGGCTGGGGAGGTGCAAAAGATTCTAAAGGAAACCCGGAAACCCCGGCTACCGAAGAAGCTCCGGTAAAAGACACTCTCAACACAACCATAACCGCAGATACCAGCTTAATAAAAGAGCCGGCTCCTCAAAAAAACAACGAAAACCAAAAAGAAAAAGAATAACCGGAAATTAAAACTTCGTAAACAACTGAACGCACCCGGCAGAATATTTTATTCCGGCGCAGCAGAATAAATCAGAAATTATTAGCATTACAAAACATCCATTTCAGGGAAGTGGATTAGGTGGCGGATGGTCATTAGTTCTGCCTAATTTATTTTCAGGTAAAGGAATAAACGCTTTGTTATCGGTTGGGGGAAGTATAATTTTTCCTGCTTTCGAGAGTATAAAATAAATTCTGTAAACGGTTTTTAGTAACTGCATTTAAAGCCGACATCTGTTTTCAAAGATAGTTAAGAACTGATGTGTCGGCTTCCCAAAATTTCTACTTACAATATACTCATTTACACAAAACCGAAATGGTATAAAACATTTGAACGTGTTTAACTGGCTATTAGAAACGGACAAAAACTAGAAAAAACCAAACCGCCAACAAGGTTTTGCCAAAAGCGGGGCTGAACGGCTTCGGTTGAACATTTTTGCAGGGTTTAATCCCGCACGTGCGGGATTCTTCGATTGAACTTTAGTGCTAAAAACACCCGCCTTCGGCCATACCCAAACCGAAGGCCACGATTGCTGCAACAGGCAATAACAATCCCACCAGCACTATCCAAACTCCTCTCTTCCTGTTTCTCCGGGCTTCCGATCCTGAACCATGATTTACCAGCAAAATGCCGATTTTCTGCTTTTTGATGGCTACGGTGGAAACGGTTTTGGTTTTACCGGAAAAGAACTTCAGCATACCCGAAAGCAATATTGCCGTTTTAAAGAAATTTCCGGTGCCCGATGATTCTCTATGTGTTTTCCTATTCCTGCGGTACCTTTTGGGCAAAGAAAACGCTATAACAATACAATGACTTTCGGTTTCATAAAAACATTATTCGAAATGAGGAAAATGAGTTTGTATTAACCCGATCTCTTTCATCGTTGGTTGAAAAAAGAAAACCTGACTAATTAAACCCGGTTGACAAATTCCTTAAAGCACCCGGTGCTGCCATTTTGGGGCATAAAAAAAACTGCATCATAAAATGCAGCCTTTTTTTATATTCAGTTTTGGTAATCCTTATATTCTGAAATGTGCAAAAGCCTTATTGGCTTCAGCCATACGGTGGGTATCCTCTTTCTTTTTAAATGCGGCGCCTTCGCCTTTGCTGGCTGCAACAATTTCATTGGCCAGTTTTTCTGCCATGCTGCGCCCGTTGCGTTCGCGGCTGTAGCGAACCATCCATTTAATGCTTAAAGATATTTTTCGGTCGGAACGAACTTCTGTCGGAATTTGGAAGGTAGCACCTCCAATACGGCGGCTGCGAACTTCCACACCAGGGGTAATGTTAGAAAGCGCTTTTTTCCAAACTTCATATCCGCTTTCGCCTGTTTGTTTTTCTACTTTTTCGAGCGCTGTATAAAAGGTATGATAAGAAACACTCTTTTTGCCTCCCCACATCAGGTTGTTTACAAAGCGGGTAACCAGTGTGTCGTTAAACTTAGGATCTGGCGCTAACGGAATCTTTTTAGGTTGTGTTTTACGCATGGTAACTAAAAATATTTTGCGGGATTATTTTTTTGCTTTTTTGGTACCGTATTTACTGCGGCTTTGCTTCCTGTCTTTTACTCCGGCTGTATCGAGGCTGCCACGAACAATGTGGTAACGCACACCCGGTAAATCTTTTACCCTTCCCCCGCGAATCAGCACAATGGAGTGCTCCTGCAGGTTATGGCCTTCTCCGGGAATATAGGCAATTACCTCAACCTTATTAGTAAGACGAACCTTGGCTACCTTACGGAGCGCAGAATTAGGTTTTTTGGGCGTTGTAGTATAAACCCTGGTGCAAACCCCGCGGCGCTGCGGACAACTGTCCAACGCCCTGGATTTACTTTTCGACCTGATGATTTCTCTACCTTTTCTTACTAACTGTTGTATTGTTGGCATTACGTACCTTTTAAATTTCGGACGGCAAAGGTAGGGGATTTTTCCTGATGTAAAAATAAAATTTGGAAAGATTTACCCGCGTTTTTAGCCCTTTTTCCGGTGAAACTATACCTTAAACATCCAGCCATGGGTATCGGGCGCTAACCCGTACCGGATATTATTGAGACGGGCTTTTACCTCGGGTGCGGTTTTCCATTTCTCCACATCAAATTTCATCTCATAATCCTTGTATTTCAGCTCTTTAATAAGAGAAATGGTAGCAGCTGTACCCGTTCCAAAAACCTCATGCAGTAACCCTGATTTATGTGCATCAATAATTTCATCAATCGGGATTCGCTTTTCCACCACATTAAAGCCCATTTCCTCCAGCACCGTCATCACACTGTTACGGGTTACCCCCTCCAGTATGGTTCCTGTTGTTAAATCGGGTGTAAAGGCATCGTTTCCGATTATAAAAAAAACATTCATGGTGCCACATTCCTGCACATATTTATGCTCGAAGGCATCCGTCCATAAAACCTGATCGTACCCTTTTGTTTTTGCCTGAGCCGAAGCATACATTGCCGCACCATAATTTCCGGCTGCCTTGGCATATCCAACCCCGCCAGGCGCGGCGCGGGTATATTTCTCTTCCACATAAATGCGCATTGGTAAATTATAATACGGCCCTGTAGGGCTGAGAATAATCATAAACTTATATTTCTCACCCGGCTTCACCCCAATTGTTTCATCGGTGCTAAACATAAAGGGGCGGATATACAATGAATGATCTGCGCTTTCCGGAATCCAGTTTCGATCCATCCCCACAAGGGTTTTCATCCCTTCAATAAAAATCTCTTCGGGCACTTCGGGCATCTGCATACGCACAGCGCTTTGGTTGAAGCGATGAAAATTATCGTATGGCCTGAAAATAAAAGCTTTGCCGGAAGGATCTTTATATGCCTTTATCCCTTCAAAAATCGACTGCCCATAATGAATCGCAGCCAGGGAAGGCTGAAGCAACAGAGGCTGATAAGGTTTAATTTGAACGGTTTTCCATTCACCAGCCACATAATCTACTTCAAGCATGTGATCGGTAAAATACTTTCCGAATGGAATGTTTTCGAGGTTAACATCTTTGAGTTTTGATTGTACTACCGGAGTAATATTAAAATCAGCAATCGTAATCATATCCTTAAATTTACAGCAAAGAAACAAAAAATTCAGGGGGCACCCTATTCAAAGCCATGAGTTTAGATAAATTTCAACTTAACCCCTTTCTTATCAGAGAATTATATAAAGATTCCTGGGTTATCCCGGATGATGTTGAAACGGTTCTGCAGCCTGATGAAGATTCCGGAATAAAACATTTAGGCTCAAACCATAAACACATCCTGTTGCTCCTAAATAATCCCGGAATTCCTTTTTTAACTGAGGAAGATTTGGAATTTACGGGGAAATGGCTCGTGGCTGTAAATCTTTCACTGGCCGATGTAGCCATCATTAATATGGCCACGCATCATTATTCCATTTCCGAACTAAAAGAAGCGTTTCTTCCGGAAAAGCTGTTTTTATTTGATCTGGATTCAGAAAAAATCAGCCTTCCTTTCCGTATCCCGGTATTCCAGGTTCAGCAATATGATGAAGTAACCTATCTTATTGCACCATCTCTTAAAACAATTGCTACAAGTAACACAGAAAAAAAACAATTTTGGAATTGCCTGAAAAACATGTTTCCTAAATAAGTATGAATGAACTGATTTTTGCAACCAACAACCAGCATAAAATTAATGAGGTTCAATCGATGCTGGATGTTTCGTGGAAACTCATCACCCTGAAAGAAGCCGGTATTGCAACCGAAATACCCGAACCGTTTGATACGCTGGAAGATAACGCCGGGGCTAAATCGCAATTTATTTTTAATGCTACAGGGAAGGATTGTTTTAGTGAAGATACGGGGCTGGAAGTAATGGCGCTAAACAATGCACCCGGAGTACACAGTGCAAGGTATGCCGGAGAGCATGGCAATGACAAAGCGAACATCGAAAAACTGTTGCAGCAATTGATGAGTATTCAACATCGCACGGCAAGATTTAGAACGATTATCTCCCTCATCCTCAAAGGAAAGGAATACCGGTTTGAAGGAACTTGCCCGGGTATAATCACTTCGTTTCCAAAGGGAGAAAATGGATTTGGCTACGATCCGGTATTTATTCCCGAAGGAGCCGATAAAACATTTGCCGAAATGAATATGGAAGAAAAGAATTCTTACAGCCACAGGAAAAAAGCAGTTTCACAACTCCTCCAATTTTTAAACCAGTACAATGGCCAGAGTAAAAATTGACCTGCCGGATAAAAGGCTTTGCGAAATACCCCTTAACATCCGAATTACCGACCTGAATTACGGGAATCATGTAGGCAACGATGCCGTTGTATCTATACTTCACGAAGCAAGGGTTCAACTTCTGAACCTGGGCGGGTTTACAGAATTATCGGTTGGCGGATGCGGTTTAATAATGGCCGACCTAACGGTGGAATATATACGCGAATTATTTTACGGCGATAAACTCATCATCAGCATAGCCTGTGGAGAAATAAGCCGGATCGGTTTTGAACTGTTTTATGAAATTAAAGCCATGCGGGATGATATGACTTTTACCGCAGCAAAGGCCAAAACAGGCATGGTTTGTTACGATTACCTGGAAAAAAGGGTAGCCAGGGTTCCAGATGACTTTATCACTTTTCTTCAGGAAAAAACATGATGGGATTTTAGCATTAGAAAGGACGCATCCTTTACCATACGGGATTGATGGATTTTCTATAAAAAATGCTAACTGTTCCAGATTCTCCAGTTTAATTCGGCCTGTATTTCCAGCATTTCCATTCCATTTTTGATGGTTGCATGTTGTGCAGCCGCCTTACGCAGAAATTCGGTTTCTATGGGGCGGTAAATAAGATCGAAGCAAAGATGGTTTTCTCCCAATAAATGGTAAGGTATTTTTGGCGAATCGTGGATGTGCGGGTACATGCCCAGCGGCGTACAATTCACGATCAGCAGGTAACTTTTCATGATCTCTTCATTCAAATCCGGGTAGCCCCACGCCCCTGCTGAAAGACTGCGGGATACCACCCTATATTCAATACCCAACCGGGCTAAGGCGTATTGCACGGCTTTGGAAGCGCCGCCGCTTCCCAGAAGCAGGGCATGAGTATGATGGGGCTGAAGGAGCGGTTTAAGGGATGCATAGAATCCTTTCCAATCGGTATTAAACCCTGTTGTTTTTCCCTTATTAAACCGGATACAATTTACCGCACCGATGGCCGACGCCTCATTATCCAGCGCATCGAGGAACGGAATTACAGATTGCTTGTAGGGAATGGTAACTGCAAGACCGGAAATACTCCTGTTCGTTTCCGTTAGTTTCGGAAATACTTCTATAGAAGCAAGCGGAAAAGAAATAAACCGGGCATCCGTAATTTTCTCCCGCTGAAATTTTTCTGAAAAATATTGGGGCGAAAAGGAATGTTCCAGCGGAAACCCGATGAGGCCGAACGTCCGCATCTCCGGGTTAATTTGATTTATTGAGATAGAGGGTGAAGGTATCTCCCCTTAATCCTATGCGCATGGCTTCAAGAGCAATAATTTCATTTGGTGCAATATTGCCCAGGTTTACATTGCACCCCAGCAATTGCAAAAAGTATAGCTGTTGCGCTTTTTGAGGCGCTTCCCAAATTATTCTTTCGCAGGGAATCTGGGTAAGAATTTCCTGTACCAACCCCTCGCGCACTTCACCGGTTCCCCGGTATATCCCCACATTACCTGCCTCGCGGGCTTCCGCAATTACATAAGTGGAGCCGGCTTCCAGTTCGGCTTTCATAAACTCGATCCATTTATAAGGCGGAAATATATGGGTGGCGTCTTTTGAACCCACTTCACTAAGTACTACTCCGTGTTTGGTGAGTTTTTCGATGTATCCGCATTTTTCGGAATGAGGAATGGTTACAGAGCCATCGCTCACTTCCATATAGCTTACCCCAAAATCTTTACACACGTTGATATAATCATCAAACTGGTTTCGGATCAGAAAAGCTTCAAACAGGGTGCCGCCAAAATAAATGGGCATATCATAAGAGCGGTACACTTCCAGTTTTTCACGAAGATTTGGGGTAACAAATGCTGTTCCAAAACCCAGTTTTACCATATCCACATGGGGGGCGGCAATGCTCATGAAGTTTTTCACTTCCTGTATGCTCAGCCCTTTATCCATTACCATGGTAAGGCCGCTATTACGGGGTTTTGCGTTGCGCTCGGGTATTTGGCTTAGGGAAAATTTCATTTAAGGACATTTTTTGATGCGCAAAGATACCTCAATGAATATAAATATGTAAAATTTACACGATTACTTCAGCTTCTTCTTTTTATGGCGGGCTATGATTTCGATCACCTGCTGATGCTGGAGAAAAGTTGGGTTAAGCTCAAGAAACTGCCTGATGAGTTTTGGGTTTGAGTTCATCCCCGATTCCAGCGAAGCAAGCGCTTCCCGCGATTTTCCGAGGGCGAAAAGGAAAAGGCTTTTATAATAATGAAAGATGGGTTTAGATTCAAGATGTTCAAGGGCAAAATAGGTGTATTGTAAGCCTTCTTCAAACATTTCGCCAACATAAAAACATTTCAGCATTTCAATCCACCCCCGGCTGTTTTTCGGCCTTACCCTTACCACGATACCCAGATAGCTGATGGCTTCTTCAAAATTTCCCAAAGCCATGTAGCACTTTCCCATGGCCAGGTTGTATTCCGGCTGCATTTTGTGCACTTTTAAGGCTACTTCCAGAATTTTAATTGCATTTGCCCAGCTTTCTTCGTTCATATATGTGCAGGCAATTTTGAAATGCAACTGGCTGTCTTCGGGATCCATGTGGCTGGCTTTCTTATAATGGAACCTTGCCTGTGCAAAATTCCCCAGCCTGTCGTAGCAATGGCCAATGGCTTCATAAATCACATTTTCGGGCATGGCAAGCTCAAGTACTTTTTCAAGCACTTCAATGGCTTCTTTAAACTTACGCAATTTGATGAAGGCATCGCCCATGTTCCGGTAAGCGAAATCAAATTTTTCATCTATTGCCACAGCATACTGGTAAGCATCTATGGCTTTTTCGTAAAGTTTCAGCCCCTGGTATGCGGCGCCGAGGTTAAACCAGGCAAGTTCGTTATAAGGAAACTCTTCAATAATTTGCTGATGAAGCCGGATGCTTTCCTCATTGCGGCCGGTAAAATCGGTCCAGAAACAAATCTTGTATAAAGCTTCTTCATTGGCAGGATCTATTTCCAGAATCACTTTAAGGCAATCAAATACCTTTTCAAAATTTTCATAATCGTCATATACATCTGCAAGTTCAAAAAGCAGGTCAACTTTTTCATCGCCTTCAAATTTTTGAATGGCATCTTCCAGCAATTCGGCGGCTTTTTCCTGCATATCAAGTGCAAGAAAGGCATCAGTTCGCAGAATGTAGAGGGAAGTATCCTGGTTATCAAAAATCTCTGCTTCGTTCAAAATGTTCAATGCTTCGTGATAGCGCCGCAATGAAATCAGCAAATCGGCCTTTCTGATCAGCATCATAGCCGAGTAGGGGTACCTTTCAAGTGCAAAATCCACAGCTTCAAGGGCAAGGTTAAACTGCTCTTTATCATCAAAATGATCGATGATCCGTTCAAATCCATCCTCCTCTATAAAGCTGTGCCCTCGACCTGCTTTTAAATTATTGTATTGAAGAAGTAATTCCCGCAACTCCTCCCTGTCCTGACGGTGTTGATGACTACTCATTGGTTAATAATGGGTTATCGTAATTTAGGACATTTTGATAATATTTTCGGGTTTTTGTGAATAAATCTGTGATGAACGGTATTTATTTTTTACAGAAATATTAATATATTTGTAACAATTAACTGAATTTTCTAAAATGATGAGGTTCGCCAAAAAAACACTATTGCTAAGTTTCCTTACAGGTGCTATGCTGGTTTCTTTTGCCGACAGGGGAATCGGGAAGCGCACGAAGGCAAAAATTATGCTTAATGTAAACACTGATAACTCCTTTAAAAGCAGCCTTCCCTTAAACCTGCAATCCGGTTTACAATATAAAGGAAGCCTTCTTACTGAAATTCATCACCAGCAGGGTTCAATAACGGCCACCGAACTGGTAACTTACCAAAAAGGAAGCAGTATATATATTGTTCCTTATAAACCAAAAATTATTACTCCGGATGTTAAGCCCGGTTATACCGGCCTTAAGCTAATCATCCATTCTAAATAATTAATGAAACCGCCCTTCCGGCGGTTTTTTATTTACCCTTAATTTCCCTTTTTCAACTGCTGGTTTTCATCGTAGCTCATTACCCTGAAGCCCGATTTGGGTAAATCAAATTTTGTGGATGGGATAATATCGTAACTAAGTGTTTTAAGGGTATAGGTGAAGGTCAGGTTGCCCGATTTCAGGTCGTATTTAACCGGAATTCCCTTTATTTTACCAAACGCATTATTATAATCCGTATTGGGCAACTGGCCGGATGTTGTATAATAAACGATAAAGGGTTTCCCGTCTATTTCTCCTTCTGCAGGCAATACATCAAAATTTCCAATTTTGGACTTTTCGGTTCCTGCCTTAAAATCCAGATCATGAAACAAGCTGTTTTTTTGTTGCCAGTTTTCGCGGGTAAGGGTTATCATCAGCTTCTGGCCGCTGTATTCTTTTAAAATAGCCGCCTTGCCCAAAACATTATTATATATCCCGGATTCGGTACCCAGCGTGCTAACCATTTCGGTTCTGCTCTCTCCTCCTTTTAAAAAAACCGTATAGGTGGCTCCATTAAATGCTTTGGCAATTTGTTCGTTTTGCGGAGCCGAAATACTGATGCTATAGGTTAAGGTAACATCATTATTACGTTGCTGTGCGGATCCGCTGATACCGGAAATCAAAATAAATGCTGTAAAAAATAAATTTTTCATAATGCCTGCTCAGACGCTAAGGTAAGCCCATAAGTGCGAAAATTCTGCTAATTTAACCGGCTCTTAATTGAAAGTGGTAACCCTTACCGGCAGGCAGAAAGCACGAATATGGCCAGGGATTTATTTCCCCGGTTTCCTGTTTTTCATTTCCTGCAGTTTTTTCTGTTGCTCCTGCATGGCAGCCAGCCTTTCTGCAAATTTCGATTTCTTAACCGGCTTTTTCCTGTTTTCGTTTAACCGGGCAAGAATCTTATCGTGATCGATGATGTATTTCTGAATCACAAATTGCAAGATGAGGGTAATGAAATTTGAAACCGTATAATACCAGGTGAGTGCCGCAGGAAGGCGGTTAAAAACCCCCAGCAAAAGAATGGGGAAAAAATACGGCATGTACTTCATAACGGGGTTGCTCTGATCCTGCATATTCGACATGCTGTAAATACTGATCAACAAGCTGGTAACCGTTGCCGTTAGTGTAAACAGGCTTACATGATCTCCGTAAAAAGGAATAGAAAATGGCAGTTGTGCAATTGAATCGTAGGAGGCAAGATCGTGTGCCCAAAGAAAACTCTTTCCCCGCAAATCAATATTTGCCTGGAAGAAATAATACAGCGACATAAATATGGGAACCTGCAACAAAGCAGGCAAACAGCCACCCAGCGGGTTTACCCCGGCCGATCTCCACAGTTTCATTTGTTCCATGCTAAATGCCTGCTGATCGTCTTTATATTTAGCTTTTATCGCATCTACTTCCGGCTTTAGTACCCGCATTTTTGCAGCGCTCACATAACTCTTATATAAGATGGGAGAAGTAATAAGCCTGATGAGCAGGGTAAGGAGCAGGATTGCCAAACCTGCACTGGCAATGTTTTTTTGCAGGAAATCGAATACCGGCAACAGAAAATACCGGTTAATGTATTTTACAAATGCAAAGATTCCGCTACCATAAGGCACCATTTCTTCCATTCCGTTTCCAAACCGTTTAAGGATATGGTAATCGCTGGGGCCATAAAAAAACCGGAATGGCGCAATTGCCACTGTACTATCCGAAAGCTTAACCCTTGCGTTCATATCGGCACGGGTAATGATGTGTGCAGCGGTATCTGCCGGTACAGTCCAGGATACCGATGCCTGTGAGAATTTATTTTTAGCGATCAGGGTTTGGGCAAAAAACTGCTGCTTTACCGCTAACCAGTCAACAGGTTTTGAGAAATTCTTCTCATCAGATTTCATAGTGGTTTCATAATCGTAATCGCCATCCTGCATAAAACTGATATGCCCCTGGGTTTTTTCATAATCGAGGTTTCTTTCTACCTGAACGGCTTCTGCCTTCCAGTTTACCGGAATGGTTTTCTGCGTAAAAAACTGATCGCCCTGGTTGGTAAGGATATTAAAATCTACCGCATAGCTGTTGGGATGTAAAATGAACTGATGCCGGATGGTTCTGCCTGAAGAATCCCCCAGGTTATAGCTAATGGTTTTAGATCCATCGGCAGAGGTGGTTACTGCTGATGGTGTAAAATATAACTGGTTCGATTGTACCGTTCCGTTGCCGGCATTTAAGGTATAGGAAAAACTGTTGTAGCTCCCGTCAACAAGAATTAGCGGGCTGCCATCGTACTTTTTATATTTTTTGAGTTCCACCCAATGGGGTTGTGCGCCCTTATTAGAAATCCCAACTTTTAATACTTCATTTTCTAAATAGGTTATTTCCTCTTTTCCGGTGTTTATTTCAAAATTCCGGATTTGATCTGCCACTTTTAACGAATCGCGCCGAAGTGATTCGAGCCTTACAGCCTGGGTATCTGTTTTTGGCTGTAACGCGGCAATAGAATCAGCCTTTCTTTTTTGTTCGGCCTGGTAAGAGAGCTGGCTTTTGCTGTTAATAATAAACATTCCGATCAGCAGGATACCAATCAGCACAAAACCAATAATCGTATTTCTATCAAATCCCATAAACTGAATTTAGGAGTGCAAAGGTAAGGTTTTCGAAAAGTGGAGGCTTACCGCTAAAAAAAAAGCCCTTTTTCAAGGGCTTTCCATAATGAGATTTTGAAATTATTTCTTCGGTTTTGCAGCAGCAGGAGCAGCAGCAGTAGAAGCAGCGGCAGTAGCTGCAGCAGTAGAGGAAGCAGCTTCTTCCTGTTTTAACTGGCGCGTCATGGTAATAGAAGCAATGGGAATACGCGGAGAATTTAATACTTCCATTCCTTCGGCTACTACATCCTGAACACGCAAATTTCCATTGAGTTCAAGGTCGGTAATATCCACGTTGATTGATTCACGCAAATACTTAGGATAAGTTTTCACCTTTAGGCTCTTCATTTTTGTAACCAGTTTACCACCTGCTTTTACCCCTGCAGGCGATCCGGTAAATTTAAGCGGCAATGAGGCAATAACTTTTTTGTTGTCAACAAGTTCCAAAAAATCAACATGCAATACTTCATCATTCACTTTATCAAACTGAATGTCTTTTAAAATACAACGATGTTGTTTTCCGTCAACACTGATTTCTGCAATTAAAAAATCGGGTGTGTAAATAATTGATTTGAATGCAGATGCAGGTGCAGAAAAGTTGATTTCCTGGTTACCACCGTAAATTACACCTGGCACGAGTTGTTGAGAGCGAAGTTGGCGGGTGGCTTTTTTTCCGCTTTCGGTCCTCAACTGTCCTTCGATTGTAATTGTTTTCATGTAAAAAATTTTATGAGGCGCAAAGGTAGGGTTTTCTGCATGTGAATATGCAGCCTTTACCCACAAACTAAATTTAACGGAGAAAATCCTGATTGACTATCAATTACTTACATTGGCCGTGTTCGGCCTTTTATAAACAGGCTGTTAATGCTCTTATTTTCGTAAGCATTTCTAAGGGCTACGGCAAACAGTTCGTCGGTGGAGAGGATTTTAATTTTCTTCGACAAATTCTTAACCGGTATGGTATCACAAACCACCAGTTCTTCCAGAACGCTGTTATCAATATTCTGAAAAGCATTTCCACTTAGCACCGGATGGGTGCACAAAGCCCTTACACTTCTTGCGCCACTTTCTTTTATAAGTGCAGCACTTTTAGCCAGGGTTCCTCCGGTATCGCATATATCATCAATCAGGATCACATCGCGGTTAGAAACATCTCCAATCAGCACCATACTGGCAATTTCATTTGCACGTTTACGGTGCTTATCGCAAATCACCATTTCACATTCAAAATAGCTCGCAATTTCTCTGATGCGGTTGGCGCTCCCCACATCGGGTGCGGCAAAAGTGAGGTTCTCGAGCCGGAGTTGTTCTATATAGGGGATAAAAATGGCGGAAGAGTCGAGGTGATCTACCGGAATATCAAAATAACCCTGAATTTGGGGAGCATGAAGATCCATGGTTACCACCCTGTCGGTACCGGCGGCAACCAGCATATTGGCTACGAGTTTAGATCCGATGGCCACGCGGGGTTTGTCTTTCCTGTCCTGGCGGGCAAATCCGTAATAAGGGATTACGGCAATTACTTTATCGGCAGAAGCTCTTTTTGCTGCGTCTATCATCAGCAAAAGTTCCATCAGGTTATCAGTTGGTGAAAAAGTACTCTGTATAAGAAATACGTATCTCCCCCTGATGCTTTCCTGAAACTCCACCCCTATTTCCCCATCGCTAAACCGTTGCACGGTAACTTTTCCAAGTGGTTCGCCAAATTTCTTTGCAATTTTTTCGGCCAGGTATTTAGATCCTGTTCCGGAGAAGATTTTGGCATTGGATTGCATAAAGAAATATTACCGGGGTTTTGTTATTGGTTGTGCGAAAATACAGTTAGTTTACATGAAATGGAATGTGTTTATGGAAAAAAATGTACCCCTGAGAAAATCAATCAAAAACTGGTTGGCCGATGAGAGACCCAGAGAGAAACTGGCTGTTTCCGGCGCAGAATACCTGAGCAATGCGGAACTGATAGCCATTTTATTGCAACATGGCACCAAAAACCGGAGCGCACTGGAACTTGCCCGGGAGGTGATTCAGCTTGCTGAAAACAATATTGATGAACTGGGAAAGTTGAAATTATCGGAATTAAAAAAAATATCCGGCATAGGCTCTGCAAAAGCAATTACCATACTGGCGGCGCTTGAGTTGGGCAGGCGAAGATTTTCAGCACACCGCATTCAGCGCATGGTGGTTCGCAGCAGCAATGAGATTGCCCTTTACCTAAAAACCACACTGCGCGATTACCCGCATGAAGTTTTTGCGGTGCTGTTTCTTAACCGTGCCAATAAGATCAGGCATTTCGAAATTGTGAGCAGTGGCGGAATTACGGGTACCGTTGCCGATCCGCGAATTATCCTTCGTAAAGCATTGGAGCACGAAGCCACATCCATTGTAATTTCCCATAATCATCCATCGGGTAACCTGCAACCCAGCAAAGCCGATAAAGACATTACCGAAAAAATAAAAAATGCTGCCGGCTATTTAGATATACAGGTTCTCGACCACATTATTGTGAGCGATGACGGGTATTTTAGTTTTGCCGATGAAGGATTATTGTGATCAGGCCTGGCCTGCCGGGCCCCCAAAATTGAATGGAATTTCCACTGCCTCAAGATCCTGGATATTTCCGTTGGTTGTTTCAAATTTCTTCACATTATCAATCAGTGCCTTCATAAACCGTTTTGCATGAAATGGAGTCAGGATAATCCTGTTCTTCACCCTGCTCTTGGGTGTTCCGGGCATTACATTTACAAAATCGATCACAAACTCAGCATGGCTGTGGGTAATAATGGCCAGGTTGGCATAAGTGCCTTCGGCTATTTCTTCAGAAATTTCAATATTCAATGCTGCGGGTGCCTGTTCGTTGTTGGCCATAGTTTTTTTTTGCAAAGATAACAGTACCATTACAGCTTAGGTAACTTCACAAAAAAAAACAGGCTGCAATTTGTTTGCAGCCTGAATAAAAAACGAACTCAATTATTGCTTAACTAATATTTCTTCAGTAACACGCCATCCGTTAGCTCCCATATATCCATACCGCACTTTAAAAGTTTTGGTGGCGGGGTCGTAGGTATTGTTGCATTGTGAAGAATTTGGCCAGCCCGGTGTATAGCCCGGATCACTGGGAGGTAATCCATCATCAAACTGGGTATATGGTCCGCCTTCAGCACCCGGGGCTACTGAAATGGCAACATGGTTTGTAGCATCGTCCACTTCAAACACAGCTACATAATTCGATGTACCCAAATCGCCCAAATCGCAAAGCAACTGGGTAGAGGAAAGAGGTGCCAGTATTTTTGTTTCATCAATTGCTCGTGGAAGAGTAGGATGATATAACCAGCCTGTGGACTGATAGGTTCCTGCAAGCGGATTCCCAATTAAATGGAAATATGCCGTACTGGTACCAGGCGCTTTAATCAGGTTTGACGGCCCGTCAATATTGGTAATGGTAATTGGAACCATCAGGTTCAATGCGGGGTCAATTTCATCCGGGTTAAAAATCAGGGAAACAGGCTCTGAATAAATAGCGCCTGCAGGTATTACCACAGTATTAGAAGATAAATGATAGGCTGATGCTGATAATAGCTGATATTGAGCTGAAGGATCATCTGCAACCGTTTCATTATATCTGGCTACACCATCCGGATCAACGCCCAGGGTTACCGTAATTGGCTGATCAGAAACATGTGCGGCATCTAATTCAAGAGTAATTTCTACTGTAGGATCACCAGGATCCAAAACCAGGTTGGCAGAACCAAAACCTGCATCCAAACCACCATAAGAGGCTATTTTTATAATTTGCTGCCCGTTATCGCCAAGCTGATCATAAACCTTTGGTTTATCGCAGGATGCGAATACTGCAATGGCTAAAAGCGGAAGAATGAATTTTTTCATATTTGGTTGTTGCTGTTATTATTTAAAATTCAACAATTATTGATCCCACCACATACGGGCGTTCATCACATCGCCGCCCTGGAGCAGGCCTGCGGCCGCTTCAACATTATCTTTGTTGAGGGCATATTCAGATGTACCATAAACTAAGCGGCGTGGAATTTCTTTGGGGTTATTGGTTGCAAATACTGTTGGCTTAAGATTTGGAACTCCGGTACGGCGCCATTCGGACCAGGCCTGCAACCCATCGCCAAATGAAGCCAGGTAACGTTGCAACTGAATGCGTTGTAAGGGTGTAGTGGTAACGGCATCCTGATTGGGTACTGCCGCATAATCGGCAAGAAATCCGATTTGGGTTCCGCCACCTGTACCTGTATTAAAATTGGCTTTATCGCCGGCAAGATAAGCAGCAGCGCCACTTACCCCCCATTGTTCAAACGAAGCGGTAACACCTGCATTATAATATGCCTGGGCCGAACCGCTAATCCATCCGCGCTGGGCAGCTTCTGCTTTAGCCAGCAGAACATACGCTGCAGGAATGGTTACCAGTGTTGTAGTTGATTGAACATAAGCGGGTGCAAAAGGACTGGCATAAGCGCCTGAAACAGAATTGCTATATGCCACTGCCTGTTCGCGCGGTAAGCCATAAGGGAAAGTTGCTCCACCCGATCCGTATGCGCTGCGGCGGGGGTCGCTCATATTATCCAGTATATCGCCTAAAGTTTTAGAAAGGGCGTAATCTTTACGGCCATTTAATGCACTGTAAAATGGATTTGTTTCTGCCACTGAAGTTCCGGAATAAGCACGGGCAAAATTCTCATCATTGGTTTCAATAGCCCCTGCAGGATCGCTGGCGGCAGCAGCAAATTCAGTAGCTGCAAGCTGCCCTGCATTGGGATATACCTTACTCATCCGCAAAGCAATGAGCATACGCATACTGTTAGCCAGCTTTTTCCACATATTTACATCGCCATTATAATAAAAATCTCCGCTCACGCCAGGGCCATCATCAAATCCTGCAATTGCATTTTTCAGATCGGTAAGCATCTGATTGTACACATCTTCCTGGGCATCATATTTAGGGGTAATATTGTCTGCCATTTGAAGCGCCTCAGAATAGGGAATATCTCCCCAGCGATCGGTGAGGTTCCAGAAATAATACACTTTAGCAATGGTAGCCACCGCAATCTGATTTGCATTTGAACCCGAAGGGTTACCCGGAGAACCCAGTACGAAAACGGTTGATTTGGTTGCCGGATCTTCATTCCTTTGAATAATGGTTTCCAAATCCATCAAAGGACCGGAATATATTCCGCCATAATCCAATTGGGGATTTGCATAAGTAGAAACATCGGAATATTGTGTTTCCGACCATTGCTGTGAATACAATTCACCTCGAATACCTGCCCGGGTGCTCGATTGCAGGCCTGCTATAGATGCCAGGGCATTGGTTAGCAGGTTACTGGTAACAGGCTGAGTAACCGCATCTGTACGGTCGTCGGTATTGCCAAAATCGGAAAGTTTCTGGCACCCCGAAAACAGCATTGCAGCACCTACACCCGCCAGGGTAAATATTTTTATTTTGCTTAAATATCTCATCAGGTTGAATTTTAAACTGTTTAATTAAAAGTTCAGTTTCAGGTTAAATCCGATAGATCGGGTTCCGGGGAACTGGGCGTTTTCACCCTGTACACCACTGATTTCGGAAGGATCAAAATCCTTTGTTTTGGCATAAATCAGCCAGAAATTCCTTCCTATTACGGAAAAGGTTGCTCCGGTAATATATTTACTGAGGTGGCCCATTTTTTCTACCGGGAATTTGTAGCCTACACTTACTTCGCGAAGTTTTACATACGAAAGGTCGTAAACATGGGTTTCGCTGATTTTAGAGGTATAAAACTGATGATAATAATCGTAGCCATCTACATACATATCCACGTTTTTACCATCCTCATCCACACCAATTACATGCACACCGCCACCATCTTCCACTGCATTACGAACCGGAACCCCGCGATCGTTTAGAGCAGCAGTACGGGTAGTTAGGCCTGAAAAATCGCCCCAGTAATTACTTAGTGAGAAGAATTTTCCGCCCCATGAATAATCGATGTTTATGTTGGCAAAAAAGTTTTTAAACAGGGTGAAGGAATTTTGAACACCTCCGGTATATTTTGGAAGAACCGATCCGTAATTTACATCCGATTCAGGAATGTACATTCCATCTGCATCTACAACCGGTAAGCCGGCATCGTTCCTTTTAATTCCGGTGCCGTGTAATTGTCCCCACTCCATTCCTTCTTCACTAACCGTCCATGCAGAAAGCGGGTTAGAACTTGTGGGACCGTAATCACCAAAAGCGGTAACCAGGCGTGTAATACCCGGTGCAATGGAAACCACTTTATTTTTCAGAAGATATGCCCAGGTACCGGTAATGTCCCAAACAAAATTCCTGGTATTAACCGGGATGATATTAGCCTGAACATCAATTCCTCTTTTATCCACTTTACCGGCATTGGTAACATAAGATGTGATACCCGAAGCTTCGGATGTTGAAACTGATACCGGGAAATCTTTATTGGTACGCATCCAGTAAGTAACATTAAGGCCAACGCGGTTTTTAATTCCGCGAAGCTCAACCCCGATTTCTTTTTCTTCATTTACCGCGCCATGCAAAGTAGGGCTGGGAATTTCGTTAGGTATCGACATAGTAGGATATCCTCCAACCGGAGAACCCTGGTTGTAATATATATCGAGGTCGTATGCACTTAGTGAATTTAATACCTGACCCCACGATGCCCTTAATTTACCATAGTTGAGTAACCTTTTATTTTTAATTAAATCACTAAACACAATAGAAGCTCCCACCGATTTGGTATCAATATGAAAATCTATTGGTTCGGCTGATGCATAATCGCGACGGAAAGTTCCTTCAATAAAGGCCCAGTTCCGGTATCCCACATCGGCCCGGATAAATAACGCGCGGCTCTTATAATTTGTAATGGTTTCAAAATTATTTGTTGCGTTATTACGTATAGGGTTAACCGAATTAGCAAGGGAGTAAACGCCGGGAATTACCAGGCCTCCGCTGGTATTTGCATCATAAGAATTAAAATGTGCTTTAGTAACTACGACCCCTGCATTTGAGTTCACCTGAAAGTCCCTGATTTTTTTATGATAGGTAAGAATCAGGTTGTAATTCTGCGAAATACTTTTTGAAATACCCGATTTATAGGAAGCCACATTGGTTTCGGCGGTGGTTTCCCCATAAGGATTAAATCCGGTTTGCACGCCACTTAACTCAATTTCGCTTGGATAAATATCATAAGCGCTCGTATTGAGTTGCTGGCGGCGGTAAGTACCGGTAAGGTTCAGGTCGTTATTAAATTTATAAGTAAGTGAAACATCGCCAAACAACCTGCTCCTTTCATCAAAAGACTGGATCTTATCGAACCATACATAGGGATTGATCCAATAGTTGGCTTTATAAAAAGATGCAGGATCATCGGGATCGTAAGAATCCGGGTTTGAAAGGTTCCAGGAAGCATAAACCCCGTCTGGCGTACGTAAATTTCTGAGGTCTCTCAGAATTTTTGTATCCAAATCTCTGTGAAACCATTCGTTAAATGAACCGGTTGACATATTTGAATATGCATCATCATTATTTGCATTTCTGCGCTGATTAACATAATTGATGTTAGCCGCTACCGTCCAGCGCCTGGAAAGTTCGAGACTCACATTTGTATTTAGGGTATTTCGTTTCAGGTACTGATTGGGAATGAGGCCCTTTACATCCAGATTGGTATAGGAAATTCTCACATTCATGTTATCGGTAGCCTTCGAAAACGAGAAGTTATTTGTTTTGGTAATGCCTGTGTTATAGAAATCTTTAACGTTATCGGGCTGTGGCACCAGTTTAGCGGTTTTAAATGAATTTTCGTGGCCGCCATACCATGCATACCAGGGAATGTATTCCTGACCGGCCATGCGTGGCCCCCAGGAAGCATCATCATCATAATTGTGATAGTACTTGCCACTCAGCGCCTGCCATTCTATGGGCTGGCCGGGTTGCCATTCGTACAGGTACATTTCCGGACCCGAGCCGCCGGAATAAGAATTCTGATAATCGGGAGTAATATAAACTTTATCGAAAGTGATGGCAGAATTAATTTCGATTCCTACTCCGGGTGTATTTTTTCGAGCTGTTTTGGTAGTAATCACAATGGCACCATTTGCTCCGTCGGGGCCGAAAAGTGCAGCAGAAGCGGGCCCCTGATATACGGTGATGTTATCAATATCATCCGGATTAATGTCGCCAGAGCTGGGAACTATGGTTCCATCCACAACATAAATAGGACCGCTTCCCACACCTATTCCGTTTTCACCACGCAGGCGGATAATGGTTTCGCGGCCGAGGGCTACTGCCGACTGGCTTCGAACCTGTGCCCCGGCAACCTTACCGGCAAGTGCATTGTTCAAATTTGCAGCGCGCACCGTATTCAGTTGCTCCGAACTTACATTCTGAACATTTGAAGACTGGCTGCGAAGTGTGCGTTTGGTTTGGAAGGCACTGGTAACAATTACTTCCTTAATGGTATTGGCTTTTAGCACCAACTCGGTAGTAATGGCTGAGGTGGTTCCCGTAATATTAACGGTTGCCACTTCAAAATTGGTTGAGGAAATCTGGAGAACATCGCCGGTTTTTACCCGGATTGAATATTCCCCATTAACATCTGTTTGTGCCCCGGTTTTTGAGCCCTGAACCAAAACAGACGCAAAAGGCACGGCTTTTCCTGTATTGTCAACCACTCTACCGGTAACAACACGAGTCTGCGAAAAGGCTAACACCCCGGAGAGCATCAGCACTGTAAACAGTAACAAAAATCTTCTCATGTGCGGTCTAATTATTGTTTAATTGAATCGTAAAAATAGGGATAATTCCTTCTTCTTAAAAAAAATGTTAAATCGGGTGAACGGTAAGAATTCCCCTAACATTTAGGACATAAAGTTAAAGTTTTCTGCTGCTTAATGTGAAAAAAAACTTAAAGCTTCCAGTATAGTTGCAGTTTTACCTCGGTTTTATGTGTTCCTTCAATTTCATCGAGGCCTGAACCAATAGAGGTTCTGTTGGGATTAACGGTTTGTGCTATTCTGCCATAAACGGTTAATCTCCGTGTAAGGTCGTAACTCAGGTTGAGGTAATAACGATAGCCTTTATCATAAAAAACCGGTATGGAATAGGAAAATAATACATCATTTTCAAAGGTGTATAACCTGCTGTTGTAATCGTCCGTTTCAAAATATTGTAACCTGATACCGGCAGAAAACGGTTTCATGATGGGTTTATATAACACATCCGCAAAAATTAAAAACCCGCGCGAATCGGCCGGCCCTTTATGATCGAACCAAACCATTTCAGTACGGTTTCTAAGGGTTACCGAGCGGCTTATCTTATAGCTGAATTGTGTACGCCAGTTTTGTTTGGGTTGCGCAGGAACGGGAGACAGGGTTAAGCCATCCGGATTATAATTAATGGCCTTGCTTTCCTTTTTAAACCTGCTGTAAATTTCCAATTGCCGGTTTGGGCGGTAAGTAAGCTGTATTAAATAATCTGAGCCGTTGGAGGGTGCATTCACTCTGTAACGCAGCCAGGGAAACTTATAAAAATCGAAATAGCCGTTAATTTGCCATGCAGATGATGGCCTAATGGCAATTCCCGTATATAGTCCCTGCTCGTTGGTTGGGTATGTTCCTTCGGTAAAAGCATTCGTGTATAAGGATTGGTATTTCCGGTTAATATTCCGGTATAGCATACTAATGTCAACCGAATTTGCAGCACTTAATAATATGCCATTTACAAAAGCCGTGCCTCCGGTGGCATTGGTTGCCGCTTCGCCAAAAAAGTGAAAGTTTTTAAATGTGATGCTGTAATCAATACTGTAATTCCCAAACGATTTTCCGGATAAGGCAAACAGGTTGTAAGGATCGGAAGACTTCTGCAGGGGTAATTTAAACTGGTAATGAATACCATTAAATCCAATATGCAGGCGCTTATACTGAAAGGCAAAATTGCCACCAAAACTAAGCTGACGCTGAATTCCTTTATCTTCCAGTTCGCTTTGGGTGCGATGGTAACCGGTGGTTTGCAAAGAAGATACGATATCTTCAAACTGCTGTAAAGTATCGGCAGCTATAAAATTAGCATCCAGTTTCCGGTACGATCCAAATGCTGTAATCTCCCAGTTTTTCCTGCCTATGGTGATGGCTGCACCCCGGTGAAAATTTATTTCCCCCGCCGAATTGTAAGGGCGCAATACACTCGATTGCCTTTTAATGGTTGAGATATCGGGGCCTTTTTTAAAAGCAAGGCTTTGCCATTGGGTTAGCCCCTGCCCCATATTTACGGTATAATCGCCAATGGCCAGCGCTTTTATAATACCAAGCCTCCTGATAAAGATATGGGCAGAGTAAAAATCAAATCCCTGGCTTTGCCCTCCTTTAAAAAATTGTTCGCCGGCGTCTTTTTCGCCCAATATACCAAACTGCAGCAGGTTCTGATAAACATATTTATACCTGAAATATACTTTTTGTGGCGAGCCGGGGTAATAATTTTTTGCTGTGGAAGAATCGAGCAGGTAACCCCGCGATTTTTCCAGCACCCGGGTAACCCTGAGTAAAATGCTGTGTTCCCCTTTCTTTAGCCGCTGGCCTAAATCAGCAACCGGATTAACCGATTCCGAAACTTCAATATATGGCAGGATCTTTTTAATGCTGTTTAAATCCCAGCCTGGAATAGCCTGTAATTCATACACACTGTTTAGTTTTCCGAGGTACTGCCGGTAAGTGATCAGGTTTTGAATCTGTAGTGCAGAAAGCGGACGGAGTTCGTTCAGTAAAACAGCATCGGCCGTATTCAGGTTAATGGGATGTTTTAAATACTGGGCAAGTTCCTGCTGATACGAATCGTCTTCCGTTTCTGCATCTTCATTATTCTGGGTAAGATTTTCCAGTTCCTGTTCAATATTGGATGAAGGCTGCTCCGGTGTATTTGGCGGGTTTTCTACCTGCGCACGGGTAGTAACCGGATCCAGCATTAACATCATAACGATCAGGCATAGCAGCAGTTTTGGTATGCACCCTTTTCTGCCCCGCATCAGTTTCCCTGTTTTTTAGATTTTCCAAAATTTGTGGCAATCAGCAGGGCGGGCGAAAAACCAAGCTGCGGATGATAATTTGCGGCAATATCGATACGCAATGCACTCCAGGCCAGCCCAAGACCCGCAAAATAACCCGAGGTTTCGCTGGTAAATCCTGCACGGGCAAAAAATTGTTTTTTAAACCTGTACTGTACTCCACCAATTACATTTAATGGCATATCCTCCTGCTTCACCACTTCCACACTGGCAAAAAAATCATCCGATGCATCATAACCCACACCAAACTTATATGCCGAAGCTAATTTCTCATCGGAGTTTTTTCCCAATTCGGCTTTTACCGGGTTATATACATGCACCCCTCCGCTTAGCCGGTCGGTAAAATGCATAATGGCTCCTATTTCAAAATTGACGGTAGATGCTTTGTTATATCCCGGAATCTGGTAACTGTAGTAATTAAACTGTACTCCAAGATCCAATGCTTTTCCTAAACTCCGCGCATAAGCAAGCCCCACCTGGCTTTCATTAAAATTTTTAAACCCATCGTACTTCAGGTTAACCCCGATATTTCCCAAACTTGTGGGGATGGCTGCGCCAAATGAATAAAGGCTGTTTTCCTGAAGCATAAACCTCCTTTCTCCATATACACCTAAACTCACCTGATCAATGCGTGCAAGCGCTGCCTGATTGCTGCTAAAACTAAATACATCGGCCTGTTGCTGGCTGTAAGCGCCCAAACCGAGGTATGGCATGCCAATATTATAGCGTAAAGTTTGCCCATGTACAAATCCCACAGAACAGAAAAAAATTGCGGCTATGCCACAGAAAAATATCTTATAAATTTTCAACATCATATTCAAGTGCCCAAATTATACATTTTTCGCCGAGGGATTCCATACTTAGGGGTAAAATATAATCAGTATTTGTTAGTTAATTTTGCACAATGCAAATTTTAGACGGTAAACCTGCCGCACAAACGATAAAAGAAGCCCTTCAAAAAAAAATAAATTCCCTTCCGGCCGGATCCCGAAAACCCTGCCTGGCTGCGGTGCTTATGGGAAATAATCCCGCCAGCGAAACATACGTTGCCAGTAAAATCAGGAATTGCCAGGAAACAGGTATTGAAAGCAGGATGGTAAAACTGCCGGATGATGCTGAAGAAAAAATTTTGTTAGATGAAATTGCCCGTTTAAATAAAGACCCGCAGGTGGATGGCATTCTTGTTCAGCTTCCTTTACCTGCCCACATCAATGAAACCAAGGTTATTGAGCTGATAGACCCCGATAAAGATGTGGATGGATTTCACCCGGTAAATGCCGGTAAACTTATGCTTAATGAACCCGGCTTTGTACCCGCAACCCCTTATGGCATTATGCTGCTGCTTCAGCATTACCAGATCGAAACTTCGGGAAAACATGCCGTAATAATCGGAAGAAGCAATATTGTGGGCAGGCCAATGAGCGTTTTATTAAGCCAGCCGGGTAAGCAGGGAAACTGTACGGTTACCGTTTGCCACAGCAAAACCCAAAACCTTGCAACCTATACACGGCAGGCAGATATTATTGTGGCCGCCATCGGCAGGCCCGAATTTTTAAAAGCCGATATGGTAAAGGAAGGAGTAATTGTAATAGATGTGGGCATAAACCGGGTGGAAGACAAAACCAAAAAATCCGGGTTTGCATTAAAGGGTGATGTAGATTTTGCCGGGGTATCCCAAAAATCAGCATGGATTTCGCCTGTACCCGGCGGTGTGGGGCTGATGACCATCGCTGCCCTGCTTACCAATACATACCATGCTTTTGAAAAACGCCAATCGAGAAACTGATCAATGAAAGAAAAACAGGATTATGATGCGGATTCCCTACCGGTAATGGAGCATTTTTACACCATACAGGGAGAAGGATATCACCAGGGAAAGGCCGCTTACTTCATCAGGCTGGCCGGATGCGATGTGGGATGTGTATGGTGCGATGTAAAAGAAAGCTGGGATGCAGCTAACCATCAACGTTATACCATATCCGAAATGGCATCATGGGTTGAAAAAGCCGGAGCTAAACTTGCGGTAATTACCGGCGGCGAACCGCTGATGCACAACCTGGTTTCGCTCACAACGGCACTTCTTGAAAAAGGCATCGCCACCAACCTGGAAACTTCAGGGTCTCACCCCCTGAGCGGCAAGTGGAGCTGGATATGCCTTTCACCAAAAAAATTTAAAGCCCCATTACAACACATCCTGCCACTTGCCAATGAACTGAAAGTGGTCATCTTTAATAAATCTGATTTTGCGTGGGCCGAAAAATTTGCCGCAGAAATGAATTCGGAATGTAAGCTTTACCTTCAGCCAGAATGGGATAAAGCAGCCCAGGTATTACCGCTTATTATCGATTACATAAAAGCTCATCCCGAATGGGAATTATCGGTACAGGTGCATAAATACATCCACGTACCCTGAGGTCTTTTTTAACAAGCCCCGGTTACCCGCTTTTGTTTTTTGACATAACTTCAATTTGAAACATTTTACCGTGAAGCTGAAAACAATTACCGCTTTTGCCATTTTATTACTCCTGCAACATTTTTCGTATGGCCAGTGGTACGATCCGGATAAAGTAGGAAAAAAAGCCGGCAATATTTATGCGCAGGCTTACGAAAAAGCATCCGATGGGAATTATGCCGAATCCATGTTACTGCTTGAAAAAGCCCTTGACTTAGATCCAAAATTTGTGGATGTTTATCTCTCACGTGCAGGCATATACGCCAGCATGAAAAATTACAAAGCCTCCGTGCAGGATTTTGAAAAAGCCTTTGAACTGGATTCCGTTTACTCGAAAACCTACCTGCTCCCCTACGCCATATCGCTGGCAGGAACAGGAAATTTTGAAGAAGCCCTGCAGCGGGTAAATGAATTTCTGCAAACTCCTCACCTTAACCCGCAAAGCATTAAAGCAGGGAATTACCGTAAAAAAACATTTGAATTTGCCCTACAATATGCAAAGGAACATCCCATGGGTAATTATGTTTTCTCTCCGCGCAACCTGGGGCCAAATGTAAACAGCGAAGCGCTGGAATATTATCCATCCATTACCATCGACAGCAGCCGGCTGGTGTTTAGCCGGATGAACGGCCACGATGAAGATTTTTATGAAACCGTAAGAACCGACTCCGGCTGGGCGCCCGCAAAACCAATGGGCGGTAAAATAAATACCCATTATAACGAAGGTGCACAGAACCTATCGCAGGATGGCGAATGGTTTATTTTTGCCGGATGCGGATACCCCGAAGGGGAAGGAAGTTGCGACCTCTACTTTTGCCGAAAAACGAAAAACGGTACATGGACAGAACCCGAAAATTTAGGCATGGTGGTGAACAGTGAATTTTGGGATTCTTCACCCAGCCTAAGCCCCGATAAAAAAGACCTGTATTTTTCCAGCAGCCGCCCGGGTGGCTATGGCGGAAAAGACCTTTATGTAACCCACCGTACTTTACAGGGAAAATGGACCGTACCCGAAAACCTCGGCCCTCAAATTAACACCGCCGCCGATGAAAGCTGCTCCTTTATTCATGCCGATAACCAAACCCTGTACTTCAACAGCAGCGGGCACGATGGCTATGGATTAACCGACCTTTTTTTAAGCAGAAAAAACCCTGATGGCACCTGGGGCAAACCCGTTAACCTGGGTTACCCCGTTAATACCATCGATGATGAAGGCTCGCTGATCGTATTTGCCGACGGAAAAACTTCGATCTATGCCAGCGATGGCGCCGATACTTATGGCGGCCTCGATTTGTACAGCTTCGAACTAAGGCCGGATATCCGGGCAGAAAGAACCATCTGGGTGAAAGGAAGGGTTTACGACATCAACACCAAACTCGGCCTTCCATCAACCGTTGAACTAACGGATATAAATAACCGAAATTTAGTTTCTCATCTTCAAACCGATGAAGACGGAAGTTACCTCGTTACCCTTCCCGAAGGAAAAGATTATGCCTTTAATGTAAACCGGAAAGGCTACCTCTTTTATTCGCAGAATTTTTCGTTAAACGGCCAGCAACAGGATTCGGCATTTCATATCAACATTCCCCTTCAGCCCATCGCCAAAGGCTCTTTTGTGGTACTAAAAAATATTTTCTATGCCACTAATAAATTTCAGCTTGAACCCCAATCGCAAACCGAATTAAATAAGGTGGTTGATTTTTTGAAAGAGAACCCGAAAGTAAAAATCAGGATTTCGGGATATACCGATAATATAGGTACAGAAAAAGACAACATTGCTTTAAGCACAAACAGGGCAAAGGCTGTAGCCGGTTATTTAACGGAAAACGGGATTGGAAAAGACAGGGTAAGTTTTAAAGGATGGGGATCTGTGCAACCCGTCAGCAATAATGATACGGAAGAAGGCCGGGCACTAAACCGCCGCACCGAACTTAGTATTGTAGCAGTGGAGTGATCTTTAGCTTCGCAGGGTGGAGCAATTTTCAGAAACCGTTTACCTGTTGAGCTTATTGGAAATTAAAGGAATCGGTGCCATTCAGGGGAGTCTGCTCATCCGCCATTTTAAATCGGCAGAAAAAATTTTTAAGGCCTCCCCTTATGCATTAAGGGAAGTGGAAGGCATGAGCAGGGCAAGGATCTCATCTTTAAAATCCTATAAAAATTTTGAGGAGCAAAAAATTAAAGCGCAAATCCTCAAAAAAAATGACGTATCTGTTATACCCTGTACCGATGAAAATTTCCCCAAAAGGCTTTTACATTGTTACGACTGCCCGCCGCTGCTTTTTTATAAAGGGAATACTAACCTCAACGCACAACGCATCCTTGCCGTAGTTGGTACCCGGTCGCCTACGGTTTATGGGAAACAGGTAATCGAAAATTTTTTTGAAGGATTTAAATCATACAATATTACCATCCTCAGCGGGCTGGCATTTGGAATCGATAGCATGGCGCACCGCAACGCTTTACGAAACGGATTACCAACCATTGGAGTATTGGGGCATGGCCTCGATACCATCTATCCTTCACTCAACCATTCCCTGTCGAAAGAAATGATTTTGAATGGCGGACTGATAACAGAATTTCCTTACGGCACAAAACCCGACCGACAAAATTTTCCTAAGCGAAACCGGATTATTGCCGGAATGTGCGATGCCGTACTGGTGATTGAATCGGGGCAAAAAGGCGGATCGGTAATTACCGCCGAAATGGCCAACGATTACAACCGCGATGTGTTTGCATGCCCCGGAAGAATTAACGATGAAAAAAGCACAGGCTGTAATGAACTGATAAAATCCAATAAGGCACAACTTATAAATACGTTCGATGACCTGCTGGTTAATATGAACTGGAAAACCCGCCGGCAAACATCCATGCAGCAATCGCTGTTTCTATCTCTAAATGAAGAAGAAAAGCGGGTTACAGAAATTTTGCAAAAACAGGAAAGCCCCGATGTTGACATTATTGCCCTTACCACCGGCTTCAGCCCCGGAAAGCTTTCGCAGATACTGCTGTCGCTGGAACTAAACGGTATTGTTTACCGCATATCTGGAAACCGTTACCGGATTTTGGGAACCTGATAAAAAAAATCATTTTACCTTCGCCTATGGCAACAATAAAGGCAAACTCCACACGCAATTCTTCAGTAAAATTAACCGACGGTCTCACTTTTGATGACGTGCTGCTGATTCCTGCTTATTCGCAGGTTTTACCCAGAGACGTTGACATTAGTACCCACCTTACTCCTTCCATAAAATTAAATATCCCAATCCTTTCGGCTGCCATGGATACGGTTACGGAAGCCCAGTTGGCCATCGCCCTGGCAAGAGAAGGCGGCCTGGGCATTTTGCACAAAAACATGACCATTTTACAACAGGCCGAACAGGTGAGAAAAGTGAAAAGAAGCGAAAACGGACTGATTCTCGATCCCATCACCCTTCACCGCGATGCTACCATTGGGGAAGCCCTCAAATTGATGAAAGAAAATAAAATTGGCGGAATCCCCATTGTAGAACAGGATAATAAATTAGTGGGCATACTCACCAACCGCGACCTCAGATTTGAAACCAACCTCAGGCAAAAAGTTTCTACGGTGATGACCACCGAAAATTTAGTAACGGCGCCCGAAGGAACCGACCTCAAAAAAGCAGAACTGATCTTTAAAAAAGCTAAAGTTGAAAAGCTCCCGGTTGTAGATAAAAAAGGAAGACTCACCGGGCTGATCACTTTTGGCGACATCCTTAAACTAATCAATTACCCCCATGCCGTAAAAGATGCATTCGGAAGATTGCAGGTAGGCGCCGGCGTTGGAATAACCAGCGACACACTGGAACGGGTAAACGCACTTTATCAATCGGGCGTTGACGTTATTTGCCTCGATAGCGCCCATGGCCACACTAAGGGCGTAATCAGCGTTCTTAAAACAGTAAAAAAATCTTTCCCAAAACTGCAGGTAATAGCCGGAAACGTGGCCACCGGCGAAGGAGCCAAAGCGCTGGCAAATGCCGGCGCCGATGCCGTAAAAGTAGGTATTGGCCCCGGCTCCATCTGCACCACCCGCATTGTAGCCGGAACAGGGGTGCCACAAATTACTGCTGTAATGGAAGTGGCTGCCGCACTAAAAGGCAAAAAGACCGGGATCATCAGCGATGGTGGCATCCGCTATACCGGCGATCTTGTAAAAGCGCTTGCCGCAGGCGCAAGCTGCGCCATGATGGGGAATGTATTTGCCGGAACAGAAGAAAGCCCCGGCGAAGCCATCATTTATGAAGGAAGAAAATTTAAACAATACCGGGGTATGGGTTCGCTTGGTGCAATGGCACAGGGCAGCAGCGACCGGTATTTCCAGGATGTGGAAGACGATGTAAAGAAATTTGTACCCGAAGGCATAGAAGGCAGGGTGGCATTTAAAGGAAACCTCCACGAAGTGGTTCACCAGTTTACCGGAGGGCTTCGCGCAGGGATGGGCTATTGCGGCGCCAGCAACATCAGCGCTTTACAAAAAGCCCAATTCATCCGCATCAGCAATGCCGGCATACGCGAAAGCCATGCACATGATATTGAAATAACGAGGGAAGCTCCCAATTACAGCCGTTAAACTTCAGGTTATCTTTTAAACCGGAACAACGGCTTACGTATTTTCGCAGTTATAAATGAAAAACTTTCTTTTAAAAAACATTCTTATAGCATGTTTGTTTTGTGTTGTATGTACTCCTGCCATTTCACAGGATTCTTCACATCTCAGAGTCTCGTTGCTCACCTGCACACCCGGCGATGAATTGTATTCCCTCTTTGGCCACAGCGCCATACGCATCATCGACAGCAGCAGTGTACAGGATAATGTATTCAATTACGGAACCTTCAATTTTGACGATAAAAATTTTTACCTGAAGTTTATCCGGGGCAAATTGTTGTATTACATCAGCACCGAACCATCCCGCGATTTTATTGAATACTACAAAATGACGGACAGGGAAATTACCGAACAGGTACTCTCTCTTTCAGCAAGCGAAAAAATAAGCCTGTATCACAAACTGCTCAATAACCTGAAAGAAGAAAATAAATATTATCAATACGATTTCTTTTTCGACAATTGTACAACCCGGCTGAGAGACCTCATCGTTTCAGAAAAAGACCCACCGCTGGTACTTCCACCGGTTAAACCAATGAACAGCAGTTTCCGAAACGCCATCCATGAATATCTCGATAAGGGAAAACAATACTGGAGCAAACTGGGCATCGATATTTTACTTGGGGCACGTACCGATCACAAAATGACCGCCTCCGAACAGGAATTTCTTCCCAACAACCTGATGAATGCGCTGGCCAAACAAGGCCCTGAAATCATAAAAAGCCAAACAAAACTTTACAACCTCAACCCTGAAGAAAAAAAAGAGCCCTGGTTTACCCCAATGTTTTTAAGCATGTCCATACTTGCATTATTTGTTCTTCTGGGCCAAATGAAAAATCATAAATTGAAAATCGTGCTGAACGGGCTTGACGGGCTGCTGTTTTTTTTCGCCGGGTTAATTGGGTGTATCCTGATTTTTATGTGGTTTTATACCAACCACAGTATGACAAAAACCAATTATAACCTGTTATGGGCCTGGCCCACTCATATTATAACCTCCTTCTTTATCAGCAATAAAGGGAAAGCGCTTCATGTTTACTGGCTGCTTACAATGGTTCTGCTAACGGTTGTTTTAATAACCTGGTTTTTTTTGCCACAGGCTATGAACCCTGCCCTGCTGCCATTTGTTATTTTGATGATATACCGGGCAACCAACAAATTTTTTCAACGCTAACCGGTATTGGTTAAATCATGAAAAAACAAGTTTCCTTTTTGGGGCACAGCCTTTATTATACCGATACCGGGAAGGGAAATGCAGTTATGCTGGTACACGGCTTTGGTGAAACCGGTGATGCCTGGAAACATCAGGTTGATTACCTGAAAAATAAATACAGGTTGCTGGTGCCAGATCTTCCCGGATCAGGGAAATCTCCATTCATTCACAATTCCGATCCTTCCATAGATTTTTATGCCAGCGCGCTGCTGCAAATACAGGATGAGGAAGAGATTGAGAAACTGTGTATAATCGGGCACAGCATGGGAGGTTATATCAGCCTGGCATTTGCGGAAAAATTCCCGTTAAGGATAAACGCATTGGGCTTGTTTCACTCTTCTTCTTTTGCGGATGAAGAAGAAAAAGTAAACAGCAGGAAAAAAGGAATCACATTCATAAAGAAACACGGAGCTAAACAATTTCTGGAATCAACCATTCCAAATCTTTTTGCCAATCCGGAAAATCCCTTAAAAGAAATGCTGATAAAAGAAGCGAATCATTTTACCGATGAAGCGCTGATCAATTATTATGAAGCAATGATAAGCAGGCCGGACCGAAGCAGGATCATTGTAGCGTTAGCTGTTCCTTTTTTAATGATCATAGGCGAAAAAGACAAAGCCGTTCCTTTTGAAACCTCATTAAAGCAATCGGGCCTGGCGAAACTGTCGTTCATAAATATCCTCAGAAACAGTGGCCACATGGGCATGTGGGAGGAAACTGAAAAGACAAACCAAATATTAGCGAAATTTTTAGAGCAAATATGAGGTGAAACAGGGAACCAACAGGGCAAAATGGGTAAATTACAGCCTTGATTTAGTACATCGTAATATGCGTTTATCTCTACTCCTAAGTTTATTTCTGCTGATATCCGGTTTTGCCGAAGCAAAACATATTACAGGAGGTGAGGTGATTTACGATTATCTTGGCCCAGGATCGGCTGCCAATACTAAAAGATACAAGGTTACCCTGTTTTTATACCGCGATAACAATTGTGTAAACTGTGCCGTAATGCCGGCGAATGTTAGCCTGGGAGTGTTTAACAATAATACAGGCAGCATGGTGGGAGGATATATCACCATCAACCTGATGACCACACAGGCAGTACCAATCATTACGCTGCCGGGATGCATCACCAATCCGCCGAATCTGAGTTATACGGTAGGTTCTTATGAATTAACCATTGAACTTGCAGATAATTCGCTGGGATATACGGTTACCTATCAAACCTGCTGCCGTATTGATGGCATCAGAAACATACCCGATATGGTTGGTGCAACATACTCCTGCACCATTCCCGGAATTACAAACAAGCCTTTGGGTTTTACCGACAGCGGCCCGCGATTTTCGAAAGGGATCAACATCATTTGTTATGAAAAACCTTTCACCCTCGATTTCAGTGCAACCGACCCCAACGGCGATTCCCTGTCGTACTATTTTTGTAGTGCATACAACGGAGGCGCCGCTTCCGATGCCTCCTTCAGCCAGCCCGCACCGCCTCCATACGGAACCGTTAGTTATATAAATGGATTTAACGGCAACTTTCCTTTAGGCCCGCAGGCAACCATCAATCCCCAAACAGGTATTATTTCGGGAATAGCACCCGATGCCGGGAAATATGTGATTTCGGTTTGTGTGGATGCTTACAGAAACGGAATCTATATCACCACCCACCGCAAAGATTTTATTATTACCGTTGCCCCGTGCGATTATGCCGGAGCCATGTTGAATCCAACATATATCACCTGCGATGGTTTTAATTTTACATTCCTTAACCTGAATCATTCTCCGCTAAATAATTCCTTCTATTGGGATTTTGGAGATGGAAATTCATCAACCGAAGAATCGCCTACCCATTTGTATTCTGCGGCCGGTGTTTATCCCATAAAGCTGGTTGTAAACAGGAATGAACCCTGTGGCGATTCCACAACAGCTATGCTGAGTGTATTCCCGGGTTATTTTCCTGAATTTTCTAATTCATCTCCCATTTGTAAAGACCGGCCGGTTGCGTTTCAGGATCTCACCACTGCCAATTATGGCGTGGCCAGCGAGTGGTCATGGAATTTTGGCGATCCTTCAACAAACGCCGATACCAGTCATTTAAAAAATCCAACATACACCTATTCTAATCCGGGCACATATCAGGCATCGTTAATTGTAAAAAGCACAAAGGGGTGTATCGATACCATCAGCAGAACCGTAACGATTGTAGAAAAGCCGGTATTCAGCGTAACTAACGATACCCTGATTTGTGATGTAGATACCCTTCAGTTATCTGCAACCTCTTCCAGCCCCGGAAACGTTACCTGGAGCCCCAACTACGCCATCAGCAACATTCATAGTTTTACTCCGCTGGTAAGCCCCGACGTTAGCACAACTTACTATGTTAACTTTAGCGACAATACCGGCTGTGAAGGAAATGACTCAGTGAAAGTAAATGTGGTTGACCATGTTACCTTAAACCCTGATCCCGATCAAACCATTTGCCGAACAGACACCATCATGTTAAACCCGGGAGGAGACGGACTAAGATTTGAGTGGACTCCGGCTACAGGTTTAAGCAATCCGTTAATTAAAAATCCGCTGGCAAATCCTACCGCCCCTTCTACTACCTATACCGTTACGGCACATATTGGTAAATGCTCGGCAACCGATCAGATTACCATTAAAACCGTTCCCTATCCAACTGCAAATGTTTCGGATGGAGTTAGCCTTTGTTTAGGAAACAGTACTACCCTCTCTGCATCAGGTGGTTCAATGTATTTCTGGACTCCGCCAAATTATTTAAGCAATCCTAATGTGGCAAACCCTACAGTAATCAACCCGCTTTCTTCCATCGTTTATACAGTAGGCGTAACCGATACCCTCGGCTGCCCTAAACCGGCATTTGCCTCCGTAGCCGTACAGGTGATTCAATTAATAGCAGACGCCGGCCCGCGTGACACCTCCGTAGTGATTAACCAGCCTCTTCAATTATTAGCTACCGGAGGAGATCAGTACAACTGGTCGCCACCTTTATATCTTAATAACCCCAATTCGGGATCGCCTGTCAGCCTCCCCGAAGATAACATCAGCTATGTATTAACGGCTACAAATTCAGTGGGTTGTACGGATACCGATACCATTGATATAAAGGTTTATAAAATGGATGCCGACATTTATGTGCCTTCCGGTTTTAGCCCCAATAACGATGGGTTGAACGACATTTTAAAACCCCTCGCATTGGGCATGAAAACCATTGAATATTTTATGATCTATAACCGCTGGGGACAGCTTTTATACAGCACCAGTTCTTTTGGGGAAGGCTGGAACGGAACTTTTGGCGGAAAACCCCAGGATACGGGAACCTATATCTGGCGGGCTGCCGGTATCGATTACCTGAACAAGCGGCATGAGAAAAAGGGAACCGTGGTTTTAATACGCTGATCTTCCCTATTTATAATAATTAATTTTCAACTGCATAATTTTCGTATTTTTAGAGGCGGTGCCAACCAATGCCTATGCGAAAATTTTTACTAGCCACTTTATTCATTTTAGGAAGCTATACTTCTTTTGCCACACATACAAAAGGAGGATGGATGTACTATGAGTACCTGGGAAGGGGAATAACGGATACCACCAAACTCAGGTATAAAATAGGTCTTAAATTTTTTATGAGTTGTGTTGCAGGTTCACCAACTGAAGACAATTATAATTTCTCCATTTTCAATGCCGCATCACCTTATAGTTTTATCACCAATGCGCCGGTTAGCGTAAGTTCTGATGTAACGTACAACAACTGCACCCTTCACAGTTGTTACCCCTGTATAGATGTTATCCCTTCCATTTGTTACCGCATCCGAACTTATGAAACCATTGTGGAACTGGCGCCAAATACAGCAGGATATATCATTTCAAAACAACGTTGCTGCCGGGTGAATGGCATTAATAATATTGTTAACTCGCTCCAGGTGGGAGAAACATACAGCCTGCAAATACCCGGGTATAATAATCCAATACCTGATGCGCATATAAACAGCAGCCCCAAATTTGATTTTAATGATACCACGGTAGTTTGCGGGGGAAGTGCTTTCAGTTTCGAATTTAATGCCATTGATCCGGATGGAGATTCTCTGCATTATTATTTTTGTAACGCTTATAATGGAGGAAATACTTCCGACCCCGATCCAATAACAGCCAGCAACCCACCCTATACATCTGTTCCTTATTTAAACCCTTACTCAGGTTCATCCCCTTTAGGGCCAGAGGTAACCATTGATCCCGTAACGGGAATTATTTCGGGCACAGCCCCTTCACCCGGCGAATACGTAGTTATGGTGTGCGTGGGCGAATACCGGAGTGGTGTATTAATAAGCACCTCCCGAAAGGAATTACACATCAGGGTGGCCGATTGCACACCGGTAAAAGCTACATTAGATCCGGAGTTTACCACCTGTGGCAACCTGACCCTGAGTTTTTTCAATCAAACTGATAATATTGCCATACAAAACTGGTATTGGATTTTTGGAGACCCTGTAACAGGGAGTGCAGACACTTCTTATTTACAGTTTCCAACCCATACTTTTTCGCAGGCAGGCGATTATACCATTAAATTAATGGTTAACAGGGGGCTTCCCTGCTCCGACTCTACAACGCAACTGGTAAGGGTTTATCCCGGTTTTTTTCCGGGCTTCTCATCTTCCCCGCCTTATTGTACCGGCCAGCCTGTTGGTTTTACCGATACCACCCGAACCAACTATGGCACGGTTGATTACTGGAACTGGGATTTCGGTGTTACCAGCGAAACCGGGGATACCAGTATTTTACAAAATCCAACCTATACCTATAGTAATCCGGGCACCTACACCATTCAACTCATTTCTGCCAACAGCAAAGGATGTAAAGACACCATTGCACACAATATCACCATACTTCCCACACCGGAAGTAAACATCATAAACCCCGATACCAGCATTTGTAAACTCGACAGTATTCCGCTAACGGCAACGGGTACAGGCACGTTCTCCTGGCTGCCTGTCAGCAATATAATTGGAAATCTCACGGCAAATCCTACCGTATTCCCATCCGTACCTACCACCTATTATGTAACCCTTACCAATAATGGATGCAAAAACCGCGATTCGGTTTTGATTAATGCCCTGGGCGACCTCAGCAATAATATTGTGGCCACACCTGCTGCAATTTGTGCTGAAGACACACTAACCCTTACGGGTAGCAGCAATAAAACAGATCACCTGAGGTGGGAATGGTTGCCGGCAGGCAGCCTGCAATCGCCAAACGCTGCCATTACCAGGGCTTACCCAATGGTTTCCACCACCTATACCCTGAAAACTTACTGGGGAGATCATTGTGTGGTAACTCAAAACATTAATGTTCCCGTTACGCCACTTGCCATTCCTGATGCAGGACCCGAAGGTTATATCTGCAAAGGACAAACCACCCTTTCTTTAACCGCATCGGGAGGAACAACCTATAACTGGACGCCAGCCACAGGGCTTAGCGATCCGCATATTGCCAATCCTGTTGCCAGCCCGGCTGCCACTACCCTTTATACCGTTGCCGTGGGTGTTGACGGCTGTACCCGCACAAGGCAGGATACCGTGAGGGTAACCGTTTACAATCCACCTGCTCTTGCGCTTCCGGGAGATACATTGATTTGTTCGATAGACACCCTACCCATCCATGCAACCGGAACCGGAGCCATCAACTGGCTGCCTGATTACAACATCAACAACCTGCACACTGCCGATATTTTGGTAAGTCCTGATACGCCCACTGTGTACCATGCCACCCTAACGGATACGCATGGATGCTATACAAAAGACTCCGTTTTTGTGGATGTAAAACTGGTGGTTTCACTTGATGCAGGGCCTGATACATCCATTTGCAGAACCGAAGGGTTCAATCTTGCTACACAAAGCGACGGATTACATTATAACTGGTACCCGGATACAGGATTAAACAACGATACCCTTAAACACCCCTTTGCCAGCCCGCTTGTTACCACTACTTACACGGTAATTGCCAATATCGGGAAATGTGAGAGCACAGATTCGGTACGTATTGTGGTGGCTCCTTATCCCATTGCCAAAGCCAATGATGATACAGCCATTTGTATTCACTACGATGGCAGGCTGTATGCATCCGGGGGCTCCATTTATACCTGGGAACCTGCTACCTATCTGAGCAACCCTAACATACCAAACCCACTGATCATTCAGCCCCAGCAAACCACCACCTATGTAGTAACGGTAAGGGATACCCTGGGATGCATAAAACCATCAGGAGATACCGTGAGGGTGCTGGTAATCCCCGAACTGAATGTGGTAGCTGCACCTTCTGATACCAGCATTGTTATAGGCCAACCCATCAGGCTGGTGGCTACCGGTGCCGAATATTACAGTTGGACTCCTCCTTATCATTTATCGGCTACCAATGTACAAATGCCCATTGCCACTCCCGAGCAGGAAGTAACTTATGTTGTAGTAGGCACCGACAGGTATGGTTGCAAAGCATCCGACTCGGTTCATTTAAAAGTGTACAACCTCCCGGCCAGCATATATGTACCTTCTGCATTCAGCCCCAATGGCGATGGCTTAAATGATGTGGCTCGCCCAATTATATTGGGGATGCGGAAACTTAATTTCTTTAAAATCTACAACCGTTGGGGAACACTGGTTTACCAGACTTCTCAATTAGAAGAAGGCTGGGACGGCAATTTTAAAGGAAAGCCACAGGATCCCGGAACATTTGTATGGATGGCCGAAGGAGTTACCTACGATGGAGAGCTTATATCGAAACAAGGCTATGTAGTATTGATACGATAAGAAATACATACCTGATCATCAGGAATAAATTTGAGAAAATAATTTTGCAGTTAAGGTAACCTGCCTTCCCTCTTATAAATGGATGAATGGTTTGCTTATCTGCGGCTTAGGGATGTTGGATTTTAAATTTAATTTCTGAATTAAACCGGATACAACATACAAGGCAATCTTTTAATTACCATGCTATGGCAAAGTGGGTTCTTTACTCCTTTCTGATGCTCCCTGTTGTTTCATTTTCTCAAATTGGTGTGGCTTCTCATATCAGCAATCCCGATACATCATTTTATGCTATATATGAAAACACGGACGATGGCGTTTCCTTCATTTATCCTAAAAACCGGAGTACCGAAAACAGGGATGAGAAAATTATTTTTCGTGCAACAGAAGAACCCAAAAGCGCCAACGATCAATACATGGAAACCATTTACCTGGGAAGGATATTTAAAATAAAAGACCTTTCGAAATTTATAAACAATTCGCCAAATGGCTTCACCCATAAAAAAAAGTACAAAATAAAAGTAATTCAGAAAGAAGTTAAAAAAATAAAAACGGTGTGCAATATGCCATTTTAAGAAATACTTCGGTAAATAAAGGGGCAACAGGATTAAAGACTCATATCTATTTCACTTCCCGAGACTACACATATTTTATTATTCTCGAAACGGGCGATGCCAACTCAAAAGTTTATCAAAGCATTTATAACCAAATAATCGAGAGCATTGCGGTTTGGGATTAAACAATGCAAATGCCAAAGCATTAACTCTCAGTATTGGTGTCGCTTTTCAGTGCCTCATCCTGAATTTGAATTGCACCGGTCTGCCGTTTATATATCCGTTTCGATTTAGATCGTTTCAGGGTCTCATTTAGGGCTTCAATGCAGGCGGATACTGCGGTTTCAAAATAAAGGCTGTTTCGTTTGGCAAAAATATCATTACCGGGAATTTCCAACCGGATTTCGCAATGTTTGTTATTCGGTGTACTCTCAGTGCCTTTATGCAAAACAACATTTGCAGCAATTAATTTATCGTATTTAATCACTTTCAGTTTTTCTCTGATAAAATTTTCCAGCGCCTCACTTGCCCTGAAGCCCAATGATTGAACAATAACTCTCATGACCTGCAATTTTAAATAATGAAATGATTCTTTACCCCGGCATCTACCGGCAATAAAACATTTTTCACAGGAAGCAGAAGATGACAGACGGTAATCTATACAAAGGATATGGATATGATGGCACTTTAAAAAACAATATCAACCGAATTTTCCTGATGTTGTTTTGATGTTTTAAGCGTTAGCGCCAACACCAGTACAATCAAACCCAATATCAGATTGAAATAAGCCATTGAGCGATTAATATTAAACAACCGCATTAAAAGATCTGAACCTCCACCCCAAAACCAAATTACCCCAATCAGGGTGAGTATGATTCCTAAATATTTTAAAAATGGTTTATAGGATCTTGCGGCAAATGAAATGAGTGATGCAACCCCTAATGCAATTTGGATACCGGCTAAAAATGAATTGGTGGTAAACCTGCCAAATACCACATCGGAAAAAAGCCCCCATATCCCCAACAACAGGAAGAAAAAACCAACTAATAATGTAAATACCCTGATCAGGCTTGCTTTTCTCATGGTTATTTGTTTTTCAGTTAAACAATATTCTGTAATAAGTAAGCCGGGAAGATCGCAAACCAAGCAACCTTTTCTGATTGTTGAATTTACAATTTTTTTGTGGGAGTTGTTCATTTTCTGACAAATAGTCAATATAATCACCCGCCATCCCTGTTAATGATAAAAATTAAAATACACAAGCCGCTGCCTTATGATAATTTCCATGTTCTCAAAAATCGAAACCGGGAATTTTATATGAAGTTGAATGGATGATCAGATCAGAAATCTTTAATATCTACATCGTATTTTATTGTAATAAATTTAATTGATATCGATAATGGATTTGTGCGAAAGATATATTGAAATAAAAACTTCTTAGAAAAGATAATTTAAGAAAGTAAGATAATGCTATATAAAATTTGATATTATAAAATGCAGGAATCCGGATATTATTTATCTGCAGAAAAAAAATTGATTGCCTTAAGTCAATATTTCAAAAATTGATTTGCTTACAACAATAACAGGATTAAGCTAAACTTTAGAGGAATCTATAACCGGTAATCATATAAAAAATTCCAATAAAAACATTAAAAAAATACATATACAACCATTATATTTGAAAAATATATCAATCGATTACCTTAATGAAAAAATTCGGACTCCTGGTTCTACTTGGGATCTTGGTGCAATTCGCCAACGGCCAAACATTAAACCCTTCTACCGCAACAAGTTTCTGTAATTCCGGTGTAGTATCCGTTTCAGGTTATACAGGTTCTCCCACATTTTCCTGGTTTCTCAACGGCTCACCAATCGGTGGCAATACATCCGGCATTACCGTTACCACAAGTGGCAATTACAGTGTTTCCTTAAATGGCGGCACACCAATTGATACGGTAGCGATAACCATTAATCCCAATCCTTCAGTAACCATAAATGTTACAAACAATAATTCCTGTTCCGGCGCTAATGTTCAGTTTCTTTCAAATGTAACTTCGGGCACGGCGCCATTTTCATTTAGCTGGAATTTTGGCGATGCCACAAGTTCTACATCGCCAAACCCAACACATATTTTTACTGCGTTGGGATGCGGTACACAAAATTTCAATGTTAGCTTAACCGTAACCGATGCCAAGGGTTGCACAGCCACGGCTTCCACAACAGTTACGGTAAAGCAGGTTCCTGAGATCGGGCTTGAAGATGTGAACATATTCAGTCCTTTTAGAAATTGCGACAATTCTCCTACAACTGCGAACCCGAATTATACCCTAACTGTAAACAACATTTCGCCAAATAACAGTTGTGTAAGTTCATACACCCTCGATTGGGGTGATGGTTCTGCCGTACTTACCGGGCTTAGCTTTGGCAGTTTCCCTTTAACCCATACATATACACAGGTTGGTGCATTTCCATTAACCCTTACCGGGATCTCCTCAGCAAACCCGGGTTGCGTGTCGGTTAAAACCTATACTGTGGCAAATCAGAGTAACCCTGCCGGTGGTTTGGCCACATTGGGAAATACCACGGGATTATGCGCACCGGCTACGGTTCCATTCATCATTAACAACTGGGGAAGCAATTCGGTGGGAACAACCTATATACTCGATTTTGGAGATGGCACCAGCGTTACATTAACCCATCCGTTAAATGGCACAAATACAGATGAAACGATTAATCACACTTACACTACTACATCGTGCCCGCAATCAGCATACACGGCAACACTAACGGTTACCAATGCCTGCGACAATACTCCATACACAGCCGGAAACATCCAGATCAGAATTAAACCAACTGCACAATTTGATGCTCCCTTAACAGCTTGTGTGGGTCAGCAAATTTGCTTTAATAATACCTCCATTGTTGGAGGATGGGGTGCAAGCTGTTCTACCACAACTGCATATAGCTGGGATTTTGGTGATCCTGCAAGTGGCGCCAATAATACTTCATCTTCTTCATCTCCCTGTCATGCCTTTAATACTCCGGGTACTTACACGATAACACTGGAAGCAAGTAACCCTTGTGGGCCATCAACCGTTACCCGGCAGATATGTATTTCTGCCCCACCCGTTCCTGCATTTGATTTATCGGCAAACACCGGTTGTTTTCCTTTAAATATTACAGCAACCGACAATACACCCACTGCAACAGGTTGCAATTCCCTCACCAGGAACTGGACGGTAAGTTATGCTCCGGGATTTTGTGGCACAGCATCCAACTGGTCGTTTACAGGAGGTACCAATAGCTCATCCATAAATCCACAATTTAATTTTCAGGAACCTGGCACTTATACCATAACATTATCGGTTATCAGCCCCTGCGGAACCTTTACCACAAACAAAACCTTAACGGTAAAAGGAAAACCTTCAGTAAGTGTAAACGGGATAACCAGCGGTTGTGCGCCATTATCCATCACCCCTACAGCTACCGTAACCAATTGCGGCAGTAACACATTAACATATAGCTGGACTTTTACGGGAGGAACACCCTCAGGCGCTTCTACAGCAAACCCGGGAAGCATCAGTTTTCCTTCATCAGGCTCGTTTCCCATTGGTTTAGATGTGAGCAATGAATGTGGCACAACAACTACTACACAAACATTAACCGTACAGACCCCGCCGGTTGCCAATGCCGGTTCAAATCAAACCATTTGCGGAAGTTCAGTAACTATGGCAGCAAATTCTGCAGCACCCGGAAACGGATTATGGACCCAGGTTTCAGGGCCTCCGGGAGCAAATATTATTAACTCTGGCTTAAATACAACCGGCATTAATAACTTAATACCGGGAACTTATGTTTTTGCATGGACCATTACCAACAATGGCTGCAGTAGCAGTTCAAATGTTACCATCACGGTTTCTCCCGGGCCAAGCGCAGCCAATGCTGGCCCCGATCAGGCCTTATGCAATGTTAGCTCCGTAACACTTGCAGGAAATAATCCTGCTGTGGGAACCGGGCAATGGACTCAGGTTTCAGGGCCAGCGGCCACCATAACCAACAACCAGTTATATAATACCAGCGTTACAGGATTAACTGCGGGTGTGTATGTTTTTAGGTGGACCATCAGCAACAGCGTTTGCCCCTCAACGGTAGATGATGTACAAATAACCATCAGCGCTCTGCCAACTGTTGCTGATGCAGGCCCCGATCAAACACTTTGTGGAACCAGTATTATCATGGCGGCTAATACAGCAGTTATTGGAACCGGGCAATGGACTCAATTATCAGGCACACCGGCAACCATCATAACTCCCGGTTCACCCACAACCAGCATTACCGGGCTTAGCGCAGGAAGTTATGTTTTTCAATGGACCATCAGCAACGGCGCCTGTTCAAGCAATTCAACGGTTAACATCAGCATTTCAAACGGGCCAACCGCTTCATTAGCAGGCCCCGACCAGTTTTTATGCACTGCCACAACTACCACACTGGCCGCAAATAACCCTTCAACCGGTACAGGTTTGTGGACGCAGGTTTCGGGACCAGGCATGGCAACGTTTGCCGACAATACTTTAAACAATTCCGCAGTGTTGAACTTACAACCGGGTGTATATATTTTCCGCTGGACCATCTCCTACCTCAATTGTCCACCTTCTGTAGATGAGGTACAGGTTACCATATATGATAACCCCACAACCGCACAGGCGGGGCCGGATCAAACGATTTGTTCCTCTACCGTTACCCTTGCCGGCAACAACGCCATCATCGGAACCGGGCAATGGACACAGGTTTCAGGGCCTCCGGGGGCAAACATCAGCAACTCATCAGCACCCAATACCACCGTGAGTTCACTTGTTGCGGGTACCTATGTTTTCCAGTGGACCATCAGCAACGGAACCTGCCCTTCTACGCATGATGAAGTAACCATAACGGTTACGGATATCCCAACCGTTGCCACTGCCGGGCCCGATCAGTTATTGTGCAATGTTACTTCGGCTACCCTGGCAGGAAATACGGCCACTTCCGGAACCGGAGTATGGACGCTGGTTTCATCTTCACCGGGGGTAACCATCAGTAACCCCGGCCAACCCAACAGCCAGGTAACAGGGCTTACAACGGGGGTTCACATCTTTCAATGGGAAATAGGCAATGGTGTTTGTCCATCAACCCACGATCAGGTTCAGATCACCGTTTATGAACCGGCAACCGTTGCCGATGCAGGGCCGGATCAAACCATCTGCGGAACCACCGCCACGATGGCTGCCAATACGCCTGTTATCGGAACCGGTTTGTGGACACAAACTTCGGGCGCCACTGCAAATATTATTTCAGCATCCTCTCCAACCACCAGCATAACAGGGCTTACCGTAGGAAATTACAGTTTTGAATGGGTTATTACCAACGGCGCCTGCTCAAGCAGTTCAACGGTAAACATTACCATATCCGCAGGGCCAACTACTTCAAATGCAGGGGCGGATCAGGAATTATGCCTCGCCACTTCAACAACATTAACCGGGAATAACCCTTCGGTAGGTACCGGAGTGTGGAGCCAGGTTTCCGGAACCCCGGTTACCATCAGCCAGCCAAACCAGGCATCAACCGCCATTTCAGGTTTAACACCCGGAACCTATGTTTTTCAATGGACCATTTCATTCAGCAATTGCACTCCTTCTACCGATCAGGTTACGGTAATTGTGTACGATAATCCAACAACTGCCGATGCTGGCTCTGATCAAAATACATGTATCCCTTCAGTAACCCTAACCGGAAATATACCTGCAACAGGTACCGGGTTGTGGACGCAGATTAGCGGACCCTCAGCACAAATATTAAACGAAACAAACCATTCAACCGCAGTAACGGGAATGGCTACCGGAACATCTGTTTTTCAATGGACCATCAGCAACGGGGTTTGCCCGCCCAGTTCCGATCAGGTTAGCATCATTTATTCCATTCTTTCCAACAACAGCATATCGGGACCTTCACAAACCTGCATCAATACCGCCCCCGGTACCCTTACCGGAAGCACGCCTGCAGGAAGTGTGGGGCCATACCAGTACCAATGGCAGATGAGTACCGATAACGGATCAACCTGGAACGACATTGCCGGAGAAACAAATATTGATTTCACTCCTCCAGCGCTTACGGTTTCCACATGTTACCGGAGAATGGTAAGCACCAGCCTTTGTTCGGGAGCGGAGGCCAATCCTTCTAATACCCTTTGTATTGAAGTGAAACCGGATGCCCATGCAGAATTTACCGCTTCACAATTATTATTGTGCGCTCCGGTTAATCTCGATACCATCATTACTGTGAATCACCTGCCATTGCAAAATGTGCAATACAACTGGTACCAGAACGGTACGCTTATTACAGGAACAACCAACGGGTTACCTCCATCATTTACAATTACTAACCCGGGGCAAACCGTTACCATAAAACTGGTTACCATCAGCCCTTATGGCTGCCTGCCCGACAGTATGGAGCTTACCTTTAATACCCGGCCTTCGGTAATTCCGGATTTCACTAAAGATACCACAGCAGGTTGCGGACCTATGGCAGTTAATTTCACAAATACCTCCAGTATCCTAAACGGCACAATTGAATATTATTGGAATTTCGGTAACGGACAAACGCTTTCAAATGTGGAGCAACCGGGCGTGCCGGTAATTTTCAATCCAAGCCCGGAGTATCGCGATACCACTTATTACATCATCCTACAGGCATACAATGGATGCGATACGGTAATGAAAATGGACAGCATAAAAATTTATGCCCAACCCAAAGCGCGGTTCTTTGCACAGGGTATAGGCTGTTCTCCCTTCAGGGATACCATCATCAACAATTCCTTTGGCCAGGATGCATTCACTACCTATTATTGGGATTTTGGCGACGGCACCCTTGATACAACCTATACCCTGAGTTCTATCCCCCACCAATATATAACCGGCATCACAGATACTTTTCATATTATTTTGATCATGGAAAACAGGTGTGCGAGAGACACGGCAACCATGGATGTGATTGTATCGCCAAGCCATATCCAGGAGCACATTGCCATTAACGGAAGCGAGGTTTATGGTTGTGCACCGCATACCGTAAATTTTCAAAACAGTTCAACCGGTGCTACGGTTATTTATGCTGATTTTGGCGATGGTTCACCCATTGAAGCCATTCCCAATACACAAAGCGTGATATCGCATACTTATTTAACAGGCGGGGATTTTACGGTTCATTTTACGCTTGAAAATTATTGTGCAGATACTACTGCCGATAAACAGGTTACTGTTTATGATCCGCCACATGCATCATTTACCATAAACCCTAATCTTATTTGTACCGGCCAGTTGGTAAGTACTAACAACACTTCTATTAATGCCAATTCGTTTGAATGGTTTTGGGGTGATAACAGCAGCACTGCGGGTTTAAATGCCACTCATTTTTATAATACCGCCGGGGTGTATGTAGTAAAAATGGTAGCCAGGAGGGTAAACAGTTTTGGTACCGTTTGTACCGATACGGCAACCTCCTTGGTAACGGTGGTTGATATTGTTCCTGCAGTTATTGTGGTAGATCCTGCCACCAATGCCTGCGCTCCATACAATATGCAGGTGAGCGCACAAAATTCAGCCCTTACTTCTGCAATAGAATGGGTGTTTTACGATAACCAGCAATCTCCGGGGATATTTTATGTTACGGGGCCAACGGCATCGCATATATTTACCACCCCGGGTATTGACAGTGTTAAACTGATTACCACCAACCTTGCCGGCTGCAAAGACAGCACTACCCTGTCTTTTACGGTAAACAGCACACCACAAACCATATTTGAACCATTTGAAATTAAAACATGCAGTACGGATACCATTGCGCAATTTTCAGTTGATGTAAATTATACCGGTGCAGGATCATTACAATATGAATGGTATGTAAATGATGTGCTTTCGGGAAACAGCAATCCATTCAGCTATCATTTTCAGGCGCCTGAAGGTGTAACTGCCATTAATATATTTACCATAAAAGTATTGGTAAAAAACAGTGCCGGATGCGGCGATACCGCACATATTGGAGACTTCATCATACAAACCCTGGGGCCGAGGGATATTGCAGTAAGCCCGTCGATGGTGCAATACCAGCCAAACTACACTTTCACATTCACCGATTCGGCAGAAGCGCTGCCCAATGCAACCTGGTTATGGGACCCCGGCGACAGAAACCAGCAAACCCTGCCCGGAAACAGCATCACTTACAGCTATGGCGATACCGGGGTTTACCATGTGAATTTGATGGTACAGGATTACGAAACCGGTTGTATTGCAACAGATACCATTAGCGTTTATGTATTACCGGTACCCGGGTATCTTTATGTACCAAATGCATTTTGTCCCGGCTGCCACAAAGCAGAGTTAAGACAATTCCTCCCGCTTGGTAAGGGTTTAAAAGATTACCACCTGGTGATTTACAACATTTGGGGCCAGAAAGTATTTGAAACCCGGAGCCTTGATGCGAACGGTGTTCCCAACGAAGGGTGGAACGGCAACTGGACAAACGGGCAAAACACCAAACAGGAAGCCTATAGCTGGTTTATTGAAGCCCATTACATAAACGGTACGGAATGGAAGGGAATGTTGAACCCTAAAAATGGGAAATTAGAGAAAAAAGGATTCATCACCATCATCCGTTAAACCCAACCGTTATGAAAAAAATATTGAACCATATATTTAGCGCGATATTGATGATTGCTATTTCCGGCAGCGTTGCTGCGCAGGATCCGGTGTTTTCGCAGCCATATATGTCGCCTGTATATTTAAATCCTGCAGCAACCGGTTCGGGCGATCATGATCTTCGTATAAGCGCCATCGTGAGAAGGCAATGGTGGGCCATTCCGAGTACATTTACCTATACGGCATTCTCCATCGACAAATATATTCCGGGTTTACAAAGCGGCATCGGCCTGCTGGCAACCACTTCCAGCGAAGGATACCTCAAAAAAACAGGGATACATCTCTCGTATGCTTATACCTTTTGCCCGGGCGCCGATCCGGTTGCATCAAATTCTGAAATGCCAAAATGGTTCCTTACCGGGGCATTGCAGGCCGGCGCAGTGCAAAGAAGAGTTGATTACAGCGACCTGATATTTTCCGATCAGTTAGATGCAAACGGAATAATTTACGGAGCCGAAACAGGCGCCGACCTGCCGGTAAACAATAAACACTGGTACCTTGATGTTTCACCTGCTCTTTTCTTCAGTTACCGGATGAAGGGAAACTCACGGTTATTGGTAGGTGCAACTGCCAAACACGTAAACCACCCGGATGAATCACTGATTTCCACCAACAATAAGAATAAGAGTATTGTACCGGTACTTTGGTCGGGAAACATTTTATACACCAACAGCAATAGCGAAAACTGGACCTACAGCATTGCGGCAAACTTCAGCAAACAGCAGCAAAATCAACTGTTTCAGTTGGGCGTAGAAGTTACCCAGAACAACCTGGATATTGGTATGGGTGCCTGGTACAGGGGTGGTTCTACATTCCAAAACCCGGATGCGTTCACGCTTACCCTTTCATTCAATCTTTCAGGGAGAAATAATGAAACCAGTAAAATAAGGGTGGGGATCGCACACGATGCACCCGTAACGAATAAAAAATACACCAATTATAATGGCAGTTCGGAATTTGCATTTGTTTGGGATCAGCACACCTATACTTCCAATGCCGATGATCCCTGCAAACCTGCCATCAGCACAAGGGAGTGCCCCAGAGATTAACCAACCTGTTTTATTGGAAGATGTTTATTCCTTGTATGACACAAATAATTTATGCCCCTGCAATTACTTTTTTGTTTTATCCTGATGATCTGTTAAGGTAAAGGGTTGTTCCTTTTTTACCGGCATGGCGGGGCGGATTTCCACTTTACTTGGGAGGGCGCGGGGATTCATTTTAACAAGATCAACAACAAGTTGGCCGATGTCTTCCGGCTGAATTTTCCAGGCATCTGATTCAACGGGTGTATGGCCGTTAAAGTAACTGGTAACCGAACCCGGCATGATGGTGGTCACTTTTACGCCATACTTGCGAAGATCGAGCATGATGGCCTGTGTAAACCCAACAAGGCCGTATTTACTGGCGTTATATGCGGCTCCGTTTTCAAAAAAATTTGTGCCGGCAAGGCTTGCAATGGTGATGATATATCCTTTTGATTTTTTTATTTCTTCAACCCCTGCTTTGATGGAATGAAATACACCGGTTAAATTGGTATTGATGGTTTCGTGCCAGATATCTTCAGTCATTTCATCAATGGGGGCAAAATGACCCACTCCTGCATTGGCCACTAATAAATCGAGTTGCCCAAATTTTCCGATCACTTTATTAATGGCTTCTCTTTCAGATTTCCCATCACGCACATCTGATTCGATGGCAAGAACCCTGGAATCATCAGAAGAGAGAAACTTTGCAGCTTCCTGAGCTGATTTCAGCTTCCGGCTGCTTATGGCAACATTGAATCCTTCATTCAACAGGGATTGTGCAATTCCCAAACCGATACCCTTACTGCCCCCGGTTATATAGGCAACTTTTTGGTTAGTCATTTTCATAACGTAAATACAAAGAGCATATACAATTTGTTCAAAATTGGTATGCTGATAAATGGCGCCCTTCAAAATATCTACCGCATAAAAATAAACAGGATATATCTTTGCAGTTCTGCGGGATGTAGCGCAGCCCGGTAGCGCGCTTCGTTCGGGACGAAGAGGCCGCTGGTTCGAATCCAGTCATCCCGACAAACAACAGAGCCTTTGGCGAAGCCAGAGGCTTTTTGTTTTGCAGCGTTGCGAAACCTGTTCGCATAAGCGGAAAAACGAAAAACCATACGCATGAAATTCGTAAAGGCGAAGTTGTTTGAACAGCCCCCACCTTTGGATCATCATTGATAATCCAGTCATCCCGACAAACAACAGAGCCTTTGGCGAAGCCAGAGGCTTTTTGTTTTGCAGCGTTGCGAAACCTGTTCGCATAAGCGGAAAAACGAAAAACCATACGCATGAAATGCGTAAAGGCGAAGTTGTTTGAACTACCCCCACCTTTGGATCATCATTGATAATCCAGTCATCCCGACAAACAACAGAGCCTTTGGCGAAGCCAGAGGCTTTTTGTTTTGCAGCGTTGCGAACCTGTTAATGATGAAAGAAATTATTTCCCCGAAACATTTTAAGAATTGAACGTTGCGGTTTCGTTGCCGGAAAAGGAAAAACACAACATATCAGAAACCTTGCCTGGAACGAAGTATTTTATCGAAATTTGTCCTTTGTTGTGCATGTTGAATTGGTAAGTTTAATCACTCACTTAGGCAACTTCACAACATCATTTGTCTCCTTTCCGCAAAATTTCACTCCACCAGCGGGTTAAAATATATAAAATGGCAACAAAGTTCAAAACAGGCGATCATGTAAGCTGGAATTCAGAAGCAGGCAGGGTTTCGGGGGTAATCATCAAAGTGCATACAAAAGACTTTAACTATAAAGGTTATACGCATCACGCTACGGAAGAGGAGCCGCAATATGAAATTAAGAGCGACAAATCCGACCACATCGCAGCGCATAAAGGTTCTGCGCTTACAAAAATTTAAACATCATCTTTCCCAGAAATGAGATCCCGGCAAATGTGAAACAGACCGTACATCGCTTGTACATTTTTATAAAATCTGCATGGTATAGCCCTAAAGAAGGATACCAATACCTGCATACATGGTAAAACCTTAACGAAAATGGAATTTTGATTTTGATACATCCTACCCCGGGGGCCCAAAGATATCCCCACCCGGATATAAGCTGCCTATAGATATTCTCATAACCCCCAATATTACCCATAGAAAGATTAAAGAAAATATATTCGTTAATGTGGTAATTTTGTAGCCCGATATGCTAAAAATGAATTTGCTGTTTATTGGCGTTTGGATGGTTTCCATCTTTCAGGTATTTACCAACCCGCAGCCTAAGGAAAATGCCATAGCTGAGGTATATAAAGCCCTGAAATCGGATAACCTGGAGAATATTCAAATTCAATTAGACAAATTGCCACAATCGGCGCTGGAAAACAAACAAGCTTATGAAGGCGCATTGATGATGAAAAAGTCGGGGTTATTAAAAGGATCCGCTAAACAAAAACTGGCTGTTTTTAAATCGGGGAAAACAAAACTTGAGGAATCCATTTCCAAATACCCCGATAATGCCGAGTTCCGGTTTCTCAGGCTCATCATCCAGGAAAATGCGCCCAAAGTGGTAAAATATAACCGGAATATTGATGAGGATGTAGAGATGATAAAAAAACAATATAACCACTTTCCTTCCTATCTTCAACAAATCATTACCGATTTCAGCAAAAACTCAAAAGATTTGAAATTACCATAGCCCCCGGAAGTCCCGATGAAGAAAAAAATTCTCGCTATCCATTTTTCACAAACCGGACAGCTAACCGACATCATCAATAACCTCACTCAGCCGCTGCTTGAAGCGGGTCATACCGTTGAGTATGTAAAAGTAGAGCCGCAGCAACCCTTCCCTTTTCCGTGGAAAGGCAAATCGTTTTTTGCCGTAATGCCCGATTGTGTAACCGAAGTACCTGCAGCCATCAGGCCCTTCCATCTGAAAGAACAGACATACGACCTCATTATCCTGGGTTATCAGGCCTGGTTTCTCTCACCCAGCACCTGTGCAAATGCCATACTATCAGATCCCGGTTTTAAGAATGTACTAAATAACACACCGGTTGTAACCATTACAGGTGCACGCAATATGTGGATCATGGCCATGGAAAGGGTAAAAGCAAAAATCTTTGAAGCAGGCGGGCGTTTAAAAGGGAATATTGCCCTGGCCGATAACCATGCGAATTTTGTGAGCTTCGTTACCATTTTTTACTGGATGTTCTCCGGAAAAAAAGACCGTTACCTGAATATTTTTCCAAAACCCGGTGTGGCAGATAAAGATATTGCCAACTGTAAGGAATACGGGAAAACCATTCTCAATACAATGGAATCGGGCGATTGGGATAACCTGCAACCACAACTCAAAGCCCAAAAAGCGGTGCAGGTTAAATACCGCTTAATGTTCATTGAAAGAAAAGCGCGAAAGATATTTGGTATATGGGCTGGCATCATCACTAAGAAAAAAAACAGAACCCCCTGGCTGGCAGCCTTTAAATATTATCTTATCATTGCACTTCTTGTTGCTGCGCCCATCATATTAACGGTTGACGCCATTTTTTTCAAACCCTTTCTTGGGAAAAGAATAAAACAACAAATGGATTATTATTCAGGAGTAAATTGATTTGTATGCAGTTGAACGAAGTTTATATCAATAACACCTCATCTTTCTTTCCAAACAACCCGGTACCAAACGATGAAATGGAAGAGTACCTCGGGCTGATCAACAATACCCCTTCGCGTTCTAAAGCAATTGTACTTCGGAATAACGGGATTAAAAACAGGTTTTATGCCCTGAAAAAAGGCGGTGAGTCAACACACAGCAACGCAGAAATGACTGCACTTGCCATTCGTAAATTATTCAATAATAATTCGGATGCGCTAAAAAACATTGATCTCCTCAGTTGCGGCACATCTTCTCCCGATCAAATCATGCCTTCTCACGCGGCGATGGTGCATGGCTGGCTTCCCGAAATGAATTCTTCGGAAGTGGTTTCTCCATCAGGGGTTTGCTGTGCAGGTATGCACGCATTCAAATATGCCTTCCTCTCTGCAAAATCAGGTGCTGTGAGCCAGGCCGTTGCTACGGGCAGCGAACGGTTTTCAAAATTCCTGCTTTCCGAAAATTTTGAAGACGAAGCACAAAAATTAAGCTCTCTGATGGAAGATCCCTATATCAGTTTTGATAAGGAATTTTTGAGATGGATGCTTTCGGATGGCGCGGCTTCGTTTTTATTATCGAACAAGCCAAACCCGGCAGGCATAAGCCTCAGGGTAGATTGGCTGGAAGGATATTCGTACGCCAACGAACTTTCTCCCTGTATGTATGCGGGTGCCGAAAAAATGAAAGACGGAACCCTGAAGAGTTACCTTGAATATACACCGCATGAAATTGTAGAAAATTCAATCCTCAGCATTAAGCAGGATGTAAAATTGCTAAGCAAAAATATTGTGCCTTATGGCGGTACCGGCCTTTCCGCTGCATTAAATAAACACCAACTGAAAAGTTCGGAAGTGGATTATTTCCTTCCCCACATGTCGAGCGAGTTTTTCCGCGATAAAATATACCAGCAACTCATTGCCAACGGCACGCCCATCAATTACGATAAATGGTTTGTAAACCTGCCGAGGGTGGGAAATGTAGGCGCGGCATCCGTATATTTTATGGTTGATGAGCTTTTCCATAGTGGTAAGCTGAAACAAGGTGATAAAATCCTGCTGCTGGTACCCGAAAGTTCCCGTTTTTCTTATATGTATGGCCTCCTCACCGTGGTGAGTGCATGATAACGGGATTGTTTACCTTTCCTGAAAGTTTTTTATGAAGAAAGATGAAATTCCCCAGGATAATGGCGCATTAAACAAGCTCACCAAAGAAGTGGTTTATGCTACCGATCAATCGGGTAATTATTCTACAGGTTTAAGCACCGGCTGGGAAGTAAAATCAACGGCGCTGGATGCAGCCTGGGATGATATTGAACAACGCATTGCAAATGCAAAGGCAAAAGTTCAGGCCAATCAGGCAAGCCCTTTGTTGTATTTTATGGAGCTCCGTTTAATGGATCTTACCATCGTTTCGGGATATACCGGCTTTTGGAAATGGACCATTAAACGACACATGAAACCCAATGTATTCAATAAACTTTCCGAAGCAAAACTTAAGAAATATGCTGATGCATTTAATGTAACGGTGGAAGAATTAAAACTGATGAAGCTGAATGAAAAATGATTTTCAACACCTGCAGGCCGCACATTGCGAAAACGGGGTAACCACCAATCTGCTTAAAAGGGTTGGAATAAACCAGATTACCGAACCCCTTGCGTTTGGTATCGGATCAGGGCTGTTTTTTGTACATATTCCATTTCTAAAAGTAAATAAAGGCCCGGCCATTGCTTTCAGAACCATGCCGGGGCTGATTTTTAAACGCACCTGTAATTCGCTGGGCGTTCCGGTAATAAGAAAAAAATTTTCATCGCCCCAAAAGGCCAAATTCTTTCTTGATGAATGTTTGAATAAAGACCTTGCGGTAGGCTGCCAGGTAGGCGTGTATTACTTAACCTACTTCCCAAAAGAATACCGGTTTCATTTTAATGCACACAACCTGATTGTGTTTGGGAAAGAAGATGACCATTACCTGATCAGCGACCCGGTAATGGAAAATACCACTACCCTAACCGATTATGAACTGGAAAGGGTGAGATTTGCCAAAGGCCCGCTTGCCCCCCGTGGCCAGTTGTATTATCCCGTTCAGGCACACGAGGTAACGGACGAGGTTATACGAAAAGCGATCAGAACCGGGGTAAAGAGAAACATTCAGCACATGCTACATATTCCGGGTAATATTGCAGGAGCAAGAGGCATCTCTACCATCGGAAAAAAAATAAAAAAATGGCGCGATAAACTCGGGCCAAAAGATGCTGGCTTATACCTTGCCCAACTGGTGCGTATGCAGGAAGAAATAGGCACGGGCGGCGGCGGCTTCAGGTATATTTATGGTGCATTCCTGCAACAGGCCCACCAATACCATCCCGACGATCAACTGATTGACGTTTCGAAAGTTTTTACAAGAGCGGGCGATCTCTGGCGCAATGCTGCAGTGCAGGCCGCCGGTATCTATAAAGGAAGAATCGGTTCCCAGGCCGATTATGATGTGATGGGCGATATGCTGATCGAAATTTCAGGTATTGAAAAAGATGCATTCAACTCCTTAAAGAAAATCCACTGGTCTTCATGAAGGATGCCATCTCCATTTCAAACCTGCGGTTCTCTTACCCGGGCCTGCCCGAACCGGTTTTTGAAAACCTGAACCTGGTAATAAAAAAAGGAAGCCGTTTCGGTATTTTTGGCCCAAACGGCGCAGGGAAAACCACCCTCATCGGGTGTATTACCGGACTGATAAAATACCAATCCGGTTCTATTCTACTCAACGGATTAGAAGTTGTAAAAAATTTGCAGCACATTAAAAAACAATTCGGGTACGTGCCACAGGATTTTTCTCTCTATCCCGAACTCACCCCAATGGAAAACCTCATGTTTTTCGCTTCCTGGGCCGGGCTGAATAAATCCTTATCAAAAAAAAGAGCACTCGAAGTGCTGGAAATACTTGGGCTTAGCGGGGTAAAGAACAAACAGGTTAAAAAATTTTCGGGTGGAATGAAAAGGCGGGTAAACCTGGCAATCGGCGTGATTCACCAGCCGGAGATTTTATTCTTAGACGAACCCACCGTGGGTGTAGACATCCACAGCAGGCAGGCAATTATTTCCTATCTGAAAAAATTAAATTCGGAAGGCACCACCCTGGTGTACACTTCGCACCAGCTCAGCGAAGCAGAAGAACTTTGCGATGATGTAGCTTTATTTGACGAAGGCAAAATAAGGGTACACGATTCCCTCCCCAACCTGCTTAAACAACACCGGCACGATGGACTTGAAGGCTTATTTCTGGAACTTACCGGTAAAAAATTCAGGGACTCATAATGTATAAACTAAGAGCCACAATATGGAAAGACATTATCATCCTGGTACGCGACAGGGTGGGATTGATTTTCATGTTTGCCATGCCCATTATTCTGGCCATTGTAATTACAGCAACTCAAAACAGCACCTTCGAGCTGGTAAACAATAATAAAATAAACCTGCTGTTGTGCAACCGCGATACCGGAACTGCTGCCACTGAATTTGCAAAAGGCATTAAGGATGCGGGAATGTTTAAAATATCTGAAGCAGATAAAAAAATTGACGTAGCATCTCTGAAATTGCTGATGGATAAGCACGATGCATTGGTTACCATCGAAATACCTGCTGATTTTTCGGATAAACTAAAAATTCATGCAAATGCCACCGCAGAAAAAGCATTAAAAGATTTTGGGGTTGAGCCGGACACCCTAACCACAGCAACCGATTCGCTCCCGCCCGTTAATATGCTTTACAACCCGGTATTGCAATCATCGTTCAGGCAATCCATACAGGGTGCGCTGCAATCGGTTCTGCAAATGGTTCAAACAAAACAGATCTTACAAAGTTTGTATGCAGGATTAAATAACAGCCCCATGCCCGACAGCCTGCAACAGGAGCTGGGTGCTGCAAGATCGGTGATCAGGGAAATACCCGTATCTAAAACAGGAAAAGCGGTTATCCCCAATGCTACACAACATAATATACCCGCCTGGACAATCTTTGCCATGTTCTTTGTAGTTATTTCGCTGGGAAGCAGCCTGGTAAGAGAGAAAAACAGCGGTAGCTTTTTGCGGCTGAAAACCCTGCCAACCAATTACAGCATGGCTTTGATATCGAAACAGTTTACCTATCTCTGTGTAACCCTTTTACAGGCTGCCGTAATTTTTTTACTGGGCATTTATCTCTTTCCGCACATTGGTTTACCGGCTTTAAGCATTCCATCAAATATTGCAGGGCTTTTCCTCATCACCATCAGTTGCGGAATTTGTGCGGTTAGTTTTGCTGTTTGCATCGGTATTTTTGCACAAACGCAGGAGCAGGCCAATGGAATGGGCGCTGTTTCCGTGGTATTGCTTGCAGCCCTGGGAGGATTACTGGTTCCGGCTTTTGCAATGCCCCAATCATTCAAATACCTCATTCGTTTATCGCCGCTGCACTGGGGGCTTGAAGCATATTACAGTTTATTTTTAGAAGGCGGAACCTTAAAACACATTGTATTAAATCTGTTACCTTTATGGGCTATAACCATTTTATTACAATTGATCGCATTTGCAGGTTTAAAAAAGAAAAACCTGGTTTGAATTAGCATATATGGAAACAACAGAACTCAAAAAACAGCTTAAACAACAGATCGTAAAGTTCCTGAACCTGACCTCTGTAAACCCGGATGACATTAAAGACGATGAACCTCTATTTGGTGAAGGCTTAGGCCTGGATTCAATTGATTCCATTGAACTGATCGTTTTATTAAACAGGGAATACGGGATCACCATTGAAGACCCTAAAGAAGGAAGGAAGATATTGGTTGATATTAACACCATGGTTGATTATATTGAAAAAAACAGAACCAAATAATTTGTTTCTTGAGCCGGAAGATCGCAGTTACAGGTATAGGTATGTTCAGTGCGATCGGTAACGATGTGCACAGTCATCTCGAATCCCTGATGCAGGGGAAATCCGGTATTTCACAACTCGAAAATTTCAAAACAAAATACGCAGGTAAAATCCCTGTTGGTGAAATAAAAATTTCATCCCAATCGCTGTATCAGCAGCTTGACTTAAATACGCCGGGCATTACCCGCACTACCCTGCTGGCGTTAAAGGCTTTTAAGGAAGCCATTGCTTCGGCGGGTTTATCCAATGCATTAATTTCCTCACCCGATACCGCCATCATAAATGCAAATACCGTAGGCGGAATGTGCCTTACTGATGAAATGTATGCCGATTCTAAACCCGGCACTCCCGCATCGGCTTACCTTGCTTCCTACAGCTTTGCCGCCACTGCGGTGTTTTTACAGGAATATTACCGGGCAAAAGGAATCATCAATACCATTAATACGGCCTGTTCTTCTTCGGCCAATTCAATTATGTATGCCGCAAGGTTAATGAAGGCCGGAAAAATAAACCGGGCTATTGCAGGCGGATCGGACAGCCTGGCAAAGTTTACGGTAAATGGTTTTAATGCCCTGCGCATTTTATCGGCAAACCCCTGCCGCCCTTTTGATGTGAATAGATCCGGATTAAACCTGGGGGAAGGTGCTGCCTACCTCGCGTTGGAATGGGAAGATGATGCCAAAGGAAAAAAAATTTACGGATACTTAGCCGGTTTCGGAAATGCAAACGATTCTTTTCACGCATCTTCGCTTTCGCCCGAAGGTTATGGCCCACAGCTTTCCATGCAAACCGCGCTGGAGCATAGTGGCTTATCCTCAAATCAAATAGATTACATAAATGCACATGGTACGGCAACCGAAAACAACGACCTGGTGGAATCGATTGCCATGAAAAAAATTTTTGGAAAAGTACCTTCTTTTAATTCCACAAAATGCCTTACCGGGCATACGCTTGGCGCTGCAGGTGCGCTTGAAGCCTGCGTATCGCTGCTAAGCCTGCAGGAGCAAAAAATATTTCCTGCCACGGGTTTCAGCAAACCCATATCAGAAACAAATCTTGTACCTGTTACCCGTTTAACTGAAATGCGGCTTAACCATGTAATGTCGAACTCATTTGGTTTTGGCGGAAATTGTTCATCCCTCATTTTTTCAAAACCCTGAAGGCCATGTTTGTGAATGCACAATATTGTATTTCTGCACAACAAACCGCAAAAGGGTATGATGTAACCAGCCTGCCGGAACCCCCGGTAAATAACCATTTCCTGGCTAAGGAGCCTGATTATCCTTTAATCCCGGCTTCATCCTTAAGAAGAATGGGCAAACTGGTTCGTATGGGCCTTGGAGCCGGCCTTCCCCTGCTAAATAACCTTACGCCTTCTGCCATCATCATGGCTACCGCAAATGCAGGAAAAGACGATTGCGTAAATTTTCTGAACCAGATTATTGATTACGATGAAGGAATGCTGACTCCCCTCAATTTTGTGCAAAGCACCCCCAATTCTCTTGCCGGCCAAATTGGGCTGCTTACTTCAAACCGTGCCTACAACATAACCCATGTTCACCTTGGCCACGCATTTGAGAACGCATTGATAGATGCAACGATGCGAATTGCTGAAATACCTGGAGTACCGGTACTGTTGGGCGCTGCTGACGACCTCAACAATTACCACGAATTATATGAGTTAAAATCGGGTTGGGTAAAACACAGTCTTCCTCCGGGCAAAAACTTTTTACAGAGCAATACCGCAGGAGCCTTTCATGGTGAGGCGGCTGCCATGTTTATTGTATCAGATATCCCGGAAAATGCCCTTCTTCAAATTAAGGCCATCGAAATTTGGGATGGTAAAGAAATACATGGACTAACCAGCAGGGCTAAACGCTTTTTAGAAACGCATAACAGTACCCCGGATAACATCGTATTTTTTTCAGGAGAAAATGGCGACAACAGGCTTACCCCGTATTATGAAACTATGGAGAGCCTGTTCAATAAAAACGCAGTGTTCACGTATAAGGCTGCCTGTGGCGAATTTCCTACTTCCACAGCATTTGCATTATGGCTGGCCGGGGAATCGTACAGGCAAAATAAATGGCCAAATCCCCTTTTAAAAAAAGGAAATATCCCTACAAATCCGGAACAAATTTTGATTTATAACACTTACAAAGGGTTTCAACACAGCCTTATTTTGTTGCAGCCTGTTTAAGGCTGGAGCCAAACAAGTTTCAAACCGGGATTTTCGTTGTTTGCTTCCTCCTGAAGGGTTACCCAGGTTCCATTTAACTTATCGAAATAACCTATTCCCGGAATAAGTAAATGATTTCCATTTTTATAATCTGCCTCGTTTCCAGAAACAAATTGTTTTCTGGGAATCAACCCTTCTCCTGCAAGCGCTACATAAAAAGCTGCAGCATCCCGGTTGTTTTTATATGCTGATAATTTAGAGCCGTCGGTTGACATAAAATTGCCGGATGCATCATTTTGCACCCAATAATAACTATGGTTATCGGTTAGGAATTTTCCTGTACGATATTGATTTTCTATATTAAAAGGCACACCCTTCATTTCCATTTCATGAAGATAAAACGGGTTAACCAACGTGGTTTTAATATCAATTTGAGAAGGAACGATATACGATTTCACCATGTTATAAGAATCATCATATTCTGCAAAAACGGTATGATTTATTTTTGAATGAACAGAAGTATCATTGGGTGATCCGGGTATAAGCTGTTGGTATATCACCAGGAAATTGGTGATTCCTTTCAGGAAAAAATCAACCGGAACAAATTCCGGGGCTTCTTCACCGGTTAACTGTTTTAGCTTCGCTGTAGTTATTTCATTAAATCCGAGAATGGAATCATTATCAAATTTCAGCGTAGGAACATCTATCCTTACAAATTCAGAAACCAGCTTGTTGCTGTTGCTTTGCCTGTTTGAAAAAGCAAGAAGGAATATCTTTTTAAACAGGGAATCGTACCTGGCCACAGCATGTTGCAAAACAAAATCGGGAGAAATGGCCAATTGGGAAATGCGCATATCGGGTTTAGCCTTTTCTACCATGGCCATAATTACATCGCCATCTTTTATATTTTGTTCCACAGTATAACCATAACTAAGCAATACAGCCTGATCCGGTGAAATCACCACAATATCCACCGGACTGAGGTTATTGAATTTTTCAGGAAGTTCCGATTTATAGGGCCTTTTCAGTTCATTTCCCAATGTATCAAAAACCGAAACCTGAAGCACAGGCAGCCCATCGAACTTTCCGGGGTTAACAGTACCAACCGCATAAGCATCTCCCTTTTCCGAATGCCGTACAATAAACTGCGGATAAACCATTTCATCATTTGATGACTTTGCTTTTTGGGTATGATGGATGTTTCTGATAATTTCAGCTTTGTTCAGTTTTCCGCTTTGTCCGCTAATGCTAATCATATATAACAACGAAGAATCGGGTACGTGGCTCGATAAAAACAGCAGGGCATCTCCATTAAAAGCAAAAACATTTTCGATTTTAGCATTCTTCATCGGGAAAAACGGGAGGGTAATTTTTTGTTGGGTAAGGGCATGGTATTTGGGTTCGTAATACTGTACATTAATAAACGAATCGGTATTGATCTGTAAAAACATGATGCCCCCGTCTTTAACCGAAATCATTTTTCCAACCCCCGAAACCGGGTATGGAAACACCGGCCCGGTGGCATAATTATAGAATTGAGAAATTGAAGGAAGGGTAATTCCCAGTAAAACCAAAGCCAGAAAGTATTTCTTCATATCAAAATTTTCAGGAATAACAAATGTATTTAAACTATTTTCAAGTAGCTGTTAATTTCCTTATTAATTAAGGTAAGTGAGGGAGGGAAATATGGGTACTGATGAAAATACAGGTTGTTTTACCTGATATGCTTATTGCCGGATAAAATTACCCCTGAATTTAAAATGAATAACATCAGCATTAGAAATCTGGGCGTTTACCTGCTCTAAATCCTCATTCCGGGAATGATTAAGGGTAACCTGAACGCAATTATTTTTAACGGGGGCAATCACCACGAGGAATTTCATATCCTGTACGGTTGCAAAGCGAAGCCGGCAGGATAGCGCTTCTTCGGTAAGCTCTTTTACCATCTGCATCATACATACACCGGGCACTACAGGCTGCCCGGGGAAGTGGCCTTCAAAAACAGGATGCTCCGGATTTATCAGAATCTCGAAAACCGCTTTATCTCCGGCAATGTTTGTTTTTACAACCTGATAAAAATCACTCAGCAGTTTCTTCATTTATAATTCGTTTTAGCCCAATATTAAACTGAAAACCGGTATGCGATATACCAATTGAATCGGGGATCCCATTTTGATAGTTCTGCATCCAGGCATTAACCACCACTTTTTTTGGAGATGCCCTTTCCATTCTTATTAACCGGGTTTGCAGGGAATCGGTAATATAATAGTTATACCCTTTTTCCGCTTTAAAGATATGAATCAATTCTCCATTGTGGTATTTCATTTCCGGCTGCAGCTTACCGATGCGGTTCATCAGTACCAGTTCAAAATCTTTTCTAAGGGTTTTCTTTACTGCCTTTTTATTCATTTTTTTCATGATGGAATAAACCCTGAATTTTCCATCTTTTGAAAATTCAAAATCGAAATAACCAACCCCCATTTCATTGGTAAATACAATTCGGGTTGAGCTGTCGGGCATTTTTTTAATGAGCAGCAAACCGCTTAAATGGTTCCCAACTACATCCACAGAAGTTTGATAAAGTGCCCTTCCATACCGGGGTTTGAATTTTATTAGCCCGGCAGAGCCATCCGATACATTATTGGCAGGCAGGTAACCTGCGTGCATCGGCGAGTGGCTGCACGAAAGCAACAGGATGCTAATGAACAGAAAAAAGATTATCCGGAAGTTGAACATTCTGTTCTTTATTAATGAATCTGATCAGGGTATTATCTCCGGAAGGTTCTGTCATATTAATACTGGCAACAGAAAAATCCTTCTTACTAACAAGCAGATTGATGTGGGCAAACATCTCTTTTAATCCTTTTGAAACCGGCGTCATTTCAATAAGTACAGATGTTTTATCCTCAAATAATTTTGTATTGAAATCCGAATTTGAAAATACCGTACCCTGCATACAATCAATCATCACACGATTAATTTGCTGAAACATTTTGTTCGATCGGGTATTGATGGTACTTTCCTTCTGCCTGTCTTTCACCCACACTTTATCTTTATTAATCACCATCAGGTATGGGTATGGCTTATCATATTCCATCCGTACAAGATTGCTTTTCTTAAACCAGAATTTTCCTTTTGAGGTTATTTTATCGGCAAGCATTGCCAGGTTTTTTTCCTGGATGAAATCACTTTTTATGGTGGATACTTTCTGAGTTTCCGCAGAAAATTTAATTTTAAATGAACTGATATCATTTACCGGGGAAAACCCGGGATACTGGGCAAAAACCGGGAAACCGGGAAAGGTCAAAAACATGATCAGTAAAAACTTATGCATAGGGTTGCAAATTTAGCACTTTATGGAGGGCCACCACCGTATAACCCCTGCTTTTAACTTCCTGTAAAAACTGATCCAGTATGTTTGTCGTTATGTTCATGCTATCGTGAAAGAGGTAGATTTTTCCCGGCTGCAAAGCGTTGAGCAGTTTATTCAGCAGTTTATCCGGGCTTTGGGCCATGGTATCAAACGATCGCATATTCCATCCAACAGGCGTATAGTTCCCATTGATGATGGTTTTACGCAGGTTGGGATTCATCACACCGTATGGGGGCCGGAACAGTTTTGGCTTGAGGCCGGTATGCTTTTCCGTTACCTGATCCATCTTTTGCAGATCGGCAAGCATTTTTCCGGCGCTCCAAAAATCAAAAAAACGGTGATGCGAATAACTATGGTTGCCTATTACGTGCCCACGGTGAACGATCTCATCCAACAGGTTACTGTGTGTTTCTGCACGTTTTCCAATGCAGAAAAAAATGGCAGGTGCCTGATGTTTATCCAAAATATTAAGGACGTCGGGGGTGAAAGCTAAAAGAGGGCCATCATCAAAACTTAAAACAATTTGTTTTCCGGAAGCGGGAAAAGAGCAAATTACCGGCATAAAAAATCCGGAACGTATATAATAACAGCCGTAAAAAACGATCAGCAAATACAGCATTACCGGAAACAGAATTATCCAAAATGGGAAAAAATAAAATATACGAAGGAGAATCAGGATTCCCAAAACAGATCCGAAAATAATATTTGTTGTTCTGAAAGTCAGCATGAAGAAACCAGAATCAGTGAATGGTGCCCGGTTAAATCAACATTATAGATCAATACCCTCAAAGGTTTGGCTAATGCAACTTCAGCAAGGGTTGGAGGCAGTTTTCCTTCCTTACAAATATTTGCGGCCATCCATAATGCGAATGCAGATGAAGTAGGGTATTCACCACAAAATTGCTTAAAGCCAAAAACGGGAGTTGTTCCAAATATTCCATTCGCAATTTTTTGAAGTGGGGCATCGTGTGGTTCATCGCCATTAACCCCCATTAACACAAGCCCTACCCCTGAAACATTAATGGAGTGAGCCGCCAGGAATCCCTCAATTACCGGTTCCATATTTTCATTCCCGTTGGCAAGAATTGTTTTCAGCCCGTCAATTTTCGCGTAATCATTCCCGTTGGGTTCCGAATGTAATGCAAAGAAAGATGCTCCCTCTCCGGCCATTGTTCCTTTACCCGGATTGCGGAGAAGATGAATATTAGAAGCATCTTTCCGGTAAATATTAAACCTTTTCAAAACCGCATGGCTGTATGTGGTAATTTCATCGGCGGCACCTGCTAATATCCTTTTGGCAGCATTTTCATGAAATAACATCTGCGCATCCACCAGGGCATGTTCAAAAGAAAAACCACGGTGTACAAATGTGTTGTTATAACTATGGCTTTTCAGGCTAAGGCCTATTTGCGCGCCAATGGTATTGTGGGTTGATTGAATAAATGCGGTTGGGGTAAGCATTTGTTCATCATGCTCAACCATTCGCGATAAAAACACGCCGGTATCTTCGAGGCAACCGTAAGCGGTTCCGGTAACAATAGCATCTACAGCATCCCATCCTGCATCCTTCAAACAATCCATCGCTGCCGCTGTTCCAAACTTTATGATCCGGCTCATTCTGCGAATCAGTTTTGGATCGAGTAACTCTTTATAATCTGGCTCTATACAGCGCATCTGTTCGCCCTGGTGCTCAGCCATATTTTGAAGAAAGCTTTCGTGATTGAAGCTTTGTTGTGGAGATATTATGCCGGTGCCATTAATATACATAATCAGGACTTCGAAAAGATTAATGATGAGCAATTACCCCCAAAGCCAAATGAATTCGACATCACGTGCTGCAATTGGAGATTATCCATAAAACGGGTAACCGGCTGAAAAGGCAAATCTTTCATGGGTGTTTCTAACCTGAGATTTGGAAACACACAACCCTTTTGCAATGCCAGAACTGAAAAAACAGCTTCAATACCGCCGCTTGCACCAAGCGTATGGCCGGTAAAAGATTTTGTTGAACTTACAGGAGGGTAATGGCCATCAAAAAGCCGTTTAATGGCTGTGCCCTCTGCAATATCATTATTTTGAGTTCCGGTTCCGTGAAGATTAATATAGCCGATCTCCGAAGTTTTAAGTCCACTCATTTTTAATGCTCCATCCATAGCCAGAAACGATCCGGTGCCATCAGGAGATGAGGCGGTTTGATGATATGCATCATTTGCATTTGCATACCCCGATAACTGAACATCCGGCTTACGTTGAAGCATAGCTGCAATTTTACCGGATACCAGCACCACGTACCCGGCGCCTTCGCCAAGGTTTAACCCACGCCTGTTTTCATCAAAGGGCTGGCATGGTTTTTCATCCAGAATCATTAAAGTATTAAAGCCATTAAGGGTAAACCGGGTAAGCGAATCGCAACCACCGGCAATAACCACATCGGCCACATCATTTAAAATAAGCCTTGCCCCGTAAAAAATGGCATTTGCTGAGGAAGAGCAGGCCGTGCTGATGGTGGAAACAAAACCGGTGAACCCAATTTTCCGTGCCACTAATTCGGTTATCGAACCGCACTCGTGGTTAACCACATCCCTTAAGCGGCCTGCATGGAAATTTGCTGAAAATTCCGGAAAAAAATTTTCAGTTTTATCCATTCCGCCAACCGAATTGGCCGAAATAAATGCTTTTCTTAAAGCTGTGTTGAGGGGAAGCCGGGCATCGGCAAGTGCTTCTTCAGCAGCGATCATACTTAGCATTGCCGTACGGCTGATGCGATTGGACAGGCCTGCTTTTTGTGCAAGTTCATCATTGCTGAGTTTTACTTCAGCAACCGGGAGCCGGTTGCGGTGTGCAGACTGGAGATAAGCCATAGGTGCTATGCCATGGATCCCTTTTTTAAGCGAATCCTGGTTTTCCGCTACATTATTCCCGATCGCGGAAATAACCCCAACACCTGCAACAAATACCGGCATAAATTAATCATTCTTATTTTGATGGCTGATGATGTATTCTGCAATGGTACGCACAGAATGAAAAACCTTTGGCCCGTCTTCGGCATTTACCAGTTTAATATTATAGAACTGTTGCAGCAAAACAATCAGCTCAAGTGCATCAATAGAATCTAACCCAAGCCCTTCAACAAAAAGCGGCTGGTCGTTTCCGATATCTTCAGGTTTTATATCCTGCAAATTGAGTTGTTCAATGATCTGTTTTTTCAGATCTTCCATTAATTTTTCCATCAGCATTAAAAATAAGTTAACATATTCTGTGCATTAAATTCAATTCCCGCTTTATTTTTTTCAACCAGCATCAATACCGCTTTATAATCATCCGCCAAAAAATCAGCCCAGCCGCAGATGCACGACTGCAATTTATCATTATTCAGCAGTATGCGTACATATTGTTCCATAAAAACCGCATCAAATGCATCCTGGATAAAGAAAGCATTCTCTCCTTTTATTTTATGCCTGATGCTGATTTCCCCGATCACGATATTAGGCAGGGTATAAACAAATAAGGCCGGGCTGGGAATGGAAGAAACCGTTTGATGATATTTCAGGTCGGCATCGAGGCTTGAATTCCGGTTTGCCAGTACGATACCTGTTGAAAAATCCTGAATTAATGAGTTGGCGGATTTATCTTTCAACAAGTATTCGGCGGCGATCCAGCCCAGTTTACACAAACCATCCATCTTATAAAATTTCGGGTATGCGGCGCCGGTATATTTATATGCCGATAAAAGAAATTGGCCTGCAGATGCCTCTTTTTCTTCAAAAACAAGTTTTCCGTTATGAACGATCTGCCCACGATGTACAGAAACTGCAGAAGTTATGCTTATCAATTCTCTCAAACCGGATGAAATTTTAAGCTATTTTATCCCTTAAATGAATCATTCTGGCCAGTTTTTTTACTGCATTCTTATGATCGCTAACGTAGGGATTATTCTGATCCCAAACATATCCGGCCAATACGGAGCAGATCATATTCTTGATTTCTTCGTCCTGGTTTTCGGCAAAGAAAATGGTGTGCAGGGTACCATCGTACCAGCTCATAACGTAAGTGCGAAATACATCAACCCCCTGCAACATCACATCCATATATTCCTTTTGCCAGTCAACCTGTTCGCCATTTAACTGCTTCACCACAAGTTTGGCGGCAATCTGGCTGGAAGAAACCGCAAGGGTAACCCCCGATGAGAAAACAGGATCAAGAAACTCGGTAACATTTCCGGTAAGCACAAAGCCATCGCCATAAAATTTATCGGTTGTTGACGACCAGCTTTGCAATATGCGGGGTTCAAAAATCATTTCTGCATTTTTGAATCTTTCGGCCAGATAGGGTTCGGTGGCAATAATCTGCCTCAACTGGCTTTCGTTGGATCCCTTAAAATCATCGAAAAACGAAGGATCGCCAACAAACCCCAGGGAAGTATTTCCATTAGAAAAAGGAATGATCCAGATCCAAACCGAAGGTTTATGAACCACAATGGTGATGCGGGTGGGCTGATCGGCCATTGCGCGGTTTTTATCTACAAAATGCGTAAACAGTGCTTTTCGGGGAGGCAGGTTAGATGGCCTTTCCATATTGAAGAGCCTGGGGATCACCCGGCCATAACCACTTCCGTCAACTATAAATTTTGCCTGGATCAGTGATTCAGCGCCCTGTGCATCAACTACTGTTGTTTCCGAATCGGTGCCATTAAATTTTATTGCTGTTACGGTTGTTTCATAGCTTACCGGTACTCCCTGTGAAGCCACGGTATCTGCAAGTATGGCATCAAATTCTGCGCGGGGAACCTGCCAGGTGCGCGTCCATCCGGGGGTAAACTGGTAATCAAATTCAAAGTCGCAAATTTTGCCATCCATAACAAATTTTGCTCCGTACTTTTCCTGAAACCCGGCTTTCCTTAGGGCATCTAAGAAGCCTGCCTCATCAAGCGCCTCCATACAACGGGGCAGTAAGCTTTCGCCTATCACAAAGCGGGGAAATTTCATTTTCTCAACAATCTTCACTTTAAATCCGGCTTTATGAATGATGGATGCAGCTACCGTGCCGGCCGGCCCTGCGCCAATTACCAATACATCAACCTGTTCAGATTTCATGATTTATTTTTTTATTTTTTTATCACCCTGCATTTCAGCAGCGACTGGCTTAAACCAATTTGGTGCGATTCTTCCACAATTTCGAAACCGGCGTTATGAATACATTTTACAAAAGTATCGTAACCATACATCTGGCTGGTTCCATTGGCCACGGCAGTAAAGTATGGCGAGGTTTGCTGCAGGCAGAAAGCAGCCACTTCAAAACGCTGTTTATCCCAAAAAGGTTCCATAATAATAACCATCCCGTTTTCCCCCAGCGCTTTTGCACAACGCCGTAAAATAGACTCGATCTGCGCTTCAGAGAAACAATCCAGGAACTGGCTCATCCAAATTACATCAAATCCGGATGGCGGAATAATGGATTCATCAAGAATATTTGCTTCTACAAAATGAATTTGATGTTGAAGGCCGGCATCCTCAACATTTTTCTTTGCCATATTCAGTTGCCCTGGCAGATCCATGATGGTAACTGAAATATCGCTCCTGTACTTTGCTGCTGCAATGGCAAATTTGCCTGTGTTGCCTCCAATGTCGAGCACTTTTTTTACTTCAGCATCAAAAACTACCGGAATTGCTTTTGGGAATGCATCATCTGAAAAATAATGATCGAAACTGAACCAGCTTTTCTGGATATGTGGGGGAAGTTGAGAAAGTCCTTCGTAAATGGTATTCCAGTTACCCAGTTCCTTAAGGCCTGCGGGTTTCCCGGTTTGGATGCTTTCTTCGAGATGGAAAAGCCCTTTGTAATTCACATCCTGAACAAAATCCATATTTACTCTGGTTAGCTCATCATGCAAAATAAAAAAACCGGTTTTGCCAAGCGTAAATTTTTTGTTGTTCAAAATAACAAGCCCCATACCTAAGCCCGATTCAAGCAGTACCCGCACCCCATAGGCAGGGAGTTTTACTTTTTCAGTAATTTCTTCGATGGTTAATCCTTCATCGCCGGCCAGGTCAATTTCGCGAAGAATTCCGCTGTTTCGTAAAATGCGTGCAGTTTGAAAAATTACCGGCCCAAAAGCGATCCACTGTGCAAACTCTTTTGCTTCAAATGCTGTTCTCTTTTCTTTGGAAAATAAAGTCATTATAAATTAATTGGTTATCATTTTTTGAAAAATAACTGCTGCATTACAACCACCAAACCCTGAGCCTGTTTTAAGGCAAACACAAACATCCTGATGTTTTAATTCTTTAAGCACATTTACTTTTTGGGTGGTGCCGGGCTGCTCAAAGCCCGGGGTAGGTAAAATTATCCCTTTAAGCAATGAATGGATAGAGATGGCCGATTCAATTAATCCGGCGGCGCCAAGGGTATGGCCAAAGAAACCTTTCAGGCTGTTGAGCGGTGCATGTTGTACCCCGGCAATGTGAAATGCATTGGCTTCCATTTCGTCGTTGTACACAGTAGCCGTACCATGTGCAGAAATAAAATCAATATCCTTTACCGTGATCCCGGATTCGCTTGTGGCGTTGAGGATGGCATTGCCCAGTTCTTCCCCGGTGCGCGATGGGCCGGAAATATGGTTTGCATCGTTGCTTACGGCTCCGCCTGCCAGCCTGATCCCATTTGAATATTCCGGATTACGGGTTAGCACAATCGTAGCTGCCGCCTCACCCAGGTTTATTCCGTTTCGGCCGGCATCGAATGGTTTACAAAGCCCCGGGCTGATTGCCTGGAACGACTGGAAGCCCGAAAGTATAAATGAGGATATAATATCGGCGCCTGCCACAACTGCGTGTTGATAAATTCCGGCTTCTATCAGCCTTTTGGCTACAATCATAGCCAGGATCCCCGATATGCAGGCATTGGATACCAGCAACGGGGTATGAACAAATCCGAAATGCGACTGAATTTTTTTTGCAGATCGTGAAAGGGAAATTTCAGCAGGATCAATATTCGCATCAGATTCTATGAGGCTGATGTTTCCCTTGGTGGTAGAAAGAATTAAAATCGTTTTTTCATCATTCGCATTTACCCGGCTGTATTTAAGTGCATCTTCAATGGAAGAAATAAGGATTGATTCGAACGGAGAATACCCGGGTACTTCAGGGTATTTTTTAAACATCGAAGCATAAAATGGATCAGGCCATATTTTTTTATGAACCATGCTTCTTACTCCGGATTCTCCGGCATACAATGCAGAAAAAGTTTCGGCTGTGTTTTCTCCAACAGGCGAAAAAATATTTGTTGATGATATGTACACCCCGGCTGGCATTATTCCAGGTTATGTTTTTTCTTCCAGCGCTTAAAAAATTCAGGAGTATTTAACTCGAGCCACTGTGTGTCTTTATTTAGAAAAACCTGGGTGGAGGATCCCGTAGCAACCAGCACTCCGGTTTCCTTATTAAACAGTTTGTAGGTAAAATTCATTTTTGCCGCAAAGCCGGGAATAAAGGTGGTTTCCACAATGATGGTATCGCCATATTTAACCGACTTTTTAAAATTGCAATTAACCGACACCACCGGAATAACATACCCCTCTTTAAACACATCGAGGTAACTAAGCCCGTGCATTCTGCCAAATGCCTCTCTTCCGTCTTCAAAATACCGGATATAATGGCCGTGCCATACAATACCGAGGGGGTCTGCTTCATTAAACCTTACCCGCACATCGGTACGGTTGCTGAGGGTATTCGTCATTATTCTCCTCCGTATTCCTTTTTCAAATGAGAATAGTTTTTTTCAATTTCGGTAAGAGCGCCTTTAATGGGCGATACCCACATATTACGAAATCCAAATCCGGTGGCTTTTTCTTCGTAACGTTTGGTCATCAGTACTTTTTTATTTTTCAAATCAATCAACACCAGCCAAACCGCTGCCTCGTTATTTTTTTCCATTTTACGCATCGCTTCCATTACAAACAGGATGCCTACAGCTTCTTTGCTTTTACTTATTTCAAGGCCTTTTACCACGTCATTAATATCTGATTCTTTCAGGCGGTTGAAGTCGTCAACGTTATCAGACAGGATATTTTCAGCGTTAATTTTATCGATTCGTTTTTTTACGCCGCTAAGGTCGTTGCTCACCGAGCTTTTATGAAAGGCTTTTCCGAAGTCGTATTTTTTTGTCTCGTTCAGGGTTACTGCGTTAATGCTGTAGTATAAACGGTTTTTAATATCGATGGCATTGGCCATAGGGTCGTTAATCAGTTTCGCTTTACTGAAATCAATACCGAGGTAAACAGTTGGATACTCACTATCGTTAAAAAAATTCTTTAGCGTTTGTGCAAAAACGTTGTTGGTTAAAAGAAACCCTGCAAAAAACAGGAAGCCGGTAAATAGATATTTTTTCATGCTGATGTTTTATTTGATGATAAAAATTTTCATTTCGCAGGATGCAATTTCTCTGCCTTCATAAATAACGGAGCCGGTTACCAGCGATACATCAAATACCCTGTTTTGCAGGATGATGGTGGTTTCAATTTTTGAATGAACGGGTGGTAATTCCTTTACCGTAAAATTCTTTACTGTTCCAATATACCCCACTTTAACCGGCTGGTTGTTTTTTTTGGCAATTGCGCCGGCATGTGCGGCAGCGGTTTGGGCGATGTTTTCGAGGAGCCCGGGTTCCTGCAAATATCCATCCATTACCAGGATGTTTTCCTGCTGAACCGTGAAGCCGGTTTTTGATGAGTTTTCGGAAAATGCAAGCAGTTCGTCCACCATTACAAAAGGCGGCCGCTGGGGAATATATTGAAGAATATTTTTATCCTGTTGTGTCATTTCCAAAAATCATAAAAATTAAACCATTGTTGCGGATAATTCCTGGTTTTTATTTCCAGTTCATTTACATAATCCCGGGTCATTTTTTCCATCCGTTCATTTTTAGGCAATCCGCTATAATCCTTTTCTTTTGTGGCAAAAAAATGATAGTGCAAGGTAGTTTCTTTTACTGCGAAAACGAATGATACCGGCACGTTAAATGCTGAGGTTAGTACAAAAGGTCCAACAGGGAATTTAGCTTCCCTGCCCAGGAATAAATGGCTTTGGGTTTTATTTCCGGGGAGGAACCTGTCGGCATGCATACAGATCAACTCATTTCTTTTCAACGCACTGCTGATTTCATAAATATGGGAGAGGTCGTTCTTAATCAAAATCAGTTTCACGGCCCTTTCTCCTGTTACGCTTTCGAGATAAGTTTTTATCTGCTCATGCTCTCCATCAAAGATAACGATATTGATAACGGTGTTCAGCCGTTTTAGCAGGTGCCCGGCAATATCCCAGTTTCCCAGGTGGCCGCTCAGCAGGATTCCTCCTTTTCCATCGGAAACCATTTGATGCAGGTGTTCTTCACCATCAAAATTGAAGGTAAAAGAGTTAACGGCTCCGCTCATCAGGGCTACTTTATCAATCAGGGTTTGGCCAAGCAGAAAATAATTCCGGTAAATGCCAAGAATGGATTTTATCCTGCCATATCCAATGCGGCACCGGTAAAACGAGTAAAGCGCCTGAGAAGATTTAAATGAGAAGAAAAAATAGTAAAGGGTTACAAACCTCAGTAAAAGATAAGCAGGGCGAAGCCCACCCTGCTTTAAAATCCAAACAAAAATCCGGTATCCGGTTTTATTGCCCCGGGATTTACCTTCCCATGCCGGCATTAAACCAGTTCTTTAGAATTAACTTTTAAAATAACATAGTTGCAAAACTCGCTAAAGGTGCTGATGTTGGTAAAGTCTTCAGGTTTCACCTTAAAGGCAAAGTTGTTTTCTATCACCACCACCAGGTCAATATAATCGAGGCTGTCCAGCCCCAGGGTTTCTTTAAGGTTTGCATCGGGTGTGATTTTTTCCGGCTCCACCTCAAATTCGTCAGTCAGAAACGCTTTAATTTTCTCAATAATTTCTTCGTTTTTCATAACCATACAGATGTTATTCGTATTTCTTTACAATTAGTGTTGAATTGGTACCTCCAAAGCCAAAGGAGTTCGACAAAAATACGTTAAAATCCCTTTCCAGAGTGCTTTTTACGATGTTCAATTTGGCAGAATCCTCATCCGGATTTTCGAAATTAATATTTGGCGCAATAAACCCGTTTTGCATCATTACCATAGAATACACAATTTCGCTTGCGCCCGCCATCCAGCACTCGTGGCCGGTCATTGATTTGGTAGAACTTACAAAAGGTCTGGTATCTCCAAAAACCTGGTGAATGGCTCTAGCTTCGCTGGAATCGCCAGCGGGGGTGGAAGTGGCATGTGCGTTTATGTATTCAATATCGGAGATTTTTATACCGGCATCGTTGAGTGCTCTTTCGAGAGAACGTACCGGCCCGTCAACAGTAGGGTTGGAAATATGTGCGCCATTTGATGAAAACCCATATCCGATCACTTCGGCGAGTATGGGTGCACCTCTTTTTAAGGCAGATTCGAGGCTTTCGAGGATTACCGTAGCTGCGCCGCCGCTGGGCACCAGGCCATCCCGGTTCCGGTCGAAGGGCCGGGATGCTTTTGTAGGTTCATCCATTCTCACTGAAAATGCGGAAAGCCCGTCGAAAGAGGTCATCGACAAATAATTTATTTCCTGTGCGCCTCCGCAAATGATTGCATCCTGCAGGCCGGTTTTAATAAAATGATAGCCCAGGCCAATGGCATGAGAACCGCTTGCGCAGGCTGCACTAACGGTAAAGTTTACCCCACGCAGCCTGAATATGGTGGCCAGGTTCATGTTTACGGTGGAGTTCATGGTTTGGAAAACTGCTCCTGAGCCAAGCAGGGTGGTGTCTTTTTTTTCTCTTACGAGGTCGTTTGATTCAATAACTGCTTTTGCCGAAGAGTCGTTACCGTAAAAGATACCCACCTCGCGGCCGGCAATATAATCTGCATCCATTTTGGCATTAGCCAGCGCTTCAAGGGTAGCCATATAAGCGTATTCGGCTTCTTCGGGCAGCATAATTCTTGCACGCCTGTCGAGCAGCCCTTTCAGTTCAGGCCGGTCAACATACCCGGTAAGCGCCGAGCGGTATCCATAATCTTTCCGTTGCTGATCGAAAATGATCCCCGATTTTCCTTTAAAAAGAGAGTCTCTTACCTCACCGAGGTTTTTTCCAATGCAGGAATAAATACCCATCCCGGTAATCACCACCCTGTTATTCATGATCATTTATGCTTTACCGTAAAATAATACTACGAATATAATCCACCATTAATGGAAATTACTTCCCCGGTAATATAACCTGCTTCCGGGGCTGCAAGAAAGGAAACGGTAAACGCCACTTCTTCGGGTGTTCCAAACCTGCGCAGGGGAATCATTGCTTTCAGATCGGTTTCATTTAATCCTTCCGTCATATCTGTTTTAATAAACCCGGGTGCAACTGCATTTACGGTTATCCCTTTTCTTCCAATTTCCTGTGCAAGCGCTTTAGTAGCGCCAATTACACCTGCTTTTGCGGCTGAATAGTTTGTTTGCCCGGGCAATCCTTTCAGGCCCGAAAGAGAAACAATATTAACGATCCTTCCATATTTTTTCAACAGCATCTGGTTTACCACTACCCGGGTAACATTAAAAAAGCCGCCCAGGCTGGTATTTAGTACATTATCCCATTGTTCATCCTTCATCCACATCAGAAGCCCATCATCTCTGATTCCTGCATTATTTACCAGTACTTCAATGGTTTTATCCGGATTTAATTCCATCCATTTTCCCAGCTTTTCCTGTACCATGCTGCGATTGGCCACATCAAACTGTATCAGTTCTGCTTCCACATTCTTTTCCCGTATCAGGCCAGCGGTGTGGAGGGCTTCAGCTTCATTGGAGCGGTAATTGATGAGAATATGATATCCTTTTTCTGCAAGGGAGATGCATACCGCCCTGCCGATTCCACGCGATCCTCCGGTAACCAGCGCAAACTTCATAAGCAAATTTTATGTTGTGAATACAGGAATAAAGCTAAACAAAGAATTTAATCGTCCCAGTTTTCGGGCAAATTGTTCATCCTGAATGAAATTACGGGGTCAGATTTTTCGAAAAATTTTCTTATTTTCTGCAGATCCCTGTACTTGGGCAAATCATCTACAAATTTTGGGAATATTTTCCTGATCTGGTTGTAAACGTTGCGCGATTCACCTGCGAGCCTGTCGGCACATTGTAAATAATCGATGGCCTGAAGCACCGTCATCAACTGGACACCCAGCACTTCAAAAGTATTATCAATAACTTTTTTACTGATGAGGGCTGCATTGCACCCCATACTTACAATATCCTGGTTATCGTTATTATTGGGAATGCTGTGGAGATACATTGGGAACGACAGGGTCTGGTTTTCGGCAACGGTGGATGTAGCGGTAAACTGCATTCCCTGCATGCCAAAATTTAAACCCAGTGTGCCCAGGTTAACGAAAGGCGGGAATTTCTGGTTCAGTTTTTCGTTCAGCAAATAATTGAGCTGCCGTTCGGCCAGCATCGAAAGTTTGGTAACGGCGGTTTTTAGCTTATCCATTTCCAGCGAAACATAATCGCCGTGAAAATTTCCGCCATGGAAAATATTGTTGTTTTTAAAATCGATAACCGGGTTGTCGTTTACCGAATTTAATTCGTTAACCAGCACTTTTTCGGAATAGGAGATGGTATCGTAAATGGGACCCAGTACCTGGGTTACACAGCGAAGCGAATAATATTCCTGAACCTTATCCTGAAACACTTCCTGGTTGAGATTGGCAGGGTTATACAGGTATTCGGATCGGCTGCGAATCATTTTGCTGTCTTTAAGAATATCACGAAGCTGGGCAGCCACCATGTTTTGGCCTTTATGGTGTTTTACCACATTCAACTCCTGCGAGTAATGATCATCGTAGGCTTCCACAATTTCATTGATCATTGCCGAGAGCAGCACCGACCATTCCAATAGTTTTTGCGACTGGATGATGTTGAGCATCCCGATGCCCGTCATTGCCGAGGTTCCGTTAATAATGGCAAGCCCTTCCCTGATCCGTATTTTAAGCGGCTGGATATTCAACTTTTCAAATACAGGGGCGGTAGGTTGTGCCACCCCTTCGTAAATCACTTCCCCTTCTCCAATTAACACAAGGGCAAGATGTGCAAGCTGCACCAGATCGCCGCTGGCGCCCACACCGCCATGTTCGTAAATACAGGGGGTTACATTATTATTGATGAGATTTACCAGCAATTGCAGCGTATCCGGATGAACTCCGGAATATCCCTGAATAAGGCTCATTAAACGGGCTACCATAACCGCTTTCACCATTTTAGGCGACATCAGTTTTCCGCCTCCCGAACTATGGCTGCGGATGAGGTTATACTGAAGCTGAAGCAGGTTGTTTTCGTTTACTTTATACTGAGCCATCGGCCCAAAACCGGTATTGATACCGTATATCAGCTTATTGGAAGAAAATTGCCGGAGAAAATCAAAACTCTTCCCCGCATGTTCTACCGCTTTTACGGAAAGCACAATTTTTTTATCCTTAAATACAATCTCTGAAAACTCACTTAAAGTAAGCGGATTATCCCCTACCACCATCATGGACCACTTATAATTTAATTGCTGGCTGTAAAAATTTCAATCCGTAAAATTAAGGCAAACTATTTAAAACCATTACAGGAAGATGCTCTTTTAAAGTTCCTTCAAAAATAAGGGTTCTTTAAAGCAAAATGAATTGCCCAGGATACCCCCCCAAATTTTTAAAATACTCTCCGAAAACTGATATTGAACCTGAAATTATTTCCTATATTGGCAAAAAATTCGTGATATGAAAAAAATCTTTGCCATTGCTGTCTTATTTTTTGCAACCCATGCCCATGCACAGAAAGTAAAACTGGAGGATGGGAGCCTCGATGTATTAAAATCTGAAAAATCGATCAACATTCAGTTTCAGTACGATGGAATGAGTGTTGGAAAATTTGATACGGAAAAAGAATATCTGAAAAGCAAAACAGACGAATACAATAAAAAGGAACCTGGCAAAGGCGATGCCTGGGCAGAAAGCTGGAAAAACGACAGAGAATCCAGATACGAACCCAGATTTAATAAAGAATTCACCGACCAATCAGGCATGACGGTTGATAAAAATGCGAAATACACCCTCATTTTTAAAACCACAAGAACCGAACCGGGATACAATGTGGTGGTTTCGCGGAAAAATGCATCAATAGATGGAGAAGCCAGCATTGTGGAAACGGCAAATCCTTCAAAAGTAATTGCCACAATTTCCGTAAAAAATGCACCCGGACGCATTTATGGTGGTTACGATTATGATACCGGGGTTCGCATTCAGGAAGCTTATGCTACTGCAGGTAAAAAATTAGGCAAATACATTAAATAGCATTTAAACAATTTCCAAAGAAGCTGTTTCAGAAAATGGAACAGCTTCTTTTTTTACAGGTACATAACCAGGTATCTTTCTTACCCCGGGGTTATGTGCATAAGTTGCCGCTTAATCGCATATCAGGAATTTTAAACAAATGCCATACAAGGTTCCTTAGTGCTGCAACAAAACAATACAACCATTGATTTCTGAAACGAGATCTCCCCCAATCAGCTTTCGGCAAGGTTTCACAACAATGTTTATTGTAAATAATCATTTAAATTACAGCTAACCATGCAGAATTTAATTGATAAGCTAAAACACAAATCTTTTGTACGATCTATAGTTTATACCCTCGTGGGTTCGGTTTCATATCCCGGCCTGAATATGTTGAATAAGCTCCGGATTGAGGGAACAGAACATATAACCGGCCTTCCCAAACAAAACGTGTTGTTTGTAAGCAATCATCAAACCTACTTTGCAGAAGTAATTGCCTTTCTGCATATATTTTGTGCGGTAAAATGGAAGCGAAAAAACAGGCTGGGATTTCCCTGGTACCTGCTCTCGCCTTATACGGGTGTTTATTTTGTATCGGCTGCCGAAACCATGAGAGCAAGCTGGCTTACCCGGCTGTTTGAACTGGCAGGGTCTATAACGGTAAGGCGTACCTGGAATTCGGACAGCACGTTAAAGAGAAAGGGGCTTGACCCTTCCGATACCCGGAAAATTGAAAGAGCCCTAAAAACAAGCTGGATCATTAATTTTCCGCAGGGCACCACCAAACCTTTTGCCCCGGGAAGAAAAGGAACTGCATTGCTCATCAGGCAAACAAACCCTATTGTAATCCCTATTCAGATAGACGGCTTTAACACCGCCTTCGATAAAAAGGGCCTGAAACTTAAAAAGCTGCGAACCAAACTGTCGGTTAAGTTTGGCGCACCATTGAAGTTTAAAGAAAATCAAACCAACGAGGAAATTTTAGAAGAAGTTATGATTGCCATTGGGCAAAGCAAAACCCAACAAAGTGAACATGCCGGATAGCATTTACCGAATAAGGGTAATGGTTCCTTTTCTAAAATTTACGATCCCGCGCAAGCGGTAAGTAGCATACCAGGTATAAGTTCCGGAAGGAAGCAGAGAAGATTTATACGACCCGTTCCATTTTTTATAGGGATCGGTACTGGTAAAGATCAGTTCGCCCCACCGGCCAAATACATTCAGCCGATACTCGCTCAGCAGGTTTAAGCCGCCCCAGGGGCCGAAACCATCGTTTAACCAGTCGTTATTAGGCGTAAATGAATTGGGGAAGAAAACATCGGGGCAATCTACCTGCACACTAATTGCTGCAGCTCCCGTACAACCAAGAGTATCCGTAACCGTTACCGAATAATTTCCTGATTGATTTACGGAAAAATGAGAACCAGTATCTCCATTTTGCCAAAGGTAAGTGGCAAAACTTCCCGGGTAAAGATTTAATGTTTGCCCCGGGCAAATGCTGGTATCCCTGCCAATATTTGGGGTAAGGGTTCTGTTGATATTTTCAATCGATGCCGGTATTGACTGAATGCTGCATCCCTGCAAATCGGTAACCATTAATTCATAAGTTCCGGGGAATATTCCGATAAGGCTTTCGGCATGGCTTCCGTTGTTCCACTGGTATTGATAAGGTGCCGTGCCACCACTTACTTGAGTTATTATAAAGCCATTTGCCTGGTTGCAGTAAGCATCCCTTACGTTTGTACTTATCTGCAAGGGAGAAGGCGCTGTAAGAGTAGTGGAAATACTGGAGGAACACAGGTTTGTACCCGATACAGTGGCTATATAAGTACCGGCGCCCAGCCCCGATATGATTGTGGTAGTTTGAGGTGGCGAAGTGTTCCAAACAATATCGTAACTGCCGGGCGGGTTTATACTTAATGAGATGCTGCCATTCGCATCGCCACTGCACAAAAGCGGTTGGTTGATTTGAGTAGAAATATCCAGCACAGTTACCGGATGTGAAACCACTACATCTCCCCCGGTATTAAAACTAACGGTAAGGGTTACATTATAAGTGCCGCCCCCGCTGAACTGGTGAACGGGTGTGGTTTGTGTGGATGCATTACCCGTACCGGAGGCCGGGTCTCCAAAATCCCAGTTCACGGCAGTGATGCATCCGTCAATTGAAGGCGTAAACGATGCATTTAGGCTTCCCGTGCATGTGCTGGTAAAGTCGGCATTATTTGGCGGCGCTTCCCGGATATAAAAATCATCGAAAGCAAAACCATCAAAATCGTTGCAAATGGTTCCCGCACCAAAAATAAACCTGAAGATAACATGACTGCCGCCAATTCCTTCCAGGCTGTGCTTTGCATTAAGCCACATACCACTACCATTGCCTCCCTGGCATGAACCGGATGTAGGTTGCACATTTCCCGACCACCCGGGCATTCCTACAAAATCTACCGGATCCTGATTAAACCAGTTTTCTCCCTGGCAATTTTGATTTGAACTCACAGAACCCAAAACAGACCAGCTACTTCCATTATCAATAGAATATTGAAGGGTAGCTCCATCGTACCTCCTTTCTGTTTCCCAAAAAACATGAAAGCCAACTTCGGGATGCGTTAATGAAGATATATCGAAACATGGGCTGGTTACTGCAGAAGTACCACTGTTGTAAGAATTACTGGTAAGGCTACCCGCAACCCAGCACTTTGTACCGCTTGCCGCAGCATGTATAACCGGCTTACCGGAAATGGTTCCCCAACTCCAGTGCAGGTCGTTTTCTCTTACCCATCCCCCGTTGTCCAACTCAAAATCCTGGAGGTATGGAAAACTGTTTATTGGCGTTGCACACTGGGATAGTGCCGAATCAGCAATTAACAAAAAAAGAACCAATATGAACAGCCTGCAATGAACCATTAAAGTAACCCGCAAAGCTACACTGTTGCGCCTGAAATGCAGCAATGCCACTAAAAAATTAACTCCTCCGAAGAATTTACCTTTACCCTCCTTTTTTTACCTGCCAATAATAACAAATGAAATATTTATACCTGATTGGGTTTTTGATGGCCTTCAATTAGTTTCAAATGCGCAAATGAAAATGTTTCTGAGTTTATCATTTTAAAAGGAGAAGAAACCATAAGCAGGCGCATTATCGTAAAACAACTGATATCCACTTTCGCAAGAAGTATAACACTTAAATAAGATTAGCGCAGGTACATAAATTAAGGTTATAAAAAAATGAAGCGGCAAAAAATGCAGTTAACCTCTCCATTCTTCAGCGGAATCAGATAGTTTTGCGAAATATTCAGGAGAGATGCCAGAGTGGTTGAACGGGGCGGTCTCGAAAACCGTTGTACCTGCAAGGGTACCCAGGGTTCGAATCCCTGTCTCTCCGCAAAACAGGAAATCGCCCCCAAAGGGGCGCTTTTTTATACCCGGAAGCGAACAAAGCCTGCTTTGTAAAGCTGACGGGGATGAAAAAGCGATACACGAAGTGTAGGGGTTTCCTGTTTTGGCTTCCCCCTTTTTGGGATCAGCAAAGCTAATCCCTGTCTCTCCGCAAAACAGGAAATCGCCCCCAAAGGGGCGCTTTTTTATACCCGGAAGCGAACAAAGCCTGCTTTGTAAAGCGAACGGTGATGAAAAAGCGATACACGAAGTGCAGGGGTTTCCTGTTTTAGCCTCCCCCTATTAGGGATCAGCGAAGCTAATCCCTGTCTCTCAGCCTTCGCCCGCCAAAGTTTTAACGAAGGCGGGCTTTTTTATGAAGTAATATCGTCTTTTTTGAGTTTTCTGATGCGGGCTTTTGAAAAATATGAAAAGAGCGGATCTATCTGTCATAATTACACAACTCGTTAAGATTTATTCTTCATTTCATAAACCGTTAAACAGGTAACTTTGCAGCGCACTGAGGTTAAAGGAATTCAAAACCAAATGGTTTGAAAACCAATATTGAATATTTTTCTCAACCCTCAGTTTAAAAAAGTTTTAAACAAAATACAGATGGAAATTTTTAAACAATTTTCCTTTGATTCAGCTCATTTTCTGCCCAATGTTCCTGATGGGCATAAATGCAAAGAAATCCATGGCCACACTTACAGAGCGGTTATTTATATAAATGGGGATTTGAATAAGGAAGTTGGCTGGGTAATGGATTTTGCCGAAATCAAATCGGTGATAGACCCTATTGTAAAAAGCATCGATCATAAATTACTGAATAATCTTCCCGGATTGGAAAATCCTACCTGTGAAGCTATTGCAGTTTGGTTATGGGGTAAAATTAAACCCAGGATACCACAACTTTCAAAAATTGAACTTCATGAAACACCCACATCGGGTGTTATATACACCGGAAGTTAAAAGGGATAAAAATATTTGCTGAATAATAAACCAGGAAATTGAATTAACCACAACCCCTCCTCTGGCGTTAGTATTTCCGCATCACATATACGCATGCTGTTCGTAGTTTTTAAACTACAGACAAATATTCAAAGAAAGGTTCAGTTCCGAAGACATTGAGAAAAAAAAATAACTTCCTGAGTTGCAAACTCAGGAAACTAAAAGACACCAGTGATCCCGCTTTGCAGGAACACTTGCACCGGGAACGGATAAAAAAAAACATCCCGTTGCGGGGATGTTGAGGGAAATAGTTTTAAAAAATCTTATCGCTATTCTTTTACCACACTAACCTTCTCACGGGTTGTTCCCTGAACCAATTGTACATGATATACCCCCGGGTGCAGTTCCCTGCCCAATTTAAGTTGCCCGTTAGGGATCGTTTCAAACTGAACAACCCTCCTCCCCAATATATCAGTAACGGTTACCTGCATTTTCTGATTTCGGTTAAACCCGGTAAAGGAAATCGTAAACTCATTGCCCGACGGATTGGGGAAGGCACGCACACTGGCTATGGTTTCTGCAGCTATGGCTTTTGTACCACGGGTAGCCTGGTTGCAATCTTCAGGGCCTACTATAATTCCGCCTTCAACAC